>CABFVJ010000002.1_pt1 | contig 729207 bp, 628 predicted proteins | sample 7065501 | NCBI WGS metagenome assembly CABFVJ01 (sample SAMEA5704812, study PRJEB33009) | decomposition metagenome | isolation source: culture collections or soil | reverse complement strand
GTTTCGACCCCAAGGTTCACAGCGCCCAGGGCGATATGGCCTTGATCGTGCTCTACGCCGCCGGCGCCGCGGCGTAGAGCACGATCAAGGCCATATCGCCCTGGGCGCTGTGAACCTTGGGGTCGAAACCCAGTTGCGCCAGCAACAGGAACACACCGACCGCCAGGGCGTAGCCCAGCTTCACCGTGCCGTTGACGATGGCGTAGAGCAGGCCGGTGCGGTCCACGCCGCTGGCCAGCCGCTCCTCGTCGCCGAGGTCGGCCATCATCGAACGCACCAGCAGCGGGGCGGCGGAATAGGGCAGGCCAGCCAGCACCAGGATCACCATGCCCAGCAGCATTGGGGGGCTGAGATACGACCCGCCGTCGTACCGGGGCGTGAACACCGTCACCACTTGGACGAACGCGTAGATCAGGGCCGCGACGGCCAGGGCCCTGTGCTTGCCGATCTTCTTGGCCAGGGCCGGCCAGATCGGCGATCCGCCTAGGGCGGCGACGAAATAGATCAGCAGCAGGATGCCGGCCGAGGCCTTGTCGAACCCCTTGATGCGCTCGAAGAAGAAGAAGAACAGGGCTCCGGTGATGCCCGGCGCCAGGCCCATCAGCAGGTCGGCGAACAGCAGGGTCCGCACCGACGGGCGCTTGAGCAGGTCGACATATTGCCTGAGGCCGGCCTCGTGCTTGACCGGCGGGACATTGGTTTCGCCCACCACCTTCATGGCCAGCAGGAAGGTCAGCGGCAGCAGGGCGATGATGAACCAGCCCATGGCCTGCACGCCCGCGGCGTGATCGCCCTTGTAGATCACGGCCAGGATCGGCGGCAGCAGCAGGACCAGGATCATGCCGACCACGTTGCCGGCGCTCCACCAGCCGTAGACGCGGGATCGCTGCTGGTAGTCGGGCGACAGCACCGCGCCCCAGGCCGTGTGCGACAGCACCGCCATCGAATAACCGACGTAGCACACCACCAGCCAGCCCCAGAGATAGAACGGTCCGACGCCGGGCTTGGCCATGAACAGGAAATAGGCCGCCAGCATCAGCAACGGCGCGCTCGCCGCCAGCCAGGGCCTGAAGCGTCCCAAGCCAGTGCGTGTGCGATCCATCATGCCGCCCAGGATCGGGTCCAGAATGATGTCGGCGACCCGCACCAGCAGGAAGGCCGAGCCGACCACCGACAGGGATAGGCCCAGTTCGCTGACGTAATATTCCGGCAGATAGACCACCAGCGGCAGACCCAGGCCGGCCAAGGGCAGGGAGGGGGCCGCGAAGGCCGCCAGGGTCCAGGATGAGCGCCGTCCGGTCATGCGTTCCTCGCCGAGCGCGGGTTGGCCCCGCCTTCATGAACGTTGATCAGACGCCGTGTCGGCGCGGCTGGCAAGCCATCTCGATCAGCGTCGCTTCAGCGCTGTTCGATGAACTGATCCTTGGCCAGACGGTCGGCGAGCCGGTCGAAGGCCCTCTCGGCGTCATGCCAGGTCGAGCCGTAAGGCGCCCAGCGAATATCGGTTTCGTACCAGTCGTAGGCGATCGGCGTACGCCTGCCGGACGCGTCGACATAGTCGCCGCCGATCCGCGCGCCGCCCACGCCGAAGCTCTGCAGAGACAGGCCGGGCGTGTTCGACAGCTGTTGCGGCGTGGGTCGGTTTGGCTTGGCGTCTTCGATTACCAGGTTCAGCGTCCCGCCGCCCGGTCCCGGCGGAATCCGGCGCTCGACGGACCGGCGCAGTTCGGCCGCCAGGATGTCCAGGTCGCGGCCGCCGATGTCGTCGATCTTCTCGGCCAGCGTGGCGCCGATCGAGACCTTGACCTCAGAGACGGCGGGAGAGGCCAGGGCGGGCGAGGCGATCGCCAGCAGCAGGGCGGCGGAAACAAGGGCGGCGCGCATGGGACGGCTCCTGAACTAGGACATGTCCGAGATGTGGTCATTGCGCCGGCGCGGCGCCAGGCTGAAAATCAGCCAGCCGGCCAGGGCCGACAGCAGCGAACCGATCAGCACACCGATCTTGGTCTCGTCCTGCAGAACCGGAGCGCTGAAGGCCAGGTTGTTGATGAACAGGCTCATGGTGAAGCCGATGCCGCATAGGACAGAGACGCCGAACAGCTGGGCCCATGAGGCGCCGGTCGGGCGTCGGGCCCAGCCCAGCTTGATCGCCGCCAGGCAGAACAGGCCGACCCCGATCGGCTTGCCCAGGAACAGGCCCAGCGACGCGCCCAGGGTGGCCGGGGCGGTCAATTCGCTCAGGCCGATCTGGCCCAGGGCGACGCCGGCGTTGGCGAAGCCGAACACCGGGACCACCAGATAGGCGACCCACGGACTGAGCCCGTGCTCCAGGCGATGCAGGGGCGAGTGCGTGTCGTCCGGCCCGGCCGGCGACTTGGTGATCGGAATGGTCATGGCCAGCACCACCCCGGCCAGGGTGGTGTGGACGCCGGACTTGAGGAAGAAGAACCAAAGGCCAGCGCCAACAATGACATAGGGCCAAAGCTTCATCACTTTGAACCGGTTCATGGCCACCAGAACGACCAGGGCCGCCGCCGCGCCGCCGAGGGCCCAGAGCGTCAGGTGATCGGTATAGAAGACGGCGATGATCAGGATCGCGCCCAGGTCGTCGATGATCGCCAGGGCGGCCAGGAAGATCTTCAGCGAACCGGGCACGCGCGATCCCAGCAGCGACAGCACGCCCAGGGCGAAGGCTATGTCGGTCGCCGCCGGAATGGCCCAGCCCCGCAGGTTGGCGGGGGCCCGGAGGTTGACCGCCACATAGACCAGCGCCGGAACCATCATGCCGCCCAAGGCCGCGACGCCCGGCAGCACGCGCCGCGACCAACTGGACAGCTCGCCGTCGACCATCTCGCGCTTGATCTCCAGCCCGACCAGCAGGAAGAACACCGCCATCAGCCCGTCATTGACCCAGTGGGCGATGCTCAGCCCGCCGACATGGACATGCAAGGCGTGGAAATAGCCCTCGGCCAGCGGCGAGTTGGCGACGACCAGCGCCAGGGCGGCCGATCCCATCAGCAGCAGTCCGCCGGCGGATTCGCTCTTCAGGAAGGCGCGAAGGGCCGAGATGGCGCGGGGCTGAGCGATCGTCATGCGGCGTGGTCCTCGCGAGAATCCTGAAGACATCTTGCCGTGCGGGATGGGCCCAGCGCCACCGAAACCGGCGTGGCAGACGGTTTTAGAGCCCGGCGATCCGCGCGATGGCGTCGATGTCCAGTGAGCGCGCCAGCATGGCGGCGATCTCGTCCAGGGCCGCGTCGACCGTGGCGGCGTGATCGCGCGGGGTCGTCGCCAGGCCCAACGGGGCCAGCAGGGCGGCCCGGGCTTCGCCGCGTTCGAACAGGCCGTGGACATAGGCGCCGGCCACCCGCCCGTCGGCCGAGACCGCGCCGTCCACCGCGCCGCCCTCGAAGGCCAGCAGCGGAGTGGCCGCGCCAGGCCCGGTGGTGCGGCCGATGTGCATCTCGTAGCCGGAAAAGGCCGCGTCGCCATCCAGCAGACGCCCCGACACCGCCCGCAGCACCTTGTCGCCCAGCAGCACGGTTTCGACGTCCAGCAGGCCCAGGCCGGCGGCGGAGCCGGGCGCGCCCTCGATCCCGTGGGGATCGGAGACCGTGCGCCCCAGCATCTGATAGCCGCCGCACACCCCCAGCACCCGCCCGCCGCGACGCACATGGGCCAGGATGTCGATGTCCCAGCCCTGGACGCGCAGGAAGGCCAGGTCCGCCAGGGTGGCCTTGGTCCCGGGCAGGATCACCAGGTCGGCGTCTCCAGGCACGGGCGTCCCCGGCGGCAGGAAGGCGAAGTCGATGTCGGGATCGGCGCGCAGCGGATCGAATTCGTCGAAATTGGCGATCCGTGACAGCATCGGAACGACGATCCGCAGGCGCTTGTCGCCGCCGGCGCGGACCGGGCGCTCCAGCACCACGGCGTCCTCGGCGGGCAGAGACCGGGCCGAGGCCAGCCACGGCGCCATGCCCAGGTCAGGCCAGCCGGTGCGCGCCACGATCTCGCGCCGCCCTTCGTCGAACAACGAAGGATCGCCGCGGAACTTGTTGATGATAAAGCCTTTGATCCGGTCGCGGTCGGCGGCGTCCAGCACCTGATGCGCGCCAGCCAGGGCCGCTATGACATGACCGCGATCGATGTCGCCGATCAGGGCGACCGGCACATCGGCGGCGTGAGCGAAGCCCATGTTGGCGATGTCGCCCGCCCGCAGATTGGTCTCGGCCGGACTGCCGGCCCCTTCGATCAGCACCAGGTCCGCCTCGGCCGCCAGCTGGCGATAGGCCTCGACCGTCGTCGACAGCAGATCGGGCTTCAGCCCCTGGAAAGCCCGGGCCTTGTAGCTTCCGACCACCTTGCCCAGCACCACGACCTGAGCGCCGACATCGCTCTGCGGCTTCAGCAGCACGGGGTTCATCTGGACGGTCGGCGGCGTGCGGCAGGCTAGGGCCTGCAGGGCCTGGGCCCGGCCGATCTCGCCGCCGTCGGCGGTGACGGCCGCGTTGTTGGACATGTTCTGCGGCTTGAACGGCCGCACGGTCAGGCCGCGATTGGCGAACAGCCGGCACAGCCCCGCCACCAGGGTCGACTTGCCCACGTCCGAACCGCAGCCCTGGATCATCAATGCGGCCATGGCCCGCGCCTACAGGGCCCGTCCATTCCGGTCAATGCGCCGCTGGCGCAGCGCTTCGCTCCGCTCTATATCCCCGATCACATGACCATCGATCACGACTCCCGCCTCCGGCGGCTGAAGTTCCGGGCCTGGCATCGCGGTTTTCGGGAAGCGGACCTCATTCTGGGGCCGTTCGCGGACACCCATGGCCCCAACCTGACGCCCGAACAGCTCGACACCTTCGAAACGCTGATGGAGGAGTCGGACCGCGAGATCTACGCCTGGATCGTCGGCCAGGAGGCGACGCCAGCCAGGTTCGACACCGACGTCCTGAACCTTATCAAGACCTTCCGCTACGAAGCTCATGCTTCGCGGCCCGTGGGCGATGGGGCCTAAGACGTCTCAGGATCCTCTGATGTCCGGTTTCCCGGCGAAGGCCGGGACCCAGATTCAGCCTGAGCGGTTAGTGGGTTTCACCTGGGCCCCGGCTTTCGCCGGGGAGACGGTGTTTTTGGCGCCGCTACGGCTAGACGAGTTAAAGAGCTAAGCATGGCCTACGACGCCAAACAGATCGCCAAGGCCTCGGGAGGCCTGACCCTGGCCGGCGCGCCGGAGGGTTTCGACGCCCTGGTCATGGCCGATATCGCCCGGTCGCGCGGCGGCCTGACCGCCTTCGTGGCTCGCGACACCGCTCGGGCCAGCGCCTTCGTCGACGCTCTGAAGTTCTTCGCGCCCGAGATCGAGGCCGTGCTGTTCCCTTCGTGGGACTGCCTGCCTTACGACCGCATCGGCCCGTCGGCCGGGGTCGCCGCCGTGCGCATGGCCACCCTGCATCGCCTGGCCGAGGGCCTGGGCAAGGACAAGCCGGCGATGCTGGTCACCGCCGCGCCCGCCCTGCTGCAGCGCGTGCCCGACAAATCGGTCCTGTTGCGGGCCAGCTACTCGGCCAAGGTCGGCAACGTCGTCGACGTGAAGGATCTGGAGCGCTATTTCGCGATCAACGGCTACGCCCGCGCCTCGACCGTTTCCGAGCGGGGCGAGTTCGCGATCCGGGGCGGGGTGATCGACGTCTATCCGCCGGCCGCCGAGGAACCAGTGCGCCTGGACCTGTTCGGCGACACCCTGGAAAGCATCCGCGCCTTCGATCCCGAGACCCAGCGCTCGACCAAGCAACTGCGCGAGATCCAACTGCTGCCGGTCAGCGAGGCCCTGCTCGACAAGGACGGCATCTCGCGGTTCCGCGCCGGCTACATCCGCCAGTTCGGGGCGCCCGGCGACGATCCGCTGTACGCCGCCGTCAGCGAAGGCGGTCGCCGCGCCGGGCTCGAGCATTGGTTGCCGCTGTTTTACGAGCGGATGGCCACTCTGTTCGACTACTTGCCGGACGGCGGCCTGATCGGGATCGACCATCAGGTCACGGAAAGCCGCGACGAGCGCCTGGCCATGATCGCCGACGCCTACGAGGCTCGCGCCTCGGCCGATCGCAAGTCGGCCTATCGGCCGCTGAAGCCGGACGCCCTCTACCTGACCGCCGAGGAATGGAACCGCGCCGTCGAGGACCGCCCCCATCGCCGGTTCACGCCGTTCCAACCCCAGGGCCTGGACGTCGTCGACATGGGCGCCAAGCTGGGCCGCACGTTCGCCGCCGAACGGTCCCAGGACAGCGTCAACCTGTTCGAGGCCACGGCAACCCATGCCCGCGATCTCGCGGGAAAGGGGAAACGCGTGCTGTTCGCCTCGTGGTCGGAGGGCTCGTCCGAGCGCCTGGGGACCATGCTGGCCGACCACGGCCTGAAGAAGATCCCCTACGCCGCCTACTGGCAGGCGGCCAAGGCCAACGATCCCAAGACCCCGCAGCGCGTGGTCCTGCCGCTGGACAACGGTTTCGAGACCGAAAACCTGGCGGTCATCTCCGAGACCGACATCCTGGGCGATCGCCTGGCCCGGCCGCGCAAGAAGCGTCGCGCCGCCAACTTCCTGGCCGAGGCCAGCGCCCTGACGCCCGGCGACCTGGTCGTCCACATCGACCACGGCATCGGCCGCTACGAGGGCCTCAAGACGCTTGACGTCCAGGGCGCGCCGCACGACTGCCTGGACCTGCTGTACGGCGGCGAGGCCAAGCTCTACCTCCCGGTCGAGAACATCGACCTGCTGACCCGCTACGGAACCGACGCCGAGAACGTCCAGCTGGACAAGCTGGGCGGCGCGGCCTGGCAAGGACGCAAGGCCAAGGCGAAAGAGCGCCTGCGGGTGATGGCCGAGGGCCTGATCCAGATCGCCGCGGCCCGCCAGCTGAAGTCCGTGGAAGAGACCGACCCGCCGCACGGTGTGTTCGACGAGTTCTGCGCCCGCTTCCCCTACGAAGAGACCGACGATCAGCTGTCGGCCATCGCGGACGTGCTGGAGGACCTGTCGTCCGGCAAACCGATGGACCGGCTGATCTGCGGCGACGTCGGCTTCGGCAAGACCGAGGTCGCGCTGCGCGCCGCCTTCGTGGTGGCGATGAGCGGCAAGCAGGTGGCCATCGTCTGCCCGACCACGCTGCTGGCCCGCCAGCACTACAAGACCTTCAAGGACCGCTTCCAGGGCTGGCCCGTGAAGGTCACCCGCCTGTCGCGCCTGGTGACCGGCAAGGAGGCGTCCGAGACCCGAGAAGGCCTGGCCAACGGTCAGTTCGAGATCGTGGTCGGCACCCACGCCATCCTGTCAAAGCAGGTGTCGTTCAAGGACCTGGGCCTGGTCATCGTCGACGAGGAGCAGCACTTCGGGGTCAAGCACAAGGAGAAGCTCAAGGAGCTTCGCGCCGACGTGCACATGCTGACCCTGACCGCCACGCCCATTCCCCGTACGCTCCAGATGGCGCTCAGCGGCATTCGGGAGATGTCGATCATCGCCACCCCGCCGGTCGATCGCCTGGCGGTGCGCACCTACATCAGTCCGTTCGACCCGGTCACCTTGCGCGAGGCCCTGCTGCGCGAGAAGTACCGGGGCGGTCAGGCCTATTACGTGGTGCCGCGCATCAAGGACCTGGAGGACATCGAGAAGTTCCTCCGCACCCAGGTGCCTGAGGTCAAGTACGTGGTCGGCCACGGCCAGATGGCTCCGACCCAGCTGGAAGACGTGATGACCGCCTTCTACGAGGGGCAGTATGACGTGCTGCTGGCCACCACGATCGTCGAGAGCGGGCTGGACATCCCGTCGGCCAACACCCTGATTGTCCACCGCGCCGACATGTTCGGCCTGGCCCAGCTCTATCAGATCCGCGGTCGGGTCGGCCGGTCCAAGGCTCGGGCCTACGCCTATCTGACCACTCCCGCCGAGAAGCAGATCACCCTGTCGGCCGAGAAGCGTCTGAAGGTGCTGCAGTCGCTCGACAGCCTGGGCGCCGGCTTCCAGCTGGCCTCGCACGATCTGGACCAGCGCGGCGGCGGCAACCTGCTGGGCGACGAGCAGAGCGGCCACATCAAGGAGATCGGCGTCGAGCTGTACCAGCAGATGCTGGAGGACGCCGTCGCCGAACTGCGCGAGCGCCAGGGGGCCGAGGCCCTGATCGAGGACCGGGGCTGGTCGCCGCAGATCAACACCGGCGCGGCCGTGATGATCCCGGACGACTATGTGCCGGATCTCAACGTCCGCCTGTCGCTGTATCGCCGCCTGTCGGAAGCCGAAAAGGCCGCCGACCGCGAGGCCCTGGCCGCCGAACTGATCGATCGCTTCGGCCCGCTGCCGCCTGAGACCGACAGCCTGCTCAAGGTGGTGGCCATCAAGGGCATGTGCCGCGAGGCCAATGTCGCCAAGATCGACGTCGGTCCCAAGGGCGCGGTGGCCAGCTTCCGCAACGATGTCTACGCCAATCCCCTGGCGCTGATGCAGTTCGTGGCCAAGAACAACATCGTCTGGAAGGTGCGTCCCGACCAGAAGGTGGTGGTCAAGGGCGAGTGGGACACGCCGGCCCAGCGCCTGGACGCGGCCGAGAAGATCCTGTCTCAGCTGGTCAGGCTGGCTAAGGCCGCCTGAGCCGACGACGCCGACCAGCCTCGACAGCAACGGGCCGATCTGGCGATATAGGCCCATGCCGGGCGAGGGCTATTCGCGCGATCCTGAAACGCCTGGAAAATCTTCACCGCACCAAGGTCCATAGAACCATCCTGCCCAGGAAGAGAGCCTGGGCATCGTTCGTGACGCCGCCGTATCTGGAGTGATTAATGATGAGCGAGCAAGGCGCCTACCCCTTTGCGATGACTCCCGAGGAGATCGTCACGGCGCTCTATACGTATCTGCTGGGTCGCGCTCCGGACTCGGCCGGGCTGCAGGGCTGGTCGAACCTGATCGTACAGCAGAACGACCCGAGCTTCGCCCTGAAGTGGATCATGGAGAGCGACGAGTTCAAGGCGCGTCACCCCCGCCCTCAGCCTCGGACGGCCGAGTTGGCGGCGCTGGCCCTCTCGCGCCTGGGCCGCATGCCCTGCATCGTCGACGTCGGCGCCCAGACCTTGGGCCCGGGTAGCCATATCTATGACGCGCTCTTGCGGTTCTGCGAGGTCGAGATCATTGGCTTCGATCCGCTGGAGGACCGGCTGAAGGAGCGGAGCGAGGCGGAAGGCGGCAAGCACGTCACCCTGCTGCCTTACGCCATGGGCGACGGCGGTCCCCATACGCTCTACGTCAACAACGACGATGCGACCTCGTCGCTCTATCCGCTCGACGTTGACCACAACCGCGTCTTTCCGGGATTGATCAGGTTCGAGACGGTCCGGACCATCGCCCTGGAGACCAAGCGGATGGACGATGTCGTCCCGTCCCGCCCCGTCGACCTGATGAAGCTCGACGTGCAAGGCGGCGAGCTGTTGATCCTGAAACACGCCGTCGAGACCCTGCGCAACACCGCCGTGGTCCATTGCGAGGTTGAGTTCGGGACGATCTACAAGGACCAGCCGCTGTTCAGCGACGTCGAGTCCTTCCTGCGGGAGCAGGGGTTCTACTTCGTGGATTTCCCGACGATCGGTCGCTATGCCCGTGAGAACAAGCGCGAGGCGGACACCCCCGACCAGATGGTCTGGGCCGACGCCGTGTTCTTCCGCCAGACGGACGATCCGGCCGTCAAGACCGCCCAGGCCCTGATCGCCGCGGTGGTTTATCAGAAAGGCACGTTGGCCTCGCACCTGCTCGACGCCGCGGAGGCCTGAACCGGAAATGATCGCGTCCGGATCCCGCCAGCCGAGACGGTGGCGATCCGCCAGTATCGAGGAAACTTCGAGAGGAGATTTCCCATGGCCACGATCACCAAGTCGGTCGACGTCGCGTTGCAGCCCGATCAGGCGTGGAACGCCGTGCGAGACTGGGGCCACGTCCACCAGCGCCTGTGCCCCGGCGTGCTGACCGATTGCCAGGTGGAGGAGGGCGCGCGCGTCGTCACCTTTGCGGGCGGGCTGGTGGCCCGGGAACTGATCGTCGCGGTCGATGACGAAACCCGGCGCCTGGTTTGGTCTGTGGTCGGGAGCACGCTGCTGACCCACCACAACGGCGCCCTGCAGGTGCTGGCCGATGGGCGAGGCAGCCGCATCGTCTGGACCGCCGACCTGCTGCCGCACGACGCCGCGGAGCGGGTCGGGGGCTTCATGGACCTCGGCTGCGCGGCGATGAAGGCCACGCTGGACGCAGGCTAGGCGGCCTGCGCGAGGGCCTTGTCGATGGCTTGGACGATGTTCTCGGGGCTTTCGGCGCCGACCACCGCCAGCTTGCCGCCGAAGATCGCGAACGGCACGCCGGTGATCCCGCCCTGGACCGCCATGGCGTGTTCGCGGGCGATGGTTTCCTTGTCCGCGCCTTCCGACAGCAGCCGCAGGATCACGACCGGATCCATGGCCGCCGCCTCGCCGATGTCTGCGAGCACCACGGGATCGCCGATGTCGCGGCCATGGGTGAAATAGGCGGCGAACAGCGCCTCGACCACCGCGTCCTGCTTGCCCGCGCCGTGGGCCCAGCGGATCAACCGGTGGGCGGCGCTGGTGTTGGGCGCCAGGGCGATGTCCTCGAAATTGAAAACTATGCCTTCCTCGGCGCCGGCCTCCATCAGGGCGGCGTGCACGGCCTTGAGCTTCAGGGCGTCCTTGAACTTGCCGGCCATATAGGCTTTGCGATCAACGCCTTGCTCGGGAAGGGTCGGGTCAAGCTGGTAGGGCCGCCAGACGACCACCGGCTCGACGTCCGGCCGCAGGGCCAGGGCTGACTTCACGCGCCGCCAGCCCAGGTAGCACCAAGGGCAGACGACGTCGGCGACGAGGTCGATGAGCAGGGGCTGGCCCATGGTGGTCTCCTGGCTAGGCCCTTCGGAGGTAGGACGATGGCGCCGATCCGGCAAGCCTGGCTAGGCGCCGTGTCGCTGCAGCGCCTGGGCGGCGGCGCGTTCCAGGGCGTGGACGGCGCTTTCACCGACCTCGATCTGGGCCACGCCGATATCGAACTCGCAAACGAACGGCGGGCGGTCTTCGCCGGCGTCGAAGGCCGTGCAGCCGATCACCGCGGCGATCCGTTCGGCGGCCGCGCGACCGGCGGCCTGGTTGGTGGCGGGAAGGGCCAGGGCGAAGACCTCGGGCGCCAGACGGGCGGCGGTGTCCTCGACCCGCACCAGGCGTCCGACCATCGAGCCGATCTGCGGAATGGCGCGGTCCAGCCATCCGTTCTGCCTGGCCCACACGGTTTCAGGCTTGTCGGCGACCCGCAGCACGCAGATCGACAGGGGCCGGGCCCGCTCTCGCGCCGCGCCGGCCAGCCGCACCAGATGGGCGGCGAACAGGTCGCGCGTGAACAGGCCGGTGGCGGCGTCCATCAACCCGGAGCTTCGCGCCTTTTCCAGCGCGCCGCGGATGGCCTCGCCGCGGCGGTAGTTGCGGGCCAGCTCGATCACCCGCTTGGCGGTCTCGATCTCCGCCGTCTCCGGCGAGGCGACGTCGGACACCCCGCGATGGAAGGCCTCCGACATGGTCGCGGGGTTTTCAGCCCTCAGATAGAGGAGGGCGGGGATGTGAAAAAGCCGGGTGTTGCGGCGCATGCCGGCCGCGATCGACAGGGCTTCCTGGTGGTTGTCGCCAGCCCACAGCACCACGGCGTCGAAGGCCCGCTCGTGCAGATAGTCGAACGCCGTATAGGCGGTGAAGGCGCCGACCACGTCGGCCCCGCTGCGGGTCAGGGCGTTCGACAGGGCCAGGAATTGCGGGGCCGGCTCGCCGATCGCCAGGACGCGGAACGGCTCGGCCTGCGGCTCGGGCAGGTCCAGGCGTCGGCCGCGATCGCCGAACGTGGCCAGGCGAAGCTCGAACTCCTCCTCGGCGATGGCGGTGCGGACCAGGGACTCCAGGCGCAACACGGCCTGGCCGGGGTGCAGTGGCGGCGACAGGGTCAGGTCGAAGGCCTGCTGGTCGCCCTCCGTCCCGGGCTCGCCGATGGCGATCACCGGCAGACGGCGCGGAGTGACGGCGGCTTTCAGGCGACGGGCCAGCGAATGAGCGTCCGGCCCGGCGCTTTCCAGGTCGACGATCACCGCCTCGATGTTCAGGTCGCCCAGGGCGGCGAGGGCGGCATAGGGGCCGCGCGCGGTGATGGTCCGCCAGCCGAGCTTGTCGAGTCCCTCGGACAGCGGCCCGGCGCGAGCGTCGTCGCGCGCCACGATCAGGATTCGGGCGTTCACCGCCAACTCAAGCCTCCGCCCGGATACTTAGCGTCGCTCGGCGACGTCGCGCCGCCGAGATTCGACATCGCAACATAGCAGAGGCCGCACGGCCTCATAGGTGCGCATCGCCGCAGGGCTGTGCATGGAAAACCGGGCTTGCCTGACCGAACGGCAAGGCCCTTTTAGTGGCTCGGACAACGCCGCGAGAGTCGGCCGGGAGGAACGTCATGGCCCAGGGACCGCTGTCCGGCCTGAAGGTGCTGGAATTCGCCGGGATCGGCCCAGGGCCGTTCTGCGGCATGCTGCTGTCCGACCTGGGGGCCGACGTGATCCGCATCGACCGCAAGGGCTCGGGGCGCAGTTCGCCGGCCGACGTCACCGCGCGCGGTCGGCGCTCGGTGGCCCTGGACCTGAAGTCGCCCGCCGCGGTCGAGACCTGCCTAAAGCTGATGGAGACCGCCGACGGCCTGATCGAGGGCTTCCGTCCCGGGGTCATGGAGCGATTGGGCCTGGGGCCGGAGGTCGCCCTGATCCGCAATCCGAAGCTGGTCTACGGCCGCATGACCGGCTGGGGCCAGACCGGTCCCTACGCCAAGGCGGCCGGCCATGACATGAACTACATCGCCATCACCGGAGCCCTGGCGGCGATCGGCACGCGGGACAAGCCCGTGCCGCCGCTGAACCTGGTCGGAGACTTCGGCGGCGGAGCGCTTTACCTGGCCTTTGGACTGCTGGCCGGGGTCATCCACGCTCGCGCCACGGGGCAGGGCCAGGTGATCGACTGCGCGATGAGCGACGGCGCGGCCTCGTTGATGGCGATGTTCTACGGCTTCAAGGCCGGCGGAATGTGGGCCGAGGGCCGGCGGACCAACCTGCTGGACGGCGGCGCCCACTTCTACGACACCTACCAGTGCGCCGACGGCAAGTGGATCTCGATCGGTTCGATCGAGCCGCAGTTCTACCTCCTGCTGCTGGAGAAGACCGGCATTACCGATCCGCAGTTCCAGCATCAGATGAGCCGCGAGGAATGGCCGCAGCTGGGCGAAAAGCTCGCCACCGTGATCGCCACCAAGACCCGCGACGACTGGTGCGCCCTGATGGACGGCACCGACGTCTGCTTCGCCCCGGTGCTGACCATGGACGAAGCTCCCGCCCACGCCCATAACGCCGCCCGCCAGACCTTCGTGGAGGTGGCCGGCGTCACCCAGCCGGCTCCCGCGCCGCGTTTCTCGGCCACGCCGGGCGCGATCCAGGGGCCGCCGCCGAGGATCGGCGCCGACAACGACACGGCCCTGGCCGACTGGGGATTCACGCCGGACGCCATCGCGGCCTTACGCGAGCAGGGCGCGCTCTAGGACTTTCACCTGACGAGATCATTCAGGTCCGGTTCAGCGAGACAGGTCTAAACCTGATCCTGCAACCGGCCGTCGCGCCACCCGTCCCTCGATGCGGCGACCGGTTCAGGTTCGTCCTGCGGAGACCCGCCGCTTTCCCTGAAGCGGCGGGTCTTTGTGTCTGAGTCCCAGGTTTTTTTGGCGCCGCGCTTGCGTCGAAGCGACGCCGAGGCCAGTTTCCGCCGCATGAAATCCCCCCAGGACCGTATTCGCTTTCGAGATCTGGATCTGGATCCGATCCACTGGGCGCGCGAAGTCCTTCGCATCCTGGGCCTGGCGCTGCAGCGGCTATGGGGTCGCGACGTCATGCTCTATGTCGGCGGCGTCTCGTTCTTCATCCTGCTGGCCGTGTTCCCGGGCCTGGCGATCCTGATCGGCCTGTTCAGCCTGCTGCTGACGCCGGAACAGGCCGCCTTCCAGGCCGATAAGCTGTCGTTCCTGATGCCGTCGGGGGCGCGGCCGATCTTCCAGAGCGAGCTGGCGCGCCTGGCCTACGCGCCGGAAAGGACCGTCTCGGCCCAGAGCGCGGTGGTGCTGATCATCGGCCTCTACGCCGCCCATCGCGGCTTCAAGGCGCTGCTGGCGGGCCTGTCCTTCATCCACGAGGAGGAAGATCAGCGCGGCTTCTTCGGCTTCAATTTCATGGCCCTGGTGGTGCTGGTCGCCGCCTTCGCCCTGTTGTTCGTCATGTCGGGCGTGTTCCTGACCTTCCGCCTGCTGGCCAGCACCCTGAACCTGCGGCCGCTGGCGGGCGCGTCCTGGGTCCAGAGCGAATGGACCTGGGCCAGCCTTGGTCTGCTGGTCGGCATGACCCTGATCTATCGCTACGCCATGTCGCGCGCGCCGGTCGGCTGGCGCGCCTCCATGGCCGGCGGCCTGGCGGCGGCGGTGATGTGCGTCTTCATGTCGTGGGCCAGCGCCTTCTATGTCGAGCAGGTGGCCCATCTGGGCGCGACCTACGGCTCGATCTCGGCGGTGATCATCTTCCTGATCTGGCTGTCGTGGAGCGTCAACGCGGTGTTCTACGGCGGGGCCCTGGCGACCGAGATGGAGATCGCGCTGGACGAGCGGCCCCGGGCCCTGCTCGAGGGCCCCAAGGCCATTCCGCTCAAGGCGCCTTCGCCACCAGAAAGCTGATCGCGCCGTTCGGGGCGTCGACGATCTCCAGCACCGTGGCGCCGGCGCTGGCGGCGAAATGCGGCACGTCGATGCGGGCCAGCGGATCGTCGGCCAGCAGCCGCACGCGGCCGCCGGGCGGGGCGTCTTCCAAGGCTCTGCGCAGGCGCAGGGTCGGGACGGGGCAGCGATGGCCCCGGGCGTCCATCAGGACCTCGTCCGGCTGGGCTTCAGGCATCGAACACCGCCTCCGCCTGGGCGGCGGTCAGAATGCGATGCTGGCCCGGCGCCAGGTCGTCGGGCAGGACGATCCCGCCGATCCGCTCGCGGTGCAGGCCCACGACGTGGTTGCCCACGGCGGCGAACATTCGCCGCACCTGATGGTAGCGGCCCTCGGTGATCGTCAGCCGCGCCTCGCGCTCGCCCAGGATCTCGAGCTCAGCCGGCAGCAGCGGCTTTTCCTCGCCTTCCAACATCAAGGTCCCGCTGGCGAACGCGGCGCCCTCGGTTCCGCCGAGCGGCCGATCCAGGGTGGCGCGATAGACCTTGGGCACATGGCGCTTGGGCGAGATCACCCGGTGCAGGAAGTCGCCGTCGTCGGTGATCAGGATCAGGCCCGAGGTGTCCTTGTCCAGCCGTCCGACGCTCGACAGCGCCGGATCGCGGACCTGCCAGCGCTTGGGCAACAGATCGTAGATCCGCTCGCCGTCCTCGCGGTGCGAACAGACCACCCCCAGCGGCTTGTGCATGATCAACACCAGCGGCGCCGGCGGATCGACGGGAACGCCGCGGATCGTCATTCGCGAGGGCAAATCGGCGGTGACGGCGATCTTTTGCCCCGCGTCCTTGATGGCCACGCCGTCCAGCACGACCTTGCCGGCCGAAACCAGGGCCTGGACGTCACGCCGGCTGCCATAGCCCAGATTGGCCAACAGCCGGTCCAGCCGGGCCATCAGCGCTTTTGTCACTTGCGGGCCTCGTAGACCTTGAAGCCGCCGGCGTCGGCGACCGGACGGACATTTTTGAAGTGCTCGTTCAGCGCCGCCTCGTAGGGCAGGTGACGATTGGCGACGATCCACAGCACGCCGCCCTTGCGCAGCATGGCGGCCGCCGAGGTGATGAAGGCCTGGCCGAGGCTCTTGTCCTCGGCGCCCGCCTCGTGGAACGGCGGGTTGGTGACCACGAAGTCCAGGCCGGACGCCAATTCGGCGCCGCGGCGGGCGTCGGCCTGCAGGACCTCGACGCGCGCATCGTTGACGTTGCGCTTGGCCGCCTCGACCGCCCGGCGATCCAGGTCGATCAGGGTCAGCCTGGTCACCTTGGGCGAGGCGAGGATCGCGTGCGCCAGGACGCCGATCCCGCAGCCCAGGTCGACGCCCACGCCGCTCAGGGCGGGCAGCGCTTTCAGCAGCAGGGCGCTGCCGGGGTCCAGACGATCCCAACTGAACACGCCGGGCTGGGTCCACAGGCCGTCGCCGTCCAGACGGCGCGGCGCGCCCTCGGCGATGGCGGCCTCCAGACCCGTGACATGGGCGGGCTTGAGCGCCACGCAGATCCGGTGGTGGCGCTTGGCGCTCTCGCCGATCGTGCAGCCGAACGCCGTCAGCTCCTTGTTCATCCGCAAGCCGCCGCGATCCTTGGGCGCCAGGGCGGTCAGCCGGCCCTCGGTCTTCAACGCCCGTAGGGCCTGGGCCAGCACGTAGCGCCGCTCGGCCACGCCGGCGGGGGCCAGCACCACGATCTCGTCCAACGAACCTTCGGCCAGGTCGGCCAGGTCAGGCGAACCCACCACCAGCGGCGAAACCTGAACCGCCCCGCCGGGGACGTCGACCACGTCGAACGACGGAAAGCCGTAGACGGCGGCGCTGGGGGAGTCGGGCATGGAACGGATCTCGAGAGACATGGCGGAAGCGGTGGGATTCGAACCCACGGACGGCTTTCACCGTCGCTGGTTTTCAAGACCAGTGCCTTAAACCACTCGGCCACACTTCCTTGCAGGCCTAGGGCCCGGAGCAGGGGGCTATATCAGCGGTCGTGCGCCGGCTCCAGTCCGTTTGCTGCCGGTTTGGTCGCACCTTTGATTAACCAGACTTCAAGGCTCCTGAACGACCCTGTGTCTCGAGATTTGATTTCCGGGAGCCCGTTCAGCCATGGAATGCGAGGCGCGAGACCCGATGCGTCTGCTGCGCGGCGCGGCCGTGGCCGCCCTGGGCTGCGCGGGCCTGGCCGCCTGCGCCACGCCCATGCCGACCCGCCTGCCGCCGACCGCCTCGACGGCCAGACCCTATTCGGGACCCCCGGCGCCAGGCTCGACCTCGGGCCTACGCGGCACCGAAAAGCCCTACCAAATCAAGGGCGTCTGGTACTATCCCAAGGCCGACCCAACCTATGACGAGCGAGGGATCGGTTCGTGGTACGGCGAGCAGTTCCACAATCGGCATACGGCCAACGGCGAGATCTTCGACATGGATCTGCCGTCGGCGGCTCATAAGACCCTGCCGCTGCCGAGCATCGTCGAGGTCACCAATCTCGACAACGGCCGCAAGATGAAGGTCCGGGTCAATGACCGGGGGCCGTTCGTCGACGATCGCATCATCGATCTGTCCAAGGCGGCCGCCGAGCAGCTGGGCTATGGCCGGGCGGGCGTCGCCCATGTCCGCGTTCGCTATGTCGGACCCGCCGGCAAGACGCCGTTCGACGCGCCCAGGATGATCGCCTCGGCCCCGCCGCCGCGCGAGCCGCGCTACACGCCGCCTCCGCCGCCCGCCGCCCTGCCGCCGCCACGCCCCGCCTATGACGATCCGCCGCCGCGGGACTATGCCCGGTCCGAGCCGCCCCCCGCGCCGCAGGTCGAGCCGGCGCCCGCGCCGGTGGCGCCGCCCGTCGCCGATCCGATTCCCGTCGTCACCGCGCCCGCCAGCGCCTATCGCGTCCAGGCCGGGTCGTTCGCCAATCGCGGCAACGCCGAACGGGCGGCGGCCCAGCTGAGCGAGGCCGGCGAGGCTTCGATCGAGTCGATCGAACGCAGCCAGGGCGTCCTCTATCGCGTCGTGGTCAAGGCGGGTCCGGGCGAGGCCGAAGCCTACGGGGTGCGCGACCGCGTCGTCGCCCTGGGCTTTTCCGACGCCACCGTGCTGCGTCCCTAGCCGCCGCCGCGATCGGGTCTGGACAAGACGGGCGTTACGGCCGATTTGAAGCCGGTGACGCGTGGAACCTTCATCAGTTTCGAGGGCGGCGAGGGGGCTGGAAAGTCCACCCAGATCCGCCGCCTGGCCGAACGCCTGACGGCGGAGGGGGCCGACGTCGTGCTGACCCGCGAGCCGGGGGGCAGCCCCGGCGCCGAACAGATCCGCGACCTGATCCTCAATGGCGACGTCGACCGCTGGTCGCCGACCACCGAGACCCTGCTGATGTACGCCTCGCGGCGCGATCACATCGAGCGGGTGATCCGGCCGGCCCTGGAGCGCGGCGCCGTCGTGCTGTGCGACCGCTTCGCCGACAGCACCCGCGCCTATCAGGGCGCCGGCGGCGAGGCGCCGATCGGCCTGATCAAGGCGCTGGAGGAACATGTCCTGGGCGGCACGACCCCGGACCTGACCCTGGTTTTCGACATTCCGGCCGAGGTCGGCCTCGCCCGCGCCCTGGCCCGGGGCGGCGAGGCGCGCTTTGAGTCCAAGGGCCTTGAGTTTCACAAGCGCCTGGGCGAGGCGTTCCTGGAGATCGCCCGCCGCGAGCCGGAACGCTGCGTGGTGATCGAAGCCGACGACGCGATCGACGCGGTCTGGGCCGATGTCTGGGACGCGGTCTCCACCCGGCTGGGCCTCTAAGGCATGGACGCGCCGCCCCATCCGCGCGACGTCTTCGCCATCGAAGGCGTCGAGTCCGCCGAGCTGGCCTTTCTCGACGCCCTGGAGCGCGGCCGTCTGCACCACGCCTGGCTGCTGACCGGTCCCGAAGGCGTCGGCAAGGCGACCCTGGCCTATCGCATGGCGCGCCGGCTGCTGGGCGCGCGACCCGATCCAGCGTTCGGCGCCCTGGGCTCGGCGCCGACCGACGTCGTCAGCCGCCAGGTCGCGGCCCGCTCGCATCCGGACCTGATGGTGCTGGAGCGCGAAACCGACGATGGCAAGGCCCGCAAGTCGATCCCGGTCGACGAGGCTCGCCTGTTGCCGGCCTTCTTCGCCAATTCGCCGGCCGTTTCGCCCTATCGCGTGGCGATCATCGACGCCGCCGACGACCTGAACGTCAACGCCGCCAACGCGGTGCTGAAGACCCTGGAAGAGCCGCCGGCCCGCGGCGTGATCCTGCTGGTCAGCCATTCGCCCGGCCGGCTGCTGCCGACCATCCGCTCGCGCTGCCGGCGCCTGGTGGTGCCCGCGCCCAACCTCGCCCTGGCCGCCTCGATGGTCGAGCAGCGGGCGGGGGTGTCCGCCCACGAAGCCGACCGTCTGGCCCGCATGGCCAAGGGCGCGCCGGGCCGGGCCCTGCAGCTGGCCGCGGCCGGCGCCATCGAGACCGACGACGCGGCCGGCGAGATCCTGCGCAAGCTGCCGGACCTGGACGAAGGCGCGCTGCTGGCCATGGCCGACACCTTCCGGGGCGCGGAAGGCGCGGCGCGTTTCGAGTTGCTGTTCGACCGGCTGGGTGACCAGATCCACGCCATGGCCACTGGCATGGCCGGCGAGCGCACGCCGGCGGGATTGGACCGCTGGGTCGCGGCCTGGGAGAAGATCGTCCGCGCGCCGGGCGAGGCCGAGGCCGTGAACCTCGACCGGGCGGACGTGTTCTGGGCCGCGATCATGGACTTGCGCGCCGCCGCCCGGGCGGCCATGTGACCGCATGCTCATCGACAGCCACGTAAATCTGCACGCCCATCAGTATGACGAGGATCGCCAAGCGGTGATCGACCGGGCCCGCGAGGCCGGGATCGCGCTGATGGTCACCATCTGCGACAAGATCCCGTCTTTCGACGCGGTCCACGCCATCGCCATGGCCAATGACGACATCTGGTGCACGGTCGGGGCTCACCCTCACGAGGCCAAGGACCACGTCGAGCTGACGACCGAGCGGCTGGTTGAGTTGGCCGGCCGTCCGAAGGTGATCGGCATCGGTGAGACGGGCTTGGACTTTCACTACGACCTTAGCCCGCGCGACATCCAGGCGGACGTGTTCCGCGCCCACGTGACGGCGGCGCGCCGGACCGGGCTGCCGCTGGTGGTCCACACGCGCGAGGCCGATGCGGCCATGGCCGAGATCCTCGAGGCGGAGCATGCCCGGGAACCGTTCAAGATCCTGATGCACTGCTACACCAGCGGTCCCGAACTGGCCAAGCGGATGGCGGCTCTGGGCGCGTGGTTCTCGGTTTCGGGTATCGCCACGTTCAAGCAGGCGCAGGAAGTGCGGGACATCATCGCCGACATGCCGGCCGACAGGATCATCGTCGAAACCGACTGCCCGTACCTGGCCCCCGTGCCGATGCGCGGCCGCCGCAACGAGCCGGCCTATCTGCCCCACGTGCTGGACAAGCTGGCCGAGGTGCGGGGCTGGACTCGCGCCGAGGCGGAGGCTCGCACCGAGGACGCCTTTTTCGCCCTGTTCGACCGGATCCCGCGACCCAGGATTCTGCAAGCATGACCAGCAAGCTGGAGTTCACGATCCTGGGCTCCGGCTCGTCGGGCGGCGTACCGCGCGCCGACGGCAATTGGGGCGATTGCGATCCGGCGGAACCGAAGAACACCCGCACTCGCTGCTCGATGCTGGTGCGCCGGCCGGGAATCGACGCCGCCGGCGGCCCGGCGGCGCAGACCACGGTCGTGGTCGACACCGCCCCGGACTTCCGGCTGCAGGCCGTGCGCGCGGGGATCAAGCGCGTGGACGCCTGCCTGTTCACCCACGACCACGCCGATCAGGCCCACGGCGTCGACGACCTGCGGCCCTTCTTCCTGAACAGCCGCAAGCGCATCCCGGCCTATATGGACGCCTATACGGCGACCAGCCTGGGGCGACGCTTCGGCTACATCTTCGAGAGCCAGGGCGGCTATCCGGCCATTTGCGACGCCTGTCCCATCCCGCCGCATGGCCAGCCGTGGCAGGTCGAGGGCCCCAGCGGCGCGATCCCGGTGACGACCTTCGACGTCGACCACGGCGAGATTCGCGCCGTCGGCTATCGGTTCGGCGACGTCGCCTACACGCCCGACGCGATCGGCTTTCCAGAAGAGAGCTGGGCGGCCCTGAGCGATCTCGACGTCTGGGTGGTGGACGCCCTGCGCTGGACGCCGCATCCGACCCACGCCCACGTCGGCCTGGCCCTGGAGTGGATCGCCCGGGCCAAACCGCGTCGCGCCATCCTGACCAACCTGCACATCGACCTGGATTTCAACGCCTTGGCCGCGAAACTCCCCCCTGGGGTCGAGCCAGCCTACGACGGAATGCGCTTCCAGGCCTGAGGGGCCTTCGGTCGCCACCTCCGTCTCTCCGCGCCGCCCCCAACCATTGCTCCCGTACGCTACGGCCGTTCGCGGCGAGGAAATGGGTCGTTTTCCGGATCCGGTGGAGGGGTTCGCCTGATTTTCAGGCTGGGCTTGAGACCGGATAAAGGTCAGCGGCTTTGAAAGACCTTTCCATGCAGCGCTCTGATATCTGTCGCGTGCCCGCCTCGATGACAGCTGACGGCCGCGCCGGGCAGGGGACCACGATCTCGCGAGAGCGCGGTCCGCCGTGATCAGCCACGACGCCGGGGTCCAAGCCGCTCCGACGACCAAGACGCCGGCGCAGACTCCCGTTCGTTCCGCCTTAGCGCCCGCAATCGCCTGACGGGAGTCCATCGTGGCGCGGATCGAACCTGACGGCCATGGTCACACCGTCGCCGAGATCCCATCGCACCATCCGTTCCTATCTGCTCGTACCCCGTTTTCGCAGCGGCACGTCGATGACAAATCTAGAGATCCGAGTCGCGGCACTGCAGTTTCTCAGCCTCCGGCTCTGCGCCGCGCTGTCGCTTCAACAACTCGAGGAAATTCGGCAGGCGACCTTGGACGGGGTGCAGGCCTCGGACGTCGAATCCCTCCAGATGCAGGCCGAGTTCTTGAAGTTGCTCGACGAAGCCATCGGGCGCGCGCGGCTAAAGCAGGCCGCCGCCGTGAACCTGGCCTGACCGAAAACCGGCCACGGTCAGGGTTTTCCCGTGCTTCATAAGGGTTTGACCTGATGGCGCTCGCCCTCTGAGCGAAGCAATGTGGTCGCGCTCGCTCGTCAAGGCATCAACCCCGATTTCCCTTGGCATGCTGCGGTTCGCTCATCCCCCAAGAGCGCGGCCGCGGTCGTGAGCCGAGAGCCGACCGCCATGTCCCGACGCATGTTCACGGTCGGCTCTCCCTCCCGGAGGCCGGTCGGGCCAGACTAGTCCCCGCCTTCCCACAGCAGTGGCGCCCATGCCTCGACGGCCAGGCCCGGCTCGGCGTCGCGCAGCGACAGATAGCCTTTGAGGTACTCCAGCCGCAGGCGCATGCCCTCCAGCCCGACTCCAGGGGAGCCGCCGGAACTGGGCGGCAGGCCCGAACCGAAGTCGCGGATCGTGAGCAGCACCATTTCGCCGGCGACCCGCAGGGAGACGACGGCGCGCTGGCTGCCGGAGTGCCTGTGGACGTTGGCCAGGCCTTCCTGGACGACACGATAGAAGGCGATCTCCGTGCAGTTCGACAGCCGGGGGAAGTCGTGGGGAATGTCGATCGTCACGGCCACGTCGCCCCGCCGCGAGAAGCCCGTGGCGAATTGCCGGATCGCCGCGGCCAGTCCCAGATGCTCCAACGCCGGCGGGTGCAGCAGGTAGGCGAAACTGCGGATCTCGTCCAAGGCGCTGCTCAACAGTCCGGCCACCTCGTCGCGGACCTGGTCCGTGGCTTCAGGATCCTTGGCGTTCAGCCGCCGCAGCATCAGCTTCGCGCCCGCCAGATATTGGGCCGTGCTGTCGTGCAGTTCGCGCGCGATGCGTCGCCGTTCCCGGTCCTCGGCGTTCAGCAGGCGCGCGGTCGCCTCGCGAAGGCCAAGCTCGGTTCGCCGTTGGGTCGAAATGTCCTCGTGGGCGACGATCAGGAAAGGGTTGTCCAAGTCGCCAGCCCGCACGGCCGACAACTTTATCCAGGATGAGCCGAATTCCGGCGGCGTGACGAAGTCGTGGCGGAAGGGGCCCGCTCCGCCGGCGAGGAGAGCCCTCAGGCCCGCGGCCACCACCTCGCCGTCCGACGTTTCGAGGCGGTCGTAGAAGACCAGATAGCCGCACCCGACGGCGTAGTTGCGGAACTTCAGGTCATTGAGGTCGGCGAACTGAACCCAGGCGTCGTTGACCGCGAGGATCTCGCCCTTGCCGTCGAGGACCGCGACTTTCGCCGTCAACGCGTCGAGCGCGGATTCACAGAACGCCGGGTCGGACCAATCTTTCGCGTCCTTGCCCGTATACATTCGACGGAGCCCCCGAGATTGACGGTTTAGGCCTCAATCAGCTTATTGCGAATGGCGTAGCGTACAATGTCAGCCAGCGAGTGGGCGCCGAGCTTTCGCATGATGTTGCCGCGATGGCTCTCGACCGTTTTTACGCTGATATCGAGCATCGAGGCGATGACCTTGTTGCTCCGGGACTCGGCCAGCAGCTGAACAATCAGCAGTTCCCGGGTCGTCAGGGTCTCGGAGCCCTCGATCACCTCGCCCAGACCCTGGCCGCCAGGCGAGAGATAGCCGCGCAGCACCGCGTCGGTGATGCCGGGGCAGAAGTACGGCTTGTGGTTCAACAGGGACGCCACGGCGGCGATGATGTTGTCGGTCGAGGCGGACTTGAGCACGAAGCCCCGCGCGCCGGCGCTGAACACCTCGCGAACGAGCTGTTCGCTGTCGTGCATGGTGAAGATCAGCAGTTCCGTGTGGGTCTTTAGCTTGCGCACGTCCCGGGCCACGATGACCCCGCTAAGATCGGGCATGCTGATGTCGAGGATCATCACGTCCGGCACCAGTTCCTTGGCCAGCCGGACGGCGTCGCGCCCGTTCGAAGCCTCGCCACAGATCGTCCAGCCCGGCTGGGATTCCAAAGCTTCGCGCAGTCCAGCCCGAACAATCGAATGGTCGTCCGCAAGCAGAATGGTCGGCGAGTTAGGCATGGGCATCTGCGTGTCTCGCTTCGGCGGTGCTGCGCACTATACTTGTCCGCTTTTGGAAGAAATGCTTGATGAAATTTCGGCGCGAGGCCGCGAAATGTTGCATCCGCTAAACCTCCAGGCCTTCGCCGTGTACCTCGCGGTCGCTTCAGGGCGAAGAAAAAGGCGAGCCCAGATCATGTCGATGATCTCCGATCCGGGGGTGCGGACAACGCCGCGGCGCATTCGCACGCGGCGTAATTGGAGCGATCAACGGATAGGGAGCGGCCACGGGGCTGCTTTACGGCGGACGCCGGCGCGATATTCATGCCGCCGACCGACCAGGGGCCACCCCGGACAACCCTATGGCTATCCCCCATATTCAACAGCTCTTCCCTCTACCCGAGGAGCACGGTTGCAACGCTTCGCGGTCAGGAGCTACTAGGTAAAACCCTCAGCCGCCGCCCTAAAATTACCTGACGGTCTGACCACGGCGCCGATCCACCAGACAAATACTGGTCTCTACGGACGGCCAATGAGGGCTTCACCTGATTGCGGGAAGTCGGCCGGCGCACAAGCTTGACGCCTGTCTGCTGAAGGCGTCCGCCATGCGAAGCCTGCTCCTTTGCGCAATTCTGATCCTTTTCCCGGCTGTCGCCTGGGCGCAGGACTTGGACACGGCGACAGCGACCCTGCAGGGGCCGGTCGAGCAGGTCGGCGGCCAAAAGGCCAGTTTCGTGGCGATGCCGATCCCGCTGTCCAACCCCGCGATCGGCAGCGGCCTGGGCGTGGCGGCCTTGGCCATCTACCAGCCCGGGGGATCGGTCCGCCCCTGGACCAGCGGCGTCGGCGGCCTCTATACCGACTCCAAGAGCTGGGCGCTCGCCGCGGTCCAAAAAGCCTATGTCGGCGGCGACAAATATCGGATGACCGCCGGCGCCGGGACCGGCGTGTTCAACGTCGATTTCTTCGGCATTGGTTCCGACGCTGGTTCGGATGGACGATCCATCGCGCTGGAACAGAAGGCCAGCGGCGCCGTCGTCGAGGTGCTGACCCACGTGAAGAGGCACGTCTACGCCGGCCTGCGCTATCGGTATATCAAGATCGATTCAACATTCGATCCGTCAAATATTCTACCTGGACTTACGCTGCCGGATATTGAGCTGCATAGCCAAGTCTCGCAACTCGGACCCGCTGGCGAATACGATAGCCGCGACAGCGAGTACAATCCCAGATCCGGACTCTACGCCACCGCCCAGTGGCTCGTATCCTCGGACGCCCTGGGCAGCGACTTCGATTACGACCGGGTTACGGCGGCGGTGAACGGCTATCACGGCGTCGACGACAAGACCGTCTTCGCGTGGCGGGGATCCGTCTGCCAATCCAGCCGCGGCGGACCCTTCTACGACCTGTGCAACTATGGCCAGAGCAACGATCTGCGCGGCTACACCGCGGGCCAGTATCGCGACCACGCCATGTTCGCTGTCCAGGCCGAGGTTCGCCGCAAGATCTACAAGCGCTTCGGGGCGGTGGCGTTCGTCGGCGTCGGCGAGGTGGCCAGCGAGTTCTCCAAGTTTAACAGCAAGGATCTTCTGCCCGCCGCCGGCGTTGGCGCGCGCTTCGAAGCGTCCACCAAATACCACCTCAATGTCAGCATCGACTACGCCGTGGGGGACGGCTCGTCGGCCTTCTATTTCTATGTCGGCGAGGCGTTCTGATTTCCCGTGCGTCCGCTCCGCCGGCTTCCCCGGGGCCAAGCCCCAATTGCTGGAGGCAAAAATGCGTAAACTCGTCTTCGTCACCGCCCTGGCGCTGCTGACCGCGTCCGCCGCCAACGCGCAGCAGCTGCTGGCTGACGCCAACAAGGACGGCAAGGTCACGCAGCAGGAATATCAGGACAGCCGCCGCGTCTTCCTGATGCGCGCCGACAAGGACAAGGACGGCCGGATCAGCGCCGGCGAATGGTCCACGGGAGCCGCCCGCGTCCAGTCCCAGGTGCGTGCGGAGGGCGTCGACGGCTGGCCGATGATCGGCAAGGCCGGCCTGTTCCAGACCCTGGACACCAACAAGGACGGCTTTGTCGGCCCAAAGGAGATCGACGCCTATTACGGTCCCCGCTTCTCAAGCCTGGACCCTAACCACGACGGCGTCGTCACGCGCTCGGAGGCCAATCAGATTCAAAAGAGGGCGGCCAAGCCCTAGCTGGCGCGCCGGAACGCCCGCCGGTTCCGGCCGGCGGGCTTTTGGGCGGAGCCCGCTACAGGCTTTTGTCCCGGAACAGGCGCGACCAGTCGTCCTTCATGCTGACGATCGTCCAGCCGCGCTCGGCCGCCGCGCTCAGGGCCACATCCAGCTTTCCGATGTGGGTGTCCCTGTCATAGGCGTATTCGCGGTCGGGGTCGTCGTGGTGCAACAGCATCGGCAACCGCCTGCCGGGACCGGAATCCGCATACTGCAGCATCGCCAGGTCGCCGTCGGAATTGCCGAACGCCAGGATCGGCCGGCGGCCGATATGCAGGGCGATATTCAACGGCTTTTCCGCATAGTCGTTGAACGAATGCAGCTCGGGCAGCTTGCGGATCTCGGCGCGGCGACCGTTGAGCCGGAATTCGGTCTTGCCGCTGGAGCCGATCACCCGCTCGCGCGGCACGCCATAGGTTTGCTCGCTGAACATCCGCACCATGTCGACCCCGCCGCCCGTGACGATGAAGTTGCGAAAGTCGTTGGCCGCCAGATAGGCCAGCAGTTCGCGCATCGGCTGATAGGCGAGGGCGGTGTAGGGCCTGTCGAAGCGCGGGTGACGACTTTCGACCAGCCAGGTGGCGACCTCCAGCGCGAAGGCCTCCTCGGTCGCGTGGGCGTGCAGGTGCAGCAGCAGTTCGACCACCGCCTGCTTGCCGCAGGCGGCCAAGGCTTGAACGTCCTGGCGCAGGAGCGCCTGAAAGGCCGGGGTGGCGACCAGTTCGGGATGCGATCCGGCCATCTGCCTGGCGCGATCCAGGGCGAACATGCCCTGGGCGTAGAGCGGGTGCTCGACCCACAGGGTGCCGTCGTTGTCGAACACCGCGATGCGATCGGCGGGGGCGACATAGTCGCGGCCGCCGGGCCGGGTGACGCGGGCGACGAAGTCCAGGATCTTCCGCCTCGGCGAAGTGTCCGCCCAACTCGGTAGTGGCACTTTGGTCATGGTCGCCTCCGAGCGGCTTAGGCGCGGGGCCTGGCGGTGTGGCGGAAACCCAGGTGCGGCGCCGATGTCGCCGGGCTGAGCTCGATCCAAAAGCCCTCCATGGCGGCGTGACGGATCGGTCGCCCCAAGGCGTCGAAGTTCTTCATGCCCGCCTCCCCGGAAGGTCTTGCTAGTGACCATAGCCGACAGCGCTGATCGATCAGGCGTTCCCCCGGGTGAGGAAGGGAAGATTCCCTATGAATCCAGCGGATAGGAGCGGGTTTCTTTCGGAGCCGCTCGGCGCTTCGCTGGATGGCGCGGGCAGGGCGAGGGCCGTTTCCCGACGGTCGTTGCAAGACGCGCCGCCCGAGGGTCGCCATGGAATCCTGCTGCGGCAATGCGCCGGCTACGTCGGCGACCCGCCGCGCGACCCAGGCGGCCCGCTTGGCGACCTTGGCGCTGCACGGCCTCCGATATCCCGAGGCGGCGCGTCAAATTCAGCTCTCGAGTCGGCCGCGTCGGGCCGCTCAACTCAAGGGATTACCCCCAATGGCCAGGGTTTCACCTGATTGAGGCGGCGGCGCACCGGGCTGACAGTTTGGCATGCGCCGCTGGCAAGCCTTCGCCGACGTGATCTGGACCCTGCCGGCGGACGCCCCGCCCAAGGGGGGCGACGCCGCGAACCGCCTATCACCGAGCAGGACCCCTCGAGATCGTCATGACCCCATCGATCAATCTGGGCTTCGTCTTTGCGATCTTCTTCCTGACGCTCGGGCCGATGAAGCTCATTCCCACCTTCTATGGCGTCACCCAAGGCTTGGACCGGCGGGCGCGGTTGGGATTGGCGCTCAGGAGCACGGGCGTCGCCTCCGTGGTCCTGGCGGCGGCGGTGGTGGTGGGAACGGCCCTGGCGACCAACTGGCGGGTGTCCCGCGAGGCCATGACGATCACCGGCGGCTTTTTGCTGCTGGTCGGATCGCTGAGGATCCTGTCGCAAGCCTTGTCCCCGGCCGCGCGGCCGGTCTCGCCGGACGAGTCCGTCGCCGAGGGGCCGATCGGCATCGTGATCTCGCCCCTGGCCATTCCCGGCATCATCACCCCGTGGGGTCTGGTGGCCCTGCTGCTGTTCACGGGAATCGCCGAAGACCAGAACCGCCTGGCGGGGGTCGTCGTAGCGGTCTTGCTGATCATGGCGCTGAACATCGTCGGGATGATTTTCGCCGGTCCGATCATGCGCACGATCGGCCTGCCGGCCATGAGCGTCCTGGGTTGGGTGTTCAGCATCCTGCAGGCGGCCCTGGGGGTCACCTTCCTCCTTCGCGGGCTGGTCGGGGTGCTCGGCCTGCCCTGGAGTCCAACGCCGCTGTGACCGTCCCTTTGTCCCGTTTGCCTCGACGCCGCACGGCGTCCGAACTTTGGAGCTCCCCATGACGGCTCTCAGCCCGACCGAGAAACTTCGCCAGACCTCCGCGCGCTGGCAGGGGGCGGAGGCCGCGATCGCGCCCGAGACGCGCAGCTTCGCGCCGCCTGACGAGGAGGCGTTCCGGCGGCAGGTCATCGCCAGCATCCCGGTCCTGCGCTCCTTCTCCCGCGGCCTCTGCGGCGACGCCGCGGCGGGTGATGACCTGGCTCAGGACGCGCTTCTGAAGGCGTGGCAGCACCGGGCCCAGTTCACGGCCGGCACCAATTTCAAGGGCTGGATCCTGAAGATCGCCCGCAACCATTTCTACTCCCAGCGCCGTCGCGTCTGGCGAGAGACGCCCCTGGACGCCGTCATGAGCGCCCAGATCCCCGCGGTGGGAACCGACCAGGTCCAGTCGCTGATGCTCAACGATCTGCGCAACGCCCTGAACGCCTTGAGCGACGAGCAGCGCGAGGCCGCGATCCTAGTCGGAGCCGGCGGCTTCTCCCACCGGCAGGCGGCAGAAATGTGCGATGTGCCCGAGGGAACGATGAAGAGCCGCGTCTGCCGGGCCCGGGCCAAGCTGGCCGCCTTGCTGGAACAGGGCGACGTGACGCACGACGCCACGCCGGCTTCGCTGGCGGCCAACCTGATCATGGCTGAGCTGGCGAGCCTGTCGGAGGCGCACGGCTAGCGCCCGCTGGCGGTCGGCGGCGCAACGACCTAAGACATCGGCGCACGACGAGGCGCCGATGTCCGCAATCCACTCCTATGACCCCAAGGCAGGCCACGGCCTGAAGCACGACCCGCTGAACGCCATCATCGCGCCGCGGCCGATCGGCTGGATCTCGACGATCAGCGCGGCCGGCGTGCGCAATCTGGCGCCCTACAGCTTTTTCAACGCCTTCAACTATCGGCCGCCAATCATCGGTTTCTCCAGCACGGGCTGGAAGGACTCCGTGCGAAACATCGAGGAGACCGGCGAGTTCGTCTGGAACCTGGCCACGCGTCCGCTGGCCCAGGCGGTCAACGCCTCCTCTGCCATGGTTCCCGACCATGTCGACGAGTTCGCCTTGGCCGGCGTGACGCCGGCGCCGTCCCAGAAGGTCGCCGCGCCGCGCGTCGCCGAAAGCCCCGTGGCCTTCGAGTGTCGCCTAACCCAGCTGATCCGCCTTACGGACGCCGAGGGCGCGCCGCTGGACGCCTGGTTGACCCTGGGCGAGGTGGTGATGGTCCACATCGACCAGGCGTTGCTGGTCGATGGCGTCTACGACACCGTGGCCGCCGAGCCGATCCTGCGCGCTGGCGGCCCCGCCGACTATTTCGGCGTCAGCGAGGCTCACAAATTCCAGATGCGGCGGCCGGTCTAGGCCGGCAGGTCACTGCGGCGGGTTGACGACGACATACTGCACGTTCGTCCCGGAATACTGCGGCGCATACCAGGTGCTGCCGCACTGCGAATAGCTGACGCCGTTGACGACCACCGTCGAACAACTGGGCGGCACGCTGTAGACGACCGAGCCGATGGCGGCGGCGGTCACCGCGGCCGCCGCGCCGAAGGCCATGCCCGCGGCGACCGGATGGTGGTCCCAGCCGTCGTTGTAGCCGTGGCCCCCGTTGTAGTTGCCGTTGACGTTGACGTTCACGTTCCGGTTCGCGTTGACATTGGTGTTGCGGTTGACGTTCCGGTTCGAATTGACGTTCGCGCTGCGATTGACGTTCGAACTGGCGTTGGTCCGCACGTTGCGGCTGCCCGCGTTGGCCGCCCCGCCGGCGTTTCCCCTCTGCGCCGCCGCCGCGCCGCCGCCTGACCGAGCCGCCCCGCCGCCGGAGGGGCGGGCGGCGGCTCCGCCAGAGGGACGAGCGCCGCCGCCGCCACCGCCCCCACCGCCGCGTCCTCCCCGCTGGCATTCGGCGGTCGAGGCCGACTTGGGCAGCAGGGTCTGGCCGGCGAAGAGATCGGCCGCGAGCGTGGTGGTCGGGACCGCCAGGCCCTGGATGGTGATCGCGGCGGTCATGGCCAGGGCCTTCTGGAGCGTATTCATCGGCGGCCTCATTTCGCGCTCGCCGCCGCCACGTCGGCGAGGGTGATGCGATGTGCGTTGGCGGGCGGCGTAAAGGTGTAGGCCGCCTGACCGGGAGCGGCGGCGTCCCAGGTCATGACGGCCGTGTATTGCGGCTGGGCTTCGTCCTGCGTCGTGGTGATCACCATCTTGCAGGGCAGGGCGGGACCCTCCGAGCGGATCCAGACCTGCCAGTCGGCCTCCGCCTGGCGGAAGGCGTAGTGCTCGCACGCCTTGCCGGCGACCATCGCGGGGCCGACGTCGAAGCCCGACTGTATCTTGGCCGTCACGGCCGGGTCCACGCCCAGCAGGAACAGATCGGCCAGCGGGACCTCGACGCCGTACTTGTCGCTGATCGTGTCGAGGGTCGCGCTGATGGACGCGGGGGCGGGGACCGAGGCGTAATAGCCTATTTGCGGCGCGAACACGGTCAGCGACTTGCCGTCGTAATAGAGCTCGCGTTCCTGCTGGTCTGACTTCGTGTGGATCTTGAATGCGCCGGGCCGCTGGACCTCGATCGTCACGTCGCCGCCGTACTGCAGCTTTTGGCCGCTATCCAGCACCTGCTCGGTGGTGACGTCGGCGGTGATCGTGAACGCCGACAGGGCCCGCAACGCCTCGCCCATCTTGTTGAGCGCCGCCAGGGCGTCGGAGTCGGGCTTCGTCGCGGGCGCGGCGCTCGTTTGCGCGTAGGCCGATGCGCCTAGCCCGATCGCCAGCGGCAGCGCGACGCCGCCTGCCAGGATCTTTCGAAACACGCTCATGGGTCTGGGCCTCCGGCCGGTCCTTGAAGGGCGGCAGGATGGGCTTGCAAGACCCCCGGTGGGTATCGAGGGATTTCCCTAGGCGGGCTCCTCCAGACTCCTCAGTCTCCCGGAACTTCCCCGGGCTCTCAGCGCGACCGCCCCCGCGCCGAGACCGGCCACAGCGCCACCAGGGTGTCCCCCTCGACCACATGGTAGGTGTCGTAGAGGTTCACCGTGGGATCGCAGTGCGGCGCGCCCAGGATCACCCGATCGGCCAGGCCCGGCGCAGGGGCCCCCGGCGGGGGCACGATCGCGCCGTGCTCGTCGCCCATGAAGAAATAGCGCGACCCGTCCGGCGCGCCGCCCAGCACCTTGGGCGGCTCCGCGTCGGTGGAGAGCGCCTTGAAGCCGGCGTCGATCGTGGCCCTGCCCGGCTTATTGGCGCTGACCACCCGCGCGTCGATCAGCAGCGAGGCCTCGTAGGGACTTTCGTCCGCGCCGTCGCCGGCGATGTCGCAGGCCAGGTACTGGCCGTCCATGAACACGTAGGAGCCGACCTGGAATTCGGTGAACACTCCCAACTCCGCGTCGATGCGGTGCGAGCCGGTGCCCGCGCCGGAGACGATCGGCGGCGGTCCGCCGGCGGCCGTCAGGGCCTCGATCACCGAGCGGATATAAGCCCCGCGGTCTTCCAGATTGGCCTTGCGGTCGACGAAGCTTTCGATGTGCTGCTGCATGCCGCAATAGCACTGCAGGCCGGCATAGATCAGGCCGGGCTGGGCCTGGATGGCCTGCAGCAGGGCCACGGCGGCCTCGGGCGAACCGACGCCAGTGCGGTGGATGCCGGGATCCAAATCGATGATGACCTTCAGCGGCTTGCCCGCGGCGCTCGCCGCCTCGCCCAAGGCGGCCACGTTGACCGGATGGTCCGCCACCGTCATCAACTCGGTCGTGACGGCGTTCAGCGCGACCAGCCGAGCGATCGCGGGCGGCGAAACCACTGGCGAGGTGATCAGCAGGCCCGTGGTCACCCCGCCCTCGGCCAGGGCCTCGGCTTCGCCGATCTTGGCGCAGCACAGGCCCACGGCGCCGGCGGCGATCTGCAGCTTGGCGATGTCGACGCTCTTGTGGGTCTTGGCGTGGGGGCGCAGTTGGACGCCCTTGCTCGCCGCGAAGGCGGCCATCCGGGCGATGTTGCGCTCCAGGGCGGGACGGTCGATCACCAGCACCGGGGTGTTGAGCTCGCGGCGGGAGCCGGGAGCGCCGATCAGGCCGGCGTGCAGGTCTTGGTCGGTCATGGCGAGTTCCGTCTGAGGCCGAAGGGTTGCGTCAGGTGATCCTTGGCGAACTTGCCCGTCGGACGCCGGGCCTTGCAAGCGGACGACTCGCCGGCCGGCGCGGTAGCGCCTGCAAGACGGTCACGATCATGGGGGAAGCCGGATTCAGATCCTCGCGATCGCCCTGACTCAGGGTTGGCCCTGATTGGCGTCTGCCTGGATTGGCGTAAGCTGGTCTCGATCGAGGGAGAAAGTCATGCACACGTCGCATTTTTGGCAAAGCGCCGGACTGATCGCCATCATCATCGGCGCGGCCATCCTGTCCGCCATGATCGGGTCGCGCGCCCATGCCGCCGTCACCAGCGCCCAGGCCCTTCCGCCGAGCGCCGTTCAACCCGGCTGATTTGAAGGTCGGCGCGCCTACTGATCCAGTCGGAAGTCGATGACCCGCGCGCCGCTGGCCACGGCGTCGAGGGTCTTGGTCTCGGCGCCCAGCAACTTGCGATAGGTCCAGTACGAGGCCATGACCTTCTCGACGTAGTTGCGGGTTTCCTGAGCCGGCAGGCTTTCGATCAGCAGCAGCGGATCGCAGTCGGCGCCCCCCAGCTGCTCCTGGGTCTTGATCAGGGTGCCCGGGCCGCCGTTGTAGGCCGCTACGGCGCGGAACAGGTCGGGGCTCTGCAGGCCCCGGTCCATCAGCCAGGTGAAGTAGTCCTGGCCGACCCGCAGGTTGAAGCTGGGGTCCAGCAGCGGGCTGGTGTCGGCCAGCAACTTGTCGTCGCCGGCGGCGCGGGCGGCGGCGACCGGCATCAGCTGCATCAGGCCGGTCGCCCCCGCGCCGGACACCGCATAGGGGTCGAAGCGGCTTTCCTGGCGCACCAGCGCGTAGACCATGGCCTTGTCGATCGTGAACCCGCCCTTGGGCGCCAGCGGGGGTAGGGGATAGTCCTCGCCGCCCACCCGCTTGACCGCGCGGCCGCCGTTCAACGGCGCCTTCTCATTGAGCGCCAGGGCCAGGTCGATCCAGTCGCCCTTGGCCTTGGGATCGTCGCCGGCCAGGGATAGGCCGGCGCGCAGTTCCTGGCCGGCCTCGGTCCAGCGGCCGACCTGGGCCAGGGCGGCGGCGCGGTGGGCGCGCGGGTCGGCCGCCAGCAGCTGGGCCAACGAAGCGGTGTCCGGACCTTCGTAGGAGACCTTGGTCAGCAGGGCGGCGATCGGATCGTCCTGGGCCAAGGCCAGGCCGCTCAGGGCCAGCTGGCGGGCGGCGATCATGCCGTAGAAGGTGTTGGGCGCCCGGGCGGCCTGGCTGAGCAGGTCCTCGACGTCGCGGGCCTGGCCGCCGGAAGCCGCCGAGCGGGCGGCCCAGAAGGCGGCGGCGGCGCGCAGCCATTCGTCCTGATTGTCGTCGTTGGCGACGCGCTCGAAATAGGTCCGGGCCTGGGCGTAGGCCTGCAGGCGGAAAGCCGCCAAGCCGGCGATCCAGGGCTCTCCGGCCGATTGGGAGAGAACAAGCGCCTTCTTCACGTCGCCGGAATAGTAGGCCTCGCGGGCGGCGCGGGCCTTGTCGGCCGAAGCGGGCCCCTTGGCGCCGGCCGTGAACAGGGCGGGGGCCTTGGGCGCGGCGACGCGGGGCGGCTTGCGCTTGACGGCCAGGCTATAGACCCGATCCGCGCCGGCCTGATCGCCATAGGACGCCAGCCACTCGGTCAGCTCGTCGAAGCTGGCCGCATGGGCGCTGGGATGCATGATCCTGGAGAATTCCAGCCGACCCCTGAGGCTCTTGTCGCGGGTGTTGGCCAGGGCGGCCTCGGCGGCGTCGAAATCACCGTGGTCGGCGGCGGCGAAGGCGGCGCGATAGAACCGGGCGTCGGCGTCCGACAGCGGCTCGAGCGCCGAGACGCGGGCGTTGGCGGGCGCGCTGAAAGCGACCGCGAGGCAAAACACGAAGGCCGAGAAAACGGCCAGAGGGCGAGCAAGAAGCTGCAAGGCGTTTCCGCGCCACTGCCCCGAAAGGCTCCCCGACGCGTCCCGTATCCAACTGGTCGCCCGACTCTCTAGTGGGGACGCTCCGGACGATCAAGTCTCTCGCTGAGCATAAGCATGTCGGCCCAGGCCTTCTTTTTGGCCGCCGGTTGGCGCAGCAGAAACGCCGGATGCAAGGTGGGCAAGGCCGGGAGCTCGGTTTGACCGTCGCTGGAGGTCCATTCGAACCACCGTCCGCGCAGCGACAATATGCCTTCCTCGCGCTTCAGCATGCTCTTGGCCGAGGCACCGCCGACCAACAGCAGGATCTTGGGCTGGACCAGCTGAATCGCCCGTTCCAGAAACGGCGCGCAGGCGGCCTGCTCCTGCGGCGTGGGCGTGCGGTTGCCGGGCGGGCGCCAGAAGACGGTATTGGTGACGAAAGCCCGGTCCAGCACGCCGGCCGCCTTCAGCATGCGATCGAGGAGTTGGCCGGCGCGACCGACGAAAGGCGCGCCCTGCAGGTCCTCGTCGGCCCCGGGGGCTTCGCCGATGATCATCAGCGGCGCGTCGGCGGGGCCGCGCGACACCACGGCCTGGCGGGCGCCCTGGGTCTTCAGGGGGCAGCCGTCGAACGCGGCGATGGCCGCGGCCAGGGCGGGCAGGTCGGCGCAGGCCGCGGCCAGGGCCTGGGCCTCGGCGACGACGGCGCCCAGGTCCGGGCCGCGGCCGAAGGCCGGCGCCGCGCCATGACCACCCAGAATGGGGGCGACAGCGACCGGGGGCGGCGCCTCCCGGCGGGTCCGCAGCATCGCCGCGCCTTCGGCCAGGCGGTCGATCGGATCGTTCGCGTACGACGCCTCGACGCCCGCCTCGGCCCAGAAGGTGAGCAGGCTTTCCACGGCGCGCGGATCGATGGCGGGGTCCATGCGCTTCTCTTAGTACGAAGTTTCGAAGGTCGCCACGCCTCGCCCTCGCTGCATCGCAGCAAAAAACCTCCGTTTATTCTTGACCACCCACGCGTCACCTCACGATAAGCTTCGACTCAAACAGCAAGAACGCGGGCAGCGTGCGCCCGGGCGGGAGACCCCAATGAGCGAAGAGCTCGAACGCGAGTCGATGGAATACGACGTCGTCATCGTCGGCGGCGGACCGGCGGGCCTTTCGGCCGCCATCCGACTCAAGCAACTGGCGGCCAAGGCCGGGACCGAGGTTTCGGTCGCCGTGCTGGAGAAGGGCTCCGAGGTCGGCGCCCACATCCTGTCGGGGGCGGTGATCGATCCCAAGGGCCTGGCCGAGCTGTTTCCGGACTGGAAGGAACGCGGCGCGCCGTTGGAGACCCCGGTCACCAAGGACGTCTTCCGGCTGCTCGGTCCCTCGGGCGACCTCAGCCTGCCGATGTTCGCCATGCCGCCGTTCATGCACAACCACGGCTGCTACATCGTCTCGCTGGGCAATCTTTCGCGCTGGCTGGCGACCCAGGCCGAGGAACTGGGCGTCGAGATCTATCCCGGCTTCGCGGCCTCGGACCTGGTCTGGAACGCCGACGGCTCGGTCAAGGGCGTCGTGGTGGGCGTCGTGGGCGTGGCCAAGGACGGCCACCACAAGCCCGACTACAACCCCGGCATGGAGCTGCACGGCAAGTACGTGTTCATCGCCGAGGGCGTGCGCGGCTCGCTGGCCAAGCAGCTGATCGCCAAGTTCGACCTGGCGGCCGGCAAGTCGCCGCAGAAGTTCGGCATCGGCATCAAGGAACTGTGGCAGGTGCCGCCGGAAAAGCACCGGCCGGGCCTGGCCGAGCACACCACCGGCTGGCCGCTGGACGACAAGACCGGCGGCGGCAGCTTCATGTACCACTTCGGGGATAACTACGTGGCCATCGGCTATGTCGTGCACCTGAACTACAAGAACCCCTGGCTGTCGCCGTTCGACGAGTTCCAGCGCTTCAAGCATCACCCGGCCGTCATCTCGCACCTGGAAGGCGGCAAGCGCATCGCCTATGGCGCGCGGGCTATCACCGAGGGCGGCTACCAGTCCGTTCCGAAGTTGACCTTCCCCGGCGGGGCGCTGATCGGCTGCTCGGCCGGCTTCGTCAATGTGCCGCGCATCAAGGGCAGCCACAACGCGGTCAAGACCGGCATGCTGGCCGCAGACGCCGCGTTCGAGGCCTTGGCCGCGGGCCGGGTCAGTGACGAGCTGGTCGCCTATCAGGACCTCTACGAGAAATCCTGGGTGGCCAAGGAGCTGAAGATCGTCCGCAACGCCAAGCCGCTGCTGGGCAAGTTCGGCACGGCGCTCGGCGGGGCGCTCGGCATGTTCGACATGTGGGTCAACCATCTGACGGGCGGCTTCTCGTTCTTCGGCACGATGAAGCACGACAAGACCGACGCGGCGTCGACGGGCCTGGCCAAGGACTACAAGCCGCTGGTCTATCCCAAGCCCGACGGCGTGATCAGCTTCGACAAGCTGAGCTCGGTGTTCATCTCGGCCACCAACCACGAGGAAGACCAGCCCGCCCACCTGAAGCTGAAGGATCCCAGCGTCCCGATCGCGGTGAACCTGCCCAAGTACGGCGAACCGGCCCGGCTCTACTGCCCAGCGGGCGTCTACGAGGTGCTCTATAACGAGCAGGGCGCTGATCCACGCTTCCAGATCAACGCCCAGAACTGCGTCCACTGCAAAACCTGCGACATCAAGGATCCGTCGCAGAACATCGTCTGGACCACGCCGGAAGGCGGCGGCGGGCCGAACTATCCGAACATGTAGCTCGACCTGCGAAAGGGCGACAAACCAGCGGGGGCGCGGTTCGAGGTTCGAGCCGCGCCTTTTTCTTGCCCCCGCCTCCTTGCGATGGGGCAGGAAACCAATGAGGGTGCCGACATGACGCGTATCAAGCTGCTTCTCACCCTGGTTTCGGTCTCCGCCCTGACCGCCTGCGCCGCGGCCAAGCCTGGTCCCGACCTGCGCGGCCCGATGGTGATGGGCGCGGGCTGGGGTTCGACCCGGTCGGCCTATGGCCAGTTCCTGGCCGGTCAGGCGGCGTTGCAGAATGGTTCAAACGCCCAGGCCGCCACCTATTTCGACGAGGCGCGCGAGCTGGATGAGGATCCGGGCGTCCTGGCGGACCGGTCGTTCACCGCCGCCTTGCTGGCCGGCGACGTGCAGAAGGCGGCCGCCATCGCGCCGCGCGGGGCCGACGCCAACGAACAGGTGCGCCGCCTCGGCGTCCTGACCCGCGTGGTCGATCTGATGGCCAGCGGCAAGGCGCGGGACGCCCAGACCCTGCTCAAGACCGAGACGATCGGCTTCCCCCACCGTCCCGCCGCCGTGCTGCTGGCCCCGTGGCTGGCCGCGGCGGCCGGCGACGGCGAGGACGCGGTGGTCCGCCCCGAACTGCAGGGCGACCGGTTCGTGCAGTTCTTCGGTCAGTTGGGCCAGGCGCGGCTCTACGAGCGCGCCAAGCGCTACGACGAGGCCGAGACCGACTACAAGGCCTTGATGGCGATCGAGAACGCCCGCGGGCTGTTCGTCGAGGACTATGGGGCGTTCCTAGAGCGCCGCAAGCGCTCGGCCGACGCGGTGGCGCTGTACGACGAGGCCCTGGCCCGCGATCCGGACGATCAAGGCCTGCAACGCGCCCGGGCCCGGGCGGCGGCGCGCGGCGCAGCGCCGGCCATGCCGACCGAAAAACAGGGTGCGGCCCAGACCCTGGTCGCCTGCGCCGCCACCTTCGCCAGCGAGCGCCAGAGCCAGTTCAGCCTGGCCTATCTGCGTCTGGCCCTGAGGCTGGACCCCAAGCGCGACGACGCCTGGTTGCTGGTCGGCGATCTGCTGGCCCAGGACGAGGACGCGGCTGGGGCGCGCGAGGCCTACGCCAAGGTGGCCCCGGCCTCGACCCGCTATGTCGCCGCCCAGTCGAAGCTGGCCTGGAGCTATCAGACCAGCGGCGACAAGGCCCAGGCCGTCGCCCTGGCCCAGGCGTCGGCGGCGGCCGCGCCCAAGGACCGCGACGCTCAGATCACCTATGCCGACCTGCTGCGGGCCAACGAGCGCTGGGCCGAGTCGGCGGCGGCCCTGGATCCGCTGATCGCCGGCGAAGGCGACAAGCCCGACTGGCGGCTGCTCTACATGCGCGGCATCGCCCTGGAACGGGCCGGCCGCTGGGACGACGCCGAGCGTGACCTGCTCACCGCGGTCAAGCTCAGCCCGGACGAGCCCGACCTGCTGAACTATCTGGGCTATTCCTGGATCGATCGAGGCGTTCACCTGCCCGAGGCCATCGCCATGGTCCAGAAGGCCGTCGACGCCCGGCCGCAGTCGGGCGCCATGCTCGACTCGCTGGGCTGGGGCTACTACCGCCAGGGCGACTACAAGACCGCCGTGGCCAAGCTGGAGCAGGCGATCGAGCTGGAGCCGGGCGACCCCGACGTCAATGGCCACCTGGGCGACGCCTATTGGCGGTTGGGCCGCCGGGTCGAGGCGCGTTACCAATGGCAGCGGGTGCTCAGCCTGGAGCCGGACGAGAAACAGAAGGCCGAGGCCCAGGCGAAGCTGAAGGACGGCCTGGGTCCGAGCGGACCGGCGGTCTCGACGTCGGTGGCCAAGGCGGGGTAGGGCTCCTCGCCGTTCTGCTCCCACGCTTGCAAGGGCCCGCCATGCGCCTCGACGCCTTCGCCCCGGCCAAGGTCAATCTGTTCCTGCACGTCGGCGGACCCGACGCGGCGGGCTATCATCCGATCTCGAGCCTGATGCTGTTCGCCGATGTCGGCGATCGGATCAGCCTGCAGGCGGCGGACGTCCCCAGCTTCGAGACAACGGGGCTGTTCGGCGGCGAAATCCCGCTCGACGACGGCAATCTGGTGGTCCGGGCGGCCAACGCCTTGCGCGCGCGGCTGGGCGGCCCCACGCCGCCGTTCCGCCTGATCCTCGACAAGGTCCTGCCGATCGCCGCCGGCCTGGGCGGCGGCTCCAGCGACGCCGGCGCGGCGTTGCGGCTGCTGCGCGAGGCCTTGGCCCCGGCGCTGTCGGACGCCGAGCTGGAAGCCGTGGCCGGAAGTCTCGGGGCCGACGGGGCGGCGTGCCTGTGGGGCGCGCCGGTGTTGGCGCAGGGCAGGGGAGAGCGCCTGTCGCCCGCGCCGGCCCTGCCCGAGCTGCACGCGGTCCTGGTCAATCCGCTGGTTCCGTCGCCGACCGGCGCGGTCTATCGCGCCTATGACGCGGCCGTGGCGCCGGAGGGCGAGACCCCCCCGCCGCCGCCCGAGGGGCTGGAAAGCGTCGAGGAGGTTTGCGCCTGGCTGGCGGGCTTCACCCGCAACGATCTCCAGGCCCCGGCCGTGGCCCTGGAGCCGCGCATCGGAGAGGTCCTCGATTTGCTGGCCGACGAGCCCGAGACCCTGCTGGCCAGGATGTCCGGCTCGGGGGCCACCTGCTTCGCCCTGTGCGCCGGCGACATCGAGGCCGAGGGCCTGGCCGAGCGCCTCGAGCGGATGCGGCCCGACTGGTGGGTCAGGCGCTGCCGGCTGGGCGGGCCGTTCGGACGTTAGCCCAAAAGAAAAGGCGCGGAAGCCGAAGCTTCCGCGCCCTCCCGATCCAAGCTTGGGATCGTGCCTTGCCCCAGCCTTAGCTGTGGTAGGCGCGTTCGCCGTGCTCGGAGATGTCCAGGCCCTCTTCCTCGGCGTCCGGCGAAGCGCGGAGACCGATGACCAGCTTGATCAGGAAGAAGACGATCAGCGAGGCCACCAGCGACCAGACGACGGTGACGCCGACGGCCTTCAACTGGGCCATCAGCTGGGTGCCCAGGCTGTAGACCGCGTTGTCGCAGGTCGAGATGTCGCCGTCCTTGGCGCAGGTGGTGTAGTCGACCACGCCGGCGCCGCCCCAGAGGGGGTTGACCAGCAGGCCGGTGCCGATGGCGCCGACAATGCCGCCGACCCCGTGGATGCCGAAGGCGTCCAGGCTGTCGTCGTACTTGAAGGCGTTCTTCACGACCGAGCAGAAGAAGATGCAGATCGGCGAAACGACCAGACCCAGGATGATCGCGCCCATCGGACCGGCGAAGCCGGCGGCGGGGGTGACGGCCACGAGGCCGGCGACCAGACCCGAAGCCAGGCCCAGGGCCGACGGCTTCTTCTTGGTGACCCACTCCACGACGATCCACGACAGACCGGCGGCCGCGGTGGCGACGAAGGTGTTGATCATCGCCAGCGAGGCGTAGCCGTTGGCTTCCAGGTTGGAGCCGGCGTTGAAGCCGAACCAGCCCACCCACAGCAGACCGGCGCCCACCAGGGTCAGGGTCAGCGAGTGCGGAGGCATGGGCTCCTTGCCGTAGCCTTGGCGCTTGCCCAGGACCAGGGCGCCCACCAGGGCGGCGATGCCGGCGTTGATGTGCACGACGGTGCCGCCGGCGAAGTCCAGAGCGCCGAAGGTCCAGCTCAGGCCGGCCTTGATCGGGTCGGTCGGGTGCAGGGCGATGGCGTCAGGACCCGGCCACCACCAGACCATGTGGGCGATCGGATAGTAGGAGAGCAGCGGCCACAGGACCGCGAACACCACCATGGCCGAGAACTTGAAGCGCTCGACCAGCGAACCGACGACCAGGGCGGCGGTGATCGCGGCGAAGGTCGACTGGAACACGATATAGGTGAATTCGGGGATCACCACGCCGGTCGAGAAGGTGGCGACCATGCTCGACGGGGTCACGCCCTTCAGGAACAGCCGGTCGAAGCCGCCGACGAACAGGTCCACGGACCCGCCGCTGGTGAAGGCCAGGCTGTAGCCCCAGAACACCCAGGCGATGATGCCGATGATGCCGACGGTCGAGACCTGCATCATGGTCGATAGCATGTTCTTCGAACGGACCAAGCCGCCGTAGAACAGGGCCAGGCCCGGGATGATCATCAGCAGGACCAGCAGGGACGAGACGAGCATCCAGGCGTTGTCGCCCTTGTCCATCTTGTCTTCGATCGCGGTCGGCGCGGCGGCGGCGGCCGGGGCGGCCGCGACCGGCGCGGCGGCGGCCGGCGCGGCCTCGGCAGGCGCGGCGGCGGCGGGGGCCGCTGTGTCCTGGGCGAAGGCGACGGCGCCCAGCGGGGCCCCCGCCAGGGTCGCCGCGAGCACCAGCCCGGCCAGCGGTTTAAAGTGCAGTTTCATCGTTGGTATCCCCTTTTCCCCGACGAATTACAGAGCGGCCGGGCCGGTTTCGCCGGTCCGGATGCGAACGGCGTCTTCGACGTTCAGGACAAAGATCTTGCCGTCGCCGATCTTGCCGGTGGCGGCGGCGGCCTTGACCGCCTCGACCGCTTTGGCGGCCGACGCGTCGTCGACCACGGCCTCCAGCTTCACCTTCGGCACGAAGTTCACTTGGTATTCCGCGCCGCGATAGATTTCGGTCTGGCCCTTCTGACGGCCGTAGCCCTTGACCTCGGACACCGTCAGGCCTTCGACCCCCGCGGCGACGAGCGCCTCTCGGACCTCGTCGAGCTTGAAGGGTTTGACGATCGCTATGATCAGTTTCATCCGCCTTGCTCCGACCCGCCGACTGAGCGGGCTCCCCTTGAAGTGGTTTTAGAGCGCGTTGCTCACTCGCACCGCGACGCCGACCCATGGGGTCCGCGTCGTTTCCCCGGCGCCGTTCACGCTATCGGTCGCGCTTCGGACATGGCTGTCGCGTGGTAGGGAATTGGAAACGAAAGGGGCGCGGCGCCTAAAATTTAGGCTTTGAGGGCTCGTTCCGCTCTTAAAGGCGGCGTTTCGGGCTTCGAAGGGCAGGGTGGCCCAGGCTGTCGCGAACCGAATACAATCCCTGACCCGCCGCCGACCCGCTGCTGCCCTCTGGAGTTTCCGCCGCCCATGCCCTCGTTCTGGTTCAAGATCGCGCCTTGGTGCCTGCTCATCGCCTCCAACGTCTTCATGACGTTCGCCTGGTACGGTCACCTGAAGAGTCGCACCACGACCATGCTGGCGGCGATCTTCACCAGCTGGCTGATCGCCTTGCCCGAATACTTGCTGGCGGTGCCCGCCAATCGCCTGGGCCACCACGTCTATTCGACCGCCCAACTGAAGACCGGCCAGGAGGCGATCACCCTGGTCGTCTTCACGCTGTTTTCGGTCTTTTACCTGGGCGAGGCGATCAGCTGGAAGACGATGGTCGGTTTCGCCTTCATCCTGGCCGGCGTGGCGATCGTGATGTTCTTCAAGTAACCCGTTCACGAACCCGTGATCCTCGCAACGGACTCCAGGCTGAAGCGCTGATGTGGCCTGTATTTCCTCAAGAAGGATCAGCCCATGTTTGTGCGTATCGCTACCGCCACCGCCGCCCTGGCGCTGATGTCCGGCGTGGCCATGGCCCAGTCGACCGCGCCGCAGGCCGGCGCTCCGGCCAATCCGGACCCGACCGCCGCCGCGCCCGCCGACCAGACGGCGACCGGAACCTCGTCGACCAGTTCGATGCCGGCCGATCCGTCGACCTCGGCCACCACGTCGACCGACACCTCGGCTTCGTCGACCCTGCCGGCCGCCACCGGCGCGGCGACCGACACCGCCGGCCGCGTCTCGTCGATGCCGGCCGAGCAACAGGCCGGCCTGAAGGCTGGCGACGCGAACGTCGTCTCCAACCCGCCGGTCGCCGACACCCCGGAAAACCGCAAGCTCTACGGCGCGCCGATGTCGCACGCCGGCAAGCGCACCGCCGCCAAGGGCAACTAAGCCCTCCAACGGTCTGAGCATGCTTGAAGCGCCAGTCGGCGGGCCCTATGGTCCGCCGACTTTTTTCTGGCCCTGTTCGGACCCTGATGTCTCCCAAGCCCCAGGCTGAAAAGCCCAAGTCGTTCCAAAGCCTGATCCTGACTCTCCATGACTATTGGAGCGCCCAGGGCTGCGTGATCCTGCAGCCGCACGATGTCGAGGTGGGGGCGGGGACCCTGCACCCGGCCACGGTGCTGCGCGCCCTGGGCCCCAAGCCGTGGAACGCCGCCTACGTCCAGCCCTCGCGCCGTCCGGGGGACGGCCGCTATGGCGAGAACCCCAACCGCCTGCAGCACTATTACCAGTACCAGGTGATCCTGAAGCCGAACCCGCCCAACATGCAGGACCTCTATCTGGGATCGCTGGAGGCCATCGGCCTGGATCTGCGCACCCACGACATCCGCTTCGTCGAGGACGACTGGGAAAACCCCACCGTCGGCGCCTGGGGCCTGGGCTGGGAGGTCTGGTGCGACGGCATGGAGGTCAGCCAGTACACCTACTTCCAGCAGGTGGGGGGGCTCGACGTCTCGCCGGTGGCGGGCGAGCTGACCTACGGCCTGGAACGCTTGGCCATGTACGTGTTCGGCGTCGACAACGTCTACGACCTGCCGTTCAACGACCCGGACGCCCCGCTGGGCCACCTGACCTATGGCGACGTGTTCCTGGAGAACGAGCGCCAGCAGTCGGAAGCCAACTTCCACGGCTACGACGTGGCCGTGCTCAAGCAGCAGTTCGAGCAGATGGAAGAGCAGGTGCCGCTGATGCTGGCCCGCTCGTACCAGGGCAAGTCCCTGGTCCTGCCCGCCTACGACATGGTCCTCAAGGCCAGCCACCTGTTCAACCTGATGAACGCCCGCGGCGCGATCGCCGTCGCCGAGCGCGCCAGCTACATCGGCCGCATCCGCGACCTTTGCAGGATGTGCGCCTCGGAGTGGGTGAAGCAGCAGGAAGCCGCGTAAGTCAGATGCCCCAACTGCTTCTCGAACTGTTCTCCGAAGAGATTCCCGCCCGCATGCAGGCCGCCGCCGCGCGCGACCTGGAGCGCATGGCGCGCGAGCACCTGGCCGCCGCCGGCTTCCTGCCCGAGGCCCTGAAGACCTTCGCCGGTCCGCGCCGCCTGACCCTGGTGGTCGAGGGCCTGCCGATCGCCCAGGCCGACCGTAAGGAAGAGCTGAAGGGCCCGCGCGTCGGCGCCCCGCCCCAGGCCATGGAAGGCTTCCTGCGCAAGGCCGGCCTGACGCAAGACCAGCTGGTCGAGCGCGACGGCGTCTACATGGCCTTCATCGAGAAGACCGGCCGCCAGACCACCGAGATCGTCGCCGAGATGGTCGAGGCCATCGTCCGCGGCTTCCCGTGGCCCAAGTCGATGACCTGGGGCAGCGGCAAGCTGCGCTGGGTGCGGCCGCTCAAGCGCATCCTTTGCGTCTTCGACCGCGAGGTCGTGCCGTTCGCGATCGACGGGATCGAGGCCGGCGACATCACCGAGGGCCACCGCTTCATGCGCGTGGGCTTCGGCTGGGGCGGCCAACCGTTCAAGGCGCGCGACTTCGACGAATACGCCAAGGGGCTGCTCGAGCACTTCGTCGTGCTCGATGTCGAGGAGCGCAAGAGCCGTATCCTCGAGGGCTGCAAGACCCTGTGCTTCGCCCGCAACCTGGAACTGGTCGAGGACCTGGGCCTGCTCGAGGAGGTCGCCGGCCTGGCCGAATGGCCGACCCCGGTGCTGGGCGACATGGACCCGGCGTTCCTGGACCTGCCGGGCGAGGTGATCCGCACCTCGATGCGCACTCACCAGAAGTATTTCGCGGTCCGCAAGGCGGGCGGCGAGGGTCTGGCGCCGCACTTCATCACCATCGCCAACGTCCAGTCGGCCGACGGAGGCAAGGTGATCGCCGAGGGCAACGCCAAGGTGCTGAGCTCGCGCCTGTCGGACGCACGGTTCTTCTGGGACGAGGACGTCAAGGTCGGCTTCGAGCCGTGGCTGGAGAAGCTGAACGGCGTGACCTTCCACGCCAAGCTGGGGACCATGGCGCAGCGCGTCGAGCGCATCGTCGCCCTGGCCCGCGAGATTGCCCCGCTGGTCGGCGCCGATCCCGACAAGGCGGCCGAGGCCGCGCGCCTGGCCAAGGCCGATCTCGCCTCGCAGATGGTCGGCGAGTTCCCCGAACTGCAGGGCCTGATGGGCGGCTACTACGCCCGCGCCGCCAGCCTGGACCCCGAGATCGCCGACGCCATCCGCGACCACTACAAGCCGCAAGGCCCCTCCGACGCCGTCCCGACCGCGCCGCTGAGCGTGGCCGTGGCGCTGGCGGACAAGCTGGACACGCTGGTCGGCTTCTTCGCGATCGACGAGAAGCCTACGGGGTCGAAGGATCCCTATGCGCTGCGTCGTGCGGCGTTGGGCGTGATCCGGACGATTCTTGAAGGCGGCTATCGCTTGCCGCTGTCGAAGTTCGGAAAGGAGGATCTGATTGCCTTCTTCGCCGACCGCCTGAAGGTCACCCTCAAGGATCAAGGCAAGCGTCACGATCTCGTCGACGCCGTGTTCGCGCCCATCAACGGGAAAGCCGACGATGACCTGGTGCGCATCGTCACCCGGGTCGAGGCGCTGGACGGGTTCCTGAAGACCGACGACGGCAAGAACCTGCTGGCCGGCTACAAGCGCGCCTCCAACATCCTCAAGGCCGAGGAGAAGAAGGGCTGGAAGGGCGAGGGCGACCGCGTGCTTCTGGACGACGCCTCGGCGCCGGAAGTGCAGCTGCACGATGCCCTGCGGATGGTCGAGCCGGCGCTGAAGGCGGCTTTGGCGAAAGAAGACTTCACCACCGCCATGCGGGAACTGGCCGGCCTGCGCGGCCCGGTCGACGCCTTCCTCGACGGCGTGTTCGTCAATTCCGAAGTCGCCGCCGAACGCGACAACCGCCTGAAAACCTTGGCCGCCGTCCGCGACGCCATGGGCCAGGTGGCCGACTTCTCGCTGATCGGCGGGTAGTCCGCTAGGACCGGGGATGCTCGCAGGCGCGCGTCCCCGGTCGTTCCACAGGCTCAGCCGCCGACCACCCGAAGCGTCGGCCGTTCGATCCGCGCCCGTTGCAGCGGCACGTGGAAATGGAAGGTCGAGCCCTGGCCCAGGGTGCTGTCGACGCCGATCGCCCCGCCCATCAGGGCCACCAGGTCGCGGCTGATCGCCAGTCCCAGGCCCGAGCCCTCGTGAACGCGGGTGATCGAGCTGTCGACCTGCGAGAAGATCTTGAACAGGCTCGGGCGATGCTCGGACGCGATGCCGGGGCCGGTGTCGCGCACTTCGAACCGAACGCCGGTCTCCAGGGCCGCCACGGAGATCTGCACCGATCCGTGACGGGTGAACTTCACGGCGTTGGCCACCAGGTTGCCGAGCACCTGGCGCAGGCGGGTCGGATCGCCGATCCAGGCGCCCTGGCATTCGGGGCTGACGTCGTAGGACAGTTCGATCGCCTTGTTGGCGGCCGCCCCTGAAAACAGCGCGCAGGTCGTCTCGACCAGGACGGGCAGGTCGAAGGGCTCGGACCGCAGGCGCATCCCGCCGCTCTCCAGTTGCGCCATGTCGAGGATGTCGTTGAGCAGGGTCAGCAGCGCGTGACCGGACGTATGGATGACGTTCAGGCGGTGGCGTTGCGGCTCAGACAGCTCGTCGGCCTGCATGACCTGGGTCATGCCCAGCACGCCGTTCAGCGGCGTGCGAATCTCGTGGCTCATATTGGCCAGGAACTGGGTCTTGGCGGCGTTGGCGGCCTCGGCCTCATCCTTGGCGGCCAGCAGGGCGCGGCGGTTGATCGCCAGCTTGTTCAAGGCGTCGGCGACGCGGAGGAGCAGCACGATCGAGGCGAGGATCAGGGCGGCGAAGCCCAGACCGATCCAGGGCGCTCCGGCCTTCAGCAGCGACATGCCCGGGTCGCGGGCCGGCCAGCTGAGCGCGCCGATCGGACGGCCCGCGATGTCGAGCAACGGCACGCTGGACACGCTGGGGGCGGCCGCGGCGGTCAAGGCCAGGCCTTCGATGCCCAGATCCCTCTGGAGGCCTCGGACATAGGCGGCGCCGACCCGGCGCGCGGTGACGACCACGGCGGGCGGGGTCGTGGTTTCCAGCCGGGCCGCTCCGGCGGTCTCGGCGATCACGTCGGACGCCACCACCAGATAGATCTCGTCGCCGGAGCGCACGAGACCTTGCTCGGCCGAGGCGCTTTCGAGGCCGAAACGATTTTCTCTGTGGCTGGCGCGGGCCCTGGCGGCGACCTTGGCGATCAGCGGGGCTGCGTCGTTTGGCAAGGCGCCCAGCGCGGAGGCGGTCACGCGCGCGCCCGCCAGCGAGCTATAGACCACCTTGCCGTCGCGGACGATGAAGCTCAGGTCGTGGCCCAGGTACTTGTGGTAATATTCGGCGAAGTTGACGTCGGCCCAGGCGTTGTTGATGGGCGGGTCCATCGCCTTGGCGGCGTCGTCCCAGACCGTCGCCGAGGTCAGGTCGCGGACCATCCGCTGCAGGTCGCGCTGGATCGTGCGCTGCACCAGCTGATGCTCGTCCTGGCTTTCCATGCGGTCCAGAGAGCGCGCGGCGAACAGCATCAGGGCGATGCTGCCCAGGACCGAAACGGCCACGAGGACGATGCTGGCCCCGACGATCCAGGGGATGGACCTCAGGCCGCGCGTGTCGAAGGATGGATTAAGCCAGGCCATGCTCTGGTCTAGCTCATTTTTCGCCTCCTGAGGATGACGCGCGGCTCTTGGCCGCAGCGCGCCTCAGCTCGCGAGCCGGGTCTCGCGCCGCATGTCCGCGCGCTCCCCGCCGACCTTGAACCGTCCGACCAGCGAGACCAGCTGCGCGGTCTCGCCCTTCAGGGAGTGGGTGGCGGCGGTGGCCTGTTCGACCATGGCGGCGTTCTGCTGCACCACCTGGTCCATGTGATTGACGGCGGTGTTGACCTCGGCCAGCCCCGAAGCCTGTTCCTGGCTGGAGGAAGAGATCTGGCGGACCAGGTCGTCGATGGCGGCGACGCGGCCGACGATGCGGTCCAGCGCCTCGCCGGTCTGGCCGACCAGGTCGACGCCGGTCCCGACCTGCTGGGATGAGGTCGAGATCAGGGTCTTGATCTCCTTGGCCGCGTCGGCCGAGCGCTGGGCCAGGGCCCGGACCTCCTGGGCGACCACGGCGAAGCCTCGACCCGCGTCGCCGGCCCGCGCCGCCTCGACCCCGGCGTTCAGGGCCAAGAGGTTGGTCTGGAAGGCGATCTCGTCGATGACGCCAATGATCTGGGTGATCTGACGGGAGGAGTCCTCGATGGCGCTCATGGCGGCCACCGCCTGGCCGACCACCTGGCCCGAGCGCTCGGCGTCCGAGCGGGCCGAGGCGACTTCGGTGGTGGCGCGGGTCGCGCCGTCGGCGGTCTGGCGCACGGTGGCGGCGATCTCGTCGAGGGCGGCGGCGGTCTCTTCAAGGCTGGCGGCCTGCTGCTCGGTGCGGCGCGACAGGTCGTTGGAGGCCTGGGCGATCTCCTGAGTGCCCGAGCCGATCTGCGAGGCGACGCCTGAGATCGTGCGGATCGCATCCTCGAGCCCGGAGGCGGCGGCGTTGAAGTCGTTCTTCAGGGCGGCGTAGTCGCTGGCCACCTGGGCGGCGATACGGGTCGACAGGTCCCCGCCGGCCAAGCCGGCCAGGCCCTTGGCCATGATCTCGACCACGCTCTTCTGCTCGCGGCCGGCGACCTCGAAGGCGGCCTCCATGTCGCGCAGCTTGCGATCAAGCTCCTGCTGGAAGCCGGCGGCCTCGGTCTCGAGCCGGGCGCGCTCGATCCCCGACTGGCGGAAGACCTCGACGCTCTGAGCCATCTCGCCGATCTCATCGGGCCGGCCGGCTCCGGAGACGGTGATGTCGTTCTGGCCGGCCGCCAGTCGACGCATGTCGCTGGCCAGGCCCAGGATCGGCCGGACGATGGCGGCTCGCGAGATGACGATCAGGATGCCGGCGAACACCACGCCCGCCAGCACGGCGATGCTCATCAGCATCTCCGAAAACCGCGCCACGCTCTTGGCCCGGACCGCAGCGGTGGTCGAGGCCGCCTCGATCTTGTCCGAGGCCTGGCTCATCGCGCCTTCGAGCGTCGTGAACTGTTTCATGAAGCCGGGCATGGCGGCGACGGCCTGGGCGCGGTCGCCGGCCGCGAGATCGACCATCTCGCTCGCCGACTTGATGTAGGCGTCCAGCGGGACCTTGAGATCCGTCAGCGCCGCTCGACTGGCCGGATCGGTCGCCAGGGCGTCGTTGTCCGCGATGGCCTTGCGGAACAGCGCCGTGTGCTCGGCCAGATCCTTGCGGACATCGGCGACATTGACGCCCGATCCGCCGTCGTCGGCCAGTTGGCTGGACAGGACGTCGGCGCGCAGGGCATCGTGCATCATGTCGGCTTCCATGTGGTTGCGCAGCACGCTGGCCGAGACGTTCGCCTCCTGCAGCGCGCCGTCCAGCCGCGTCGTCGACCACAGGCCGGCTCCTGCGCAGGTCGTACACAGCACCATGACGGCCGCGCCCGCGCCCATCACCTTGTGATTGATCGTCCGAAGCATCTGGAGTCCCTGCGCCCGGTTTTGCTTGTGAACACTCTCGTTCAATGGGGTTAACGCCGTCTTGGTCATTTCGCCGTGTCACTTCAAAAGACACAGGTGAGACAAAAGGCCGCGCCCCCTGAACTTTAATCGCTGCTTCAAGTCCGCTCGCTACTTGTCATGGCTTCGATGGGGCGAGCCATGACTTCAAACCGAGCAACTTGTTTTGGCGTTTCTTTCGCGATCGCGACGATGATCGGGGCGGCGGCCCGGGCGCAGGATGTCGCCCAAGCCGGAGCCTGGACGCACGAGGTCACCTACACGGCCGACATCGCCGGGCCAGTGAAGGGCGGGACCTCCCGCGCCGGCCGCGCGCTCGACAATCTCGACGTGATCGTCGACGGCGACCTGGAAAAGCTGGTCGGCTGGCGCGGCGCCACCTTGCACGGCTACCTGCTCAACAACAGCGGCGGCGCGCCGAACGACCTGGCCGGCACCCTGCAAGGCGTCGACAACATCGAGGTCGGCCGACCTCGGGCCCGCCTCTACGAATTGTGGGTCCAGTCCAGGTTCGGCGGCGATCGCGGATCGGTGCTGGCCGGGCTCTACGATCTCAACAGCGAGTTCTACGCCACCGAGGCCTCGGGCCTGCTGCTGGCGCCGCCTTTCGGCATCGGATCCGAATTCGCCTCGACCGGTCCTAACGGCCCTTCGATCTTTCCGTCGACGGCGCTGGCCGTGCGCGCCAGACTCGAGGGCGGGCGGGGCGCCTATCTGCAGGGCGCCGTGCTCAACGCCCATGCCGGCACGGTTGGAGATCCGGACGGGCCCTCGACCAGGTTCGACAACGGCGCTCTGATCATCGCCGAGGCCGGCTTTGGCGACAGCTGGCGTCTCGCCGCCGGCGGCTGGTTCTACACGGATCGCCAACCCGATCTGCGCGACCTGGACGCCAACGGCGATCCGGCGCTGAGCAAGGCTCGGGGCGCCTATGTCCTGGCGGAATATCCGTTCGTCGACGGAGGCGAGTCGGGGCGATCGGTGCGCGGCTTCGCGCGACTGGGCGTCTCGGACGGCGACACCACGCCGTTCCGCTCGGGCTGGCAGGCCGGCGTGCTGGTCGAGAAGGTGTTCGCCTCGCGTCCCGACAGCGCCTTTTCGATCGGAGTGGAGCAGGGGATGCTGTCGTCCAAGCAGCGCGCCAATGGCCTGGACGCCGGCCTGTCGCCCGCCGACGCCGAGTCCAGCCTGGAGATCACCTATTCCGACAAGGTCGCCCCGCGCGTCGGGCTTCAGCCCGACCTGCAGCTGATCCGCGACGCCGGCGGCGATAGGGACGCCTCCACGGTGGTGGTGTTGGCCCTGCGCCTGACGGTGGAGCTGTTCTAGCGGTCAAGCTCGCGAGCCTCCGAGACTCACTTAGGTTTTGTGGCGGTCTGACGGCGCGCAAATCTCAAGCAGGACAACGTTGTCATTGGAAAAATTTGCCGAAATTTCGCTTTAGACTGCGAAGTGCAAACCGCCGGTGGACGGCTTCTTTGACAAGATGCTACTGACGCCCGGATATTGCAGTGCGGGATGAGCGTTTACGCTCAATGTCCCATGCCAGGACGGTTCCATCAGAGAACCGCCGGCTTTTCACTATCGCAGGGTGAACAACAGATGCCGGTTGATACGCTGACCAAGACGCAGTGGGTCTATTCCTTCGGGGGAGGCGGCGCCGACGGCGACGCCAAGATGAAAAACTTGCTGGGCGGCAAGGGCGCCAATCTCGCCGAGATGTCGTCCCTGGGCCTGCCGGTGCCGCCGGGCTTCACCGTGACCACCGAGGCCTGCGTCCACTACTACGCCAACGGCAAGCAGTACCCGGCCGAGCTGGCGCAGCAGGTGGCTGACGGCCTGGCGACCGTGGAGAAGCTCACCGGCAAGAGCTTCGGCGACGTCAAGAACCCGCTGCTGGTCTCGGTGCGCTCGGGCGCGCGGGCCTCGATGCCGGGCATGATGGACACCGTGCTGAACCTGGGCCTCAACGACGAGACCGTGGAGGGCCTGGCCGTGCTCTCGGGCGACCGCCGCTTCGCCTATGACAGCTATCGCCGCTTCATCCAGATGTACTCGAACGTCGTGCTCGACCTGGAGCACCACATGTTCGAGGAGATCCTCGACGACCATAAGGATCGCCTGGACGTCACGGTCGACACGGCCCTGACGGCCGACGACTGGGCCGCGGTGATCAAGGACTACAAGGCCGCCGTGCGCGACGCCCTGGGCAAGCCCTTCCCGCAGGACGCCCAGGAGCAGCTGTGGGGCGCGGTCGGCGCGGTGTTCGCCAGCTGGATGAACGACCGGGCCAAGTTCTATCGCCGCATGCACGACATTCCCGAGGCCTGGGGCACCGCCGTCAACATCCAGTCGATGGTGTTCGGCAACATGGGCGAGACCTCGGCCACCGGCGTGGCCTTCACCCGCAACCCGTCGAACGGTGACGGGCGCCTATACGGCGAGTTCCTGATCAACGCCCAGGGCGAGGACGTGGTGGCGGGCATCCGCACGCCGCAGTCCCTGACCAAGGCCGCCCGCGAAGAGATGGGCGACACCGCCCCCTCGATGGAAGAGGCGATGCCGGAGGTGTTCGGCCAGTTCAAGACCGTGGTCGAGACGCTGGAGCGTCACTACCGCGACATGCAGGACATCGAGTTCACGGTCGAGCAGGGCAAGCTCTACATGCTGCAGACCCGCAGCGGTAAGCGTACGGCCAAGGCCGCCCTGAAGATCGCCGTCGACATGGCCGCCGAGGGCGTGATCTCGCGGGAAGAGGCCATCGGCCGCGTCGAGCCGGCTTCGCTGGACCAGCTGCTGCACCCGACCATCGATCCCACCGCTCACCGCGAACTGATCGCCAAGGGTCTACCGGCCTCGCCCGGCGCGGCCACCGGCAAGGTCGTCTTCGACAGCGACGCCGCCGAGAAGGCCGCCGCCGCCGGCGAGTCGGTGATCCTGGTGCGCGAGGAAACGAGCCCCGAGGACATCCACGGCATGCACGCCGCGCGCGGCATCATCACCGCGCGGGGCGGCATGACCAGCCACGCCGCCGTCGTGGCGCGCGGCATGGGCCGGGCCTGCGTCAGCGGCGCCGGCGACGTGGCGATCTTCCCCAAGGAAGGCTTGTTCCGGGTGCGCGGCCGCGAGTTCAAGGCCGGCGAGACCATCACCATCGACGGCTCGACCGGCGAGATCCTGGCCGGTTCGCCCAAGATGATCGAACCCGAGCTGACCGGCGACTTCGCCACCCTGATGGAATGGGCCGACGCGGCGCGCCGCATGAAGGTCCGCGCCAACGCCGAAACTCCGCTGGACGCCAAGACCGCGCGCCAGTTCGGCGCCGAAGGCATCGGCCTGTGCCGCACCGAGCACATGTTCTTCGACGACACCCGGATCGCCGCCGTGCGCGAGATGATCCTGGCCGACGACGAGGCCGGCCGCCGCGCAGCCCTGGCCAAGATCGCGCCTTTCCAGAAGGCCGACTTCGTCGAGCTGTTCACGATCATGGAAGGCCTGCCGGTCACCATCCGCCTGCTCGACCCGCCGCTGCACGAGTTCCTGCCGCATACGGAAGAGGACGTCGTCGCGGTGGCCAAGGCGACCGGCCTGGACGCCCAGAAGCTGATGCAGCGGGCCAAGGAACTGCACGAGACCAACCCCATGCTGGGCCATCGCGGCTGCCGCCTGGGCGTCTCGTATCCCGAGATCTACGAGATGCAGGTCCGGGCGATCATCGAGGCCGCCTGCGACATCGCCAAGTCCGGCAAGACCGCGCCGATCCCCGAGATCATGCACCCGCTGGTCGCCAAGGGCGAGGAGATGAAGTACCTGCGCGACCTGACCGACCGCACCGCCAAGGCCGTGCTGGAAGAGCAGGGCGTGGATGTCCAGTACACGGTCGGCACCATGGTCGAGCTGCCGCGCGCCGCCCTGCGGGCCGGCGACCTGGCGGCCAACGCCGAGTTCTTCAGCTTCGGCACCAACGATCTGACCCAGACGACGTTCGGCATCAGCCGCGACGACGCCGGCAAGTTCCTGGGCGCCTATATCGACAAGGGCATCTTCGACAAGGACCCCTTCGTCAGCCTTGACCAGGACGGCGTGGGCGACCTGATCCGCCTCGCCGCCGAGCGCGGCCGCGCGGCCCGTCCGGGCGTCAAGCTGGGCATCTGCGGCGAGCACGGCGGCGACCCGGCCTCGATCGACTTCTGCGAGCGGGTGGGCTTGGACTACGTGTCCTGTTCACCCTACCGCGTGCCGATCGCGCGATTGGCCGCGGCCCAGGCGGCTCTGGCCAACAAGGCATAGGGTTTTCTGCTCGCACCCAACCGCTGCCTCCTGCCTCTCAACCGTCATCCCGGGCCTTGTGCCCGGGACCCATCTGTCCGCCGCAGGGGCGGAGATGTGGCGCGCTGGCGCGCCAATGCACTTCACTTGCGGGTTGAGCCATGGGTCCCGGGCACAAGGCCCGGGATGACGGTGAATGGAGGGTGAAATCTAGACTTGGCGCGGAACCGGCGTCCACTCGAACACATCGCCGTACAGATCATCCCACCGGGGATTGTCGCGCTCTATCAAGTTGATCTTCCACTGGCGCGGCCACTCCTTCAGCGACTTTTCTCGTTCAATGGCGATCGTCATCAGTTCGTGCGGCTCAAACCAGACCAACCGTTTTAGGCCGTAGCGCTTGGTGAACCCGGAGATCAGCCCCTCGCGATGTTGGATGATCCGGCTCTGGAACTGGCTAGTTACGCCGATGTAGAGCGTACCCATGGGCTGGTTGCTCATCATGTAGACGGCGATGGATGCGTCGCAGGCGACCATCCGAGAAACATACAAGCATAAATTGTCTCCGCAATATCGGCTCGCGCCTGTCCGCGAACTCGGGCATCCCATGCAAAACAAAGGACGAGGAATGGCGATGAGCCGGATGATGATCTTGAGCGCGCTTTCGGCCTCGATGACCGCCGCCCCCTTGCCCGCGCCAGCCCAGACCGCGCCCGCCCTCGACCTTCCGCTCTCCATCGACCTGGCCCGTGCCGCCGTCGACGCCTGCGCCGCCAGGGGCGCGGCGGTCAGCGTCGCGGTGGTCGACGACAAGGGCAATCCGCTGGTCGTGCTGCGCGCGCCCGCCAGCCCCAAGCCGCCGGTCGCCGCACCGCGCAAGGCCGCCACCGCCGTCCAGTTCGACGCGCCGGGCAGCGCGATGGAGCCGCGCGAAAAGACCGACGCCGCCTTCGCCGCCCTGATCAAGGCCGAGCCCGAGCGCCTGAACCCGCACGCCGGTTCTCTGCCCCTGCACAGGGACGGCAAGCTGATCGGCGGCCTGGCGGTGGCCGACACCACCCACGAAACCGCTGACGCCTGCGCCCGCGCCGCCCTCGCCAAGTTCGCCAACAGGGTTCGCTGAGCCTTGGGCCTGGTCAAGGACATGTGGCGCGTCGGCCTGGTCCGCGCGCCGGCGGCCGACCTGCTGGTTCCCGGCGCCCTGGCGAACCACCCGGTGACCTGGATCCCCGATCCCGGCCCCCTGTGCTTCCTGGCCGATCCGATGGGACTGTGGCGGGACGGCCGCCTCTACGTGTTCGTCGAGATCTACGATTACCGCGATCGGGTCGGGGCCATCGAGGTTCTGACCTTCGATGCGAACCTGGCCTTGCTGGACCGCCAGCCGGCGCTGAAGGAGCCCTGGCATCTCTCATACCCCTTCATCATCGAAGAGGACGGTGAGACCTACATGCTGCCCGAGGCGCACAAGTCAGGCCGCCTGACCCTTTATCGCGCCGAGCATTTCCCGACGAGATGGACGCCGGTCCAGACGATCGAACTGGACCAGGTGGCGATCGACGCCACCCCGGTGTTCCACGAGGGGCGGTGGTGGCTGTTCTACACCCCAGCCACGACCAAGGCCGACAAGGTCAGCGCCCTGCACGTGGCCTGGGCCGAGAAGATCACCGGGCCTTGGACGCCGCACGCCGGCAATCCCGTGCGTTTCGATCCGTCCAGCGCGCGGCCGGGCGGTCCGCCGGTGATCGTCGACGGGGCGATCGTGTTGCCGATGCAGGATTGCCGCCGGACCTATGGCGGCGCGATCCGGCCGCTGCGCGTCACCGCCCTGACGCCCGACCGCTTCGAGGCCGAGGCCGACGAACCGATCATGCCGCCGCCCAGCTTTGGCCGGCTGACCGACGGGCTGCACACCCTGTCGGCCGCCGGGCCCGTCACGCTGATCGACGCCAAGCGTTTCGAGTTGTCGCCGCGGTCGCTGGCGCTGGACGTTCGCCGGGAATGGCGAAAGCGCGGGCCGGGAAGGGCGCGAACCGCTTGATCGTCGTCGCGCTGGTCCGTTTGGCGACCACCGCGTCGAACACCTGCAGGTAGGCCTCGGCGATCGGGCCGATCCGGTAGTCGTCCACGGACCGCGCCAGGACGCGAGGGTCTGGGGCCGGCGCGTTCAGCATCGCGCGCAGGCCTTCGGCGAGTCCCGCCGCGTCGGCAATGGCGGCCACGCGTCCGTTGGCCTCGCTCAGCAACTCGCGCGCCGCCGGGGTGCAGTCGGTGCTGACCACCGGACGGCCCGCGCCCAGCGCCTCGACGATCACCGCCGCATAGCCCTCGTAGAACGATGTCAGCAGGAAGGTCCGGGCGATCTCCAGCCAGGGCCGGATGTCGGGGACGTAGCCGGGCAGGCGCACCCGGTCGGCGATTCCCAGGTCAACGGCCAAGGCCTCGAGCTCGGCGCGACGCTCGCCCTCGCCGACGATCACCAGCTTGGCCTGCGGATCGTCCAGCAGCGCGAAGGCGCGCAAGGCGACGTCGAAACCCTTCTCCTTCACCAGTCGACCGGCGGCCAGGATGATCTTGCCCTCGGCGGGCGGCATGAAGGCTTGGTCGTCGTCATCGAGGGCGGGAAGGCGGATGCACTGGGTGACCCGGCGGCCCAGCGCCCGGTTGGCGTCTTCGGTCATGCTGTCCGATAGCGAGATCGCCCGATCGACGCGGCGCAGCTGACGGCGAGTCTTCAGATTGTAGGGAATCTGGGCCAGGGCGCCGCGCCCGCGCCGGTACAGCGGCGTGCCGATCTGCGCGACGACCCCGGGGCGCTGGTCGGCGGGAAGGGCGTCGATCGCGGGAAGAATCGGCCAGTGGTAGTTGCCGGGCACGAACAGGATGTCGGGCCGGCGCTGGGCCACGAAAGCGGCCGTGGCGCGGCCCAGGGCCTTGCGCGAACCGCGTCCGCGCGGAATGGGCGGATCGGCCTCAATGACCTCGACTTGATCGTGGATCAGGTCGGCCAGCGGCCCCTGGCGTGCGCCGCAGAACAGGGTGACCCGCCGTCCCAGCGCCGCCCAGCGGTTGGCCAGCCGGACCGCGATCCGTTCCGATCCGCCCAGGGGCAGGTCATGCAGCACGATCGCGATCGCGCGCGCGTTGTCGCCCATTTCAACAGGTCCCCCGACCTCGACGTGGGCGCGTCGATCGCGGGCGAACCGCGGTCTTCCAGCGCCCCTAAGGGCTAGACGTCGCGGGCGGGGCGGAACCGGAAAGATTTCTGCTGGGACGCGTCGTTCGAACGCGGTCGCCCGAAAGATCAGGCGGCTGGGGCGGCCTTCTCGCTCCACAGGTCCAGATCGCTCTCGCGGCCGATCAGCGCCAGACCCGAGGCGATGGATTCGAACTCGCCGCCGCTTTCGATCTTGTCGACCCCGAAGCGGCGCAGGAAGATCTCGCGTACGGCCGGCACGAACGAGCTGCCGCCGGTCAGGAACACGCGGTCGACGCCCTCGGGGGCCAGGCCCGAGCGCTCCAGCGCCTGGTCGACGGCGGTCTCGATGGCCTTCAGCTCCGGCGCGATCCAGACCTCGAAGTCGGTGCGCCGAACCGTCTTTTCGATCAGCACCGAACCGGCTTCGAAGCGGAACGTCGCTTCCTCGTGGCTCGATAGCGCCTCCTTCAGCGCCGAGACGGCGCGGTAGAGGGCGTAGCCATGATTGTCGTCCAGCACCTCGATCAACCGGGCGATCTTCTCCGGCTCCATCGCCGTGCGCTCCAGGGCGCGGATGTCGCGCATGTCCCTGGAGGCGCGCAGCAGGGCCAGCTGATCCCAGCGGGCGAAGGCGGTATAGTAGCGCTGCGGGATCGGCAGACGGTTGTCGAAGGCCTTGTAGAGGCTGCCCTTGCCCAGCTCCGGCGAGACCAGCTGGTCGATGATCCGATAGTCGAAGGCGTCGCCGGCCACGCCGACGCCCGAACGCGCCAGAGCGGTCGAGCGCAGCTTGCCGTCCTCGCGCTCGAACCGCACGATCGAGAAGTCGCTGGTGCCGCCGCCGAAGTCGGCGACCAGGACGGTGGCGTCCTGGGTCAGCTGGCGGGCGAAGAAGAAGGCCGCTCCGACCGGCTCATAGGCGTAGCGGATGTCGGTGAAGCCCAGACGCCGGAAGCCGGCCTCGTAGCGCGACAAGGCCAGGGTCTCGTCGGGATTGCCGCCGGCGAAGGTCACCGGCCGGCCGACGATCACGCGCGGCGGCAGGGTCGCCATCGCCGCTCCGCCGTGGCCCTTCAGCTTCAGCAGGAAGTCCGACAGCAAGTCCTCGAACAGATAGCGCTTGTTGAGGATCTTGGTCTCGGTGAAGGCGGCGCTGGCGGCGAAGGTCTTGAAAGACTGGATGAACCGCGTCTCCAGCGGGTCCTCGACATAGGCCTCGATCGCCCAGGGGCCGGCTTCGGTCACCAGCTCGTTGGGGCGGCCGTTGGCGCCCATCACCGCGTGAAAGCTGAGAGCCGAGCGGAAGGCGAAGATGTCGCCGTCGGCGGTCGGGAACTTCACCAGCGTGGCGGGGCCGTCGCCATGGGTCATCGAGACCACGGTGTTGGTCGTGCCGAAATCGATACCGATCGTCGTTTGGGCAACGGACGTCATGGGCAAGCCTGGGCGGGAGAAGGGCAGGGTTCCTAACCCTCCAGGCGCGGACGTCAAGCACGGCGCGGCCTTAACCGGGCCAGGCGCCTCGATTTTCACGGCGCCGCGCCACGTTGCGGCGTCCCGCATGGGTCGGGCGCCCTGGCTTTCGCCCTCGCGTTAACTCGCCTTTCACGGCGCGCGGCGGACAATTCGCCGAAAGATGACATGGGCACGGTTGTTCGACGGTCGGGCCCGACGGGGGAAGCCATGGGTCTCGACGACCTCAAGATTTCGACCAAGGTCCTGCTGCCCGCCGCCATCCTGGCTGTCGCCGTCCTGGGATGCACGGGCATGGGAGTCTGGCAGCAAAAGAGCCTGCAGGACGCCACCCGCATCCTGGTCGAGCATCGCTCGCCGGCGGAAGTGCAGTCGGCGCGCTTCAGCCGCCGCTTGAGCATGATGGGCCACGCCGCCCACCGCGCCGTGACCTATGACGGAAACTCGCAAGCGGCCCAGTCGGCGTCCAAGGAACTCGACAAGGTCTATGCCGAGGGCAAGGACAGCCTGGACAAGATGGTCAAGGCCGACCCCGCCATCGGCCCGACCGCCGAGGGTTTCCGTCAACGCATTGACGCCCTGTACGCCGATGGACGCGCCGCCGCCGATCTCGGCCTGGCCAATGATGACACCGGTGCCATCGCGCGCCTCTCGGCGCTTGATCCGGCCATCGAAGCCCTGTCCAAGGACGCCAAGGCCTGGGGCGACGGCTATCACGTCGAGACCGACGCCCTGGTGGCGGGCGCGAACAAGAAGGCCAACCAGGGCGCGCTGACGACCATGCTGCTGGGTTTGGTCGCCGCGATCGGCGGCATGGGCTTCGCCCTGTGGATCGGCGCGACCAAGATCTCACGGCCGGTGGCCTCGCTGTCCAAGTCCATGACCACCTTGGCCCAGGGCGAACTGGACGTGACCGTGGACGCCACGGGCCGCAAGGACGAGATCGGGCTGATGGCTCGCGCCGTCCAGGTATTCAAGGACAACGCCTTGGCCTTGCGCGCCGCGGAGGCCGAGCAGCAGCGCATCAGCGCCTCCAGCGAAGCCGAGCGTCGTCGCAACGAGGCGGCCAGCCAGGGCGTGGCCCAGGATCAGGCCTTCGTCACGGACCGGATCGCCCAGGGCCTGGCGCGTCTGTCGCGCGGGGACCTGACCGTTCGCATCGTCGAGCCGTTCCCGGAGGGCTACGGCCAATTGCGCACCGACTTCAACGGCGCGATGGACCACCTGGACCAGGCGATGGGCCAGATCCTCACCGCGGTCGGCGGTATCGGCCGCAGCTCCGACGAAATCACCGCGGCCGCCGACAACACCGCCCGTCGCAGCGAACAGCAGGCCGCCAGCCTGGAAGAAACGGCCGCGGCGCTGGACGAAATCACCGCCACCGTCCGCCGCGCCTCGCAAGGGGCCAATGACGCGGCCCGCGTGGTCGGTTCGACCCGTGAGGACGCCGAGCGGTCGGGCGAGGTGGTGCGCGGCGCCGTCGCGGCCATGACCGGCATCGAGCAGTCTTCGCAGCAGATCGGCCAGATCATCGGCGTGATCGACGAAATCGCCTTCCAGACCAACCTGCTGGCTCTGAACGCCGGGGTCGAGGCCGCTCGGGCGGGAGACGCCGGTCGGGGCTTCGCCGTGGTCGCCCAGGAAGTGCGGGCCCTGGCCCAGCGTTCGGCCGACGCGGCCAAGGAGATCAAGACCCTGATCTCGACCTCCGCCGGCCAGGTCGGCCAAGGCGTCAAGCTGGTGGGCCAGACCGGCGAGGCGCTGGAGGGCATCGTGTTCAAGGTGGGCGAGATCGACGCCCTGGTGAAAGAACTGGCCGCCTCGGCCGGCGAGCAGGCCACCGGCCTCAACGAGGTCAATGTCGCCGTCAACCAGATGGACCAGGGCGTTCAGCAGAACGCCGCCATGATCGAACAGGCCACGGCCGTCAGCCACGCCCTGAAGACCGAGATCGGCGGCCTGGTGCAGATGATGAGCCGCTTCCAGGTCAGCGGGGACCGCGCGGACGCCGCGTCCATGCGTCGGGCCGGGTAGGGCCTCGCCGCATTGACTTCCTAGCTCGCCTCCTGTCGATACGCCCCTCAATAGAGAGGGCTTGAGCCTTGGAAGACTTCGACGTCGTGGTGCTGGGCGCCGGCGCGGCCGGCATGATGTGCGCCATCGAGGCGGGCAAGCGCGGCCGCTCGGTGCTGATCGTCGACCACGCCAAGGCCCCCGGCGAGAAGATCCGCATCAGCGGCGGCGGGCGCTGCAACTTCACCAACGTCAACACCGCCCCGGCCAACTTCCTGTCGGCCAATCCGAAGTTCTGCGTCTCGGCCCTGCGCCGCTATCGACCGGCCGATTTCATCGCCCTGGTCCAGAACTACGGCATCGCCTTCCACGAGAAGACGCTGGGCCAGCTGTTTTGCGACGGCTCGGCCAAGCAGGTCATCGAGATGCTGCTGACCGAGATGGACAAGGCGGGCGTGACGTTGCGCCTGGAGACCGAGGTCAAGGGCGTGGCCAAGGACGGCGAGGGCTGGCGCGTCAGCTTCGCCCACGGCCCGGTGACCTGCCGCTCGGTCGTGGTCGCCACCGGCGGCAAGTCGATCCCGAAGATGGGGGCGACGGGTCTGGGCTACGAGATCGCCCAGCAGTTCGACCTGAATATCGTCGAGACCCGGCCGGCCCTGGTGCCCCTGACCTTCGAGGTCAAGACCCTGGAGCGCCTGGCCCCGCTGGCGGGCGTGGCTCTAGATACGGTGGTCTCGAGCGGCAAGACGAAATTCGCCGAGGCGATGCTGTTCACCCACCGCGGCCTGTCGGGGCCTTCGATCCTGCAGATCTCGTCCTATTGGCGCGAAGGCGGCGAGATCAGCGTCAACATGGCGCCGGGGACCGACGTGTTCGCGGCGCTCAAGACCGCCCGGACCGCCACCCCCAAGCGCGCCCTGGCCACGGTGCTGGCCGAGATGCTGCCCAAGCGCCTGGCCCAACTGATCGCCGAGGACGCCGGGGCCTACGGCAACATGGCCGATTGCTCCGACGTGCTGCTGCGCGGCGTGGCGGCGACGGTCAACGCCTGGACGTTCAAGCCGGTGGGGTCGGAAGGCTACCGTACGGCCGAAGTGACGCTGGGCGGCGTCGACACCGACGGCCTGGACTCGCGGACCCTCGAGGCCAAGGCGGTCCCGGGGCTCTACTTCATCGGCGAGGTGGTGGACGTCACCGGCTGGCTGGGCGGCTATAACTTCCAGTGGGCCTGGGCGTCGGGATGGTGCGCGGGGCAGGCGGTCTAGGGGCGGCGAGACCCCCTCCGGCCCTTTGGGCCACCTCCCCCAGAGGGGGAGGATTTAGCCGGGCAGATGCTCCCCCTTTTGAGGGAGCTGTCGCGAAGCGACTGAGGGGGCTTTCACCCCCTCCGCCTCAAACTACTTCTTCTTGTACGGCGTCTTGCCGCCGGGCTTCTTGCCGAACGCCGGCTTGGGGCCGCCGAACGCCGGCTTGTCGCCGAACGAGCCCTTGGCCTTGAACGGCTTGGGGCCCTTGAACGGCTTGGCCGGGCCGGCGCCCGCATCGGCGCGCGGCTTGCGGAACGGCTTTTCCGAGGACGGAGCGGCGGGATCGTAGGGCACGCTCTCGCGGTCGGTGCGCGGCGCGCGACGCGGGGCGGCCTCGGCATAGGCGCGGGGCGCCTCGTCGCGCGGCTTGAACTCGCGCTTGGGGCCGGGGCCGTCGGCGCGGGGCTTGAAGTCACGCTTGGGCGCCTCGTCGCGATCGCGTGGCTTGTAGTCGCGCTTGGGTTCTTCGTTGCGCGCGTAGGGCTTGGCGTTGCTGACGCCGTCGGCGCCGTACGATGACGGACGCGGGGTGTGGTCGCGCGAGCCGGGAGCGTTGGCGCGCGGACCGCGATCGTTGTCGCGCGCCCCATCACGAGGAGGCCGCGGCGTGTACTCGCGGCGCGGCGCGTCGTTGTCGTCGCGAGGCGGACGCGGGGCGTATTCCTTGCGCGGACCAGCGTCCCGGGCGGCCGGGGCCGTGGTCGGGGTGATGGTCACGTCGTCGCGCACGGTGGCCTGGACGGCGGCCCCGAACTTCACTTCCGCCTCGGCCGAGATCTCGAACTTGGTGTCGTAGTCGAAGATCCGGATCGAGCCGATGTCCTTCTTGGTGATGTGGCCCAGGCGGCAGATCAGCGGGATCAGCCACTTGGGGTCGGCGTTGTTGCGGCGGCCGGTGTTGAGGCGGAACCAGGCCGAGTTGCTCATGTCGGCGCGCGGTTCGCGTTCCGGACGATCGAAGTCGCCTCGGTCGGCGAAGCGGTCGCCGCGATCGTTGGAGCGCGGGCCGGCGTCGCGCGAGCGTGGGCCAGGGTCGGCGCCGTGGCGCGGGTCGTCATAGATCTCTTCCGGGGCCGGCAGCTTGGCGCGGCGCGTGCGGATCAGCGCCGAGGCGATCTCCAGCGGCGTGCGCTTGGCCAGCATGGCTTCGGCCAGGGCGGTGTCTTCCTCGACCGTCGGCTCGTTGAAGATCGGGTCGTCGAGCAGGCGCTCGGTGTCCTTGGCGCGGATCTCGTCGGCGGTCGGGGCGCCGCCCCACTGGCCTTCGACGCCGGCGGCCATCAGCAGTTGCTCGGCCTTGCGCCGGCGGGTGTAGGGGACGACCAGGGCGCTGACGCCCTTCTTGCCGGCCCGGCCGGTGCGGCCCGAACGGTGCAGAAGGGTCGCCTTGTTGACCGGCAGTTCGGCGTGGATGACCAGGCCGAGGTCCGGCAGGTCCAGGCCGCGGGCGGCGACGTCAGTGGCGACACAGACGCGGGCATGGCCGTCGCGCAGGGCCTGCAGGGCGTCGGCGCGCTCGCGCTGGCTCAGTTCGCCCGACAGGCCGACCACGGCGAAGCCGCGCTCGCGCAGCTTCGAATGCAGGGCGCGGACGCTTTCGCGGGTGTTGCAGAACACCAGGGCGCCGGGGCTTTCGAAATAGCGCAGCAGATTGACGATCGCGTGCTCGGTCTCGTTGGGCGCGACGCGGACGGCGCGATACTCGATGTCGCGGTGCGGCTCGTTGCGGCCCAGGGTGTCGATCCGCAGGGCGTCGTTCTGGTAGCTCTTGGCCAGTTGCACGATCTCGCGCGCCAGGGTGGCCGAGAACAGCAAGGTGCGGCGTTCCTTGGGGGCGGCGTCGAGGATGAATTCCAGATCCTCGCGGAAGCCCATGTCAAGCATCTCGTCGGCCTCGTCGAGGACGGCGACCTTCAGCTCCGACAGGTCCAGGTGGCCGCGCTCGATGTGGTCGCGCAGGCGGCCGGGCGTGCCGACCACGATGTGCGCGCCGTAGTTCAGGGCCCGCTGCTCGCGACGGGCGTCCATGCCGCCCACGCAGTTGACCACCACGGCGCCGGCCTCGGCATAGAGCCAGGTCAGCTCGCGATTGACCTGGATGGCCAGTTCGCGGGTCGGGGCGATGACCAGGCACATGGGCGCGCCGGCCTTGCCCAGCTTGTCGGCGTCGCCGATCAGGGTGGGGGCGGCGGCCAGACCGAAGGCCACGGTCTTGCCGGAGCCGGTCTGGGCGCTGACCAGGAGGTCGCGGCCCTCGGCGTCGGCTTCCAGCACGGCGGCCTGGACGGGGGTGGGCTCGAGATAACCTTGAGCGGCAAGAGCCCGCTCAAGAGCGGGGTGGGAGGCGGGGAAGGGCATGCGGGTCCAGTTCGGTTCAAGCGGACGGCGCACACACAAACGCACGCGGCCCGCACCACGACCAAATGACGACCCCCAAACGGACCGCACTTCTTGGTCAATATCTTCAGAGAATAGACCATTTTCGCCGGGATGCCGATGAGGGCGCGACGAAGGCGGTCTGATGGGCGGCCTAATGAGGCCAAAACCGTCCGAAAAGCAAGAGCGCCTGGAAAGATTGCTGCACCGCGGCGAAACGGCCGCGGCGAGCGGAGGCGTAGGCCGGCGCGCGGGCAGAACAGAGGCGCAGGTCCGAGGCTTTGACGCGAGAGCCCGGGTTTTCAGCCCGATGTGCGGTCGGGTCGCGTGGCAGATCCACGGTATTTGAGTCTTCGTTGAGTATAAGACTCGACAGAACAAAATTGACTCAGATGACAATTTTCCAATTCACTAAAAGCGCCTGCGACAAATGTATAGGTCATTATGTCGCAGGCGAATACTGAGATTCCGATGAATGAAATGATCATTTAACTGTATATTTTAAGTGGCGAAACGCGGGGGCGTCCTAGCCTGATTACAGGTTCAGTAAAGGATTACAGTTGTGTCAGCGTCAGAATTAGCGTTCTCGGACAAGATTCCGAGCACGATCATCCATGTCTCGGCCGGAGCGGCGGCAGGCGGCGACGGCAGTTTGGATCATCCTTACGCCACCATCCAAGCGGCGGTGACCGCCGCCAACCCCGGCACGGCGATCTATGTGCATGCGGGGACCTATGTGGAGAACGTGAAAATCCCCTGGAACGCCAGCGGCACGACCGACGCGCCGATCTGGCTGCTCTCGGCCGACGGTCCGCAGGCCGCCACGATCGTGGGGGCGAGCGCCGACAAGCCCGTCATCCAAGCCTTGGGCGTGGACAACTACGTGATCAAGAACTTCGCCATAAGCGGGGGCTATCACGGTATTCAGTTCAACCAGAGCGGTGCAGATTTCACCAATATGGTGAACAATATAGTGATCCAGGGTAACGTGATAAGTGGATCACACGAAGACGGCATCAAGATTGGGCAGGCGAACAATGCCTATATTGTCGACAACGTTATCCATGATATCCAAACGGAAGAGGGGATAGACCTTGTCGGCGTGACCAACTCCGTGATCTCCAGGAACGAAATTTATAATCTGAGTAACACGACCGCGGCCATATTCGCCAAGGGCGGGTCGGGCCATGTCGTGATTTCGGACAACTACATCCACGATGTGACCGGGGATGGCGTCTCGGCCGGAGGCTGGACAGACGACGCCTACGCGCTGCCCGGAACGACCTATGAGGCCAAGGACATCGATGTCGTCGGCAACAAGGTGGTCAATGTCGGCAAGCAACCCGTCAGCGTGCACGGAGCCATCGATGTCACGATCACCGACAACTACCTGGCCTCGAATACGAAGGATCCCTGGGCGGTTTATATAGCGACGGGCAATCCGCAGGCCCAAACGGTCAGCTATTCGTCCGACGTCAAGATCTCCGACAACACGCTGCTCGGAGCCAAGACGGTCACGCACATCGATGAGGGCAACGGCGTCGGCGTGGTGGTCGGCGCGGACAATGGCTCGACCGTCGCTTGGAACGGTGATGTCGGGCCCGACACCGTGAATCTCTGGTCGCCGGCGGTGGCCGACGCCGTCGCGGCGATCCTCGCCAACCCGGCGAGGACGCCTTGGGCGGAGAGCCAGGGCTGGACCCTGTCGATCGCCGGCTCGAGCGCCGCGGACACGCTCAAGGGCACCTTGGGTAACGACAATATCAACGGAGCCGCCGGCGTCGACACGATGACGGGCGGTAAGGGCGACGACACCTATGTGGCGTCCGGTGTTCTCGACGTCGTCATCGAAAATGCATCCGAAGGGATCGATACGGTCTGGGCGTACGACGCTCGCTACCAGTTGAGCGACAACGTCGAGAATCTCATCGGTAAGAGCGCCGCGGGCCAGACCCTGTACGGCAACGGCCTGTCCAACATGCTGATCGGCAACGCCGGCGCGGACACGCTTATCGGCGGCGGCGGATCTGACTTCATGACCGGCGGGGCCGGCGCCGACGTCTTCATGGTGTCGTCGGACGGTTCGAGCCTGATTTCCGATTTCACGGCGGGCGACAAGATCCTCCTCACGGGTGACGATTTCGCCAACTTCTCGCAGTTGCGGGCCGCGCTCACCCAGTCGGGCGCCGACACCGTGCTGCATTTCGACGACGGCCGTACGCTGACCCTCAAAGGGGTCGCCTTAGCCAGCCTGACGGCGACCAGTTTCGATATGAACCTGCTGACGACCACCATCGTCGCCGGCGGCGCGACGACGACCACCCTGACCGGCACCTCGAAGTTCGACGTCCTGGTCGGTGGGGACGCCAATGACAAGATCGACGGTCGCGCCGGCGCCGATGTGATGAAGGGCGGGGCAGGGGACGACGTCTACGTGGTCGATAACGCCGGCGACCACATTCTCGAGTTCGCGGGTGGCGGGATCGACACGGTCCAGGTCCAGACCAGTCGTTATGCGCTCGACGCTCAGATAGAGAATGCGACGGTGACCACGAGCAGCGGCGCGACCGTAATCGGCAATGCTTCAGCCAATTGGATCATCGGCAAGGATGGGGCCGATCATCTCGAAGGCGGCGGCGGGCGTGATCTGCTGACCGGCGGAGCGGGGGCGGACGTTTTCGTGTTCCACGGGGTGAACGATGGAGCCGACGTGATCACCGACTTTACCTGTGGCCAAGACAAGCTGGACCTGTCCACGCTGCACCAAGATCACCCGGCGGGAACCTGGGGCACGGTGCAGGCCGGCGCCGACCTGCAGGTCTATTTTGACGACAGCGACGGCCATCACCTGATGGCCACGCTCCAGAACGTCGCGAGCCTGTCAGCCGGCGACATCCTCTTCTAGGGGGACGGATCGGCTCGGCGGCGCGCTGGTCCCTGTCTTTGGAGGGGCCGGCGCGCCTTCGCGGTGAGCGAGATTCTAGCGGTTGCGCACGCCGGTGACGGTCAGCGAGGCCTGGTCGGTCTTCAGCTGGGCCACGGCGCCGGCGACGGCGTCGCGGTGACAAGGCGAGGCGGCCACGGCCCGCTTCAATTCGGTGAAGCTGTGAGCGTCGGCGCCGCAGGCCTGCAGGGCGGCCGTGTTGATGCGGTGCATCATCACCTGGGCGTCGCGAGGATTGTTGAGGTCCAGCTTGGCCTTGGAGACCGGGATGCTGACGGTTTCGGCGCCGGCCGTGGGCGCGGCGACGGAGACCGAGGCGCTGGCCAGGGCGAGGACGGCGACGGTCGAGGCGAGGAGGGTCTTCATGAAACGCTTCCCTATCTTCGGCGACGTCTTGGGGCGTCGCTCGCATCGATTTCGGGACGGATCCACAAGCGGAGCGGCTCGAAATGAAGCTTCGAGACCTTGCATCTGCCCAAAAAGCGTCCGGGAAAAGCAAAAAAGGTCGACAAATCGGTCAAAAAGCGGGCGAACGCGATTTTATGAAGCCGAAAAGTCGAATTCGTTTGAGGGGTTAGCGACCGATGAGGGTCGCAAATGTGAAATGTCAGATTCTTTGATAGGTGAGCGCTTCCGGCATTTTCCTCCCTCTCAGGGGCAAGAAAGACGCCGTTAGAGATCCAGGTCGTCGGCCGCGAACTCGGCGTTTTCCTGGATGAATCGGAAGCGCAGCTCGGGCTTGCGGCCCATCAGCGTCTCGACCAGGGCCTCGACCTGCTCTTCCGAGCGCGGCAGGGTGATCTTGGCCAGGGTGCGCACCGACGGGTCCATGGTGGTCTCCTTCAGCTGGGAGGCCATCATCTCGCCCAAGCCCTTGAACCGGCCGATCTCGGGCTTCTTGCCCTTGAACATCGTGGCCAGCAGTTCGTCCTTGTGCTCGTCGTCGCGGGCATAGGCGCTCTTGCCGCCGTGGCTGATGCGGTACAGCGGCGGCAGGGCCAGGAACAGGTGACCCTGGCGGATCAGGTCGGGCATCGTCCGGTAGAAGAAGGTGATCAGCAGCGATGCGATGTGGGCGCCGTCGACGTCGGCGTCGGTCATGATGATGATCCGCTCGTAGCGCAGATCCTCTTCCTTGTAGCGATTGCCGCCCTGGGCCCCGAGCGCCAGCATCAGGTCGCTGAGCTCCTTGTTGGCCGTGAACTTCTCGCCGCTGGCCGAGGCCACGTTGAGGATCTTGCCGCGCAGGGGCAGGATCGCCTGGTTCTTGCGGTTGCGGGCTTGCTTGGCCGAGCCGCCGGCGCTGTCGCCTTCGACGATGAACAGTTCGGCGCCGTCCACGGCTCCGGCCGCGCAGTCCGCCAGCTTGCCCGGCAGGCGCAGCTTGCGGGTCGCCGACGCGCGCTGGACTTCCTTGTCCTTGCGGCGCTTGAGGCGCTCCTCGGCGCGCTCGATGACGAACTCCAGCAGGGCCTGGGCGGCCTTGGGGCTGCCGGTCAGCCAGTGGTCGAACGGGTCGCGCAGGGCGTTCTCGACGAAGCGCTGGGCCTCGCTCGACGAGAGCTTTTCCTTGGTCTGGCCTTGGAATTCCGGGTTCTTGATGAACACCGAGATCAGGGCGCCGGCCTGGGCGATCACGTCGTCGGCGGTGATGATCGCCGCGCGCTTCTCGCCCTTGAGTTCGGCATAGGCCTTGAGGCCGCGGGTCAGGGCGGCGCGCAGGCCACTCTCGTGGGTGCCGCCCTCGGGGGTCGGCACGGTGTTGCAGTACGACTGCATGAAGCCGTCGTGCTCGCCGAAGCCCCGGGGGGTCCAGGCGATGGCCCACTCGACGGCGCCGGCCTCGCCCTGGCGCTCGATGCGCCCGGAGAAGCTGTCGGGCGTGACCAGTTCCAGCCCCTTGGTGCGCTCGGCCAGGAAGTCGGCCAGGCCGTTGGGGAAGTGGAACGTGGCTTCGGGCGGGGTCTGGTCGTGGATGCGCGAGGGATCGCAGGACCATTTGATCTGCACGCCTCGGAACAGATAGGCCTTGGAGCGGGCCATCCGGTACAGGCGCGCCGGTTTGAAGCCGCAGCCCTCGCCGAAGATCTGGTCGTCGGGCTTGAAGCGCACCTGGGTGCCGCGCTTCTTGCTGGGCTGGATCTTCTCGACCGGGCCCAGCGGCTTGCCCCGGGCGAAGCTCTGGCGGTGCTCGAAGCCGTCGCGCCAGACGGTGACCTCGACCAGTTCCGACAAGGCGTTGACGACGCTGGCGCCGACCCCGTGCAGGCCGCCCGAGGTCTCGTAGGCCTTGCCGCTGAACTTACCGCCCGCGTGCAGGACGGTCATGATCACTTCCAGGGCCGACTTGCCCGGATGCTTGGGGTGCTCGTCGACCGGCATGCCGCGCCCGTCGTCACGGACCGACAGGTAGCCGTCGGCGTCGAGCTTGACCTCGATGGTCTTGGCGAAGCCGGCCACGGCCTCGTCCATCGAGTTGTCCAGCACCTCGGCGAACAGGTGGTGCAGGGCGCGCTCGTCGGTGCCGCCGATGTACATGCCAGGACGCATGCGGACGGGTTCGAGACCCTCGAGCACCTCGATCGAACTGGCGTCGTATCCGCCCGACGAGGGCGGGGCGCTCGCCTTCGATGCGCTGGGCGCGGCCGAGGGCGGCGCCGAAGAAGGCGGGGGAGGCGCGGCGGGGCGCGGCGCGGGCTCGGGATGCGGCGCGCGGGCGGGGAACAGCGGGGCTGGGGGCGGCGACAGGGCGTCGTCGCCGAACAGCGAGAAGTTGGGATCGTCTTTAGCGGACATTACGGGAACATGCGTCGATTCGGCGGGAGCGCCCCGTATGGGCCGCGCGGCTCGGGAAGAAAAGAGGTGGAAATCTGGCCGGCGGCGCATTTGCCCGCCCTGGGCGGCGCATGCCAGGATGCCGGCCGCCTTTTACCCCGCATGGAGATCGTCGATGACCTGGCGCCCCCTGACGATCGTCCTGGCTTCGCTGGCGCTGCTGAGCTGCAGCGCCGCCGCGCCCTCGGGATCGTCCCCAACCCCCGGCGCGCCGCCTGCCAACGTCCGGAGCCCCGTCGCCGAGGGCGGCATGTGCGGCGGATTCGCCGGCTTCCAGTGCGCCGACGGGCTGAAGTGCCAGATGCCGGCCGGCCAGTGCCATGTCGCCGACGGGGCAGGGACCTGCCGCAAGGCGCCGCAGGCGTGCACCATGATCTACGCCCCGGTCTGCGGCTGCGACGGCAAGACCTACGCCAGCGCCTGCACCGCCGCCGCCGCGGGAGCCAGCGTCGCGACGCAGGGCGCGTGCAAGGCCTAGGGATCAGCGTTCACTGCTGACACCTTATGGCCAAGGCACCTTCAAGGTGCGTGCCGGAGGACTCATGACCGATCTAGATTCGACGGACAGCCTGTTGCGGCGGACCGTGTTGGCGGGCGGCCTTGCCGCCGCCGCCACGGCCAGTGTCTCGACGGTCCAAGCCAAGGAGAGCAAGGCGATGTACGGACTGATCGGCCAGATGAAGGCCGCGCCCGGTAAGCGGGACGAACTGGTGGCCATTCTGTCGGAAAGCACGGGCGGCATGCCCGGCTGCCTCAGCTACATCGTCGCCCAGGACGCGGCGGACGCCGACGCCCTGTGGATCACCGAGGTCTGGACCGACAAGGACAGCCACGCCGCTTCGCTGAAGCTGCCGGCCGTCCAGGCCGCCATCGCCAAGGCCCGCCCGATCATCGCCGGCTTCGGGCATCGGTTCGAGACGGTCCCGGTGGGCGGGGTTGGGCTGGGGTAAGGGGGCTCTAGCACCGGACGCCCTCGAGCCGGACACGCCCTGCACCCTTCGAGGCCCGCTGCGCGGGCGCCTCAGCATGAGGAGCTTTGCGCTGAACTCCTCATCCTGAGGTGCGCGCCCCTGAGCGCGCCTCGAAGGACGCAAGACGTCCGAAGGGCCCGACTTAGGTCGAAGTCGGACCTTGGGCGGAGGCGACGCCGAAAGAAAAAGGCCCGCGGATCGCTCCGCGGGCCTCGTCCTTTGTCCTAAGCCGTAAGGCCTAGCACTTGTAGTACATGTCGAATTCGACCGGGTGCGGGTGCAGGGTCAGGCGCATCACCTCTTCCATCTTCAGCTCGATGTAGCTGTCGATGAAGTCGTCATCCATGACGCCGCCGGCCTTCAGGAAGGCGCGGTCCTTGTCCAGGTTTTCCAGGGCTTCGCGCAGCGAGCCGCAGACTTCCGGGATCTTCTTCTGCTCGCGGGGCGGCAGGTCGTACAGGTTCTTGTCGGCGGCCGCGCCCGGATCGATCTTGTTGTTGATGCCGTCCAGACCGGCCATCAGCAGGGCCACGAAGGTCAGGTACGGGTTGCCCATCGGGTCGGGGAAGCGCGCCTCGATGCGCTTGGCCTTCGGCGAGTCGACGTGCGGGATGCGGATCGAGGCCGAGCGGTTACGCGAGCTGTAGGCCAGCTTCACCGGGGCTTCGTAGCCGGGCACCAGGCGCTTGTACGAGTTCGTCGTGGAGTTCGAGAACGCGTTGATCGCCTTGGCGTGCTTGATGATGCCGCCGATGTACCACAGGCACATGTCCGACAGGCCGGCGTACTTGTCGCCGGCGAACAGCGGCTTGCCGTCCTGCCAGATCGACTGGTGCACGTGCATGCCCGAGCCGTTGTCGCCGAACATCGGCTTGGCCATGAAGGTGGCCGACTTGCCGTAGGCGTGGGCCACGTTGTGGATCACGTACTTGTAGAGCTGCATGCGGTCGGCCATCACGACCATGGTGTCGAACTTCAGGCCGAGCTCGTGCTGGGCGGGCGCCACTTCGTGGTGGTGCTTTTCCGGCTTCATGCCCAGCTCGCCCATGACGGCCAGCATTTCGCCGCGCAGGTCCTGAGCCGAGTCGATCGGGTTGACCGGGAAGTAGCCGCCCTTCGGACCCGGGCGGTGGCCCATGTTGCCTTCCGGATATTCCTTGGCCGAGTTGCCCGGCAGTTCGACGGAGTCGAACGAGTAGCCGGTGTTGTTCGACGAGGTGTTCCAGCGCACGTCGTCGAAGATGAAGAACTCGGCTTCCGGACCGAAGAACACGGTGTCGCCGATGCCCGACGACTTGACGTAGGCCAGGGCGTTCTTGGCGATCGAGCGCGGGTCGCGGTTGTAGGGAGTGCCCGTGTCGGGGTTCACCACGTCGCAGAACAGCGCCAGAGTGGTCTGCTGGTAGAACGGGTCGATGATCGCGCTGTCCAGATCCGGACGCAGCTTCATGTCCGACTCGTTGATGGCCTTCCAGCCGGCGATCGACGAGCCGTCGAACATGGTGCCGTCGTTGAGGAAGTCGTCATCGACCAGGTCGATGTCGAACGTGACGTGCTGCAGCTTGCCGCGCACGTCGGTGAAACGAACGTCGACGTACTTGACGTCCTTTTCCTTGATCAGATCCAGGATTTGCTTGGCGGTGCTCATCGTTATCCCCTTTGAGCGTTAAGCGGTTTTCGGCCGGGCCTAGACGGCGGACGGGCCGGTTTCTCCGGTGCGGATGCGGACGACTTCCGTGATTTCCGACACGAAAATCTTGCCGTCGCCGATGCGGCCCGTGCGGGCGGCGTTGGTGATGGCTTCGAGCGCGGGCTCCAACTGGCTGTCTTCGACCACGACTTCGACTTTGATCTTGGGAAGGAAGTCGACGACGTATTCGGCGCCGCGATAGAGCTCGGTATGGCCCTTCTGGCGGCCATAGCCCTTGGCTTCCAGCACGGTCATCCCCTGGACGCCCATGTCCTGAAGCGCCTCTTTGACCTCATCCAGCTTGAACGGCTTGATGACGGCTTCGATCTTTTTCATCAGACTTCTTTCACGCCCAAACGGCGCGGGCGCCGCTGACAGAGCGGCACGGAGCACGCCGACCCGGGGGCTCACAAGCGAACTGACGCGCTTTATCGCGCGGCGCCTGTCCAGTCGGGCTCATTGATCGATATTTGTGCAGTTAAAGCCCGAAAGATGATCAGTGCGTGTTTGGGCGGCCAAAACGCCTTGTAGGCGTCGATCGACGACCTAGGATCATCAAAACGCGCGTTCCGGCGAGCGAGAACCGGGGTTAAGCCCCGCCAACGGCGGCTGGATCGGTCGAAAGCCGGTCCGGTGGATGGCCAATAATGTGTCGTGGATCCGCAAATCTGCTGAAGATTGCAGCGGAAATCGAACGGGACAGGCGCGGTCGGCCGAGGTCTGTTCTTGCGCGTTCGGCGGCCCGAACGGCGAGCGGCGCCCAGGCTCGCGCTCGGAGCGTTACAATAGAGCGCGCATCCACGCGTGGTCGGGAAGATCTTTCGAAGGACAACAGCGCGATGGACCGCATTCATATGATCCGTCACGGCCGTCCAGCCTCGACCTGGGGCGACGCGGACCAGGATCCTGGTCTCGATCCGACCGGCGCCGAGCAGGCCAGGGCCGTGGCCCAGGCGCTGCTGGCCTTGCCCGAGGCCGAGCGCCCGACTCGCGTGGTCAGCTCGCCGCTGCGGCGCTGTCGTGAAACCGCCCAGCCCCTGGCCGACGCCCTGGGCGTGGCGATCGAGATCGATCCGCGGGTCGGTGAGATTCCGACGCCGGCCGCGCTGAGCGCCGAGGAACGGCCGGGCTGGCTGCGTGAAGCCTTTCAAGGCCGATGGAGCGATATTCGCGGCGACCTGGACTACGGGGCTTGGACGAGGGCGGTCGCCAAGGCCGTGGCCTCGCATCCGCGCGCGGCGGTGTTCAGCCATTTCGTCGCCCTGAACGCGGCGGTGTCGGTGGCGACCGGCGAGGCGGCGGTGGCGGTGTTCCGGCCGGACCATGTATCGGTGACGGTGTTCGACGTCGCCGACGGCCGCCTGGTTCTGGTCGAGCGGGGGCGCGAAGCCTCGACCCAGGTCCTGTAGCCAAGGAGCCGCCGTGGCGCGCGAGATCATGACCGTCGCCGAGATGACCGCGGCGGACCGCGCCGCCGCCGAAGCGGGCGCGCCGACCACCGTCCTGATGGAGCGGGCCGGGCGGGCCGTGGCCGACGTCATCCGCCAGCGCTATGCACGCTGCCCGACGGTGATCTGGTGCGGCCCCGGCGACAACGGCGGCGACGGCTATGTGGTCGCCCGCCACCTGCGGCGTCGCGGTTGGCCGGTGCGGGTCGAGGCCCTGAGCCCCCCGGCCAGCCCCGCGGCGCGATGGGCCGCGTCGCGCTGGAAGGGCGAGACCGGGCCGTTGGTCTCTGAGCCTGGTTCGGCGTCGCTGTATGTCGACTGCCTGTTCGGCGCGGGCCTGTCGCGCCCGCTGGAAGGCGAGGCCGATCGGGTGGCGCGAACCCTGTCCGGCGTGGCGCGGATCGTCGCCGTCGACGTGCCGAGCGGAATTGTCGGCGATACGGGGCGGCCGCTGGGCGAGCGCGCCCTGAAGGCGCAACTGACCGTCACCTTCCACCGCCGCAAGCCCGCCCACGTGCTGGCCGACGGACGCGCGGCCTGCGGCGAGGTCGTGGTCGCCGACATCGGCCTCGAAGAGACGTGGCGGGGGGGATTGTTCGAGAACGACCCGGCCCTCTGGGGCGAGCGCTTTCCCTGGCCGGCGACCGACGCCCACAAACACGCGCGGGGCCGACTGATGGTCGTCAGCGGCGAAGCCTGGAACACCGGCGCGGCGCGGCTGGCCGCCCGGGCCGGCCTGCGGATCGGGGCCGGGGTTGTCACGGTGCTGTCGCCGCCCAACGCCCTGGCCGTCAACGCCGCCCATCTGGAGGCGGTGATGCTGGCGCCGTTCGAAAGCGAGTTCGAACTGCAGACCCGCGCCGAGACGGCCGACGCCGTGGTGATCGGGCCGGCGGCGGGCGTGGGGGAGGCGACCCTGCGGCACGTCTTGGCCCTGGCGCGCAACGGCGCGGCCCTGGTGGTCGACGCCGACGCCCTGACCAGTTTCGCGCAGGATCCGGCGGCCCTGTTCGCAACCCTGGACCGCGACGACGTGCTGACGCCGCATCCCGGAGAGTTCGAGCGAATCTTTCCTGGCCTTCTGGCTGCGTCGCCCGAGCGGATCACCGCGGCCCGCGAGGCCGCGCGTCGGGCGGGGGCGGTGGTGCTGCTTAAGGGACCGGATACCGTGGTCGCCGCGCCGGACGGGCGGGCGGCGGTCAGCCTGAACGGGACCCCGTGGTTGGCGACCGCCGGGTCAGGCGACGTGCTCGCCGGCTTCATCGCCGGTCTGATCGCCCAGGGCATGGAGAGCTTCGAGGCCGCTTGCGCCGGAGCCTGGATCCACGCCGAGGCCGGCGCGGCGCATGGGCCGGGTCTGATCGCGGAGGATCTTCCGGGCCTGGTCCCGGGGGTGCTGAGGCGATTGTTCGCGGAGCGAGCGGTCTAGTTGTCCTTGCGGACCATGACGACCTGGGTTCGGACGCCTTCGTCGAACAGGGTGTGGCTGATGGCCAAGGCCGTCTGGAAGGTGCGTTCCTCGACGGTGTCGATGAACAGGACCCTGGCGCGGTGTTTGACGGTCCAGCCGTCCTCGCCTTCGATGATTTCGATGGTTTCCATGACACGCGCTCGCTCGCCAGTCTGAACGCAACCCATCCGGACCGGATCGGTTCCATCAATTCTCGGAGCGATTTGGTGGCGAAAACACCGGCCCGGGCGTCAGTCGGGGGGGCATGGCCCGGGCCGGCGTAGGTCCGGGCGTTGGTGAACAGCCGCGGACATCTGCATAACTGGCCGGGCGAAAAGTTGTTCCCGCCGCCTGCGAATATTATCCGCGCTTGGCAGCGGATCGCGTGGCGGCTTGCCAAGCGGGGCGGTGATGTCTAACCCGCTCCGGCGCGTCGTGCGGATGTGGCGAAACTGGTAGACGCACCAGATTTAGGTTCTGGCGCCGAGAGGCGTGGAGGTTCGAGTCCTCTCATCCGCACCACGCCGCCGAGCCGTCGGTTCGGCGGGACGCGTCACTTATCGAGCCTTCAGCCCGAGAAGTGCGCAGCAATGCCCTTGGATGGTCGCCAAACGCGTGACATAAGGGCGCTCTTTCGCCGCCCCGGTGACGTGGGCGGCTTTGATGTTTTGACCCCTGGGGCGGACGACGGGCGCGGGCGCCCGAAGAGCCGAGAAGCTAAGAATGTCGATGCAGATCGTTGAAAAGTCGGGCGAAGGCCTCAGCCGCATTTATGGCGTGACCGTGCCCGCGAGTGAACTCGCCACGCGCCTCGAAGCTCGGATCGCCGAGGTCGCGCCCCAGATGAACGTCAAGGGCTTCCGCCCGGGCAAGGTGCCGGCCGCCCACGTTCGCCGCCTGTACGGCAAGGCCCTGATGGGCGAGGTCATCGAGGCGACGCTGAGCGAAGGCGCCCAGAAGGTGCTGGACGACAACAAGCTGCGCCCCGCCGGCCAGCCGGACCTGAAGCCGTCGTCCGACATGGACAAGGTGCTCGCCGGCGGCGAGGACCTGGCCTTCGAACTGGCCGTGGAAGTGATGCCGGACTTCGAGCCGATCGACCCCGCGTCGATCGAGCTGACCAAGCCGGTCTACAAGGTCTCGGACGAGGAAGTCGCCGAAGCCCTGGCCGACCTGGCCAAGCAGGCCCGCACCTATGAGCCGCGCACGGGCAAGTCCCTGAAGGCCAAGGACGGCGACCAACTGCTGATCGACTTCGTCGGCACCATCGACGGCGTGGCCTTCGACGGCGGCACGGCGACCGACGCCGAGCTGACCCTGGGTTCGGGCCAGTTCATTCCGGGCTTCGAAGCTCAACTGGTCGGCGCCAAGCCGGGCGATGAAGTCACCGTCAAGGTCGACTTCCCGGCCGACTATCAAGCCGCCAACCTAGCCGGCAAGGCCGCCGAGTTCGCCACCACCGTCAAGGAAGTGCGCGCCCCGGTCGACGCCGAGCCGGACGACGAACTGGCCAAGCGCCTGGGCCTGGCCGACCTGGCCGCCCTGAAGGATCTGCTGAAGTCGAACCTGGAAGGCCGCTACGCCAACAGCTCGCGCTTCAAGCTCAAGCGCGCCCTGCTGGACATCCTCGACAGCAAGCACGACTTCGCCCTGCCGCCGCGCATGGTCGACGCCGAGTTCGCCGGCATCTGGCAGCAAGTCCAGGCCGACAAGTCGCAAGGCGGCCTGTCGCCCGAGGACGAAGGCAAGACCGAAGACCAGCTGAAGGACGAGTACAAGAAGATCGCCGAGCGCCGCGTGCGCCTGGGCCTGGTGCTCGCCGAGATCGGCCGCAAGAACGACGTGGCCGTCACCGAGCAGGAACTGGCCGACGCCATGATGCGCGAAGCCCGCCAGTACGGCGCGCAAGCCCAGCAGGTGTTCGACATGTACCGCCAGCGCGCCGACCTGCAGGCCGCCCTGCGCGCCCCGATCTACGAGGACAAGGTCGTCGACCTGATCTTCGACAAGGCCAAGGTCGAGGAAAAGGAAGTCTCGAAGGAAGAGCTGATGGAAGAAGACGATCTTCCGGAAGGCTACGGCGGCTAAGGCCGGCTTCCCTCCCTTCTTCTAGAAAGAGGGACGAAATCGGGGCGCGATCCGCGAGGATCGCGCCCTTTTTCGTGGCCCGAGCCGAGGCCCGGCTCCTTGCAACCTGTTAAGCGCCACGCGATATGCGTTGGCGACGGCGCGCGGGGGCTGATTCGCGTTCGCGCCGCCCAGACACAATGAAAAGGGCGATCCCTATGTATGATCCGATGGCGACGGCGATGAACCTCGTGCCGATGGTGGTTGAACAGACCAGCCGCGGCGAGCGGGCGTTCGATATCTTTTCCCGTCTGTTGAAAGAGCGGATCATCTTCCTGACCGGTCCCGTCGAAGACGGGATGGCCAGCCTGATCTGCGCCCAGCTGCTCTTCCTGGAGTCCGAGAACCCCAAGAAGGAAATCGCCATGTACATCAACTCGCCAGGCGGCGTGGTGACGGCCGGCCTGGCGATCTACGACACCATGCAATACATCAAGAGCCCGGTCTCGACGGTGTGCATGGGCATGGCGGCCTCGATGGGCTCGCTGCTGCTGCAAGCCGGCGCTCCCGGTCAGCGTATCGCGCTGCCGAACGCCCGCATCATGGTCCACCAGCCGTCGGGCGGCTTCCGCGGCCAGGCGTCGGATATCGAGCGCCACGCCGAGGACATCATCAAGACCAAGCGCCGCTTGAACGAGATCTACGTCAAGCACACCGGCCGCACCTACGAGGAAGTCGAAAAGACCCTCGACCGCGACCACTTCATGAGCGCCGAGGAAGCCAAGGCCTGGGGTCTGATCGACCACATCAACGAAAGCCGCGACCAGGCCGACGAGAAGGCCTGACGCCTTCGCATCGCTGAGACGGCAAAGCCGCCGACCTTCGGGTCGGCGGCTTTTTCGTGCCGGACAGTTTAGGGTTTAGGGAGCGTCGCCGTTCAGCCCGGCCGGCCCCGGAAGATCCGGTAGCCCTTTTCCTGGGCCATCGCGAGCATCTCGCGGTCGCCGGACGTGTCGCCATAGGCGGCGGTCAGCGACAAATCGTCGCCGAAGGCCTCCTTCAGGCGCGCGACCTTCTCCGCGCCTCGGCAGTTGGGGCCGAGCAGGGGGCCCAGCACCCTGTCGTCGGAATCCAGAGCCAGTCGCGAGCCGATCAGCAGATCGGCGCCCAGGCCGCGCGCGAACGGCGCCACCACCACGTCGGGCGAGGCGGTCACGATCACCAGCTTGGCGCCCTTGGCCCGCCATTGCCGCCAGACGGCCAGGGCGTCGGGGCGAAAGAGCTTGGGGGCTTCCGACTGGGCGAAGGCGCGAGCCTCGCGCTCCAACTGCTCCAGGCTGACGCCGCGGAGAAACTCGCGGACGGCGGCGGCCTTGATCTTGCCGCGGTTGCGATCGAACACATAGACGACGGCGGCGGGGAAGAGCCGCGCCATGCCGGCGAAATGACGCGCGGGACTGACCCGCCACTTCAGGAAGGCCGTGAAACTGTCGCGAACCGTCAGCGTACCGTCGAAATCGAAGGCGACCAGGGGAGGCCCCTCGTGCAGGTCCCCGGTCATCGGCGTGGAGGCCGACAGGCCCTTGGCCATCAGTGAACGTTTCGCCATTCGTCTCCGCGCTCGCGCGCCCCGCAACCGAGCCTGTCTTCCATCACGATTCCACCGTGCCCGCTAAGGACATCGCGGCCTCAACACGCGCTCGCCGGCGTCATATTCAAGTTCGATCGGTGGAGCGAACGGCGCCCGGCTTGCGTTGAGGTCCCAAAACGCCATCTTAGAGAAGAATTCCATGAAACCGTACGCATCATCCACGAACTTGGGGGCTGTAAATCGGCTCCAAGGCTTGTGCCGTGCGTCCGGATCGGGGAATGTCAAGGATTAGACAACTCCCGGCGGATATCCTGCTGCCTCGGTGGCGGGATTGGCGCTAAGGAGTCGGTGGTTTCGGCTTCGGCCTGGACCGCCCTAGCGTGAGAAGCGACCATGACGAAAGCCGCGAGCGGCGACACCAAGAGCACCCTCTACTGTTCTTTCTGCGGAAAGAGCCAGCATGAGGTGCGCAAGCTCATCGCGGGCCCGACGGTGTTCATCTGCGATGAATGCGTCGAACTCTGCATGGATATCATCCGTGAAGAGCACAAGATCGCCTTCGTGAAGTCCAAGGACGGCGTGCCCACGCCTCGCGAGATCTGCGAAGTCCTGGACGATTACGTGATCGGGCAAAATCACGCCAAGAAGGTGCTCGCGGTCGCGGTGCACAACCACTACAAGCGCCTGAACCACGCCTCGAAGAACAACGACGTCGAACTGGCGAAGTCGAACATCCTGCTGGTCGGTCCGACCGGTACGGGTAAGACGCTGCTGGCCCAGACCTTGGCGCGAATCATCGACGTGCCGTTCACGATGGCCGACGCCACCACCCTGACCGAAGCCGGTTACGTGGGTGAAGACGTCGAGAACATCGTGCTCAAGCTGCTGCAAGCCGCCGACTACAACGTCGAGCGCGCCCAGCGCGGCATCGTGTACATCGACGAGATCGACAAGATCAGCCGCAAGTCCGACAACCCGTCGATCACCCGCGACGTGTCGGGCGAAGGCGTGCAGCAGGCCCTGCTGAAGATCATGGAAGGCACCGTCGCCTCCGTGCCGCCCCAGGGCGGGCGCAAGCATCCGCAGCAGGAGTTCCTGCAGGTCGACACGACAAACATCCTGTTCATCTGCGGCGGGGCCTTCGCGGGCCTGGAGCGCATCATCTCGGCGCGCGGCCAGGGCAAGTCGATCGGCTTCGGCGCCAAGGTGGCGGATCCGGAAGAGCGTCGTACGGGCGAGATCCTGCGCGGCGTCGAACCCGACGACCTGCAGCGCTTCGGCCTGATCCCTGAATTCATCGGCCGTCTGCCGGTGATCGCCACCCTGGAGGACCTCGACGAGGCCGCCCTGGTGAAGATCCTGACCGAACCGAAGAACGCCTTCGTCAAGCAGTACCAGCGCCTGTTCGAGATGGAGAACATCGGCCTGACCTTCACCGACGACGCCCTGCACGGCGTCGCCAAGAAGGCCATCGCCCGCAAGACCGGCGCGCGCGGTCTGCGTTCGATCATGGAAGGCATCCTGCTGGAGACCATGTTCGAGCTGCCCAACTACGAGGGCGTCGAGGAAGTGGTGGTCAACGCCGAGGTCGTCGAAGGCCGCGCCCAGCCGCTGCTGATCTACGCCGAGAAGAAGGGCGGGGCCGCTTCGGCCTAGGTCTTTCGACGAACGTCGAGAATCGGGCGCGTCCGGCTTCCGCCGGGCGCGCCGTTTTCGTCACGGTTCGCGCCTTTATGCCTTGGCGCGCGACGCCGAGCCTGGCAACCAAACGCCGGTCGCGGCAGAACTTGGGCGTCGACGACCTGACACAAGCACGGATCGTGCACGGTGGAGCCGGGCAGGGGGCATGCCCATTGCACCTTGGCCAGTCCGCCGCGACGCGTCGCCGCTATCAGGCGAGTGTGCTTGAACCGTGTTGCAAAAGGTCCACATAAATAACGAACATCCGCTCAGTCCCGGGCGGACGGGTCGTACGACTCAGGCGCATCGTCTGGGTGACGGCGTCCCGCGTGGCCGAGCGCGAGTGAACGCGCTGGCCAGGAGTAGAAAGCATCATGTCTGAGATTCGTACGCTTCCTGTGCTTCCCCTGCGGGATATCGTTGTGTTCCCGCATATGGTGGTCCCGCTTTTCGTGGGTCGCGACAAATCGGTGCGCGCCCTCGAGGAGGTCATGCGCGGCGGCAAGGAGATCCTTCTGGTCACCCAGAAGAACTCGGCCGACGACGATCCGGCGCCCGCCGACATCTACGACGTCGGCGTTCTGGCCACCGTCCTGCAACTGCTGAAACTGCCCGACGGCACCGTCAAGGTGCTGGTCGAGGGCAAGGGCCGCGCCGCCGTGGTGCGCTTCACCGATCAGGAGGCCTATTACGAGGCCCAGATCGGCGAAGTGAACGAGGACCAGGGCGTCGGCCCCGAGGCCGAAGCCCTGTCGCGCGCGGTCGTCGAGCAGTTCGAGAACTACGTCAAGCTGAACAAGAAGGTGCCGCCCGAGGCCCTGGCCTCGATCCCCCAGATCGCCGAGCCCGGCAAGCTGGCGGACAGCATCTCGGCGCACCTGTCGGTCAAGATCAGCGACAAGCAGCACCTGCTGGAAATCTTCGAGGTCGTGAAACGCCTGGAAAAGGTCTTCGCCCTGATGGAAGGCGAGATCTCGGTGCTGCAGGTCGAGAAGAAGATCCGCTCGCGCGTGAAGCGCCAGATGGAGAAGACCCAGCGCGAATATTATCTGAACGAGCAGATGAAGGCGATCCAGCGCGAGCTGGGCGACCCCGACGATCAGCGCGACGAACTGATCGAGCTCGAAAAGCGCATCAAGAAGACCAAGCTTTCCAAGGAAGCCCGGGCCAAGGCCGAGGGCGAACTGAAGAAGCTGCGCAACATGAGCCCGATGTCGGCCGAGAGCACCGTGGTCCGGAACTATCTGGACTGGATGCTGTCGATCCCGTGGGGCAAGGCCAAGACCAAGAAGATCGACATGGTCGAGGCCGAGGCGGTGCTCGAGGAGGACCACTACGGCCTGGAGAAGGTCAAGGAACGTATCCTTGAATACCTGGCCGTCCAGTCGCGCACCAACTCGCTGAAGGGACCGATCCTGTGCCTCGTCGGACCTCCGGGCGTCGGCAAGACCTCGCTCGGCCGCTCGTTGGCCAAGGCGACCGGGCGTGAGTTCGCCCGCATCTCGCTGGGCGGCGTGCGCGACGAGGCCGAGATCCGCGGTCACCGCCGGACCTATATCGGCTCGATGCCCGGCAAGATCATCCAGACCATGAAGAAGGCCAAGACCACCAACGCCTTCGTCCTGCTGGACGAGATCGACAAGATGGGCAGCGACTATCGCGGCGACCCGTCCTCGGCCCTGCTCGAGGTGCTGGACCCGGCTCAGAACGGAACCTTCGGCGACCACTATCTGGAAGTCGACTACGACCTCTCCCAGGTGATGTTCGTCACCACGGCCAACAGCCTCAACATGCCCCAGCCGCTGCTGGACCGCATGGAGATCATCCGCATCCCCGGCTACACCGAGGATGAAAAGCTGGAGATCGCCAAGCGCCACGTGCTGCCCAAGCTGATGAAGGACCATGGCCTGAAGCCGGCCGAGTTCATCGTGCCCGAAAAGGCGATCCGCGACCTGATCCGCTACTACACCCGGGAAGCCGGCGTGCGGTCGCTGGAGCGGGAACTGGGCGCCCTGGCGCGCAAGACGGTGCGTGATCTGGCCCGTGAAAAGGTCGCTTCGATCACGATCGACGACGAGCGCCTGGCCAAGTACGCCGGCGTCAAGAAGTACCGTTACGGCGAGACCGACGAGATCGACCAGGTCGGCATCGTCACCGGTCTGGCCTGGACGGAATTCGGCGGCGACATCCTGACCATCGAAGCCGTGAAGATGCCGGGCAAGGGCCGCATGACGGTCACCGGCAACCTCAAGGACGTGATGAAGGAGTCGATCTCGGCGGCCAACAGCTATGTCCGCTCGCGGGCGACCCAGTTCGGGGTCAAGCCGCCGATCTTCGAAAAGACCGACGTGCACATCCACGTGCCGGACGGCGCCACCCCCAAGGACGGTCCGTCGGCCGGCGCCGCCATGGCCCTGGCCATCGTCTCGGTGCTGACCGGGGTCCCGATCCGTAAGGACATCGCCATGACCGGCGAGGTCACGCTGCGGGGCCGGGTCACGGCGATCGGCGGTCTGAAGGAGAAGCTGCTGGCCGCCCTGCGCTCCGGCGTGAAGACGGTCCTGATCCCTCAGGAGAACGAGAAGGATCTGGCCGACGTCCCGCAAAGCGTGAAGGACGGTCTGGAGATCATCCCCGTGTCGACGGTCGACGAAGTGCTGAAACACGCGCTGACCGGCCCCCTCACGCCCGTCGAATGGCGTGAGGAAGACGAGCCGATTGCTGCAACTGCGAAGGTGGATGACGGCGACAGTGACGCTGTTCTGACGCACTAACAGTAACTTATCTACGATAACTTAGGCGGCGCGGAGACTTTCCGCGTCGCCTTCGTTTGACGAGCCGTCTGAACCCCGCATACTCCCGGTCGAGCGAAGCGGCGTGAGCTGTAGCCAGCGCCGCCGCTTTCATGCTGGGAGAAGAACATGACCACAAAGGCCGAACTCGTCACGGCGATCGCCGAAAAGGCGGGCATCAATAAGAACCAGGCTAAGGACGCTCTCGAGGCTTTCATCGACGCCGTCACCAGTTCGCTGAAATCGGGCCAGGACGTGCGTCTGGTCGGCTTTGGCACTTTCAAGGCCGTCGCCCGCGCCGCGGGCACCGCGCGCAACCCGCGCACCGGTGAGACGGTGAACCGCCCCGCGTCGAAGACCGCCCGGTTCCAGGTCGGCGAAGGTCTGAAGACCACGCTCAACGGCTGATCCAGTACCAGATTTCGAGGGCGGGCCGCCTTAAGCGTCCCGCCCTTTTCTATACGAGACTTTCCAGGTCGAACGGGGTATCTCCCGCATCCTCGTTCGCCTTGGCCTCGTCCGCCTGAAGCGACTTGGCTCGGAGAGCCTTTGGGGCGGTTAGCTCAGCGGTAGAGCGTCTCGTTTACACCGAGAGGGTCGGGGGTTCGATCCCCTCACCGCCCACCAAGGACACCGGAGCCGCCGACGAGCGTCTCCAGAACCGGCGCCGCGTCGCGCGCCGCTTCGTCCGCGCGGATGGCGCCGCCCAGGCGCTCGGCCGACCGCCTGAACGCCGGTTCGTCCAGCAGTCGACGGACCGCGGCGGCGATGGTCGCGGGATCGGCGCCAGCGGGCAGGGTCAGGCCGGCGCCGCGATGGACCACTCGGGCGGCGTTGTCGTTCTGGTCGCGCCCCATGGGCAGGCAGAGCAGGGGAACGCCAGCCATCAAGGGGCGAAGCGCCGAGCCGTGACCGGCGTGGGTCACGAACAGGGCCGCGTCCTTGAGCAGATCGCCATGAGGCGCGCTGCGCACCACGGCGACATTGGCCGGCGCGGCGAACTCGGCCGGATCCAGCGTCGGCCCGGTGGTCACCACGCCGCGCACGGGAAGGCCGTCCAAGGCGGCGATGACCGACCGCAGGACCCTCTCTTGAGCCTGGTAGAGACTGGAGAACGACACCACCACCAGCGGCGCGTCGCCGGATGGCGGGGTGAAGGGCTCGACCCAGGCGGGATCGGCCAGATAGGGCCCGATATAGGCGAAGGGCGGGGGCAGGGGCTCGGGTCCGAAGTCGAACGCCTTGCTGGTGGCCAGCAGGATCGCCTTGGCGAGGTTCAGTTGCTCGAATAGGTCGTCAAGGGGCGCCAAGCCCAGGGCGGCGCGCGCGGCGTTCAGATCGGGCAGGCCGGCCTGGAAGAGGGTCCGGCTCATCTGGCCGACCATCGCATGCATCGCCCGCTCCTCGTCGCTGGTGGCCGGAAGCATGCCGGCCCCGAACGGCGGCGCGCCCGGCAGGGTTGGCAGCGACCAGATGTTGGCGGCGAGCAGGGCCAGGGGCAGGGCGCGGAGTTCCGCCGCGGCCATCGGCCCCAACAGCAGTTCCTGCGACACCACCACGTCCGGCGCGAAGGCGTCGATCGCCGCCAGGGTGTCGTTGGCGTAGGCGAGGGCGGGGCCGGTCATCACCCGGTCGAGCAGACGCTGGATGACTGCCAACGGATTGTCCGCCTCGTGATCCTTCAGCCGGTCGTCGTCGCGACCCTTGCCGGTCTGGAACGGCGCGGTCGTCCAAGGGCGGAAGGGCACGTTCAAGGCGGCGGCGTCGGGCGCGTTGCAGGGATCGCTGAGAACGAGGACCGCATGTCCGCGCGCCGCCAGATCGCGCGCCGCAAGCAGCATCGGCTGCACGTGACCGCCGCCTTCCCAGGTCGTGAACAAGTACCGCGCCATCAAGATCCTCACCCGTCTTCTTGGGCATGCCTACGCGGTCCGGCCGAACCTCGCCACCCTGGATGCGGAGGGCGAGGCGACGGTGGCGGGCTCTATGGGCCAATCCTCGCGGCGCCCCAGCAAGTCGGCGAAAAGCCGGCGCCGCGCGTTTCTGATGCGCATACGCTCCGGACGCGCCGGTCGCCGCAAGGCGTCGCGATGCAGCCGAACGGGGGACTTCCATGGGCAGTCGAGCGGCGCGCGCGAGGCCCTCCTATGCTATGGCCGGCCGCGATAACTGGACAGCGGTTCAGCTTCGGAGGAACCTCCCTCCGCGTGAGTGTCTTAAGGCTCTGCGACCGTCGCGGCGGACGCGGCCGACAAGCGAGGTTCCGGCGTGATGGATATGAGGTTTGGTCCGCTCTCGACGCTCAACGAGGCAGAAGAACCGCTGTTCAGGGCTCCCCAGCCGGGTGGCAAGCCCGTCAGGCTGGTCGATACGACCATGCTGTACGCGCCTCGCAGCGGCGGCGTCAGGCGCTATCTGAATTCGAAGCGGGCCTGGATCGCGGCGAATCGCCCGCAGGTCCGCCATACGCTGGTGGTGCCAGGTCCCCGCGACGCCCATGACGGGCATGGCCGGGTCTCGATCTATGCGGCGCCGTTGCCGTTCGGCGACGGCTATCGCTGGCCGGTGGTCAAGAACGCCTGGATGGAGCGATTGATTCGTCAGCGTCCGGACATCATCGAGGCAGGCGATCCGTACACGCCGGGTCTGGCCGCCCTGAAGGCCGGCGACGCCTTGGGCGTGCCGGTCGTCGGCTTCTGCCATACCGACCTGGGCGCCCTGGCGGCGCTGCATATCGGCGAATGGGCCGAGAAGCCGGTGCAGAAGCGCTGGGCGGCGATCTACAGCCAGTTCGACCAGGCCGTCGCGCCCAGCCAATTCATCGCCGGGCGGCTGATCGAGGCCGGCGTCAAGAACGCCGTGGGCTTGCCGCTGGGCGTCGACACCGAAATCTTCAATCCCAGCCGTGGCGACCGCGAGGCCCTGCGGCGCAAGCTGGGACTGACCAGCCGCCATCGAATCCTGGTGTTCGCCGGGCGTCCGGCCAAGGAAAAGAAGCTCGACGTGCTGGTCGAGGCGGTCGAGCGCCTGGGCGATCCCTACGTCCTGCTGTTCGTCGGCGCCGGGGCCGGCGCGCCGTCCAGCGATCGGGTGATCTGCATGGACTACCTGCGCGATCCTCAGAGTCTGGCGGCCGTACTGGCCGGCTGCGACGCCTTCGTCCACGCCAACGACAACGAACCGTTCGGCCTGATCGTGCTGGAGGCCATGGCCTGCGGCCTGCCGGTGATCGGCGTGGCGGCCGGTGGCGTCGCCGAGTCGGTCGACGAGACCGTCGGGGCCCTGGCCACGGCTTCCGAGGCCCGGGCCTTCGCCGAGGCGGTAGAGTCGGTGTTCGCGCGCGACGTGCCGGCCCTCGGCCGGGCCGCGCGCCTGCGGGCCGAGCAGCGACACGGCTGGGATCCGGTGTTCCGCAAGCTCTCGGCGATCTACGGCCGGCTGACCGGCTGCGCCGCGTTCAGGGACGTCGAGGCGCCGGTTCCCGAACTGATCGGCTGGAACTAGGCGGCGACCTTGGCCAGGTCGGCGCGAACCTGGGCCAGGATTTCGTAGGACCGTTTCCGCGCCTCATGGTCGTGAATCTGCGAGGCGGCCATCAGTTCGTCGGCGCCGGTCGCGTCCAGCACCTTCTGGATCTTGGCGCGGACCGTGTCGGGCGAGCCGATCGCCGAATAGCGGAAGGTGTGGTCCAGGCCGGCGATCTCCGAGTCCGAGGCCACGTCGCGGATGTCGTCGACCGGCGGCGGCAATAGGCCGGGATTGCCGCGACGCAGGGCGACGAACTGCTGCTGGCTGGAGGTGAACAGGCGGCGGGCCTCGTCGTCGGTGTCGGCGGCGCAGACCCCGATGCAGACCAGCACATAGGGCTGGGCCAAGGCCGCGGACGGCTTGAAGGTTCGCCGGTAGATCGCGATCGCCTCTATCAGCTGGTCTGGCGCGAAGTGTGCGGCGAACGCGAAGGGCAGCCCCAGGGCGGCGGCCAACTGGGCGCTATAGGTGCTGGAGCCCAGCAGCCAGAGCGGCACGTCCTGGCCCTCGCCCGGGACGGCGCGCACCGCTTGGCCGGGCTGGGCCGGCTGGAACCAGGCCTGCAGCTCGACGACATCCTGGGCGAAGCTGTCGACCGCGCCCATGTAGCGGCGCAGGGCGCGCATGGTGGCCTGGTCGGTGCCGGGCGCGCGGCCCAGGCCCAGGTCGATGCGGCCGGGATAGAGGGCGGCCAGGGTGCCGAAGGCCTCGGCCACCATCAGCGGCGCGTGGTTGGGCAGCATGACGCCGCCCGAGCCGACCCGGATGGTCGAGGTGCCCGCCGCGACGTGGCCGATCACCACCGCGGTCGCGGCGCTGGCGATTCCCGGCATGTTGTGGTGCTCGGCCAGCCAGTAGCGGTGATAGCCCAGGCGCTCGGCGTGGCGGGCCAGGTCCAGGCTGTTGTGGAGAGCCTGGCCGACAGCGGTTCCTTGCGGAACGGGGGCCAGGTCGAGGACGGAAAAGGGCAGCGGATGGGCTTGCGACATGCACGCTAGATCGGAACGCCGGACGCGAACCTCAAGGCGGCGCGTTCGTACTAGCGGTTCGGACGCCAGGCGCGCACTAATCCCGGGAGCAGCGAACGGAGCCCGTCATGGCGTTGAAATGCACCCATCTCGACCAGATCCAGGATGTCACGCCGGGGACGGCGGGATGCGAGGAATGCCTGAAGACCGGTGACCGCTGGCTGCACCTGCGGCTCTGCCGAACCTGCGGTCATGTCGGCTGCTGCGACCAGTCAAAGAACAAGCACGCCACCAAGCACTTCAAGGCCACGGCCCATCCGATCATCGAGGGCTATGACCCGCCCGAGGGCTGGGGCTGGTGCTATGTCGACGAGGAGTTCTTTGAATTCGACGCGCCGACCCCACATCCGGGCCCAATTCCGCGATTTTATTGATAGGGCCGAGGTCTCCGCCATGGGTAAGCCGAGCAAGATTCTCCTGCAGACCACGATCCAGACCACGGGCGACGACTGGGCGATCGGCCGATTCTCGATGCTGGCCGATTATTTGAAGCAACTGCGCGACCTGGAGGACCGGCCGGTCTTCGAGGTCGTGGCGCGGGACCGGGGTCCGCTTGACACGCCCGATCCCGTGCTGTCCACGCTCGACGAGTCGGATTTCGCCGCGATGTGGCTGTTCGCCGTCGACGTGGGCGACGGGCTCAGCGGCGAGGAATGCGCGGCGATCTCGCGCTTTCGCAAGGGCGGCGGCGGCCTGATGGTCACCCGCGACCACCAGGACCTCGGCAGCAGCGTCTGCACCCTGGGCGGCGTCGGAGCGGCCCATTACTTCCAGAGCAAGAACCCCGATCCGGACGAATCGCGCCACCGGGTCGACGATCCGTTCACGACCTACATCAGCTGGCCGAACTACCATTCCGGCGCCAACGGCGATTTTCAGCGGATAAAAATCGTCGGCGATCTCCACCCGGTGCTGTCCGACACCGCCTCGCAAAGCGGCGCCTTGAGCTTCCTGCCGGCGCATCCGCACGAAGGGGCGGTCGGCGCGCCGCCGGATGATTCGGCCGCGCGGGTCATCGCCACGGGCGTCAGCAAGGTCACTGGATCGACCTTCAACCTGGCCGTCGCGTTCGAGCCCTCGCCGGATGGCGGACCGGCGGTGGCCCAGTCCACCTTCCATCACTTCGCCGACTACAACTGGGATCCCGCCGCTGGGGCGCCGAGCTTCGTCTCGGAACCGCCTGGCGACGCCCTGTCGCGATCCTTGGAAGCCCAGCGGGATGTTCGGCTCTACGCGCGCAACCTGGCGCTCTGGCTGGCCGGGCGGCCGGTGGACGAGCCGGTGCGCGACTCCGTGCTGGACGAACTGCGTCGCCAAGCCGTGCTGGACGAGGAACTCGAGGAAAGCTTTCCCGACAGCGATCCGCCATCCTCGACGCAGCGGGGCGGCTAGATGTCGCAAGACGGGGAAGGAAGGGAAGTGGCGCGAATGACGGGACTTGAACCCGCGACCTCCGGCGTGACAGGCCGGCGCTCTAACCAACTGAGCTACATCCGCGTCGGGCGCGAACAGGTGTCCGGCGCGGTCATTCCATAGACTGGCCCGACCATGGAAGGCCTGGCGGTAGGTTGGGCCAACTTCGGGGAAGGTGGCGCGAATGACGGGACTTGAACCCGCGACCTCCGGCGTGACAGGCCGGCGCTCTAACCAACTGAGCTACATCCGCATCAGGCTCCGCCGAAGCGAAGTGCGACCCGCCGTGCGGCGAGGGGCGTCTGATATGTCGGGCCGATGGGCGTGTCAACGGCCATGTCGTGGAAGCCGCGAGCGAATACTAGTTGCGACCGTTTCTCAATGTGTCCGAGGCGTTTGAAGCGCTGGCGACTGTGGGCTACAACCCGCTCGATTCAAGCCAAGGGCTGTCATGAACGCCTTCCTCCTCCAGTATCTGCCGATCGTGATCTTCCTGGGGATCGCCGCGGTTATCGGCATCGCCTTCGTCCTCGCCGCCGCCGTGCTCGCCCCCAAGGCGCCGGACCCGGAAAAGCTGTCCGCCTATGAATGCGGCTTCAACGCCTTCGACGACGCGCGCATGAAGTTCGACGTCAGGTTCTACCTGGTCTCGATCCTGTTCATCATCTTCGACCTGGAGGTGGCCTTCCTGTTTCCGTGGGCCGTCTCGCTGATGAAGCTGCCGCACGAGGCGGCCGCCTTCGCCTTCTGGTCGATGCTGGTCTTCCTGGGCGTTCTGACCGTCGGCTTCATCTACGAATGGAAGAAGGGCGCCCTCGAATGGGAGTGATCGTTCCCCCCAACGGCGCAGCCCCCAGCTCGCCTCTTGTTCCGGCCGGATCGGCCGCGCGCTCGACGGTGCAGGGCTACGACCCCAAGCTGCACGACCCCTATTTCGACGGCTTGTCTGGCCAACTGGCCGACAAGGGCTTCGTCACGGCGGCCGCCGACGACCTGATCACCTGGGCGCGCACCGGCAGCCTGATGTGGATGACGTTCGGCCTGGCCTGCTGCGCCGTCGAGATGATGCACTCGGCCATGCCGCGCTATGACCTGGAGCGCTACGGCTTCGCGCCGCGCGCCAGCCCGCGCCAGTCGGACGTGATGATCGTCGCCGGCACCCTGACCAACAAGATGGCCCCGGCTCTGCGCAAGGTCTACGACCAGATGCCCGAGCCGCGCTACGTCATCTCGATGGGCAGCTGCGCCAACGGCGGCGGCTATTACTATTACAGCTATAGCGTCGTGCGCGGTTGCGACCGCATCGTGCCGATCGACATCTATGTCCCCGGCTGCCCGCCCACCGCCGAGGCCCTGGTCTACGGCGTGCTGCAGCTGCAGAAGAAGATCCGTCGCACGGGGACCATCGAGCGATGACCGACGTCGTCACCACCGAAGCGCCGGCCCTGTCGCCGCTGGAAGCCCTGGGCCAGGCGATCGTCGCCAATTCGGCCGGCGCGGTCACCGCCTATCACGTCGCGTTCGGCGAGCTGAACCTGCTGGGGCCGGCCAACCGCGTCGTCCAGGCCCTGACCTATCTGCGTGACCACCCCGACTACCGGTTCCATCAGCTGGTGGACCTGTGCGGCGTCGACTATCCGGAGCGCGAGCGCCGGTTCGACGTGGTCTATCACCTGCTGTCGCTGGTGAAGAACCACCGGGTGCGCTTCAAGGTTCAGACCGACGAGGACAGCGCCGTGCCCAGCGCGACGCCGGTGTTCCCGGTCGCCGACTGGTTCGAACGCGAAGCCTTCGACATGTACGGGATCTTCTTCGACGGTCACCCCGACCTGCGGCGGATCCTGACGGACTACGGCTTCCACGGCCATCCGCTGCGGAAAGACTTCCCGATGACGGGCTATGTCGAGGTCCGTTACGACGACGAGCTGAAGCGCGTGGTCTATGAGCCGGTGAGAATCACCGAGTTCCGCGCCTTCGACTTCCTGTCTCCGTGGGAGGGCGCCAAGTACGCCCTGCCGGGCGACGAGAAGGCCGAGAAGCGGGCAGGGGACGCGTAAGAGTCATGACTGGTTCCAATTCCCCCGCCGCCGCGACCGACTTCTTCCACGAGACGCCGCCGTCGCTGCCGGCCGTGCCGGAAACCCCGGTGCGCAAGTTCAACATCAACTTCGGTCCGCAACACCCGGCCGCGCACGGCGTGCTGCGCCTGGTGCTGGAGCTGGACGGCGAGATCGTCGAGCGTGTCGACCCGCATATCGGCCTGCTGCACCGCGGGACCGAGAAGCTGATGGAGGCTCGCACCTACCTCCAGAACATTCCGTACTTCGACCGCCTCGACTACGTGGCGCCGATGAACCAGGAACATGCGTTCTGCTTGGCCATCGAGAAGCTGCTGGGCGTCGACGTACCGAAGCGCGGCAGCCTGATCCGCGTGCTGTACTGCGAGATCGGCCGGATCCTGAACCACCTGCTGAACGTGACGACCCAGGCCATGGACGTTGGCGCCCTGACGCCGCCGCTCTGGGGCTTCGAGGAACGCGAGAAGCTGATGGTGTTCTATGAACGCGCCAGCGGCTCGCGCCTGCACGCCAACTACTTCCGTCCGGGCGGCGTCCACCAGGACCTGACCCCGGCGCTGATCGACGACATCGAGACGTGGGCCAAGGGCTTCCCGAAGATCTGCGACGATATCGAGGGCCTGATCACCGACAACCGCATCTTCAAGCAGCGCAACGTCGACATCGGCGTGGTGACCAAGGAAGACGCGTTGGCCTGGGGCTTCTCGGGTGTGATGGTGCGCGGCTCGGGCATCGCCTGGGACCTGCGCCGCAACCAGCCTTACGAGTGCTATAACGAGTTTGAGTTCGACATCCCGCTGGGCAAGAACGGCGACTGCTACGATCGCTATCTGTGCCGGATGCAGGAGATGCGCGAGTCGACCAAGATCATCCTGCAGGCCATCGAAAAGCTGCGCGTCACGCCCGGCCCGGTGATGACCGAGGACAACAAGGTCGCTCCCCCGCGTCGCGCCGAGATGAAGCGCTCGATGGAAGCCCTGATCCACCATTTCAAGCTCTACACCGAAGGCTTCCGCACGCCGGAAGGCGAGGTCTACGCGGCGGTGGAGGCCCCCAAGGGCGAGTTCGGCGTGTTCGTGGTGTCGAACGGCACCAACAAGCCGTACCGCTGCAAGATCAAGGCGCCGGGCTTCTCGCACCTGGCGGCCATGGACTGGATGAACCGCGGCCACCAGCTGGCCGACGTCTCGGCCATCCTGGGCTCGCTCGACATCGTGTTCGGCGAGGTCGACCGGTGAGCCTCGAAGCTGTCGCCCTCGAAAAACTGGCCCAGGCCCAGCTGGACGCCTACAACGCCCAGGACCTGGACGCCCACTGCGCCCATTTCACCGACGACGTCGTGGTCGCCGGCCTGAACGGCGACGTGGCGCGCACGGGCATCCAGGCCTATCGCGCCTGGTACGAGGCGGCGTTCGCGCAGTTTCCGAACAACAAGGCCAAGCTTCTCAACCGCATCGTGGTGGGCGCGAACGTGATCGATCACGAGCACGTCGACCGCGGCAACGGCGACGCGCCCTTCCAGGTCGCCGCCATCTACACCTTCAGGGGCGACAAGATCGCCCGCGTGGATTTCGCACGATGAGCGTCCGTCGTTTAGCCAAGGACCAGCCCGCCAGCTTCGCGTTCTCGATCGAGAGCCAGGCCAAGGCCGACTGGTGGAAAGCCAAGTATCCCGCCGAGCGCAAGCAGTCGGCGGTGATCCCGATGCTGTGGCTGGCCCAGAAGCAGGAAGGCTGGGTCTCCGAACCCGCCATCCAGGAGATTGCCCGCCAACTGCAGATGCCGGTCATCCGCGTGCTGGAGGTCGCCACCTTCTACGTGATGTTCCAGCTGCAGCCGGTCGGCAAGGTCGCCTTCGTCCAGCTGTGCGGCACCACCCCGTGCCAGCTGCGCGGCGCGCTGGACCTGAAGGCCGTGCTGAAGGCCAAGATCGGCGAAGCCAATACGGTCTCCGCCGACGGCAAGCTGAGCTGGGAAGAGGTCGAGTGCCTGGGCGCCTGCTGCAACGCGCCGATGGCCGCCATCAACGACTACTATTACGAAGACCTGACGCCGGAGAGCCTGGCCCAGATCCTCGACGACTTCGCCGCCGGCAAGGCGCCGCAGCCGGGCAGCTACGAGGGCCGCAAGGCTTCCGAGCCCAAGGACGCGATCAAGACCCTGACGGACCCCAAGCTGTACGACGGCTCGCTGGCCAAGAAGATCAAGATCCCGAACCTGCCCGAGAAGCCGAAAAAGGCTCCTAAGACAGAGCCGGCCGCCTGATGAACCACGCCGACGTCATCCAGAAGAAGCGCCTGACCACGATGTTCGCCATCGACGTGGTCTGCTTCGTGCTGGCCGGCGCGGCGGTCATCGGCTACGTCGCGGCCAAGATCGATTGGCTGGCCCCGGTGTTCATCGGCGCCATCGCCGTCGGCCTGGGCGCACAAATCTGGTTCATCCTGGGCTGGATGAAGGCCGCCAAGCGGGACGAGGAGGGCAAGGCGTCGTGACGGACTCCCACCTCCTCGAAAAGCGCGTGGCCTATGTGAAGACCGTCCGCGGCCTTTACCGCAACGAACGCATCGCCGGTCTGCTGGGCTGCCTGGTCGGAGCCCTGCTCCTGATCTGGGGTCGGCAGGTCGCCGGAGCCCCGGTCTGGGCTGTACCCACAGGCCTTGTGACGATTGGCGCCGGTTGGTTGCTTTTCGCCTATGTCATCATTCGTCGGACGCGCTATGTGCGCGCCCATCCATTCGATCCGCAAAGCTGAGTCATGGTCGGTATCCTCGAAGACAAGGACCGCATCTTCACGAACCTCTACGGTCTCCATGATTGGGGCCTCGAGGGCGCGAAGAAGCGCGGCTGCTGGAATGGCACCAAGGACATCCTGGACGCGGGTCGCGACTGGATCATCGACAACATGAAGAACTCCGGCCTGCGCGGCCGGGGCGGGGCGGGCTTCGGCACCGGCCTGAAGTGGTCGTTCATGCCCAAGGAAGTGAAGGACGGTCGTCCGCACTACCTGGTCGTCAACGCCGATGAGTCCGAGCCGGGCACCTGCAAGGACCGGGAGATCATGCGGCATGACCCGCACCTCCTGATCGAGGGCTGCCTGATCGCCTCGCGCGCGATGCTGGCCAACACCTGCTACATCTATATTCGCGGCGAATATGTCCGCGAGCGCGAAGTGCTGGAAGCCGCGATCAAGCAGGCCTACGAGGCCAAGCTGATCGGCAAGGACAACGTCCACGGCTGGGACTTCGACCTCTATGTCCACCATGGGGCCGGCGCCTATATCTGCGGCGAAGAGACGGCCCTGCTGGAGAGCCTGGAAGGCAAGAAGGGCCAGCCGCGCCTGAAGCCGCCGTTCCCGGCCGGCGCGGGCCTCTACGGCATGCCGACCACGGTCAACAACGTCGAGAGCATCGCCGTCGCCGGCACGATCCTGCGTCGCGGCGCGGCCTGGTTCGCAGGCTTCGGCCGGCCGAACAACGCCGGCACCAAGCTGTTCTGCGTCTCGGGCCACGTGAACCTGCCCTGCAACGTCGAAGAAGCCATGAGCATCCCCTTCCGTCAGCTGATGGAAGACCACTGCGGCGGCATCCGCGGCGGCTGGGGCAATCTGAAGGCCGTGATCCCGGGCGGCTCGTCCGTGCCGATGATCCCCGCCGAGCAGTGCGAAGACCTGCCGATGGACTTCGACGCTCTGCGAAACCTGAAGTCGGGCCTGGGCACCGCGGCCGTCATCGTCATGGACAAGTCGACCGACCTGGTCCGCGCCATCGCCCGCCTGTCGTACTTCTACAAGCACGAGAGCTGCGGCCAGTGCACGCCGTGCCGCGAAGGCACCGGCTGGATGTGGCGGGTCATGGAGCGCATGGCCACCGGCGAGGCCGATCCGAAAGAGATCGACACCCTGCTGGACGTCACGACCCAGGTCGAGGGTCACACCATCTGCGCCCTGGGCGACGCGGCCGCCTGGCCGATCCAGGGCCTGTTCCGTCACTTCCGCCATGAGGTGGAGGACCGGATCGCATCCTATCGTAGCGGTCGCCTGCACGTGCAGGGCGCCAAGCTGATCGCGGCGGAGTAACAAGAATGGCTATCGCCAAGGTCAACGGCGTCGAGGTCGAGTTCGAGCCCGGCATGACGGTTCTGCAGGTGGCGGAACTGGCCGGGGAAGAGATCCCGCGCTTCTGCTATCACGAGCGCCTGAGCATCGCCGGCAACTGCCGGATGTGCCTGGTCGAGGTGAAGCCCGGCCCGCCCAAGCCGCAGGCGTCGTGCGCCCTGCCGGCCGCCGAGGGCCAGGAGATCTTCACCAAGACCCCGATGGTCAAGAAGGCCCGCGAAGGGGTGATGGAGTTCCTGCTCATCAACCACCCGCTGGATTGCCCGATCTGCGACCAGGGCGGCGAGTGCGACCTGCAGGACCAGGCCATGGGCTATGGCCGCGACGACAGCCGCTATGACGAGAACAAGCGCGCGGTCGAAGAAAAGGCCATGGGCCCGCTGATCAAGACCGTGATGACGCGCTGCATCCAGTGCACGCGCTGCGTCCGCTTCATCACCGAGGTCGCCGGCTCGCCGGAGATCGGCCTGATCTCGCGCGGCGAAGACGTTGAAATCACGACCTATCTGGGCGCGGCGGTGACGTCGGAGCTCAGCGCCAACGTCATCGACCTGTGCCCGGTCGGCGCCCTGACCTCCAAGCCCTACGCCTTCGAGGCGCGGCCCTGGGAGCTGAAGAAGACCGAAAGCGTCGACGTCATGGACGCCCTGGGCTCGGCCATCCGCGTCGACGCTCGCGGCAACGCGGTGCTTCGCGTGCTGCCGCGCGTCAACGAGGACGTCAACGAGGAATGGATCTCGGACAAGACGCGTTACGCCGTCGACGGCCTGCAGCGTCAGCGCCTGGACCGTCCGTACGTCCGTGTCGGCGGCAAGCTGCAGCCGGCGTCGTGGGCTGAAGCCTTCGCCGCCGTCGCCGCCAAGATCAAGGCCGCTCCGGCCGACCGCGTCGGCGTCATCGCCGGCGACCTGCAGGACGCCGAAAGCCTGAAGGCGACCAAGGACCTGTTCACCGCCCTGGGCGTGAAGAACCTTGACGCCCGCCAGGACGGCTCGACCCTGGGCGCTGGTCCGCGCGAAAGCTGGCTGTTCAACTCGACCATCGCCGGCATCGAGAACGCCGACGTGGTGCTGTTCGTCGGCGCCAATCCGCGCCTCGAGGCTCCGGTCCTCAACACCCGGTTCCGCAAGCAGTGGATCGCCGGCAAGACCCGCTTCGGCGTGATCGGCGAGCAGGCCGATCTGACCTTCGACTATGACTATCTCGGCGCCGGGACCCAGACGCTTTCGGGTCTCGCCAAGTCCAAGAACGACTTTGTCACCGCCCTGAAGAACGCCCAGCGTCCGGCGATCATCATCGGCCAGGGCGCCCTGACCCGCGCCGACGGCGCCGCCGTGCTGAAGGCCGCCGCCGGCCTGGCCAAGACCTTCGGCGTGATCCGCGACGGCTGGAACGGCTGGAACGTGCTGCACACCGCCGCCGCGCGCGTGGGCGCCCTGGACCTGGGCTTCGTCCCGGCCGAGGGCGGCCTGTCGACGGCCCAGATGCTGAAGCCGGGCGCGCTGGACGTGCTGTTCCTGCTGGGCGCCGACGAGTGCGAGACCGCCGCCTCGGACGCCTTCAAGGTCTATCTGGGCACCCACGGCGACGCCGGCGCCCACAAGGCCGACGTCATCCTGCCCGGCGCGGCCTATACCGAGAAGAACGGCCTCTATGTGAACACCGAAGGCCGCGTCCAGATGGGCGAGCGGGCGGTGTTCCCCAAGGGCGAGGCCAAGGAAGACTGGTCGATCCTGCGGGCCCTGTCCGAGCACCTGGGCGCCAAGCTGCCCTATGACAGCCTGGACCAGTTGCGCGCCAAGCTGTTCGCCGACCATCCGACCTTCGGCCAGATCGACTACGCGCCGGGCTCGGTGGCCACGGCGTTCGATCTTTCGGCCCTGGGCGGCGCCGGCGAGCTCTCGGACGCGCCGTTCGAAAGCCCGATCAAGGCCTTCCACCTGACCAACCCCATCGCGCGCGCCAGCGTGACCATGGCCGAATGCGCGGCCACGGTTTCCGGCGCCGCTAAGATCGCGGCGGAGTAGCCCGTGTCTCAAACCTCTCCGCTTCTGTGGTTCGGCCTGACGCTCGGCGGCATCCTGCTGGTCGTGATCTGGGTGCTGCTGAGCCTGGCCTTCCTGCTGCTGGCCGACCGCAAGATCTGGGCCGGCGTGCAGATGCGCAAGGGCCCCAACGTGGTCGGTCCCTTTGGCCTGCTTCAGTCCTTCGCCGACTTCGGCAAGTTCGTGCTGAAGGAGATCATCATTCCGGCCGGCGCCGACAAGGTGGTCTTCCTGCTGGCCCCGCTGCTGAGCCTGGTCCTGGCCTTCATCGGCTGGGCCGTCGTGCCGTTCGCGCCGGGCTGGGTGGTCTCCAACCTCAATGTCGGCATCCTGTACCTGCTGGCGATGAGCTCGCTGGGCGTCTACGGCATCATCATGGGCGGCTGGGCTTCGAACTCGAAGTATCCGTTCCTGGGCGCGCTGCGCTCGGCGGCGCAGATGGTGTCGTACGAAGTGTCGATCGGCCTGATCATCATCACGGTGATCCTGCTGGCCGGTACGATGAACCTCAGCTCGATCGTCGAGCAGCAGGCGGGCTGGATCTGGAACTGGAACGTGTTCGGCGGCCACGGCCTGAAGAACATCATCCTGCTGCCGGTCATGGTCATCGCCATGGGCATGTTCTTCATCTCGGCCCTGGCCGAGACCAACCGCCCGCCGTTCGACCTGCCCGAAGCCGAATCCGAACTCGTGGCCGGCTATCAGGTCGAGTACAGCTCGACCCCGTACCTGCTGTTCATGGTCGCCGAATATTCGAACATCGTCCTGATGTGCGCGATGATCAGCGTGCTGTTCTTCGGCGGCTGGAACCCCGGCTTCCCGATCGGCTTCACGGCCGGCTGGCCGCCGTTCCTGGTCAATCTGCTGCTGGCCCTGGTGTTCTACTTCAAGATCGTCGTGGCCTTCTTCATGATCGCCATGGCCAAGGCCATCGTGCCCCGCTACCGCTACGACCAGTTGATGCGCCTGGGCTGGAAGGTCTTCCTGCCGATGTCGCTGGTGCTGGTGCTGCTGGTCTCGGCCTGGCGCGTGTTCGGGATCCAGGGGTGATCGGCGGAAGGACATTCCTGGTCGCGGCCGGTCTCGGGCTGGCCCTGACGGGCTGCGCGGCCGAGGCGGGAGCGACCAAGACGTCCTATTCGCTGGGGCGCGGCACGGTCACCTACGACCAACTGCGTCGCGACAGCGCGGCGTGCGAGGCCGACGGGGGCAAGATCGAAGCCAAGCAGGACGGGGGCGACCCCGCTCAGCTTTCGAACTACACCTGCGTCATCCCGAAGGGCGGCAAGTGACGCCGGAAGCCGTCGAGGCCAAGGCGCAGGAATACACGACCCGGCAGGCGATCCGCCGGGAACAGATCGAAGCGGGGAGGGGCGAGCGCCCCTTCCCAAAAGAGAAGTGTTAGGAGAGCTCTGGTGTTCCAGCGCATCACACAGGCGGTCAAGGGCGTGGCTCTGCTCGATTTCGCGGGCGCCTTCGGCCTGGGCATCAAGTACATGCTCGCGCCCAAGAAGACGGTGATCTATCCGAACGAGCGCAATCCGCAGTCGCCCCGTTTCCGCGGCGAGCACGCCCTGCGCCGCTATCCGTCGGGCGAAGAACGCTGCATCGCCTGCAAGCTGTGCGAAGCCGTCTGCCCGGCCCAGGCCATCACCATCGAGGCCGAGCCGCGTGACGACGGCAGCCGCCGCACGACCCGCTACGACATCGACATGGTCAAGTGCATCTATTGCGGCCTGTGCCAGGAGGCCTGCCCGGTGGACGCCATCGTCGAGGGGCCGAACCTGGAGTTCGCCGTCGAGACGCGCGAGGAACTGTACTACGACAAGGAAAAGCTGCTCGACAACGGCGACCGTTGGGAACGGCTGATCGCGAAGAATCTGGAGTTGGACGCGCCCTACCGCTAAAGGACGGGGCGCGATTCCGAGGCTTGGCGGCGGACCATCCGGTTCGTCGTTGTTTTGTGGTTTTCTGAGGGAGCACCTGCCTTGCAGGCGATAGCTTTCTATTTGCTCGCGGTAGCGACCGTGGTGGCGGGTCTTCTCGTCGTCTCGGCCAAGAACCCCGTGCACTCGGTGCTCTTCCTGATCACCGCCTTCTTCTCGGCCGCCGGCCTCTTCGTCCTGATGGGCGCGGAGTTCCTGGCGATGCTGCTGATCGTCGTCTATGTGGGCGCGGTCGCGGTGCTGTTCCTGTTCGTCGTGATGATGCTCGACGTCGACTTCGCCGAGCTGCGGCAGGGCTTCGCTCAGTATCTGCCGATCGGCGGCCTGGTCGGCGGCTTCCTGACGCTGGAGATGATCTTCGTGGCCGCGACGGTCGCCGCCAACGGCAAGGCCGGCGTGAACGCCCTGCCGAACGCGTCGCCGGGCGGGGTGCCGAACACCGAGGCGATCGGCCGGGTGCTCTACACCGACTACATCTTCTTCTTCCAATTGGCGGGCCTGGTGCTGCTGGTGGCCATGATCGGCGCCATCGTCCTGACCCTGCGCCACAAGCCGGGCGTCAAGCGCCAGGACATCGGCAAGCAGATCGCCCGTACGCCTAAGACCGGGATGGAAATCGTGCAGATCAAGCCGGGCGAGGGGATCAGCGAATGATCGGCCTGTCTCACTATCTCGTCGTCGCCGCGATCCTGTTCACGATCGGCGTCTTCGGCATCTTCGTGAACCGCAAGAACATCATCGTCATCCTGATGTCGATCGAGCTGATCCTGCTGGCGGTGAACATCAACCTGGTGGCGTTCTCGGCCTTCCTGCACGACGTGGTCGGGCAGGTGTTCGCGATGTTCGTGCTGACCGTGGCCGCGGCGGAAGCCGCCGTGGGCCTGGCCATCCTGGTGACGTTCTTCCGCAACCGCGGTGACATCGCCGTCGACGACGCCAGCGTGATGAAGGGCTGATCGCAGTGCAGACTCTTGTCACCATCCTCGTCTTCGCGCCGCTGGTCGCCGCGATCATCGCCGGCCTGTTCGGTCGTCGCATCGGCAACGTCGCCTCGCAGGCGATCACCACGGGCGGCCTGATCCTGGCCTGCCTTCTGGGCTGGTACACGTTCAGCCAGTGGACCTGGGGCCATATGGAGGCCTTCACGGTCAACCTGCTGCCCTTCATCCACGTGGGGAACTTCGTCTCCAACTGGTCCATCCGCATCGACGCCCTGTCGTGCGTGATGCTGATCGTGGTGACGACGGTCTCGGCCCTCGTGCACATCTATTCCTGGGGCTACATGGCCGAGGACGACAGCAAGCCGCGGTTCTTCGCCTATCTGTCGCTGTTCACCTTCGCCATGCTGGCCCTGGTCACCGCCGCCGACTTCATGCAGCTGTTCTTCGGCTGGGAAGGGGTGGGCCTGGCCTCGTACCTGCTGATCGGCTTCTGGTTCAAGAAGCCCACGGCCAGCGCCGCGGCCATCAAGGCCTTCGTCGTCAACCGCGTGGGCGACTTCGGCTTCGCCCTGGGCATCATGACGGTGTTCTGGGCCTACGGCACGATCAACTTCCACGACCTGTTCCAGATGATCGCCGCCAGCGCGCCGCGCACCTGGGAGTTCGCGGGCCACACCTTCCCGCTGGTCGACATCGCCTGCTTCCTGCTGTTCATCGGCGCGATGGGCAAGTCGGCGCAGTTCTTCCTGCACACCTGGCTGCCGGACGCCATGGAAGGCCCGACCCCGGTCTCGGCCCTGATCCACGCGGCGACCATGGTCACCGCCGGCGTCTACATGCTGTGCCTGCTGTCGCCGATGTTCGAATACGCGCCCGTCGCCAAGAACATCGTCACGGTGATCGGCGCGATCACGGCCCTGTTCGCGGCCACGGTCGGCCTGACCCAGAACGACATCAAGCGGGTCATCGCCTACTCGACCTGTTCGCAGCTGGGCTACATGTTCTTCGCGGCCGGCGTCGGCGCCTACCAGGCGGCGATGTTCCACCTGTTCACCCACGCCTTCTTCAAGGCGCTGCTGTTCCTGGGCGCCGGTTCGGTGATCCACGGCATGCACCACGAGCAGGACATGCGGAAGTACGGGGCCCTGGCCAAGCTGCTGCCGGTGACCTTCATCGCCATGACGGTCGGCACCATCGCGATCACCGGTCTCGGCTTCCCGCCGCTGCACCTGGGCTTCGCCGGCTTCTACTCCAAGGACACCATCATCGAGGCGGCCTTCGCGGCCGGCGGCGCGAACGGCGTCGCCATGTTCGCCTGGGTGATCGGCGTGCTGGTGGCGGGCCTGACCTCGTTCTACTCCTGGCGCGTGGCCTTCTTCACCTTCAACGGCCAGGCCCGCTGGGGTCACGACGAGACCCACGCCCATGCGCCGCACGCGGCGGACGACCACGCCACGCCGGCTCAGAACGAGAGCCACGACGAGCCCCTGGCAGACGCCCCGCACCAGCATGACGATCACGGCCACGGCCACGACGACCATGGCCACGGCCATGATCACAAGCCGCACGAAAGCCCGTGGGTGATGCTGTTCCCGCTGGTCGTGCTGTCGATCGGCGCGGTCGCCGCCGGTTTCGTGTTCAACGACTATTTCGTCGGCCACGCCCAGGGCGAATTCTGGCGCGGCGCGATCTTCAACGCCCCGACCAACCACGTCCTGCACGAGGCGCACGAAGTCGCCGAGTGGGTGAAGTGGAGTCCGCTGATCGCCTCGATCATCGGCCTGGCCATCGCCGCCTGGGTCTATCTGGTGAAGGGCAATGAGCGCCTCGGCGCCAAGCTCGCGGCCCGCAACGGCCCGCTGTACGTGTTCTTCTACAACAAGTGGTTCTTCGACGAACTGTACCAGGCGACCTTCGTGCGCGCGGCCAAGTTCCTCGGCGACCTGTTCTGGAAGGGCGGCGACCAGAAGCTGATCGACGGCCTCGGCCCGGACGGCGTCAGCGCCGTCAGCTACGAAGTCGGCCGCCGGACCGGCAAACTGCAGTCCGGCTACCTGTACCACTACGCCTTCGTCATGCTGCTCGGCGTCGCCGGCCTGCTGACGTTCGCCCTTTACGCATTCCGTTGAGGACGGATCGATGACTGGCTTGCTTAGCCTCACCACCTTCGCCCCGCTCGTCGGCGTGGTCCTGCTGCTGGGCGCGCGCGCCTTGCACGGCGACAACGCCAAGACGGACACCCTGGCCAAGTGGATCGCCCTGGCGACCACCCTGGTCACCTTCGCCCTGTCGATCGTGCTGGTCGCCCAGTTCGACGCCAAGAACCCGGGCTTCCAGTTCGTGGAAGACCTCAACTGGTTCGCGGGGCTGCATTACCGCATGGGCGTCGACGGGATCTCGATCCTGTTCGTGCTGCTGACCGCGTTCCTGCTGCCGATCTGCATCATCGCCGGCTGGAAGTCGGTCGATAAGCGGGTGGTCGAGTACCTGATCTGCTTCCTGGCCCTCGAGACCCTGGTGATCGGCGTGTTCTGCGCCCTGGACCTGATCCTGTTCTACCTCTTCTTCGAGGGCGGCCTGGTTCCGATGTTCCTGATCATCGGCATCTGGGGCGGCAAGCGCCGGGTCTACGCGGCCTACAAGTTCTTCCTCTACACGCTGCTCGGCTCGGTGCTGATGCTGGCGGCCATCCTGTCGATGATCGCCATCGCACACACTTCGTCGATCCCGGTGCTGATGACCTACAAGTTCGCCCCGTGGCTGCAGACCTGGCTGTGGCTGGCCTTCTTCGCCAGCTTCGCGGTCAAGATGCCGATGTGGCCGGTCCACACCTGGCTGCCCGACGCCCACGTCGAGGCCCCGACGGCCGGTTCGGTGATCCTGGCGGGCATCCTGCTGAAGATGGGCGGCTACGGCTTCCTGCGCTTCAGCCTGCCGATGTTCCCCAACGCCTCGGAACTGTTCCAGCCGCTGGTGTTCACGATGTCGGCCATCGCCATCGTCTACACCTCGCTGGTCGCCTTCCGTCAGACCGACATCAAGAAGCTGATCGCCTATTCGTCGGTCGCCCACATGGGCTTCGTGACCATGGGTATCTTCTCGGGCAACGCGCAGGGCGAGCAGGGCGCGATCTTCCAGATGCTGAGCCACGGCCTGATCTCGGGCGCGCTCTTCCTCTGCGTCGGCGTGGTCTATGACCGCATGCACACCCGCGAGATCGCCTTCTACGGCGGCCTCACCAACCGCATGCCCTGGTACGCGGCGGTGTTCATGCTGTTCACCATGGGCAATGTCGGCCTGCCGGGCACCTCGGGCTTCGTCGGCGAGATCCTGACCATGACCGGCACCTACCAGGCCTCGACCTGGACGGCGCTGGTCGCCACGACGGGCGTGATCCTCTCGGCCGTCTACGCGCTGAACCTGTACCGTCGCGTGATGTTCGGCGAGATCGTCAATCCCGAGCTCAAGACCATCACCGACCTGGACGCGCGTGAAATCCTGATCTTCGCCCCGCTGATCATCGGCACCCTGGTGCTCGGCGTTTATCCCAATCTCATCTTCAACCTGACCGCGTCGTCCGTCGACGGGCTCGTCGGCGCCTGGCGCGCCGCCGTGGGCGGGTGAGGGACCCCATGACGTTCGCCGCCAACTTCTCCCTCGTTCTTCCCGAAGTCATCCTCGGGGCCTCGGCCCTGGTGTTGCTGGTTTGGGGCGCGTTCCAAGGCAAGACCAACCCGCTGTTCACCGGCGCGGCCGTCCTGGCCTTGCTGGGCGCGGCCGTGGCCGCCGTGGTCGGGCCGCACGGCCACGCCTTCAACGGCGTCTACGCCGCTGACGCCGCCGCCACCTACGCCAAGGTCGCCATCTATCTGTTCAGCGCCATCGCCGTGGTGCTGGGCGACCGCTGGCTGGCCGTTCGCGGCGACCAGAAGTTCGAGTTCGCCGTGCTCGTGATCCTGTCGGCGCTGGGCATGGGCGTCACCGCCTCGGCCGGCGACCTGATCAGCCTCTATATCGGCGTCGAGCTGCAGTCGCTGGCGCTTTACGTCCTGGCCGCCTTCCGCCGCGACGACGCCAAGTCGTCGGAAGCGGGCCTGAAGTACTTCGTGCTGGGCGCGCTGTCGTCGGGCCTGCTGCTGTACGGCGCTTCGCTCATCTACGGCTTCGCCGGTTCCACCCGCTTCGCCGACATCGCAGCCGCCGGGGCCGCCGTGGCCCACGGCGCGCACGGCACGGGCCTGCTGTTCGGCTTGGTGTTCCTGCTTTGCGGCCTGGCGTTCAAGGTCTCCGCCGCGCCGTTCCACATGTGGACGCCGGACGTCTACGAAGGCGCCCCGACCCCGGTGGTCGGCTTCTTCGCCTCGGCGCCCAAGTTGGCCGCCATGATGATGTTCGCCCGCGTGCTGGGCGACGCCTTCCCGGATTCGGTGGCCCAGTGGCGCCAGATCCTGGTGATCACCGCCCTGGCCTCGGTCTTCGTCGGCGCCTTCGCCGGCCTGGCCCAGAACAACCTCAAGCGCCTGTGGGCCTACAGCTCCATCGCCAATGTCGGCTACGCCCTGCTGGGCGTGGCGACCGGCGGCGAGACCGGCCTGCATTCGATGCTGCTGTTCATGACCCTGTACATGGTCGACGTCACCGGCTTCTTCGCCTGTCTTCAAGCCTTGTCGCGCGACGGCAAGCCGATGGAGACCATCGAGGACATGGCCGGGCTGGTGAAGCACCGTCCGGGCCTGGCCGTGGCCATGACCGCGTTCTCGCTGTCGGCCCTGGGCATGCCGCCGTTCTCGGGCTTCTGGGCCAAGTTCTACGTCTTCGGCGCGGCCATGGGCTCGGGCGACGTGCTGCTGCAATGGGCGGCGGTGCTGGGCCTGGTCGGCAGCGTGGTCGCGGCGTTCTACTACCTGCGCCTGATCAAGACGATGTGGTTCGACGCGGCCGAAGGCGCGGTGGACAGGCCGCAGCCGATCGCCCGCGCCGTCGGTTTCGTGGCCGCGGCCTTCTCGTTCCCGATCGTGCTGGTCGCGCTGATCTGGCTGGACCCCGCAGCCAGGGCCGCCGCGGCGGCCTTTGGCCACGCGTGACGTGACGGGCGCTCTTTCGCCCGCGCCCGTCGTCGTTCTAGACGAGATCGACTCGACCAACGCCGAGGCTCGCCGCCGCGCGGAAGCGGGGGAGGCGGGGCCGGTCTGGATACTGGGCTTGCGCCAGACGGCCGGTCGCGGCCGCCGCGGCCGCGCCTGGGAGACCGGGGCCGGCAACCTGGCCGCCACCCTGCTGTTCTCCACCGACAAGGCGCCGGGCGAAGCGGCCCAGGTGTCGTTCGTCTCGGCCCTGGCCGTCGCGGACCTGCTCGCCGCCTATGTCCCCGCCAGCCTGGTCAGCCTCAAATGGCCCAATGACCCGCTGTTGGGCGGTCTGAAGGTCAGCGGCGTCCTGGTGGAGTCCGGAACGCGGCCAGCCGGCGGCCTGTGGGTCGCTGTCGGGATCGGCGTGAACCTGGCCCGCAAGCCGGTCGAGAGCGAACGCCCCGCCACCGCCTTGCCCTTGCACATGGTCGCGCCGCCGCCGTCGCCGATCGAGGCGATCGAGATCCTGGCCGCCGCCTTCGCGCGTTGGCAGGACGTCTGGCTCCGGCTCGGCTTCCCCGCCATCGCCGACGCCTGGACCGCCCGCGCCCACGGCCTGGGCGAAGCCTGCGTCGCCCGCCTGGGAACCGAAACCCTCGAGGGGACCGCCGAAGGCCTGGACGGCGACGGCGCGCTGCGTCTTCGCCTGACCGACGGCCAATTGCGGCGGGTCACCGCCGGCGACGTCTTTTTCGGAGGGGCCTCCTGATGCTGCTGGCCATCGAACAGGGCAACACCAACACCATGTTCGCCATCCATGATGGCAATGAGTGGATCGCCCAGTGGCGCGCCGCCACCGAGAGCACGCGCACGGCCGACGAATACGTGGTCTGGCTGTCGCAGTTGCTGTCGATGCAGGGCCTCGGCTTCCGGGCCATCGACGCCTGCATCATCTCCAGCGTCGTGCCGCAGTCGATCTTCAATTTGCGCAACCTGTCGCGCCGCTATTTCAACGTCGAGCCGCTGGTGATCGGCGAGAACGCCAAACTGGGCGTCGACGTGCGCATCGACAAGCCGTCCGAGGCCGGGGCCGACCGCCTGGTCAACGCCGTGGGCGCGCACATGATCTATCCCGGCCCGCTGATCGTCATCGACAGCGGCACGGCCACCACCTTCGACATCGTCGCCGCCGACGGCGCGTTCGAGGGCGGCATCATCGCGCCGGGCATCAACCTGTCCATGCAGGCCCTGCACGAGGCCGCGGCCAAGCTGCCCCGCATCGCCATCCAGCGTCCCGCCCGCAACCGCGTGGTCGGCACCGACACCGTCAGCGCCATGCAGTCGGGCGTGTTCTGGGGCTATATCTCGCTGATCGAGGGCCTGGTGGCCCGCATCAAGGCCGAACGGGCCGAACCCATGACCGTGGTCGCCACCGGCGGCGTCGCCTCGCTGTTCGAGGGCGCCACCGATAGCATCGACCACTTCGATTCAGATTTGACCATCCGTGGTCTCCTCGAAATTCATCGCCGTAACACCCATCTAGAGACGTAATGACCAAATATACCGACAAGCCTTCCCCCAAGGACGAACTCGTCTTCCTGCCACTCGGCGGGTCGAACGAGATCGGCATGAACTTCAACCTGTACGGCTTCGGGCCGCCCGACGACCGCAAGTGGATCGTCGTCGACCTCGGCGTGACGTTCGGCGACCAGACGACGCCCGGCGTCGAGATCATCCTGCCCGATCCGGAATTCATCGAGGCCTATGCCGACGACATCCTCGGCATCGTCCTGACCCACGCTCACGAAGACCACCTGGGCGCCGTGCACTGGCTGTGGCCGCGCCTGAAGGCGCCCGTCTACGCGACGCCGTTCACCGCCTTCCTGTTGCGTGAAAAGCTGCGCGACGCCCGCCTGCTGGACGAGGTGTCGATCACCGAGATTCCGCTGAGCGGCAGCTTCGACCTGGGTCCGTTCCACCTGGAAATGGTCACCCTGACCCACTCGATTCCCGAGCCGAACGGCTTGGCGATCAAGACGCCGCTGGGCACCATCCTGCACACCGGCGACTGGAAGATCGATCCGGATCCCCAGCTGGGCGGCCCCACCGACATCGACGCCATCAAGCGCCTCGGCGACGAGGGCGTTCTGGCCATGGTCTGCGACAGCACCAACGTCTTCGTCGACGGCGAGGCGGGCTCGGAAGCCGGCGTCCGCGAGGCGATGAACAAACTGATCGCCGGCCTGACCGGCAAGATCGCCGTGGCCTGTTTCGCCTCGAACGTCGCCCGCATGGACACCGTGATCCGCGCCGCCCAGGCCGCCGGCCGCAAGGTCTGCCTGGCCGGCCGCTCGATGCACCGGATGAGCGCCGCCGCGCGCCACGTCGGCCTGCTGGAGGGCCTGGAGCCCTTCATCACCGACGACCAGGCCAAGTACCTGCCCGAGAACGAGGTGCTGTTCCTGTGCACCGGCAGCCAGGGCGAGGCCCGCGCGGCCCTGGCCCGGATCGCCGAAGGCACCCACCCGCACGTTAAGCTCTCGCAGGGCGACCACGTGATCTTCTCCTCAAGGGTGATCCCCGGCAACGAGATCCCGATCCGCAACCTGCAGAACAAGCTGGCCGACCGCGGCGTGCGCCTGCACACCGAGCGCGACACCCCCGGCATCCATGTCAGCGGCCACCCGTGCCGCGACGAGCTCAAGCAGATGTACCAGTGGGCGCGGCCGACCATCGCCGTCCCGACCCATGGCGAGCGCCGCCACCTGATCGAGCACGCCGCCTTCGCCAAGGACCTGCAGGTGCCGCATGCGGTCAGCCCGCGCAACGGCGACATGGTGCTGCTGGCCCCCGGCCATCCCCAGATCATCGACGAGGTCCCGTCGGGCCGCCTGTATGTCGACGGCGGCGTGGTGACGCCCGAGAACGGCGAGGCCCTGCGCGAGCGGCGGCACGCGGCGTTCAACGGCATGCTGGCCGTCTCGGTCGTGCTGGACGGCCGTAACCGCATCGTCTCGGGTCCGCAGGTCCGCGGCCTGGGCCTGGCCGGCGACGCCGACTACCCGCTCGACGACGCCCTGGATGATCTGGCAGAGGAGGCCGAAAACGCCTTCAAGCGTCTGAAGGACGATCAGTACGAGATCGACGAGGCCATCGAGAGCGCCCTGTCCAAGGCTGTGAAGAAGGCCGCCTTCCGGATCTGGGAACGTAAGCCCGTGGTCGAGACCACGGTCCTGCGCGTCTAGCGCCCCATGACCGACGAGCCGACGTCCGTTCCCGAAACCCCGCAGGAGGCTTCGCGTCGCGAGGCCCTGTGGGGCAGGGGGCCGTCCATGCTCTGGTTCGAGGCTTGGCCCGTGCTGGTGGTGACCGGCCTGCTCTGGCTAGTCTGCGCCGTCCAGTTCGCCGGCGAACGCATGGGCTATTTCGAGGCGATCTTCACATACGGCGCGCTGTGGAAGCCCGGAGTCTTCCAGGGTCTCTGGTGGACGCCGCTGAGCCATATGTTCATGCACTCCAGCTGGCAGGTCCCGATGGGCTGGCTGCACATCACCATGAACAGCGGCGCGCTGATCGCCCTGGGCCCGGCGGTCGCCCAGCGGCTGGGACGCGACTGGATCGGCGGACTGCTGTTCCTGGCCTTCTTCGTCGCGTGCGGCTTGGCCGGGGCCGGCGTCTTCCTGCTGCTCGGACCCGATCAGGTCCCGATGGTCGGGGCGTCGGGGGCGATCTTCGGATTGTGGGGGGCGGTCGCACGGCTCGCGGCGCCCGGACAGCTCAAGTTGGCGCCGTTGTTTTCGTCCGGAGTCGCACGCCAGGCCGGATCGGCGCTGGTGTCGAACCTGCTCGTCGTCGGGCTTGGCGCGGGCTACGGCCTCGCGTCCAACCAGGGCGTCATCGGCGTCGCCTGGCAGGCACATCTGGGCGGCTTCATAGCGGGACTCCTGCTGATCCAGCTGATGCCGGCGCGCTTCCACTGGCTGCGGGGCCTGCCGAAAGGCTCGCAGCCGTTCTGAGGCGATGCTAAGCTGATCCCGTCGAAAAGGAGCCGGCGGGTCAGGTAAGCCCCGCCAGGCCGCAAGGCCCTCCGTCCATCCGGACCCTCGGCAAGCCCAGGCGCTCACGCGTCGCCGGGCTTGGCGAGGCCGTGTCCGGGCGGGAATCCGGCCGTCTCTCCAGGCCCATATCGGAGAGACCCCATGCCCCGCATCATCGCCAACCTCGGCGTCGTCACTCAGATCAACGTCTTCACCGCCCCGCGCGGCGGTCAGGACGCCCTGATCGACTTTCTGAAGGACGCCGCCCACGCGGCCAGCGGCGTCGAGGGCTGGCTGTCGGCCAGCCTGCATCGCGAGCTCGGCGGCGACCGGGTGGTCAACTACGCGCAGTGTACGGACCAGGCGGCCATGCGCCGTGTCTTCCAGACCCTGAACGCCGGCGGCTGGATCGACGGCAACAAGCGCCTCGGAAACGCCTCGCCGGGGCTCTATGAAGTCGTCTATACCCTCGAAAAATAGAACAAGGGCGCGCGGCTCCTCCGGGGCCGCGCCTCCGACCCGCAGGACCTGAAACGCATGATCGGCAAGCTCAACCACGTCGGCGTCGCCACGCCCTCCATCGACGAGTCGGTGAAGATGTACCGCGACCTGCTGGGCGCGACCTCGCACACCGAGAAGTGGGCCATGCCCGAGCAGGGCGTCTGGGTTTGCTTCGTCAACCTGCCCAACAGCCAGATCGAACTGATCGAGCCCTATGGCGAGGCCTCGCCGATCCACGGCTTCCTGGCCAAGAACCCCAAGGGCGGCCAGCACCACATCTGTTTCGAGGTCGAAAACATCTACGAAGCCCGCGACGCCCTGGTCGCCAAGGGCGCCACCGTGCTGGGCGAGCCGCGCATCGGCGCCCACGGCACGCTGATCATCTTCGTTCACCCCAAGGACATGGGCGGCATGCTGGTCGAGCTCATGGAAACGCCCAAGGAGGCGCATCACTGATGGGTCCCGTCACCTGCATCGCCGTCTATCTGACCATTTGGTGGACCACGCTGTTCGCCGTGCTGCCGCTGGGCAATCGCACCTTCAAGGAAATGGGCATCGAGCCGCCGCCGGGCGCGGATCCCGGCGCTCCGGTCAATCCGAACCTGAAGCGCAAGTTCTTCACGACGACCTGGGTCTCGGCCCTGGTGATGGCCGGTCTGTTGCTGACCATCCATTTCCACCTGATCACCTTGCCGGCCTTGCCCGCCAGCTATTGACCGCAGGCCAGCGGCGGGACGAGGCGCCCAAGCCTTGGGCGGCGCGCGTCGATTTTGCCGGCCTTAGCACAATCCATGGGCGAAGTTCGCCAATGGACAGGCCCAGACGCAATCGGGCGCCCCGAACATCCGTTCGAGGCCTAGTCTCAGACTCACGAGGCCGGGTTTTCCGACCTTGCTCTGTGGCGTCTTCCCCGACGATGAACTTGAAAGGCCGCGCGAGGACCGCGCGGCCTTCTTTTCTGTCCACAGCCTGCGCTGCAGCCATCTTTTCGCCGCGCGCGTTGCCAAGCTGACGCCCAAGCGGCTATCTCAACGCCTCGAATTCCCCGGAGACGACCTTTCCATGCGCCTGTCGCGCTATTTCCTGCCCGTTCTCAAAGAAGCCCCCTCGGACGCCCAGATCGTTTCGCACCAGCTGATGCTGCGCGCGGGCATGATCCGCCAGGAGGCGGCGGGCATCTACGCCTGGTTGCCGCTGGGCCTGAAGGTGCTCAACAAGGTCGAGCAGATCGTCCGTGAGGAGATGGATCGGGCGGGGGCCATCGAGCTGCTGATGCCGACCCTGCAACTGGCCGACCTGTGGCGCGAGTCGGGCCGCTACGACGCCTATGGTCCGGAGATGCTGCGCATCGTCGACCGCCACGAGCGCGAACTGCTGTACGGGCCCACCAACGAGGAAATGGTCACCGAGATCTTCCGCGGCTCGGTCAAGAGCTACAAGGATCTGCCCAAGAACCTCTACCATGTGCAGTGGAAGTTCCGCGACGAGCGCCGCCCGCGCTTCGGCGTGATGCGCGGCCGCGAGTTCCTGATGAAGGACGCCTACAGCTTCGACCTCGACGCCGAGGGCGCGCGCAAGGCCTACAACCGCATGTTCGTGGCCTATCTGAACCTGTTCTCGCGCATGGGCCTCAAGGCCGTGCCGATGCGCGCCGACACCGGCCCGATCGGCGGCGACCTCAGCCACGAATTCATCGTCCTGGCCGACACCGGCGAAAGCGCCGTGTTCTGTCACAAGGACCTGGTCGAGATGGCCGCGCCTGGCCCGGACGTCGACTGGTACGGCGACCTGCAGCCGCTCGTGAACCAGCGCACCGCGCTCTACGCCGCCACCGAGGAGATGCACGACGAGGCCGCCTTCGCCGCGCTCCCCGAGGGCGACCGCCTGTCGGCCCGCGGCATCGAGGTCGGCCATATCTTCTCGTTCGGCACCAAGTATTCCGAGCCGATGAAGGCCCTGGTCACCGGGCCCGACGGCAAGGACGTGCCGGTCCAGATGGGCAGCTACGGGGTCGGCGTCTCCCGCCTGCTGGGCGCGATCATCGAGGCCAGCCACGACGAGGGCGGCATCATCTGGCCGGAGTCCGTCGCCCCGTTCGGCGTCGGGATCATCAACATGCGCCAGGGCGACGCCGCCTGCGACGAGGCCTGCGAGAGCGCCTACAAGGCGCTCAAGGCCGCCGGTCGCGACCCGCTCTATGACGACACCGACGCCCGCGGCGGCGCCAAGTTCGCGACCATGGACCTGATCGGCGTGCCCTGGCAGCTGATCGTCGGGCCCAAGGGTATCGCCGAGGGCGTGGTCGAGCTGAAGAACCGCAGGACGGGCGAGCGCACCAGCGCCCCGCTGGCCGACGTGCTGGCTCAACTGTCGGACAAGGCGGCCGCCTGATGGCCCTCGGCGCCGGTCCGTTTGGAACCTGGGAGCGCACCGTCGCGTGGCGCTATCTGCGCAACAAGCGCAAGAACGGCGGCGTGGCGCTGATCGCCATCATCTCGTTCGCGGCGGTGATGCTGGCGGTCTTCGCCCTGATCACCGTGATGAGCGTGATGAACGGCTTCCGCGCCGAACTTCTGGGCCGGCTGCTGGGCTTCAACGGTCACGTCTATGCGCAGGGGCCGTTGCTGAACGGGCCTGACCGCGACGGGGTCATCGGCCGCATCAAGGCCGTGCGCGGCGTGACCCAGGCCGCGCCCATGGTCGAGGCCCAGGCCATGGTCATCGGTCCCAGCCAGGTGTCCGGCGCCATCGTGCGCGGCGTCACGCCCGAAGACCTGCGCGGGATGAAGATGATCTCGTCCAACATCAAGCGCGGCTCGCTGGCCGGCTTCGGCCAAGGCGAGTACGGCGGCGACATCGTGCTGATCGGCGACCGCATGGCCCGCAACCTCGGCCTCTCGGTCGGCGACGCCATCACCCTGATTTCGCCCTCGGGCCCGGCCACCGCGTTCGGGACCTCGACCCGCGAGAAGGACTACACGGTCGGGGGGATCTTCAGCGTCGGCATGAGCCAGTTCGACGAGAGCTTCGTCTACATGGCGCTGCCGCAGGCCCAGCTGTTCTTCGGCCGCGACACCTCGATCGACTATGTCGAGATCAAGGTGGCCGATCCGGACAAGGCCAAGGAGATCAAGCCGATCATCGAACAGGCCAGCGGTCCAGGCGCCTTCGTCCAGGACTGGATGGACAAGAATTCCAGCTACTTCAACGCCCTGCAGGTCGAGCGCAAGGTGATGCGGCTGATCCTGTTCTTCATCGTGGCCATCGCCACCCTGAACATCATCTCGGCCTTGGTCATGCTGGTGAAGAACAAGGGGCGCGACATCGCCATCCTGCGGACCATGGGCGCCAGCCAGGCCTCGATCCTGCGGATCTTCATCATGGCCGGCGCTTCGATCGGCCTGTCGGGCACGCTGGCGGGCCTGCTGCTGGGCGTGCTGTTCTGCGCCAACATCGCCGCCATCCAGGCCTTCGTCGAATGGGTGACCGGTACGGCGGTGTTCAGCGCCGACATCTATTTCCTGGCCCATATCCCCGCCAAGATCGATTGGGCGGAGGTCGCCGGGATCGTCGGCATTTCCACGGCCATGAGCATCCTGGCCACCCTGCCGCCCGCCATCCGCGCCTCACGGCTCGATCCCGTCGAGGCCCTTCGCTATGAGTGATCCCACCCGGCCGGCAGCCGGCCCCGTCCTGTCCTTGCGCGGCGTCGAGCGCACCTATGTCACCGAGGCCGGGGCGCTGAACGTGCTGCGCGGCGTCGACCTGGACGTCTATCCGGGCGAGGTCGTCGGCTTGATCGGACCGTCCGGTTCGGGCAAGTCGTCGCTGCTGCACGCGGCCGGGCTGCTGGAAAAGCCCAACGCCGGGCTGATCGCCCTGGACGGCCGCGACTGCTCCAAGCTGTCCGAACGCCAGCGGACAAAGGTGCGGCTGTCGACCGTGGGATTCATCTATCAATTCCACCACCTGCTGCCTGAGTTCAGCGCGGTGGACAATGTCGCCATGCCCTCGATGATCGCCGGCAACAGCAAGGCCCAGGCGCGGACCGCCGCCACCGAGATGCTGAACCAGTTGGGTCTGGCCGAACGGCTGAACCATCAGCCGGGACAGCTGTCGGGCGGCGAGCAGCAGCGCGTCGCCATCGCCCGGGCCCTGGCCAACAGCCCCAAGCTGCTGCTGGCCGACGAACCGACGGGCAACCTCGACCCGGCCAATTCGGCGGCGGTGTTCCAGGCCCTGTACGAGCAGGCCCGCCAACGCGGCGTCGCGGCCCTGATCGCCACGCACAATATGGAACTGGCCCGCTACATGGACCGGGTCTTCGCCCTGAAGGACGGGCATCTGGTGGCGCAGAGCCTCTAGGCGGACGCCGTCTAGAGCAAGGCGTCGCGCATCGCCGCATAGAATCCGGCCTGATCGATCTTCTTGATCACGCGGGCGTTCGGCGGACGGCGCCTCAAGGCCGGGTCGGCCACCTCGATGTCGGGCAGGATGCTGTGCGAGACGCTCAGATAGCCCCGCGTCAGCTCGCCCATCGTCTCCACGTCGACCACGGCCATCTCCAACTCCAGGATCAGGCCCTCGTCCAGCGCCACGGCGCAGGTCAGGGCGTCCGGATGCAGGCTGCCGTCCAGGTGCTGGGTCTGCTGGGCGAAGGCCAGGGACGTGCGGTTGACCTGGGTGAAGAACTTGGCGCGCGGCGTGCCGAGGGCGTCCAACTCCGCCAGTTGCTCCACGGTCAGCAGGCCGTCGCGCAGGGTCTCGGTCCAGGTGACGATGCTCAGCGGGAAGCCGGCGTTGACGACGATCTTGGCGGCTTCCGGATCGACATAGAGATTGTACTCGGCGGCCGGCGTGACATTGCCGACTCCGTTGTCCGTGCCGCCCATGATCCACAGGTGCTTGACGGCCTGGGCGATGCGCGGCTCGCGCTGGTAGGCCAGGGCGATGTTGGTCAGGGCGGCCTGGGCGATCAGGGTGATCTGGCCCGGAGCCTCCATGACCCGACGCACGATCTCGTCGGCGGCGTGGCCGGGGGAGGGGCGTTGGACGGTCCTGGCAAAGCCGCTGTCGCTCATGCCGTCGGCCCCGAACACATAGGCCGCGTCCAGAGGCGCGCGGGCGAGCGGCCGTTCGGCGCCCAGATGGACCGGAACCTCGCCGCCGCGTTGGCAGATCTCCAAGGTGACCAGGGCGTTCTCGGCATGCTGCTCGAAGCCGACATTGCCGTGCGCGATGGTGATGGCCTCGACGGTCACGCCGGGGCGGCGCAGGGCGAGCATCAGGGAGAACGCGTCGTCCCCGGCGGTGTCGGTGTCGATGATCAGGCGCATGGGGCGATCTGCGCCGATCCGCGCGGCAAAGCCACCGGAAATCGCCGCATCCATTTGCTCGCTTGGGCTCCGCGATAAAAAGCTCGCGATCTAGCGACGCTCTCTTGCGCATGAGAACAAAAGTGGAATATAGAACAAACAAGCAACGACCGCAGAGGTGTCCCCATGGTCCGTATCGCGCGTGAGTCTTTGGCGCTTGTATCTGTCGCCAGCTTCGTCTGGATGATGTGTCAGGTCGCCCAGATGGTGGCCTGAGTCGTATAACGATGAGGTGCGGTGATGTCGGGCAGTGAAGGTCAGGGGTTTGTCCACCTTCGCGTGCGCTCGGCCTATTCGCTGCTCGAAGGCGCCATCAAGGCCGACAAGATCCCCGGAATGGCCGCGGCCGCGGGCATGCCGGCGGCGGGACTGGTCGATCGCAACAACCTGTTCGGGGCGCTCGAATATTCCGTCTATTCCAAGGACTACGGGGTCCAGCCGATCATCGGCTGCGCCCTGGCGGTCTCCGGAGTAGGGGCGGGCCCGACCGAGCGCTGGGCCCGAACCCCGACCATCACCCTGCTGGTCCAGAACGAGCGGGGCTATCTGAACCTCTCCGAGCTGTCGTCTCTCGCCTATCTCGAGAGCGGCGAGATGGCCGAGCCGGTGGTGCCCTGGGCCAAGGTCGTGGAGCACGCCGAGGGCTTGATCCTGCTGTCGGGCGGCACGGACGGGCCCGTTGACGCCCTGCTGGCCGCCGGCAAGACGGCCGAGGGCGAGGCGGCCCTGGCCGAGATGCAGCGAGTGTTCGGCGACCGCTTCTATGTCGAACTGCAGCGCCACGGCCTGCCGCGCCAGGCCGCCGCCGAGCCCGGCCTGGTCCACTGGGCCTATGAGAACGACGCGCCGCTGGTCGCCACCAACGACGTCTATTACGCCAAGCCCAGCCTCTACGACGCCCACGACGCCCTGCTGTGCATCTCGGACGGCGCCTTTGTCGGCCAGGACGAGCGCCGGCGGGTGACGCCCGAGCACTGGTTCAAGCCGGCCGAGGATATGCGCAAGCTGTTCGCCGACCTGCCCGAGGCCTGCGACAACACCCTCGATATTGCCCGCCGATGCGCCTTCATGGTGCACAAGCGCGACCCGATCCTGCCCAGCTTCCCCACCGGAGACGGCCGCAGCGAGCCCGAGGAACTGACCCACCAGGCCAAGGAAGGCCTGAAGATGCGCCTGGCGGCCTTGGACAAGTTGGCCGTCGACGAGCAGGTCTACTGGGATCGCCTCGATTTCGAGCTGGGCATCATCATCAAGATGGGCTTCCCCGGCTACTTCCTGATCGTGTCGGACTTCATCAAGTGGGCCAAGGAACACGGCATCCCCGTCGGCCCCGGGCGGGGTTCGGGCGCCGGCTCGCTGGTCGCCTGGGTGCTGACCATCACCGACCTGGATCCGCTGCGCTTTGGCCTGCTGTTCGAGCGCTTCCTCAATCCGGAGCGGGTCTCGATGCCCGACTTCGACATCGACTTCTGCCAGGAGCGCCGCGAAGAGGTGATCTCCTACGTGCAGGAGAAGTACGGCCGCGACCGCGTGGCCCAGATCATCACCTTCGGCTCCCTCCAGGCCCGCGCCGTGCTGCGCGACGTCGGGCGGGTGATGCAGCTGCCGCTCGGCCTGGTCGACCGGCTCTGCAAGATGGTGCCCAACAACCCGGCCGCGCCGGTGACCCTGGCCCAGGCCATCGATATCGAGCCGCGGCTCAAACAGGCGCGCGACGAGGACGGCAACGTCAAGGCCTGCCTGGACGTTGCCCTGCAGCTGGAGGGCCTGTTCCGCAACGCCTCGACCCACGCCGCCGGCGTGGTGATCGGCGACCGGCCCCTGACCCAGCTGACCCCGCTCTACAAGGATCCGCGCTCGGACCTGCCGGCCACCCAGTTCAACATGAAATGGGTCGAGAGCGCCGGTCTGGTGAAGTTCGACTTCCTGGGCCTGAAGACCCTGACGGTGCTCGACCGGGCGGTGAAGCACCTGGCCAAGCGCGGCGAGGTCATCGACCTGGGCAAGCTGCCGTTCGATGACGCCAAGACCTACGAACTGCTCGCTTCGGGCCAGACGGTCGGCGTGTTCCAGCTGGAAAGCCAGGGCATGCGCGACACCCTGCGCAAGATGCGCTGCGGGTCGATCGAGGAGATCACCGCGCTGATCTCGCTGTATCGCCCGGGGCCGATGGACAACATCGACACCTTCGTCGACTGCAAGTTCGGGCGTAAACCCGTCGACAACCTGCACCCCTCGCTGGAGGTGGTGCTGAAGGAGACCTACGGCGTCATCGTCTACCAGGAACAGGTGATGCAGATCGCCCAGATCCTGGCCGGCTACAGCCTGGGCGAAGCCGACCTTCTGCGCCGGGCCATGGGCAAGAAGAAGAAGGAGGAGATGGATCTCCAGAAGATCCGTTTCGTCGCCGGGGCCAAGGAAAAGAGCGTCCCGGAGGAGCAGTCGGGCTCGATCTTCGAGCTGGTGGCCAAGTTCGCCGGCTACGGCTTCAACAAGTCGCACGCCGCCGCCTACGCCTTGATCGCCTATCAGACCGCCTGGCTGAAGGCCAATACGCCGGTCGAGTTCCTGGCCGCCTCGATGAGCCTGGATCTGTCGAACACCGACAAGCTGGCGGTCTTCCATCAGGACGCCCGGCGGTTCGACATCACGGTGCGGCCGCCGGACGTCAATCGCTCCGGGGCCGATTTCGAGGTCGAGAACGGCGAGGTGCTCTATGCCTTGGGCGCGGTGCGCAACGTCGGCCTGGAGGCCATGAAGCACCTGGTCGCCATCCGCGAGGAGGGCGGGCCGTTCCGCGACATCTTCGACTTCGTCGAGCGGGTCGATCCCAAGCTGGTCAACAAGCGGGCGATCGAGAACCTGGCCCGGGCCGGGGCCTTCGACTCGCTGTCCAAGAACCGCGCCCAGATCTTCGCCTCGGCCGACGTGCTGATCGCCCATGGCCAGAGCATCGCGGCCGATCGCCAGGGCGGCCAGCACGCCCTGTTCGGCGGCGATCCGGCCGCCGGTCGTCCTCGCCTGAAGAAGACCGAGCCCTGGAGCCAGGTCGATCTGCTGGACGAGGAACTGGCCGCCGTCGGCTTCTACCTGACGGGCCATCCGCTGGACGACATGGTCGGGGTGCTGCGCCGGCGCCGCACCGCCATGCTGACCGAGGTCATCCCGCGCGCCGAGGCCGGCATGGAGGCGTTCCGGATGTGCGGCGTGGTCCGCCGTCGCCAGGAACGCGCGTCCCAGAGCGGCGAACGTTTCGCCTTCGTCTCGCTGTCGGATCCCAGCGGCGAATACGAGGTGCTGTTCCCGCCGGAAGCCCTGCGCAAATGCCGCGAGGTGCTGGAGCCGGGCAAGGCGGTGTCGATCAAGGTCCGCGCCAAGGCCCGGGACGGGGAGGTGCGGTTCTTCGGCGACGACGCCGAGCCGATCGAGAAGGCGATCGAGAACGTGGTGGCGGGCCTGCGCCTGCACCTGTCGCCCTCGGCCACCGAGATCGAGGCGCTGCGCAAGCGGCTGGAGCCGGCCGCCTCGCCGCGCGGCGGCGAGGTCAGCCTGATCGCCGCCCTGGGCGGCGGCCGCGAGATCGAGATGAAGCTGCCCGGCCGCTACACCCTGGACGCCGCCCTGCGCGGGGCCCTGAAGACGGCGCCGGGCGTCGCGCTGCTGGAAGACGTCTAGCCGGCGACCTGCTGGGCCTACGGGCCGTACGGTCGCGGCGGTTGATGAACGATCCTCGGGCGCCAGGGCCGAACCTCGCTCGACCGGGTCTTCGGGGGTCTTGGAAGTCGTTCAAGCGCGCGCGGTGACGATCCAGGTCGCGGCCTTGAGCGCCACGTGGGCAGGATCGCCCAACGCCGCCAATGCGGTCCGCAGCCGAGGCTCCGCCTCGGCGCGCAGGGCCGGGGTTTCGCGGAGGATCTTGCCCAGCGGACCCACCTTCAGAAGCACGGTCGCCATGGCGTCGAGATCGCCGCTCGAGACCAAGGCGTCGTGGGCGCGGACGTCCACCTCGGTAAACCCCGCGTCCTCAAGGATCGTTCGCACATAGCTTGCGTCCTCAAAGCGAAAGGGCGTCGGGTCGGCGAGGGCCTCCAGGCCCGTCGCCTCGAGCGGAAGCCGGTCCAACAGGTTCTCGGCCAGCGACCGCCAGCACACGAAGGCGATCTTTCCGTTCCGCTTCAACAGTCGATGAAAGTTCAAGAACGCCGCAGGGTGATCTGCCAACGCCATCACGCCAAATCGCGAGAAGAACGCGTCTATGCTGCACGGGGGCAGATCGAGCGTGGCGGCGTCGCCCTCGATATAGTCGATCTGCTCAAGTCCCTGGGTCGCGCCGCGGGCTAGGTTTAGCAGCAACGGCGAGATGTCGACGCCGATGACGCGGCCGGCGGGCCCGACACGTTGAGCCAGTTGCCGTACGGTCTGGCCCGTTCCGCATCCCAGATCGACGACCACCTCGCCGGGCTCAAGGCGCAGGGCGTCCATGGCCTGCAGCCCAAGCGGCGAGAGTTGCCGGTCAAGAGGAACGCGAACCTCGGCCCAGGCTTCCGCCGCGAGCAGGCGCGCGTTCGCCTGTGGGGTAAGGGGATCGACCATGCGCCGCCCATACCATCGGCCGGGCAGGAGGTCGCCTTTCCAGTCTTCGGGACGTCAGGTCTTCTGCTGCAAGACGGCGTATGGTTTCCGGCGCGCTCCCTCTCGATGTGGCGATGTCGGACTCGCCGTGCGACGAACGTCTTCCCCACGATAGGACGCGAGCTGAAGGAGAAGACCATGGGCGAACATCACGGCGGCTGCCAATGCGGCGCGGTGCGTTACACGGTGGAGGTCGAACTCGACAACCTGATCACCTGCAACTGCTCACGGTGCGGCAAGCTGGGATCGGTTCTGGCCTTCGCGCCGGCCTCGGCCTTCGCGCTGAAGCAGGGCCAAGACGCCCTGACCGAGTACCGTTTCAACACCCACAAGATCTCGCACCTGTTCTGTCGGACCTGCGGCGTCGAATCGTTCGGTCGCGGCGTCGGGCCCGACGGGACCGAGATGGCGGCGATCAATGTCCGCTGCCTGGACGACGTCGACGTCTTCGCCCTGGAGCCGCACAAGTACGACGGCAAGGCGCGCTAAGACCCGTCGATGTTGGCGCGCAGATCTGCGTCTGGCCGCTGGGGACGCGCCAACCGGACGGGAAGCGAATATTGCCTGCCTCCGCATGGAGCACCGTCCGGCGCGCCGACCGCCCTATCGAGCGGAAGCCTAGCTATGGCCGACGCAATTTGATCTGCTGGCCCACAGGCGGGCGGCCTCGGGCTCGCGGTGAAAACAGGGAAGGAACAGGAGATGGCGAAGAAGCATACCGCGCGTTGCGCGTGCGACGCGGTCCAGTTCGAGTTCGACACCGATCCCACCTTCGTGGCGATGTGCCATTGCCTGGATTGCAAGAAGGCGTCGGGCGGCGAAGCGGCGGTCTGGTTCGCCGTGCCGGAGGACGATTTCACGCTGACCAGCGGCGAGACCAACGCATTTCACTACGTCGCCCAGTCCGGGAACGGGCTGGACCGAAACTTCTGCCCGACCTGCAGCGCCAGGCTTTACACCAGCAATCTGGATGGGTTTCCGAAGACGGTTTTCGTGCAGATCAGCAGCCTCGACGATCCCGCGGGCATCGAGCCGAAGCTCGAGATGTTCGTGAAGCGTCGCGTTCCATGGCTGAAGCCGCTGGACCTGCCTCAGTTCTCGGACATGCCGAGCTGATCCTATCGCCGGTCGATCGCGTCCAGGCGGCGCGACCTCAGCCGACGGCTATTTCCAAGTGTCGGGTCGAAAGGCGGGCAGGGCGGCGCCTACCAGGCCGACGCGCGGCAGTTCGGCAGGCGAGCCCGGTCGAGGCGGCGCTTGGCCGCCTTGCCGCAGCCGACGATCATCGGCGCGTCGGCGCCGCGCAGCAGCGGCAGGTCGTCCAGGCTGTCGGTATAGGCATAGGCCCAGCGCCTCCCGTGGCCGGCCTCGGCCAGGGCCTGACACTTGCGCTGGTTGCGGCAGTGGACATCAGCGACCCAGCCGCCGGCCCGGCGCTTGAGCGAGGTGCCCAACACGATGATGGGGCGGTCCAGCGGGCTGATCAGGGCCTGGGCCAGCACGGTCGGGGCGGCGGTGACCACCACCACCTCGTCGCCGTGGGCCAGGTGACCGTCGAGCGTCGCCATCCCAGGCCCGCGCCAGTGGAGGGGCAGGGACTTGTCCTGGAAACGCGCCGCGAAATCGGCGCAGGACTGGCGCAGCTCGCGCTCGCCCAGTCCCGCCGTGGCGATCCACAACAGGATGGAGGCCCCAGCCCGGCGGGTCCGGGGCGCAATGACCATCGGAATGGCGACCGGCGCGACCAGAACAGTCGCCAGCATCCGGGGAACGGAACGGCGAACCCGGCCCCACAGCCACACGGCCGTGGAATCGCCATCCAACAAGGTGCCGTCGAGATCGAAGACCGCGAGCATGGCCTTTCCTACCGTCCGAACCTGTCAGACATGTGTCATCCCTGTGGGCGACCCATGTCGGTCTGTGGATAAAACGCCGTCGCCGGCCGTTTCGCCTCGACGGCGGCCGCGGCCGTTCGTCGCGATGTCGTCTCCAGAAAAGCGCCTATCCGTTCGGATCTGAAGCGTGATCGCTCGACATCCTGCGTCGCGGGGCTTGCTTTTCGGTCCGTTCACGCCTATTTGCGCGGCCATTCCACACGTGGACGTGCGGCGACGCCGGGGAGACATCCCGTCGTTACCGTTCCGGTCCCGGTCCGAATTGTCGGAGCGGGGGTGTCCACGGAGGTTCAACCGGAAGAAGGAGACCTATCATGGCGCTTCCCGAATTCTCCATGCGTCAGCTCTTGGAAGCTGGCGCCCACTTCGGCCACCAGACGCACCGCTGGAACCCGAAGATGGACCGCTACATCTTTGGTTCGCGTTCGAACATCCACATCATCGACCTGTCGCAGTCGATTCCGCTCCTGCACCAAGCCCTGGTGAAGGTGCGTGAAGTCGCCGCCGCCGGCGGCCGCGTGCTGTTCGTCGGCACCAAGCGCCAGGCCAGCGACCCGGTCGCCACGGCCGCCAAGCGCTGCGCCCAGTACTATGTCAACCACCGCTGGCTCGGCGGCACCCTGACCAACTGGCGCACCGTCTCGGGTTCGATCGCGCGTCTGCGCGAACTCGAAGGCATCATGAGCGGCGAAGGCTCAGGCCGTTCCAAGAAGGAACTGCTGCAGCTGACCCGCGAGCGCGACAAGCTGGAGCTGTCGCTGGGCGGCATCAAGGACATGGGCGGCATCCCCGACATCATGTTCGTGATCGACACCAACAAGGAAGCGATCGCGATCCTTGAAGCCCGCAAGCTGAACATCCCGGTCGTCGCCATCCTCGACACCAACTGCGATCCGGACGGCATCACCTATCCGATCCCGGGCAACGACGACGCCGCTCGCGCCCTGCAGCTGTACTGCGACCTGATCGCCGACGCCGTCCTGGACGGCCTGGCCGCCGGCCAAGCCAACTCGGGCGTCGACCTGGGCGCTTCGGTGGCTCCGATCGAGCCGACCCTGGCCCGCGAACTGACCCCGGAGCCGGTGGCTGAAGCCGCCGCTGCTCCTGCTGAAGCGGCCCCGGCCGTCGAAGCCGCTCCGGAAGCCGCTCAAGAAGCGACCGCCGAAGCGATCGAAGCCGTCGCCGAAGAGCCGGCCGCGAGCTGATTTTCCGATCATCGGGTCGGGGCTTCGGCTCCGATCCGGTCTTCGTGAACCTGACATGCGACCGGGCTATCAAGCCCGGTCGTAATTTTGTTTCACGCGTTTCCCCCGGCGAGCCGCTCCGGCCGCCCTTTGGAAACGCTCTGACGTTCAATGGAGGAACTCATGGCTGAAGTGACCGCTGCGCTGGTGAAAGAACTGCGCGAAAAGTCCGGCGTCGGCATGATGGACTGCAAGAAGGCCCTCGTCGAAAACAACGGCGACATCGAAGCGTCCATCGACTGGCTGCGCGAGAAGGGTCTGTCCAAGGCCGCCAAGAAGGCCGACCGCGTCGCCGCCGAAGGCCTCGTCGGCATCGCCGTCCGCAACGACGGCGCCGGCATGACCGCGGCCGCCGTCGAAGTGAACGCCGAAACCGACTTCCTGGGCCGTAACGAGCTGTTCCAGAACGCCGTCCGCAAGATCGCGGCCGTCGGCCTGGACAACGAAGGCGTGGACGCCATCAACGCGGCCAAGACCGCCGACGGCGAGGTCGTGTCCGACACCCTGACCAACCTGATCGCCACGATCGGCGAGAACATGGTCTTGCGTCGCGCGGCCAAGTTCACCGTCGCCCAAGGCGCGGTGTCGTCCTACATCCACAACGCGACCGCTCCGGACCTGGGCCGCATCGGCGTGCTGGTGGCCATCGAAGGCGCCGGCGACCAGGCCAAGATCCTGGAGCTGGGCCGCAAGATCGCCATGCACGTGGCCGCGACCGCCCCGCTGTCGCTGTCGCCGGACGATCTGGACCAGGCCGCCATCGAAAAGGAGCGCCAGATCTTCACCGCGCAGGCGCTGGAATCGGGCAAGCCCCCGGCCGTCGTCGAGAAGATGGTCGAAGGCCGCATCCGCAAGTTCCTGGAAGAAGTCGTGCTGCTGAAGCAGGCCTTCGTCATGAACCCGGACCAGACCGTCGAGCAGCTGGTCGCCGAGACCGGCAAGGAACTGGGCTCGCCGCTCACCGTGAAGGGCTTCGTTCGCCTGGCCCTGGGTGAAGGCGTGGAGAAGGCTCCGGAAGGCGATTTCGCCGCCGAAGTCGCCGCCATGGCCGGCCAAGCCTAAGTGTCTTTCGCCGCCTCTGTCGGGGCGGCGAACCGGACCGCCTAAGAGGGCGCGGCGCGCATCGAGCGCGCGCCGCGCCCTTTTTGCGCCCCGGTCGCGCATCTGCACGCGATCTGGCCGGTATGAGCCCGGAAAACCGATCCCACTTTTTCGGAACGCGCACTATGTTGCGTCCCGACGACTCAGGAAGAGCCTCCGCATGTCCGAACCTCAGCACAGACCCTACCGCCGCGTGCTTCTGAAGGTTTCGGGCGAAGTGCTGATGGGCGACACGCCCTACGGCATCGACACCAAGACCGTGGAATCGGTGGCCGAGGACATCCGCGAGATCGTCCAGTCCGGCGTCGAGCTGTGCCTGGTGATCGGCGGCGGCAACATCTTCCGCGGCATGGCCGGCGCGGCCAAGGGCATGGAACGCTCCAGCGCCGACTATATGGGCATGCTGGCGACGGTCATGAACGCCCTGGCCATGCAGGACGCCCTGGAACGCATCGGCGTCTCCACCCGCGTGCAGTCGGCCATCCCGATGGCCACGGTCTGCGAGCCCTACATCCGTCGCCGGGCCCAGCGGCACCTGGAAAAGGGCCGGGTGGTGATCTTCGCCGCCGGCACCGGCAACCCGTTCTTCACCACCGACACCGCCGCGGCCCTGCGCGCCGCCGAGATGCAGTGCGACGCCCTGTTCAAGGGCACCAGCGTCGACGGCATCTACAGCGCCGACCCCAAGAAGGACCCGGCGGCCAAGCGCTACGACACGCTCAGCTACATGGACGTGCTGGCCCAGGACCTGCGGGTCATGGACGCCTCGGCCGTGGCCCTGATGCGCGACAACAACATTCCGATCGTGGTCTTCTCCATCAAGGGGCGCGGCAATCTGCTGAACGTCCTGAAGGGGCAGGGCACCTACACCGTCGTTTCCGGCGACCGCGCCGCCTAAATTCCTAGCGAAGAGAGCCCAAGCCATGGCCACCGCCGAAAAACCTGTCCTTTCCCGCTACAAGGACCGCATGGAAAAAGCCGTGCTGTCGCTGAAGGAGGACTTCGCCGGTCTGCGGACCGGCCGCGCTTCCGCGGGCCTGCTCGACCAGATCATGGTCAACGCCTACGGCTCGATGGTGCAGTTGAACACCGTCGCGTCGATCAGCGTCCCGGAGCCGCGCCAGATCAATGTGAACATCTGGGACAAGGGCGTCGTGGCGGCGGTCGAGAAGGCCGTTCGCAACTCCGACCTCGGCCTCAATCCGGTGGTCGAGGGCAACAACCTTCGCATCCCGATCCCGCCGCTGACCGAAGAGCGCCGCAAGGACCTGGTGAAGGTGGCCGGCAAATACGCCGAGGCGCAGAAGGTCGCTGTCCGCAACATCCGCCGCGACGCCAACGACGACCTGAAGAAGGCCGAGAAGGCGAGCGTCATCAGCGAAGACGAGCTGAAGAAGATGGAAACGGAGGTCCAGAAGCTGACCGACGCCGCCATCAAGCAGGTCGACGAGGCCTTGAAAAGCAAAGAACAAGAGATCATGCAGGTTTAGCATCGACCTGGTTGTGGGGGACGGTGAGGGAAGGCTGAAGCGCATGGCGCCGACGACCGGCCTGCAGGATGTCTCGACCCGCGCCGCAGGCGCCAAGTCGGGCCGATCCCTGCATGTGGCCATTATCATGGACGGCAACGGCCGATGGGCGAAGCGGCGAAATCTGCCGCGCGTCCTGGGGCATCGCGCCGGCGTCAACGCGCTCAAGCGCACGGTCGAGGGCGCCGCCGCCCTGGGCGTGGGCGTCATGACGGTGTTCGGCTTCTCCACGGAAAACTGGAGCCGGCCGCCTCAGGAAGTTTCCGAGCTGATGGGCCTGTTGAAGGCCTATCTGGAGTCCGATCTCGACCGCCTGGCCCGCGAGGGCGTGCGTGTGCGGATCATCGGCCGTCGCACGGGGCTGGAGCCGGACGTGCTGGACGTCATCGAGCGAGCCGAGCGCCGGACCAGCCACAACGGCGCCTTCCTGCTGCAGGTGGCTTTCAACTACGGCGGCCGGGCCGACATCACCGACGCGGCGCGCGCCTTCGCCGAGGCGGTGGAGCGCGGCGAGGCGCGGGCCGCCGATCTCACCGAGGCGATGTTCGAGCAGCGGCTGTCGACCGCCGACGCGCCCGCGCCCGATCTGATCGTGCGCACCAGCGGCGAACAGCGGATCTCGAATTTCCTGCTTTGGGAATGCGCCTACGCCGAACTCGTGTATCAGGACGTTCTTTGGCCGGACTATGGGCCCGAACACCTGGCCGCCGCGTTGACGGAATATCGCAGCCGCGACCGTCGCTATGGAGGTATCGCCGTCGATGACGTCGCCGTCGCCGGCTAAACGTTTCAACTGGAGCAACCTGCGGATCCGTGTCGCTTCGGCCACGGTGCTGGTGCCCATGGTCGTGGCAGCCGTCTGGTTCGGCGATGTCTGGTACCTGGGGCTGATCCTGGTGGGCGTCGCGCTCCTCGCTCGTGAATGGGCGGAGATGAGCGCCAGGCGGTCCGTCCTCGGCGTGGCCGTGGCGATCGGCGCCGCCGTGGCGATCTCGGTGATCGTCGCCTTTCGCGGCCATTACTACATCACCTGGCCCGTGGTCGTGATCGGGGCCCTGGCCGCGGCCCTGATGGCGCGCGGCGCCGTCGAACGACGGGCGGACGCGGCGTATGGCGTGATCTACATCGCGCCGGCGGTGATCGCGATGATCTGGCTGCGCCGCATGGAGGCCGGCCTGTCCTGGACCTTGCTGATGTTCACCGTCACCTGGTTCGCCGACATCTTCGCCTTCGCGACCGGAAGCCTGCTGAAAGGCCCCAAGCTCTGGCCGCGCTATTCGCCCAACAAGACCTGGTCGGGCTTCTTCGGGGGATTGGTCGCCGCGTCGCTGGGCGCGATCGGCATCGTCGCCCTGTCCGCGGCGCTGCCGGCCTTGCCGGACCTGCACCTGGCCTGGCCGGTGGCGGCCGTGATCGGTCTGCTGGGCGGTCTGGCCACCATGGCCGGCGATCTTTGGGAATCGATGCTCAAGCGCCGGTTCGGCGTGAAGGACTCGGGCGACCTGATCCCCGGCCATGGCGGCATGCTCGACCGGGTCGACGGCCTGATGTTCGCGGCGATCATCGTGGCCGGCGCGCGCCTGCTCGACCAGTGGGGATGGCTGCCTTGACCGCCGCCCGCAAGGTGGTGGTTCTCGGCTCCACAGGCTCAATCGGCGTCTCGACCCTGGATCTGTTCGAGCAGGCGGGCGTCTCGGTCGAGATCCTGGCTTTGACGGCGGGTCGCAACGTCGAGAAGTTGGCCCAGCAGGCGCTGCGCTGGAAGCCCCAGGTGGCCGTCATCGACGACGAAACTGGCTTGCCGGAGTTGCGCGAACGCCTGGCCGGCTCGGGCGTACGCGCCGCGGCCGGCGCCGCGGCGGTCTCCGAAGCCGCCGCCATGGGCGCGGACTGGGTCATGTCGGCGATCGTCGGAGCGGCCGGCCTGGCCCCGACCCTGGCCGCCGCCCGCACGGGCGCTGTCATCGCCCTAGCCAACAAGGAAAGCCTGGTCTGCGCGGGGCCGGCCCTGCTGGCCATCGCTCGCGAGGCCGGCGGCTCGGTGATTCCGGTCGATTCCGAACATTCGGCGATCTTCCAGGTGCTGCAGCGCGATTGTCTCGATCAGGTGGCGCGCCTGATCCTGACAGCCTCGGGCGGTCCCTTTCGCACCTGGGACAAGGCCGCCATGGCCAAGGCCACCCCGGAGCAGGCGGTGGCCCATCCCAATTGGTCGATGGGCGCCAAGATTTCTGTCGATTCCGCGACGATGATGAACAAGGGCCTCGAGATGATCGAGGCGTCGTACCTGTTCGACACGCCGCAGGAGCGGATCGGGGTCGTGATCCACCCGCAGTCCGTGATCCACAGCCTGGTCGAATACGCCGACGGTTCGACCCTGGCCCAGTTGGGCCCGCCGGACATGCGCAGCCCGATCTCCTGCGCCTTCTCCTGGCCGCAAAGACTTTCCTGGCCGGCCAAGCCTCTGGACCTGGCGGCCTACGCCCAACTGACGTTCGAAGAACCCGACCTGGATCGCTTCCCGTCGATCGCCATCGCCCGCGAGGCCCTGCGCCTGGGGGGAGGGGCGCCGGCGGCGATGAACGCGGCGAATGAAGTGGCCGTCGCGGCCTTCCTTGACCGCCAGATCGGCTTTCTGGATATTGCCGGCGCGGTGGCGGGGACACTTGAGCGCATGAACGGCCTGGGCGAGCTCGCCGACAGCGCCGGCGACGCCCTCGACAGCGCGATGATGACCGACGCCTCGGCTCGCCGTATTGCGGCCGAGGTTGTCGGCCAGAAGCGTATTTAGAGACTGACCGGGGAGTTAGGCGCCACCTTATGATCGGCTTTTTGACGCAACTCTTCGCGTTTGTGTTCGTCCTGTCCGTCGTCGTGACAGTGCACGAGCTCGGCCATTTCTGGGCCGCGCGAGCCTGTGGCGTCGCCATCGACTGCTTCTCGATCGGCTTTGGCCCCAAGATCGTCGCGTGGCGCGATAAGACCGGTGTCGAATGGCGGATCGCCTCCATTCCCTTGGGCGGCTATGTCCGCTTTTCCGGCGACGACAACGCCGCCAGCGTGCCTGACGGCGCCGACCTGGCGATTCTCAAGCGCGAGATCGCCTCGCGCGAGGGCGAGGCCGCCGTTTCGCGCTACTATCACTTCAAGCCTGTCTGGCAGCGCGCGATCATCGCCGTCGCCGGGCCGGTGGCCAATTTCCTGCTCGCGATCGCCGTCTTGTCGGTGTTCATGGCGACGATCGGCGAGACGCGCAATCCGGCCCGCGTGTTCGGCGTGACGCCGGGCAGCGCCGCCGAAGCGGCCGGCTTCAAGGCCGGCGACGTGGTGGTCAAGGCCGATGGCCGCAAGATCGAGACGTTCCAGGACCTGAACGGCTACGTCATGTTGCGGGCCAAGCTGCCGATCGACTTCACGGTCCAGCGCGGCGCGACGACGCTCCACCTGACGGGCGTGCCTCGGGAGGTCGAGGTCCAGGATCAGATCAACGGCCGCATGAAGATCGGCCGACTGGGCATCGAGGGGCGCAGCACGCCCACCCGCTACCGCTCCAGCGTCTGGCGCGCCGTTCCGGACGCGGCCGTCGAGGTCTGGGACCAGATCTCCACCATCGGCTTCTATCTCGGCCGCCTGGTCACGGGCCAGATCGCCGCCGACCAGATCAGCGGCGTGATCGGCATCGGCCACACGGTCGGCGCGGTGGCCAAGGCCAGCACCGCCGACGCGCCCGATGTCCCCACGATGGTGCTGCGCTTCTTCATCAGCATGATGCTGCTGGTGGCGACCCTCTCGGTCAGCATCGGTTTCATGAACCTGCTGCCCATTCCCGTTCTCGATGGCGGGCATCTGCTGATGTACGCCTATGAAGCCATCGCCCGACGCCCGCTCAAGGCGAAGTTCCAGGCGGCCGGCTTCAGAGCGGGGCTTGCCTTGATCCTCGGTTTCATGCTGTTCGCGGCCTGGAACGACCTTCACCGCTACGATGTGTTCAAATTCATTGGCGGCCTGTTCTCGTGACCTGGTCTCGTGAGCCGCGCCGTCTGTCCATGATTGGTCCCATGCACAAAATTCGCGCCCATAGCGCCGCGTTCGCCACCGGCGTTGCGCTGCTTCTCGGTTCCACCGCGTTGACCGCACCCCAGGCGGCTTTCGCCCAGGCCCAGACGGGCGTGGTCCAGCGGATCGTGGTGCAGGGCAACGAGCGCATCGAGCAGGGGACCGTGCTGTCCTACCTGCCGATCCAGCCGGGCGAGACGGTCGATCCGCAACGCCTCGACCTGGCGCTGAAGACCCTGGCCCGCACCGACCTGTTCGCCGACGTGAAGATCGAGCTTGTGGGCGGCGACCTGATCGTCAAGGTCGTCGAGAACCCGATCATCAACCAGGTGGTCTTCGAGGGGAATTCGGCCCTCAAGGAAGACAAGCTGAAGGACGAGGTGCAGATCCGTCCGCGCGGCATCTTCACCCGCGCCAAGGTGCAGGCCGACGTCCAGCGCATCATCGAGCTCTATCGCCGCTCGGGCCGCATCTCCGCGACCGTCACGCCCAAGGTGGTCGAGCTGCCGCAAAAGCGCGTCGACCTGGTGTTCGAGATCAGCGAAGGCCCCAAGAGCGGCGTGCTGGGCGTCAACTTCCTGGGCAACAGCGAGTTCTCGGACAACGACCTGAAGGACGTCATCGTCACCAAGGAGTCGCACTGGTACAAGTTCCTGACCAGCAACGACAATTACGACCCTGATCGGATCGAGTACGACCGCGAGCAGCTGCGCAAGTTCTATCGCAACCGCGGCTATTTCGACTTCCGCGTCGTGGCCTCGGTCGCGGAGCTGGCCACGGACAAGAACGGTTTCGCGGTCACCTACACGATCGACGAAGGTCCCAAGTACAAGTTCGGCAAGGTCACCGTCGAAACCGAGCTGAAAAAGTTGGACGGCAACCTGCTGGCCCAGATCCTGCCGATCCGCGCCGGCCAGCTGTACGAAGACGACAAGATCGAACAGGCCACCGACGCCCTGACCTTCGCGGCGGGCGCGGCCGGCTTCGCCTTCGTGGACGTTCGTCCCCGCTACGTGCCCAACCGCGAAACAAACACCGTGGACGTCGTGTTCTCGGTGCGCGAAGGCCCGCGGGTCTATGTCGATCGGATCGACATCGTCGGCAACACCCGCACGCTCGACTATGTCGTGCGCCGCGAACTCGAAGTGGCCGAGGGCGACGCCTACAACCGGGTGCTGGTCGACCGCTCCAAGAACCGGGTGCGGGCGCTCGGCTTCTTCAAGGACGTCAACATCGAGGAAGTGCCGGGCGCGGAGCCCGATCGCACGACCCTGCGGGTCAAGACCGAAGAGCAGCCGACGGGCGAACTGTCTTTCAGCGCCGGCTACAGCTCGGTCGACAAGCTGGTGCTCGATGTCGGCATCACCGAGCGGAACTTCCGCGGTCGCGGTCAGAACCTGCGGGCCCGCGTCTCGGTCGGTTCGCTCCGCCAGCAGATCGACTTCGGCTTTACCGAGCCGCGCTTCCTGGGCCGCGACCTGCGCGCCGGCCTGGACCTGTATTCCTACCGTTATGACCTGAGCGACTACGCCGCCTACGACACCGAGTCGACCGGCGGCACGCTGCGCCTGGGCTTCCCGCTGACCCAGAACGCCTCGATGGGCCTGCGCTATCAGCTCCGTCAGGACAAGGTCAGCGTCGAGGACAGCCTCTGCGCCAGCGGCTCGGTGTCCGACATCCTGTGCTTGCAGCGCGGCTCGTACATCACCTCGCTGTTCGGCTACAACCTGCGCATCGACAAGCGCAACGACCCGCTCCAACCGACGCGGGGCTGGTTCGCCGATCTGAGCCAGGACCTGGCCGGCTTCGGCGGCGACGTGAAGTATCTGAGGACCGAAACCGACGCCGGTTGGTATTGGGGCTTCAACAAGGACTTCATCTTCAGCGCCACGGGGTCCGCGGGCTACATCGAGGGTTGGGGCGGCGACAACATCCGCATCAACGACCGCTTCTATAAAGGCGGCTCCACCTTCCGCGGCTTCGAGATCGCCGGTATCGGCCCGCGCGACACGACGACGCAGAGCAGCGCCCTGGGCGCCAAGCTGTATGCGATCGGTACGTTCGAGCTGACCGTTCCGACCTTCCTGCCCGAGCAGTACGGCATCAAGGCCGCGGTGTTCACCGACTTCGGTACCGCCGGACAACTGGACGATATCGATCGTCTGAAGTCTGATGGTACGATCAACCCGAACATCAAGGACGGCCTTGGCCTGCGGGCTTCGGCGGGTCTGAGCATCGACTGGAAGTCCCCCATGGGTCCAATCCGGTTCGATTTCAGCCATATTCTCGCTAGAGAAGACTACGACAGAACTGAAACCTTCCGGTTCTCCACCTCCACAAGGTTCTAACCAACATGACCTCCAAGTTCCTCGCCGCGACCGTCTCGGGTCTGGCCGCTCTCGCCACGGCGTCGGGCGCTTTCGCCCAGGCCGCGCCGCCCGCCGCCGCTCCGGCGGTCACGCACGGCGCGCCGATCGCCGGCGTCTGCATCTTCTCCAGCCAACGCGCGGTCGCCACCTCGCAGGTCGGCAAGGCGGTCGACGCCCGCCTGAAGACCATCATCGCCCAGGTCAACGCCGAGCTCACCGGCGAACGCACCACCCTGGACAACGACGCCAAGGCCCTGGACGCCAAGAAGGGCACCCTGGAGCAGAGCGCTCTGGAGCAACAGGCCGCCGCCCTGCAGGTCCGCGCCAACGCTTGGCAGCGTAAGGGCCAACTGCGCCAGCGCGAAGTCGAGGCCACCGAGCAGAAGCAACTGGCTCGCGTCTATCAGGAACTCGACCCGGCCATCCGTCAGGCCTATCAGGCCAAGACCTGCTCGATCCTGATCGAGCGGGACTCGGTGCTGCTGGGCAATCCGGCGATGGACATCACCGACGCCGTCGTGACCGCGGTCGACGCCCGCATCAAGACCCTGACCTTCGACCGCGAACGTCTGGACCAAGCGGCTCCGGGGGCTCAAGCTCTGCAACCGACTCCCAAGAAGCCCTAATCGAGTCGGCTCGGGCAACGCCCGGGCTGCTCGCGAGAGGATCAATGCCGGACCCGCGCTTTTTCGAAGACCTGGGTCCGGCGACCCTCGCTGAACTGGCCAGCCTGAGCGGCGCTCGGCTGGCCGAGCCCGACGACGGTCGGCATCTGATCTCGCACGTCGCGCCGCTCGAGAGCGCCGACGCCGGCGCCGTCACCTTTCTCTCCGATCCCAAGCGCCTGGCCGACCTCGCCGGTCTCGGCGCCGCCGCCTGCTTCCTGCGTCCCGAACACGCCGCGCAGGCTCCGAGCGGCTGCAGGCTGCTGCTGACGAGCCATCCACAGGCCTCGTGGGCCGCCGCGGCGGCGCGTCTCCACGCGCCTCGGCGTCACGACGGCCCGTCGCACGGCGTCCATCCCGACTGCGAACTGGAGGACGGCGTAAGCCTGTCTCCCGGGGTGATCGTCGGGCAGGGGGCCAGGATCGGTCGCGGCAGCCATCTCGCGCCGGGCGTGGTGATCGGACCCGGCGTCGCCATCGGTCGCGACTGCCGGATCGGCGCCAATGCGGTGATCGGTTTCGCCCTGATCGGCGACCGGGTGTCGATCCATGCCGGGGCGGTGATCGGCGAGGCGGGATTCGGCGCGGCCGCCGGCCCCAGGGGCGTCGTCGACCTTCCGCAGCTGGGGCGGGTGATTCTGCAGGACGGGGTGACGATCGGCGCCAACAGCTGCGTGGATCGGGGCGCCTTCGGCGATACGACGATCGGCGAGAACACCAAGATCGACAATCTCGTCCATGTCGCCCACAACGTCCGGCTCGGTCGCAACTGCGTCGCCGCCGCCTTCACGGGAATTTCCGGCAGCACGGTGGTGGGCGACGGAGTCGCGTTCGGCGGCAAGGCCGGCGTGGCCGATCATCTGACGGTCGGCGCGGGCGCCCAGATCGGCGCCTCGGCGTCGGTCTTCAAGGACGTGCCGGCCGGCGAAACATGGACTGGGTTTCCGGCGCGACCGCTGAAGCGGTGGCTCCGAGAGACCGCATGGCTGTCGCGCAAGGCGGACGGCCGGGGAACCAAGGGGCTAGAATGAGCCGATCCAAAACCGAAGAGCCCCACGCCCAAGAGGGTTTGGTCAACATCGACATCGCCGAGATCCTGAGCCGGATCCCGCACCGCTATCCGTTCCTGCTGGTGGATCGGGCCGAGGCCTATCGGCCTCACCAGTCGATCGTCGGCATCAAGTGCGTGACGATCAACGAGCCGTTCTTCCAGGGCCACTTCCCGGGCAATCCGGTGATGCCGGGCGTGCTGATCATCGAGGCCCTGGCCCAGACGGGCGCGGTGCTGATGAGCAAGTCGCTCGAGGTCGACACCGAAGGCAAGACCATCTTCTTCATGTCGGTCGACAATGCGCGCTTCCGCAATCCCGTGCGTCCCGGCGACGTGATCCGCATGGAGGTCGAGGTGGTTCGCGCGCGCTCGAGCATCTTCAAGTTCAAGGGCGTGGCCAAGGTCGGCGACAAGGTGGCCGCCGAGGCCGAGTTCGCGGCCATGGTGGTGGAGACGCCGAAGGCATGACCCAGATCCATCCGACCGCCATCGTTTCGCCCGGCGCGCAGCTGGGCCAGGACGTCGAGATCGGCGCCTTCTGCACCGTCGGGCCCAAGGTCCAGCTGGGCGACGGCGTGCGTCTGGTCTCGCATGTGGTGGTCGAGGGGGCGACGCAGATCGGGGGCGGCACGACCGTCTATCCGTTCGCGGTCCTGGGCGCCGCGCCCCAGCACCTGGCGCACAAGGGCGAGGACACCCGGCTGACGATCGGCGAGCGCAACATCATCCGCGAGCATGTCACCATGCACACGGGCACGGTCGCCGGCGGCGGCGTGACCTCGGTCGGCTCCGACAGCCTCTACATGGTCGGCGCCCACGTCGCCCACGACTGCATCATCGGCGATCGGGTGACCTTCGCCAACAACGCCACCCTCGGCGGTCACGTGGTGATCGGCGACTTCGTGTTCATGGGCGGGCTGTGCGCCGTCCACCAGTTCACCCGCATCGGCCGCTATTCGTTCGTCGGCGGCGGCGGCGTGGTGACCAAGGACGTCATTCCCTACGGTTCGGTCTGGGGCAACCACGCCCACCTCGAGGGCCTGAACCTGGTCGGTCTCAAGCGCCGCGGCTTCTCGCGCGAGGCCATCAACGCCCTGCGCGCCGCCTATCGCCTGCTGTTCGCCGACGAAGGCACCTTCCAGGAGCGCCTGGACGACGTGGCCGAGACCCACGCGGGCACTCCGGAGGTGATGGAGATCGTCGAATTCGTCCGCGCCGAAGCCAACAGGCCCCTGTGCCTTCCCGAGCGCGAAGTCTAGGAGAGGCCGTGCGCAAGCTTGGTCTGATCGCCGGCGGCGGTTCCCTCCCGGTGGAACTGGCGCAGCACTGCGAAGCGGCCGGTCGGCCGTTCGCGGTGATGCGCCTTCGCGCGTTCGCCCATCCCGTCCTGGCCCGCTATCCCGGCGTAGAGGTCGGGCTGGGCGAGTTCGGCAAGGTGTTCAAGGCGCTGCGGGCCGAGGGCTGCGAGGCCGTCTGCTTCGCCGGCGTCGTCGATCGCCCCGACTTCGCGGCCATCAAGCCCGACCTGCGCGGCCTGACCGTGATCCCCGGCCTGGTGAACGCCGCCCGCAAGGGCGACGACGCCCTGCTGCGCCGCCTGCTGGCCGAGTTCGAGAAGGAAGGCTTCGCGATCGAAGGCGCGCACGAGGTGCGGGGCGAGATGACCCTGCCGCGCGGCCCCCTGGGCCGGCGCCTTCCCAAGGACGAGCACCGCGCCGACATGGACCGCGCCCTGGATGTCGCCCGGGCCATCGGCGCGCTCGACGTCGGGCAGGGGGCCGTGGTCTGCGACGGTCTGGTCCTGGCGGTCGAGGCCCAGGAAGGCACCGACGCCATGCTGCGGCGGGTGGCCGACCTGCCCCAGGCCATTCGCGGCAACGCCGAGGCGCCGCGCGGCGTCCTGGCCAAGGCGCCCAAGCCGATTCAGGAGACCAAGGTCGACCTGCCCACCATCGGCGTCGCCACCGTGCAGCGCGCCGCCCGGGCCGGTCTGGCCGGGGTGGTCGGCGAGGCCGGCCGCCTGCTGATCGTCGATCGCGAGCAGGTGATCGCCTGCGCCGACGACCTGGGCCTCTTCGTGTACGGGGTCGAACCAAAGGCCGACGCATGACCTCGCAGGCCCGCCCGCTGACCGTGATGCTGGTGGCGGCCGAGGCCTCGGGCGACGCGCTCGGCGCCGGCCTGGCGCGGATCCTTCGCCGGCGCCTGGGCGCGGACAAGGTCCGCTTCGTCGGCGTCGGCGGCGCCAAGATGGCGGCCGAGGGCGTCCAGAGCCCGTTCGACATCGCCCAGCTGTCGATCCTGGGCATCGTGGAGAGCCTGAAAGCCTATCCGCGCGCCATGGCCCGCCTGAAGGACACCCTGGCCCTCGCGGCTCGGGAAAAGCCCGACGTGGCGGTGCTGATCGACAGCTGGGGCTTCAACATCCGCCTGGCCAAGGCGCTGCGCAGCCAGGATCCTAGCCTGCCTCTGGTCAAGTACGTCGCGCCCCAGGTCTGGGCCTATCGCGCCAGCCGCGCCAAGGACCTGGCGGGGGCGGTCGACCTGCTGCTGTCCATCCAGCCGATGGACAAGCCGTTCTTCGACGCCGTCGACCTGCCCAGCGTGTTCGTCGGCAACTCCGCCCTGGCCCATGACTTCAGTCAGGCCGATCCGGCCAGGCTGCGCGCCGTGATCGGGGCGGGGCCCGGCGAGCCGATCCTGCTGGTGCTGCCCGGCAGCCGTCCGTCCGAGATCCAGCGGGTCATGCCGCCGTTCGAGGACGCCGTGCGCCGCCTGAAAGCCCACCGGCCCGATCTGCACGTGGTGGTCCCGGCCGCCTCCACCGTGTCCGTGGTGGTCAAGGCCCGCGTCGCCGCCTGGCCGTTCCGCGCCCATGTGATCGAGGACGAGGCGCTGAAGGATGATGCGATGGTCGCCGCCACGGTGGCCCTGGCCTGCAGCGGCACGGTGACCACCGAGCTGGCCCTGGCCGGCTGTCCGATGGTGGTGGGCTACGTCACCGGCAAGATCACCTACGCCCTGCTCAAATCGATGTTCAAGCCGCGCTGGGTGACGCTGTTCAACATCGCCGCCGAGGCCGAGGTCGCGCCCGAATTGCTGCAGGGCGCCTGCACCGGCCAGGCGCTGGCCGACCAGGTCGCCCGGCGGCTGGACAACCCGGACCTGCGCCGAACCCAGGTCGCGGCCCAGAACGCCGCCCTGGACCGGATGGGGCGCGGCATGCCCGATCCCTCGGAAGCGGCGGCTTCGGCCCTCCTGGGCTTCCTGAGGGTCCAGGAGGCGGCTGTCTAGCCCGCCAGACGTCGGGCGTTAAGCAAGCCTTTAAGATCCGCTTCACGGCTCTCCATTAAGCTGAAAGCCCTGGCGACACCTCCTCGCCGGTTGGAGACCTGGCGTGCCGATCTTCTCGATCGCCCCTTTGTCGTCCGTGACGCCGGCCGCCCCCGTGACCCGGGCCGACCTGGCGGCCGACGCGCTTGCCCGAATAGCCGTCATCCAGACGGTCGAGACCCTGGGCGCGATGGTCGACCAGTCGCAGTCCCAACCCCAGGGCGATACGGCCGATCTGGCCAAGAACGCCGTGGGCGAGGGCGAGGTCAGCCGAGCCAGGGCTCCCGAGGCCAAGGCGGTCGCCGCGGGTCCCGAGATCCAGGCCGAGACGACCGCCCGGGCGGTCGCCGCCGCCGCCGGCCGAGCCGCTGGTCGGCAGGCCGGCCTGGCGCCGCTGATGGCCGACATGGCCCAAGCGGCCGCCGAACCGGGCACCCCACATCCGGTGAAGGCGGCTATCGCCCAGGTCATGGCGCTGAGCGCTCGCCTGGACGGTCAGATCAGCGGCCCGGAGATCCGCCAGGCCCTGCAGCGGTCCGGTCTGTTTCTGGAGGCTCGCCTGGCGTCCAGCGGCCAAGCTCAGCGCCCTCAAGTCGGGGCCCAGGCGGGCCCCGCCCTGAACCCGACGCCGAACGGCGACATGAAGGCGGCGCTGCTGGTGTTCCGCGAGGTGGTCAAGGCCTGGGCCGGCGCCATGCCGCCCACCGCGGCCCAGGCGGCCGGCTCCGCGCTGGTCCCGGCCGCGACGCCTGACCCAGCCGCCACGGCGGCGGCCGCTTCGGCGCAACTGGCCGATCGCGGCACGCCTCAGGCCATGGCCGCCGCGCCGGCCGCCGGCCTGACGGCGTCGGCCCAGGCGAGCGCGCTGGACCTTGAACCTCCGCTTCCGACCGCCGTCCCCTCGCAGGATGTCGCGGTCGAGGCCGCGCCGCCCAGGATGCATTGGCCCAATGTCAACGCACCGCCGGCCGCCGCCCGTCCGCCGCAGCCGTCGCAGGCCTCCCAGCCGCCGTCGTTGCCGGCGTTCGGCGCCATCGTCGCCGAAGATTTCCCGCTGACGCCGTCCGCCGGGCCGCGCGCCGCCTCGGCCGCGGCCATGGCCTATGGCGGCTCGGAGATCGCGCCGGGCCCTCCGTCCGAGACCCCGCCGCCCTATCGCGGCGCCCCGACCCACGCCCAGGCGGCCGCACAGCCTGGCTTGCCCGCCGGCTCCGCGCCGCACGCCGTGGCTCAACGCCTGCTGGCCGAGACCGGAGCGGCGCTGGCCCGCACCGAGCTGCTGCAGATCGCCTCGCTGCCCGAGCCGCCGGTCGCCGGACGGCCCGCCGGGGAGCATGGCGCGCGCTGGGTGTTCGACATGCCGTTCATGACCCCCCAGGGGCCGGCCGCCGCCCAGTTCGAGATCAGCCGCGACATCTATCGCGACGGGGGCGGCTCGGGCGGAGAGGACGGCCGGGCGCTGGGCCGCACCTGGCGCGCCCGCTTCTCGCTCGACGTGGAGCCCATGGGGCCCGTCCACGCCCAGGTGGCCCTGACCGGCGACCGGGCCCGCGTGTCGCTATGGGCCGAGCGACCGGCCGCGATGGCCCGCCTGCGCACCGGCGAAGAACGCCTGAACAGCGCGTTGCGCGAGGCGTCGCTGGAGCCCGAGGTGGCCTTCCACGCCGGCCAGCCCCGCGCCCCGGCCGCCGCGCCGGGCCAGTTCCTGGACCAGGCCACATGACCGGCGCCATCCGCTCCGCCGGGCCGCGCATCGCGGTGGCCTTGCACTACGAGGAGCCCAACGCCCCGCGGGTGGTCGCCAGCGGCCGCGGCTGGGTCGGGGACAAGATCATCGAGACCGCCCGCGAACACGGCGTGCCGATCGAGGAGAACCCCGCCCTGGCCCAGGCCCTGTCGACCGTCGAGCTCGACGACGAGATCCCCGAAGCGCTCTACGTCGCCGTGGCCGAGATCCTGGGTTTCATCCTGCGCAGCGCCGAAGCCCGCTAAAGAAAAAGGCCCCGCTTTCGCGGGGCCTTCTGCAGTCTCAGCGATCCAAAAGCGCCTAGCCGCGCTTTTCGACGGCCACGTAGTCGCGCTGGGTCGCGCCCGTGTACAGCTGGCGCGGGCGGCCGATCTTGCGCGAGGGATCCTCGAACATTTCCTTCCACTGGCTGATCCAGCCGACGGTGCGGGCCAAGGCGAACAGCACGGTGAACATGTTGGTCGGGAAGCCCATGGCGCGCAGGGTGATGCCCGAATAGAAGTCGATGTTCGGATAGAGCTTGCGATCGATGAAGTAGGGATCGCTGAGCGCGACCTTTTCCAGCTCCATCGCCACGTGCAGCAGCGGGTCGTTGATGCCCAGCTGCTCCAGCACCTCGTAGCAGGTCTTCTGCATGACCTTGGCGCGCGGGTCGAAGTTCTTGTACACGCGGTGGCCGAAGCCCATCAGCTTGTACTTCTTGTCCTTCACGCCCTGCACGAAGGCGGGGATGTTCTCGACCGTGCCGATCTCCTCCAGCATCTCCAGGGCTTCCTGGTTGGCGCCGCCGTGCGACGGACCCCAGAGACAGGCGATGCCGGCGGCGATGCAGGCGAACGGGTGGGCGCCCGACGAACCGGCCAGGCGGACGGTCGAGGTCGAGGCGTTCTGCTCGTGGTCGGCGTGCAGGATGAAGATGCGGTCCATGGCGCGGGTCAGGACGGGGTTGGGAACCCAGTCCTCGGCCGGCACCGAGAAGCACATGCGCAGGAAGTTTTCCGAGTAGCTGAGCTCGTTGCGCGGCGTCACGAACGGACGGCCTTGCGAATACTGGAAGGCGCGCGCGGCGATGGTCGGCATCTTGGCGATCAGGCGATGGGCGCTGATCTCGCGTTGCTTGGGGTCATCGACGTTCAGGCTGTCGGCGTAGAAGGCCGACAGGGCGCCGACCGCGCCGGTCATCACGGCCATCGGGTGGGCGTCGCGACGGAAGCCCTGGAAGAAGCTGTCGAACTGGGCGTGCAACATCGTGTGGTAGGTGATGTTGTGTTCGAACTTGGTGAATTCCTCGGCCGTCGGCAGTTCGCCGTTCAGCAGCAGGTGGCAGACCTCGAGAAACGAGGACTTCTCGGCCAGCTGGTCGATCGGATAGCCGCGGTGCAGCAAAATGCCGGCGTCGCCGTCGATATAGGTGATCTTGCTCTCGCAGGACGCGGTCGAGGTGAAGCCCGGATCGAACGTGAAGTGGTCGGAGTCGGCATAGAGCTTGCGGACGTCCAGGACGTCCGGACCCGTGCTGCCCTTGAGGATCGGCAGGTCGTAGTTGTTGTCGCCGATCGTCAGCGTGGCTTTGTCGGTCATGCGGGAGACCCCTTCAAGAGTGGAACGGTCGGTCCAGTTTTCGATTTCGCGGTTGCGTTATAGCGCCTCATGCGCGCGACGCCAGGGCGTCGTCAAGTCGCCCCAGAGACTCGTCGCGACCCAGGGCTGTCATGATCTTGTTCAGGTCCGGCGCCTGGGCGCCGCCCGTGAGAATTCCGCGTAACGACGGTCCGAACTTGCCGAAGCCGACGCCCTCTGATTCCGCGAAGGATTTCAACAGGGTCTCCAGCTCCGACACGCCCCAGACCGGGGCCGCGCCCAGCTGAGCGCGCAGGCGGGTCAGCCGTTCCACGGTCTCTTCGGTCAGTTGCTTTAGGGTCTTTTCCTCGAGCGCGAGCGGACGCACCTTCAGCGCGAACGCGCAGTGCTCGGCCAACTCCAGGATGGTCTTGGCGCCTTCCTTGACCTGCGGCACCACGGCCAGCAGGCGCGCGGCGGCGTCGGCGGGCAGGTCGGCCTTCTGGGCCTGGAGCGCCTTCAGGGTCAGGTCGGCCAGGCGGCCGTCCTCGGCCACGCGCAGGTGCTGGCCGTTGATGAAGTTCAGCTTGGCCCAGTCGAGACGGGCAGGGGCCTTGACCACGTCCTTGACGTCGAACCAGCTGATCGCCTGCTCGTCGCTGAACACCTCGTCGTCGCCATGGCCCCATCCCAGGCGGGCCAGGTAGTTGCGCATGCCCTCGGGGATGTAGCCCATGTCGGCGAACTCGCCGACGGCCTGGGCGCCGTGACGCTTGGACAGCTTGGCGCCGTCCGGGCCATGGATCAGCGGGATGTGGCCGAAGGCGGGCAGGGCCCAGTCGTTGGCCTGATAGATCAGGGTCTGGCGGGCGGCGTTGTTCAGGTGGTCGTCGCCGCGGATCACGTGGGTGACGCCCATGTCGTGGTCGTCGACCACCACGGCCAGGTTATAGGTCGGGGCGCCGTCCGCGCGCAGCAGCACCAGGTCGTCCAGGTCGGCGTTGTTGAAGGTCACCGGACCCTTGACCAGGTCATCGACCAGGGTCGTGCCCTCGGTCGGACCCTTGAAGCGAATGACGTGCGGGGCGCTGGGATCGTTGGGCGGCGGGGCGTCGCGCCAGGGCGAGCGCAGGGCGGGACCGCCGGCCCGGGCGGCCTCGCGGGCGGCGGCCAGTTCCTCGACGGTCATCCAGCAGCGATAGGCGCGGCCGGCGGCCAGCATCTCTTCCACGACCGCGCGGTGGCGGTCGGCGCGGCTGTACTGGAAGACCACCTCGTCGTCGGACTTCAGGCCCAGCCAGTCCAGGCCCTCGAAGATCGCGGCGACGGCGGCCTCGGTCGAACGCTCGCGATCTGTGTCCTCGACGCGAACAAGGAACTTCCCACCCGTATGGCGTGCATATAACCAGTTGAACAGCGCCGTGCGCGCGCCGCCGATGTGCAGGAAGCCGGTGGGCGAGGGCGCGAAGCGGGTGACGACGCCTCCACGCTTGTCTTGGAGCGTCGGCGCGGGGGAGGATTGGGTCATCGAGATCAAGGCTGACGGACTGGAGGCCACCGAGGTGGCGAGGACCGCGGCGTCGGACAAGGCCGACGGCGGCTGGGCCGCGCGTCTTAGCACGGGGTTTCGCGCGCGTCATAGCGTGGGAGCGGTAACAGCTTCACTGATCGACGAGATCGCCGCCAACCGCGAGCGTTGGATGCTGTGGTCGCCCGTGGCCTTCGGCCTGGGCGCCGCCGGATACCTCGAACTGAGGGCAGAGCCTTCGTGGCTGCTGATGGTCGGATGTACGGCGGGCCTGGCGATCCTGGCGGGGCTGATCGGCCGGCGCTCCGGCCAGGGGCTGTCGGTGCTGCTGGTGCTGGCGACGTTCCTCGCGGCCGGCGCCCTGGCCGGCAAGGTGCGTTCCCACGCCGTCGCGGCCCCCATCCTGGCCAGCGAACGGACGGTGATGACGGTGGACGGCTTCGTGGTCGACGTGGTCAGCCCGGGGGCGGGCGGACCCCGCGTGCTGATCGCGCCTGTCGAGATCAGCCGGCTGGCGCCGGAGAACACGCCCAAGCGGGTGCGCGTCACCCTCGACGCCGACGACGTCCCCGCGCCGGGCCAGGCGATTCGCCTCCGGGCCATGCTGGGACCGCCGCCGCCCCCGGCCGCGCCGGGAGCCTACGACTTCGCCCGCGACGCCTGGTTCCATGGCGTCGGCGGCGTCGGCTTCGCGATCGGCGCGCCGCGGGCCACCGTCCTGGACCCGCCGCCGTGGCGGCTGCGGGCGGCCATGGCGGTCAACGCCTTCCGCTGGCGACTGGCCAGCCGGATCGTCCGGGACATGGGCGTCGAACGCGGCGGGATCGCCGCGGCCATGGTCACCGGCCACGAGGCCTGGATCACCCAGGACCAGACCGACGCCATGCGGGCGTCCGGCCTGGCCCACATCCTGTCAATCTCCGGCCTGCACATGGCCATCGTCGGAGGCTTCCTGTTCGGCCTGGTGCGGCTGGGCGTCGCCGCCTGGCCGTGGGCGGCGCTGCGGGTTCCAGGCAAGAAGGTCGCGGCCCTGGCGGGTCTGGCCGCCATCGGGACCTATCTGGTGATCTCCGGCGCGCCGCCGCCGGCCCTGCGAGCGGCGATCACCGCCACCGTGGCCTTCGCCGCCATCCTGTTTGACCGTCAGGCCGTCACCCTGCACGGCCTGGCGATCGCCGCCCTGATCATCCTGATGGTCCAGCCGGAATCGGCTGGCGCGCCTGGATTTCAAATGTCTTTCGCCGCCACCGCCGCCTTGGTGGCCCTGGCGGAGGCCTGGCCGCGTCCCGTGCGCGAGATCTCCGTGCCTTGGCCGATCCGCGTCTTCCAGGCGGCCAGCGGCTGGCTGGCGGTCAGCATCGGCGCCAGCTTCGTGGCCGGCATGGCGACCGGGCCGTTCGCCATGCAGCACTTCAACCGGGTGGCGGTCTGGGGCCTGCCGGCCAATCTGGCGGTCGCGCCGCTGTCGTCGTTCGTGATCATGCCGTTCCTGGCGGTCGGCGCGGCCCTGGAGCCGTTCGGCCTGGGCGGGCCGTTCCTGACCGTGGCCGGCTGGGGGATCGGCGCGATGATGTGGATCGCCGACAGCTTCGCCGCCGCCGGCGGGGCCCAGCGCATCGTGGCCAGCGGTCCGCCCTTCACCCTGGCCCTGGCGTTCCTCGGGCTGATGCTGCTGTGCCTGTGGCGAGGCCGCCTGCGCTGGATCGGCGTCCCGCTGGCCTTGGCCGTGGCCCTGTGGCCCCGGCCGACGCCGCCCGATGTGTGGATCGCCCCGGACGGGACCACGGCGGCCGTGCGCCAGGGACGCGAGGCGGTGCTGCTGCGTCCCGACGCCCGCCGCTTCGGAGCCGAGCTGTGGGGCCGCCGCCGGGGGCTGATCGTGCCGGAAAGCGCGACGCCCAGCCCGCTCTACGCCTGCGACCGGCGCTCCTGCGCCCCGACCGCCCAAGCGCCGGTCGCCCTGGCCCTGTCGTGGAGCAAGACGGCGCCCGACAGCGAGGGTCTGGCGGCGATGTGCGCGCAGGCCCAGATCGTGGTGCTGCGCGGCGCCGCGCCGGTCACGCCGCCGGCCTGCCGCGACCGCGTCGTGCTGGACGCCGACGATTTCGCCGTCGGGGGCGCGGCGGAGCTCTATCGCCGCAACGGTGATTGGTGGATCGTCTGGGCCCAGCCTTTGAGGGGCGTTCGGCCTTGGACCGGCGTCGCGGAGCGATAGATATGCTCAAGGGAAGGCGGGCGTTCTGAGGCCGGAGGTCGGGTCAGGCGTTAAGGCCTCTGGACCACAGCGGAGGCGATGATGGAACGGGAAGGCGGCTGCGCCTGCGGAGCGGTGCGATACGTGGCGACCGGCGGACCGCTGCGGGTGGGCCTGTGTCACTGCATGACCTGCCGCAAGCGCCACGGCGCGCCGTTCAACGCCTTCGCGGCCTTTCGCAGCGACAGGGTGAGGATCCAGGGCGCGTCGGCGATCTGGACCGGGGCCGAGCACGGCCTGATCCATGGCTGTCCCACCTGCGGGTCGCCGCTGTTCTGGACCGCGGAAGGCGAGGGCGACGGCGAGATCGAGCTTCACCTGGGGGGACTGGATGAGATCGGCCAGTTCACGCCGCAGTACGAGATCTGGGTGAAGCGCCGCGAGCCCTGGCTGCCGCCGCTAAACGTGCCGCAGTACGTGGAGAACCGGCCGGCGGGGATGGCGTCTTAGGGGGGCGGCAGGCCCCCTCCGGCCCTCCGGGCCACCTCCCCCAGAGGGGAGGATCTAGTCCGCGCAGATGCTCCCCCTCTGGGGGAGCTGTCGTGAAGCGACTGAGGGGGTCTTCAGCGCTTAGTGATACCGCCGGATCAGGCCCACCAGCTTGCCCTGCACCTCGACCTGGTCGGGACCGAAGATGCGGGTTTCGTACTTGGGATTGGCGGCTTCCAGGGCGATCGAGCCGCCCTTCTTGCGCAGGCGCTTGAGGGTGGCTTCCTCGCCGACCAGGGCCACGACGATCTCGCCGCTGTTGGCCGTGTCGCCCTTCTTGATGATCACATAGTCGCCGTCGAGGATGCCGGCCTCGATCATCGAGTCGCCCTGGACCTCGAGCACATAATGCTCGCCGCCGCCCAGCATGCTCTCAGGCACTGGCAGACGTTCGCGCTCGTGCTGAATGGCGTCGATCGGCGTGCCGGCGGCGATGCGGCCCAGAATCGGCAGCTCGCGGGTGTTGTCGGCGGCGATCGGCGCGGCGGGCGCGGCCGGAGCCTGGCCGCCGCCTTCCAGCACTTGGGGCTTGAAGGTCCCGCGGCCCCGGGGCGGGGCAGCCGTCGTGGCCTGCTGCGGCAACTTGACCACCTCCAGGGCCCGGGCCCGGTGGGCCAGGCGTCGGATGAAGCCGCGCTCCTCCAGCGCCGTGATCAAACGGTGAATGCCGGACTTGGACGCCAGGTCCAGCGCCTCCTTCATCTCGTCGAAGGAGGGGGAGACGCCGGTCTCCTTGATCCGCTCGTGGATGAACATCAGCAGCTCGTGCTGCTTGCGCGTGAGCATGTCCGGCCTCGCCAGTCGTCGCGGAACAAACCGCAAACCTCTGCAGATGTTCTCTAGGTGTTCTTAGTTGATGTCAAGTTAACGGTGTCCGCTCGACCGACCGGCGAATTTCCCAAGAAATACAGGTCCCAAGCGCCGACCAGCCCAGCGCGACCTTCGGATCGCGGCCGCTCGAAAAGGAATCAGGCCGGTTGCTCAGCGGCGGGAACGCCGGCGGCGTGTCCTTCGTTGTCGTCACCTGCGTCTCAAGCTGGGCCGCTGACAGGGGCGATTTGATGGGCGCGACACGATCAGCCAAGAGAAACAAGGCGCCGCGTCCCTCCGAACGCGGACCGATTCTCACCCGCACCCGCAACCTGAAGATGGCGCGTTCAGCCCACGCCTATGTGCGCGGCAGCACGGTCAAGTTCTACGAGTGGCTGGAGGCGGGTCAGGGCCGGCTGCCCAGCGGCCCGCCGATCTGGATTTGCGGCGATTGCCACCTGGGCAACATGGGTCCCCTGGCCGACGCCAAGGGGCGCGTGGACATCCAGATCCGCGACCTCGACCAGACGGTGATCGGCAATCCAGCCCACGACCTGATCCGGCTGGGCCTGTCCCTGGCTTCGGCGGCGCGCGGCTCGGACCTGCCCGGCGTGATCACCGCCCGAATGCTGGAAGGGCTGATCGAGGGTTACGAAGCCGCCTTGGCCGAGGACTTCGAGGCCAAGTCGCGCCATCCGCCGATGATCGGCGCGGTGTTGGGCCAGGCGACCAAGCGCACCTGGAAGCACCTGGCCGCCGAACGCCTCAGCGGGATCGAGCCGGAGATCCCGATCGGCAAGCGGTTCTGGCCGGTCAACCGCGCCGAGCGGCGGGAACTGGAAGACCTGTGCCTCAGCCAGCCCGTCCGCCGGCTGGTCACCAGTTTGAAGTCGCGCGACAGCAAGGCCGAGATCCGCTTTCTCGACGCCGCCTACTGGATGAAGGGCTGCAGTTCGCTGGGGCGTCTGCGCTACGCGGTGCTGCTGGAGGTCGACGGCGGCGACGGGGCCCCGGACATCTGCTTCCTGGACCTGAAGGAGGCGGTGAAGGCGGCCGCGCCCCGCGACCCGAAGGCCGACATGCCGCGCGACAACGCCGAGCGCATCCTCACCGGGGCCAGGGCCTTGTCGCCCAATCTCGGCGAGCGAATGGCGGCCTGCCGCTTGCTGGGCAAGCCTGTGATCGTGCGCGAACTGATGCCTCAGGACATGAAGATCGAACTGATCGGTCTGACGCCCGACGAGGCCATGGCCTCCGCCGAGTCCCTGGCCCGGGTGGTCGGAGACGCCCATGGCCGGCAAATGGACGCGGAGACCCGCCTGGCGTGGCTGAGCGAGCTGGCGCGTAATCGGTCCGGCCTGCTGGACGCGCCGTCCTGGCTGTGGTCGAGCGTCGTGGAGCTCACCGCCGCCCACGAGGCGGCCTATCTCGAGCATTGCCGCCGCTACGCGCTCGGCCTGGAGCCAAGCTAGCCCAGCAACGCCTTGGTCGCCGCCGTCACGTCGGCCTGACGCATCAGGCTTTCGCCGACCAGCATGGCCTTGGCGCCGGCCGCTTCCATCCGCACCGCGTCGGTGGCGGTGAAGACGCCGCTTTCGGTGACCAGCAGGGCGTCCTGGGGGGCTTGGGCGGCCAGGCGCTCGGTGACGGCCAGGTCGACGACGAAGCTCTTGAGGTCGCGGTTGTTGATCCCGACCAGGGTCGAGCCCAGTTTGCCCGCCCGCTCCATCTCGGCCTCGTCGTGCACCTCGACCAGGGCGTCCATGCCCAGGCGCGCGGCCTCGGCCATCAGGTCGGCGGCCACGGCGTCGTCGATCATGGCCAGGATCACCAGGATGGCGTCGGCCCCCAAGGCGCGGCTCTCGGCCACCTGCCACGGATCCACCAGGAAGTCCTTGCGGATGCAGGGCAGGGCGACGGCCGCCCGGGCGTCGATCAGGTAGCCGTCGGCGCCCTGGAAGCTGGGACCGTCGGTCAGGATGGACAGGCAGGCCGCGCCGCCGGCCGCATAGGCGCGGGCCAGGGCGGGGGGATCGAAGTCGGCGCGGATCAGGCCCTTGGACGGCGAGGCCTTCTTGATCTCGGCGATCAGCGATAGCTTGCCTGGGGCGTGATGCGCTTCCAGGGCGGCCTTGAAACCACGCGGCGCGTTGGCCGACCTGGCGGCGGAGTCGATCTGGGCGAACGAGCGACGCCGCTTTCGGTCGGCCACGTCCTCGCGCTTGTAGGCGGCGATCTTGGCGAGGATGTCGGTCATGCGGGCACGGGTTCGCTATTGGTGGCGGCCACCAGCCCGGCCAGGGCGGCTTGGGCGCGGCCGTCGTCGAGCACAGCGCCGGCCAGTTCGACGCCCTCCCGCAGGGTCTCGACCTTGTCGGCCACCAGGAAGGCGGCGGCGGCGTTGAGCATGACGATGTCGCGATAGGCGCTCTTGCGGCCGTCGAGCAGGGCGGTCAGGGCGGCGGCGTTGTAGGCGGGGTCGCCGCCGGTGATGTCGGCAAGGGCCGCGCGCGGCAGGCCCACGGCTTCCGGGGTGATCGTGAACAGGCGTAGCGCCCCGTCGCGCCATTCGGCGACCTCGGTCTCGCCGGTCGTGGTCAGCTCGTCCATGCCGGCCCCATGCACCGACCAGGCGCGCTCAGCCCCGAGAGCGCCCAACGCCTTGGCGACGGGTTCGACGAAGCGATAGGCCGAGACGCCGACCACCTGGCGCTTGGCGCCGGCCGGATTGGTCAGCGGGCCCAGCAGGTTGAAGATGGTGCGGAAGCCCAGCTGCTGGCGGATCGGCGAGACGTGCTTCATCGCGCCGTGGTGCGACTGGGCGAACAGGAAGCAGATGCCGGCCGCGTCCAGCGCCTGGCGCTGCTGAGCCAGGCTGGCGTCGATATTCACGCCCAGGGCGGCCAGGACGTCGGCGGTGCCGGATTTCGAGGTGATCGCCCGGTTGCCGTGCTTGGCGACCTTGAGGCCGCCGCCAGCCGCCACGAAGCCCACGGCGGTCGAGATGTTCAGGGTGTGCAGGCCGTCGCCGCCGGTGCCGCAGACGTCGATGACGTCATAGGGATGCTCCAGGTGGATGGCGGCGCGTCGCATGGCGCGGGCGCAGGCGGTGATCTCGCCCACGGTCTCGCCGCGCAGGCGCATGGCGGTGACCGCCGCGGCCACCTGCGCCGGGGTCGGCTCGCCACGCAGGCACGCGGCGAAGAAGATCTCGGCGTCGTCCTCGTCGAGGGTTTGGCCGTCGGCGAGCTTGGCCAGCAGAGGCTTGAAGGCGTCCGACATGCCTAGACCCAGATCGCCGCGTCGCGCTGGACCTTGGCCAGGTCCAGGAAGTTGGCCAGCAGCTGGTGGCCGCCTTCGGTGGCGATGGACTCGGGGTGGAACTGCACGCCGTAGACTGGGCGGGTCTTGTGCTGCACGCCCATGATCTCGCCGTCCTCGGTCCAGGCGGTGATCTCCAGGTCGTCGGGTAGGGTGGCCTTGTCGACCGCGAGGCTGTGATAGCGGGTGGCGATGAACGGGTTGGGCAGGCCCTTGAACACGCCCTGGTCGTTGTGGAAGATCTTGCTGGTCTTGCCGTGCATCACTTCCTTGGCGCGGATCACGTCGCCGCCGTAGGCCTGGCCGATGGCCTGGTGGCCCAGGCAGACGCCGAGGATGGCCAGGTCGTCCGGCGCGCCGCGCAGCAGCGGCAGGCAGATGCCGGCCTGGTCCGGAGCCTTGGGCCCCGGCGACAGCAGCACCGCCTTGGGCCTCAGGCCCAGGGCTTCCTGCACCGACAGGTCGTCGTTGCGGTGCACGACGGTGTCGGCCCCAAGCTCGTTCAGATAGTGGACGAGATTGTAGGTGAAGCTGTCGTAATTATCGATGACCAGGATCATGACGCCGCCAAGCTCTTGAATAAACCGCCCGAACGCTGCGGGCCCTCGCGCGCGGTCGTAGACGCAGGGCTACATCGTCCAGTTCAGCCTGGGTTGCAAGACCCGGGACCAAGCCTCAGCCTGGCGCAAGGTCCTTCAAGGCCGCCGCCGCCGCCGCGATCGCGCTGTCCCAGTCGCCGGCCGCGGGCTGCCGAAATTGCCTCAGCCCGTCGTACCAGGGGGTGTCTTCGCGCTCCATCTCCCATCGCCAACAAGTGTCGAAGCGGTTCAGCAGCCACACCGGCGCGCCGACCGCTCCGGCCAGGTGGGCGACGGCGGTGTCGACGCTGATCACCAGATCCAGATTGGCGACCAGGGCGGCGGTCTCGACGAAGTCGGTCAAGTCGTCGGTGAAGTCGTGGATCACCATGCCCGGCGGCGGATCGCGCGCCTCCAGCCCCGGCTCGTCCTTCTGCAGGGACACGAAGGTCACGCCCGGCGCGGAGGCCAGCGGGGCCAGTTGCGCGAGGGCGATCGAGCGACGCTTGTTGACGGCGTCGACCTTCGGCTGCCAGGGGCGCGACCCGCCGGCCCAGACCAGCCCCACGCGCAGGCCCTTCAGCGGCGCCAGCCGCTCGGCCCAGGCCGCCACGCGGTCTGTATCGGGCCGCAGATAGGGCGCGCCGTCGATGGTCTGATGATGCTGGTCCAGCAAACCCGCCAGGCTGAGCAGCGGGAAATGGGCGTCGAAGTCGGGCAGGGGGTCGCCGTACCCCACGATCTCGATCCCCGCCCACTGGCCGCGCAGCAGCGAGATCAAGGGGCGGTGGACCTCCAGGATCAGCCGGGCGTCGGGCGCCAACCGGTTCGCGGCCAGGGGCGCCAGTCGGCAAAACTGTAGGATGTCGCCCAAGCCCTGCTCGGCGGTGATGAGCAGTCTGCCGCCCGGCAAGGGGGAGCCGTACCATTCCGGTTGGGCGAAGACGCGTCCGTCCGGCCGGGTGTCGGTCTTCCAGCGCCAGTGATAATGCGCCCAGCCTTCGCGATATTGCCCGGCCTTCAACAGCGCGGTGCCCAGGTTGTAGTGCAGTTCAGCGTCTTCCGGCGCCAGGTCCAGCGCGGCGCGGTAAACCATCTCGGCGTCGGCGAGCCGGCCCAGGTCGTACAGCAGCACGCCCATGTCGTTCAGCACCCGGGGGGCGTTCGGCTCGAGGCGCAGGGTGCCCTGCAGGGCGTGGCCCGCCTCCTCCATCCGCCTCTGGGCGTACAGCGACCTTCCAAGGTTGTGGCGCGAGCCGATGTGGCCCGGATCCAGCAGGATCGCGGCGCGGAAGCTGACCTCGGCCTCGGCGTGGCGCTCCAGATCCATCAGGGCGATGCCGAGATTGTTGTGGAAGACCAGCGAGGCCGGCGCCAGTTCGACGGCGCGCCGAAAAGGCTCCAGGGCCTCGGCGTTGCGGCCCTGCCGGCCCAGGACCAGGCCCAGATTGTTATGGGCCTCGACGGCTCCGGGGGCCAGGGCGACGACCTGGCGATAACGATCTTCGGCCTCGGCGAAGCGACCGATCTCCTGCAGGGCCACGCCTTCACCGAACAGATGGTGGACGTCGTCCGGCTCGAGCGCCCGCGCCTTGCCGGACCATTCCTTCGCCAGATCGGGGCGGTCGAAGCGATCGGCGAGCAGGCTCATCAGCCGCCAGGCGTCGGCATGGTTGGGATCGGCCGTCAGCACCTCGGTATAGGCGGCCTGAGCCTCGGCGAAGCGGTCCGCCCGATGGTGGACGAGGCCCTCCTGAAAGCGCGAGGCGATCAAATCCGGCATGGGCCATTCCCGACAGAGCGAACTGCAGGGACTATTTCCGAGTCGGACGCCGCCGCCCATGGCTTTGCGATGATATGAAGCATTGCGGCGCACGGCGGCTCGGGCATGCTGTGGCCATGAACCCCGCTGATCCCGCCGTCGATTCCGCCGCGCTCGCCTATGCCCGAGCCCTGCTGCGCAAGCCGATGCGCCGGCAGAGGATGGGTCCGGTCCTGGCCGCGGCCGCGTTCGCCGCGTTCAGCGCGGTCGTCTTCGCCGGCGTGATGATCATGGCCCCGCCGGCGGTGGTCGAGCACCTGCCGTCCGCCCGCCTCGACGGCGAGTAGACGCGCGCCTGAAAGCGCTCGGCGCCTGCTGCGCGGGCGCCTGAAGGCCGACGCGACAAGCGTGGCCGCCGCCTGTTGCCAGGCCCTGCGATTGCTCCTCCCATGCCTCCCGCAAAGAGGGGACGATCATGAGCATTTCGCGACGCCGGTTTCTCAGCGCGGTCGGATCGGCCGGCGGCTATGGGGCGCTCTACACCACCATGATGGGCATGGGCCTGCTGGCCGCGCCGCGCGCCTATGCCGGAGCGCCCAAGTTGGGCCTAGCCGGCGGCAAGGGCGCGTCGGTGGCGATCCTCGGCGCGGGAATCGCCGGCCTGGTCGCGGCCTACGAGCTGCGCAAGGCTGGCTACACGGTCACGGTGCTGGAGGCGCGCGAGCGGCCGGGCGGCCGGGCCTGGTCGGTGCGCTCGGGCTCGAAGATCGTCCAGACGGGTCGCCCCGACCAGACGGTGGACTGGGCCGCCGGCAAGAACGCCTACTTCAACGCCGGTCCCGCCCGTATCCCGCAATGGCACCACGCCGTCCTCGGCTATTGCCAGGAACTGGGCGTGCCGCTGGAGGTGATGGTCAACGCCAACCGCTCGGCCAAGCTGGACTTCGCCGGCCAGGTGGTCACCGAGCGCCAGGCCGTCAACGACACCCGCGGCGCCTTCACCGAACTGCTGGCCAAGGCGGTCGACAAGGGCGCGCTGGACCAGGAACTGACGGGTCTCGATAAGCAGAAGCTGCTGGGTTACCTGTCGGCCTACGGCGACCTTTCCAAGAATAGTTATGCGGGCTCGACCCGGGCCGGCTTCCTGGCCTCGCCGGGCGGCTACGACCATCCGCCCAAGGGCGGGCCGCCGCTGCGCATGGCCGACATGATGAAGTCCCAGTTCTGGGGCGCCAGCCTGATCTTCGAGGAGATCATCGACATGCAGGCCACCATGCTGCAGCCCGTGGGCGGCATGGACCGGATTTCCTACGCGCTCTACGAGGCGGTCAAGCCGGCCGTGAAGTTCGAGGCCGTGGTCAAGGAGCTCCGCAAGACCTCGCCCAAAGGTCAGAACGCAGGCGTGAAGATCGTCTATGCCGACAAGGCGGGCGCGCAGGTCCTCGAAGCCGACTACTGCATCTGCACCATCCCGCTGCCGGTGCTGGCCAAGATCCCGTCCGACTTCACGCCGCGCGTGAAGTCGGCGATCGCCGCGGGCGAATATCACCACGGCACCAAGGTGGCCTGGGAGAGCCGGCGGTTCTGGGAACAGGACGACTTCCAATACGGCGGCCTGGGTTGGACCGACCAGGCCAACGAGCTGGTCTGGTATCCCAGCGGCGGCATCGGCGAAAAGACCGGCATCCTGGTCGGCGCCTATTCAATCGGCTTCTCGGGGCCGACCAATCCGCCCAAGTACGCGGCCATGTCGTTCGAGGATCGGTTCGCCCTGTCGCGCGCGGTGATCGACAAGTTCCACCCCGGCCACGGCAAGGAGCTGACCAAGCCCTTCACGGTCTCGTGGATGCAGACGCCCTACAGCGAGGGCGTCGCCGTGGGCTGGAAGGACGAGCAGCGGGCCACCGACTACGCCGAGCTGTGCAAGCCCGACGGCGCCTTCTACTTCGCCGGCGAGCACATGAGCTACATCAACGCCTGGCAGGAAGGCGCGGCCCTGTCGGCGCACGAGGCGCTGAAGCTGATCCAGGCGCGGGTGTCGGCGGCTTAGGCGCCACGACCCAAACATGGTTGTCATCCCGGACGCAGCGAAGCGAAGATCCGGGACCGCCGGAAGCGCTGAGCTCAGGCGTCGGTCCCGGATCTTCGCGCTGCGCGCTCGTCCGGGATGACAACCGCTGACCGACCCGTCAGGCGAAGCGCCAGGCTTCCTCCGCCGCGCGCTTGAGGGCCCGCGACTTGTGCAGGGTCTCGTCGTACTCGGCGTCCGGGTCGCTGTCGGCCACGACGCCGCCGCCGGCCTGGACGTACATCATGCCGTCCTTGACCAGGGCCGTGCGCAGCACGATGCAGGTGTCGACCGAGCCGTCGGCGCCAATATAGCCGACCGCGCCGGCGTAGCCGATGCCGCGCTTTTCGATCTCGAGCTCGTCGATGATCTCCATGGCCCGCACCTTGGGCGCCCCCGAAAGGGTGCCGGCGGGCAGGGCGGCCATCAGCACGTCGACCGGATCTACGCCTTCGGGCGCATCGCCCTCGACGTTGGAGACGATGTGCATCACGTGGCTGTAGCGTTCGATCTTGAAGCTGTCGGTGACCCGGACGTTGGCGCTCTTGCCCTTGACCGCCGGATCGTTGCCGCCGGCGCGCTTGAGCATCGCCACGCGGCCGACGTCGTTGCGGCCCAGGTCCAGCAGCATCAGGTGCTCGGACCGTTCCTTGGGATCGGCCAGCAGCTCCTTCTCCAGCGCCAGGTCCTGCTCGGGCGTCGCGCCGCGCGGGCGGGTGCCGGCGATCGGGCGGATGGTGATCTTGCCGTCGCGCAGCCGCACCAGGATCTCGGGCGACGAGCCGACCAGGTTGAAGCCGTCCAGGTCCAGGAAATACAGGAACGGCGACGGATTGGTCCGCCGCAGCGAGCGGTACAGGGCGAACGGCTCCAGCGGGAACGGCGCGCGGAAGCGATGGCTGGGCACCACCTGGAAGATGTCGCCAGCCCGGATGTATTCCTTGGCCTTCTCCACCACCTGCGCGTAGTCGGCGCGGCTGACCGGGGTGGTGAACTCGGCCTGGCCGTGGCTCTGGCGCGGCGCCGCTTGGGCGAGGGGACCGCGCAGGTCCGTCATCACCGTCTCGATCCTGGCGCGAGCCGCCGCATAGGCGTCGGCCGCCGACACGCCGGCCTGGGGCCGGGCGGTGGTGACCAGGATGATCTCCTGGGCGATGGCGTCGAACACGGCGACGATCGACGGCCGGGTCATGATCCCGTCCGGCAGGCCCAGCGTGTCGGTGTTGACGTCCGGCAGGCGCTCGGCCAGGCGGACCATGTCGTAGCCCAGGGCGCCGAACACCCCCGCCGACGGCGGCGGCAGGCCGGCCGGCAGCTCGATCCGCGACTGGGCGATCAGGTCGCGCAGGCTGTCCAGCGCGCCGCCCGCCTGGGGCGTGAAGCGACCGGCGGCGATGTCCTCGCCCTGAGCGATCTCGGCCTGGTCGCCGCGGCAGCGCCAGACCAGGTCCGGCTTCATGGCCACGATGGAGTAGCGCCCGCGCCAGGCGCCGCCCTCGACGCTCTCGAACAGGAAGGCGTAGGGCCGGCCGTGGCCGATCTTCAGATAGGCCGAGACCGGGGTCTCCAGATCGTCGATCAGCCGGGTCCAGACCACCTGCGGGCGGCCGGAGTCGTAGACCGCGGTAAAGGCGTCCAGCGCGGGTTCCAGGCTCATTGAGCCTTGGCCTTGGCCGGAGCCTTGCCGCCCTCGGCGGGCAGGGCGCTGGTGTCGACGCCGATGGCCTGGCGCGCCAGGGTCAGATTGACCTTGGTCTTCAGCTGGGCCTTGGCGGCTTCCTGGGCGGCCATGCCGACGTCGCGGAGCAGGCCCTGGGAGGCTTGCGGGCGCATGACCTCCGCCATCTGGGCCATCTGCTCGGGCGAGCCCGGATGGACCTTCTCGACCACGGCCACCAGATAGCCGCCTTGCGGACCGCGCGCGGTGAACGGCGCGCCGGGCTTGGCGCCGAACGTGCCGACCAGCAGGTCGCGACCCAGGCCCTGGAACTGGCGGGCGTTCTGGCGGGTGATGTTGGGGATGCGTTGAACCTTGGTTCCCGCGGAAGCGGCGACCGCGTCCAGCGACTCGCCCTTCTTGACGCGCGCGCCCAACTCGTCGGCCTTGAGCTTCATCCGCTCGAGCAGCTTGTCGAGCATCCACTGCTGGGCCAGGGGCTCGCGGATCTCGGCCAGCGGCGGCATGGCCGAGGGAATGACCTTCTCGACGCGGACGGCGAAATATTCGCCCTTGCCCGCTTCGATCAGATCGCTCTCGCCGCCGGCAGGCAGCTCGAAAGCCGCCTTCAAGGCGTCCGGGGTCAGGCCGGGAACCGGCTGGCGGGTCTGGTCGACGCCCTCGGCGGTGATCGGCGAGGTGGTCAGAACCAGAGCGCCGGCCTTGGTCGCCGCATCGATCAGGTTGGCGCCGCCGTCATGGGCGTCCTGATAGGCCTGGGTCTGCTCATAGGCCTTGGTCTGAGCGGCCTGGGCCTTGAGTTCGGCCTCGATGGCCGGACGCTGCGACTCCAGGCTGGGCAGGGTGGCGGGGGTGATCTTGGTCAGCTTGACGACGGAGACGCCCAGGTCGCCGTTGATCGGGGCGCTGACCTGGCCGGCGGCCAGGCCGAACACCGCGTCGGCCACCTTGCGGTCGGGCAGGGCGGACTTCGGCTTGGCGTCGATCAGCACCGGCTGCTTGCCGTAGGCGCTGGCGACGACGGCCGGCTGGTCGCCCTTGGCCAGGCGCTGGGCGATCACCGCGGCGGCCTTGGCGTCGGGGGCGACGATCTGCACGAACGAACGGGTTTCGGCCGTGCCCAGGGTGTCCTTGCGGAAATTGTAGGTCTTGACGATGTCGGCCTCGGGCACGGTCACCGTATTTTCCAGGGCCTTGGCGCTGAAGCGGGCCACCGACAGGACACGCGTCTCGGGGCGGGTCAGTTGGGCGGCGTGCTCCTTCATGAAGGCCTGGAGCTGAGCGTCGGTCGGCGCGCCCGGCTTCTCGATGCCGGCCGGGTTGATCGCGAACGCGGCCAGGTCGCGGCCTTCAAGTCCGTAGGCGGCCTCCAGCGCCGAATAGATGCGCGGAGCCCGCAGGCCGGCGGCGGCGGCGCTGAACAGGTGGCTCTGGGCGATCTCGTCGCGCAGCGAGGCCTCGTAACGGGCGGGCGTCAGCTCGTTCTGCGCCAGCAGGGCGGCGTACAGCTTGGCGTCGAACTTGCCGGTGATCGGATCGAACGGGCGCTGGCCGGGCGGCAGGCTGGCCAGTTGCTCGCGCAGGGTGTCGCCGACCAGCTTGTCGGACGGGCGCACGCCGATCCTGCGGATCAGCTCGGCCAGCGACTCCTGCAGCGCCAGCTGGGCCAGCATCTTGCGGTCGATGCCCTGCTCGACGGCGATGTCGGGCGTCAGGATCTGGCCCTGGGCCTGCTCGCGTTTGCGGAAGTTCTCGAACTGGGCCTTGAAGTCCTCGGGCGTCATGTTGCGCGAGCCGGCCGCGATCACCCATTTGCCGGGCGGATGGCGGAAGACGTCGCTGATGCCGAACACCGCGAAGCTGACGATAAGCAGACCAAACAGCACCACCGCGAACGGGGACTTGGCGAAGGAGCGGAAGCCGGCGAGCATGACTGGGAGAGACCTTCCTCGAAAATCGCGCAAATCCGACGCAGGGCGACGGCCCCGGGCGACGAAACGTACGCGAGGAGCGGGTATAGTAGAGCCGCGGGGGGCCGGGCAAGCGGCGGAGGGCGCCGGCGGCCTTGACTTCCCGCCCGCCTCGGGTCCCAAACCAGGAACATGACCCTTTCCCTGACCACGCCTCGGCCGCTGATCGCCGGGAATTGGAAGATGTTCGGCCTTGAAGCCTCGCTCGACGAGGCGCGCGCGGTCGCCGCCGCCATCGCGGCCAAACCGCCCGCCGCCCGGGTGGCGATCTGCCCGGCCGCCACCTTGCTCCACCGCATGGCCGAGGCGATGGCGGGGGAGGCGGTGATCGTCGGCGGGCAGGACTGTCACCCGGCGGCCTCCGGACCCCACACCGGCGACATCTCGGCCGCCATGCTGGCCGACGCCGGCGCTCGGCTGGTGATTCTCGGCCATTCCGAGCGTCGCGGCGCCTATGGCGAAAGCGACGCCCTGGTGTCGGCCAAGGTCGAGGCCGCGCTGACGGCCGGGCTGGAGCCGATCATCTGTTTCGGCGAGACCCTGGCCCAGCGGGACGCGGGCCAAGCCGAGGCGGTGGTCACGGGCATGGCGCGCGGTTCGCTGCCCACCGCCCTGGCGGGGCAGAATTTCGCGGTCGCCTACGAGCCGGTCTGGGCCATCGGCACGGGCCGCACCCCGACCACCGCCGATATCGAGCATATCCACGAGGCCCTGCGCGCGGTGCTGGTCGAGCGCTTCGGCGACCATGGCGCCGCCGCGCCGATCCTCTACGGCGGCTCGGTCAAACCGGCCAACGCCCGCGAAATCCTGGCCCTGCCGGAAGTCGGCGGCGCCCTGGTCGGCGGCGCCTCGCTGAAGGCGGCGGACTTCCTGGCGATCATCGAGGCGGCCTAGACGCCGCCGGGGACATGCACTCACGGCAGGGCGCCGGACGGCTAGCCAAGACGCTCAGGGTGAGTGCGTGTCCCCAACGTCGCCCGCTGAGCTTGGGTCGGGCTCCGTAAGGCCGTGGACGAAGGTGGGGACACGCACTCACCCCACGCTCGGCGGATCAGTCTGCGGAGTCTTTGCCGTGAGAGCATGTCCCCCAGCGGGGATACAGCGGCGCCTGTCCCCGCCGGCACCGGAAAGAACTTTAGCTTCTTCAACGCCCTACGGAAAAAGCAGCGTCCCTTATCCGCGACGCTGAAACCTGCCGTATCCTTTCCTCACCTCGTTGCGGGAAAGGGCGCATGGCCAGCGACCGATGCGGCGGCGGGGGGCGATCGAGCGGGAAGCTCTGTCGGCGGCGGTGTCCGTGAGTTTTGGGCGGCGTCAAACCTTGCGTCTCTGGTGCCGGTCGGGCCTGGAATACAGATACGACGTGACGCGAGGGCTGACTTGGCGGCAGGCGGGCGGTGAAGCGCTCGCGGTCCGGGACCGGGCTTCGTTGACCTGGCCCGCCCGTCGGAGGCTTCAAGGCGGCGAGGCCCTAACAGGGCTCAGCGTCGCGGGCTTCCGGATAACGACCGCGCGGAGCGATCGGGCTTCGTCGAAACGGTACACTACTCCAAACATTCCGGACGGTGTCCGGCGCTCCGCAGCCCTTTCCATTCCCTCAGCGGGTTTCCGCGTGAGAGCGACAAGCCGTGCCGGTGAAAGACCCCCTCAGTCGCTTCGCGACAGCTCCCCCAGAGGGGGAGCATCTGGCGCGATCAGATCCTCCCCCTCCGGGGGAGGTGGCCCGGAGGGCCGGAGGGGGCTCGCCGCCGCCCCCGGGAGACCGAATGATCCTAGAACAACAGCCCGTACAGCCGGCAGTCGCGCCGTTCGCCGTCGCGGTCGACATGGCCTTTCAGATAGCCTTCCTGCGTGAAGCCCAGCTTCTGCAGGACCTTCTCGGCCGGGCTGTCGCCGACGTGGGTGCGGGCGATGATCCGCTTGAGGCCCAGCGTCGAGGCGCAATAGGCCAGCAGGGCGGCGGCGGCCTCGGTGGCGTAGCCCCGGCCCCAACTGGCGCGGGCGAGAATGAAGCCCAGTTCGCCGCGATGGTGTCGCCAGTCCAGGTCGACGAGCTCGCAATAGCCCAGGAACCGGCCGGTCTTGGTCAGGCGGATCGCCCAGTACATCGCCTGGCGCTCGGCCATCTCGGCCACCTGGGCGGCGACCGTGGCCTGGACCTCGTCGGGATCCTCGATGGCGGCGCGGTCCCAATGGGCCATCACCTCCGGATCGCTCATGAATGGATAGACGAGGGGCGCGTCCTCAACGGTCAAGGGGGTCAGGCTGAGGCGTTCGGTCTCGAGGATCATGCGCGAGAAGGGACCTGATACGGACGAGGGATCGAGTAGGGGGCGGGCTTGAGTGGAACCGGTTCATCCCCAGCTATGGCGCGGGCCCGTCGCAAGTGATAGAGGGGCCGCTTCGTTTTTCGCGTCGGAATCGTCCGTCGCCCGGATCGAGATCGTTTTCGACATGCTCATCGGCGTTCTGCTGACCATCAACATCATCGTTTGCATCGCCCTGATCGGCGTCGTGCTGATGCAGCGCTCCGAGGGCGGAGCCCTGGGCATGGGCGGCGGCGGCGGCGGTTTCATGACCGCCCGCGGCGCCGGCGACCTCTTGACCCGTACGACCTGGATCCTGTTCTCGATCTTCCTGGTCATCAGCCTGGCCCTGACCATCCTGACCGGCCGCATGGGCGCCAGCAATTCGGTGGTCGACCGCCTGAAGCTGGAAGGCCTGGCCACCAAGACCCTGAACGCCGCGCCGGCGCCCGCCGGTCCGACCGCCCCGGCCCCGACCCCCTCGGCGCCCGCCCAAGCCGGCCCGACCGCCACGCCGTCGACCGCCGCCCCCGCCGCGATCGAAGCGCCGACCCCGCAGATCAGCGCCCCGACCCCGACGGTCTCGGCCCGCAAGCCGAGCGCTCCGGCCCCCAAGGCCGAGGCGAAGGCGCCGGCCGCCGCCCCGGTTCCGGTGATCAACGCCCCGGCGCCGGCCGACCCGAAGCCGGCCCAATAAGGGTCGGCTGCAATTTTACTGTTGATGAACGGCGGTCTTTTCGCCGCTGACGTCGAATCACGGCTAATCTGATCGCCCATGACCCGGTACATCTTCATCACCGGCGGCGTGGTTTCCTCATTGGGAAAAGGCCTCGCCTCCGCAGCGCTCGGAGCGCTTCTCCAGGCTCGTGGCTACAAGGTCCGCCTTCGTAAGCTCGACCCCTATCTCAACGTCGATCCGGGCACGATGTCCCCGTATCAGCACGGCGAGGTCTTCGTGACCGACGACGGGGCCGAGACCGACCTCGACCTCGGCCACTACGAGCGCTTCACCGGCGTGTCGGCCACCAAGGCCGACAACATCACCACCGGTCAGATCTACAAGACGATCATCGAGAAGGAACGCCGCGGCGACTATCTGGGCGCGACCGTCCAGGTGATTCCGCACGTCACCAACGAGATCAAGGACTTCGTCCTGTCTCCGGCCCTGGACGAGACGGGCGAGAAGCCGGTCGACTTCGTGCTGGTCGAGATCGGCGGCACGGTGGGCGACATCGAGGGCCTGCCGTTCTTCGAGGCCATCCGCCAGCTGCGCCAGGACCTGCCGCGCGGCCAGAGCTGCTACGTCCACCTGACCCTGCTGCCGTTCATCAAGACGGCCGGCGAGATGAAGACCAAGCCGACCCAGCACTCGGTCAAGGAACTGCGCTCGATCGGCATCCAGCCCGACATCCTGCTGTGCCGCTGCGAGCAGGAGATCCCGGTCGAGGAAAAGCGCAAGATCGCCCAGTTCTGCAACGTGCGCCCCAGCGCCGTGATCCAGGCGATGGACAGCTCCTCGATCTACGCGGTGCCGATCGACTACCACAAGGAAGGCCTGGACGCCGAGGTGCTGGACGTGTTCGGCATGGGCGACGCGCCCAAGCCGGACCTGTCGCGCTGGGAAGCGATCGACCAGACCGTCAACCATCCGGACGGCGAAGTGACGATCGCCGTGGTCGGCAAGTACACGGTCCTGAAGGACGCCTACAAGTCGCTGATCGAGGCCCTGCATCACGGCGGCCTGGCCAACAAGGTCAAGGTCAACCTGGACTGGGTCGAGAGCGAGACCTTCGAGGGCGACGAGGGCGCGGCCGCGGCCCGCCTGGAGAACGCCCACGCCATCATGGTGCCCGGCGGCTTCGGCGAGCGGGGGGCCGAGGGAAAGATCCGGGCCGCCCAGTTCGCCCGCGAACGCAAGGTGCCGTACTTCGGCATCTGCTTCGGCATGCAGATGGCGGTCATCGAGGTCCTGAGAAACGTGGCGGGCGTCAAGGACGCCTCGTCCAGCGAGTTCGGCCCCACCGAGCGTCCGGTGGTCGGCATCATGACCGAATGGATCAAGGGCAACGAGACGGTCCAGCGGCGCAGCAACGACGACCTGGGCGGCACCATGCGCCTGGGGGCGTACGAGGCCGTCCTGACGGCGGGCTCGAAGGTCGCCGAGATCTACGGCTCCACCGATATCAGCGAGCGTCACCGCCACCGCTACGAGGTCAATATCGGCTACGCCCATCTGATGGAGGACGCCGGCCTGAAGCTGACCGGCCGTTCGCCCAACGGCGTGCTGCCCGAGATCGTCGAGCGCGAGGACCATCCTTGGTTCATCGGGGTGCAATATCACCCCGAACTGAAGAGCCGTCCGTTCGCCCCGCACCCCCTGTTCGCCAGCTTCATCGCGGCGGCGAAAGAGCAGGGGCGATTGGTCTAACAAGCGCGGTTGCATCTCCGAAGAGATTCGGGCATAAGCGCGCCCTCACGCGGCGGCCTGGGTCTTTCCCGAGTCGCCGCTTCCGATTTTCACGCTCAGCGAGCAGAGTCACTTCGATGGCCGTTCCTAAAAGAAAAACTTCGCCTTCTCGCCGGAACATGCGCCGGTCGCACCACGCCCTGGGCGCCAACTCCTTCGTCGAGGACAAGGACTCGGGCGAACTGCGCCGTCCGCACCACGTCGACCTGAAGACCGGTCTGTACAACGGCAAGCAGATCCTGACGCCGAAGGAAGACTAGCCTTCGGGTCCGGCTTCGCCGGTCTCGCGACGCGGCGGAACGACAAAGACGAAGCCTGAAAGGCGGCGGTCCCACGGACCGCCGCCTTTTCGCTTTTTGGCGCAGCTTTCCCCAAGCGGCGCGAACGCTCCCGTGATGCCCTGACATGGAATTCGACAACGCCGTCGAAAAACCATGTTATCCTGACGGCAGGGAGATCCGCCCATGCTCACACGCCGAAACCTCGCGGCGGGACTGGGATTGTCGCTGATGGCCGAGCAGGCCTGGGCTCGATCCACGACGCCCGCGCCGCTGCTGCAGCAGGCCTCGTTGCAAACCGCGCCGGCCGTTCCGCCTCCCGCGACCACGTCGCCCGGAGGGATCGCGCCGGCCGAGACCGAGCCGCCCCCGGTGTTCCTCGACACCGCGCTGGATGCGACCGATCGCATGACCGTCGAGGTCTTCATCGATGGTCAGGGGCCGTTCGACTTCGTCGTCGACACCGGCGCCGACCGCAGCACGCTGTCGACGACGCTGGTGGCGCGCCTGGGGCTGGAGCGAGGCCCGGACGTGATGCTTCACGGCGTGGGCGGTTCGGCCCTGACGCCCACGGCCAGGGTGCCGCTGATGGTGGCGGGCGACGCGCGCATCCGGGACGCCGAACTGCCCGTGCTTCCGCCCGAGCGTCTGGGCGTGGATGGTCTGCTGGGCGTCGACATGCTCGACGACCGCAACGTCATCATGGATTTCCGCCGCAAGCGGCTGGAGGTTCGCCGCAGCAGCGCCATGTCCGAAGCCTTTTCGGGCGCGCGGGAAGTCTCGGTCGTCGCGGACTCCCGTTTCGGTCGTCTGGCGGTCGCCAACGCCCGGGTCAGCGGCGTGCGCTGCGTGGCGTTCATCGACTCGGGGTCCGGCGCCAGCATGGGCAACATGGCCCTGGCCGAGGCGATCAAGCTGCGTGTGCGCCGCAAGCCCGAGCCCGCCATGGCTGTCCGGCTGATCGGCGCGGCCGGCGAAGCCACCTTGGGAGAACTGCGCGTCGTCCGCTCGATCGAGCTGGGCGCCCTGCGGATGACCAACCTGCCGCTGGTCCTGGCCGACCTGCACATCTTCGATGTGTGGAACCTCAACAGCCGACCCGCCGTGCTGCTGGGCGTCGACGTGCTGAAGATGTTCGCGCGGGTCGAGTTGGACTTCGGGGCCGACCGGGTGAAGTTCCGCCTGGGCAAAGGCTGGACGCCGCCGATCCTGCAGGCCTGAGGCCGCCAGGACGAACGCACGTTCGTTCCGACGATCCAATCCAGCGCCGGTTGCGGTTCGCGGCCCGCGCCGCTAAGGGGAAGCGCCTTTTGAAAGGGGAGCTCCCATGACCGAGATCGTCGACATCATCGCCCGCGAAATCCTGGACAGCCGCGGCAATCCGACGGTCGAGGTCGACGTCGTTCTGGAAGACGGCGCCTTTGGCCGCGCCGCGGTGCCGTCGGGCGCCTCCACGGGGGCCCACGAAGCGGTCGAGAAGCGCGACGGCGACAAGTCCCGCTACGGCGGCAAGGGCGTCAAGGCGGCGGTGGACGCGGTCAACGGCGAGCTGTTCGACGCGCTGTCGGGCGTCGACGCCGAAGACCAGCGCCGCATCGACAATCTAATGATCGAACTGGATGGCACGCCCAACAAGAGCCGCCTGGGCGCCAACGCCATCCTCGGCGTCTCGCTGGCCACCGCGAAGGCGGCCGCCGAGTCGGCCGGTCTGCCGCTCTACAAATATGTCGGCGGCGTCTCGGCCCGCGTCCTGCCCGTGCCGATGATGAACATCATCAACGGCGGCGCCCACGCCGACAACCCGATCGACATCCAGGAATTCATGATCCTGCCGACCGGCGCCCCGACCTTCGCCGAGGCCCTGCGGATGGGCGCGGAGATCTTCCACGGCCTGAAGAAGGCCCTGAAAGACGCCGGCCACAACACCAATGTCGGCGACGAAGGCGGCTTCGCCCCGAACCTCGGTTCGGCCGAGGACGCCCTGGCCTTTATCGTCAAGGCGGGCGAGGCGGCGGGCTACAGGTCCGGCGAAGACTTCGTCCTGGGCCTGGACGTCGCCGCCACCGAGTTCTTCAAGAACGGCAAGTACGAGCTGGAAGGCGAGGGCAAGAGCCTGGATCCGGCCCAGATGGTCGACTACCTGGTCAATCTCGCCGACAAGTTCCCGATCCTGTCGATCGAGGACGGCATGTCGGAAGACGATTTCGACGGCTGGAAGCTGCTGACCGACAAGCTGGGCAAGAAGGTCCAACTGGTCGGCGACGACCTGTTCGTCACCAATCCCAAGCGCCTGCAGCTGGGCCTCGACAAGGGCTTGGCCAATTCGATCCTGATCAAGGTCAACCAGATCGGCACGCTCTCGGAAACCATCGACGCGGTCGATCTGGCTCACCGCAACGCCTATACCAGCGTGATGAGTCACCGTTCGGGCGAGACCGAGGACTCGACCATCGCCGACCTGGCGGTCGCCTTGAACTGCGGTCAGATCAAGACCGGCTCGCTGGCCCGCTCGGACCGGTTGGCGAAGTACAATCAATTGCTGCGCATCGAAGAAGCTCTCGACGACCAAGCGGTCTACGCCGGCCGTGCGGTGCTCAAGGGTCGATAGGGCCTCACGGGCGAGACCATGAAAGGCGGCGTTTCGGCGCCGCCTTTTTTGGTTTCAGATGTTCCGATTCTGGGGACCGAGAGGCCGATCGCCGCTTTTCGAGGCGCCCGGCGCCGAAATTCACCAACAATTTTTCTAAAGGCAAAAGACGCCTCGCGCCGCAGCGCCGCAAAAAACCTGCGAAAACGGCTGTTTAGATGCTGCGGCGCGGTATCTAGATGCCCTTGAAACCATCTCAAATGAAAGCGTTGAGGCGCTGCTTCCGACATCTTGTCTCGATTGGCTCAAACCCCCGTTTAGTAAGGCGTTAAGCATGATCGGGCAGGATAAACTTCCCCTCCTGGGAATCGCTGATGTTCGCCCGACTGCAACCCTTTCTGCCGACCGCGGCGCTCCTCCTGCTGATCACTTACTTCGTGTTTCATGCTCTGACGGGTGAACGCGGCCTCTTGTCGACGTCGCAGCGCAACGCAGATCTTGCCGCCAAGACGCTGGAGTTGAAGAAGATCCGCGCCGAAAGGATGGACCTGGAGGCCCGCGCTCGTCTATTACGCAGCGGCAGTTTGTCGGCGGACCTCCTGGAAGAACGCGCGCGTTCGCTCCTGGGATATGCCGACCCCAAGGACTATGTGATCCGCACCCAACGCTGAGCGTTGGTAAGGAGACCGGTCCAGCGGCTCTGCCGACGGATCAGGTGAGCCTGACCCGTTTCGGGTTTGACAAAGGCTGCCCATCTACGCGGAACCGAAGGTTCATTCGGCCGGTGGGCGTCCAGGAGTAGGCCGCGATGAAGATTGGCCAGGGAGAGTTGAATGGCGCGTACGCGCAAGGGTGAAGCCCCCTCGGGGAAGGCCGATGCCACCGGTGTCAACGCCTTCGTCGGCAAGGACGAGCTTCTGAAATTCTACCAGGACATGCTGCTGATCCGCCGCTTCGAAGAGCGCGCCGGTCAGCTGTACGGCATGGGCCTGATCGGCGGCTTCTGCCATCTTTACATCGGGCAGGAAGCCATCGCGGTCGGCATGCAGTCGATCAAGGTCAAGGGCGACCAGATCATCACCGGCTACCGCGACCACGGCCACATGCTGGCCGCGGGCATGGATCCGAAGGAAGTGATGGCCGAGCTGACCGGCCGGGCGGGCGGATCCTCGCACGGCAAGGGCGGCTCGATGCACATGTTCGACGTCGAGACCGGCTTCTACGGCGGTCACGGCATCGTCGGCGCCCAGGTGTCGCTCGGCACCGGGCTGGCGCTGAACAACCACTATCGCGGCAACGGCAACGTCGCTTTCGCCTATTTCGGCGACGGCGCCGCCAACCAGGGCCAAGTCTACGAAAGCTTCAACATGGCCCAGCTGTGGAAGCTGCCGGTCGTGTACGTGATCGAGAACAACCAGTACGCCATGGGCACCAGCGTCGAGCGCTCGGCGTCGGAAACCGCCTTCCATAAGCGCGGCGTGTCGTTCCGCATCCCGGGCGAGGAAGTCGACGGCATGGACGTGATCGCCGTGGCCGAGGCTGGCGCTCGCGCCGCCGAGCACGCCCGGAGCGGCCAGGGTCCGTTCATCCTCGAGATGAAGACCTATCGCTATCGCGGTCACTCGATGTCCGACCCGGCCAAGTACCGCACCAAGGACGAGGTCGACAACGTCAAGCAGACGCGCGACCCGATCGATCACCTGAAGGAGCGCCTGGCCAAGGCCGGCGTCACCGAGGACGACTTGAAGGTCGTCGACGGCGAAGTGAAGCGCATCGTGGCCGAGGCGGCCGAGTTCGCCCGCACCAGCCCCGAGCCTGATCCTTCCGAACTCTACACCGACGTATACCTGGAGGCCGCCCAGTGACGGACATCCTGATGCCCGCCCTGTCCCCGACGATGGAAGAGGGGACCCTGGCCAAGTGGTTGGTCAAGGAAGGCGACACCGTCAAGGCCGGTGACGTGATCGCCGAGATCGAGACCGACAAGGCGACGATGGAAGTCGAAGCCGTCGACGAAGGCGTGATCGAGGCGCTGCTGGTCGCGGCCGGTTCCGAGAACGTCAAGGTCAACACGCCGATCGCCAAGCTGAAGGGCGAGGACGGCGCGGCCGAACCCGCCGCCGCTCCGGCCCCGGTGGCCAAGCCCGCCGCCGACGAAGCCAAGTCGGGCGAGCCTGAAAAGGCTCCGATCCCGGCCGGCGTTCCGGCGGGCGCGGCGATTTCCGCCGCCTCGGCCTTCGCCGATCCGGAGATCCCGGAAGGCACGCCGCTGAAGAAGATCACGGTCCGCGACGCCCTGCGCGACGCCATGGCCGAAGAGATGCGCCGCGACGACAAGGTGTTCCTGATGGGCGAGGAAGTCGCTCAGTACCAGGGCGCCTACAAGGTCAGCCGCGACCTGCTGCAGGAGTTCGGCGACAAGCGCGTCATCGACACGCCGATCACCGAGCACGGCTTCGCCGGCCTCGGCGTCGGCGCGGCCATGGCCGGCTTGAAGCCGATCGTCGAGTTCATGACCTGGAACTTCGCCATGCAGGCGATCGACCAGATCATCAACTCGGCCGCCAAGACGCTCTACATGTCGGGCGGCCAGATCAAGTCGTCGATCGTGTTCCGCGGCCCCAACGGCGCGGCCAGCCGCGTCGGCGCCCAGCACAGCCAGGACTACGCGGCCTGGTACGGCAACGTCCCCGGCCTGAAGGTCGTCGCGCCCTATGACGCGGCCGACGCCAAGGGCCTTATGAAGGCCGCCATCCGCGACCCGAACCCGATCGTCTTCCTCGAACACGAGATGATGTACGGCCACGAGTTCGACATTCCGGACGTCGAGGACTGGGTCGTGCCGATCGGCAAGGCCAAGGTTCGTCGCGAAGGTTCGGACGTCACCCTGGTGGCCTATAGCCGCATGGTGGGCTTCGCCCTGCAGGCGGCCGAGGAACTGGCCAAGGAAGGCATTTCGGCCGAGGTCGTCGACCTGCGGACGATCCGGCCCATGGACCACGACACCATCCTGGAAAGCGTCAAGAAGACCAACCGCCTGGTCACGGTCGAGGAAGGCTGGGGCCCGATGGGCGTCGGCGCCGAGATCGTCGCCCGGATCACCGAGTTCGGCTTCGACTACCTGGACGCCCCGCCGCTGCGGGTGCACCAGGAAGACGTGCCGCTGCCCTATGCGGCGAACCTGGAAGCCCTGTCGCTGCCTTCGGTCCCCAAGATCGTCAAGGCGGCCAAGACGGTCTGCTACCGGTGATCATCCGGCCCGCTCACCTAGGCCCTGGCCTGTGTGAGCGGGCTCGGAGGCGTTCATGACCCAGACGCTCAACGGTTCTTGCCACTGCGGCGCGGTGCATGTGCAGCTCGATCCCGGCAAGCCGGTGGCCGAGCTGGCCTTGCGGGCCTGCCAGTGCTCGTTCTGCCGTCGGCAGGGCTCGCGGACCACCAGCGATCCAGGCAGCCGCCTGCACATCACCGCCGCTCCGGGATCGCTGATGCGTTATCGGTTCGGGCGGCGTGCGGTGGACTTCCTGATCTGCCGGGAATGCGCCGTCTACGTGGCGGCGATGATCGAGGACGAGGGCCAGGCCTACGCCACCCTCAACGTCGTGGGGACCGACCTGCCGGGTTTCGCTGATCGCGAGCCCGAACGGCTGGACTATCACGACGAAACGGACGAACAACGCCTTGCCCGTCGCAAGGCCAAATGGACGCCGACCGTTCTGGTCGAAGCCGTCCCGAACGCTTGAGGAAGAAGCTCAATGTCGATCGACATCCTGATGCCCGCCCTGTCGCCCACCATGGAGGAGGGGACCCTCGCCAAGTGGCACGTCAAGGTGGGCGACACCGTCAAGGCCGGCGACGTGATCGCCGAGATCGAGACCGACAAGGCGACGATGGAAGTCGAAGCCGTCGACGAAGGCGTGGTCGAGGCCATCCTGGTCGACGCCGGCACCGAGAACGTCAAGGTCAACGCCCTGATCGCCAAGCTGACCGGCGAAGGCGAAAGCCCGGCTCCGCCGCCTGCAAAGGCCGCCCCGGCCGCCGAGGCGCCGAAGGCGGCCGCTCCGGCTCCGGCTCCGGCTCCGGCCCCGGCCGCGCCCGTCCAGGCCGCCGGCGAGACCGCGGCTCCGGCCAAGGCCGCCCCAGCCGCCGCGCCGACCGGCGACCGTGTCTTCGCTTCGCCGCTAGCCCGTCGTCTGGCCTCGGCCGCGAACCTGGACCTGAAGGCGATCGCCGGCACCGGCCCGCACGGTCGCGTGGTCAAGGCTGACATCGAGGCCGCTCAGAAGGGTGGCGCGCCGGCCGCGAAGACTGCTTCGGCCTCGGCTCCCGCCGCCGCCTCGGCCGCCGCTGCGCCGCGCGCGCACCTGTCGCTCGAGCAGCAGGGCATCCCGGCCGGCTCGTACGACCTCGTCCCGCTGGACGGCATGCGCAAGACCATCGCGCGCCGCCTGACCGACAGCTTCCGTGACGTGCCGCACTTCCCGCTGGTCATCGATCTGGAGATCGACGCCCTGCTGGCCGCGCGCGCCAAGATCAACAGCCTGCTGGCGGACCAGGGCGTGAAGGTGTCGGTCAACGACATCGTCATCAAGGCCTGCGCCGTCGCCCTGAAGCGCGTGCCGGAGGCCAACGCCTCCTACACGCCTGAAGGCATCGCCATGCACAAGCATGCCGATATCGCGGTCGCCGTGGCGATCGACGGCGGGCTGATCACCCCGATCGTCCGCGCCGCCGAGACCAAGGGCCTGGCCCAGATCTCGGCCGAGGTGAAGGATCTGGCCGCCCGCGCCAAGTCCAAGAAGCTGAAGCCCGAGGAATTCCAGGGCGGCACCTTCTCGGTCTCGAACCTGGGCATGTTCGGCATCAAGCAGTTCGCCTCGATCATCAACGAGCCGCAGGGCGCGATCATGAGCGTCGGGGCCGGCGAGCAGCGTCCGGTGGTGAAGAACGGCGAGCTGGCCGTGGCCACGGTGATGACCGTCACCCTGACCTGCGACCACCGCGTGGTCGACGGGGCGATCGGGGCCAAGTTCCTGGCCGCGTTCAAGCCGCTGATCGAAGAGCCGCTGACCCTGATCGTCTAAGTCGCCGGATCGTTTGATCGAACGGGAGGGCAGGGATGTCCGTCTACGACTACTCCGCCAAGACGCTGGACGGCCAGGACGCGAGCCTGGCCGACTATCGCGGCCAGGTGCTGCTGATCGTCAACACGGCCAGCAAGTGCGGCTTCACCCCGCAGTACGAGGGGCTGGAGGCGCTGTACCGCGAGTACAGGGACAAAGGCCTCACTGTCCTGGCCTTCCCCTGCAACCAGTTCGGGGCCCAGGAGCCCGGGAACGCCGAGGAGATCGCGAACTTCTGTTCGCTGACCTATGACGTGACCTTTCCGGTGCTGGCCAAGATCGACGTCAACGGTCCTTCCGCCCATCCGCTCTACACCTATCTCAAGCATGAGCAGAAGGGCTTGCTGGGCACCGAGGCGATCAAGTGGAACTTCACCAAGTTCCTGATCGGGCGAGACGGCGAGGTCGTCGAACGCTTCGCCCCAACCACCAAACCTGAAGACCTGAAGCAGGCGGTCGAGGCGCTGCTTTAGACACTCTCTCCTGGACCGGCCCGCGGGCCGATCGACCGACGCCCGCCGGCTCCCCCCGAAGGCGTCAAACCTAGGGTAAGAAGACCATGTCCACGGAATTCGACGTCGTCGTCATCGGGGCCGGCCCCGGCGGTTATGTGGCCGCGATCCGCGCCAGCCAGCTGGGCCTGAAGACGGCGATCATCGAACGCGAGAACCTGGGCGGCATCTGCCTCAACTGGGGCTGCATCCCGACCAAGGCGCTGCTGAAGTCCGGCGAGATCTACGAGCAGCTGTCGCACCTGGGCGGCTACGGCCTGTCGGTCGAAAAGGCCTCGTTCGACTTCGGCAAGATCATCGAGCGCTCGCGCGGCGTGGCCAAGACCATGTCCTCGGGCATCGCCTTCCTGATGAAGAAGCATAAGATCGAGGTCGTCGAGGGCGAGGCCAAGCTCGAGAAGGGCAACCCGTCGCCCAAGGTCGTCGTGGCCCTGAAGGCCGGCGGCAGCCGCACGATCCAGGCCAAGAGCGTCATCCTGGCCAGCGGCGCCCGGGCTCGCGACATTCCGGCCATCGGCGCGGTCTCGGACGGCGACAAGATCTGGACCTATCGCGACGCTCTGGCTCCCAAGGCGATGCCCAAGTCGTTGGTGGTGATCGGCTCGGGCGCCATCGGCATCGAGTTCGCCAGCTTCTACCGCGCCCTGGGCGCCGAGGTGACCGTCGTCGAGGCCGTGGACCGCATCATGCCGGTCGAGGACGCCGAGGTCTCCAAGGCCGCCCAGAAGGCCTTCGAGAAGCGCGGCGTCACCTTCCGCATCGGCGCCAAGGTGACCAAGGTCGACAAGACCAAGGACGGCGTCTCGGTGGCCATCGAGGTCGGCGGCAAGGCCGAGACCCTGACCGCCGAGAAGTGCATCGTGGCGGTCGGCATCGCCCCGAACACCGAGGGTCTGGACGCTATCGGCCTGAACCTGGATCGCGGCCACGTCGTCACCGGCAAGCACGGCGAGACCAATGTGCCCGGCCTCTACGCTATCGGCGACGCCGCCGGTCCGCCCTGGCTCGCCCACAAGGCCAGCCATGAGGGCATCCACGCGGCCGAGCACATCGCCGGTTACAAGACCCCGGCCGTCAACTCGCCGATCCCGGGCTGCACCTACGCCAATCCGCAGGTCGCCTCGGTGGGGCTGACCGAAGCCGCGGCCAAGGCCGCGGGCATCGACGTCAAGGCCGGGCGCTTCCCGTTCCGCGTCAACGGCAAGGCCGTGGCGGCCGGCGAGACCGAGGGTTTCGTCAAGACGGTGTTCGACGGCAAGACCGGCGCCTTGATCGGCGCCCACATGATCGGCCACGAGGTCACCGAGATGATCCAGGGCTTCGTCACGGCGATCACCCTGGAAGCCACCGAGGAAGACCTGCACGGCATCGTCTACGCTCACCCGACCATGTCGGAAGCCATGCACGAGGCCGCGCTGGACGCCTACGGTCGGGTTCTGCACATCTAGGGACGCGATCCTTCTCCCCTGCGGTGGCAGGTGGGGCGGATGAAGGTTTAGGAATTAAAACGCCGCGCCTGGCATTCACGCTGGGCGCGGCGTTTGGCGTCTCAGAGACCCCAATCCGTCGGCTTCTCCCACAATGGGGAGAGGGCGGACGGCTACGGACGCTTGCGAAGTTGGGCGTCGAGGCTCCACTCACCCGGTCCGGCGAACACCAGGTAGAGGAAAATGAAACAGAACAGGATCGCGGCGTCGCCGCCGTTCAGGGCCGGCCAGAAGCCCTTGGAGAAATGGCCCAGGAAATAGGCCACGGCCATCTGGCCGGACAGGACGAAGGCCACGGGGCGGGTGAACAGGCCCAGCACCAGGAGCCCGCCGCCGACCATCTCCAACCAGGCGGCGACGATCAGCATCGGGGGCAACGGATCGGGCGCGCCCGGTTGCGGGCCTGGGAAGTGGAACACCTTCATCAGTCCGTGTTCCATGAAGAGCAGAGCGACGATGATCCGCAGCAGGCTGAGGATGCGCGGCGCCCAGACGATCAGTCGTTCCATGGTGGTCTTCCCCTCTCGTGTTTGCTGACAACCGGCGACGGCTCAAAGCTGTCGTCCGGGACGCTCACTGAACTGAAGACAAGACGCCGGAACGGCCGGGGACATGCGCAGGCGCATATCCCCGAATGGTCACGCGGCCTTGGCGTCTCGGTCGGCCATTCTCTGGATGGCGACATAATCGGTTTTGCCGCTGCCCAGCACGGGCACCTCCTGCACCTTGAGGATCTTGCGCGGCACGGCCAGTTCGGGCGCGCCGACGCTCTGGGCGTGGGCCACCAACGAGGTGACCGCGGCGTCCTGGCGGTCGGTGACCAGGACCAGCTTCTCGCCCTTTTTCTTGTCGGGCATCGAGATCACCGCGTGGCGGCCGTCGGGCCACACGGCGCTGGCCAGATCCTCGGCCGCGGTCAGCGACACCATTTCGCCGCCGATCTTGGCGAAGCGCTTCACCCGGCCCTTGATGGTGATCCACAGGTCGTCGGTGATCGTGACCACGTCGCCGGTATCGTGCCATCCGCCCTCGGGCGCGTCGACGCCGCCGTCCTCGCGCAGGTAGCCCGACATGATGTTGGGGCCGCGCACCAGCAGGCGGCCGCCCTCGGCGATGCCCTCGACCGGTTCGACCTTCCACTCCTGACCCGGCAGCAGGCCGCCCACCGTGCCCCGGCGATTGTCATCGGGCTTGTTGACCGCGATGACCGGCGAGGCCTCGGTGGCCCCGTAACCCTCCAGCACCGGCACCGGGCCGAACTTTTCCTGGATCAGGTTGTGGGTCTCTTCGCGAACCTTTTCAGCGCCGCAGACGATAAACTTCAGGCCCGCCAGTTCGTCGCTTTCCGAGGCCCGAGCATAGTGATTGACGAAGGTGTCGGTGGCGAACAGCACCGATGCGCCGGTGTCCTTGACCAGGGCCGGGATCTGCTTGGTGTGCAGGGGCGAAGGATACTGGAAGGCCTTCATGCCCTTCAGCAGCGGCAGGATCACCCCGCCGGTCAGCCCAAAACAGTGGAACACCGGTAGCGGGTTGAAGAACACCCAGGACGGGTCGAGCGCGATATGGGCCGCGACCTGCTGGGCGTTGGAGACCAGGTTGGCCTGGCTCAGCACAACGCCGCGCGGCGCGCCGAAGCTGCCCGAGGTGAACAGCACCACGCCCGGGTCGGAGGGCTCGGCGTGAGCGCGCAGCCGGCGCGGAAAGACCCCGGCCACGGCCGCGAACAGCTTGTCGCCGATGCCGATCGTGGCGCGCACGTCTTCCAGGTAGGTGATCGTCGCCTTTTCCTCGAGCGCGTCGACGATGTCGTGCAACTTGCCCAACTCGATGAACTTGTGGGCGGTCAGCACGCGCTTAACCCCGGCCAACTCGCAGGCGGCGCGCAGATTGCGCAGGCCGGCCGTGAAGTTGAGCATGGTCGGCACCCGGCCGAAGGCATGCAGAGCGAAGAACGTCACCACGGCGCCCGAGCCCGACGGCAGCAGAATGCCGACGTTTTCCCCCGGCTCGGTCATGGCCGCGATCTTGCGGCCGAGCGCGAAGCTCGCGCGCACCAGGTCGGTATAGCTGAGCGGATTGCGGTCCTGGTCCTCCAGGATCAGCTTCCTGGCGCCATACGTGTCGCGGGCGTCGAGCAGAGCGTCGAAGAGGGCCTTCTGGCCGTCCTGCGCATTGAAAACTACCGGCATGCCGGCGAAACCTCCCAGAAGCGCGTGACGCGCCCTCGTCTAATTGAAGCGGGACCCTAGCGACGGCCTGTCGCTTTGCAAGCACCCGCTGCGTCCGAGGAGGCGCACTGGTGCTTCTAGAATGCGCTCAAACCCTTGTCGTTCAAGGTCTGGCCGGCGGCGCGACCATGCGCGACCGCAGGGCGTCGTCGATCGCCGCCAACCACGGACCGCGCACCGAATCCGTCTCCAGATGCAGCGCCGGGCGCGCCGCGGGCCAGCGAGTCTCGACGCAGCGGGGCAGGGCGGCGCAGACCGTGCGTCCGAAATTGCGCAGGGACGCAACGTCTGGACCGGCGGAGAGCATCACCACCGGTGTCTCCACCCGTTTCAGATCCCGGCGCGCCGCGTCCGCGGCGTCGTCGAACGCCGCGTACCAGCCGAGGCTGGGAGCCCCCATGCGCAGATCGGGATTGGCCACCCGCCAGGCTTGCTGAACCGCGCCGCGCGCCGGATCGTGGGTCAGCTTGGCGGCGAAGTCGTCCGGCCCCTCGCGCTTCCAGCTGGACTGTCCCGGATAGCGCACGAAGCCCAGCTTCAGGCGCCGCGCCCAGCGGGCCATGCGGGTCGGATCGGCCTTGGCGCGGGGCGGATGGGCCAGGTCGACGCTGAGCGAGGACAGGATTGCGGCGTCGGCGCGCGCGCCTTCCTCGATGGCCCTTAGCGCCACCAAGCCCCCGTCGCCGGCTCCGAGGATCACAAACGGGTCGCGGGTCCCGGCGCCGCCCCTCATGGGGCGGATCACGGCGGTGATCATGGCCTTGGTCGTCGAGACGTCGGGCCCGAAGCTGGCCGCGTGACCCAGGTCGCGCCACGGCGTGGCCCGCTCCGAGCCGCCCTGGCCCTGGCGCTCCAGGATCCAGACCACATAGCCCCCGTCGTTCAGGTCGCGCGCCGTCTCGAACCAGCCTTCGGCGGTTTCGCCGTAGCCGGGGAGGATCAGGATCTGGCCGCGCGGCGCGCCCCGCGGCGCGGAGACGCCGTAACGCTGCACAAGATCATCGCCGACCCGCACGAAACCCCAGGCCCAGCCGGCCGGCGGTTGGAACCGCGCGTCCAGCGATGGCGGCGTGCGGCTCTCGGCGAACGGCGCGCGAACGCCTTCGTCGCCGCAGGAAACGAGCGGCAGGACCAGCAGCGGGATCAGGAGGCGACGACGCATTCCCGGCACTCATTTCGCGCCTTTGCGTCACATGCAAGAACGCAAGCTTGATCCGGAGGCCAAGAAGGCCGATCTAGGCCATTATGGTCACCCTGATCGACACGCTGAACGCCCGCGCTCCCGAGAGCCGCGCCGTCCGCCACCCCGAAAAGCAGAACCGTCCCGACACGACGGTGCTGCGCAAGCCCGAATGGCTTCGCGTCCGCGCGCCCGGCTCGGGACAGTACAACGAGACCAAGGGCATCGTGCGCGAGCACAAGCTGACCACGGTCTGCGAGGAAGCCGCCTGTCCGAACATCGGCGAGTGCTGGAGTCAAAAGCACGCGACCATGATGATCATGGGCGAGATCTGCACGCGGGCCTGCGCCTTCTGCAACGTCACCACCGGCCTGCCCAACGCGCTGGACGCCGACGAGCCGCGCCGCGTCGCCGAGGCCGTCGCCAAGATGGGCCTCAGGCACGTGGTCATCACCTCGGTGGACCGCGACGACCTGGCTGACGGCGGAGCCCAGCACTTCGCCGACGTGGTGACCGCGATCCGCGCCGCCGCGCCGGGCACGACCATCGAGATCCTCACGCCTGACTTCCTACGCAAGGACCGCGCCGAGAACGTAGTCATCGACGCGGGTCCGGACGTCTTCAACCACAACCTCGAGACCGTGCCGCGCCTCTATCTGAAGATCCGCCCCGGCGCCCGCTATTACAACTCCCTACGCCTGCTGGAGCGGGTCAAGGAGCGCGACCCCTCCCAGTTCACCAAGTCGGGCCTGATGGTCGGCCTGGGCGAGACGAAGGAAGAGGTCATGCAGGTCATGGACGACATGCGCTCGGCCGGCGTCGACTTCATCACCATCGGCCAATATCTGCAGCCGACCCGCAAGCACGCGGCCATCGACCGCTTCGTGACGCCCGAGGAGTTCAAGGCCTATGAGGCCATCGCCCGGGCCAAGGGCTTCCTGATGGTCTCGGCCAGCCCGCTGACGCGCTCGTCGCACCACGCCGGCGAGGACTTCGCCAAGCTGCAGGCGGCCCGCAAGGCCCTGGACGCCCAATCTTCGGGCGCGAAGAGCGCCTAGTCTTGCACCGGCACGTCGTCACCCGGGTGTTGCCCTATGCGCCCGAGCAGCTGTTCACGCTGGTCGGAGACGTCGAGGCCTATCCCCAGTTCGTGCCGTGGATCACGGCCATGCGCACCTGGAACGGCCGCGCTGACGCCCAGGTCTCGACCGTGGACGCCGAGGCCCGGGTCGGGTTCTCGTTTCTGCGCGAGAAGTTCGCCACCCGGGTCCGCCGCGACGCGGCGGCGCTGACGGTCGATGTCAGCCTGCTGTACGGCCCGTTCAAGCGCCTGTCGAACCAGTGGCGGTTCGTGGCGCATGAGGCTGGAACCACTGTCGAATTCGTCATCGACTTCGCGTTCAAGTCGAAGATCCTCGACGCCATGCTGGCCGCCAACCTGGACCGCGCGGCCAATACGCTGATCGGCTGTTTCGAGGACCGCGCCAAGGCGATCTACGGACCGAAGGCCGGCTAGCGGCCCTTGAACGCCGCCGGGCGTTTCTGCAGGAAGGCGCCGACGCCTTCGAGGAAGTCGTCGGTCTTGCCCGCCGCCTTCTGGGCGTGGCGCTCGGCGTTGAGCTGGCCCACCCAGTCGGCGTCCAGGCTGCTCCAGACCAGTTTGCGGATCGCCGAGAGCGCGGCGGGACCGGCGGCCAGTTCCCGGGCTATGGCGGTGGCCGCGGGCATCAGCTCGGCGTCGGGCACGCAGCGATTGATCAGTCCCCAGGACAGCGCGGTGGCGGCGGGAATCTTGTCGCCCAGCAGCATCATCTCCATGGCGCGCGCCTTGCCGACCAGTCGCGGCAGCAGGTAGGTCGAGCCGCCGTCGGGCACCAGGCCGATGCGGCGGAAGGCCTGCAGGAAATAGGCGCTTTCGGCCGCCACCACGATGTCGCCGAGCAGGGCGATCGAGCACCCGACCCCGGCGGCCGGCCCGTTGATCGCCGTGACTATGGGCAGCGGGAAGTCACGCAACAGGCTGACCAGGGGGTTGTAGGTGCTTTCGAGCGCCGAGCCGGCGTCCGGCTTGCCGTCGACATCCGCCTCCCGGCCGGCCGCGCCGCCTCCCGACAGATTGGCGCCGGAACAGAAGCCCCGGCCTTCGCCGGTGAGGATCACCGCTCGCGCCTCGACCTTGCCGGCCGCCACCGAACCGAAGGCGTGGGCCAGCTCGCGGGCCATTTCCAGGCTGGCGGCGTTGAGGGTGGCGGGATCGGCCAGAGTGATGACGGCGACGCCGTCGGCGGCCTCAAGCCGGATCTTCTCGTAGGTCATGGCGTCCTCCCAACGGCCTCGGCTTCGTCGCCTCGCCGGAGTCTAGGCGCGACTAACCTTGGGGAACGCCAGAAAAATTATCCGGCCCAGATCGGGGACGAGAACCGGCGGCGCGATCAGGCGGCGTTGGCCGAGTCCGGCTTGCTCTCGGCGCAGGTGACCCGATTGCGGCCGCCGCGCTTGGAGGTGTAGAGCGCCGCGTCGGCCCGTTCCATGACCGAGTGCCCGCTCTCGCCCGGGCGGCGCTCGGCGAAACCCGACGAGATGGTGATCGCGCCCAGGTCCTCGTTGGTTGAACGGCGCTTGAGCATGCGCGAGGACACCTCGAGACGGATCTCTTCCAGGGTGCCGGCGACGATGGCCGCCGACTCCCGCGGGAAGATCATCGCGAACTCCTCGCCGCCGTAGCGTGCGGCGAAGCGCGGCGGGGCGGCGACGCGGCCGATGACGCTGGCCACGTAGCGGATGACCTGGTCGCCGGTCTGGTGGCCCCAGGTGTCGTTGAAGCCCTTGAAATGATCGATGTCGAGCACGGCCAGGCAGATGGAGGCGCCGGCTTCGTCGGCCTCCGAGCAGGCGCGATCGAGCTCTTCGTCGAAGGCCTTGCGGTTGGCCAGGTTCGTCAGGCCGTCGGTGGTGGCGTCGCGGCGGACCTGCTCGAGGTGCTCGCGCAGACGGTCGACCTCGGCCGTGGACTCCGCCAGGCGGGTCTCCAGCGACTTGTTTTCTTTCTGAACGCGGCGCGTGGCCTCGGCTAGGCCGCTGACCACCGCCCGGATCTTGACGACGTCTTCCGGGGCGTCGAGCTCCTTGGAAGCGCCGTTCAGCGTCTTGCCGTAGGCGGCGTTGCTTCTCTGGGCGTCCTGGATGGCCTTGGAAACCGACTCCAGTTCCTTGCTCAGCAGGTCGCCGGCGTCGCGGATCTGTTCGTTCAGCTTGGCCTTGGGCAGATAGATGGCGGCCAGTTCTTCGCTGAGCAGTTCGGTCAGAGGCTCGCCCAGCGAGATCAGGCGAGTCAGCTCGCGCGCCAGGGCGCCGTCGGGATCGGCGACGAAGTGGGTCCACAGCTCGAAGTTCAGCGCTGTCGGCCAGACCTGGTGACGCTCCATCAAGCTCAAGGCGCGGCCAGCGATCTTGTAGGCCTCAGGGCCGCGCAGCGTGGTCTCGACGTCCGACATCTTAAGTCCCCCAACAGCGCGGCATCGCCCGGATGCGCGCTTGGACCTGCAATCTAGGCCGAAGAGTTCAAACGACCCGTTAAGAACGAACGACGTTCGCTTGCGTGTTTCGCCGGGCGCAAGCATTGTTAACAACGATAAGATGAGCCTGCAGGCCGCTGGGAGGAACCACGACGATGAACGCGCCCGCCAATCTCACCCTTGAATCGTCCAGAGCGGCGATGACGCGAATTCTCGAGGCGCAGAAGGCCGCGCACCTGCGACAAGGCGCTCCAACGGCTGAACGTCGCATCGAATGGCTGGATCGCTGCATCGGCCTGCTGGTCGACCATCAGGTCGAGATCGCCGACGCCCTGAACGCCGATTTCGGGGCGCGCTCTAAGGACGCCACCGGCCTGACCGACATCGCCGGCTCGATCGGGCCGCTGAAGTACGCCAAGGAGCATCTCGCCAAGTGGATGCGCCCGGAAAAGCGCAAGACCACCCCGGCGATCCTGGGCCTGTTCGGGGCCAAGGCGGAGGTCCAGTACCAGCCCAAGGGCGTGGTCGGGGTGATCAGCCCGTGGAACTTCCCGGTCAACCTGACCTTCGCGCCGCTGGCTGGGGTGCTGGCGGCCGGCAACCGCGCGATGATCAAGCCGTCCGAGTTCACGCCGGCGACGTCCGAACTGATGAGGACGATGTTCGCCAAGGCGTTCTCCGACGAGGAGATCGCGGTGATCACCGGCGGGCCGGATGTCGGCCAGGCCTTCACCGGCTTGCCGTTCGACCATCTGATCTTCACCGGCGCGACGTCGGTGGCGCGTCACGTGATGCGGGCGGCGGCCGAGAACCTGGTTCCGGTGACCCTGGAGCTGGGCGGCAAGAGCCCGGTGATCCTGTCGCGCGGTGCGGACATGGCCACGGCGGCGGCCAGGATCATGAACGGCAAGACCCTGAACGCCGGCCAGATCTGCCTGGCGCCCGACTATGTGCTGGCCCCCGTCGACCAGGTCGACAGCTTCGTGGCCGAGGCCAAGGCCGCGGTGGCGCGGACCTTCCCGACGATCAAGGACAATCCCGACTACACCGCCGTGGTCGCCCAGCGTCACTATGATCGGATCAAGGGCCATGTGGAGGACGCCCGGGCCAAGGGCGCGACGATCGTCGAGATCAATCCGGCCGGAGAGGATCTCAGCCAGCAGGAGCACCGCAAGATTCCGCCGACCCTGATCCTCAACCCCACCGACGACATGACGGTCATGCAGGACGAGATCTTCGGCCCCGTGCTGCCGGTGAAGACCTACGACACGGTGGAGGAGGCGGTGGGCTATATCAACGGCCATGACCGGCCGCTGGGGCTCTACTGGTTCGGGACCGACACCGCCGAGCGCGACATGGTGCTGGAACGCACGACGAGTGGCGGCGTGACGGTCAATGACGTGATCTTCCATGTCGCCCAGGAGGACCTGCCGTTCGGCGGGGTCGGACCGGCCGGCATGGGATCGTACCATGGCCGCGACGGTTTCATGGAGTTCAGCCATCGCAAGGCGGTGTTCCAGCAGTTGAAGAAGGACATCGCGCCGATGCTGGCCCTGCGGCCGCCGTACGGGGCGGCCATCCGCAAGTACCTGGCGGGGCAGATCAGGAAGTAGGGCAGGGCGGTTTGGCGATCCACGCCGAGGACCGGTCGATCGGTATTCCGATCCTCGCGCGCCGATCGGCGGGCGGTGTGATTGCCTCGCGCCGATTCCCGTGGTCGAACGCCAGCATGCGCCAGGCCACGCCGCTTCGGATCGTTGATGAAGCCGACGTCCTGCCCGCCGTGGACGCGGAGGGCTTCGCGCGCGCGACGGCGTCGGGCGATCCGGCGCGGCTCGCCTTGCCCGAGCTGGACGATAAAGCCACGGAGGCCTTCGCCCTGGGCGGCGATGCGCTCGATTCTTGGCCGTTTCCGCCGCGCCCGCCGCCCGCACGTGCTGTCTCGCTGTGCCTGACCCGCGACGCCCTCCACCTGCCGGCCTTCGGCGCGATCCTATCCCCCGACGGAGCCCTGCTGAGGGCCTCGGCGCGGGAGGCGATGGAGCGATGGCCGGACCTGTCCGGGCTTTCCGACGTCCGGATCGAAGGCGGCGTCGCGCATCTGGAGATCCGCGACGCGACGCCGGTTCTGGACCGGGCGGCGGTGTTCATGGCCTGGGGCGGCAATTTCAACTACGGCCATTTCCTGCTCGATTGCCTGCCGTCCCTGGTGGCGCTGGACGAACAGGGGCTGCTGGATCGCTTTCCGCCGATCGCGCCGCCGCTGAAGGCTTGGCAGCGCGACTTGATCACCCTGGCCGTGGGACGATCGGTTCGTGAGTTGAAGTTCGATACGGTGCGGATCGACGCCGCGGTCCACGCGACCAGCATGGACCACTACCTGCACGGCCCGGGCGATCTGCTGGCGCGCACGCGGGCGCGGATCCTCGCCGCCGCCCCGGCCCCCCGGCGAGGCGGCCGGCGTCTCTATCTGTCCCGGCGCGGGCATTCGATGCGCGTGATGATCAACGAGTCGGCGCTGGAGGCGGCCCTGCGCGCGCGCGGCTTCGAGATCGTCAAGCCTGAGCGATTGAATGCGGCGGATCAGGTCCGGATGATGCGCGAGGCCGAGGTCGTGGTCGGCCCGACGGGCGCGGCCATGGCCAACGCCCTGTTCGTTCCGGCCGGGTCGCGGATCGTCGAGATCCAGCCCCAGAACTTCACCAGCCAGTGGGTGTGGGCGGCCAGCCGACGGGCGGGCGCCGATTGGCGGGGTTATGTCTGCGCTTCACCGGTCCCGCCGGAGCGAGTGGCCTGGCTTCACCGCGTTCGGCGCGGCTTTCGCTTCGGCTACGAGGTTCCGCTGGACGACTTCCTCGCGTTCGTCGACGCGGCGCTCTGAAAGAAGGGCCACGGGGCTTTCGCCGCGTGGCCCTTCAGTCTCTATTTCTCGCTGTCGCTGGCCGGCGCCAGACGGGGCGGGGCGCGCATCAGGAAGGCCGGCGTCTCGTTGCCGAAGCCGACCACCCGGCGATCATCATCGTCTTCCCGGCCGCGTACAGGCTGGACGCCGCGAACGGGCAGCGGGGCGTTGGCGCGGGCCGGGCGCTCGGCGTCGGAGCGTTCCGGGGCGCGCTCGGGACGCGGAGCCCGTTCGGCCTCGACGCGCGGCTGTTCGGCGCGATCAGAGCGTTCGGGGCGGCGGTCGCGATCTCGGCCGCGCTCGCGGCGGGGACGTTCGCCCTCAGCACGTTCCGCAGAGGGGGCGGCGACGGGCGCGGCCTCGACGGCGGACTGTTCGACGGCGGCGTCCTGATCGACGCGCGGCTGACGACCGCGATCGCGTGACGAGCCGCCACGGTCGCGGCGGCCGCGATCGGCGGCCGGAGCCGCCTCGGCGGCGGCCGGAGCCTCGGCCTCGGCTTCAGCGATCACGGGCGCCGCGTCGCCCCGCGGCTTGCGGCCGCGAGCGGGACGCTTGGACAGCGCTTCGCCCGGGGCCGAGGGGATGGGCTCGCCGGCGATGGAGGCTTCCAGATTGGCCGCGGCGACGGCCGAAGGCTCGGTGGGGGCGCGGTTGCGGTCGCGGTCGCGACCCCGCTCGCCGCCGCGCGAACGGTCGCGATCCCGTCCGCCGCCACGCTTGCTGTCGCCTTCGCGGCGGACGGTCACGGCGTTGGAATAGTCGAGGTCCAGCTTCTCTTCGGTCGGGGTCGAACCGATCAGCTTGACCACCTTGTCGAAGCCCTTGTCGTCGGCCGGGGTCACCAGCATGTAGGTGACGCCCGAGCGGCCGGCGCGACCGGTGCGGCCGATACGGTGCACATAGTCGTCGGCGTGGTGGGGGACGTCGTAGTTGAAGACGTGGCTGACGGCCGGGATGTCGAGGCCGCGCGCGGCGACGTCGGAAGCCACCAGGATCTTCAGCGAGCCGTCGCGGAAGGCCGCGAGGGTCTTCATGCGCTGGCTCTGGTCCAGGTCGCCGTGGATCGCGGCGGCGTCGAAGCCGTGCGAGCGTAGCGACTTGGCGACGATGTCGACTTCGGTCTTGCGATTGCAGAACACGATGCCGGTTTCGATGTTGGCCTTCTCGATCAGGGCCCGCAGCGCCAGGCGTTTGGCCTTGGGATCGGAGGACGGCACCCTGACCAGCAGCTGGGTGATGTTCTCGTTGGTGGTCGCCGGCCGCGCCGCCTCGATCCGCACGGGATCCTTGAGGAACTGCTTGGTCAGGCGGGTGATTTCCGGCGGCATGGTCGCCGAGAAGAACAGGGTCTGCTTCTTGGGCGGCGTCATCTTGAAGATGCGCTCGATGTCCGGAATGAAGCCCATGTCGAGCATGCGGTCGGCTTCGTCGACGACGAGGAACTGCACGCCGGTCATCAACAGCTTGCCGCGCTCGAAATGGTCGAGCAGACGGCCGGGGGTGGCGATCAGCACGTCGACGCCGCGATCCAGCTTCTTTTCCTGGTCGCCGAACGACACGCCGCCGATCAGCAGCGCCCACGAGAGCTTGGTGCCCTTGGCGTACTTCTCGAAACTGGAGGCGACCTGGTCGGCCAGCTCGCGGGTCGGGGCGATGACAAGGGCGCGGGGCATGCGCGCCTTTGCGCGGCCCGTCATCAGCTTGTCGATCAAGGGCAAGGTGAAGGCGGCGGTCTTGCCTGTGCCGGTCTGGGCGATGCCCAGGACGTCCTGGCCGGCCAGGGCGACCGGGATGGCGGCCGCCTGGATGGGGGTGGCTGTCGTATAGCCGGTGTCAGCGACCGCTTGGAGGGTCGTGGGCGAAAGCCCGAGTTCGGAAAATTCTGTCATATCACGCTGGTCTGAAGTCCAGAGCCGCCCGTGTTTGGGCGAACGGGCGGCGCGGATTCGCCAAGCCTGCTCCAGAAGCTGGGGATAAATAGGCCTTGGCGGGCCAAAGTCAATCGTCGGCGGTTTCCGCGGCCAGGGCCGGGGCCAGGTCGCCGCTGGCCGCGATCGTTACGCCGGCAAGGCCCAGCCATGCGGCCATCAGGCGCAGTTCGGCGGCCAGGGCGGGCGCGGTGGCGGCGTCGGCGGCGGGTTCGCCGTGCGCCGACAGCACCCGAAGCACGCCGGCCTTGCGGTCCGCCTTCAGGTCGACGCGGGCGGTGATCGCCTCGCCCTGCAGGAAAGGCAGCACATAATAGCCATGGGTGCGCTTGTGGGCCGGGGTGTAGATCTCCAGCCGTATGCGGACGTCGAACAGGCGCTCGGCCCTTTCGCGGAACCAGATCAGGTTGTCGAACGGCGAGAGCAGGGCGTTGGCGGCGATGGCGCGCGGCCGGCGGACGTCGGGCGCAAGATAGGCCGGCTGGTTCCAGCCCGCGACCTCGACCGGGACAAGGTCGCCGTTCTCGGCCAGTTCGGCGACGCCGCGCCGGGCGTCGGCCACGCCCATTCGGAAATAGTCGCGCAGGTCGCGCTCGGTGGCGACGCCCAGCGCGCGGGCCGCCCGGCGCAGCAGAACGCGATGCGCTTCGTCACGCGTCGGGGTCGGCGCCGACCAGATCGCCTCGGGAAGTACGCGTTCAGGCAGATCGTAGACCCGCTCGAACGTCCCGCGCCGGGTGGCGGTGGTCAGCTCGCCGGCCCAGAACAGGCACTCGGTCGCCCGCTTGGCCTCGCTCCAATCCCACCAGCCGCTCCGGCCGCGCTCGCCCAGGCCCAGGTCGCCGGCCGACAACGGGCCGCGCTCGCGGATGGCCGCCAGCGCCTGGTCGATGAAGGGCCGGTGACCGGCCAGAAACTTGGCGACGCCCTTCCAGACCCCGACTCCGGCGCGCGCGTCCGCCATCCGCCAGCGCAGCAGCGGCTGCAGGTCCAGCGGCATTAGCGAGGCCTCGTGACCCCAGTATTCGAACAGGGTCGGCTTTCGGCCCCAGGCCAGGTCTTCGAGCAGGGCGCGGGGATAGGCGCCCAGGCGCGAGAACAGCGGCAGATAGTGCGAGCGCGAGACGACGTTGACGCTGTCGATCTGCAGCAGGGCCAGCCGCTCGATCGTCGCGTTCAGGTGACGCCGGGTCGGCTGGATCGGCCGCCTGTCCGCGAAGCCCTGGGCGGCCAGGGCGATGCGGCGGGCCTGCTTGTGCGACAGAGTCTCGACCATGGCCCGAGTGAGCATGGCGGGCATGGACGAGGCAACGCCCGGATTTTCGATTGCTGACAAAATCAGGTTCTGTCGGCGTGGAGCCGACGAGGGCTCACCTCAAGGGCAGTTCGAACAGGGCGCCTTCGAAGGTGTCGGCGCCGCGTCCGATCGCGGCGACCGCCGCCGACATCCGTCCGGCGCGGTTCAGGGCCGTATCGGCCAGCTCGACCATCAGCGAGTTGGGGGTCGCGTAGGGCGCGGCCGTGCGCAAGGCCTCGGCGATCTCGTCCTCGGCGCGTTCCGGGCCGAGCTGGCAGGCGATGATGAAGGCGGCGGCCGTCGAACGGCTGACACCCGCCCAGCAATGGACAAGCATCGGCCGCGCCGGATTCCAGCCGGCGGCGAAGTCCAGCAGGCGGGCGACCAGGTCGGCGTCCGGCGCGATCAAGCCATCACGCGGTGCGGCGATGTCGTGAAAGGCCAGCTGGAGATGAGCGTCGCCGGCTTCGGCCCTGGGCCAGGCCTCTGCGGCGGAGGTCGGCGACAGCAGGCTGACCAGATGCGACGGACGATGGAGCGCTCGCGCCGCTTCGACCTGGCTTAACGGGCAGACCAGCAGGGTCATCGCGCCGCCAGCAGGGCCGACACGCCCAGCAGCACGCCCAGTTCGCAGGCCTGCTCCACCCCGCCCAGCACGTCGCCGGTATAGCCGCCGATCAGCCGGCGGGCCGTCAGGGCGAGCGTCGCCGCCAGGACCGCGCCCAGGCCCGCCCCCGCCAATCCCGTCCAGCCCAGCAGCGCCAACGGCCACAGGCCCAGAACGGCGGCGATCAGCAGCTCGAAAGGCCGCACGCCGTCCGGCGCGGGCTTGTACTTGGCGTCGTTGCGATCGCTGACGTGGCGGCCGAGCACCATGACCCCGACGGCGGCGGCCCGCCCGGCGCCGTGGGCGGCGATGATGGCCAGGGCGGCCGTGGTCAAGGGAAGGGCGGCGAGGGCGGCGACCTTGAGCGCCAGGGTGAGGCCCAGGGCGAGGACGCCGTAGGTCCCCACGCGGCTGTCCTTCATGATGTCCAGGCGGCGCGCCGGCGTTTGTCCGCCCCCCAGGCCGTCGGCGGTGTCGGCCAAGCCGTCCTCGTGAAAGCCGCCGGTGACCAGCACGCCCGCGGCGATCGCCAGCAGCGCCGGCAGCGGACCTGCCCACAGTTGGCCCGCTGCGAGCAGGACGCCGGCGCAGATCGCCCCGACCAGGATCCCGACCAGAGAATAGTAGCGAGCGGCGCGGGTGATCCAGTCCGGCTGAAAGTCGGCGAACGACGGGACGGGCAGCCGGGTCAGGAACTGCAGCGCGCACAGGAACAGCTTGAATTGGCGCGGCATCAGTCGGGCCCCGCCAGGACTTCGGCCAGGGCGGCGACATCGGTCAACAGGTTGGCGGCGGCGACCAGCAGCGGGGCGGCCAGCGCCGCGCCCGTGCCTTCGCCCAACCGCAGGTCGAGGTCCAGAAGCGGCCGCGCGCCGAGGGCTCGCAGCATCAGCGGATGGCCCCGCTCGGCCGAACCATGGGCGAAGACGCAGTAGTCGAGGGCGGCCGGGACCAGCCGCACCGCCGCCAGGGCCGCCGCCGTGCTGATGAAGCCGTCGATCAGCGCCACCCGCCGCATCGAGGCCGCGCCCAGCACCGCGCCGGCCATCATGGCGATCTCATAGCCGCCGAACTCCCGCAGCACGTCCAGAGGCTGGGCGGCGTCCGAGCGCTGGGCGGCGCGGGCGATCCCGGCGCGCTTTCGGGCCAGGCCCTCGAAGCCGTGGCCCGTGCCCTGGCCGACGCAGTCGTCGAGCGGCGCCGGCGCCAGCCGGTGCATGATCAGGGCCGCGGACGAACTGTTGCCGATGCCCATTTCACCCAGGGCGATCACGTCCGCGCCGTCCTCGGCCGCCGCGCGGGCGATCTCGAATCCCTTGCCGATCGCCGCCAGCGTCTCGTCATCGGTGAGCGCCGGCTCGCGAGCGGCGTTGCGGGTTCCTCGGCGGATCTTGGCGGCGACCAGGTCGGGATGGGCCGGCAGGTCGGCGTCGACCCCGGCGTCGACCACCCGCACCGCCACACCCGTGGCCTTGGCGAGGGCGCTGACGCTGGAGCGGCCCGAGAGAAAGAGGCCGACCATGGCCGCGGTGATGCTGGACGGATAGGCCGATACGCCTTCGCCGGTCAGGCCGTGGTCGCCGGCGAATACATAGAGGTCGGTGCGGGCGATACGTGGGTCCAGCCGGTTCTGGATCAAGCCGATCCGCACCGCCAGATCCTCGATCCGGCCCAAGGAGCCCGGCGGCTTGGCCTTGCCGTCCAGCTTGGCGCGCAGCAGCGGCTCAAGGGCGGGATCGATGGACGTGACGGCGGCCGCGATGGACGTGAGGGCGGTCATGGCGAAATCCTGGATAGACGAGAAGGAGTCATCGGGCGAGGACCAGGCCGATCGCCACCGGGATCAGCCAGAGCAGGGCGCAGGCGCGTCGATAGAGGCGCAGGCCGCGTTCGAGGTCCGGCGCGGCCGGGCGCGGGCCGTCGCCAAGGACCGGGCGCGCGACGGGCGCGCCGTCGTATCGGGCCTCGCCGCCGAGCCTCACCTTCAGCGCTCCGGCCATGGCGGCCTCGGGCCAGCCGGCGTTGGGCGAGGCGTGCAGGCCGGCGTCGCGCCGCATGACCCGCCAGCCGCCGCCTCCGGCCAAGGCGATCAGGGCACCGGCCAGACGCGCCGGGATCAGGTTCATCAGATCGTCGGTCCGCGCCGCGGCCCAGCCGAACATCCGCCAGCGCGGCTCCTTGTGGCCGATCAGGCTGTCGGCGGTGTTGACGCACTTGTAGGCGAACAGGCCCGGCAGGCCGCCGACCAGCAGCCAGAAGGCCGGCGCGACGACGCCGTCATTGAAGCTTTCGGCCAGGCTCTCCAGGGCCGCGGCGGCGACCTCTTCGGCGGTGAGATCGGCGGTGTCGCGGCCGACGATCCGTCCCACCGCGGCGCGGGCGCCCGGCAGGTCGCCGAGCCGCAGCGGCGTGAGGACGGCGGCGACATGGTCGTGCAGGCTTCTTTGGGCCAGGCCGACGGTCGCGACCAGGGCGATCAGCGCCAGTCCCGGCACGCTGCGACCCAGGGCGGCCTGCAACGCGAGGCCAAGACCGGTCGAAGCGAGGAGCAGGAACGCGACCAGGGCGGCGCCGAGCCAGCGGCGCCGCGCATCGGAGGCGCTCGCCTGGTTCCAGCGGCGCTCGGAGGCCTCGATCACCGCCGCCGGCCAGGCTACCGGGTGCGGGGCCAGGCGGTTCAGAGTCGCCGGATAGCCCAGCATCGCCTCCAGGCCCAGCGCCAGCACGACGACCCAGGGCCAGGGCGCGGCCTCACCCATGCGAGCGGCCGATCAGCTCGATCAGGGGGCCGGCGGATCCGGGCGTGATCACCGCCTCCACGCCATAGGCCTGGCCCAGCACCGCGGGGGTCAGGGCGTCCAGCGGCGCGGCGTCGGCGATCACGCCTCCGTCCAGCAGCACCAGCACCCGGTCGGCCAGGCGCAACGCCACGCCCAGGTCGTGCAGGGTCATCACCACTCCGTGGCCGGTCTCCGCCGCGAAGGCGCGCATCAGATCGACGGTGTCCAGCTGATGGCCGGGATCCAGCCCCGCCAGCGGCTCGTCGGCCAACAGCCACGACGGCTCGCCGGCCAGGACGCGAGCCAGCAGGGCGCGCGCCCGCTCGCCGCCGGACAGGGTGGTGACGTCGCGGCGGGCGAGGCCGGTCATGCGGGTGCGGACCAGGGCGTCCTGAACGGCGGCGCGGTCGGCGTCGCTGAGGCCGCGCGCGCCGCTGTGCGGGCTCCGCCCCAGGCCGACCAGGGTCTCGACATCGACGGCCCAGGCCACCTCCGGCGTCTGGGGCAGAAAGCCGATCCGCTTGGCGCGCTCGCGGTGAGCCAGGGACAGGATCGGCGTCTGGCCGAGCAAAACCCGGCCCGCGTCGGGACGGCGCAGGCCGGCCAGGCAGGCCAGCAGGGTCGACTTGCCCGCGCCGTTGGGGCCGACAACGGCGGTGACCTGGCCGGGGTGGAAGCGCGCGCCGACCCCCGCCAGCACGGTGCGGCCGCCCAGGGCGACGGTCAGGGTTTCGGCGACCAGGTCGCTCATCTTGGCTTCCCTCACGCGAGCCTCCGGCGCATCGAGATCAGCAGGGCCAGGAAGAACGGCCCGCCCACGGCGGCCATGGCGACGCCGAGCCGGACTTCGGCCGCCGAGGGGGTCAGCCGCACCATGATATCGGCGGCCAGCACCAGGACGGCGCCGGCCAGGGCGCTGGGGGCCAGGAGGGCGCCCGGCTGGTGGCCGACCAGCGGCCGCATCAGATGCGGGACGATCAGGCCAACGAAGCCGATCATGCCGGTCACCGCCACGCTGGCTCCGGACGCCATGCCGACCCCGACCGCCAGCAGCACCCGCGTCAGCTGCAGGTCGACTCCCAGCGCCTTGGCCCCGGTCTCGCCCAGGGTCAAGGCGTCCAGCGCCCGGCCGAGCAGCAGCAACAGACCGCAGCCGAGCCCGATGAACGGCAGGACTCGCCAGACATCGTCGGCGCTGCGGTCGGCCAGCGACCCCAGCAGCCAGTTGATGATCTCCTGAGCGGCCCAGGGGCTCGGCGCCAGGCTCAAGGCGAGGGCGACGCCGGCGCTGGCCACGGTGTTGAGGATCACCCCGGCCAGGATGAAGATGATGGTCCCGCCCGCGCCGCCCGCCAGGACCAGCATGACGGCCACGCCGATCCCCGCCCCGAGCATCGCCGCCACGAACAGCAGCCAGGGCGTGGTCAGGCTCAGGCTGAGATACATGGTCAACACCGCGCCGAGGGCGGCCATGGACGAGACGCCTAGCACGCCGGGGTCGGCCAGCGGATTGCGGGTGTAACCCTGCATGGCCGCGCCCGAGAGGCCCAGGGCCGCGCCGACCGCGATCGCCAGAATGGTCCGGGGCAGACGCAGCTGGAAGATGATCGACCAGCGCGGATCGCTCTGGTCGGTCCAGGCGCTCCAGGGCGCCCAAACCCGTCCGGCCATCAGGGACAGGCCGCCCAGCAGCAGCACCAGGGCGCAGAGCCCGCTCAGCAACAGAAGGCGTTTGCCGGTCATGCGGCGCCTCCGAGCACTTGCCGGCGGGCCGTGGCCAGGGCGGCCGCGGTGTCCATCAGGCCGGGGCCGCCGCAATAGAGCAGCCGTTCGGGAAACACCGCTCGAGTCATGCGCGGAGAGACCTTGGCCAGGGCGGGGTGGTTGAGGATCCGCTCGGCCCAGGTCGCGGCGTTGGGCGCGGCCTGGCCGGCCAGCAGCACCTCGGGCGGATCGTCCAGCAGGCGCTCAAGCGAGACATTGCCCCATTTCTTGAGGCCATAGCGCTGGGCGACGTTCACGAAGCCGGCGCGGCGCATCATCTCGTCGACCAGGGTGCCGTGTCCGGCCGCGAAGCCGTTGGGCTGGAAAACCAAGGCGGTGATCGGCCGCGTGCCGGGCCGCGGCGCGCCCTTGGCCATCGCCGCCTCGACCTTGGCGATCAGGATCTCCCCGCGATCGGGATGACCGGCGGCCTCGGCGATGCGGCGGATCTGGACCTGGTTCTCGGCCCAGCTGTTGGGCACCTTGAACAGCTCGGTGCGGATGCCCAGCCGCTTCAGGGCCGCCCGGGTGGCGGGCGAGGAGTGGGCGGCGGTCAGCACCACGTCGGGCCGCAGGGCGATGACCTCCTCGGCGCTCTCGTAGGTCATCGGATAGGTCAGGGCGATCTTGGCGATGCTCGACTGCTGAGGATCGCGGGCATAGTGGCTGAGCGCGACGATCTGCGAGCGGTCGGCGACATGCACCAGAACCGAGTCCAGGCACGGATTGAGCGAGATCACGCGGGGCAGGGCGCGGGCGCTTGCCGATCCGCCGATCAGGCCCGTCGCCAGACCCGTCCCGACCGCCGCGCGTCGCGTGAGGCCGGTCAAAACTCGACCCCCCGCTGGGCCTTGAAGCCCTGCTCGAACGGATGCTTGACCAGGGTCATCTCGGTGACCAGGTCGGCGATCTCCAGCAGCTGCGGCTTGGCGTTGCGGCCGGTCAGGCAGACGTGCTTGTCGTTGGGGCGGGCCTTAAGCGCCGCCACCACCTCGTCGATGTCGAGATAGTCGTAGCGCAGGGCGATGTTGATCTCGTCCAGCAGCACGAAATCCAGCTTGGGATCGGCGATCATCTCCTGCGAGACCAGCCAGGCGGCCTGGGCCGCGGCGATGTCGCGTTCGCGGTCCTGGGTGTCCCAGGTGAAGCCCTCGCCCATGACCTCGTAGCGGACCTGATCGGGGAATTTCTTGAAGAACAGCCGCTCGCCGGTCTTCCACTTTCCCTTGATGTACTGGACGACGCCGACCTTCAGGCCCCAGCCCAGGTGGCGGGCGACCATGCCGAAGCCGGCCGAGGACTTGCCCTTGCCGTCGCCGGTATGGACGAGCAGCAGGCCCTTCTCGAGGGTCTTGGTCTCCATCATCGCGTCGCGCTCGGCCTTGAGGGCCTTCATCGCTTCGGCGTGCTTGGCGTTGAGGTCTTGGGCGTTGGGATCTTGGCTCATCGGAGGCTCTCCAGGGCGTCGGCGAGGCGGAGCCAGTCCGGCTCGGACCCAGGCAGGCCAAAGCGGATCAGCGTCTCGTCCCAGGGGAAGGGGCGGGTGAGAATCCCGGCGCGCGCCAGGATGTCGAAACGGCGCGGCGCGTCGGCGGCACGGGCCAGGCGAAACAGCGTCGCGCCGCCGGCGATCTCGAAACCGGCGCGGCGCAACAGACCGTCGAGCCGGGCGGCGTCTTCGAGCAGCCGCCGTCGGGTCTGAACCGCCCAGGCCGTATCGGCGTAGGCGGCCAGGCCGGCGGCGATCGCCGGACCCGATACGGGCCAGTCGCCCAGGGCTTGGCGAACGCGGGCGGCCAGGGACGGCTCGGCGAGCAGGAACCCCAGCCTCAGGCCGGCCAAGCCGTAGAACTTGCCGAACGACCGCAGGACGATCAGCCGCTCGCGACCCGGCGTTCCGGCCAGGGCGGAAACGGAGAGCGCCGGATCGACGTCGACGAAGGCCTCGTCGACCAGCAAGGTCGCGTCCGTCAGGTCGATGACCTGTTCGGGCGGCAAGGCGCGGCCGGTGGGATTGTCCGGGTTGACCAGCACCCGCAGCTCGGCCGCCGGATCGCCGGGGTCGACGATCTCGCCGCCCGCCGCCCGCCAGGCCTCGGCGTGGCCGCCATAGGTGCGGGACGAGACCGCGATCCGCCGGGCCGACAGCACGCGCGGCAGCAGGCGGATCAGGGCCTCGCTGCCGGCCGCCGCGACCACCCGGGCCGGATCGTCGACGCCGAACGCCGCCGCCGCCGCCGTTTCCAGGCTCCCAAGGGTCTCCGGATCAGGCAGCCGCGACCAGGTCTGCGGCGCCAGCGCCGGGACCGGGTAGTGGCAAGGATTGATCCCTGTCGACAGGTCGAGCCAGGGCGTCGGCGCGTCCGGCCAGGCCGTTCGCGCCGCGCCGAGGCGTCCGCCGTGGCCGAGCAGGGCCGCCGGCGCCGCCATGGCTAGAACCTCGCTCGCACGCCCGCGAAGGCGCCGCGACCCAGGGTCCCGTAGCGGTAGAGGGTCTCGTACTGCTGGTCGAACAGGTTCTCGACCCGGCCGTACAGCTCAAACGTCTCGTTGATCGGATAGGCGATCCGCACATCGGTCAGCACATAGCTCTTCAGCCGCCGGGTGTTGCCGGCGTTGTCGAAGCTGTGGCCGACATACTGCATCGACAGGCCGCCGGTGAGGCCGTTCGGCAGGCTGAGCTCCGCGTCGGCGTTGGCGGTTTCACCGGCCCGCCGCGTCAGATCCTTGCCGTAGTTGGGGCTGGGCGACTTATTGACCGCGTCCTGGTTGGTGTAGTTGGCCGACAGGGTCAGCAGGGTGTTGACCTCAAAGCTGCCCTCGACCTCGACGCCGTCAGCCTGGGTCTTGGCCGTGTTGGCGTAGCCGCCGTAGTTGGGCGGGGTGTCGTTTGACTGAAAGTCGATCTGGTTCTTGGTGTCGCGGTTGAAATAGGTAATCGCACCGCGCAGACGGCCGTCGAGGACGCTGTGCTCGACGCTGACGTCCCAACCCTTGGCCTCTTCCGGCTTCAGCGCGGTGTTCCCGTAGTCGCTGTACAGCTGGTAGAGCGACGGGGCCTTGAAGCCTTCGCCATAGTTGGCGCGGAAGACGGTGGTCCCGCCGTTCGGGCTGAAGGTCGCGCCGGCCTGGTAGGTGGTGGCGCCGCCAAAGGTGTCGTGGTCGTCGTGGCGGACGCCGCCGGTCAGGGTCAGGCCCTCGATCGGCTTGGCTCTCAGTTGGCCGTAGACGCTGTCCATGCTGGTGGCGTGACGGTCGACCTCGGGGCCGAATGACGGCGAGGCGGTGCGGAACCATGTGCGCTCGGTCTCGGCGCCGAACACCGCGCGCCAGACCGGATTGATCGTCCAGGTGCCTTGGTATTCCAGGCTGTTGTCGGTGCCGCGCGAGTCGAAGGTCTTGGGCGCGCTCAGCGTCGGATCGTAGTTGTCGCGGTCAGTCTGGGTGTAGGCGTAGCCGATGCGGCTGTTGAGGGCGCCGCCGAAATTGGACAGGCGCGCGCCGAGATAACCGACCAGTTCCTTGGTCTTGCCGTAGTCGAGCGTGTCGCCCAGCGCGTAGGGCGGGTTGGGCAGCGAGCTGTCGTACTCGTTGCGGCCTGCGGCGTAGGAGAGGCGGGCGTCGAGCGCGGCCCAATCGGCGACGTTCAGGTCCAGGCGGCCGCTGACGGCGTTGTTGTGGTAGCCGTCCTTTTCCTTGCCGCCCAGGGCTTCGTCCCAGTTCGACTCGCCGGCGGTGGTGTAGGAGCCGGCCGCCAGCCGCCAACCGCCCCAGGCTCCGCCGGCCCCGACGCCCACCCGGGCGTAAGCCGTGGCGCGCGAGCCGCCTTCGATCGTGGCGTCGCCCGACAGCGGGCCATCGGGGGTCTTGGTGATCATGCTGACCACGCCGCCAATGGCCTGGCTGCCCCACAGGGTGGATTGCGGACCGCGCAACACCTCGATGCGGTCGACGTCGCCGGCCAGCAGGGTGGCGAAGTTGTAGCCGCCGCCGGTCGTCGAGGGGTCGTTCAGCTTGACGCCGTCGATCAGCACGGCGGTCTGGTCGCTCTCGGCCCCGCGGATGCGCACCTGGGTCGAACCGCCGACGCCGCCGTTGCGGGTGACGGTGACGCCGGGGGTGCGCGACAGCAGGTCGGAGACGACCACCGCCTGGCGCTGGCGCAGGGTCTCGGCGGTGATGACGGTCATGCTGACCGGCGTTTCGGACAACTTGTCGGCGGCGCGGCCGGCGGTGACCACCACCTGGTCGACCGCATTGGCGTCGTCGAGCGGCTCGGCGGCCAGGACCTGGCTCGGCAAGGCGAGGGCGGGAAGGGCGGCCACCAGGGCCAGGACGGAAATCGGGCGCATGTTAAAGTCCTCCGTGCGCAGCAACGAAGGCTGGCCCGAGGATTCGGACCGGCCTGACGATGTCGCCTCGGGGGAAAGAACCCCATCGTACGGCGCACCCCGGCCGGACGAAGGACGACTGCGACGGGCAGGTCTCCTGGCTCGCGGGTCAATGCCGGTGCGCGTCGCCTTCCCAGCGGCTTCCCGAAGGAAGCTTCCAGTGGCTTAATGACGCGCGGGCTCGCCGCTTACAGTTGCGGGGGCAGCCCGGGTTTCGCACCCGAGTTCCCTTTTCATCCTCTTTCGAGGAACCTGTCGCGAGAGCTGCACTATATGTTGCGCCGCACACGGTCAATCTGGAGCTTATCTTGTCGTTCACCCTCGTCCTGGGCGGAGCCCGTTCCGGCAAGAGCGCCTTCGCCCAGGGCGCGGCCGAGGCGAAGGCCGTCGAAACCGGCGGCCGGCTGGTCATGGTGGCCACGGCCCAGGCCTTCGATCCGGAAATGGCCGAGCGCATCGCTCGGCACCGACTGGACCGCGGTCCGGCCTGGACCACCGTTGAGGCACCTTTGGACCTGACTGGCGCGCTGGACGGTCTTGGGGCCGGCGACGTGGTCATGGTCGATTGCCTGACCTTGTGGCTGTCCAACCTGATGCTGGACGATCGCGATCCGGCCGCCGCCGCGGCGGCGCTGGTCGCCAGCGCCGAGCGGTTCGAGGGCGCCCTCTGGCTGGTGTCCAACGAGGTCGGGTTCGGCATCGTCCCCGACAATGCCCTGGCCCGCCGGTTCCGCGACGAGGCCGGGCGGCTGCACCAGGCGCTGGCGCAGGCCGCCACTGCGGTGAACTTGGTCGTGGCGGGACTGGCTCTGCGCCTGAAGTGAGAAAAACTACGTTGAGCGCTGATATCCCAAGTCTAAGGTGAGGAGGACAGCAGCTGCTCGCGTCAGACAGGGCGGCGCTTCGGGAGGACGCCATGAACGCCTTTGCCCCCATCGCCGCCGTCGAAGCGCCCGACTATGCCGGCCTGACGGTGACCCCCGCGGGACCGGTCCTGGGCGCCGAAATCTCTGGCCTGGACCTGCGCCGGCCGCTGGCTCCAAAGATTGTCTCGGCCATCCGCGCGGCCCTGCTGCGGCACAAGGTGGTCTTCTTCCGCGACCAGGACATCAGCCATGAGGATCATGTCCGTTTCGGTCGATATTTCGGTGAGTTGGAAGGCCATCCTGTCACGGCGCACGTGCCGGGTTTTCCCGAGATCCTTCATATCGAGGCGGCCGACGGCATGAAGCTGCGCGAGGACATCGTGCCGCTCGTCCGGGTCGCCAACAAGTGGCACACCGACGTCACCTTCCGGCCGGCGCCGTCGATGGGCGGCGTGCTGCGGGCCCGCCACCTGCCGCCGCTGGGCGGCGACACCCTGTTCGCCGACACCGCCGCCGTCTATCGCGACCTGTCCGAGGCGCTGAAGGCGCAGCTGGCGACCCTGACCGCCGAGCACGACATCCTGCAGAGCTACGGCTATCGGGTCGACGAGGCCAAGCGCCAGGAGCTGCGCGCCGCCTATCCGGTCCAGATCCATCCGGTGGTCCGCACCCATCCGGAGACCGGCGAGAAGCACCTGTTCGTCAACAAGGTCTTTACGACGCGGATCCTCGGCCTGCCGGAGGACGAGGCCGCCAAGCTGCTGGCCGAGCTGCTGGACCGGGTGAAGACGCCCGAATACCAGGTCCGTTTCCGCTGGACGCCGAACGCCATCGTCTTCTGGGATAATCGCGCCACCCAGCACTACGCCATTCTCGACTACTGGCCCCAGGAGCGGATCGTCGAGCGCGTGACGATCCAGGGCGATGCGCCCTTCTGAACGCAAAGTTATCGGAAAAGGTTAGTTATATCAGGTGTTTGCGAGCACATTTGAAGGTGGCTGCCTCAGCGACGTGAGGTCTTCACCGCCACCCGGCGCTCCATCAGCAGCAGGCTCAGCATGACCAGGAAGGCGAAGACCAGCAGGGCGCCCGCCAATTGATGGGCCTTGGTCCATTCCAGGGCCTCGACCAGCCGGTAGATCTCGATCGACAGCACCTCGGTGCGGCCCGGAACGCCGCCGCCCAGCATCATCACCACGCCGAACTCGCCGATCGTGTGGGCGAAGGACAGGATGGCGGCGACCGCGTAGCCGGGCGCCGCCAAAGGCAAGGCCACCCGACAAAAGGCGCTCCACGGTGACGCGCCCAGGGTCGCGGCCGCCTCCAGAGGTTCGTCGCCCACGGCGATGAAGGCGTTGCGCAGCGGCTGGACGGCGAACGGCAGCGAGTAGATCAACGACCCGATCACCAGGCCTTGGAAAGTGAAGGCCAGGGTGCGTACGCCGAACGGATGCAGCAGGGCGATCAGCGGGCTCTGCGGGCCCAGGGCGATCAGCAGGTAGAACCCCAGCACCGTCGGCGGCAGGACGATCGGAAGGGCCACCAAGGCTCCGACCGGCGCCTTCCAGCGCGAGCGTCCGCGCGCCAGCCACCAGGCCAAGGGCGTGGCTGCGATCAGCAGCAAGATCGTCGTGATCCCCGCCAGCTTGATCGTCAGCCAGGCCACGTCGAGCATGTCAGCCGACCCTCAGGGCGGTGTAGCGCGGGCGACTTGGCATGGCGTGGGTTCCGGAGACGCGTTCGGTTATGTAGGGATATTACATAACGAGGTTTCGAGCCTAGGTCACGGCTCGCACGAGCTTCTCTGCTTCTCCGGTCCCAAGGGAGATTTCGATGCCGATCGACGGCGATCTGAGCGCGTCCCTGATCCTGCGGCGCGGCGCCCTGGCGCGCGTCGGGCTGGAGCGGATCGTCCTGATCGAGACGATCGGCGCTCTGGGATCGATCAGCGCCGCCGCCAAGCAGTTGGGCCTGAGCTACAAAGGCGCCTGGGACGGAGTCCAGGCGCTGAACAATCTGTTCGACGGCCCCCTGGTCGTCGCCAACGCCGGCGGCAAGGCGGGCGGCGCCGCGATCGTCACGCCCCGCGGCCTGGCGGTCATCCGCGCCTTTCGCGAGGTGGAGCGCGAAATCGGCGCGGCCCTGTCGCGCCTGGAAGCCGGTCTGGCCGCGCCGGGCCATGATCTGGGCGACCTGTTCTGGAGCCTGGGCCTGCGCACCAGCGCCCGCAACGCCCTGCGCGGGACGGTCGCCGAACTCGAGCAGGGCAAGGTGACCGCGAAGGTGACCCTGGATCTGGGCGAGGGCGTCGCCGTCGTGTCGATCATCACGCGCCGCAGCCTCGAGGAACTGGGCCTGACGATCGGCAAGCCCGCCATCGCGCTGATCAAGTCCAGCTTTGTCGTCCTGGTCAACGACGGCGCGGCTGAGCTGGGCGTCAATCACTTGGCCGGGACGGTGGTCGATCGCCAGGACGACGGCGAGGTCAGCGAGGTCGGGCTGGTCCTGTCGGCCAGCAAGACCCTGACCGCCACCGTGCCGGCGTCCGGATGGGTTCCGAACCTGGGGGATCGCGTCGCGGCGCTTGTCGAGCCCTCCAACGTCATCCTCGCCGTCGAGTAGGCGGCGGCGCGGACGATCAGCCCATCGGAGCTCACGCTGTGGCTGCTGGACCGTCGACCGTCGACAGCCTAGGTTAATCGTCCGCCGCAACCCCTTCGCCCGACTGAGTCTTTGGAGACTGCGCTGTCCGTCCCACCTCGATCGATCACGCCGATGATCCGGCTGTACGGCGAGAAGCGGACCAATCTGGTGCGCGTGTTCGCCGCCCGGCTGCGCTCGGTCAGCGAGGCCGAGGACCTGATCCAGGATCTGTTTCTGAAGGTCCAGGCCCTGGGCGAGCCGGACGTCGAGGGCGACGGTTCGGCGCTGCTGTTTCGAATGGCCAACAACCTGATGCTGGATCGGCTGCGCAGCCGGACCCGCGCGAGCGCCCGGGACGAGGGGTGGCGCAGCCTGCAAGGCGCGGGCGATCACCAGGCCGCCGACAACCCGTCGGCCGAGGACGTCGTCGCCGGCCGGCAGCGGCTCGCCGCGGTCATGGCGACGCTGGAGACCTTGCCGCCGCAGGTCGCCAAGGCCTTTCGGCTGCACAAGTTGGAAGGATTCAGCCACGCCGAGACCGCGGCCGCCATGGGCGTCAGCCGCAGCTCCGTCGAGAAACATGTCAGCGCGGCCTTGAAGGCGCTGATCGCGAGGCTGCCATGAGCGCCGTAATCGCTTCGCAAACGCGTTTTGGAGGTTTTGCGCCTTTGGTGACGTCTTATCCTTGCGAGGACGCCTCTGGGCGTCAGGACGGAGCGACATGACGCGGTCCCAGACAGACATCGACGCCGCGATCGACTGGCTCGTCCGCCTGCAGGGCGAGGAGGTCACCGAAGGCGACTGGCGGGTTTTCGACGCGTGGCTCACGGCCTCGCCCACCCGCGCCGAGGCGTATGACGCGGCGCTTGCGCTCGATCTGCGCCTGGTGGAGGCGCGGACGGCCGGCGCCCCCTTGGTCTCCAAGGTGGTTCCGCTGCGTGCGACCCGGCGCGTTTGGATCTGGCCGGCCGCGGCCGCCATAGCCGCGACCTTCATCGCCGGGGCGGTTCTGTTGCAGGGGGGCGGTCTGCTCGGCGCCCGCGAGGTCACCTACCAGACGGGCGTCGGCGAACGCAGGACGATCGCCCTTGAAGACGGCACCCGCGTCGAACTGAACGCCGCGTCGCGCCTGACGGTGCGTTTCGAGCGGAAGGCGCGTCACGTTCAGCTGGGCGACGCCCAGGCCTTCTTTGACGTGGCCAAGGACGCCAAGCGGCCGTTCCTGATCGAGGCGGGCGACACCCAGGTGCGCGTGGTCGGCACGCAGTTCGACGTCCGCCACCGTGACGGGCAGGTGGCCGTGAACGTCATGCGCGGCCTTGTCGAGGTGCGTCCCGACCAGGCCCGCGGCGCGGCGCCGTTCAGGCTGCGGCCAGGGCAGGGGCTTTCCCATACCGAAGGCCAGGCGGCCGATGTTCACGTGTCGACGGTCGCGATCGACGAGGTGGCGGGCTGGCGCCAGGGCCGTTTGATCTACCGCGATCAGCCGCTGTCGCAGATCGCCGGAGATCTGAACCGGCTTTTCCCGCGTCCGGTGAAGCTGGGCGACGCCCGGGCCGCGAACATGCGACTTTCGGGCGTGTTGATCGTCGACGAGCAGGATGCGATGGTCGACCGACTATCGCAGCTGCTTCCCGTCCGACCGACGACAACCGACGACGCTATCGTGATCCGGGCGCGCTAGAGCCTTGCTGACGGGCCCGGAATCGTTCGAAGCGCGAAGCTTGAGCTCTAGGGGGATAGAGCTGGAGCCCGATGATTTCGGCCACGGATTTTCCGTACCAACCTCGACCTGACGATCCAGGCCTGTCTGGAGCGGAGGCTGTCGGCCGTTCGCGACGCTCCATCCGCGCCCTTGTTCTGGCCATGACGTCGGGCCTGGCCTTGGCCGGACAGGCGCAGGCGGCGGCTCCGCGCTTCGCGTTCAACATCCCCAGCAAGCCGCGATCGGAGGCGCTGATCGATCTCGGCGTCCAGGCGCGCGTCACCCTGGGCGGCGTCTCGGCCTGTCCGGGGCGCAGCGCGGCGATCGTCGGACTCTTGACCCTCCGGCAGGCCCTTGATGCGGTGACGGCGGGCGCGCCATGCCGGTTCGAGATCCTCGATCCCGCGACGGTCAGCGTCCGTCCGATCCGACCCGCGCCGCGGGCGTCGAGCCGGCCGCCGCGCGTGGAACCGGTCCAGGCGACCGCGCCGGTCATTGAAAGCGTGATCGTGACGGCCACCAAGCGGCCGATACAGCTGGGCGCGGCGGTCGGCGGCGTCAGCGTGATCAGCGCGTCGCGGCTATGGGATAGCGGCGCCATCGACACCACCAGCATCTCCCAGCAGACGGCCGGCTTCATCACCACCAATCTCGGCGCCGCGCGCAACAAGATCATGCTGCGCGGCCTCTCGGACGGCACTTTCACGGGCCGCACCCAGCAGACCGTCGGCACCTATCTCGACAATGTGCCCCTGACCTACAACGCGCCCGATCCCGACCTTCGGCTGATAGATGTCGACCGGGTCGAAGTCCTGCGCGGACCGCAGGGGACGCTCTATGGCGGCGGGTCGCTGAGCGGGGTCTACCGGATCGTGTCGCGCAAGCCGGTGCTGAACAGCTGGTCCGGTTCGCTCCTGGTCGGCGGGGCGGTGACGGAGTCGGGTTCGCCCAGCAGCCGCGTCGAAGGGGTGATCAACATGCCGCTGGCGACCGACCGCGCCGCGGTTCGGTTGGCGGCCTATAGCGACATCGACGGCGGCTATGTCGACGACGTCAATCTGCGGCTTTCGAATGTCGATCGCACCACGCGCTCGGGCGGTCGCGCGGCCGTTTCGGTCGTGCTGGATCCAGACTGGTCGATCACGCTGTCCGGGGCGCGCCAGGACATCCACGCCACGGACAGCCAATACACCATCCCCAACCTGGGCGGTCAGAAGCGCGCCAATCAGGTTCGCGAAACCCATGACAACGTCCTGCAGCAAGGGGCGATGACAATCGCCGGCGAAGGATCATGGGGACGGTTCGTCTCGTCGACCGGCTATGTGCGCCATCGCTTCGCCAGCCGGTTCGACGCCACGGCCGCGCTGAACGGCGCCGGCGCGCCCGCGGTGGACGTCGGGCTGTTCGACGAGGCCAGCAAGGTCCGGCTCCTGGTCGAGGACGCCTTGCTGTCGTCTCCCGACACCGACCGCTTCCGCTGGTTGTTCGGCCTGTACGGTCTGGCCAGTCTCGAGGACAGCGACGGCGAGCTGCGCGCCCGCACGATCTACAATCCTTCACGGCTCGTCTATCTGGAGACCCGCCGTGATCGCCGGCGCGAACTGGCCGTCTACGGCGAGACCGCCTACGACCTGGGCGGAGGTTGGACCGCCAGCCTCGGCGGCAGGGCGTTCCGCAGCCAGGTGCACACCACTTCCGTCGTCCAGGCGCCGCCTCCGGGGCAGTCGCGCGACATGAATCGGCAGGCGCGCTTCACCGGCATCTCGCCCAAGTTCTCGCTGCAGCGCACCTGGGAAGGGGGAGGGCTGTTCTACCTCCTGACCTCGGAAGGCTATCGATCAGGCGGATTCAACTCCGGCGGACTCGTCGCGCCTTCCGCTCTGCGCGGATCGTTCAAGCCCGACCACCTTCGCAACTACGAGGTCGGGGCCAGCATCCAGCCGCTGGGCGGCCGCATGATCTTGCGGACCGCGCTGTTCCACGACGTGTGGACCGACATCCAGACCGACCAGTATCTGAGCTCGGGCCTGTCCTACACCGCCAATGTCGGTGATGGACGCAACACCGGGTTGGAGATCGAAGGAACGGTGTTGGCCACGCCGGACCTGACGCTGGAGGCCAACGCGCTGTTCAACCGGCCGCGCGTGAGCAAGGTGGATCCGAATTTCGCCTCGGTGGCCCAGAGCGAGCTGCCGGGCGTCCCAGACGTCTCGGCCGGCGTCATGGCCCGCTACCGGAAGGATCTGGCCTCGGAGCGGCGCTTGGTGCTGACGGGCGAACTTGAATATGTCGGCCAGTCGCGCCTGACCTTCGATCGCCGGTTTTCGCCCTCCATGGGCGGCTATGTGACCGGCCGCCTGTCGGCCGAGTTGGCGATGTCCCGCTGGAGCTGGACCTTGGCGGTGACCAACCCCGCCAACGCCTCCAGCGACACCTTCGCCTACGGAAACCCGTTCAGCTTCGGCCAGGTCCGACAGGTTACGCCCCTTCGCCCGCGCACCTGGAGCCTGATCGCCTCACGCGACTTCTAAGGGGAGGGTCGCGCGCAAACGCGAAAATTCTTCTGAGGTTCCCTTAGGGCGGCGACGTCTACCTCCTGACGGGGTCGTCGGAAAAATGGACCCCGAAGTCGGGGAACTTCATGCCTGTCCTGTCGGCACTTGTCTGTGCTCACAACGAAGAGGCGCGCATCGCCGCGTGCCTGGAGCGCTTGGCGTTCTGCGACGAGATCGTCGTGGTAGCCGATCGTTGCACCGATCGCACCGAAGCCATCGCCCGCAAGCTGGGCGCCCGGGTCATTTCGGGCATCTTTCCGGTCGAGGGCCTGCGCAAGGCGGCCGGCGTCGCGGCCTGTCGCGGCGAGTGGATCGTCGAGCTGGACGCGGACGAGGCGACGCCGCCGGCCCTAGGGCGGGAAATCCGCGAAACGATCGCGCGGCGCGACGCCGCCGACTGGTACCAGGTGCCTGTGGATAACTTTGTGGGCGAACAACTGGTGCGCCATGGCTGGGGCGGCTCTTTCGGTGCGTCGTCGGTGGCCCGGCTGTTCCGCAAGGGCGTCAAGAGCTGGAAGAGCGAACGGGTTCACCCCGGCACGACCTTCACCGGCGTCTATGGCGGCCGGCTGAACAACGCGATCCAGCACAAGGTCGACGACGACATCGCCGACATGATCCAGCGCCTGAACCGCTACACCGCCCTGCGCGGCCAGGACCTGGCCGATAGCGGCAAGATCAAGGGCCTTTGGGACGACCTGTTCCGCGGGGTGCGCCGCTTCTACAAGTGCTACGTTGCGCGAAAGGGCTACAAGGAGGGCGATCTGGGCTTCCTGATCGCCGTCATGGCGGGGCTCTATCCGCTGCTCTCCAACCTCAAGGCTCGGGAGATCCGGATGCTGAACGCTCAGAGCGCGCGGATGGGAGCGGGGGGCGGCGCGACGATCAGCCTGGAGATCGAGGAAGCGCGGCTGGGTCATTCGGCCTAGACGTCATCGATGTCGCTCGATCGTCTTCTGATCGCGGCCGTTCTGGGGCCGGAGCTGGCGCGCTGGAAAGCGTGCGGGCGCACCCCTGTGTTCTGGTGGCGCGACGACGACGCACGCCGACTCACGCCGGCCCTGGACCGTCTGCTGGCCTTGTCGGTCCGTCTTGGCGCGCCGATCACCCTGGCGGCCGTGCCGGACGGCGACATCGCGGCGCTGGCCAAGGCCTGCCGCTCCATCCCCGGCGCGGAACTGGCCGTACACGGCTTTCGCCATGAGAACCGGGCTCCGCCGGGCTGGCCGTCGGGCGAGGTCAACGACCTGGACCGTCTGGCCGACGTGACATCGGATCTCAATGGAGCCCTGGACGTGTTCCGGTGCGCGGGCCTGAAGCCGCGCCTGTTCGTGCCGCCCTGGAACAACGCCCACCCGACCCTGAAAAAGGCCCTTCGCCTTCAGAACCTGGAGCTGTCCGGCTACGGTCAAATGCGCGACGAGGCCGATCCGACCCGGCTGGACGCGCATCTGGACGTTCTGCGCTGGAAGCCGGAGCCGCGCTTCCGGGGCGCCGTGCGCTTCCTGCTGCGAACCCGGAAACTGCTGGCCGAGCGCCGGGTGAAGGGGCTGTGGGATGAGCCGTTGGGGGTTCTGACGCACCATCTCGACCACGACGAGCCCGCCTGGCGCTTCCTTGAGGCGTTCCTGGCCACCGCCAGGCCCATCGGGCGGGCGACCATCGCCGAACAGCGGGCTAACGCCTGCTAAAGGTGGGCGCGGGGCCTCGCGCCGAATTTCGATCCGCCGATCGACCCGCTTGCGCTCACGCCTTCGTCGGCGCGGAGCTCTGTCCGTGTCGTCAGGCGCTGAATCTGGACCCTCGGCCCATGGCCTGGGCCGCGATCGCGGCTTGGGTGCGGTTGTGAACGTTGAGCTTGCGCATCAAGGCCGTCATGTGCGCCTTCACCGTGGCTTCGGCGATGCCGAGGTCGAAGGCGATCTGCTTGTTGAGCAGTCCAGAGTTGACGCCCTCGAGCACTTTCCTCTGGGTCGGCGTGAGCTCGCAAAACGGGGTTTGCGGGTTCCCGTCGATCTCGTGGCGATTCGTCGTCATTCCTAACCCCTCCGCTTCATCCCTACGCAACCGCCTTGCGACGGCGAGACGCCAGTTTGCTTATCAGCCGGTCTTTGCCAGCCTGGTGGTCGCGTCCCTGTTGTAAGCGAATTTGTTGGACAGATTCAAGAGATTTGGTCGATGTTAACGCAAACAATCTGCTCGGGCTGGCCTGCGGTCGAAATCTGTCCTACAGGTTGCGCGACGCGGGAACAGGCGTCCAAGAACGATGGGGAGAGGCGATGAAGGGCACACAGCGTCGATGGACGCTCGCGATCGCGAAGCGTGGCGGCTCCACTCCGATGGAGCTTGGCCGCCAATGACACCTTCCGATTATCGCCTCGTCATAGCGGGGATCCTGGGCATCGCGCTGTCGATCTTCCTGATCGTGCGCGGCCGCCTGTCGCCCTTCGTCGGGCTGCTGTGCGGCGCCTTCACGGTCGGGGTGATCGCCGGCCTGCCGATCAGCGCCACGGCCGCGGCCGTTCAGAAGGGCGCTGGCGATATCATGGGCGGCACCGGTCTGGTGGTCGCCTTGGGGCTGGCCCTGGGGGCCATGCTGCAGATGTCGGACGGCGCGGCCGGCCTGGCCCGGGCCGCCTTGCGCTGGTGCGGTCCGAGAGGCGCGCCGTGGGCCAGCCTGATCAGCGCCCTGGTGATCGGCTTGCCGCTGTTCTTCGAGACCGGCCTGGTGCTGTTGCTGCCCATCGTCGCCACCGCGGCGGCGGCGCTTTCCGGCGGTCAGGCCAATGACGAGAAAAAGCTGCGGCTGATGCTGCCGGCGCTGGCCGGGCTTTCAGTCGTCCACGCCCTGGTGCCGCCCCATCCGGGGCCGCTGCTGGCCGTCGCCTCGCTGGACGCCAACCTTGGGCGGACCCTGGCCTATGGCCTGCTGGTGGGCATTCCCACCGCGATCATCGCCGGTCCGCTGCTGTCGATCTTCATCTCCCGGGGCGTGACGCTGTCGGCGCCGGTGATCGAGGAGCTCCCGCCGGCCGTGGAGACCCCCTCGGTCTGGCGCGCGCTCCTGGTGGTGATGCTGCCGGTGGTGCTGATCTCGGCCGGACAGGTGAAGGCCTTCGTCCCGCCGTCCATGGAGCCCGGCCTTGCCTGGCTGAACGTCGCGAGCAATCCGATCCTGGCCCTGTTGATCAGCTGCCTGGCGGGCTTTCCGCTGCTGTTCGGCCGTCGGCTCGGCGACCGGGCGATCCAGGACGCGATCTGGATCGAGACGCTCAAGCCGGCGGGTGCGATCCTGCTGGCGATCGGCGCGGGCGGCGCCTTGAAACAGGTGCTTGTCAGCGCCGGCCTCTCCGACATGCTGGTGCGGTTGGCGGCCAACAGTCCGTTGTCGCCCCTGATTATCGCCTGGCTGGTCTCGGTGAGCGTCAGGCTGGCGACGGGGTCGGCGACCGTGGCGACGATCACCACCGCCGGCGTCATGACCGGCCTGGTCGCCGCCACCGGCGTCTCGCCCGAATGGACGGTGCTGGCGATCGGCGCGGGTTCGCTGTTCTTCTCCCACGTCAACGACCCGGGCTTCTGGCTGGTGAAGAGCTATCTGGGAACCGACATGCCGGGGACGTTCCGGACCTGGTCGGTGATGGAGACCGTCGTCTCGGTCGTCGGCCTGTTGCTGGTCCTCGTCGGCAGCTACTTCCTTTGACGAGCGGACAGCGCGATTGTCCCGCTTCGAGCGATGGGGAGACCCGCGGATGAACGAAGGCCGCCTGGCTGACCGTGCGTATACGGGCATCGTCGAGATGATCAATATCGACGGTCTGGCGGTCGGCGATCGCCTGCCGTCCGAAGCGCGCTTGGCCGAGATGTTCGGCATGTCGCGGACGATCGTGCGTGAAGCGCTGGTCCGGTTGGCGTCCGACGGCATCACCGAGGCCCGGCGCGGGGCGGGCTCGTTCATCAAGAGCTGCCCGTCCGACAAGCTGAGCGCCTATATGCCGCTGTCGGAACTGCCCTCGACCCTGGGAAGCTACGAGGTGCGCTTCGTGCTGGAGGCCGAAGCGGCGCGGTTGGCGGCGATCCGGCGTTCGGCCGAGGAGATGGCCAGCATCGAGACGGGACTTTCGGACTTGCGCGCCGCCTTGCTGTCCAATGCGCCGGCCCACGCTGAAGACATGGAGCTGCATCGCCGCATTGTCCGGGCGACGGCCAATCCCGCCTTCCTGGTGGCGTTCGAGGCGCTCCAGTCGGACGTCGATCGAATCATGCGCGCCGGCGTGGACATTTCCCGGTCGCGTCCGCCGGAGGCCATCCAGGAGATGATGCGCGAACACGAGATGGTCGTCGACGCGATCCGGGCGCAGGACGGTGACGGCGCCGCCCTGGCCATGCGCTGGCACCTGTCGCAGGGTCGAAAACGACTGATGCCCTAAAGCGCCCTGCGGCGGACGGTGTGCGTAGCGCTCTGTCGCAACCAGGCGTGCGCGGCGTCGCGCAGATGTTCGGGCGGCCCGCCGGCGGCGAGGGTGATGGCCGCCTCGTCGACGCTGGGACGTTCCAGCGTGGCCAGTTGGCTCTGAAGCAGGCTCGCCGGCATGAAGTGGCCGGCTCGGTTCCGCAGGCGGCGCATCAGTTCGTCGGTATCGGGATCCAGCAGGACAAAACGGGTCGGGGCGGGGATGGCGGCGCGAAGGCGGTCGCGATAGGCGCGTCGCAGCGCGGAGCAGGCCGCCACGGCGATCCCGTCGGAGGCCTGGGCCTGGCCCAGGGCGCGGCCCAGACGATCGAGCCAGGGCCAGCGGTCCTCGTCGGTGAGCGGCTGTCCCGAGCTCATCTTGCCGATCGCCTCGGCGTCGTGGAAATCGTCGCCGTCGAGAAACGCGCAATCGAAGGCCTGGGCGAGCAGAGCGCCGAGCGTGGATTTTCCCGACCCGCTCACCCCCATGACGATGACGGCGAGCGGCTCTGGAGCAGCGTGGCGGCGTGGCGATTGCAAGCGGCGACCTCGACGGCTGTCCAACGGCAAAGGGAGCGGCCGCGAGGCCAGTCGGGTGGGTTGGACGGATGTACCGGCAAGCCGCTCGTGCTGGAACTACGACCATGGTCGCAGATGGCGAACAGGCTCTGATCCCTTATCGGTAAGGGATAGTGACGTGGAGATCGGCATGCGAGCGGTGCTTTTTGCGGCGGCAATCCTAGCGAGTTCGCCTCCCGCGCTGGCCGCTGGTTCCTCCGTTCTTCTCGTCGCGCCCGACGACCCGCGCGCCGTCACGGTCAAGGCGGTGGGCGACGGGCGCGCGGACGACACCGCCGCCGTTCAGAAGGCCATCGACGCGGCGCGCGACAAGACCGGGCACGGCGTCGTTTTCCTGCCTTCTGGCCGTTACCGTCTGAGCCGCAGCATCCTCGTGCCGCCGGGCGTGCGGATCTTCGGCGTCGGCGCCACGCGGCCGGTGCTGATGCTCGGCGCCAACACGCCAGGCTTCCAGAAGGGCGTCGGCACGCTGATCGTGTTCACGGGCGGCGACCAGTACGCCGTCGGCGACATTCCGGTCCCGGTGCCCACCGTGGTTCCGGCGACCGAAAAGGTGCGCGACGCCAATTCCGGCACCTTCTATTCGGCCATGAGCAATGTCGACATCGAGATCGGCGAGGGCAATCCGGCCGCGGCGGGAGTCCGGTTTCGGATGGCCCAGCACGCGTTCCTGAGCCACATGGAGTTTCGCCTGGGCTCGGCCTTCGCCGGCGTCTATCAGGCGGGCAACATCATGGAGGACGTCCACTTCCGCGGCGGCCGCTATGGCGTCGTCACCGAAAAGACCTCGCCGGCCTGGCAGTTCACCCTGGTCGACTCGACGTTCGACGGCCAGCGCGACGCCGCGATCCGCGAGCACGAGGTCGATCTGACGCTGGTCAATGTCACCATGCGCAACACGCCGGTCGGGATCGATATCGATCGCGGCTACAGCGACTCGCTGTGGGGCAAGAACGTCCGCTTCGAGAACGTCTCGAAGGCCGCCGTGGTCATTTCCAATGAAGACTCCGTCTTCACCCAGGTCGGCTTCGACAATGCGGTGGCGACCAATACGCCGGTGTTCGCGCGGTTCCGCGAAAGCGGCAAAACGATCGCCGGCAAGGGCCGCGCCTATCGCGTGGCGTCCTTCACCTACGGCCTGACGCTGCCCGACCTTGGCCAGATGGGCGAGTACAAGACCAACGCCGAGATCACGTCGCTGTCGGGCCTGCCGGCCGCGACCCGCGCGATCCGCGCCCTGCCGCCGGTGGCCGAATGGACCAACGTCAAGACCCTGGGCGTCAAGGGCGACGGGGAAGTCGACGACACCGCCGCTCTGCAGAAGGCGATCGACACGCACCGCGTGCTCTACTTCCCGATCGGCTTCTACAAGGTCACCGATACGCTGAAACTCAGGCCGGACACCGTGCTGGTCGGTCTGCACCCGGCCGTGACCCAGCTGGTCATTCCCGACAACAATCCGCGGCACGCGGGCGTTGGACCGGTGGCCCCGGTGCTGGAGACGCCGAAGGGTGGGGACAACATCCTGTCGGGGATCGGGCTGTTCACCGGACGCGTCAATCCTCGGGCCTCGGCGCTGCTGTGGCGGTCCGGCGCCAATTCGCTCGTCGACGACGTCAAGATCATGGGCGGGGGCGGCACGCCCACCGCCGACGGCAAGTCGCTCGGTGCGGCCCAGGCCCGCAGCGGCGACCCGGTCGCCGATGGTCGCTGGGACGCGCAGTATCCGAGCATTTGGGTGACCGACGGCGGCGGCGGCACGTTCGCCGACGTCTGGAGCCCCAACACCTTCGCCTCGGCCGGATTCTATATTTCCGACACCAGCACGCCGGGCCACATCTACGAGGTGTCGGTCGAGCACCACGTCCGCAACGAGTTCGTGCTGGACAACGTCGAGAACTGGGAATTCCTGGCGCCCCAGACCGAGCAGGAGGTCGGCGACGGGCCCGACGCCGTCTCGTTGGAGATCCGCAATTCGCGCAACCTGCTGTTCGCCAACTATCACGGCTACCGGGTGACGCGATCCTACCACCCGGCCGAAACGGCGGTGAAGCTGTTCAACTCGTCCGACATCCGCTTCCGCAACGTGCACATCAACGCCGAGAGCGGCGTCGCGCTCTGCGACGACATCGGCTGCGGGACCTATCTGCGAGCCAGCAAGTACCCGTTCGAGAACGCGATCCAGGACAAGACCCGCAAGCTGGAGGTGCGCGAGCGCGAGTTCGCGGCCCTCGACATCACCGGCAAGCCGCAACCCGCGCCGCCGGTAAGCGACAGCAAGGTGCGCAAGCTGGAGAGCGGCTTCTGGTCGATCTCGGGCGCCACGGTGGGCGCGGATGGGACGCTCTACTTCGTGGAGAAACGCTTCCAGCGGATCTACCGCTGGACCCAGGCCCGCGGTCTGGAGGTGGTGCGCGATCAGTCCCTGGACCCGGTGAACCTGGCGGTCGATCGGTCGGGCAATCTCCTGGTGGTGTCGTCCTATGGTCCGCAGGCCAGCGTCTATTCGATCGATCCGAAGGGGCCCAAGGACCAAGTGACAATGATCGCGCCGACGGCCTCGGCTCCCCGGGCCGGCGCCAAGACGCTGCTGCCGGTCAACTGGTGGAACAACGGCGAGTTCAGGGACCAGTACGATCCTGCCACCGATCAATTCACCACCCTGGCGGAGATGTTCGCCCGAGACGCCGGCGCGCCCAAGGCGCAGGAATATGTCTCGCCCGACGGCAGCCTGGTCCTGCCGGCCTTCCGGGTCTGGCAGCAGGGACCGCCTGACCATGTCGGTTGGCGCTGGGCCGACACGCTCCAGGCCCACGGCCTGATCGGCGCGGCCGCCGGCGAGCGGGTGTTCGTCACCAATGGGTCCGAAAACAAGACCTATAGCGGCCGGGTCGGCCCGGGCGGCGCCTTGACCGACCTGAAGGTGTTCGCCAACCGGGGCGGCGAGAGCGTCGCGGTCGACGGGCAGGGGCGCGTCTTCGTCGCCAACGGCCAGATCTTCCAATACGGGCCGGACGGTCGGTTGGAGGGCCGCATCGATGTGCCGGAGCGGCCTTTGCAGCTGATCTTCGGCGGGGAGGGTGGACGAACCCTGTTTGTCCTGACCCATCATGCGCTCTACGCGGTGACGCCCTGATTCAGCGGATCCGAGCGGACCGCGATCGGCGTCGGTGGCCGTGCTTTGAAAGGTTGTCCATGAAGAACTGGCTTGTCGCGTCCGCCGCGGCCTCGATCCTCTTGCTGGCGTCCGGCGAGCCGGCCTCGGCCTCGGTCTCGGCCTTCGTGAAGGCCCCCGACGACGCCCTCGCCGTGGTGGTGAAGGGCCGGGGCGACGGTCGCGCCGACGACAGCGCGGCGCTCCAGGCCGCGATCGACGCGGCCGCGGCCAAGCCTGGCGGCGGTCTCGTCTTTCTGCCGTCCGGTCGCTACCGCATTACCAGGACGCTCTTCCTGTGGCCCGGCGTCCGCGTGTTCGGCGTCGGCGCCACGCGCCCGCAGATCCTGCTGGGCGACGCGACGCCCGGATTCCAGAACGGCTTGGCGAACATGGTGATCTTCGCCGGCGCCAAGCCGGACACGACGCGCCCCGTGGCCTTCCCGCCGCCGGGCAGCGTTCCGTTCGACAAGACCGTCGCTGACGCCAATTCCGGCACCTTCTATTCGGCGATGAGCAACATCGATTTCAAGATCGGCCAGGGCAATCCCGCGGCGACGGCGATCCGCTTCCACGCCGCCCAGCACGCCTATCTGAGCCATATGGAGTTCGACATCGGCTCGGGTCTGGCGGGCCTGCACCAGGTCGCCAACGAGGCCGAGGACCTGCACTTCAAGGGCGGCCGCTACGGCATCTTGGCCGAGAAGACCTCGCCCGCCTGGGGTTTCGTCCTGCTCGACTCGACGTTCGAAGGCCAGCGCGACGCGGCGATCCGTGAGCACGAGGCCGGTCTGACCCTGGTCAATGTGGCGATGCGGAACACGCCGGTGGGGATCGAGATCGACCGCGGATACGGCGATTGGCTGTGGGGCAAGGACGTCCGCTTCGAGAACGTTTCGCAGGCCGGCGTGCTGATCTCCAACGAGAACAACGTCTACACCCAGGTCGGCTTCGAGAACGCGACCGCTTCAAACACCCCCGTGTTCGCACGCTTCCGCGACAGCGGCAAGATTCAGCCCGGCAAGGGACGCGCCTATCGCGTCACGGCCTTCAACCATGGCTTGGCGCTCCCGGGTCTGGGCCAGATGGGCGAGTACAGGACGCAGATGAAGGTCGAGGCTCTTGCCGCCTTGCCCAAGCGCCGCGCGCCGGCGATCCGGGCTCTGCCGCCCACGACCGATTGGGTGAACGTGCGCGCCGTCGGAGCCAAGGGCGACGATCTCGCCGACGACACCGCCGCCATCCAGAAGGCGATCGACGCCCATCGCGTCGTCTATTTTCCGGCCGGCTTCTACCGGGTCACGAACACCTTGAAGCTTCGGCCGGACACGGTGCTGATCGGCCTGCATCCCAGCCTGACCCAGATCGTGCTGCCCGACCATACGCCAGGATACCAGGGCGTCGGCGCGCCCAAGGCGCTGGTGGAGTCGGCCCCCGGAGGCGACAATGTCGTCTCGGGGCTGGGCCTCTACACCAATGGCGTCAATCCTCGCGCCACGGCCCTGCTCTGGACGGCGGGCGCGGGTTCGATGGTCAACGACGTCAAGTTCCAGGGCGGCCACGGCACCAACCTGTCCGACGGTGCGCGGTTCAATCCCTACAACGCCAACGCCAGCGCCGATGCCGATCCTGCCCGGCGCTGGGCGGGCCAGTATCCGAGCCTGTGGGTGACGAACGGCGGCGGCGGGACCTTCGCCAACATCTGGAGCCCCAGCACCTACGCCTATTCGGGGTTCTACGTCTCCGACACCCAGACGCCCGGCCACGTCTACCAGGCCTCCGTCGAGCACCATGTGCGCTCCGAGATCAGCCTCAACCGGGTCGCCAACTGGGAGCTCCTGGCGCCGCAGACCGAGGAGGAAGCCGGGGAGGGCGAGGACACCGTCTCGCTGGAGATCCGCGACTCCCACGACATCCTGGTCGCCAACTATCACGCCTATCGTGTGACCCGGACGCGTCGGCCCGCCCCGGCGGCGGCCAAGGTCTACAACTCGCGGAACATCCGCTTCCGCAACGTGGCGGTGAACGGCGAAAGCGGGTTCGGAACCTGCGACGAGAACGGGTGCGCGACCTTCCTGCGCCTGACCAAGTATCCGTTCGAGAACGCCATCCAGGACGTCACCAGCGGGCTGGAGGTGCGCGAACGGCAGTTCGCGACGCTCGACCTGTCGGCCGATCCGCCGCCGGTCGCGCCTTCGACCTTCCCCCAAGGCGCCAAGGTGGAGAAGCTGGGCGACGGCTTCTACTCGCTGGGCGGCGCGGCGGTGGACGCCGCCGGCACGCTCTACTTCACCGACCGGCGCCATCAGCGCATCTACAGCTGGTCGCCGCAGCGCAAGCTGTCGATCGTCCGCGACAATGCGCTGGACCCGATCAACCTCGCCGTCGACGGCTCGGGCAATTTGCTGGTCCTGTCGTCGGACGGCCGCAACGGAACGGTGTACAGCTTCAAGCCGGGAAGTCCCGACGCCGAGCTGACGGTGATCCCGCCGACGCCCTCGACCGATCATCCCGGGGCCGCGCGCGTGTTGCCGGTCAACTGGTGGGTCAACGGCGAGTTCAAGGATCAGCTGGATCCGCAGACCTATCAGTTCACCACCTTGGCGCAGATGTTCGCTCGCGACATGGCGCTGCGCAAATCGCAGCAATACGTCTCGCCGGACGGCAGCTTGGCCTTGCCAGCCTATCGCGTCTTCCAGCAGGGCCCGCCCGACTTCCGCGGTTTGCGCTTCTCCGACGCGCTCGACACCTACGGCTTCACGACCGCCAAGCCGGGCCAGCGGGTGTTCGTCGCCAACAGCTCCGAGAACAAGACCTACAGCGGCCTGGTCGGCGACCAGGGCGTGGTCACGGACCTGAAGGTGTTCGCCGACCGTGGCGGTGAGAGCGTGGCGACGGACGCAGAAGGCCGTGTCTATGTCGCCAACGGCCAAGTGTTCGTCTACGCCCCCGACGGCTCGCCGTTGGGACGTCTGGACGTTCCGGAAAGGCCCCTGCAACTGGTCTTCGGCGGACCTGACAAGCAGACCCTGTTCGTCCTCACGCATCACGCGCTGTACGGCGTGGATATCCACTAGCGTTCCCGCGAGCTCGCCGGCGGCGCGTCCGCGCGCCGGCGGCCTACGACCATGGTCGTAATGGTTCGGCTGGGCCTAGTCTGACACCTTCCTGCAAGTCCATTGCCGATGGACTCAACGACAAAAGGGGAAGTGCAGGATGAGTGCAGTAGATCGTGGACGCGGGGGATCGTTTTCTCTGAGCGGCTTGTTTGCTTCGAGCGCGGTCGGGCTCGCGATGATCGCTTCGGCCGGATCGGCTCACGCCCAGGCCGCTCCGGCGGCGGCGCCGTCCGATCCCGCCGCCACCTCTCTGTCCGAAATCGTGGTCACGGGCAGCCGGATCAGGTCCGGCGGGTTCACCGCCCCGACCCCGACCCAGGCCCTGGGCCAGGCCGATCTGGAGCGTAACGCCGAGCCCAACGTCTTCACGACGATCGCCCAGTTGCCCTCCTTGCAGGGATCGACCGGGGCGACCACCGGCACGTTCAGCACGTCGAGCGGCCAGCAGGGCCTGAGTTCGTTCTCGCTGCGGGGCCTCGGCACCATCCGGACCCTGACCCTGCTGGACGGCCAGCGGGTTGTTCCGGCCAACATCACGGGCGTTCCGGACATCAGCCTGTTCCCGCAACTGCTGATCCAGCGCGTCGACGTGGTGACCGGCGGCGCATCCGCCTCCTACGGCTCCGACGCGGTCGGCGGCGTGGTCAACTTCATCACCGACAAGAAGTTCGAAGGCTTCAAGGCCAATGTTTCCGCGGGCGTCACGACCTACGGCGACAACGAGCAGTTCCTGCTGCAGCTCGCAGGCGGCAAGAATTTCTTGAACGACCGCCTGCATGTGCAGGTCAGCGCCGAATACGACGAGGAGGAGGGCGTTCCGGCCGGCGGCTTCGGCGAGGACGCGCCCGGCAGCCGCGACTGGTACACGACCGCCACCTTGGTCAATCGCGGCGTCACCAATGACGGCTCGCCGCAATTCCTCTATCGTGAACACGCCCAGGCCTATCAATACACCAAGTACGGCCTGATCAGCACCGGACCGTTGCAGGGCACCGCCTTCGACCAGAACGGCAATCCGTTCCAGTTCCAGTACGGCTCGAACGGCGTGCCGTCCAAGATCCCGGCTGGCCAACCCGGAGCCGGCTCTGTCATCGGCTGCTACTCGAACGGCGGCTTCTGCGTCGGCGGCGACCTGTCGGGGAATGTCGGCATCGGCACCTCGCTGCAGTCCGAAATCACCCGGATGAACAGCTACGGTCGCATCGCCTATGACATCGACGACAACAATGAGATCTACGGCACCCTGAACATCGCCCAGGTCGAGTCCGCCAACCAACCCAATCCGGGCGCGGCGACGACCGGCCTGCCGATGCAGTGCTCCAATCCCTATCTGCCGGCTTCGATCGTCGCCGCCTGCGCGGCCAACGGCATCACGAGCTTCCAACTCGGCACCAGCAATGCGCTGCTGCCCAGGAACATCTCGGTGCATCCGACCCGGACGCAGTATCGCGGCGTGATCGGCGCCGACGGCAAGTTCGCCGCCTTCGGCAAGGACTGGAGCTACGACGCCTACTACACGCACGGCGAGAACACGACAAACATCCACGTCAACGACATCACTCTGACCCCGCGCTACAAGGCGGCGGTCCAGGCCACGCTGCTCAACGGGGCGATCGTGTGCGCCGACCCTGTCGCCCGGGCCAACGGTTGCTCACCGATCAACGTCTTCGGCGGGCAGCGGCCCAGCGACGCGGCGCTGGCCTACATCACGCCCAAGCACGGCCCGTACCAGCATTCTGTCCAAAAGCAGGACGTCGCCAGCATCAACTTCAGCGGCGAGCCCATTCAGGGTTGGGCCGGCCCAGTCGCCCTGGCCTTCGGCGCCGAGTACCGCCGCGAAGCCTACCATGTTCAAGGCGATCCCTATGGCGACGGCTCGGCGGCCTCGCCCTACACCGCCGACTATCCGGCCGATCCGCTGCTCAATACGCTGGGCAACAACTGGTTCGCCGGCAACTACCATTCGGGCGCCGGCAAATATACCGTCAAGGAAGCCTATGCCGAAGTGAACCTGCCGCTGGTCGACAACGAGACCGTCGGCAAGGCCAACCTCAACGCCGCCGGGCGCTGGACCGACTACAGCACCTCGGGCACGGTCTATACCTGGAAGGTCGGGGGAACCTGGGACACGCCGCTCGATGGTATTCGCCTGCGGGCGGTCACCTCGCGCGACGTGCGGGCGCCCAACCTGTCGGAGCTGTTCGCCGCGCCGGTCACGACCACGCTGCCCAACTTCACCATTCCTTCTCCGGGCACGCCGCCGGCGGGCCAGCCCGCGGGCCCCGGTTCGCTGACGCTCCTCCAGAACGTGATCGGCAACCCAGACCTGAAGCCGGAAATCGCCAAGAACTTCACGCTTGGCGTTGTCCTGGCCAACCCGAAGTGGCTGCCGGGCTTCAGCGCATCCGTGGACTGGTACAACATCGTGCTGAACGGCGGCATCTCCAGCCTGAGCGCTCAGCAGGTGGTCAACTTCTGCTATGCGGGTTCGACGCAGTACTGCGGCAACTTCAACCTCAATCCGGGCACGCCCTTCGTCAACGCTCAGGTGTTCAACCTGGCCTCGATTAAGACCAGCGGCTTCGACATCGAAGCCAGCTATCGCTTCGACGTGCCCAGCGTGCCGGGCCATTTCGACCTGCGCGCCCTGGCGACCAACACCCACAAGTTCGTCACCAATCAAGGCTTCCTCAACGGCTCCGTTATCGACAGCGCGGGCCAGAACTCAGGGGCCACGCCGGACTGGAAGGTGCTCGCCGTCCAGACCTGGACCTCGGACCGGTTCATGCTCAGCCTGCAGGAACGCTGGTTCAGCGACGGCGTCATCGGCGGCCAGTACATCGAGTGCGCCGCCGGTAGCTGCCCGGTCGGCAGAAGCTCGGCGGACAACAACAACTACCCGACCATCGACCATAACGAGATGAAGGGCGCGACCTATGTCGACCTGAGCGGGTCCTACGACATCAAGGACGGGCTGACGGCCTACTTCAAGGTCGCCAACCTGTTCAACAAGGACCCGGTGCCGTCACCGCAAACCAACACCGGTCTGGACGCCAACCCGGCGCTCTACGACCTGCTGGGCCGGTTCTATCACGTCGGCCTGCGCTACAGCTTCTAGGGCTAGTCTCTAGCTGTCCGGCCAATCGAGCCCGAACCGGTGACCCCGGTTCGGGCTCGATGTTCGTTTGCCGCAAGCTTAGGGCCGGCGGAGCGCTCCGAGCTCGGGCCGCCGCCGCGATGCGCCGCTCAGATCAGATTGGCGCGGGCGATCCGACCAAGGTGCGCGGCGCTCGGCCGAGGCGTCCGTCTGAAGGTCTCGCGATCCACCGCCACCAGCCCGAAGGGGACGCCGTAGCCGGCGGTCCATTCGAAATTGTCCAGCAGCGACCAATAGAGATAGCTGTGCACCGGTATGCCGTCGTCCAGGCACTGCCGCACGCCGTCCAGCGCCTGGTCGATGAAGGCGATCCGCCGCGCGTCATCCTTGGTCGCTATGCCGCTTTCGGTCACATAGATCGGCTTGCCTATGGCCTGGTGAGCCCAGCGGATCGTGTTGGCCAGGGCCTGCGGATAGAACTCGTAACCGGACAGGGTGAGCTCCGCGCCGGCCGGAGGCGGGCGCACGCCGTGCTCGTCGACGATGAAGCGGGTGTAGGTCTGGACGCCAAAGAAGTCGGCGTGCGTCCGCGCCACCTCGACCCAGTCGCCGTAGAGCCGGCGCTGATAGATCTCGACGAGGCGCGGATCCGTCGCCGACTGAATGTCCTGGGTGGTCAGGGTCATGCCGACCGGCAGGTTCGGACGCGCCTCCTTGATGGCGTCGTAGGCGCGACGGTGAGCTTCGATCATGATCGGCGTGACGACTTGCGGATCGGCATAGGCCAGGCGCGAGAAGCGTGGCGAGTCGGTGGCCTTGGCGGCCGCGGCGATGGCCGCCTTGACGGTCGGGATCGCGGCCTTGAAGCCCGGCATCAGGTCGACCAGCAGTCGGATATTGGCCTCGTTGAAGGTCGTCACCCTGTCCATCAGCCCGCCCAGGCGCTCGACCACCGTGCGGCAGTAGCGGGCGAACAGGGCCGGCGCGTCCGGCGCCTCGAAGCCGCCGCGCCTGGCGAACCAAAGGGGCGTCGTGAAGTGGTTGAGCGTCACCATGGGGCGCAGGCCGCGCGCGCGGCAGGCCTCGAGCACACGGGCGTAGTGGTCGAGTTCGGCGACGGAGAAGCAGCCCTCGCTCGGCTCGATCCGCGCCCATTCCACGCCCAGGCGATGGCAGTTGAAGCCCAGTCCGGCGGCGATGGCGAAGTCCTCGTCGTACCGGTGGTAGCTGTCGCAAGCGTCGCCGGAGCGATCCTTGAACATGCTCGGCTGGAGGTTTTCCATCAGCCAGGCGTCGGTGTTGGTGTTGCCGCCTTCGCTCTGATAGGCCGATATCGCCGTCCCCCACAGGAAGCCCGGCGGCGCGGGCCGGCGGCGTTTGGCGGCGGCGCCGGCGTGCGGCGGGATCGCGAAGGCCGCGGCCCCGGCGGTGATCAGATGGCGGCGATCGACAGGCGGGACGGGGCGAGCAGCCATGATCATCTCCATCCGAAGGCGAGACGGCGCCCGCCAGTGGCCCGCATGTCCTCAAAAAGAAAAGGGCGGACGACCCGAGAGCCGTCCGCCCAGTCGAGGTGAGGACTAGAAGGACTTCTTGACGCCGAGCTCGAAAGTCCGGCCCAGCGGATTGCCGGTCCACGGATCGTAGCCGAACTCTTCCTGGGCCGGCGGCGGGTCACGGTCGAACATGTTGGCGACGGTGGCGGTCAAGGCCATGTCGCCGTTCAGCTCCAGGCGGTAGGTGAAGTCGGTGGTGACCCAGTTCTCGCCGTCCTCGCCGTACTGAACGCCGGCCCGCTCGTCCTTGACGGCCGAGACGAAATTGACGCCCAGGCGGAAGTTCTGGCGCCCCAGCCCGTAGTTGACGCCAAGGTTGGCGCGCCACTTGGGGGCCGCCTGGGCGAACGTCGCGAAGTTCAGGGTGCCCAGGCGATCGTCACCCGTCGAGATCGTCACGCCGTCCAGGGTCGTCGGGCCGGTCTCGAGCTCGGTCACCCGAGTGGCGGTGAGGTTGACGTCCAGATTACCCGGTCCGACCGGCAGCCCGTAATTGGCCTGGATGTCGAAGCCCTTGGTCGTCTGGCCCGGGCCGTTGCCGTAACGCGTGGACACTGCCGAGAACGTCCCGACGCCGTTCATGCCGACCGCGCAGGCGGTGTTGAAGGTGACGCGGCGCACCAGCGGTTGGACGGTGGGATCACAGGTGGTGATCGTGCCGCCCGCGCCGTTGAACACCAGGCTGGCGATCTGGTTGGGATCGGCGACCTGACCGATCTGATCCTTCGTCCGGATATCGAAATAGTCGACGATCAGGCGGAAGTTGTGGTCGTCGGCGAAGCCGCGGCTCTGCCAGATCGCCCCGATGTTCGAGGTCTTGGCGGTCTCGGGCTTGAGGTCGGCGTCGGTCACGAACTGGGCCGCCAGCCAGTTGCTGGCCGCCACCGTATAGGTGCGAGCGGCCACGGTGATCTGGCCCGGCGTCACGCCCAGTGGCGGGGTCTGGTAGTTGGTGCCGTACGAACCGCGCAGGGTCAGCGGGCCCCAGACGTTCCACTTGCCCGACACCTTGTAGACCGTCGCGCCAAGATCGTTGGAGAACTCCTCTTTGCGAGCGGCCAGCTGGATGTCGACGTTCGAGAACAGCGGCACCTGCAGCTCGCCAAACAGCGAATACTGGCTCTGGTCGGCCTGAGCCGGAATGGTCGGGGCGAACAGCACGAACGGCCCCGGCGCGTCAGGGGTGCAGCCTCGGAAGTTGGGGCTGTTGGTCGCCACGGGATTGGCTTCCAGGTTCGGCGAGCCCGGGCCGTTGGCGCTGGTCGTGCCGTGCGGCCATTCGCACTGCACGGTTCCGTTGTTGAACGGGCTGGAGACGATCTGCCGGCTTTCAAGCGTGCGATACTGGCCGCCCAGGGCCCAGCCCACCTCGCCGCCGGGCAGCTTGATTCCGGACCGGCCGTTGAACACCAGGTCTGCGGTGAAGTTGTTGCTGTTGGTCTCCACGGCGCGCGGGTCGAACATCCAAAGGCTCAGGTCCTCGGGGTTCTCGTGGCCGGCGATGTAGTTGGGGTTGGTCAAGCCTCGGACCGGCTGGCCCTTGAACGAGCTGGAGAACGGGTTCCACCACTGGCAACCGTTCTTGCCGGCCGCCCCGGGGTTCTGGGTGCCGAAGCGGGTCGGATCCAGGTCCACGGCCTGGCAGTTGGGGCCGCCGAAGCCGTTCAGGGCCTCTTCCAGGCGGTAGCCGATGGTGTCGGCGTGGGTGTTGTAGTTGTAGGCGTGGTTATAGGTCAGGGCGAAGTCGTATCCGACCGCCTTGGCGAACGGCGCCAGGTCGCCCAGGTCGCCGGTGACGCCGCCCGAGATGCGCCAGACCTTGTTGTCGATGCGGTCGGCGACGCCGAAGCCGTCGCCGCCCGAATAGTAGGGATTACCGCCATGGCCGAACAGGCGATAGGTGATGGGCGTAAAGCCGGAGGCGCCGACGATGCCGTGGGCGGCGGCGAACTCGGCCGCGAACGGGTTGGTGATCGGCACGTACAGCTGGTTGACCGCCCCGGTCGTCAGGGCGGGGCCCCGGGTCACCGGCTGGGCCGGCGAGCCCATCACCTGCGGCAGGGTCACGCGGCCATAGGACGCGTCGGCGTGGAATTTCATGTGGTCGGTGACCTGCGCCTTGATCTGGGCGTAGAGCCGGTAGGTGTCCTGGTTCTCGACCAGGCGGTAATAGGGGATGTAGTTGTAGGCGCAGGTGAAGGCGTTGTCCGGCCGACCGCCGACCGCCGCACAGCTGGCGGCGGTGAAGTCCGAGACGATGCCGCCCAGGTTGGGGCCCCATTCCCCGGTGTCGGTGGCGGTGGGCACCGCGGGCAGGGCGCCGCGCGGCTGCCAGCCGGCGAGGTTGGTCAGGGTCGACCACGGGGCCGGATTATAGCCGGCCCCGGGCGTCAGCGACGGGTTGGTGAAGTCACGTTCCAGCGTGTTCAGACGCGAGCGGTGCTCGTATTCGGCCGAGACGAGCAGGTTGACCCGATCCTCGCCGACGCCCGCCATGACGCCGACGGAGTAGTCGCCGTGCGAGCCCTTGATCTGCTTGTATTGGCCCTGGGCCTGCAGGCCGACGAAGTGGTCCAGGGTGATGAAGTTGACGACCCCGCCGGTCGCGTCGGCGCCGTAGATCACCGCCGCGCCGTCCTTGAGGATCTCGGTGCGGGCCAAGGCGATCGACGGCACGTTGGCGGTGTTCGGGTTCATCCGCCGGCCGTTCAGCAGGACCAGGGTCTTGTCGGCGCCGAGGCCGCGCAGGTTGTAGTTCACCGAGCCCACCAAGGCCGGACCGCCGAAGTAGTAGGACTCGCCCGTGGTCGGGCCCGAAATGGTCAGGCTCTTGGCGAACTCCAGGGCGGTCGGCGAGCCCTGCTTTTCCAGCGCCTGCTGCGAATAGACTTCGACGGGGAGGGCGGCGTCCAGCGCCGATCCCCGGATGTTGGAGCCTGTGACGACGATCTCTTCGACCTGCGTGGCCTGGTCCGAAGGCTTGGTGTTTTGGCTCCACGCCGGCGACGCCAGGCCCATGGCCCCGACCAGCAGCGCGACGCTCGAGGCGCTCGTAAGCCCGATTCTCATTTGGTGACCTCCCCGTAGAACGAGTCTTAAACGCTCATTCTCACAAGAGTGAATGTCGTATAGACGATGGCGCGGCGTCAAGCGATCATTGTTCGCCAAGCCCGCTTTCGGTGCGTCGACAGGGCGGCGCCCCCTAAGGGAAACGATTGACAGGAGCGCGCCCAGCCCACTACGCGGCGAGAGGCGAGCAAGGAGGACGGCTTGGCGCGAGCACGGGCAGGTGAGATTGAAGACGCGGCGACCAAGGCCGGACCGCGCAGCAAGGCCGAGCAGCGCGCCCAGAGCCTCGAGCAGATCCTGGACGCCGCCGAGTATCTGTTCTCGCAAAACGGCCTCTATGGCGTCACCCTTAGGGACGTGGCCCAGCGCGTCGGAATCCACACCACGCTGTTGAACTACTACTTCAAGGACAAGGTGAACCTGTTCGAGGCGGTGTTCGCGCGGAGGGCGGGCGTGACCGCGGGCCGGCGCATGGTGGCGCTGGAACAGTACGAACAGGCGGCCGGCGGCAAGCCCACCGTCGAAGGCGCGCTGCACGCCTTTCTCGATACCGACCTCGACCTCTATTACGAGGGCGGCGAGCACTGGATGAACTATGCGGCGTTTTGCGCGCGGGTCAGCAACACGCCGGAGGGCGCGGCGCTGATGGACGAGCACTTCGACCCCGTCGTGCTCAAGCTGGTCGGCATCCTCCGGCGCGCCCTGCCGAACTATGCCGACGAGGAGATCTTCTGGGGCTATCACTTCGTCAGCGGCGCGCTGATGAACACCCTGGCGCGAACCGGCCGGATCGACCGCCTGTCGAGCGGCGTCTGCCACTCCGACGACTTTCCGGCCATCAAGAAACGGATCGCCAAATTCATGGCCGCGGGCTTCGTCGCGCTCAAGGCGTGAAAGCCCGTCAATTCCCACACTTTAGGTCCCGCAGGGGCTGAACGCGAGTTCGGGCCAACGGCGTTCATCGTCGGACGCTCGGCGGCGCGCTCCGAACCGGAGGCCTGTCAAGATTGTTCACTAACGTTATAGTGAGTGATATGCGAACACGGTTCGCCAGTTTTGATATGAGGGATTCGATGTTGCTGAATGGACGCGTCGCGATCGTCACGGGGGCGGGCGGGGGACTAGGTCGCGCCCACGCGCTGTACCTGGCCAGCCAAGGGGCAAAGGTGGTCGTCAACGACCTGACCCAGGAGGCCGCCGACCGGGTCGCCGCCGAGATCGTCGCAGTGGGGGGCGAGGCGACCGGCGTGGCGACGTCCGTCACCGATGAGGCCGGTGTCGCCGCCATGGTCGAGCGGGTCATCGACCGATGGGGCCGGATCGACATCCTGGTCGCCAATGCCGGCATCCTGCGCGACAAGACCTTCGCCAAGATGAGCCTCGACGATTTTCGACTGGTGGTCGACGTCCACCTGATGGGCGCGGCGGTGTGCGCCAAGGCCGTCTGGGGGATCATGCGCGAGCAGGGCTACGGCCGCATCGTGATGACGACCTCGTCCTCGGGTCTCTACGGCAATTTCGGACAGGCCAATTACGGCGCGGCCAAGATGGCGCTGGTCGGCTTGATGCAAACCTTGGCCATCGAAGGCGAAAAGCACGGCGTGCGGGTCAACTGCCTGGCCCCGACGGCGGCGACCGGCATGACCGAGGGCGTGCTGTCCGAGGCCAGTCTGCAGCGTCTGGACCCCAGCCTGGTCAGCCCCGGGCTGCTGGCCCTGGTCTCGAACGACGCTCCGACGCGCGCCATCCTGTGCGCCGGCGCGGGCCACTTCGCCGTGGCCAACATCACCCTGACCGAGGGCCGCTACATCGGCGGCGCCGCCGATGCGGGCGAGCAACTGATCCGGCAATGGGACGGCGTCGCCAACCGAACGAATGAAGGCGTCCCGGCCTATGGCTTCGCCCAGTCCGAGCAGGAGCTGGCCAGCGCCGGCCTGATCGCCAGCGTCGCGGCGGAGCGGGCGTGATGCGCGAAGCGGTCATCGTCTCCACCGCCCGGACGCCGATCGGCCGCGCCTATCGCGGCGTCTTCAACGATACGCCTTCGCCGACCCTGGCGGCCCACGCTCTGAACGCGGCGATCGAGCGCGCCGGCCTGGCGCCGGAAGAGATCGAGGACTGCCTGCTAGGCTGTTCGCTGCCGCAGGGCCACCAGCACACCATCGGCCGCATGGCGGCCCTGCGTGCCGGATTTCCGGTGACCGTGCCGGGCATGACCCTGGACCGGCAGTGCTCGTCGGGCCTGATGACCATCGCCACGGCGGCCAAGCAGGTCATCGTCGACCGGATGGACATCATCGTGGCCGGGGGCGTGGAGTCGATTTCCCGGGTGCAGACGGCCGAACTGCGGGTCGACCAGGACCCGGGCCTCGTCGCCCTGCAGCCCGACGCCTACATGCCGATGCTGGACACCGCCGAGACGGTCGCCGCGCGCTATGGGATCACCCGCGAGGCCTGCGACCTCTATTCGCTGGCTTCGCAGCGCCGCGCCGCCGCCGCCCAAGAGGCTGGACGCTTCGACGCCGAGATCACGCCGACGGCCGCCACCACGAAGGTGGTCGACAAGGCGACCCAGGCGGTTTCGCATCGCGAGGTGCTCCTGGAGCGCGACGAGGGCGTCCGTCCGGACACCACCTTCGAAGGCCTCAGCGCCCTGAAGACCGGGCGGCCGGGCGGCGTGGTCACCGCCGGCAACGCCAGCCAGCTGTCGGACGGCGCTTCGGCCTGCGTGGTCATGGAGGCCGGCGTCGCCGCTCGGCGAGGCCTGGAGCCGCTGGGCCGCTACGTCGGCATGGCCGTCGCCGGGACCAGGCCGGACGAGATGGGCATAGGCCCGATCTTCGCCATTCCGCGCCTGCTGGAGCGGTTCGACCTGACGATGGACGACATCGGCCTGTGGGAGCTGAACGAAGCGTTCGCCTGTCAGGTCCTCTATTGTCGCGACCATCTGGGCGTTCCTGACGAACTGCTGAACGTCAACGGCGGCGCCATCGCCATGGGCCATCCCTACGGCATGTCCGGTTCGCGGCTGGTCGGCCACGCCTTGCTGGAAGGCAAGCGGCGGCGCGCGCGTCACGTCGTGGTCAGCATGTGCGTCGGCGGCGGCATGGGCGCGGCGGGGCTGTTCGAGGTGCTGTGATTTCGCGGCCGCGGCGGCGGCCTTTTCAAGAGCGCGACACGACGCTCAATCAGGGAGGCGTATGTGAAATTGCTTCGAGGGCTGCTTGGCCTGGCGGCGCTTGTCGCCGTGCACGGCGCTGCGTGGGCTCAGGCGCCCGACCCTGGCGTCCGGCGTCCGGACTATGCCCTGCCGGAACTGTGGCTGTGCCGGCCCGACCTGAAAGACGACGACGATCGCTGCAAGGTCGATCTCGACGCCACGGTGATCGCCCCCAGCGGCAAGATGACGATCGAGCGCTATGTCCCGGCCAAGGATCCCAAGATCGACTGCTTCTTCGTCTATCCCACGGTCTCAAACGACGCCGGATGGATCTCGGACTTCTCGCCGGACGCGGCCGAGTGGGATGACGTCAGGGTGCAGTTCGCTCGGTTCGGCTCGGTCTGTCGCCAGTTCGCGCCGCTCTATCGTCAGGGCACCCTGCGGCGGCTTCGGTATCCCGGCGGTGGACCAAGACCGGTGGGCCAGCAGCCGCCTCCTGACCTGGGCGGCTATTCGGACGTGGTCGACGCCTGGACCTGGTACCTGGACCACGAGAACCAGGGACGGGGCGTGGTCCTGATCGGCCACAGCCAGGGCACGGTCATGCTGACCAGGCTGATCGCCGAGCAAATCGACGGCAAACCGGTCCAGGGGCGACTGATCTCGGCGCTGCTGCTGGGCGGACTGGTCATGGTTCCTCCGGGCAAGGACGTCGGCGGCTCGTTCAAGTCGGTCCCGCTGTGCCACGCCAGAACCCAGGTCGGCTGCGTGATCACCTATGTAACCTTCCGGGATCGGCTGCCGCCTCCGGACAAGTCGATTTTCGGCCGGGCCCGGGACGGCCTGCGGGCCGCCTGCGTCAATCCCGCGAACCTGGCGGGCGGCAAGGGCGAGCCGGAGTCCTACTTCATGACCAAGGGTTTTCTGAACGGTTCGGGCGGCGATATCCCGACGGAGTGGGTGCGACCCATGCGGCCGATCGGAACCTTCTTCGTGAAGACGCCGGGCCTGGTCTCGACCGAGTGCGTCGAAGGGGGCGACTTCAACTACCTGGCCCTGCACGTCAACGCCGCGCCCGCCGATCCGCGCACCGACGAGCTGGGCGGACAGATCATCCGCCACGGCGGCGTCGACCTGTCGTGGGGGCTGCATCTGATCGATGTGGATCACGCGATCGGCACGTTGGTGGGCGTCGTCCGCGAGCAGGGCGAGGCCTATTTGGCCCACGCGCCGAAAGAGTGACCAGGATGCCGTGACGGTTTGTCCATCATCAAGGTCGACGTGGCCGAACGCTCGACGGTACGTTAGGTACCTCTTCCGCATGCGGCGATGCATGATGCGGAGCGTTCGGGTTCTCCCTCCGTTTTGAACCCCATCCGGAACGAGGGTATGGTTTCCAATGTCGCTGTCCAAATGGCGTGTGAAGGCGTCGCGCCAGGTTCTTCGTGATCGCTGGATCGCCGTCAGGGCCGACGATTGCGTCACCGAGGACGGTGTCGAGATCTCGCCCTATTACGTGTTCGACTACCCGGACTGGGTTCACGTCGTGGCGCTCGACAGTCAGAACCGCGTCTTGCTGATCCGCCAGTACCGGCATGGAAGCGGCGCGATCTCGATCGAGTTGCCGGCCGGAGCGATCGATCCCGCCGACGCCGACCCGCTGGCGGCCGGCGCCCGCGAATTGCTGGAAGAGACGGGGTTCGGAGGCACGATGAGTCTTTCTGGAGTCGCGTCGCCCAATCCGGCGACCCATTCCAACCGCATCCATACGGTCGTGGCGCGGAACGTCACGCCGGTCGGCGAACGGCGCGTCGACCCGACGGAGCGAACCGAGCCGTTCTTCGTCAGCATCGAAGAAGCCGTGCGACTGGCCACGAGCGGTGAAATGGTGGCCGCGATCCAGGTCGCCTCGCTCCTGTCCGCCTTGCTGGATATGGGCGCGCTGGAGCTTTCACGCGACGGATCTCCAAGCCGAGATTGATCTTCGAGCAGCCGGCCCTGGCGAATCCGTCGTCGCCTCAGCCCTGTCCTTAGAACCGCATTTCCAGGCCCGCGCGAAATTCTCGTCCGGTGTAGTGCTGGTAGTTGGGCAGCTGGGTGGTGTCGGAGAACTGGCGCTGCGCCGTGTTGGTGAGGTTTGACCCGGACAGGGTGACCCACCAGTCGGAGGAAACCCGGTAACGCGCAGAAATGTCCAGGCTGGTATGAGCGTTGACGCCATCGACGTCGGCGCCGGTGGGGGCCGGGATGGCGGTGAGATAGCGACCGCGATGCGAAACGGTGGCGCGCGCGTCCAATCCGCCTTTGCGATAAGCCGCCGTGGCGGTGGCGACCAAGCGCGGCGAGCCCAGGCTGTCGTGCGCGAGCAGGGGCGCTCCGTCCAGGTCCCAGTAGCGCATGCGTGAGCGGCTGTAGGTGAATCCGGCGCGAAGGCTCCATCTGCGGAGCGACGAGGCGACGGCCTCGAGCGGCGCCTGCAGCGCTACCTCCAGGCCGTCGAGACGCCCGCCGCCGCGGTCGGTTCGCGTGAGAAACTGCCAGATGGGCAAGTCCGGCGCGCAGCCCGGCAGTCGGCCGCAGGCCGCCACGGCGATCCGGTCCGGCAGGCCGAACGGATTGTCGGAAAACACCGCGGGCCGGGTGGTGTTGATCTGGGCGCTGGATCGGATCGTCTTGTGGAAGAAAGCGGCCGACAACACCGCGCCCGGCGCGAAGTACCATTCGACCGCGGTGTCCAGCGTGTCAGCGCGCGAAGGACGCAGGTACGGATCGCCGGCCGACACCGCGCGCAGCCCGCCGGTCGAGGTGTTGACGCCGGGACGCAGGCTGCGAAGGTCGGGTCGCGCCATCACCCGCGCGGCCCCGAACCGCAGCAGGAGGTCGTCGCGCGGTTCGACCACCAGGTTGAACGACGGCAGCAGGTCGTCGTAGTCATGCGCCGCCTTGATGGGGGCCACGAACCCCGGGGCGTCGGCGTCCAGGGTGAAGCCCCGCGAGGCCTGGCGGGTATAGGCGTAGCGCAAGCCGACGTCGCCGCGGATCGGCCAGGCCGCCGTGGCGTCGAAAGCCAGCTGCAGGTATGCGGAACTGTCGCGCTCATCGACCCCATAGTTCAGGCCGAGAAGCGGTTCCGGGCCCAGATCCAGCGCCGCGCAGGAGTCTGACGGACAGGCGGCCTGGAAGAGCCCGAAGGCAAGAGCGACATCGGGGGCCAGCCAGGCCTTGGGCGTACCGGCCTTGGTCGCCAGGTGGCCGGGCCGGATCTCGTGCAAGTAGGCGGCGGGCGGGATCGCCGCGAAGGCGGGCGGGATGTCGGCGTTGAGATTGGCGATGGAACCGTCCGACCGGGCCAGCGCCTTGGCCTGGGTGTTGTAGGCCTTATGCTGCACCCCGCCGCGCAAGGTCAGCATGTTCGACAAGGTCCATTGCAGATCGAGGCCGGCGGTCTTGAAGCTGTTGTCGACCCAGTTGGGATCGGATCGCAGTTCGGCGAGGGTCCAGTTCGACGCCGTCGCCAGATCGGCGGACCCGAAAGCGATCAACGGGCGCGTGCGATCACGGAAGTCGTAGGCGAAGCCCTGGACGTCATGCTGATCCAGCTGGACGGTGGCCTGGAGCGGGTTGCTGAAGTCGGAGCGGCTGTAGCCGATCAGCGCTTTCAACATTATCCGATCGGACAGCCGGTGACTCGCCGACAGGGTGGTCTGACGGAAGACGGTCTTTAGCTGGTCGAGCCGCGATTCCACTCGGACATCGACGTTGTCGAACGTCCCGGCGATCAGCACGGGAAGGCCAGGGCGGGGCGTGATGACGGCGGCCTCCTCGACCCGCACCGCGGCCAGGCCGCAGGCGGGGTCGACGGGCGACTGGCAGGCGCCTGCGGTCCTGAAAGTGAAGGTCTCGAGAAGGTCCTCGCGCCGCCGCGAGGAGAGTTCGGAATAAAGAATGTCCAGCGCCACCTCGGTTTTCGTGGACGGTCGCCACTGGAGGCCGCCGGTCAGACCCAGGCGCCTTTGATCGATCTGGAAGGCTTCGAGCCGTGGAATGCGAGGGTGCAGGGCGGCGTTGAGATCCGCGAGGCTCGGCGCGTTCGAAGCGCGGTCGCCGAACCCCGGAAAGACCGTCTCGCCCGTTTGCCACTGTCCGGCGTTGGTGCCGACGTCGGCGACCGATCGTTCCGCATAGGCGGCCGAGACCAGGATTCCGAACCGGTCGTCCCGGCTGCGTCGCGAAACGGTCGCCGAGAGGCGCGGGCGACTCCGGTGGCTCCCGGCGTTGTATGTCGTCTCGGCCGCCAGCAGGGTCCTGGATCGAGGTCCGTCGAACGGAGAACGGGTCTGGAGATCGACGGTCGCGCCCAGAGATCCTTCGTCGATGTCGGCGGAAGGAGTCTTCTGAACGCGGATCTGGTTGAAAACATCGGCCGCGAAGACGTTGAAGTCGAACGCCCGGCCGCGATTGGTCCCTCCACCGGCGTTCGCGCCGCCGTAGGTCGCCAACGTCTCCATGCCGTTGATCCGAACGCGCGTGAACTCGCTGCTGACCCCACGGACGCTGACTTGCCGACCTTCGCCGCCGTCGTTGATCACCGCCACGCCAGGCAGCATCTGCATCGCGTCGCCCAGGCTCGGTTCGGACAGGCTGCGCAGGTCTTCACCCAGCAGAAGGTCGCTGCTCTCGGCGGACAGGCGTTTGCGCTGCAGGGCTTCGGCGTCGGAAAGACGCGCGGTGACCTGCACCGGGGTCACCGCTTCCGACCCGGACATCCTGGGCGGCGGCGGCCGGTTCGGTGAGGGCGGAGGGGAGGCGGGCCGCGAAACACTCCTGACGCTGATCACGCCGCCCGGGCTGATCGACAGATCGAGATCTGAACCGTTCAGCAGGCGGCGGACGGCGTCCGCCGGTTCCATCCGTCCACGGACGGCTGGCGCCTGTCGGCCCCGGACCAGGTTCGCGGGCGCGATGATGATGACGCCGGTCTGGCGAGACAGGGCCAGGAGCGCGCTCGACAAGGATTGGGCGGGAAGGTCCACCGACTGCGCGGGCGCCGCCGTCGCGATCGCGGGCGTCAGGATCGGGACGAGGGTCGCCAGGACGCGAGCCGGAGGGCTCAGAGCTAAGCCGCGCCCATCGCCCTTGGGGTCACGGCGCATGAGGCTCCGATTGGTCGGCGGCGTCGAGGATCTGACCGCCATGGCCGTCGGGTGTCACGCGCACATGCAGAACATGCGGCAGTTCGGCGACGAAGCGATCGGCCTGGGAGATCTCGAAGGCCGCCGTGACCCTCAGGCGGCCGACTGAGGGCGACCCGAGCCGCAGCGGATGCTTCCCGTACCGATTGAGGTCGGCGACCACGTCGGCCAGGGCTGCGTCGTCATAGGCGAGACGGCCATGGCGCCAGGCTCCCGCCAGGTCCGGCCCGGCCAAGCCGCCGACACGCAACGCGCGCCCGTCAGCGACCGCCGTCTGACCGGCGCGCAGGGTGACGGCGCGGGTCTCGCCATCGGCGTTCTCCGACACCTCGACGGCGCCCTGTTCCACCTCGACCCGCGTCGCCTGGTCCGCGCCGCGGCGGACGTTGAAGCGTGTGCCGACCACGCGAACCATCGCCGGGCCGGCCTGCACAGTGAACGGGCGGCCGCCCTGGTGGGCGACGACGAAGAAGGCTTCGCCGCGTTCCAGCGACAGCGATCGTGGACGCCAACGCGAGACCGCGCGCAGGCGCGAGACGGGGGCGAGCGTGATTTGGCTGCCGTCGCGAAGCGCGATCTGTCGGGTCTCGCCGACCCGGGTCTCATAGGCCGGGGCGGGCAGGGCGAAGACGGCGATGGCGAGGCTGGCGGCCAGTAAGCCGCCGCAAGCCACGAGGGCCGGCGTCCGCCATTTCGGGCGCAGGCGGCGGGACGGGTCCGCCACGCTCGCCGAGGGCATGCGCAGTTCGCCAAGCATCAGGAGCACGGCCTCGGCCTCCTCATAGGCGCGGCGGTGCGCCGGATCGGCGTCCAGCCACGCGCCCAGCCGCCGCGACCTTTCGGGCGGAAAGTCTTCTCCCACGACCGCCAGGGCCCAGGCGCGGGCGGTCTGGCCGATCGGCGAGTCAGGGTCGACGGCTACGTTCACGCGACAATCCTCGATAATCGGCGGTTCCATGGATCAGGGCGCGCTGACAGACCGCCAACGCCTCTTCGACGGTCTTACGGACCAGTGATTGGGACACGCCGAAGCGCGCGGCGATCGCCGTGAAGCTCTGGCCCTCCAGCCGGTTGGCCAGCAGATAGAGACGGTGGCGAGTGGGCAGGCCCTGAACCACCTGTTCGATCAAGCTCATCTGCTGCTTCGCTATCAGCGAGCGCTCCAGGTCGGGGGCCTCTTCGCCCGCCACGGCCAGGATCGGCGCCGAGGCGTCCAGAGCCCGGCTGGAGCGCGCCAGGCTGCGGCGTTCGTCCAGCATCAGGTTGATCGCCACGCGGAACACGAAGGCGCGAGGGCTCTCCAGGCGCTCGGCGTCACGAAGCTCGCCCAACTTGAAGAAGGCCTGCTGGGCCACGTCTTCGGGGTCCGGGGGGCCAGAGCCGAACCGCGCGCGCAGGAAAGCGCAAACGTCCCGCCATTCTCGGGCGTAGGTCGCCGAGTAGGACGGGCGGTCGCGCCAGCGGTCCTTAAAGGCGCGATCCCGCCCGCCATTTTCCGGTTCCCCGTTTTCCGGCGCGCCACCTCGAAGCATTGGCGTCTTCGCCTCGGACACCGGTGCTCCCCAGTCACGTCGGTCTTTTCCACTCAAGGCGCAACGATGGGAGGGAACGGGCTCGCGATCAACTGAAACGGAAAAAAATGCGGCCACACCGAACTTTCTTGTGCGGATCACCACGCTGAAATCGTCGTTTCTGGCCGAAGTCGCAAAAGGTAAAAACTTCAGCAATTTCATGATGATACCGCTAACTTTTCCTCTTTTCTCCAGCTTCTTGCCATGTCTATGCTCATGACACCGGTGACAAAAGGCCGGGCGAACAAAGGCGGCTCGTAAACCGCCGAGACAATTTGGGGAGGAAGAGACATGACTGAGCCCAGGCATCTGCACACCTGCGCCCTGCTACGCGACACGTCGCGCCTGGCCATGACGGCGGCGCTGACCGCCGGGTTTTCGATCGGTCTCGCGGCGAACGCCGCCCGGGCTCAGAGCACGCCGACCGCCGCCGAGGCCAACCTGATCGAGGAAGTCGTCGTCACCGGCTATCGCGCTTCGCTGCGCAGCGCGATGGAGACCAAGAAGACCTCGGACATCATGCTCGACGCCATCAACGCCGAGGATATCGCCGATTTCCCGGACTCGAACCTGGCCGAATCCCTGCAGCGCCTGCCGGGCATCTCGATCGACCGGGATAATGGCGAAGGGCGCACGATCAGCGTCCGGGGCCTGAGCGGCGACTTCAGCCGGGTGCGGATCAACAACATGGAGGCGCTGTCCACCGGCGCCAACAATGACGCCGGTTCCAGCCCCAACCGCTCGCGGGCCTTCGACTTCAACGCATTCGCGTCGGAGCTCTTCAGCTCCGTTCGGGTGAGCAAGTCGTCGTCGGCCGAAGCCGACGAAGGCTCGCTGGGAGCCACGGTCGACCTGATCACCGGCAAGCCGTTCGACTACAAGGGCAGCGCGTTCGCGGCCTCGGCCGAGGACTCCTATTACGAGAACGGCAAGACCCACAGCCCGCGCCTCACCGTGCTGGCCTCGGACCGCTGGTTCGACGGCAAGGTCGGCCTGCTGGTCTCGGGCGCCTACGCCAAGCGCAAGTCGGTGGATGACGGCTATTCGCGCGGGGCCGGCTCGTCCGACTACACCTACCGCGGCTCGACCTGGACTGGAGACGAGTTGCCAGGCCGGGCCGGTTTCGCGGCGCCGACCGGCACGGTGTTCAGCGCCCTGATCCCGACCACCCTGACGGGCGCGGCGCTCGACGCGTACAAGGCCAATCCGGCCAACTACTACAACCCGCTGGCCAACCCCGCCGCCTATGCCGAGATGACGGGCTCGGATCCGGCCGCCTACGCCAAGCTGTATCCGAACTGCGCGGCCGCCGCGTCGGCGCCGGTCGCCGGCGTGACCGCCACCAGCCCCGGCTGCAACGACTCGCTGATCCGCTTTCCGGCGCTGCCGTCTCTGACCCAGAAGAACGTCGACACCGAGCGCCTGGGCCTGACCGCCGCGTTCCAGATGCAGATCAGCGAACGTACGCGTCTGACGGTCGACGCCCTTTATTCGCGCTTCACCAGCGAGACGACCAATTACGGCCTCACGCCGGTCGGCCTGAACCGCAACAACACCAACGCCAGCTATCAGTTCGGAGCCAACACCCCCACCGCGACCGCGCGGGCCGGCACGGCCATGACTGCCGCCCAGCGTCGGGCGCTCTATCCGGGCACCTGCACCTTCGCCGATGAAACCGATCTGAACCCCGGCCAGGATTGCGGCCAATCGCTGTACGGCACGACGCCGCTGCCGGGCTACACCTTCAGCTACACGCCCTATAACCTCGATCCGTACGAGTACTATACGAACCCGGCCTCGCCCGGTTACGCCGGTCCCGAGGCGTCGCTGCCGTTCCGCGGCGACCTGATCGGTCGCCCGTCGGTCAAGTTGCTCGACGCCGAGGTCGTGGGCCAGAACGCCGAATATCTGAAGCTGGCCAATGTCGATTGGCGCTCGTACGCCGACCGCGGCGCCTACACGACCGACTTCCGTCAGGTGTCGCTGAACCTGACCCACGAGTTCAGCGACAAGTTCCGCGGCGAGTTCAGCGCGGGCATGTCGGAATCCAAGAACGACAACACCGGCACGCTGGTCGAGTTCAACTACATGGACGCTCCGGAGGCGTTCATCTTCGACGAGCGCGGCGCCGCCGGCATGCCCAAGTTCGACGCCGGCTTCAACGCCGCCGATCCCAAGAAGTGGGGGATCGTCAAAGGTTTCTCGGGCATGCGCAACTACAAGCGCGAGACTGACAACACGTACAAGGGCTTCAAGGCGGACTTCACCTACGACCTGGACGACAATTGGACGATCAAGTTCGGCGGCACCGGACGCAAGTTCGAGTTCACCACCAACCAGTTCGAGCGCAACAGCGACCTTCTCAATCCGACCGAGAAGGAGGCCGGCGTCAGCGTCGCCTCACTGGGTCAGGTCATCGATTTCGGCGAGGGCCTGAAGGTCCCGGCGGGGACGACCACCAGCTTCTTTGCGCCCAGCCTCGAAGCCTTTGACGACGTCTTCGACTTCACCTGCAACTGCATCAACAAGTACGGTGACTACCGCATCACCCGAAAGCGCAACCGCTCGGCCTCGTTCGGTGTGACCGAGGAGAACTACGCCTACTACGCCCAGTTCAACTTCAACTACGACGTCCTGGACGGCCGCCGCCTGTCGGGCAATCTCGGTATCCGCCAGGCCCACACGTCCGTCGACGCTCAAGGCGAGACGACCGCGGGCCGGCCGATCTACGGCGGGAACAGCTATGACGACACCCTGCCGTCGGGCAACGTGACGTTCGAGGCCTTCCATAACTTCTATATCCGCGCCGCGGCCGCCAAGGTCATGGCCCGCCCGCTGCTGGGCAATCTGTCGCCGGCCGTGACCGGCATCAGCGTGCCAAGCGACGGCGCGACGACCGGCGGCACGCTGACGGTGGGCAATCCCAAGCTCTCGCCCTTCCGCGGCAAGGCCTATGATATCGCGGCCGAATGGTACTTCCGGCCCGGCGGCCTGATCAGCCTGGCCTATTTCCGCAAGGACATCTCGTCGTATCCGCAGACGATCTTCTATGAAGCTCCGCTGAGCGAATTCCTCGACGCCGACGCGATCTCCGCGCTGAAGGCCCAATTCCCGGGAACGACCGGCGGCGACGTCCTGCGCCGCGCCTATATCGACGCCAACTATCCGTTCCTGGCGCGCCAGGTCCGCGACGCGCCGGGCGGCGTCCTCCAAGGGTGGGAGTTCAACTTCCAGCAGGACCTGACCTTCCTGCCCTGGTATTTCAAGAACCTGGGCGTCCAGTTCAACGCCACCAAGCTGGACACCGAGCTGACCTACATCCTGGATCCAGGGTCGGTGAACGCCACGACCGGGGCCGTCACCAAGGCTCCGACCTTTGGCAAGGCGCCGTGGCTGGGGTCGTCGCCCGAAGGCCTCAACTTCACGCTCTACTACGAGACCGAGAAGTTCAACGCCCGCGTCTCCACGGCCTATCGCGCCAAGTACTACACCGCCTATCCGTTGGCCGCGGGCAATTGCGACCCGGGCCTGCAAGCCAACGGCACTGCCTGCGACAGTCCGCTGATCAACGAGTTCAACGGCGCCAAGTCGACGATGAACGTCGACTTCTCGATGCGCTACCAGCCGATCAAGCAGGTCAGTATCACCTTCGAAGCGCTGAACATCACAAACGAGATGTCCGAACGGTTCAGCTACAACGATCCGGTCGTCGCGTCGTACGGCGGAACGGGTCCGAACTACCGGATCGGCGTTCGCTACAAGTATTGATCCCCCTCGGCTCGGGATCGACCGCGGACGTCGGCTTCGCATGGCGAATAGACGATCCTCGGGCGCCAAACCGCCTCCCGCGGTGACTTAGGCGGACAGCCACGAGATCGGCTGTCCGCCGCCTTTCCCTCAGAAAATACGCCCTTCACCGGGCGACCACACCAAGACCGAGTGCGGAGACGACGGATGCGCCGACCAACCCTTTTTCTTGCGTCCTGCCTGGCGACCGGGTTTCTAATCGCCGCCTCGGACGGCCGCGCCCAGACTCCCTTGCCCAACCCGCCGCCGCATTTCAACGCGGTCAAGATCGTGCTGATCGGCGACTCCACGACCGCCGTGCAGGGCGGCTGGGGCCCCAGTTTCTGCGCCAGGCATGTGACCTCGTTCGCCGCCTGCATTAATCTGGCCCGAGGCGGCCGCAGCAGCGGCAACTATCGGACCGAAGGATCTTGGGCCTTGGCCATGGACGAGATCAGGTCGGGCGGCTTCAACGACACCTACGTGCTGATCCAGTTCGGCCACAACGACCAGCCCGGCAAGCCCGGCCGCTCGACCGACCTGGCCACGGAATTCCCGGCCAATCTGAAGGCCTATGTCGAAGAGGTGCGGGCCGTTGGCGGGAAGCCTGTGCTGGTGACCCCGCTGACCCGGCGCCAGTTCAAGGACGGCAAGCTGGTCGATGACCTGGGGCCGTGGGCCGCCTCGGTCCGCAAGGTGGCCGCCGAGACGGGCGCGCCGCTGGTCGACCTGCACGCCGACAGTTACGCGGCCGTCCAGAAGATGGGCGCGGCCGAGGCCACGCGCTTCGCCCAGCGCCCGCCGTCGCCCGAGGTGCTCGCCGCGGCCAGGACCGGCACGACGATCGCCGCCGACACGGGTGTCGGGCCCGCGCCTGGAACCGTGGCGGCCGCCCAGGACAAGACTGGCCAGAACAACGCCGCCGTCGAGCCGATGGGCCAGGCCAAGCTTTCGTTCGACTACACTCACCTTGGCGAGACGGGGGCCGACTATTTCGCCACTATCGTCACCGCAGACCTGGCCAGGGCGGTCCCCGCCCTGCGCCGGTTCCTGATCCCCTAAGCTTTCGCGTCACGAGGACCTTCCCATGCGGCTGACCCGTAGAACCACCCTGGCCCTGGCGGCCGGCGTCGCGAGCGGCGGCCTGGCGCCGGCGGCCCGCGCCGCGCCGGCTTCGCCCCTGCGTCTCTGGTATCGCCAGCCGGCCAAGGAATGGGTGGAGGCGCTTCCGGTCGGCTCCGGGCGCATGGGCGCGATGGTGTTCGGCGGCGTCGCGGCCGAGCGGCTGCAGTTGAACGAGGACACCTTGTGGGCCGGCGGACCCTATGACCCGGCCAATCCCGAGGCGCTCAAGGCCCTGCCGGAGATCCGCGCCCTGATCGACGCCGGCGACTACGCCAAGGCGACCGAGGTGGCCGACGCCCGCTTCCTGGCCAAGCCCAAGCGCCAGATGTCCTATCAGACCATCGGCGACCTCACGCTGACCTTCCCGGGCCTCGACGGCGAGCCGGCTGACTATGTTCGCGAGCTTGACCTGGATGGCGCGATCGCCACGACCCGGTTCCGGGTGGGCGCCGCGCGCTACGTCCGGGAGGTCATCGGCAGCTATCCCGACCGAGTGATCGCCGTGCGGCTCAGCGCCGACAAGGCCAAGGCTGTCTCAGTCGATCTGGCTTTCGCAAGCCCGCTGAAGTCAAAGCCGATCTCCAGCATCGAGGGGCGCGACACGCTGGTGCTGAGCGGGGCGAACGAAACGCAGGAGGGCGTTCCCGCGCGGCTGAAGTTCGAGTGTCGCGTGAAGGTGCTCAACAAGGGCGGGAGCCTGACCGCCAGGGACGGCGTGCTCTCGGTCGTCGGCGCCGACGAGGTGGTGCTGCTGATCGCCGCCGCCACCAGCTATCGCCGGTTCGACGATGTGAGCGGCGACCCGACGGCCATCAACCGCGAGGTGCTGTCCAAGGCCTCAGCCAAGTCGTGGCCTGCGCTCGTCGCCGCGCACCAGGCCGACCACCGGGCGCTGTTTCGACGGGTCAGCGTCGACTTCGGGACCACCACCGCGGCCCTGAAGCCGACCGACGAGCGCATCAAGGTCTCCCAGACCGTCGACGATCCGGCCCTGGCGGCGCTGTACTACCAGTACGGTCGCTACCTGCTGATCGCCTGCTCGCGTCCGGGCGGACAGGCCGCCAACCTTCAGGGGGTCTGGAACGACAAGGCCTTCCCGCCGTGGGGCGGCAAGTACACGATCAACATCAATACCGAGATGAACTACTGGCCCGCCGAGCCGACGGGCCTGGCCGAATGCGTCAAGCCGCTGATCGAGATGGTCCGCGACCTGTCGGTCACCGGTGCCCGCACGGCCAAGGTGATGTACAACGCCCGCGGCTGGGTCGCCCACCACAACACCGACCTGTGGCGCGCCACCGGTCCGATCGACGGCGCCAAGTTCGGGGTCTGGCCGACGGGCGGCGCGTGGCTCTGCAAGCACCTGTGGGACCACTACGACTACAACCGCGACCGCGCCTATCTGGTCGACGTCTATCCGCTGATGCGCGGCTCCGCCCTGTTCTTCCTCGACGCCCTGGTGGTCGATCCCAAGTCGGGCAAGTTGGTGACCAACCCGTCGATTTCACCGGAAAATAGCCACGGCCACGGCTCCTCGCTGGTCGCCGGACCGACCATGGACCAGGCGATCATCCGCGACCTGTTCACCGCCTGCATCAAGTCGGCCGCCATCCTGGGAACCGACGGCGACCTCGCCGCCGAACTGGCGGCGGCGCGCGACAGATTGGCGCCCTACAAGATCGGCAAGGACGGCCAGCTGCAGGAGTGGCAGGAGGACTGGGACGCCGAAGCCGTCGACATCCACCACCGCCACGTCTCGCATCTGTACGGCGTCTTCCCCAGCGACCAGATCTCCGTCGACACGACACCGGCCCTGGCTCAGGCGGCGAAGGTCTCGCTGAACACTCGCGGCGACATCTCGACCGGCTGGGCCATCGCCTGGCGGTTGAACCTGTGGTCGCGGTTGGGCGACGGCGACCGGGCCCACAAGATCCTGTCCCTGCTGCTGGGCCCCGAGCGGACCTATCCCAACATGTTCGACGCCCACCCGCCGTTCCAGATCGACGGCAATTTCGGTGGGACCTCGGGCATGACCGAGATGATCCTGCAGAGCCGCAACGACCAGATCCTGCTGCTGCCGGCCCTGCCGTCCGCCTGGCCGACGGGCCGCCTCACCGGCCTGAGGGCCCGGGGCGCCGTCACCGTCGACGTGGCCTGGGCCCGGGGCAAGCTGGACTCGGCGACCTTCATGTCGGCCGCCGATGGTCGCCATCACGTGCGCTACGGCGCCTCGGCGATCGATCTCGACCTCAAGAAAGGCCAGCGCGCTCGCTTGACCGCGCGCGACGGCGTGTTGCGGAGAGCCTGAGCGTGAACAGACTGATCGGCCTGGTCTTCGGGCTCGCGGCGCTGTGCGTCGGCATGGACGCGCGGGCCACGACCCTGCGGGTCGGCAAAGGCGGGACCTATGCCAGCGTCCAGGCCGCCGTCAACGCCTTGCCGGCGGACGGCGGGACCCTGGAGCTCGCGCCCGGCGAATATCGCGAGAAGCTCGACATCGCCAAGCCGAACGTCCGCCTGATCGGCAAGGGCAGGCGGCCCCAGGACGTGGTGCTGGTCTGGAGCGACGGCGCGATCACCGCCGGCGGGACGTTCAAGTCTGCCTCGGTCAGCGTCTCGGGCGACGGCTTCCGGGCCCGCAACCTCACGATCCAGAACGATTATCACCTGAAGGACGCCCGCCCGTCCCAGGCGGTGGCTCTGGCGATCACCGCCGACCGCGCCGTGCTCAAGCAGGTCCGGCTGCTGGGCGCGCAGGACACCCTCTACGCCGGCAGCAAGAAGACCGCCGCCAGCCGTCAATACTTCCGTGACTGCTACATCGAAGGCCATGTGGACTTCATCTTCGGGGACGCGAAGGCCTTCTTCGACCGCTGCCACATCCACGGCGTCGCCCATGCCGAGGTGATGCTGACCGCGCAGAGCAAGTCCAAGCCTGAACAGGACAGCGCCTATGTTTTCGACCGGTGTCGGATCACCGCCGATCCCCAGGTGGGCGCGCTCTATTTCGGCCGCGCCTGGCGGCCCTACGCCACCGTCGTCTTCATGCGCACCCGGATCGACGCAGCCCTCGACCCCGCCGGTTGGCGCGAGTGGACGCCGGGCAAGACCGACACCTTGAACACGGCGACCTTCGCCGAGTTCGCCTCGACAGGCCAGGGAGCCAGTCCGGAGACCCGCGAGCCGCGCAGCCGGCAACTGACCGCCGCCGACGCCAAGGCCTGGTCGCGTGACAGGGTCCTGGCCGGCGCCGACGGGTGGCGTCCTTGAGCCTGGATCGTCGCGACTTCCTGGCCCTGGCCGGGGTGAGCGCCGCCGCCGGCCTCGCCGCCACGGCCGCGAAGGCGGCGAGTTCGGCCCAAGCCACGTCCGTGTCGATCCCCGACGACGGCTGGCGTTTATGGATCGATACGGCCGCACCCTGGGCCGACGATGTGATCCACCTTCCGGGCCGCTTCGACCTCGCCGCATTGCCGGTCAACCCGCCGACCGGCGGCTGGGGCGCCTTGGCCTCGTCTGACGCCGTGACGGTGACCCTGCCGACCACGGTCGAGCAGCATTTCTGGGGCAAGTTCGGCGCGCGGCCCTACACCGGCGACGAATATCGTTACGCCGAGGACGACGACGTGCCCCGCTACGGCGCCTACAAGGGCGTGTCGTGGTGGAGCCGGACGATCGACATTCCTGCCTCGGCCAAAGGCAAGCGGGTGATGCTGACCCTCCGCGGCGCGCGGCTGCGGGCCGAGGTGTTCCTGAACGAGCAATTGGTCGGCTATTCGATCATGTCGGAGCTGCCGCTCGACTGCGACCTGACGCGCGCCATGCGCCCCGGCCAGCCCAACCGCCTGGCGATCCGCATCACCAACCCCGGCGGCCGGTTCGACTGGCGCGACAGCACGACCATGATGTGGGGCAAGGCCAAGCTGTTCGCCTCGCATGGCTTTGGCGGACTGGATCGCGGTCTGACCCTGAGCTTGCATCCGCTGGCGGCGCGCATCGACGACGCCTGGGTGCTGAACACGCCGGACGCGCGGCGGGTGACGGGCTTCATGGACGTGGTGTTCGAGAAGCCTCTCCCGACAACCGGCCTGGACAGGCTGAAGGCCAGGGCCGCCGTCGCCCTGGTCGATGAGACCGGCGGGCCGGTCGCGGCGACCAGCGTGATCGAGGCCGTCGAAGCGGTCGATCCGCGCCGTCTGCGTGTCCGCTTCGCCGTCTCGGCGCCGGACGCCAGACTTTGGGATCTCGACGCCCCGATCCTGCACCGTTTGCGGTTCGGCTGGATGGAGGCCAAGGGCGTGGTGGACACGCGTGAGGTTCGCTTCGGTTTCCGCTGGTTCGCGCCCGAGGGGCTGGGGACCGACGCTCTGCTGCGCCTGAACGGCCGCCGGGTGCGGCTCTATTCGGCGATCTCGTGGGGCTACTGGGGCTTCAACGGTCTGTGGCCGACGCCGGAACTGGCCCGGCGCGAGGTCGCTTCCGCCAGGACCTTGGGGCTCAACGCGCTGCACTTCCACCGCAACGTCGGCAAGCCCGAGGTGTTCGCGGCCATGGACGAGATGGGCCTGCTGCGGGTGATGGAGCCCGGCGGCGGCCGTCATGCCATCGGCAGGGATCTCAAGCCCGGCGAAAGCCTGTCGCCAGCCGAGGCCTTCAGCCGAGACTTCATGGTCGAGAAGTGCAGGGCCATGGTCCGGGCCTTCCGTTCGCACCCGTCGCTGGTGCAGTACACCCTGCAGAACGAGCTGGGCGCCAACCTGGACAATCCCGACGTCCAGGCGGTCCTGAAGGCGATCCATGATCTGGATCCCAGCCGCGCGGTCATCCTCAACGATGGCTTCGTCCAGCGGGGCGCGGCCCAGGCCATGTACCTGCCTTACAGCGACCGCTACTGGCGTTCGGACAAGGACGAGTGGGGCGGCTGGTGGGTCAATCACCAGGGCGCCGGCGACCAGTGGTACGACCGGTTCTACAAGGGCAAGGACGACTACATCCATCGCCAGACCGGCAAGCCGTTCATCGTCGAGTTCGGCGAGATGCAGGGTTGCGCCGTCGCCGACAACCACTCCGCCATGATCGTCGAGATCCTGGCCAAGGGCGGCAAGAGCTACGACCTGGAAGACCACAAGGCCGTGGTCGCCCCGACCAACACCTATCTCGAACGCTGGGGTTTTCAGAAGGCGTTCCCGACCAGCGAGGCCCTGTTCCTGTCGGTCGGTCGCAAGGCCTACGAGGCCTGGCGCGAGTATCTGGAGAACATCCGGATCGGCGAGACCGTCGACGTCGCCGCCATCTCCGGCTGGGAGAGCACGGCGATCGAGAACCACTCGGGCATCGTCGACGTGCTGCGGGGCTTCAAGGCCGACCCGGCCTCGATGAGCCAGAGCCTGCGACCCGTGCTGGCGATGGCCAAGCCCCGAGCCCTGGCCTATGCGGCGGGCGAGAGCGCCGAGCTTGACCTCTACCTGTTGAACGACACGGGCAAGGCCGTGTCGGGCGACCTGGTGTTGAGCCTGGTGGGACCGGATGGCGCGGTGGAGCTCCTGGGCCGCTGGCCGGCGCCCGCCCAGTCGCCGGACCGCTTCAGCTATCTGGTGGCGGAGCGCGTCCGCACCCCGGCCTTACGACGCGAGGGATTGAACGTGATCCGAGTCGCGCTCCTGACGCCTCTTGGAGGCGAGATCGTTTCCGATCGCGAGATCTGGGTCACCGGACCTGGGCCAACGCCGGCGAAGCCCCGGCGCCTCGGCGTCTCGGGGATCGCCCGCAGTCTGCGCGACCAACTGTCGGCCCTCCCGGGTGTCGTCCTGCAGGATTTCAAGCCGGGCGCGCGCTACGACGGGATTGTCGCCTCGGGTTTGAAGAGCGACGAGATCGTCCGCCGCCAGGTCGGCGAGCAGACCGGCCTGGAGGCTCAACCCAAGAAGGGCGAGAAGCCCGTCGTGATCCTGGGCGAGCTGCCGCCCGAGATCCTGGCGGCGGTCAGGGCGGGGACGCCGCTGCTGGCCATGGTCCAGGAGGACGGCCTGGCCGAGGGCGTGGCCAGGCAGCTCTCGGGCCTGGGCCTGTTCGACTACGCCGGCCAGGTCGGCGGTCTGCGCGCGCCTTGGATGGGCAATTGGAACTATGTCCGCGCCCATTCCACCTTCGCCGGCTTGCCGGTCGACCGGGGCATGAGCGTGCTGCACCAGGTGGAGGGGCAGCCGTCCAACGGGTTGCTGATCGAGGGTCCAACCGGCGAGCGGAGCGGTGTCGAGGTGATCGCCGCCTATAGCCGCGATCACGACCGCAGGAACGGCGCGGCCAGCTTCATCGCACGCAAGGACGGCATGCGGGTCCTGGTCCATCGGTTGCCCGACATGGCCGGCCCGCTGCAGCGGCGCTGGCTGGCCAACGCCGTCGACTGGCTGGCGCGCGGATCTTGAGGGAACCGATATGAAGACTACGACGATCGGGCGTCGGGCGATTCTGCTCGGAGGCGCCCTGTCTCTTCCGGCGCTCAGCGCCTTCGCGGCGAAGCCCGGGCCTCGCATGTTCGAGCGCCTGGGCTGGGCGGGCGGCACGCCGGGCGGCGACGGCGGCCGGGTGATCCGGGTCACCACCACGGCCGGCGCCGGCCCCGGCTCGCTGCGCGAGGCGGTCACGGCCAAGGGGCCGCGCACCGTGGTCTTCGACGTGGCGGGCGTCGTCGACCTAGACCGCCACAGCCTCAAGGTCGTCGAGCCCTTCCTGACCATCGCCGGCGAAACCGCGCCGTCGCCCGGCGTGACCCTGATCAGGGGCGGCTTGGCCATCGAGACCCATGACGTCATCGTCCGACATCTTCGGGTCCGCGCCGGCCGCGACGGCGCGGCGGCGCGCAGCGGCTGGGAGGTGGACGGCATCACCTGCTGGAAGGCTCACGACGTGATCGTCGACCACTGCTCGATCAGCTGGGCCACCGACGAAAACCTCTCGGCCTCCGGACCGCGCTTCACGGGCGGCGAGGATCCCGAGGGCTGGAGGGAAGGGACTTCGCACCGCATCACTTTCAGCAACAACATCGTCGCCGAGGGTCTGTCGAACGCCAGCCACGTCAAGGGCGAGCACTCCAAGGGGAGCCTGATCCACGACAACGCCACCCAGGTGCTGATCGTCGGCAACCTTTACGCCCACAACCGCGAGCGCAATCAGCTGTTCAAGGGCGCGGTGGAAGCGGTGTCGGTGAACAACCTCATCTACGATCCGGGCACACGCAACATGCACTACGCGCTCAACGCCTCCGAATGGGTTGGGCATCAGTGGCGCGTGGGTCGGCTGGCGCTCGTCGGCAATGTGACCAAGGGCGGCGTGTCGACTGATCCCCGATTGCCGTTCCTGATCGTCGAAGGGCAGGGGGATCTTGATCTCTACGCCCGCGACAATCTCTGCGCCTACGCCGACGGCCGCGAGATGCCGCCGATCCACATCTTGCCGACGGATCCGAAGCCCAAGGTGCGCCTGCTCGACGAACCGCCCCTGTGGCCTGAAGGGCTGAAAGCGATCGACGCCCGGCTTGTCGAAGCCCGGGTCCTGGCCGGGGCGGGCGCCAGGCCATGGGATCGCGACGAGGTCGATCGCCGGATCGTGCGGGATGTCCGCAAGGGGACAGGCCGGGTGATCGACGATGAGAAGGAGGTCGGCGGCTATCCGCGAACGGCCGTGTCGATCCGCCGTCGGCGGTCTTGAGGGACAGTCTCCGGTCGCCCGGTCGTGCGGCTCACAAGATGGGCGGTCGCCGCCGGCGAGCCGTCTTGGACGGCTTCGCTGGCGACGACCTGATCAGCCTCAGAACCTGAAGCGTACGCCGGCGCGGTAGATCCGGCCGATGATGTCGTACAGGGCCGGATTGGCGTAGGAGGGGGACTTGGCGGGGTCATGGTCGAAGACGTTGTCGACCTTGAAGTATCCGGTGATGTCCTTGCGGATGTTGTAGGTTCCGCCGATGTCCAGGTAGAAGGCGCCCGGCATGGAGTTGTTGTCGATCGTCGGGGAGATCGCCGTCGAAACCGGGCAGCTTCCCGCGGCGCAGACTACGTACTGGTTTCCGTAGTTGCCATCGCTGAACCAACGCTCCTGCACCGTGAGGCTGAAGCGATCGGTCTCATAGGACTGGATGGCCAGCCACTTCCAATTCGGAGTGTTGCCTGTGTTCACCCCAGCGGAATCGACCGGCGCCGTGCCCGGAAGGCCCGTATCGGTGATGAATTCCTGAATATGGGTGGCCAGGGCGCGCAGGGTGAAGCTGCCGTCCAGGCCTAAAGGCTGCTGCCAACGGTAGCTGGCCTCGATATCGAAGCCGCTGGTCTTGATCGAGGCCAGGTTGAACGACTGGACATTGATGAAGTTGGGCCCGTTGGTGTTGTTGAGGTTATAGGTCCCGCAGGTTTCCGGAATGATGTTGCGGTAGCACAGATCGACGATTTGGGCGGCGCCGAGGCTGGAGATGACGTCGTCGACCTTGATCTTGTAGTAGTCGAACGAAGCGCTGAACCCCGGAAGCCACGGCGGGTTGGACAGGACGACCCCGACCTCGGTGTTGCGCGCGATTTCGGGCGTCAGGTTCGGATTGCCGACCGCGTTCTGGATCGCCACCACGTTCACGTTGCGAGCCGGATCGAGGAAGTTGGGCAGCGTCGTGGTCACCGGCGCGGCGAACAGTTCCGACAGGTTGGGGGCGCGTACGTCGCGTGAGGTGACGCCCCGCAGTCGCAGGCCCTTGACGGGCGTGTCCCAGACGCCGCCGGCCTTCCAGGTCCAAACGGTTCCCGAGGTGCTGTAGTCGGTCACCCGCGCCGCGCCGTTGATATTGGCGCGTCCCAGGGCTTCGGAGTCGATCAGCGGCAGGTCGAGCTCGAGGAAGGCTTCCTTGACGTAATAGGCGCCGTTGCCGTTCTTGTAGTTGCCCGCGTACCAGTTGTTGCCGATCGCCAGCAGCAATGGGTCGGCCGGGTACTCGGCGCTGTTGGGGCTGCGATCCGAGACGCCCGCGCCGTAGGGGTCAGCGTGCACGGTATAGAATTCGCGGCGATATTCGGCCCCGAACGCCACCGACAGAGGGCCGGCCCACAGATCGAGGGGTGCGCCCGAGAAGTTCAGGCTGGCCACGTCTTGTGTCATGCGCAGGCGCTGGAACGGACCGTTTTCCGGCTGCAGATAGGCGAGGGCGGCCGCCGACGGGGGCTTGCCGCCAAGGATGTTGATCGGCTGGCAACCGCTGGCCCGCGCCACGGGATCGGCGCAGACGATCGCGCCGTTGAGCGTGGTGGCCTGGATCGCCTGGTCGAAGCGTCGGTTCAGGATGATGTGGTCGACGTCGATCGCGGTCTTGTTCACCCCGTGCTCGTAATAGGCGTCGTAGCTCCAGTCGGTGTCATTGAGCGCAAACTTGCCCTTCAGGCCGGCGACGGTGCGATACTGCCGACGGTCGGTGTGGACCTTGGTGTTGGGCAGGAGCGCGTTGCTGGTGCCGAACTGGAAGCTGGTGATCCCCGCCGTGACGCACGCCGCCTGAACGGAGGCCGGCACGTAGGGGTTGGCGCACTGCAGGGTCAGGCCGGGACGGTTTTCCCCATTGACGGGCTGGTTGCTGGTTTCGACCTGGCCCACATTGAACGACAGATACACTTCGTTGTTTTCCGCGAAGTCGTACCCCACGCGGCCATAGGCGACCTTGCGCTCGATGGCCGACTGCAGGGTTCGGCCGCTGTCGACGTTGCCTGACAGATCGCCGCCGACGCAGAAGCCGGGGAAGCAGCCGTTGACGCTGCCCGAAGCGTTTTTGGCCGGCACGCCGTTCGAGCCGTACTGGAACGGGAACGGCTGTCCGCTTTGATCGAAGGCGATGCCCTGCAAGGGCCCGGCGGAGATCAGGCCATATTTGGTGTAGTTGTAGGGCTGGGCGTAGTCGCGCATCACATATTGCGGCGAGCCGTCATTGGTGACGTTGCGATTGATCATCGTCGTCTGGGTGAACCAGTCGCGATCGCCGGCCAGATCCAGGCCAAAGTCGCCGGGACCCACGCCGTCTTCCTTGGCCCATTCGCCGCTCGCGACGACGTGGAGGCGATCGTTGAGGAAGGCGCGACCCACGGCCAACTGCACCAGGCCCTGATCATCGTCGCCATAGGTCGTCACGCCGGCCTGGACGTTGCCCTTGATGCCGGTGAAGTGCGTGTTGGTGATGAAGTTGACGACCCCGCCGACGGCGTCGGAGCCATACGACGCCGAGGCGCCGCCGTTCACCACGTCGACGCGCTGGACCAGCAGCTGCGGGAACAGGCTGACGTCGGTGACGCCGGTATAGTAGGCCCCGACCACGCGCTGGCCGTCGAGCAAGGTCAGGGTTCGGATCGTGCCAAGGCCCCGAAGCGAGAATGAGCTGAGACCCTGCTGACCGCTGGAGGTGCTGAAGGTGTTGGTCGTCGACCCGCTCGACCCCTGAAGCGACGGCAATTGGGCGATCGTCGTGAAGATGTTGGGTTGGGCGTTGTTCTGGATCTGCGCCTCGCCGATCACCGAGGTCGGCGTCGGGGCGGCGAAGCCGGTGGTCTGGATGCGCGATCCGGTGACGATGATCTCGCTGACCGTCGAGGTTTCCGGAGCGGCAGCCGGCTTGGGCGCGGCGGTCTGCGCCAGTGTGGGCGAGGCGATCATGACCGCCAGCAGCGCGACCGCGCTGGCCGATCCGAACGATGCGACTCTTGTCAGTTTGGACCCGCGAAGCCCTGCGCCGCGACGGGGTTCGTGAGATCTTGCAGGCTCCGAGGCCCCGGCGCCGATCACGGCGTGGGCGGTCGCAGGCTGCGCGCCTAATGAAGTCATTTTCTTCCCTCCCAAGCGCCGTTGGCCGGCGCGATTTGACGCTTCCACGCGTCGTTCGTTGAACGATGGTAGCGTTATCTTGAAGTTGGTATGTGTCCCGCCGAGCTGTGTCAATACTCCGACAAAATAAGCTGCCGATCTGTGTTGACCTTCGCCTTAAGGTGGCGGAATTCGCCGTTTTTTGACGTATTGGGCGAAAAGCGGCGCGGAACGGCTGCTCTATACTCAGGTCAGGCTAATGGTAACGTTATCTGGCGTGGCGGCCGAACCGCGCGAATGCAGGAGCCGCGCGCAGCGACGTGGCTACGGTTGCTAGGTGCGTCAGACGTAGGCGGTCGGCGCGCCCGCTTGCGCCGTTAAGGCGCGCGCAGCCTGGCGCGCGGTACAGCTGTGCTACGGCGTAGCGGTCGACAGGCGCGTGATGACCTGATGATCGAGCACGTGGTCGCCGGCTTCCTCTTTGGAGCCGCCGGCGGCGATTTCGGCCGCCAGCAGGCCAAGCGCTTCGGCCGCGAGCTTGCGGACCGGCTGATGAACCGTCGTCAGCGGCGGCCAAAGCGTGACCGCCGCGGACGTGTCGTCGAAGCCGGCCACGGTCAGTTCGCGCGGCACATCCAGGTGACGGCGGTGAGCGACCGACACGGCCGCCGCGGCCATGTCGTCGTTGCTGGCGAAAATGGCGGTCGGCGGCGGTGAGGCGTCGAGCAGTCGTTCCGCCGCGGCGAGGCCCGAGGTGAAGCTGAAATCGCCCTGGGCGATCGTCGTCACCACCTCGTCCGCCTCGCGCACCGCGGCGTAGAAGCCCGCCAGTCGCTCGGCGCTGGCGGCCTGGTCTGGATTGCCCAGGATGAACCCCAGGCGGCGGTGGCCAAGACGGATCAACTCGCGAGTCATTTCGTAGGCGGCCTGGCGATCGTTTATCCGGACGCAGATCGCGCCCTCGACGTCATAGGCTCCGACGGCCGCCATCGGTAACCGCGCCTTTCGCAGAACGCGGAGCACCGTCGGCGACTCCCCGAGCGGCGGCGCCAGGATGACGCCCCGAACGCCTGAGGCGACGAGACCCTTCAGCGCCGCCAGTTCCGGAGGCCGGCCGCCTTCGCCGCCCTTGAGCAGGATCAGGCGAGCTCCCCGGGCCGAGGCTTCCTCGTACACGCCGGTCAGAAAATCGCTCATGAAGGCGGCGCTTGGATTGGAATAGATCACCCCGATCCTGAGTTCGGTGGAGGTGACCAGGCTGCGCGCGGCGACATTGGGCGTGTAGCCAAGCACCCGGATCGCCGCATCGACGGCCGCGCGGGTGTCGGGCCCGACGCCGGCGACTCCGTTGATCACGCGTGAGACCGTCATCGGCGACACGCCGGCCTGCGCCGCGACGTCGACGATCGTTGGCCCGCGAGCCCCTCCAGCGTTTCTGGCCAATCTGTTCCCCGCCGCCGTCTGCCTTCAAACGCTACTAACCGATTGCACGCTCGACGCAATCACCGCGTCGACGGAACGGCCGTCCATCTGGAAGGCGTTGCGATCTAGTCGAGCCCGCCGCCCAGGCTCATCGCTCGCGCCGCGATGACGGCTTGGGTGCGATTCTTGACCTTCAGCTTGCGCATCACGGCGGTCATGTGCGCTTTCACCGTGGCCTCCGCGATCCCAAGGTCGAAGGCGATCTGCTTGTTGAGCAGGCCGGAATTGACACCGGTGAGAACCCTCTGTTCGGCCGAGGTCAGCCGGATCAGGCCGCCTTGGGGCTCAAGCGGTATCTCACACGTATCGGTCGCCACGATTCACCTCTGCTTTGGAACGACCAACGGCCAAAGTCCAACGACCTGACGCGGCTCCATCGCCCTCAGTCGACTCATAGATTTTGTGTCTCGGGAGCATGATATTGGTTGCGCAAAATCAAGTAAATGGCCAATGGTAACGCAACCATCGCAATGAGCGGCGCGGTATGGGGAATCTGTAGTGCGGATTTCTGTACTGTTCCGGCGACTGGTCGTTTTTGGACCGCGCGCTTCCCCCCTGGGCGGTCTCGCCCGGGCCACGAGCCGGCTTCGCCGCCGTGGCCCGGGCGCCTTTCTTTGTCCAATCGCTGTAAGGATGTGGCGCCGATGGATCGGCGTCGCGCGCCGCATCGGGGAGGGCGCCGCCTGCGGGCGAGGGCGGTCTCGCGTGGTTCTACGTCGGACCGAGGCGATAGGCGCGCGTTGCTCTATCCCTCGGCCCGCAGTCTTGGCTTGGACGTCAGGCCTTGGGCTTGAGCAGCCCATGCATGCCCAGCCAGCGCACGTAGGCGTCGAACCAACCGGTGCTGGTGGTGGTCTTCTGGTACATGCCGAAACCGTGTCCGCCCTGCTCGTAGAGGTGGAACTCGACCGGCCGCTTGGCCGCCTTCCAGCTGTCGATCAGCCCAAAGCCGCTATTGGCGAAGAACGGATCGTCGGCCGCGAGCGCGACGAACATCGGCGGCGCGTCGGCGGGGACCGTCACGGGCGCGAGCGGGCCATAGATGACCCCGATGAAAGCGGGCTTGGCGTCATCGCCGGCCAACGTCGTGGCCATGGTCAACATGGCGCCGGCCGAGAAGCCGATCATGCCGACGCGGTCGGGATCGATCCGCCATTCGGCCGACCGGGCGCGGACCAGGGCGAAGGCCGCGCGGGCGTCGGCGATTTGCGGGGCCAGCCCGGCTATCGCGGTCTTTGGGTCCGGCCGCGGTCCGCGGGCGGTGGCCGAGAACATCTCGTTCATCGAGCGCTCGAAGCCGGGCATGTCGGCCGGCGTCTGGTTCAGCCGGTACTTCAGCACGAAGGCGGCCACGCCCCTGTCGGCGAGCGCGCGGGCGACGTCCCAGCCCTCGTTCTCCATCGACAGGGTGCGAAAGCCTCCGCCTGGCGCGACGATCACGGCCGCGCCGGTCGCCTTGGCCGGATCGGGAAGGAACGGGGTGAGGGTGGCCACCGTGACGTTGCGGGCGAAGAGGCTCTTGTACTGGCTGTGCCAGGACTCGGGCGCCGTCGCGCCGGGCAGGGGGCCGGTGCCCAGTTCGACGGCGTTGGGTTGAGCGGGGATCGGCGTCGGTGTCATCTTGTCGTTCTGGGCCTGCGCGCCCGTGGCGAAGGCGCAGACCACCGCCAAGCCGACGGCCGCCAGGCGCACGCGAAGCGGGCGGTTGCGAGGGTGCGATATCTCGAAGCTGGTGGATCTCACGGTGTTCTCCCTGTTGTGGTTTGTGGCTTGGCGATCGTCAGCGCTCGAAACCCGCCCCGGTCTTCGGGACGGGACGGGCCGACGCTATTTGGCTACGGCGACGGGCGCGTCGACCGAGAACTCGGCTGACCGGCCGGCGACGCCGGGGTCGGGCTGGCCCGAACCGACGCTGACGCGATAGCGCCCTTCGGCGACGCGACGCTCGCCGTCCAGGTCCACGGAACTGAGGTCGCGCGGCGACAGCGAGAAGGTGACGTCGCGGGTCTCGCCCGGCTTCAGCATGACCCGCTGGAAGCCGCGCAAGGCCAGGCGCGGCGCGCCGGGCGACGGGGGGAAGTTGAGGTAGAGCTGCGCCACCTCCTCGCCCGGCTTGGCGCCGGTGTTGCGAAGGGTGGTGGTGACCCGCAGGCCTTGCCCCGCGCCCTTGGCGGCCGGCTCGACCTTGAGCGGGCCGTAGTCGAATTGCGTGTAGCTGAGGCCGTAGCCGAACGGATAGACCGGCTTGCCGTCGAAATAGCGGTAGGTTCGACCGGCCATGGCGTAGTTGTCGAACGACGGCAAATCGTCCACCGACCGATAGAAGGTCAGCGGCAGGCGTCCGGCCGGATTGGTCTTGCCCGTCAGCACGTTGGCGATCGCCAGGCCGCCCGATTGGCCGGGGTACCAGGCTTCCAGCAGCGCGTCGGCGTTGTCCTTCGCCCAAGAGAAATTCAACGGGCTGCCGTTCATCGCCACCACGATCAGCGGCTTGCCCAGGGCCTTGGCCTGCTCCAGCAAGGCCTGCTGGTCGGCGGGGAGGTCAAGGGTGGTCTTGTCGCCCCCCTTGAAGCCGGGAATCTCGACCGGAGACTCTTCGGCCTCTAGGTCGGAGGTCAGGCCCACCACCGCCACCAGAACGTCGGCGTTGGCGGCGGCCGCCTTGAGGTCGGCGGTCGGCTCGGTGGAGATCCGCTTCCAGACCAGGTTGACGCCGGACAGGGCGTGGGATTCCGACACCACCTCGATTGGATAGCGATGGCCCTTTTCGAGGCGCAGGGTCTTCAGGGTCGGCAGGCTGGCCCAGCCGGCCTTGCGAAGGTCGGCGAACGGTTTGCCGTCCAGCTTCATCTCCCCATTGAAGCCCGCAAGGCCCAGGCGGTAGGTCCCGCTCACGGGCGGGACCAGATAGCCCGTCCAGACCACGCGATGGTGATCGGAGACGGTCGCCAGATCCAGGCTGCGAGACGCGACGTCCGCTTCGACGCGCGTGACCACCGGCTGGTCGGCGTAACGCATCTTGGCCACGGCCTCGCCGAAGGTCCCGGGCGCGAAGCGGGCGGGGGGCGGCTCGACGGTGTTGAAGTAGCGCGCCAGCAGGCCAGGCTTGCCGTCGGGCGCGCGCAGGGCCGAGGTCGGGACCCGATCGCCGTCGGTGAACGAGGCGCCGAACGGGGCGTAGCTGACCTGGGCGGACGGCATGGCGCGCTGCAGGCCTTCGACGACCGAGATCGGCGGCGCGGACAAGGCCGAGGAATAGTTGCCGCGCAGCACGCGCGTCGCGTCGCCCAGGGGGCCGATCACCGCCACGCGCAGACCTGGCTTCAGCGGCAGGATCCCGTTGTTCTTCAGCAGAACCAGGCTCTTCTCGCTCGCCGTCAGGGCCAGCGCGTCGTGTTCGGGCGTCAGCACCGTCGACGGCGCCGGCCGGCGCGCGTCTTGCGGCCGACCGGCGGGCAGGTCGCCCACGCGCAGGCGGGCCGAGAACAGACGCACCAGGGCTCGGTCGACGTCGGCCGTGGTGATCAGGCCGCGATCCAGCGCTTCTCGGTACCGGCCCGCCAGGCCCTCCGTGTCGGTCAGGGTGGCGCCGTTGCATTCGTTGTCGACGCCGGCGCGAAGGGCGGCCGCCACGGCGGTGGCCGCGTCGGGCGCATACTTGTGGTGGTCGCTGATGTCCTTGACCGCGTCACAGTCGGAGACGACGTAGCCCTGGAATTTCCAGGCCCCGCGCAGGTGATCGTTCAGCAGGAGATCGCTCGCGCAGGCCGGCTGGCCGTCGATGCGGTTGTAGGCGCACATCACCGAGCCGGCGCGCCCCTCGACGATGGCGGCGCGGAAGGCGGGGAGGTAGGTGTCCTCCAGGTCATGGCGCGAGACGAAGACGTTGGCGCTATGGCGGGTCGATTCCGGGCCGCTATGGACCGCGAAATGCTTGGGGGTGGCGATCACCTGGGGGCGGTCCGGATCGGGTCCCTGGATCCCCCGGACGAACGCCACGCCCATGCGCGCCGTCAGGAACGGGTCCTCGCCGTAGGTTTCCTGGCCGCGGCCCCAGCGCGGGTCACGGAAAATGTTGATGTTGGGCGACCATGTGTCCAGACCCGTGCCGATGCGCCCCATGCGGCCGGTCGCGCGCGCCAGGGCGTGCAGCCCTTGCACTTCCGTGGCGATCGCGCCGCCGACGTCGTCGACGAGCGCGGGATCGAAGGTCGCCGCCAGGCCGATCGGTTCGGGGAAGTTGGTGGTCGGCAGCGACCCCAGAGCACCGTGCAGGGACTCCGTCCACCAGTTATAGGCGGGGATCCCCAGACGCGGGATGGCCGGAGCGGTGTTGAGCAACTGCTCGACCTTCTCTTCGGAGGTCATCTGGCTGACCAGCTGGGCGGCGAGCCGATCGGCCTTGGCGCGTTCCGGCGAAACCGCGGGGGATGGCGCGTCGACCGGCGCCGCATGAGCCAGGGTCGCGCCGATCGAGAGCGCCCCGGAGAGCGTCGCGGCCAGGCCGCGACGGCGCCACTTCGAGCTGGACATTATTGAACACCTTGCGAGTTGATCTTGGGGTTTGTCTTGTTCGCGCGGCAGGCGGGCGGCGACGAAAGGCTCGCCGCCCAGCCGACGAGCCGGCCGGACCTTGGCGTATCGGCGGCCCTCATACGGGCTGCAGGCCGTGCTCGATGATCTTGCGGATCAGGTCGCGATGGCGCGGCAGGCCGGCGCGCAGACGCTCGGTTTGGACGGCGTTCTCGCGCAGCGCCCGCTCGGCCGTCGTGCGTTCGTCCGCCAGGGCTTCGGGCTCGATTTCAGTCCGAAATCCCATTCCGTACAGCACATACTGGTAGCTGGCGGTCGGGAAGACCTCCTCGACCCGATCGAACTCGTCGTGCAGCCAGGGCGGCTGATGACGCCAGAGCCGCAGGAGATCGGCCAAGCGTTCCGGAACGGTCTCGGGCGCGCGATTGTCGCGCCAGAAGGCGGTGTCCGACCGCTTGCTCAAGACATAGTGCAGCTTGAGGAAGTCGATGATCCGGCCCCAACGATAATGGGTCGTGGCGTTGAAGCGTGAGGCCACGACGTCCATCACCTCGCGGCAGGCCGGCATCTGCTGGGCGATCATCTTGGCCGACAGCTCGATGAGAACGATGGCCGAGGCCTCTAGCGGCTCCAGGAATCCGGCGGCCAGACCCACGGCCACGCAGTTGCGCTTCCAGAACGTCTCTCGGTGGCCCGAGCGGATCGGGATCTTCCTGGCGGGCAGATCGCGGCCGGCCGGTCCGATATAGGCCCGCAGCTCGCGTTCTGCGTCTTCATCGCTGATGTGACGGCTGGAATAGACGTGCCCTGTCCCTCGGCGGGTGGGCAGGCCGATGTCCCAGATCCAGCCGGCCGACTGGGCGGTCGAAATGGTGTGGCTGGCGATCGGGCTGTTTTCGCTCTCGTAGGGCACCTGGATCGCCAGGGCGGTGTCGCAGAACAGGACGTCGCCGCAGGGCTGGAACGGCACGCCGAGGGTCTCGCCCAGCAACAGTGAGCGAAACCCGGTGCAGTCCACGAAGAGGTCGCCCTGGATCTCGCCGAGCTGCTCGGTGACCACCCCGCGGATATCGCCGTCCTCGGTCACGGCGACGCTCCGCACGTCGGCCAGGACATGGCGCACGCCGAGCTTGTCGCAGCAGTGACGCTGCAGGAACGGCGCGAACTTGCCCGCGTCGAGGTGATAGGCGTAGTTGGCCGCGCCCTGGTAAGGCGCGGCGGTGATGGTCTTGGGCGCCAGCCCGTCGTCGCAGAGGCGTCCCTGCGGACTGACCGCGTCGCAGAAGCTCTGGTCGCCGGCCCCGGCCAGCCAGTGGGCCGCCAGGTTCACCTGCGAGAAGCCCTGGGGCAGCATCAGCGGATGATAATAGGCGTCGTCGGCCGCGCCGGTGGTCCAGCGAGCGAACTTTGCGCCCTGTTTGAACGCCGCGTCGCACTCGCGAAAGAAGTCGGTCTCGGAGACGCCGATCGTCGCCAGAGTCGTCCGAAGGGTCGGCCAGGTGCCTTCGCCGACGCCGATGATCGGGGTGTTCGGAGATTCCACCAGCGTGACCGAAAAGCCCGTCGCGGCGCGCGCGCGGTGCTTGGCGGCGATAATGCCGGCCGTGAGCCATCCAGCGGTCCCGCCGCCGACAATGACGATGTTTTTGATGGGGCGAACCATGGCCTCGAACAAAAAATCGACTGGGAAGGTCAAGCGACTAACCTTCCCAGTCGTAGGGGAGAGGGTCTAGAAGCGGAAGCGCGCGCCCGCCGTGTAGCGCCGGCCGTAGGCGAACACGTCAAGCAGCTGGTTGTCGAACCGTCCGTGGGTGCTCTGGGTCTCGTTGGTGAGATTCAGGGCCTCGAAGAACAGGTTGATCTGCTTGGTCAGGGCGTAGCTGGTGCTGAAGTCGATCTGCAGGTTCGGGTTTTCGAACGTCGGCTCCGAACCGAAGGCGCCGGTGTTCTGGTTCTGACCGAAGCCGCGCAGGTACTCCTTGCGATAGTTGACCGCCACCCGCGCCTCGAGGCCGTTCTTGTCATAGAAGGCCACGAGGTTGGCGGAGTCGGCCAGACCGGTGATCGCGAAGCCGCTCTGGGAGATGTCGGTGCGATCGTAGGGCTTGTTGGTGTCGACCAGCGTGGCGTTGGCGTTGAAGCCGAAGCCGCTGTCGCCGAACACGTGCTGCCAGGCCAGTTCGACCCCGCGCACGGTGGCTTCCGGCCCGTTCACCTGCTGGGTGACGCTGAAGATGGCCGGCTGACCGGTCGAGGGATCGATCACCCCGTTGATCGTCTGCCGCTCTGTGCCGCCGACGATGAAGTTGCTGACGTCCTTGATGAAGAAGTTCACCGACGCGTACGAGTTGGGTCGATAGTACCACTCGACCGCCGCATCGAAGTTGTCGGCCAGATAGGGCTTCAGCGAGGGGCTGCCGCCGCTGGCCGTCAGGGCGCCGACCCGCTGGCCGGTGCCGACGCTGGCCACCGGCGTGAGCAGGTTCAGGCTCGGACGGGTCAAGGTCCGGGACGCGTCGAGGCGGATATGGATGCTGTCGGTCAGCTCCAATTTCATGTCGACGCTGGGGAGCAGGTACGAGTAGTTGCTCTTGGTCGAAACGGCTTGAGGGGCACTCAGGGTCACGGTCAGCAGGGTCGGGTCGCCGGCGCTGCCGGTGATGGCGGTCGGCACCTGACCAAATCCCGCCGAGGTGACGTGAGTGTTCTCCTCGCGCACCCCGGCGTTGAAGTGGAACGGCATGCCGGCCACGTCGACGTCGAAATTGGCCCGCAGGAAGAGCGCCCAGGTCTTTTCGGTGATGTCGCGAATGCTGCCGTTGTCCAGCGCCATGTCGAACGCGCCGGTGAACGTGGTGCCGACGGTGCCACCGCCATAGTTGAAGCCGGGAATGTTCTTGGCTTGAGGGTTGCCCAGGCTCGTGAGGTACTGCTGGTAGGCGTGGGCGTCGAACTTCAGCAGGGTCGGCGGCAGGGCGCCGTCAAAGCCCGGGATGAAATTGTTGGTGTTGACGCGGTCGGTGAACAGCGAGGCCGGCACCAGCACGCCGCCATGGTTGCCCGACGGCGGGCCATAGCCCGGATAGGCTTGCCAATAGTTGTTGACGAAGGTGTTGCTCTGCTGGAACTGGTAGTGATCTTCCAGATAGCTGCCGCCGGCCTTGATGCGGAAGCCTTCCTGTTCCCAGGCGCCGGCGAACCGCAATTGCTTGACGACGTCGGTGTTTTCCTGGGCTTGGCGCACGGTGACGTGCGAGCCGATCACCGAAGGGTCGGCCCAGCGCGCGGCGTCGCCGTTGGGGCCATAGCCGTGCAGCACCGGCAAGGTGTCGCTGCTATCGCCATCGATGCGAATGCCCAGGGCCGGGCCGATGCCGAAGCCATAGCCTACGTCGGCGTTGTCACTGGTGATCTGGCCGCCGGGGTTGAGCCAGCTCTTTGCGTAGCTGGCGTCGGCTTCGAAGCTCAGGTTCGAGGTGACATCCCATTGCAGGTTCAGGCCGGTCTGGTTGGTCTGAAGGACCGAGCGGTCCGTTCCGGCCGTGAAGTCGGTCTGCGATCCGGACTGCGTAAAGTCGACCGTCGTGCCGTTCTGGTCCAGCTTGACGTTTCTCAGGTCGCCCTGGTTGAACCAGATGCCGTAGCCGAAGTTGTCGGCGCGGATGTTCTGGCGCGAGTAGTTATCGTCCAGCGTGACCGTCACGCCGTCCGAGGGGCTCCATTGCAAGGCGATCCGGCCGTCGACCCGCTCGTCCTTCGTATAGATCTGGGTCGCGCCGTATTGTTGCTCGAACCAGCCGATGATGGTCTTGGGCGCCTGGAGTTGGGCGTCCGTGCAGGTGGGCGTCAGCTGACAGGGCGCGTAACGCCCGCCCGGCCAGCCGCTGACATAGACGCGGTTGGTCTGGGTGTCGTGGCGCGTGTACATCGCGTCCACCAGGATCCCGAACTTGTTGTCGGCGAAGGTGTCGCTGAACAGGGCCCCGACCGTGGGGACCACCTTGCCGGCGTCGTCCTGCATCGAGCCTGACGCGGTGAACGCCATGCGGCGGCCGGGATGATCCAGCGGCTTGGGGAACGAGACGTTGACGGTTGCGCCGATCGAGCTGCTCGACAGCGTCACGTCCGGCGTCTTCAGGACCGAGAGACCCCCCACGAAGTCGGCGCCCACGGTGCTGAAGTCGACCGAGCGTCCGCCGGTGGCGGTCGAAATCCGACGACCATCATAGAGAGTTTCGTTGAAGTCGCCGCCAAAACCCCGGACGGTGATGCCCTGCGGCTCGCCGCGGGCGCCGGCGCGCTGGATGGAGACGCCGGGCAGGCGCTGCAGCGACGCGGCGACGTTGGAGTCCGGGAACTTGCCGATATCCTCGGCAGAGATGGCGTCGACCACGCCGGCCGAGGTCCGCTTGATGTCGAGGTTTCGTTGCAACGAGCCGCGAAGACCCGTGACGATGACTTCCTCGACCGTGGTCGTCTGGCCGGACTGCGACGCGCCGGACTGCTCGGCGGCTGGCGCTGCGACGGTGGCCGCGGTGGACATCGGCCCTTCCGCCGCGGACTCGGCGGCGTTGGCCACGCCGCAAAGCGCCAAGGTCAGAAAGCTCGAAGCGCCGACGAGAACGGCTTTGGACGCGTATCGAACTACAGGTTCATTACTCTGATTAGTAAACTTGGCCTCTTTCATGTTTCCCCTCCTGGTTTGTTGGGATGGACGCGTGCGTCATCGCTCGGCCGAACGCATAGTTTCGGCCTTAACGTCTCTATTTCCGGGAAAATGGGCTTTTAGCCGTCGTCCTTGCGGTCCGATCGCATCACAACCTCCCTGCTCTGTTTTTATTTATTGAGTTGAAGGTAGCGCTAACAAGTACGGCTATCAAGGGTATTTGTCGGTGTAATAAAACGCGAGTTGGACCGCGGTCGCGATCGCGGTTATCGATCAAGGCAAAGGCGCTCAGCAGGCCCGATCCGGCGGCGCCCTACGAGGAAACGACCATGGATTTGGAATTGCTGGACGCCCGGACTCACGGCGGCTTGCGCCAGGCGGACCTGACGGCGGAGCGGCCCCATTTCGTTCAGATCGTCGCTGCGGAGTTCGCCGCCGCGGCCGCGACCTGCCCAATCTTCCTGACCAAGAATCCCGACACGGGGCAGTTCTATATCGGAGCGATGTTCGGCTTCGAACCGGGCGAAAACCTGGTGGAGGAGGGCGCGTCCGGCCGACGGGCGTTCGCGCCGCTGGATCTTGAACGACAGGGCTTCTTCCTGACGCCCGCCGGCGCCATCGCCATCGATCCGAGCCATCCACGATTTTCCACCGCGCGCGGGACGCCGCTTTTCGAAGGCGATGGGCAGCCAAGTCAGGCCATGCGCCGCATCCAGCACGTGCTGGCGCAGTTGAACGTCGGCGTTCCGGAGACCGACTCCTTCATACAGACGCTCGTCGCCCATCGGCTGGTGGAGCCGATCGACCTGGACCTGTCGTTCGACGACGGCCGATCCCTGAGCCTGGGCGGGCTCTATACGGTCAGCCTGGACGCGCTGGCCGACCTGGAGGACGCCGCGGTGCTCCAGCTCTTTCGTCGCGGCTTTCTGCAACTGATCTACGCCATGACCGGATCGCTCAAGCAGGTTTCGATCCTGGCGCATCTGAGAAACGAGCGGCTGGCGGCATGATCTCAGGGCGGCCGGAGTCCACCGCGATTGTCGAACTGGACGCTCCGGACGGTTGGAGCGCCGACAGTTTCGGGCGCGAGGTGGCGCAAGCCTGCAGACCGGTGGCGCTGCGCGGCCTGTGCCGCGACTGGCCTTCGGCGCGCGCGGCCGCACGCTCCTGGCGAGACCTTGCCGATTATCTCCTGGGGTTCGGTTCCGGCTTGACGGGCCAGGCGTTCATCGGTTCGCCGGCCATCGCCGGGCGATATGGTTATGGCGAAGGTCTAGACGGCTTCAATTTCGATCGCGAGTCGCTGAACCTGCGCCAGGCGCTCGAGCGAATCGACCGGGCGGCCACGGACGCGAGCCTGGCCAGTGTCTACATGGGCTCGCTTCCGGCCGACGACTATCTTCCCGGCTTCGATCTCGACCATGAGGTCGCCTTTCTGCCTCCGACCGCCAGGCCGCGCGTCTGGCTGGGCAATGCCGGTCGCGTGGCTTGCCACTACGACACATACGACAACCTGGCCTGCGTGGTCGCCGGACGACGCCGCTTCACGCTCTATCCCCCCGACGCGATCGGCGACCTCTATGTGGGGCCGATCGACCACACCATGGCGGGTCAACCGGTGGGGCTGGCGGCGGGGGCGGAGCCGGGTGATCCGCGCTTCCCGCGTTTCGAGCAGGCCCGGCATCGGGCCGTGGTGGTCGAGCTCGAGGCCGGAGACGCCCTCTATCTGCCCAAGCTCTGGTGGCATCAGGTCGAGGCGCTCGAGCCGAGGAATCTTCTCGTCAACTATTGGTGGGACGGCTTCTCGGCGGGGCCGGACGCCCCTTTCGCCACCCTGATGCTGGCGATGATCGCGATCGCCGAACGGCCGACGGCCGAGCGTCAGGCTTGGCGCGCCTTTTTCGACCACTACGTCTTTCGCCCGGACGGCCACCCGTTGAGCCATCTGCCGTCCTCCCGCCACGGCATCCTCGGACCGCTGTCGGACGGGAACTATGGGAAGATCCGCGCCAGCGTCATGCGAATGCTGCGGGGCGGTTGAGGGCGCCGACCGTTGAAGGTCGACGCCCTCTGGCGTTATCGCCGGCCGACCGCCAGCGGAAATTCGAACACCGTCGCCGAAATCGCAGGGACGGTGAGGCTGGATCCCGGCCGGGGCGCGGCGCTCTGGGCGATGGTGACCCCCGCCGGAGCCCCGACCTTGTTCTCGGCCTTGAGCGAGGCGCCGCTCAACACCCATTTGCGGCCCGCGCCCTTCAAGGCCAGGGATTTCAGATCAAGCTTCAGGGCTTGCGGCGTGAAGGTCGGATTGACCACCCCGATCCTCAAGCTCTTGCCGTCCGGGCTCAGGCCCGCGATCACGTCCAGCGGATAGGTCGGGCTTCCCGCGCGCACCTTGGGGTGGTTGAAGCCGACGGGATAGCGCGGTTCGGGTTGAGGCGCGTCGCCCTGCACCGACACCGGCGTGACGCCGGCGCCGAAGTGCTCGCCATACAGCTTGAAGACCTGGCCCGTCGTATTGAGCACCGCGTCGGTGGGCGTGATGTCCATGGTCGAGGCCCCGGTGGTGAAGGCCGACATGGTCAGGAAGTCGGTATGGCGAAGCATCTCCTGCAGGACCATGGCGTAGGCCAGCGCCGACTTGAGGTTCACCTGGCCGAAATAGGCGTATTCGTCGATCGACAGGAAGATCGCCTTGTCCTTCATGGCCGGGAAGCGCTGCTGGTAGATCTTCCACTCTTCGGCCTTCATCCGGACCTGGTTGGACGGCGAGCGGGCATACTCCATTAGTTCGACATCGGCAGGCGCGTCAGGCCGGGTTTCCGGCTGATCGTACCAGTGCTCGGAAACGCCGTCGAAATTGCCCCAGGCCTTGTCCAGGAGGCCGCCCGTCCAATCCCACTCCGTCCCGAACTTGGGCGCGACGCTCTCAAGCGAGGCGTTTTCCTTGGTGCCGCGAGGATGGCCCTGATCCGGCATGGCGCCCGAGGCGATCAGGGTGATCGTCGGATCGACCGCGCGCATGGCTTGGGCGAAGGCGTTGTGCTTGATCGTGAAATAGTCGAGCGAGGTCTTGCCGATCTGCCACCAGCCATAAGGCTCGTTGCCGATGTTCCAGTACTTCACGCCGTAGGGCTCCGGATGGCCGTTGGCGGCGCGGCGCGCGCCCCAGACGCTGGTCGCGGGGCCGTTCAGATATTCGACCTCCTCGGCCGCCGAATTGGCGTCTCCAAGGCCGGCGTTCACCGTCACGTAGGGATCGACGCCGAGGATCTTGGTCAGATGCATCCATTCGTCCATGCCGATGTCGTTGGGCTGCATCGCGCTCCAGGCGTAGTCGAACATCGGCGCGCGCTTGTCGCGCGGTCCGATCGCGCCGTGCCAGTCCCAATCCGACAGGAAATTGCCGCCGGGCAGGCGCCACATGCCTGAATTGAGCGAGCGGGCGATCGCCGCGGTGTCGGCGCGCCAGCCGCGGATGTTGTCGGCCGGCATCAGCGAGACCGCGCCCACCCGGAACGATCCGGAGCCCAGACCGGTGATCTCCAGGCGCGCGTCCGCGGCGTCGACGGGCGGCGTGAAGCTGACATCGGCCCGCCGCCAGTCGCCCGTTAGCGCGGGCAGGGCTATGGCCTGGCGGTCGTTCGGCCCAGGACCCCAGACCAGCGCCGCCCCGACCTTCGCGCCAGGATCGCCCGCCACCAGCAGGTAGCCTTCGTAGCGTTTGCCCTTGGCCACGGAGATCCCCGACTGCGAGAACCCCCTGGGGGTGGAGGCGTCGACCGCGACCACGGGGCTTTGCGCGCCGACATAGGGAGCCTTGGCGTCCATGCTCACCGCGGTGTCGCCGCCAATCGGCCGCCACTTGCGATAGCTGACGCCCGGCCGGCCTTCGGCGTTGAGCGGCGGCGGCTTGTCGAAGGCAGGGGCCACGACGGGATAGTAGAACTTGCGATCGTCGAGCATTTCCGCCCAAAGGGTGCGGGCCACCAGTCCGCCTATGGGCTCGATGAACATGCCGTATTCGTACTTCGTGACCGGGGCGGAACGGCTGGCGCCGTCGATCGCCACCTTGACCGGCGTCGCGGCCGGCGCAGCCGTCGAGGCCGCCATCGTCAAGCCGACGCAAGCGGTCAGCATCAATCCGTATCTCATCAAACCCTCCCTATTACTCTGTCATTTTAATCCGGCTCGCCTATCGAGAGGAAAGCCGTCGCAACGCTGTACTGGCAGCCCGCCGAGGTCCTGGATCCGGCGGGCTGAGTCGGTTTCCGCCCGCCGAGACGATTGACACGCGGTCATTTTGCCGGACAAATGGTAGCGTTAACAGATCGCGCGACGCAAGAGCTGGAATGCGCGGCAGGGGAGGCTGACATGATGTTTTTCCGCACCGACGAGGTGGGCCGTCGCGACGTTTTGGCCCGCGCCGGACTTTTTTCGATCCTGGCGCTCCTGCTCGCCGCGCCGCTCGGCGCCCGGGCCCAGGTGGCCACCCCGGCCCCGCCGCCCGTGGCCGGCGCCAAGCCGGTGGAGGTTCAGAAGATCAAGGTCCACTCGCCCGCCATCGAGGGCAATCTGGAGGGCGAGAGCGCGGACCGAACCGTGATCGTCGTCCTGCCGCCGGGCTACAAGAGCCATCCTGAACGGCGCTACCCGGTCGTCTACGCCCTGCACGGCTATTCGATCGGCGCCGAGCAGTGGATCGGCGAGATCCATGTCCCCCAGACGATCGAGGGCGCGTTCGCCCAGGGCGCGGCCGAGATGATCGTCGTCCTGCCCGACAGCAAGACCGTACACAACGGCTCGATGTACTCCAGCTCCCAGACGACCGGTGATTTCGAGACCTTCGTCGCCCGGGATCTCGTGGCCTATGTCGACGGCCACTACCGCACCTTGGCCAAGCGCGAGAGCCGGGGGCTGGTGGGTCATTCCATGGGCGGCTACGGCGCCAGCCGCATCGGCATGCGCCATGCCGACGTTTTCGGCGCGCTCTACATGATGAGCCCCTGCTGCCTGTCGCCGCGCGATCCTGGCCAGATGAACGCCGAGGCCGTCGCGGCCCTGGCCCAGGTCAAGACGGTCGAGGACGCGCAGAAGCTGCCCTGGGGCCTGCGCGCCCAGCTGGCGACGGCGGCGGCCTGGTCGCCCAATCCCGCCAAGCCGCCGCTCTACCTGGACCTTCCCGTCGAGAACGGCCAGGTTCAGCCCGAGGTGGTGGCCAGGTGGACGGCCAACGCGCCCCTGGCCTTCTTCGATCAATATGTCGGGGCCCTGCGCCGCTACAAGGCGATCGCCATGGACGTCGGCGACCGCGACGGCCTGAAGGTCGACGCCGCCAAGCTGCACGAGGCCATGGACCGCTATGGCGTCGCCAACAGCTTCGAGATCTATCCGGGCGATCACACCAGCGACGTGGCGCGGCGGTTCCAGGATCACGTGCTTCCGTTCTTCAGCAAGAACCTCCAGGCGCGCTAAGACGGACCGTTGGATCGAGCATTGTAGAGTAAGCCATGACCCTTGCCCGCCAGGCCGCCTCGGCCCTCGCCGTCGCGCTCTCAGTCTTCGCCACCGCCGCCGGCGCCGATCCGCTCGCGCCCACCGGCCGCTGGACCGCTTACCAGCGCGCTGCGGCGCGTACGCCGCCGATGGGGTGGAACAGCTGGAACGCCTTCACCAGCGACATCGACGAGGAGAAGGTCATGGCCTCGGCCAAGGTCCTGGTCGACGCCGGGCTGGCGGCCAAGGGCTATCGCTATGTGAACATCGACGACGGCTGGTGGCTCAAGCGGCGCGCCGGCGACGGCCGCATGCTGATCCGCGCCGCCCGGTTCCCGTCCGCCGCGACGCCGGACGGCGGCACGAGCTTCCGGCCCCTGACCGATCGGCTCCACGCCATGGGTCTCAAGGCCGGGATCTATTCGGACATTGGCCGCAACAGCTGTGGTCAGGTGTTCACCTCGACCTTTCCGAACCAGCCCGAAGGCGACGTTCGGGAGCGGGAAGTGGGCCTATACGGCCACGTCGACCAGGACATCAGCCTCTATTTCAAGGAGTGGGGCTTCGACCTGATCAAGGTCGACGGCTGCGGGGTGCGCGGGCTTCCGCCCAGCGATCCGCGGGTCAAGGCGGGGCTCTATCGCGCGCTGGGTCCGCTGGTCGACGTCGACTCCCTGGGCCGGACAGACGTTGCGGCGGCCCGGGCCCTCTATCAAGCGGTGGGAGAGGCCCTGGATCGGAACAATCCGGATGGCGACTTCGTCTATTCGATCTGCCTGTGGGGCGCGGCGGACGTGCGCGCCTGGGGCAAGGACGTCGGCGCCATGTCGCGAACCAGCGAGGACATCTCGCCGACCTGGAGCCGCATGCTGCACAATCTCGACAGCGTCTCTCGGCGGCCGCTGTACGCCCATTCCGGCTCCTGGAACGATCCGGACATGCTGTATGTCGGCAAGGGCGATTTCGACGAGGCTCACCTGGTCGAGGCGCGATCGCATTTCGCGTTGTGGGCCATGGTCAACGCGCCGCTGATCATCGGCTACGACCTCAGGACCGCCGCGCCGGCCCTGATGGACGTCCTGGGCGCCGAACGGATCATCGCGCTGAACCAGGATCCGGCCGGCAATCAGGCTGTTCTGGCCTTCGACTCCGAAGACGTCTCGATCTTCGTCAAGACGCTCGCTGACGGGGACAAGGCCGTGGCGGTCCTCAACCGCACGGCTTCGCCCGCCGAGGCCGTGCTGACCGCCGACCATCTGAAACTTCTGGCCACGGCCGACATCCAGCTCACCGATCTCTGGACCGGCGCGACGGACAGTTTCCGCGCCGAACGGAAGTTCAAGTTGGGGCCGCACCAGACCCTGGTGTTCAAGGCCAAGGGCGAGCGCACGCTCGCGGACGGCGTCTTCCTTTCGGAACAGCCCGGGGCGGTGAACCCGGCCGTCGACGGAGTCGTGACGCCGCGGGCCGACCCGCTGATCCACCGCGCCATCCTGCCGTGGCGGGGCACGCGAGGCTTTGGCGAGCCTCCGCGCTATGGCGGCTGGGGCGGCGCGCAGGCCGACCGCACGCCCTACGACCAGGAATTGGCAGTGGCCGGAAAGCGGTTCCCGTCGGGCCTGGGCGTGTTGTCCAATTCGCGCCTTGAGGTCCGCAACGTAGGCTTCCGTCGCTTCACCGCCAGCGTCGGCGTCGACGATTCCGCGGAGGATCGGTCACAGCCGGTCACCTTCCTGGTCTATGGCGATGGCAAGCTTCTGGGGCGTTCGCGGCCGCTGAGCTTTGGCCAGCCAGCCCAGGCGCTCGACATCGACGTTTCAGGGATCAAGTTGCTGGAACTGGTCGCGCGCGGGCGTGACGGATCGCGATATCCCGATGTCGTAACCTGGGGCGACGCGGCGCTGCGCCGCTAGCCAAGGGCCTGCCCAGAGACAATCCCTAGAGCCAGCCCGAGAGCCGGCAGGAGCAGCCATGTCGCAAATCTTCCGTTCGATGCTCGCCATGGCGGTCGGCCTTGGCGGCCTTGGCGTCGCCGCGGCCGCGCAGGGCCAGGTCTGGCGCGCCGACAGCGGGCAGGGGACCTATCACAATCCCCCGCTCTACGCCGACTATCCGGACCCCGACATCATCCGGGTCGGCGACGAGTTCTATTTCGCGTCGACCACCTTCGTGAACGCGCCCGGCCTGACAATCCTGCATTCCAAGGATCTGGTGAACTGGGACATTGCCGGCCATGTGATGCCGCGCCTGGTGGGCGACGCGAAGTACGATCTCAAGGACGGCGGCGACTATCGGCACGGCGTCTACGCCCCGAGCCTGCGCCATCACGGCGGTCGCTTCTATATCGTGGTCACGCCGGTCGGCCAGAACAGCCGCATCTACTCGGCCGCCGACGTGCGCGGGCCGTGGACCATGCATCAGCTGGACCGTGAGGCGTTCGACCCGGGTCTGTTCATCGACGACGACGGAAAGGCCTATATCGCGACATCTTCGAGTTCGGATGGAACGGTGCGCCTTCTGAGCCTGAACGCGGACCTCACCGCCGTCACCGACGATCGCAAGATCCACTACATCCGGGGCGCCGAGGGCTCGAAGCTGATCAAGCGCGACGGCTGGTACTATCTGTTCAACGCCATCCCGCGGCGCCTCGCCCTGACCGTCTCGCGGTCCAGGACCCTGACCGGCCCCTGGGAGACCCGCGACCAGATCGACGACACCACCGGCGGTCACCAGGGCGCCTTGGTCGATCTGCCGGGCGGAGGTTGGTACGGCTTCGTGATGCGCGACGCCGGCGCCATCGGTCGCGTCACCAACATTAGCCCGGTGTTCTGGCGCGACGGCTGGCCGGTCTGGGGCACGCCCGAGGCGCCGGGCCGCGTCCCCGACGTGGCCGCCAAGCCGATCCTCGGCAAGCCGTTCGCCGAACCGCCCAGCTCCGACGATTTCAACGGCCGCACGCTTGGCCGGCAATGGCAGTGGAACCACAATCCCGACGACAGCCGCTGGTCGCTGAGCGAGCGTCCCGGCTTCCTGCGCCTGAAGGTCACGACCAGCCCCGACGTCTGGACCGCTCGCAACACGCTGCTTCAGAAAGGGCAGGGGCCCAAGGCGCGCGGCGTCGTCAAGCTGGACGTCCGCAAGCTCTCGGTCGGCGACGCCTGCGGCTTTGGCACGTTCGGCAAGTTCTCGAGCCAGATCATGGTCACCCGCGAGGCCGGCGGCCAAGGCGCCGTCAGCGCGCGTCTGGTGGAAAGCACGGCGACGGGTCCCAAGACCTCGCCGCGCGGCGAGACCCGCCAGGTTCCCCTGAATGATCTGTGGCTCTCGACGGACATGGACTTCACCACCGACAAGGCCGCGCTGGCCTTCAGCCTCGACGGCAAGACCTGGACGTCGATGCCCGGCGATTTCCCGCTGGCGTTCGACTGGCGCACCGGCACCTTCCAGGGCGAGCAGTTCGGCCTGTTCTGCTACAACCCCGCCGGCGGCGAAGGCCAACTCGATGTCGACAGTTTCACGCTGAGCAAGCCCTAGGGCCCGGCTCGTCACATCGACGAGCGGGTGTCCTCCAGCGCCAGGTCGACCAGGGCCCGCATGGCTGTGCTCGCCGCCTCGGGATCGCCGGCGGCAATGGCGTCGTAGACCTTGGCGTGGTCTGGCACGGGGTCGCGGGGCAGGGCGCGCGAGCGCTGCTTGAACTCAGTCGTCCAACTGACCGCGGCGCTGATGCTGGCGCTCAGGGCCATCATGGCGCTGTTGTGCGTGGCGCGCAGGAGCGCGTCGTGGAAGGCGCGGTCGGCCGCCCGACCGGCTTCGGTCGCCAAGGTGTGACGCCTCATCCCCGCCAGGGCGTCCTTCATCACCTTGAGGTCCTCCTTGTCGCGCCGTTCGGCGGCGAAACGCGCGGCGGCCGGTTCGACAACGGCCCGCAACTCGAACAGGTCGCGCACGAAAGCCAGGTCCGGCTCGGCCGAGAACGCCCAGGCCAGAACCGTCGGGTCGAGAATGTTCCAGCGGCTGCGCGGCAGAACACGGGTTCCGGCCTTGGGGCGGCTTTCCACCAGACCCTTGGCCGTCAAGACCTGCACGGCTTCGCGATACGCGCTGCGCGAGACGTCCAGCGCCGCGGCGTTGGCGATCTCGCCCGTCAGCGTCTCTCCCGGCGCGATCTGGCCGGAGACGATCGCCGTGCCGAGATAGTGGGCCACCGCGCCGCGCAGGCGACGGCCGGATCCTTTCATCGACCGCGGGATCGACGTTTCGTCGGAAGAGTCGGCTGGAGGCGGCGGGTTGCTGGGCTGCATGGGCTGCAATAAGCGCAACCACGCCGGGCTTGGCAAGTTTTGAGGCTCGCTCCCCGCATCGTGGGTGCGCTATCCAGCCGATAGAGCCGACCGCCGCCTTAAGGTTCCAGTTGGACCACGACGATCGACTTGGCGGGAATGTCGAGCTTGAGACCGTCGCGCCCCGCCTTGGCGGTGAAGGGCTTGGGCGTCACCGCGCCCGGCGCCTCGAAGGTGTTGATCGCGTCGACGCGCGAGGCGGTCAGGACCTGCCCACGCGCGTTTGCGATCTTGGCGCCGCTGGCCAGGATCGACGCGGGGCGGGCCGGATCGAGGTTGGTGACGGCCAGCCACAGCTTGCCCTGGGCGTCGCGGGCCGCGATCGCATCCACCCGCGGCAGCTTGATGTCGCCCTGCGCATAGGTCCCGGCGTCGAAGTTGACGGGCACGAAGGTGGCGTCCTGGAACGGGAGGTACATCTTGTAGACGTGATAGGTCGGTGTCAGGACCATCTTGTCCTTGTCGGTCAGGATCATCGCCTGCAGGACATTGATCATCTGGGCGATGTTGGTCATCCGCACCCGGTCGGCGTGGCGGGCGAAGATGTTGAGGTTCAGCGCCGCGACGATGGCGTCGCGCAGGGAGTTCTGCTGGACCAGGAAGCCGGGATTGGTGCCGTCCAGCGGCGCGAGCCAGACGCCCCATTCGTCGACGACCAGCGGCACCTTCTTGTCGGGATCGTACTTGTCCATGATCGCGGCGTGCTTGGCGATCAGGTCGTCCATGCCGAGCGTTTCCTTGACCAGCTTGGCGTAGGCGGCCTCGTCGAACTTCGTGCTGGAATAGGACGGGGGCCAGCCGCCCGTCGTATAGGAATGCAGCGACAGGCCTTCGATGTTCCAGGCCCAGTCATGTCCCTTCTGGGACGCCATGACCGCCTCGGTATAGGCCGGGTCCGCCTGGTTGGGGCCGACGGCGATCCGCTGCATCGCTTCGGCGCCCGATTGCTTGGGATTGTAGTTCCGCACGAAGCGGGCGTAGCGCTTCATTTCGTCGGTATAGGCCTGCGGCGTCATCGCCCCGCCGCAGCTCCAGCTTTCGTTGCCCAGGCCCAGATACTTGACCTTGTACGGCGCGGGATGGCCGTTGGCGGCGCGCTCCTGGCCCGCCGTGGTCGCGGGATCGGCGGTCATGTACTCGACCCACTCGGCCGCCTCCTGCACCGTGCCCGAGCCGACATTGACGGAGACATAGGCCTCGCTGCCGATCTGGTCGACGAAGTCCATGAACTCGTCGGTGCCGAAGCTGTTGGGCTCGACCGCGCCGCCCCAGTTGGAATTGATCGTCTTGCGCCGCGCCGCGGCCGGACCGACGCCGTGGCGCCAATGATACTCGTCCGCGAAACAGCCGCCGGGCCAGCGAACATTGGGCACCTTGATGGCCCGCAGCGCCTCGACCACGTCCTTGCGGATCCCCCGCGTGTTCGGGATCGAGGAGTCCTTGCCCACCCAGACGCCGCCATAGACGCCCGTTCCCAGGTGCTCGGCGAACTGGCCGAAGATGTTGCGATCGATCTTGGGGCCCTGGACGCCGGCGTCGATCCGCAGGGCGATCGGCGCATCGGCCTTGGTCTGGGCCTGAACCAGGGTCGGCGCGGTCAAGGCCAGGGCCAGGACGAGCGTGGAAGCCGCCAGCGGCCGGTTCGGCGTTGTCATGTCTTCATCCCCAGGGCGGCGGCGATCGGGCTCGCCTTCAGTTGATCTTGTTGTCGGTCGCTAAGCTTGTCCCACCCGCGTCCCGGCCGTCATGGGCGTAGACGCCGAGCAGGGCGCCGACGAAACCACCGGCCTTCTTGGTCGAGAGAATGGTCCCATCCTCGCCCGCCTTCAGCGCGGTCCACTGGCCGGGCGCGAGCGCATAGGAGAAGTCGTAGAGGCCGCCACGCGCGGTGATCTTCAACCAGACGGGGGCTCCTGCCTTCAGCGCGAGGGACTTTCCGGCGATCTCGACGCCTTCGATGGGATCGGCCGACCCCGCCCGTCGCTGCAGCACGATCCTGTCCTTGCCCGCCGCGTCACGGGTCAGCCCCAGGAAGAAGAAGTGGTCGTCGTTCTGAACCGCCACCATGCCCGCCTTGTCGCCGGCGCGGTGTGGATCGAACCGCATCAGGGTCGAGGCGGTGGCGTTGATATGTTGCTGGCGGCGGCCCCAGAACGACGGTTGGACCTTGCCGCCGATGGTTTCCGGACGCCCGGTCAGCACCAGCCGTCCGCCATCGAGCCGCCACCAGCGCTGCTCGGGGATCCGCATGGTCACCCAGTCGAGCGGCAGGGCCTTGCCGTCGAATTCGTCGCGGCGCTTGAACGCGCCCGAGGTCGGCGGGGGCGGCGGCAGCGTCGCCGGCAGCCGGGGCTTGGCGTGGACGTAGGGAATCGTCTTGCCGTTCTCCAGGATGACCGGCCAGCCGTCCTTCCATTGAACAGGCAGCAGGAAGGTCTCGCGGCCGGTGTTGTAAAGATCGTCGCCATACGGGCGTACGGCCAGGAAGGTCGCCCACCACTGGCCGTCGGGGGTGTCGACGAGATTGGCGTGACCGGCGGAGGTGATCGGGAACGGGCGATCCTTCGGCAGGCCGCGCTGGGTCAGGATCGGGTTGTTGGCATAGGGAACGTACGGACCCCACGCGTTCCGGGAGCGCAAGGCGACTTGGCTGTGGCCCTCGGCCGTGCCGCCCTCGGCGGCGATCAGATAGTACCAGCCGTCCTTCTTCAGGATGTGCGGTCCCTCGGGCCAGATCGGCTTGGCCGCGGGATTCACCCCCTTGTCGAGCAGCAGGCGAGGGCGGCCGATCGTCTTTTGGGTCTTGATGTCGTAGGCGACAGCCCAGATGGCCCGGTGGCCGCTGTACTCGGCCGGTCCGGGCGGCGTCCCGTTGAAGACGATCATGGCCGCGCCGTCGTCGTCGAAGAACAGGTAGGGATCGATGCCCTCGACGTCCGGCAGCCAGACAGGGTCCGACCACGGACCCTTGGGGTCCTTGGCGGTGATCAGGAAGTTGCCGCGGCAGTCCACGCAGGTGTTGAGGATATAGAACGTGCCGTCGTGGTGGCTCAGGGTCGGGGCGAACACCGCGCGCGACAGCCCCAGGCCCTTGAAATCGAGCATGCCAGGGCGGTCGATGGCGTTGGCGATCTGCGTCCAGTGGACTAGGTCGGTGGAGTGGAAGACGGGAAGTCCGGGAAACCAGGCGAAGGTCGAGCTGACGAAATAGAAATCCTTGCCTACCCGCATGACCGCGGGATCTGGATAGGTGCCCTTGAGGATCGGATTGGCGTACTGGCCCGCCGTGGGTTTGAACGCCGCGTCGGAGGCATCGGCCCCTTCGTACTCGAACCAGTCGAAGGCGGCTTTGGGCTGCGTGTCGCCGAGCGGGGCGCGGGCTTGGGCCGCTTCACCGCTCAGCAAGGCGAGGATGGCGCCCAGGCCGATCGTCCAACGCCGCAGCGGAGGCGCATCTTCAACGCGCGGCGACGCGGACATGGGCATGGCGGATCCCCCTTGGGCCGCGATTGATGATGCGGCCTATTGTCCGGCAAATTGCGTGACTGTCGGAGCCTGTCAACCCTGCATCAAAGCCACCCGACCCCAACCGTAAAAGAAAAGGTAGCGCTACCTGTCATGAGGGGCGCCTTCGCCCGCCGGCTATCGTTGCTCTAAATCCCTAGAGTTGTCGGAGTAATAAGCGGAGGCTCAGCCCGACGCCCATGGGGAGGCGGGCCCTGACGGCGGCGACTCTCAGCCGCGGCGCTTGGCTTCACAGACGACGGGTCATGAAGACGCTGTTGGGGTCGAATTTGTAGGGCCCAAAGGGCGCGCAATCCGAAAAGCCATTGCGGGCATAGAGGGCCCGGGCGGCGACGAAGTCGTCGCTGGCCCCGGTCTCCAGGCTCAGGCGCGAGAGGCCCAGGGCGGCGGCGTGGTCCAGAATGTGATCCAGGATGGCCTGGCCGACCCGGCGGCGCCGGAAGGCGGCGGCGGTGTGCATCGACTTGATCTCGCCGTGCCCCTCATCCAATCGCTTGATCGCGCCGACGCCGGCCAGGTCTTCGCCGTTCCAGGCGGCGAAGAAGTCAAGATCGGCCTCCCGCATCGCGTCCAGCGGCATGACGTGGCAGCTCTCCTCCGGAGCTGTCGAGCGCATGGCGGCGAAGTGGCCGGCTAATAGCGCCACCACCCTGGCGTCGTTGAAATCGCCAAGAACGATGCGGAACGCGGTCATGGTCAGGTCGTCGTGCTGTTGATGATCAGTTGGCGGGTCGCAGTATCGCAGGGATTCCCGATCCGGTTGAAGATCGTCTTACAGGACATATGCGAGCGTTGGCGCGACTTCGTCGCCGAGGGCGTGATCGCGCGGCCTTCAAACGTTCTTGCGGCCACGCTGATCGGCGTCGATCCCGCCGTCGGGTCGCGTGTCGTTCTCGACGTCGCCCTCGACGGTGTTCTGACCCGCGGCGAGATCGGGATCCTCGCCGCTGATCGTCGTCCCTGGCGATCGGCCAATTCCGGGATCGCGGTCCAGGTCATCGGGAAGTTTCGTGGGCGTGTGGCCCGAGGGGGGATGCTTGCTCATCCTGCAACTCCTTGCGCGATGGTGCGTCGTCGGCGGCTAGTGGGCGGGCGCGTGCGCATCGCCGAGGTTCGCGAGCGCATCGGCGCAGGCGCGCTCGCAGTCGCGGCAGGCGGCCGCGCAGATCCGGCAGTGCTCATGACGGTCGGCATGGCGTTCGCACTCGCCGGCGCAGCGCGCGCAGGCCAGTTGGCAGGCGCGTAGTTGGGCCTCGATCAACGGCACGTCGCCCCCCGAGCGGCGGGTGGCGATCAGACCGCTGGTCAGGCAGACGTCAGCGCAATCCATGTTGAGGCGGACGCATTGCACAAGGTCGGCCACGCCCGCTTCGCCCAGGCAGGCGTCGGCGCACGAAGCGCAAACCTGCGCGCAATCGAAACAGGCCTCGACGCAGCGGGCCAGGGCGGTGTTGACCGCGCCTTTGACGTGGGGATGGGTGGAGAGCATCTGTTCGGCGCGCATGGCGGAGCTCCTGTCTAGTGCGTGCGGCGAGTGGCGCGTGGGTTTTGGCCAGATTGCAGGGTGAAACCGGAGGGCAGGGGGCCGCCGCTCTTGAGGGCGGCGATCAGCTCTTCGATGAGCGGCCGCAGCACCGGCTCGCGGGCATCGTCCAGCCTGGCCCAGGTCAAGATGGCTTCGACCGGGCGGCGCAGCGGCGTGGTCACGCAGGCGGGAGCCTCGACCACCACGCCCTCTCTACAGGCGCGGACACGAACCGGAACGCGCGCGTCGAGGATGCGCTTCGTGGCCCGACGCACGTCATCGATCAGGGCTGTCTGATCCATCTAGCCTCGCTGGTCTCTCGCGGCTCTTGGCGGTCGTGCGACCGTTCGGAGGGCAGACGCTCGGCGCGGCCCAGGGTTGCGAGGACGGCGGCCAATTGATCAAAGGCTAAAGCGTTGAAAACGCGGCCGTTCATCCGCCCGGTTCGGCGGACTGGAGGGCCTTGGCCGCTTCCAGGTGATGCGTGATGATCGGCACGGCGGCTTGCGCGGCCGCCTTCAGGTCCGGGCTGTCGCCGTTGGCGGCGTATCCCTGCTGCGTGACCAGGGCCGAGGTATGAGCATTGACCTGCTGGGTGACGTAGGTCCTGTCCAGATCCGGTCCTGTCAGGCTCTGCAGGGCCGCCAGCATGGCTTGCTGGTCTCCGCTCAAGGTCTCGGGCGGCGGCGGTGCGCCCGCCGCGGCGGCGGCTCGGCCGAGCGCCTGGCGAGTCTGGGTGTGATGGTCGATCATCTGCTGGGCGAAGGCGCGCACGCGCTCATTGTCGCTCTGGGTGATGATCAGGCGAGCGGACTGGATCTCGTACTGATCCGATTGGGCGGCGGCGTTGACGAAAGCTTCGTTGGCGGGCGAGCGCTGCTGAGCCCGGGCGCCGCCCGCGGACAGCGCCAATATCAGCCCAAGAGCGAGGAAGCGAGCATGCGCCATGGTGATCGTCCTTGCCGAGCGGCTTCAGGGCTGTCCTTCGCCGCCGCCGGCGCCGAATATGTTGCCGGTCGTGTAGCTGCCGTCATCCTCAGCCAGACGCACGTAGAGACCGGCCAGTTCGGCCGGCTGGCCGGGTCGGCCGAGGGGCGAGGTCGCGCCGAACGTCACCAGCTTGCCTTGGGTCGCGCCGCCCGAGACCTGCAACGGCGTCCAGATTGGGCCTGGCGCCACGCCGTTGACCCGGACGCCCTTGGGGCCAAGTTGCTTGGCAAGCGACTTGACGTAATTGACCGTCGCGGCCTTGGTCTGGGCGTAGTCGTAGAGATCGGCGGAGGGGTCATAGGCCTGGACCGAGGCCGTGCCGATGATCGCCGCGCCCGGCTTCAGATGCGGAACCGCCGCCTTGATGATCCAGAACGGCGCGTAGATGTTGGTCTTCATCGTGGCGTCGAAGTCTTCGGTCGTTAGGTCGAGGATCGACTGGCGGACCTGCTGACGCGCCGCGTTGCAGACCACGATGTCCAGCCCGCCCAGTTCACGAACCGCCTGATCCACGAGGCGCTTGCAGAACGTCTCCTCGCGGAGGTCGCCCGGAATCAGGACGGCCTTTCGCCCGGCCTGGCGGATCAGCGCCTCGACCTCGCGAGCATCCGACTCCTCGGCCGCTAGGTAGTTGATGGCCACGTCCGCGCCCTCGCGGGCATAGGCGATGGCCGCCGCCCGCCCCATGCCGGAATCGCCGCCGGTGATCAGCGCCTTGCGGCCTTGCAACCGTCCCGAACCGACGTAGCTCGTCTCACCATGGTCGGGACGCGGGTTCATCTTGCCGGCCAGCCCCGGCCAGGGCTGGGATTGCGCCTGGAACGGCGGCTTAGGATACTTCGCGCGCGGATCTTTCATGCCGCCGCGCACTGGCTGCGTCGGCTGGGCGCCTGCGGGCGCGGCCATGGCGCTCGCCGCGCCCGCCGTCACGGCGCTCAACATCTGTCGACGTGTGGTTCTCGCCAAGGGGGCCTCCATTTCCGTACGAAGCCAGCGGCGGAATGCCGAGAGAGTTGCCGTCGTTGTCATTTGAGGCCGCGTCCACGACAACGTCGCCGCGGTCGCCAGCGCGCTTGGGCGAGGGGGCGACATGGTTTGCGGGCTCCGCACGTCATGCTGTCGCTGACTCCAATCGTCGCGATAGATATGTAGGAATACTTTCCTACATCAGATAGCAACCGTCCCCGGGATCTGACTCTTAGGCGGTCCCGGGAAGGTCCGCTTCTTGGGTTGGCCACGACGATGTTCGCCAGCGCTCGCGCGGCCAAAGGGTCCTCGATATGGCGCAACGGCGGCGTGTATCGGACCTACATCATCAAGCCATTTGCTTTGACAAACCCCCGCGCCAAAGGCGCTTGCGTGCACTCGCATAAGTTAATCAGGTCAATTTTGAATCTAAAGGTTGCATAATCGATGTTCGGCGATAAGGTCGCCGTCTTAGTTAAGTTCCACCTTTGGAAGGTGGTCTTAGCGCCTGAGACCGACTCCCCCCGCCGACCAGGCGAAACAAAACCCTTCCAGTGTTCAAAGCTTAGCTATTCCAAGCGCGAAACGTTACGGCCAGTTTTACAGCTATAAGTTGTGTGGCTAATTTAACTCTCGCTATTGGAAGGTCATGGAGCTCCGACCGGCGATGTTCTTGCACTCTCCCTTGCAGCCGGACCGGTATCTCCAAGGCGTCAAGGTCGAGGTGCAGGCCGCCGATGGCATCAAGAACATACGGACGCTCGAGCATCGCGGATCCATCTTCACCTTCGCCAACACGGTTTCGGCGGCCGGGCAAATCAAGATCGGCTACTCGGTTCTGGTGCCGCAAGCGGCCAAGCCGGCGGCCGACGAGACGTGGCGCGACTTCACGCCGCTGGAGTTCCCCAGGGAGCTGCGTCCGGTGGGGCAACGCCTGATCGTCGTCGATCTCGGCAGCGCCGGAATCCCGACGCCGGACACGCCGTTCGATGTCTGCGCGGACGCCGGCTACATCTACATCTTCCGCGCGTCTTTGACCGGCTCCCTCTATGTCGATCGCTTCTATTTCGACGACAGCGCGCTTTGCCTGGTGAACGTGCCCGAGGTGAGGTTTCGCCGAAGCCGCAATCCGGACGTGCCGCTCGATCGCAAGGACACCTTCGGCGACACCGACATGAACCGCAAAGTGTTCGTGGAGCCGACGCTCGACCTCACATTCATCGACAAGGCGGGACCTGGGCGGTTCGTCGTCGCCATCCTGCCGACCGAACTGCCCAACGTCAGCCGTTGGCTGATCCTGATCAATGACGAGACCGCCGGGACCTTCATTGGCTATTCCATTCCCCGCACTGCCGACGGACTGTTCGACCTGACCGACGCGATCGATCCGGACACCGGCCAAGTGACGCCGGACCGGGTCTTCAAGATCACCGACGAGGCCGGCGCGGTCTTGACGCCCAGCGCCGCTCCGGCGCTGGCGCTCTACAATCGCCAGGAGATGCTTCTCGACGAATATGGTCGGCCGACGCTGCAGAAGCGAGCCCTGCGGTGTCTCGTCGCCGTGCCGGTGGCGCCGGACGGGCGGATCGCCGTCCTCGACGGCGGCGTTGATCAGGACGGCCGGTTGGCGGCGGTCGGAGACACTGTCAAGTTGCCGCTGGCGCCGACCCCGCGAACGGGCCTGGAACTGGCGGGGGCCCGAGAGACCACTTTCGAACTGCCCTCATTCGACGCCGCGACGATCTCGTTCGAGATGTGGTTTTGGCCTTCGGATGTTCGCTCCGGCGTCGTCTATCTGGTCGAGAGCGCGTCGACTGTGGGCCGGCCTTTCATCCTCGGCCTGGTCGACGGCGCCCCGGTCGCTACCGTCGGATCCGTCACCGTCGCGGCCGACGGCGAACTGCCTCCTGGTAATTGGCACCACCTGGCCCTGGTCACCGACGGCGAGACGGCGACGCTCTACGTCAACGGCCAGCCCTATGTCGACGAGGGCGACCCGATCCCGGCGGGGCCGACGGTCGAGGCGGGCTATCGGGTCGGCGGGGCTCAAGGCGGCGATGGTCTGGTCGGCGAGATCCGCCTCTGGACGTGCGAACGCACCCAGGCGGAGATCGTCGACAATATGGGGCGGACGATAGCGTCCGGCGATCCCGCCTGGGCCAAGCTCGACGGCTACTGGCCCTGCATCGAGCCGTCGGACGACAAGCGTTTCTCGGTCGTGCCCAATCTTTCGCGCCTGGGCGCCGCGGCGGATGGGGCGCTGGACGGCGCCGGCTGGGCGTCTTCGAACATTCCGATCGAGCCGTCCTTCTCGCCCGTCGTCTGGGACGGCCTGGGACTGACCACGTGCACGGGCGTCCTGGCCTTCGCCGCCACCCGCGCACGGCCGGCGATCGTCGACGGCGGGGACTCGTTCCTGCACCTCTATTATGTCGACGGCGCATCCGGACAGCTGGCCGCCGCCTTGATGAGCACGGTCACCGCCCGGGCCGAATACGAGGCGCTCTGGACCGCCGGCGATCCCAAGAAGCCCGACACGTTCGAGGTCGGCGCCTTGGTGTTCGCCGCGCGAAACCCTGGGTCGTGGATGAACGCTCCCGCCGGTCTGAAGACGGTCGAGATCGTGGCGGCCAAGAAGAAGGGTTATGGCGCGATCGTGCTGACCAGCCCGGCCGGGCGCACTGAGAAATGGCCCGAGGTGCCGCTGGATGTCGGCAGCTTGACGGCGATCATCAACGGCGACGCGGCGGCGGTCGGCGAGGCCGAGGAGGACGAACTCGCCTACGACTACGCCAAGGTGAAGGTCACCGAAACCGGCCTGCAGGTCGGCCCCGCCCCCGGGCCAGGCGTCGGCTCCGCCATCTTCAGTATTCTGCCGATCTCCGACCCGAGCAATGGCGACATCGCGGTCGTCGAGCCGACGGACGAAGGCCCTGACTCGCCGGTGCGGGCGGCCTACGGGGTCGATCAGCGCTGGGTGGGCTACGTCCCCCTGGCCACGATCCGCAACGACCAGCTGGGCAGCTTCATCAAGGTTCTGGACGAGACCAGCGCCCGCACGCAGCCCGGCGACCTTGACTGCCGCGGCGACGTTTGCGTGGAGGCCTGGGTCGCGCCCATCAAGGTCTCGGCGACCGAGCCCCAGACGGTCTTCCTGTTCAACCGCACGGGGGAGGGGCCAGCCGACACCAATCGCTACACAGTACGAATCGAGCCCTCGGGCCAGATCTTTGCGGCCAAGGACGATGTGGTCCGGATCACCAAGGCCGCCATGCCGCTCGACGGTTCCTGGCGACATCTCTCCGCCTCCTACGCGACCGACTACGGCGTGCAGTTGGGCGGAACGCGATATCTTGATGCGGGCAACGACCGCAGCCTGACGACGGTGGACGCCGTGACCGTCGAGGCCTGGGTCAAGCTCGACAGCCTCGGCGCGCCGCAGGTGGTGGCCTCCAAATGGGCGCGCCTGGACGGAAAGAGCTGGTCGTTGTCGGTCGAGGCGGACGGTCGCCTGAATTTTCGCGTCAACCAGAGCACCGCCACGGTCGAGGTCGAGAAGACCGTGCGTTCCGACAGGGTGCTGACTCAGGGCGTGTGGCACCACGTGGCGGCCATATACGACATCGCCTCCAAGCCCCAAAGCGCGGCCAAGTTCGACGGCCTGATGGGCTATCTGGCCTTGCCACGCGTCGACAACACGCCGCAGGACGCCATCACGGTGATGATGTGGATCCGCAGCGAAGGCAACTTCCGCGCCGGGACGCAGATGCTGTTCCAGAACATCGACCTGGCCGAGAAGGTCCGTGTCGCCCTCTATCTTTCCGCGGGCGTTCTCGTCGGGAAGTGCGCCATTGACGGCCAGACCTACACCGCGCGTTGGCCAAGAGCCCTGCGCGCCAATGACTGGATCCACGTCGCCGTCACCTGTTCGGCCGCCGAGGGGCTGGAACTGATCGTCGACGGCCAGTCGAGCAAGGCGGTGCAGGGGGAGGGGACTCCAGAGGACGACGCCGACATGGTCGCCGCCGTCGAAAAGCTCCAGGCCGATCGGCCGATCGCCTACCTGGTCGGCAACGACGCTTCATTCGACCAGGGCTTTGGCGGCACGATCAACGAGATCAGCCTGTGGAACCGGCGGCTAACGCTCGATCAGGTTCGGCAGAAGATCCAGCAACCGCTGGCCGCTAGCGAGGCGGGGCTGGCGGGGTATTGGCCGTGCCAGGACCTCTATGGCGAGTCGGTGATGGACCTCGTCGGTTCGGCGTCCGGCACGCTCCACTACGCCGGCTTCGTCCGGATGCCCAAGGGCGCCTTCGCCCAGAAGATCCTGATCGACGGCCAGTTGGAGGTGTTCGACCGGGTCACCGATCCGCTTGTGGCCTCAGACACGGTGATGCTGCTGGGGGCCGGCGACGGCGATGGATTCCTTCAGGGCGCGCTCGACGACGTGCGGCTTTGGAACCAGGGCCGGATGAACTGGCAGATCGAATATTTCCGGGCCGAGCGCCTGGAGGACAATGCGCAGGGTCTGGTCAGCGAGTGGTCGTTCTCCACCGGCAAGGGGCGCGTGGCGTTCGACTCCAAGAGCCAGAACAACGCCTCGATCAGCGACAAGACGGTCCAGCTCAGCGATGAGGCCGTCGACGCGATGTGGATCAAGACCAGCTTCAAGGCGGGCTGGACGATCATGCTGAACGGCGACGTGCTGCCGGTCGAGGCGTTGGCCCTGGATCCGACGATCTACGGCTCCAGCCAGGCGACGATCGGCGCGACCCGCTGGTTCGACGACGGCGCCTCCTCGTTCGTCAATCAGTTCACGGGGCGGCTGAACGAAGTGCGCCTGTGGAGCACCCAGCGCACGCCCCTCCAGGTCCGGCAGGCGCTCAACGTCGCCGTCACGGGACGTGACGCGGGCTTGGCCGCCTATTGGCCGGTCAGCGACGGCTCGGGACGTCGGGTCGGAGACTTTACGGGTAGGGCGCACAACGGGCGCTGGGTGGGCGGCCACGATGTCGCGCCGTGGATCCTCTCGGCGGCGCCGATCGGCGTCGAGGCGCCCGGAATCCGCATGGCGAATGGCGGTGTGGAGCCGAAGAACCCGATCCTCAGCGACAGCGCGGCCCAGGCCGCCGCGTACGGATCGACCCAGACCGACGCCTACGGAAATCTGATCGCCACGTATCGCCGCGCCTACGCCATCCTGCCGAAAGGCAAGGGCCTGGACCTGACGGTCGGTCTTCTGATCGGCGAACTGGACATCCAGTTCGTCGGCCAGGTGCAACTCAATCCCAGCCTGATCGGCTATATCGAGGGCTCGCCGCCGGTCCCGTCCGAGAATCTCAAGGTCTATCCGGGCTCGCCGGGAACCTACAACGGCGCCAGCAGCATTGTCGTCGATGAGACGGCCAGCGTGAGCTACGCCTATACGGCGTCGCGCGACACCGGCTTCGACATGAGCGTGAACAGCTCGCTCGGCTTTCGGTGGGAAGAGGAAATCGACGCCGGAGGCTTGGTCGTCTCGACCTTTCTGTTCGGCTTCATCAGCAATATCGGCGTTTCCGCCTCCTTCTCCAATTCGCTGGGCTGGATCAGCGACGCCACCCTGACCGAGGACCGGGTCGTCAACAGCCGGCGTCAGTTGGAGCTGCGCGGCGGCTGGGCGGCCAACAACTACGCCATCGACGGCGGCGTGGGTCAGATCTTCGCGCCGAGCAACACCGGCTATGCACTGGTGCGGTCGGGGACGGCGGACATGTTCGCGCTGCGCCTCCGCGGCAGCGGCGCGCTCGTCACCTATTCACTGCGACCCAACCCGGACATTCCCGAGGATGTGAACATCATTCTGTTCAAGATCGATCCCAGGTACGTCAAGAACGGGACCCTGGACGGTTGGATCGGCTACCAGCCCGACAAGACCTATTCCTATCTGACGCCCGGCGAGCGGGGCAGCTATTTCAAGCCGCTGGAGGCCTATGCTCTCAAGCAGTTGATCGACCGCGAGCACGCCCAAAGCGGCCGGGAGTTTTCCGCCTTCGACGCGGGGTCGATCGGCCGGCGCACCAACACCCTCAACTTCCAGCCCGGCGACCTCGGCGACGGGCGAAACAGCGTGGCCAACATCCTCATGGGCGTGGCCGACCGGGACACGATCTCCACCGAGGAGTGGTTGCGCCGGCGCGGACGGCGCAACATGGTCAACACCTACGTGTGGACTGCTGGAGGTGGGCTCTACGCCGAGGAGCAGCAGTTCACGATCTCGCGCCAGATGGTCAGCGGCGGCAGCTATTCCTTCCAAGGCATGGCGGGGCCGAGCGTCGGGCTGGTGTTCCGAAAGGGCGGCTATTTCGAGCTGGACGCCATGTTCGGAGGACACATCGTCACCCAGGCCACCAAGTCGGTGACCGACACCGCCGGTTTCAGCCTGAACGTCTCGGTGACCGGCGAAAGCTACGTGGGCACCATCGAGGGCGAGGACGACGACCTGCAGTATACGGACGTCCCGTCGCCGGGAAAGGTGACGCAATACCGCTTCATGAGTTTCTATCTGGCGCCGTCCAAGCGCAATTTCGCCGACTTCAAGTCCATCGTCGACAGGGACTGGCTCAACCGCACCGGACATTACGCCGGCACGTCCGATCCCGACGCCACCGCCCTGCGCCAAGCCTTGTTCCGCCCCAACGAGGTGTGGCGCGTCCTGCATCGGGTGACCTATGTCGCCCGTGTGCCGATGACCCAGCAGACGGCGCAATCGGTTCCGAAGGACGCGCGGCGGCCCGATACGGAAAGCGTCGTCTCCAATGTTCTGCTGATCGACGAATTGGTCCCGGACTCGCGGACAAATCCGATGCCCAGCATCGGGGTCAAGGCTGACGCCCTGCTGGTGGAGCTCAGCAAGAACCCGGTGTGGGGTGCTCAGGTCGCCGCGACCCGCGACGTCCTCAAGCAGGACATCATGACCTATCTGCGCGGCTTCTACGAGGTCGCCTCGCCCTAGTCCGGCCTATCCGCCGCGCACGTGTTCCAGTCAGCCGGGCGGATAGCTGCCCGGTTCAACATGCCAAGGGAGATTCTGCGATGATGGACGACGCCCCTCCGGAATGTGGCGTGATCATTCCCGGCTACTGCACCATCAAGAAACCGAAGATCGACGTCACTTGCCACAATGTGAAGAAGCAGGCCGGTGATATGATCCTTTTCGAGGTCAACGACCGGACCTGTTATTGCATCTGCAGCTGTCTCAGCCGCGGCACGCGCGTCACCACCAACGACGCCGGCGGCAGCGTCAAGGTCCAGAACATCGTCCAGGACCAGACCTCCGTGCTGGCGGCAGGTCTGGACCTGAAGTTCCAGCCACAAACCGTGCGCGTTGTGTCTCACTCCAAGGCGGGACGGATCGATCACGCCATCTATCTGAAATACAAGGTCGACGGTGAGCCGACCGACGCCTGCGTGACCGCCAGTCACCCCTTCCTGTTGAAGGACGGGACCCTGGTGTCCGCCGAATGCCTGTCGCTGGCTTCCGAACTCGTGGATCGACGTGGCCGGGCCGTGGAGATCGAGAGCCTCGACTGGGGCACCTATGAAGGGGAGTTCTGGGAGTTCTCCACCCGGGACGACATCCCGGACAAGGAGCTGACCGATCACCTCGTCATCACCAACGGCGTGGTGACCGGCGATTTCGCCGTCGAGCAGTGGGTTCACTACAAGCGGCCCATGTTTACGGGCGCCATGCCGCCCATCGTCGGCTCTCCCGAATGGGTGACGCAGAACAAGCCGCCGCTGCTGACGGCGGAGCAAAATCCGGTCCGCAAGGTCGGTGAAGGCTACTTCTATCCGGCCGTGCATTCGGCGATCCGCGTGCCGGCCCACGCCGCCAGTTTCTTTCCGAGCGTCGAGGCCAGACGGCTGGGCGCCCGCCGGTTCCAGAAGCCGTACAACGACCCGATGGCGCACGAGATGTGCATCTATCTGATCCAGCGCCTCTTCCAGCCGGCCTATCCTGACATCGTCTTCCATTTCGATTGGTTCAGCTACGACGCCAACACCTATTCGTGGGTCGATCCGCTGGGGCAGAGACAAGTCCTGATCTGCGGCGGCCTGGCGCGCATCAAGTGCTTCGACATCGAAGCGGTCGCCCTGGCTCTGGCTCACGAGGTCGGGCATCTCGACGGCAAGCCCGACGTCGGCGGTCATGTCACCTGCGAGGGCGAGGCTGACTGGTGGGGAGGCTCGGTGGTCCTGCGCCAACTTTGGTTCGGCCAGGACTATTTCGACAAGACCAAGGAGGCGATCGCCCAGCTGGAGGCGGCCTACGCCTATCTGAAAACGCCGGGCGAAGATGGTTCGCCGCCGGACACAACGACGCCGCTCGACAACCTGTCACGGGCCTATCCGTCGCACGCCTGTAGGATCGAGACCTTCAAGGAAGCGATGAAAGGCGTTGACCAGCCGGAGTGCTCGCAGTGCAAGGCTCCCTGAACGCCTATGCCGAGGCGCTGTCGGCGGAGCTTGGCCTCGCCGAACCGCTGCCGCTGCCGGCGGCGGCGGCGGCTCAGGCTGATCCGCGCTACCGGCGGTTCCTCCTGCGCGCCAAGGGCTCGACGGTGTTGCTGGCGGATCTGATCCGCAGCGCGCCGTCGGTCGGGGCGAAGCCCGAGCGGTCGGCGACCCCTTCGACCGCGCGCCTGGCGGCCGACGCCCTGTCGTCGATGCTGACCTGGTCCAAGCAGGGCTTTCGCCCCCTGCCCAAGGCCGCTGTGGACCGGCGGCTCGCCGCTTGCGGCGCCTGCCCGCACCTCAGCGCCGCTCCGGACCGCCTGGACTATCGGCTGGCCACGCTTGGCGTGGCGGACAGCCGCATCTGCACGCTCTGCGGCTGCCCGACCGAGCGAAAGGCCGGACTGCCACACGAGCGTTGCCCCTCGCCCGCGCTCACGGACTCAACCTTGAGTCGATGGGGCGAGCCGTACGTGACTATCGTTTGAACCCCAGAACAGAGGAAGACTGACATGGCTGACGAGAACAACGCCCTCGAATCCCAGATCGAGGCGCTCTTCGAAGAGGCGGATGAAGTCGAGGATGTCGAGATCCACGGCGAAGGCGCCGCGCAGGCGATCAAGGTTTCAGGCGGCTCCGACGAGAAGAAGAAGAAGGGCACGGTGATCAAGAAGCCCGCCGGCTCGACCGACACCGGCGGCAAGAAGAAGCGCGTCCTGCCCAAGACCGGCGGCGGCACGGACGAACGCAAAAAGCGCAAGGCCTAGAAGACGCGCCGTCGTGCGCACGAACAGGCTCCGCGACGGGCCGCCCCAATCCTATCGGAGGTCCGAGGCGAGATGCTGAGTTTGACATTCCCCTGCGATGAAAGCGCTGGGCAGTGGCGTCACGACGGCCGTTCTTGGCGTTCGGGCCGGATCAAGATCACGCCATATGCGCACCCGAACCTGGAACACCTCTCGCGCGCCGGACCGTCCGGCGCGCTTTTCGTGGTTCGCGAACGGCGCGCCGACCGCGCCGGCGAGACGCCTGCGCCCCTGGACTTGACCCCGGACGCGGCGGTGGCCGACCTGCGCGCCGAGATGCGGGCCTGGCCCGGAGATTTCGTCATGGTTGCGGTCCCCGCGGACGGGCCGTCTTGCGAACTGGAAGCCGGACGCTGGGGCACCGCGCCGGTCTTTCTGACCGCCGGGGCGCGGGGTCTCGAAGCCGATTGGGATCCGACCCGTCTCTATCCGCACCTTCGCGCCGGCGTCGACTTCGGTCGGCTGGCCCATACCCTGGTCAATCTCGGCTGCCCTTACTCGCGCCGCACCCTCTTTCCCGATCTTTGGCAACTGACCGAACGGGCGACGGCGGTCTGGACCCCCGAGGCCGGGGTCGGCGTCGTCTATCCTCCCACCCTGCAGTGGCCGCGCGTCGGCCGCCTGCGACCAGACGCTGACGTGTTCGGGGCCTTCCGGGGCGCGGTCGAGCGATCCCTGGGGCGGTGGTTCGACCTGGGCCGAGAGCCGATCGCCACCGAATTGAGCGGTGGCCTGGACTCCACGGCCTTGACGATCATCGCGGCCATGGTGTCGCCGGCCACCGTCCGGTCCTACGGCATCATCATGCCGGGCGACAACGGTCGTCACCAAGCCGCACGCCGCGACGAAGTTATAGGAAAGTTCGGTCTGCATGACACGACCATCACCCCGGACGGTCTACTGCCGTTCGCAGCGCCGTCCCGTCGCCTGTTCGACGGCTCCATAGTCCCGTGGGGGGAATATTATCACGAGCTGGTGGGTGGCCTGCTGGCCCGAATGCGCGCCGATGGGGTGCGCACCGTGGTGACGGGCGTCGGCGGCGATGAGATCTCCACCTTGAGATACAATGAATACTATCGCGACGTAGACATCGACATCGACGTCTACGATCCGGATGCGGTCGAAAATCAATGGGCCTACGAGCCGGAGGCGCCGACTGAAATCCCGGATTTTCTGTCCGCTCAAGCCCGTGAGGCGTTCGACGCCAATCTCGGCTTCGATCCGGCGCCGGAAGGGGCGATGGAATTGTCGGCCCTGGAGTCAGCTCAGGCGGGCGCCCCGCTTTATCTGCGCGCGGGCGTTTGGCCGGTCAGCCCTTATTGCGATCCGGATCTGGTGGACCTGGTCCGACGACTCCCGCTCGAATGGCGCGACGACCGGCGGCTACAACGCGACTTCCTGCGCCAGTCGGGCTGTTCAGAGGCGGTGGCCGCGCCGACGGTGACGGAGTCATTCAGCCCGATCATGGTCGCGGCCATGCGGCAGGCGGCGGCTCCCGAACTGCGGGCGCTGTTCAAGGATTCCCGTCTCGCCGACCTTGGTCTTGTCGATGGCGGCGTCCTGCGTCGTTCCTATGAAGCCTTCGTCACCGAGGCCAGCCCGGGGCGTGAAGACTGGTTCATGGAGGCGGCGGTGCTCGAAGCCACCTTGCGCGCCGTCGCCTGAGCGGGGCCCCGGCTCAATCAGGAGGGGCTGGCGCGTAAGCGGGCGAGCCGAATAGGTTCGCCGAGAGAGACAGAAATTGGCGCTTTCATATTTGGTGAACTGCGCTCCGGCTTTGATCGGGAAATCGAGATCAAGCGCCTGGCGCTGCGTGACCTGGACCTCTCGCTCGTCCAGGCTCAGAGCTAGGCCCGCCTCCAGCGACAAGGTCGGGCATCTCGGGCCGGACGTCCGACAAGATCTCGCCAGCGCGATAGGGCGATCGAACGGCGGCTTTGACAGACCAAAGCCTCCGCACTGCGGGGCTGTTTGCCCGGCGTGCCTGAAAGAAGGCCAAGCGCAGGGGAGGGCGCCTTATGTGCGTCGAACCTGGACTCATCCACTGGCGGTGTACTGCGGCCTCCACAGGTCGCCGCTCGTGCCCCACGGCAACTCCGACATAAAGATCGCCAGTGAGCTCACATTGTTCGGCGATCTCCAAGCATGTGAGCCACGAGATAATTTGCTCGGTCGTTCGCACTTTGACGCCAGAGAATTAGTTGAACAAACGATGGATGTTCTCGAAGATGCCACGAAGGAAACTGAGAGGGCGAAACTTACTTACGTGGTAGGCGATATCGTCGATGCTCTCGCAACCAATATGTACACCCCAAACGCTGGGGCGGCGATACGGCTAATAGAGACGCCAATAATGCGGCGTAGATCTTTGCCTGGGTCAAATGAACTTCCTGAAAAGTGGTGGTTGCATGTGAACGCGCGCGAACGGTTGCTTTATGTCCGTATGGCGTTTCTTTTTTTGAAAGAACCGACCAATCCCTCCCGATCTTGGGGTAAGGGGCCGTTCGGAGATAACTGGTTCGCAAATCGGTATGACAAAAGCTACGAACACCGAGCCAGGGGCGCTATGGAAGACCCATTGCTTCTTTTGGCCATTGAGCTGCCCAGGAGCGCCGTCTCAACAATAAGCTATCGGTCGTTTGCATGGCCAGAACGTCTGAGGCAGCGCTGGTCGTCGGCTGTGACGGCAGCTGTACTTAGGGCAACTCCGGCAGCGTCTGCTTCAGGCCGATCGGCCCAATAAGCCGGCCGCGCGGATCGCATTTTTTGAGTCAGATCAGTCGCAGGATTTTGAGTCAGAAATCGCCAGGATACGGAACGTTGGGGCAACCTATCACGGGCGGCGTGCGACTCGCAGAGTTTGGAGTCAGCAACACGCAGAGTTTGGAGTCAGGGACAGAGTCAGTGACAATCTGTCAGAGACTCCAAACCCTGAGAATCCGAACGCCTTGGGGGGGCGGGGGGAGATTGACTCCAAACCCTGCGACGGACTCGAATGGGTCCGGATTCTGACTCCAAAATCCGCGACTGAAATTCTCATGGGGTATTGAGTCACAACTACTACGTTTGACCCAAAGCCCAGGGTTGGGACGTTACGGGTTCTGGCCTGCTCCTGACGGTCAGCTCCGGGATCGCCGCAAAGGCGATCGCTCGGGCGTTGGGGTCTAACTCTTTCTTTCCATTGTGAGGCGAGGCTTCCGAGCCGATACTTCGGCGATGGCAAAGCAACCCACCCCACCAAGCTCGGCCGTAAAGTCTCCACGGTCAGCAACGAGCATGTCGTCCAAGAAGGAGGCGGGTAGAGTCATCTATCGCGGCGTTGTGCTCGCGCCGCTCTGGTAAGCGCTCAGCGCTGGCCAAGGCTCTGCGCAAAGGATTGGAAAGCCTTCGCGGGACGTCACAACGGCCATGACGCTCCAATGATGTTCCGGATATGATTCTTGTTGGATCTTGGGAAGGTCCACTTTGGTGTTGCCCGTCGAGCGCAACGCCGGACACCAAATTTCGGGATTGGGAAATCGTATAGATCCGGCCATCGGGAGCGAAACCCTCTGCTCTCAGACTATTGAGCCGGCCGATCCTTTGTGGCCGAGACGCCGCGAGTGCTTCCGTGATCGAACTCCTCCGGACACGCGCCGCGTGATCCCCATGCTTCTTTTGTGTCAGGCTGGTCTGGTTGTGACCTTGCTCGCTGCGATCGCGGCCGGAGCAGCGGCCTTGGTCCATCAGCGTCGGGTCGCAATGGATCGGGTCGTCTCGCCACGCTGGTGGATGCTGGCCGGCGCGATCCTACTGGTCGCGGCCATCCTGGCCCTGGCGATCAGCATCCTCACCCACGGACCGATCGTCCGCCTTGATGCGACCGTGGCCCGGACGTCTTTCGCCCTTCGAACACCGTGGCTGGACCGGCTGATGATCGCCGTTTCGGCGGCGGGCGACGGTTTGGAGCGCACGACGGCGACGGTGCTGATCGTGGCGTTCCTGCTCTGGCGGCGTCGCCCGCGCGCGGCCCTTGCCCTGGCGCTTGTCATGACCGCCTCGGCGATCCTCGTGCCCAGCCTGAAGACCGCCTTTCACTTCGCGCGGCCCTCCTTGCTCTATTCCGGCGCCGACGCCTTCAGCTTTCCCAGCGGCCACGCCGCGTCGGCCGCGGCCTTGTTCGTCATGCTGGCCGTCATCACCGGCCGAGGGGCCTCGATGGGCGGGCGGTGGATCATCGGCGGAGTGGCCGCCGTGATGATCGGGCTGACGGGGCTGTCGCGGATCTATGTCGGCGCCCATTGGCTGTCCGACGTCCTGGCCGGCTTCGCCCTGGGCGGCGCGCTAGGGCTGGCGGGGATCATGCTGGCCCTGCGCGAACCGCCGGACGCGGCGAAACCCTGGCACGGCTTGGCGGTGCTGACCATCCTGATCGCCGTGGCAGCCGTGCTGCTGCCCAAGGCCTATCGCAAGGGTGAGCGACTCTACGGACCCTATCTGGCGCGATCGATCGACCGGGTCGTCGATCCCGGCCATCTGGGCGGACCGGGTCGTCCGATCGCGTCGCCGCCCGGTGTCTGACGCGGTCCCTAGAACCGGCTCGACAGCCGCACGGAGAGGGTGCGGGGGCGAGGCGGCGTGATGATCTGGTCGCGAGTGATCAGGAACGGATTGCCGAACGAGAAGCTGTTGGGGTGCGCGCCGAACGGGTTGTCCAACGTCGCGGCCAGGGTCCAACTCCCGGTCTCCAGGCTCGCGATCCCGCGCAGCCCCAGATACTCGCCCATCTCGTGCAGGTTGCTGGTGTCGAAGGTCACGTATGAGGCCCCGACATAGGTCGCCTGACCCTGGAAGCGCAGCGTCCTGTCGTTGGGCAAGGCGCGGTGATAGTCGACGCCGAAGCTGGCCGAGGCACGTGACACACCGGGCAGGCGGGCGTCGTCGCGCGAGTTGAAGTCGAGGTTCTGCCGCGTGATCTCGGGATCGTTCAGCAGAGCGGCGGCTCGCAGGTCGACCTGGTTGTTCAGCCGAAAGGCCCCTTCGGCCTCGATCCCTCGGTTGTCACCATTGCCGATATTGGCCGTGTAGGCCGTGCCGTCCGCCAGGTATTGGTCGCTCTGCACCGACTCCCAGGTCGCGTAGAAGACTGCAACCCGCGCCTGGAGGCGGTCGTCCCAGGCGCGCAGTTTGGCGCCGATCTCATAGTTCCACAGCTCGTCAGCCTGGTAGTGGCGGGGTGGCGAGCCGGGAACGTCGAAGGTCTGGCCGATCCGGCCGGCGGTGTTGAATCCACCGGGTCGGTAGCCCTCGGCGGTTTGAGCGTAGAACAGCAGGCCGGGCCGGGCGTCGTAACTGACCAGCATCTTCGGCGACAGGCCGGTGGCGTCGTCCGCGCCGCTGAACACCCGCTGTTCGGCCTGGACCACCTCGGAATCGGTATCGAACCGGAAGTCGAACCAGCGCAGACCGACGGTCGCCGACAGGCGCGAGGTGGCGTCGAAGGTGACTTCGCCGTAGACCGCCGTCTCGTTGATCTTGTCGCGCCGCCGCTCGGCATAGGCGGTCTGGCTGGAAGGCAGGAGATCCTGCAGCAGGCCGTGCAGATGGATCGTGCCGGTCGAGGCGAACGCGCCGACCAGGCCGTGCAGGCGACGATCGCTGGGGCTGGCATAGGTGACCTCGGCCACCGTCAGATCGATGGCTTTTTCCTCGTCGAACGCCGCCGGTCCTCTCGGCAGGCCGTATAGGGGGGCGACCAAGGTGGCGTCGTAACGGCTGTCGAACTGGTGCGACAAACGGGACACCGAGCCGGTGAAACGTCCCCAGCCGCCATCGCCCGCCAAGGTCAGAGACACGTGGTGGAAGTCGTTGTCGTGCGGCTCACGAACGGCGTTGTCTCGCAGGTGCGCGCCCAGGCGCCGAAACCCGTACTGGGTGTCGCTGTTGTTGATCGATTGGGTGGTCAGGCCGAGCGTGGCTGTCCAGTGGGGCGAGAGCGCCGCGCGCAGGCTGGCCCGCGCGCCTTCGCGCCTGGAGCCGTTGACGTGCTTGAGGTCCAGCGTCGGATTGGCGATGTAGCCGTTCTGGGTGTCGCGATAGGCGACGGCCCGCAGGGCGACCCGGCCGGGCGCGATCGGGATGTTGGCGGTCGCCTCCAGTTCGCCGCCGATTCCGCCGTCCCAGGTGTAGGCCAGGCCGGCCAAGACATTGGCTTCATAGCGGTCGAGGTCGGGCTTGCGCGTGGCGATGCGCAGGACGCCGCCCAGGGACCCGCCGCCATAGAGCGTGCCCTGCGGGCCGCGCATGACCTCGACCCGCTCGATGTCGGCCAGGCGCAGATCCGGGTCTGGCGCGCTGTAGGTGATCGGCACGTCGTCGAGATAGAGGGCGACCATCGATTGGGCCTGGCCGGTGAAGGCGCCGTCCGAGAGGCCGCGCAGCAGGATCTTGTCGCGACCGGGACCCAGATTGGTCACAGTCATGCCCGCGACCTGTCCGGTGAGGTCGGCGAGACTGGTCAGGGCCTCGCGGGCCAGCGTCGAGCCCGAGACGACTGAGATCGCATAGGGCGTGCGGCCGGGCAGGTTGGGATAGCGCTGGGCCGTGACCACCACCTCGCCCAAGCCCAGGTTGGTGGACGGCGCGGCGGTGATGGCCGGCCGCGTCCTGGGCGGCGCGGCCTTGCGGATCAGCACGGTGCGCGGATCGGGCATCGCATAGCCGCAACCGCTATGGGCCAGGATCCGATCCAGGGCGGCCAGTGGAGACATCCGACCATAGAGAGCAGGCGAAGCGCCGGCGCAGGCCTCCACATCGCCGCCGAGCGACAGGTCGGCTTGCAGGGCGAAGTCGATCAGGGCGGCGTGGACGGGCTTGGCGGGGATCTGCAGGCGCACGGAGGGGGATGGCCGCTCGGCGGGCGCGGCATGGGCCGCGCTGGCCGCCATGCCGGCCATCAGCGCGACAGGCCAGGCCCAATCGCGGCCACGCTGGGTCGACGACTTGCGTCGCATGATCAGGGTTGGGTCGCCTTGGCCCTGAGAACGATCTCGCCGCCGCTCCGCTGACTGGTGATCGGTGCGAACAGTTCCAGACGTCGGATCATCGCCGCTTCCTCGTCGACCAACAGCACGCCGGAGAATTTGACCGAGGCGGCGCTGGGATCAACCCTTATCGGCGTGGCGACATAGCGGTTCAGGTCGGCGACCACCTCGGCCAGGGGCGTCTCGCGATAGACCAGCTTGCCCGACTTCCAGGCGAAGGCCGCGTCCGGATCGGTCGTGCGCACAAGCGAGGCCCCGCCCGGCGTGCTGGTCAGTTGCTGGCCCTTGGCCAGGCGCACCGTGCCGTCCGGTTCGCCCGACACCGAGACCAGACCCCGACGTACGGTGACGACCAGGCGGTCATCGTGGCTGAGGATATTGAACTCCGTGCCCAGCACGCGAACCTCGCGATCGGCCGCCGTCACCACGAAGGGGCGGTTTTCCAGGTGGGCGACGTCGAAGCTGGCCTCGCCGTCCACCAGGGTCACATCGCGCTCGGCGCGGGTCAGGCGCACACGCAGGGCGGTGGCTCCGCCCAGGGTCAGGCGCGAGCCGTCGGCCAGGGCCACCTCCCGGATCTCGCCGCGCTTGGTGGCGTAGTCGGTGAAGGTCGGCCGCGTCAGCTGCGGCAGCACGGCGACCACGACGGCCGCCGCCGCAGCGGCGGTGGCCAGCCCGGTCCAGACCCAGCGCCGGGCGGGCGGCTTGGGACGCGGGGCGAACGGCACGACGTTTTCCGTCGCGACTTCGGCGATGACGGGGGTGGGGATCTTGTCGGCGGGCAGATCTTCCAGGTCGACCCACAGTGCCTCGACCGCGTCATAGGCCGCCGCATGAGCGGGGTCGGCCTCGAGCCAGACCTGGAACGCGGTCCAGTCCTCCAGACCGGCGTCACCCTGCAGGCGCGCGAACCAGTCGCTCGCCGCTTGCTGGATGGTATCGGTGGGGACGGACTGTGTCATCGACGGGTCGTGCTTCCTTGGCGCCGGGCAGGGAAGGGCGCTTGCCACAATGACGCCATGACCGGGAAACTCCCTCCTCGGTTCTTCATAGGGTGATGCGGAGATGACACGATCATCGCCCGACCCTCTTGACCAGGTGGTTCAGGGCAAGGCTGACGTGCTTCTCGACCGAGCTTCGAGAGATGCCCATGCGGGCGGCGGTTTCGACATGGGTCAGGCCGTCGAACTTGTGCAGCCGGAACACCTGCTGGGTCACCGGCGACAGGGTCCTGAGAGCCTCGGAAATCTTCTCGAGGCGTTGGCGGGCGATGACCGCGCTCTCGGCGTCCGGCTCCTCGGTGACATCCAGGGCGCCGATCGTGGTGTGATGGGTTCTGCGCCACTCGCCGTCGCGCGCGCCGGCCCGCTTGGCGCGGCGCAGGCGATCGAGCATCAGGTTCGACGCCAGGCGGTAAAGATAGGCCGACGGGTTGTCGATCGTCTCGCCGGTGACCGCCTGGACCTTCAGATACAGCTCCTGGATCAGGTCCTCGACATCGGCCCGGCCACCCAGCCGCGCCTGGAAGAACCGCCGCATGTCCTCGCGCCGCTCCAGGTAGGCGGCCGCCAGCGGGGAGATATCCTGCAGGTCCTTCATGGTCAGCCGCGCGTTCGCGACCGGCGTCGGGCCGACGGGACGCTGCGGGACGGACTGGATGCGTCGGTGGTCATCACAAGGACGATCGGCCCGGTTGGAAGGACTCGGCGGAGCCAAAAGACATCGCTCGACGGCGCCATCAAGGCAAGGCTCGTAAGGCCCGTCCGACGCCTTCGGAAAAATCGTTGAGGGGGTAGATCACACGCGGCGTCATTGGCTCGAACGGCGCGGGGGCGTCTGGAGCCAAGTCGGTTAGATGCGAATATTCTGCGATTTCGACGGGACGATCGCCAAGGTCGACACCACCGACCTGGTCTTGACCCGCCTGGCGGACCCAGCCTGGGAAGACCTGGAAGAGCGCTGGACCCGGGGCGAGATCACCGCCGCCGAGTGCATGCGCGGCCAAGTCGCCTTGATCGGCGGCGACGACGCGACGCTGGACGCCGTGCTCGACAGCGTCGAACTGGCTGACGGCTTCACGGAGTTCGTCGCCTGGTGCCAGGCCAGCGCCGTGCCGCTGACCGTGGTCAGCGACGGCGTCGACCGCTTTATCGCCCGGATCCTGGGACGCTACGGCCTGGGCCATCTGCCGGTGGTCGCCAACCAAATGGTCGGCGAAGCGGGCGCATGGGACCTCGAGCAGCCTTGGTCCCGCGCGGGCTGCGCGGCGGGATCGGGCGTCTGCAAGTGCCAGGTGGCGGCAACCGACGGCCACTCGGACGACCTGATGGTCTTCATCGGCGACGGGCGTTCGGACTTCTGCGTCTCCAACCGTGCCGACCTGCTGTTCGCCCGCGACAAGCTGGCGGTCTACGCCCGCTCGCGCGCCATGCCGCACCACGAATTCTCCGACTTCCACACCATCACGACGACGCTCGCGGCCGCCCACGGCCGCCTGGCGCGCCGCGCCGCCATCTGACCCGGAGCTCCCCCAGAAATGTATGACGCCGAACACCCCGTCCTCGACGAAGCCGCCCTGCGCGAGCTCGAGGCCCAGTACTGCTCCTACGGCGACACCGTCCACTACCTGCCCGACCCGAAGTTCTTCGACGGCTGCGAGGGCTCCTTCATGTATGACGCCCAGGGGCGGCAGTTCCTGGACCTTCAAATGTGGTACTCGGCGGTCAATTTCGGCTACCGCAACCCGCGCCTGAACGCCGTCGCCCACCGCCAACTCGACACCCTGCCGCAGGTGGCCAGCCAGTACCTGCACCGCGAGAAGGTCGAGCTGGCGGCGATGATCGCCCAGGACGCCGAAAAGAAGTTCGGCCGCAAGGGCCGCGTCCACTTCAACGTCGGCGGCGCCCAGGCGGTCGAGGACTCGCTGAAGCTGGTCCGCAACGCCAGCAACGGCAAGCAGTTGATGTTCGCCTTCGAGGGCGGCTATCACGGCCGCACCCTGGGCGCTTCGGCGATCACCTCGTCCTACCGCTATCGCCGCCGCTTCGGGCACTTCAGCGACCGGGCCCAGTTCATCGAGTTTCCGTACCATTTCCGTGGCCCCAAGGGCAGGAGCAAGGAAGAGTACGGCGCGGCGTGCGTCGCTAAGTTCGCCCGTCTATTCGAGACCGAATATAACGGCGTGCTCGACACCAAGACCGGCCAGGCCGAGTACGCGGCCTTCTATATCGAACCGATCCAGGGCACTGGCGGCTATGTCATCCCGCCGCCCAACTTCTTCATCGAGCTGAAGAAGGTTCTCGACCAGCACGGCATCCTGCTGGTGGTCGACGAGATCCAGATGGGCATGTGGCGAACCGGAAAGCTTTGGTCGATCGAGCATTTCGGCGTTCAGCCCGACGTGCTGGTGTTCGGCAAAGCCCTGACCAATGGCCTCAATCCGTTGTCGGGCGTCTGGGCCCGCGAGGAGCTCATTAACCCCGAGATCTTCCCGCCCGGCTCGACCCACTCGACCTTCAACTCCAACCCCATGGGCACGGCCGTGGCGCTCGAGACCCTGCGGATGACGCACGAGGTCGATTACGGCGCGCAGGTGCTGGAGAAGGGCGCCTACTTCCTGGAAGGCCTGAAGGAGTTGCAGAAGCGCTGGCCTCAGATCGGCGACGTCGATGGCCTGGGTTTGGCCCTGCGCGCCGAGATCTGCGAGGCCGACGGCTTCACCCCCAACAAGGCCCTGCTCAATCGTATGGAGGCCGAGGGGATGAAGGGCGACATCGAGATCGACGGCAAGCACTATGGCCTGATCCTCGACGTCGGCGGCTACTACAAGAACGTCATCACGCTGGCGCCCTCGCTGGAGATCAGCAAGGGCGAGATCGACCTCGCGCTGAAGCTGCTCGACGCCGTCCTGCGTCGCTGCGTCGACTGATCGTTCGATGCGCCCGGTTTTCCTCAGCCTCGACAATGCCTTGGGCGCGCAATCCATGTTGCGGGACCAAGGCGGGTTGACGGTCGAGGCCCGGGATCTTGGGCCGGCCCTGCGCTTGTGGAGCCGGCCTCCGGCTCTGGCTGCCCTTACGGCCCGCCTGCGCGACCGCGCGCCGGCCGGAGAGGCTCCCGACCTGGTGTTCGCCGGCTCGGGCGACTTTCACCACATCACGCCGCTTCTGATCGAGCGAGCTATCGCCGCATCCGGCGCCGGACCGGTGACGGTTGTCCATTTCGACAACCACCCCGACTGGGTACGGTTCGAGAACGGCCTGCACTGCGGGTCATGGGTCGGGCGCGCCGCGCGGCTGCCGAGCGTGGCCAAGGTGATCACCGTGGGCGTCTGCAGCGGCGACATTGATCGCCCCGAGACCAAACGGGCCGACCTGAGCCTCGTCGCCGAGGGGCGGGTCGAGCTCTATCCCTATCGCGCGCCGGACCGCGGCCCGATCCTGCGGATCGGCGACCGCAGCTGGCCTTCGATGGTGGCGATGGGCCAGGACGGATTTCTGAACCTGTTGGTCTCGCGGATTGAAACCGACGCCGTCTACGTCACGATCGACAAGGACGTGCTCCGCGCCGACGACGCCGTCACGAACTGGGACCAGGGCCAGCTTAGCCTGGACGGACTGGAGCGCCTGGTCCAGGCGGTGGCGGAGCGAGCGCGCGTGATAGGGGCCGACGTGGTCGGCGACTGGTCACCCCCGCGCTATGGACCCGACCTGCTCTCGAACCTGCTCAAACGCGGCGAAGCCTTCCTCGACCAACCGCGCGGAGCGGCGCCGGGCGACCTTTCGCGCATCAACGAGGCGACCAACCTGCGCCTGGTGTCGCTGTTTGCGGAGGTCGCGCGGTGAGTCCGGCTATGACCGCCTCCAGCGCCAGCCTGTTGGCCTTCTGCATCGTCACCGAGATCGGCCGCGAACTCAGCTTCAAGGTCGCCTCCGACGGCGCCGAGGGCAAGCCGGCCTATCTCGCCGCCCTGGCCCTGCAGCCGGTGCTTTGGCTGGGGATCGTCTTCTGGTTCGTCGAGATGATCGCTTGGCTGCTGGTGTTGGAGCACACGCCGCTGGGTCTGGCCTTCCCGATCATGACCCTGACCTATGCCGGTGTGCCCCTGGCCGGGACCCTGATCCTCAAGGAGCGCTTGGCCCCGATGCAGATCGCGGGCGCCGCCCTGGTCGCCGTCGGCGTCACCTGCGTGGGGCTGTCGGGCCTATGACCGTTCAACCGCTCAGACTGGCCGGCAAGTCCGGCCACGGCGTCCTGCTGGTTCACGGCCTGACCGGCGCGCCGGCCGAGATGAAACCCTTGGCCAAGCGCCTGGCGCGTCGTGGTTTCGAGGTCGCCGCGCCCTTGCTGGTCGGACACGGCGCCGACGAGGCGACCCTGCTCAAGACCACCTGGCGCGACTGGCTGGATGGCCTGTGCCGAGCTTATGACGCCTTCGCCGCTGAGGTCGATACGGTGCACGTGGCCGGCATCTGCGTTGGTGGAGCCCTGGGCCTGATGCTGGCCGCCGAGCGCCCCGCCATCCGCGCCGCGGCGGTCTATTCGATGACGTTCGAATATGACGGCTGGAACATGCCACGCTTCGCCGCAGCCGCGCCGGTGATCCAGCTGGCGGCCAACCTGCCCGGCGTCCGTCGGTTGGCCTGGGCCGAGACCCATCCGTTCGGTCTGAAGGACGAACGCCTGCGCAGCCTGGCCGAACGGGCTCCAGACAGCTTGATAGAGGGGGCCATCGACCGCCTGCCGCTCGGCGCTCTGTTCCAGATGTATCGCCTGGGGCGGCATCTGGAGCGAATGGGCAAGGCGATCATGACCCCGACCCTGATCCTGCACGCACGCGATGACGACATGAGCCATCCGCGCAACGCCTATCGGCTGCAGAGCGCCTTGGGCGGTCCGACACGGCTGCACCTGCTGGAAGACAGCTACCATATGATCCATGTCGACCAGGAGCGCGATGTGGTCGCGGCCATGACCGCCGGCTTCTTCGGCGCCGTCGAGCTTCAAGGCGACCCGGTGTTGGGACGGCGATCGCATGTTTGAGACCCGCGTCCTCACCAGCCTGGATGACCTGCCGCGCGCCAGCTGGGACGCTTTGGTCGGTGGCGCGCTGGAAGGCTTCGACTATCTGCGAGCGGTCGAGGGCGCGGCGCTGGCGGGGTTTGACTGGCGCTATGTCCTGGTTCAGCGCGATGGTCGTTTGGTCGGCGCGGCGCCGGCCTTCATCACCGACTACCGGCTCGAAACCACCTTCGAAGGGGGCAGTCGCAAAATAGCCGAACAGATCCGTCGGCTCGCGCCGGGCGTGATGACGCCAAGGTTGGCCTGCCTGGGATCACCTTGCGCGGAGACCGCGACCGTCGGCTTCGCGGCGGGACTATCCGAGGCCGATTGCCTCGCCGTTCTCAAGGCCCTGATCTCGGCCTTCGAGCAGGACGCGGCGCGGGCCCGGTGTTCCTTTATGGGCGTCAAGGACGCCGATCCCGCTCAGGCCGACCTGTGGTCAAGCGCTATGACGTTGATTGGCTACAGCGCCGTGCCTGGGCAGGCGATCGCCGACCTCGCCATCGATTTCGCCGATCTCGAAACCTATCTGGCGCGCCTGTCCAGCGGGGTTCGCCGAGACATGCGCCGCAAGCTGAGGTCGCGCGGCAAGGTACGGATCGAACTGCGCGCGGACCTGGGCGCGGACCTGCCTAGGGCCATGGCGCTCTATCACCAGACCCTGGCTCGAGCCTCGGCTCAGCTGGAGACCCTGACGCCGGCCTTCTTCAAGGCCGTGGCCGAGCGCATGCCCGGGCGGGCGGTGTTTGCCCTCTACTATGTCGAAGATGAACTGCTGGCCTTCAACCTGCTGCTCGAAGACGGCGAGGTGATGCTCGACAAGTTCTTCTGCATGGAGGCCGCGCGCGGTCGCGTCCACAACCTGTATTTTCTCAGCTGGTTCTTCAATCTGGAGCGCTGCCTGGAGCTCGGCTTGAAGCGCTATCAAAGCGGTCAGGCCAATCTCGGCGACAAGCTGCGGCTGGGCAGTCGATTGACGCCCGTGGCCACGTATTTCAAGCATCGCAATGGGCTGTTGAACGGCGCTCTACGCATGCTGGCGCCGCTGGTCATGGGCGACCCGCTCGAAGGCCTGGCGGCATGAGCGTAGAGAGCCGCAAACCGCGCCGCCGTTTCGCGCCGGCCATCCTGTTCGCCATCCTGCCGATCATCAGTCTGGCCTACCAGATCACCGCCAAGACCTCGGCCAACCAACTCGCGCACGCGCGGTTCGACCTGGCGTGGCTGGCCGCCGCCGCGCGCATGCCCAGCGTCCAGCTGTTGGTGGCGCTGGAGATCGCCGCCTTCGCGGCCTGGATGACGGTGTTGGCGGAGATGCCGCTCAGCGCGGCGTTCCCGTTATCGGCGGTCAGCTATGTGCTGATCATCGCCGCCAGCGCCGTCGTCTTTCATGAGCCCATCAGCGGACTGCAGGTGGTCGGCAGCCTGGCGATCCTGCTTGGCGTCCTGCTGATCGGCCGGGGCGCCAAGATGGTCGAACTGGCCGCGTCGGGAGCCGACGCATGACTTCCATCGCGCTCAAGACCCTGTTGTTCGAGTGGCGTCGGTTCGCGCCCGCGGCCGTGGCCGTGGGCTTCTCGGGCCTGCTGGTGCTATTGCAGGCCGGATTGATCCTGGGCGTATTCTCTCTGGCCAGCGTCTATGTGACCAAATCCTCGGCCGATCTGTGGGTCGGATTTCCGGGCGTGCAGAGCATCGATCTGGGTCGGCCGATTGGCGGGGCGACCGAGCTCTTCCTCCGCGCCGATCCGCGCATCGCCCAGGTCGAGCCTTTCTATTGGGGCTCGGGCGAGTGGCGGACCAACCGCCACGGCATGGTCAATGTCTATATCGTCGGCCTGGACCCCACGCCCGGCGCGATGGTGCTGTCCGCCGTCCTGCCGGCCGACCTGCGGGTCGCCCTGGGCGAGCCGGACGCGGTGCTCGTCGACCGCGCCGACCTCTCCAAGCTGGAGACCGGGGTCGGCGGCTTGGCCGAGATCAACGGTCGGCGGGTGCGCATTGTCGGGGTCACCGACGGCCTGCGCGCTCTCGGCGGCGTCAACGTCATCGCCTCGGCCGCCACGGCCCGTCGGCTTGACCCGACGATCGGCGACGGGGAGGGCGCGGCCTACTTCACCGCCCGGCTGAACGATCCGCTGCAGGCCCGCACCGTCGCCGCCGATCTGCGCGAGGTGGGCCGCCAGCGGGGTTTCGAGCCGATGACCAGCAAGACCTTCGCCGACCGCAGCGTCCGCTATTGGCTGGCCGAGTCCGGGGCGGGCGTTGCCTTCGTGTTCGGCAGCGCTGTGGCGATCCTGGTGGCGGTGATCGTCACCAGCCAGACCCTGGCGGCGGCCGTCGCCGCTTCGCTCAAGGATTATGCGGCCCTGCGCGCCCTGGGCTTCACGATCGGCGCCCTGCGCGCCATCGTCCTGGCCCAGACCGCCTGGATCGCGGCGGCGGGCGTGCTGTTGGCCGGCGTCCTGGCCGCGATCCTGGCGGCGGTGGCGCGGCTGGGGGCCACGCCGCTGGTGATGACCGCGGCGATGGTCGCGGCCGCGATCGGCCTGGTGGCGCTGGTCGCTTTCGGCTCGGGCCTGTGGGCGCTGCGCCGCGTCGCGCGCGCCGACCCGGCCGCGCTGCTCCTATGAGGTTCTCGATGATGCTCCGCCACGCGCCGTCCGGCCGCGTCCTGATTTCCGTGCTGCTGGCGACCGGCGCCTTGCTGGCCGCGTGTCAGAAGGGCCCCGACGCCGCTAATGCCCAGAACCGTCCCGCGCCGGCCGCCGTGGCCCGGGGCGTGGTCGCCGTCGAGGGCGGCCTGCTCCCGATCGCCGCGCCCCGCGACGGCTTGATCGCCCAGGTCAACGTCGAGGAGGGCGCGCATGTCGAGCGCGGCGCCGTGCTGGCTCGGCTCGACGCCGACCGCAGCGCCTTGCTGGCGGCTCAGGCCGCGGCCGAGACCGCCCAGCAGGAGGCCGCCTGGCGCGGCGCCCAGGCACGGTCCGTGGCGGCCCAGTCCGAAGCTGGACGTGTGGCGCGCCTGGCCTCGTCCGACGCCGCGACCCGACGCGAGGCCGAGCAGGCGAGGCAAGCGGCGGTCATCGCGACGGCTCAGAGCGACGAGGCGGCCCGCACCGTCGACGTGGCGCGCGCCCGCCAGCGCTTGGCCGAGCTGGAGCAGACCGTCCGCACGGTCCGCGCCCCGGTGTCGGGCCTGGTCCTGCGCCGCACCGCAGCGGTGGGCTCGGCGGCGGTGGCCGCCTCGGGAACGCCGCTGTTCATTCTGGCGCCCGACGGTCCCCGTATCGTCCGCGCCGAGCTGGACGAGGCCTTTGTCGGTCGAGTCATGCCCGGCGCGGTCGCCTGGGTCACCGACGCCAGCGGCGGCGGCCGGGTGATGAAGGCGCGGGTGCTGAGGATCTCGCCATCCTTCGAAGCCGCGGCCCTGGACGACCAGCCGGGCGGCCGCGCCGACGGCCGCGTCCTACGCCTGGTCCTGGCCTTCGACGAGCCCAACACCCTGCGCCTGGGTCAGCGCGTGCTGGCGAGGATCGGTGGATGATCACGCGGGTTCTGGCCGCGGTTCTGGCCGTGACGCCCGCGATGGCGCAATCGATGGCCGCGCCAGTCGCCGCGCCGTCGAATGAGCGGCCCTGGTCGCCGACCCTTGACGATCCGGTCCTGGCCGATCTGCTGGTGCGGGCCGAACTGGGCTCGTTGGACATCCGCATGGCCCTGGCGCGGCTGGAGAAGGCGCGGGCCGACGTCGATCTGGCCGGGGCCGGCGGTCGACCGCACCTGACGATCGGCGTCGAGGCGGCGGTCGGCGGCGCCGACTTCTCGTCGAGCAGCGCCGGGGCCGGTGCGCCCGTGCTGGGCAGCTACGAGGTCGATCTCTTTCATCGCCTGAAACACGGGCTGAACGCGGCCAGGTCGGATGAGGCCGCCGCCCTGCAGGACGCTGCCTCCGCGCGCCATCTGGTGCTGGCCGAGGTGGCCCGGACCTATGTCGCCCTGCGCGCCGACCAGGAGCACCGGGCGGCCGCTGAACTCAGGGCGGACCTGGCGGGGCAGGTCGAGGCGCTGATCGACCGCAGGACGGCCGAGGGCTCGGCCCGCGACGAAGACCTAACCACGGCGCTAACGGCCCAGGCTCAGGCCCGCGCCGGGTTGCGGCGCGCCGAGCACGCCGTCGAGGCCGACCGGATGCGGTTGGGCCTGCTGCTCGGCCAGGACGAACCCATCGACGAGCCGGCCTATGCGGGCGACGAGATCCCGGTGACGCCGTTGATGACCACGGTCTCGTCCGAAGCGGTGCAGGCGCGCCCCGACATCCAGGCCGTGCTGGCCCGGCTGCGGGCCGCCGACGCTCGACGCGCCGAAGCGGTTGCCGCCTCGCGGCCCAGGTTCATGCTGACCGCCGGCATCGGGTCCGGCGATCCTGATCTGCTCTACCTGCTGGACGTGCGGGCCCTGGCGTGGGCGATCGCCGGCGGCTTGACCCACGAGGTGCTGGACGGCGGCGCGGCCAAGGCCCGCAAGCGCGGAGCCGAGGCCGAGGCGGATCTAGCCGAGCTGGCCTATCGCAACGCGGTCGGCCAAGCTTGGGGTCAGGGGCGGCTGCAACTGGCGACGCTACAGGACGCCGCAGCCGCCGAGGCCGTGGCGAAGAAGACGTGGACCCAGGCGGTCCGCGCCTTCGGAACCGGAAAGACGCGGCACGACGAGGGCGACATCGATGGCCTGGCGCTGGCGGCCCTGGAGGCAAGGGCCGTCGACGCTGACGTCGCTCTGACCGAAGCCCAGGCCGCGCGCGCTCAGGCCTATGTCGATCTGTTGTTGGCCTTGGGCGGATGGGCGACGTGACCCTCTCCCTGCGCGCCGAAGAGGTGCGTAAGCACTATGGCGAAGGCGCCCTGCGCATCGACGCCCTGCATCCGGTCAGCCTGAGCCTGCGGCCGGGCGAACTGCTGATGATCACTGGCCCATCCGGGTCAGGGAAATCGACCCTGCTGGCGATCCTATCGGGCCTGCTGAGCCCCGACGCCGGATCGGTCGAGGCCCTGGGCAGCGCCTTGGTCCCGATGAGCGCCGACCAGCGTGATCGCTTTCGGCTGGCCCACTCCGGTTTCATCTTCCAGGGCTTTCACTTGCTGCCCGCGCTGACCGCCAGCGAGCAGGTCGAGATTGTCCTGCGGCGGCTGGGGGCTTCGACGCGGGAGGCGCGGGTGCGGGCCGCGCAGGCCCTGGCGGCGGTGGGGCTGGAGCGGCGGATGTCCAACCGGCCCGGCGAGTTGTCGGGCGGCGAGAAGCAGCGGGTGGCCATAGCCCGGGCGCTGGCCAAACGGCCGGCACTGATCTTCGCCGACGAGCCGACCTCGGCCTTGGATTCGGAGAACGGTCGGCAGATCGCGGCCCTGTTGCGAGCCGAGGCGCACGCCAGCGGCGCCACCGTGGTCTGCGTGACCCATGACGCCCGGCTAGCCGACCAGGCCGATCAAGTGCTGCGCATGGAGGACGGCCGGATGCTGGCGTAACCGGCGATCAAATCGGTGAGGGAGCGGCGACGCCGCGGCGTCATTGGGCTAGACCCCCATGGGAGCATCGCGCCGTGACCGACGCCCTTTTCGCCTACCCCTTTCTCACCGACGAAGACGTCGCCAACCTGATCTCCAGCAAGGCGGGACTGGCCCGCTACCTGCTGCAGCGTCCGGCCCGAATCTGCGATCTTCGGCTTCCTTTGGAGGCCTACGAGGCGGTGCTGGTCGAGATCGAGGACCATTTCCATGTCGAGATCGACGACCTGGTGGGCGCAGACTGCGACACGCTCGGCGCCCTGATGGACCGCCTCAAGGCCCGCGTCGCTCACCCCGCAGCGCTGCCCCGGCAGGCGGCGTGAGCACAGTCCGTTCCGAGGTCGAAAAATCGGTGAGGGGCTTTGTGGGGCATGGCGTCGTTGGGCCATGCGCATTGGATTTCTCTTCAACCACGATCAGATCCATCAGGTAGCGCACAGCCTGCCGATCGCGCTGGCCCTGGCCCGGGGCGGCCGCGATCTGGACATCGTGGTCGCCACCACCAACCGGCGTCTGACCGCCGAGGTGATCCGGCTGGGCGGCGGCCTGATCGGCCACGGCGTGCGCCTGGTCGAACTGGGCCTGACGCGGCGCGCGTCCAAGCTGCTCGCAGCCGCGACCGAGACGGTGCTGCCGGCGGCCAAGTTGCTGGTCTACGGCGACAACCTCGACTTCTTCCGGTCACTCGACGTGCTGGTGGTCGCCGAAAAGACCTCGCTGATCCTCAAGACCCGCCATGGCCTGCGGGACCTCAAGATCGTCCACACCCGTCACGGCGCCGGCGATCGTGCGATTGGCTTCGACAAGGCCAGCGCCGGCTTCGACCATGTGCTGGTTTCGGGCCGCAAGATCCGCGATCGGCTGGTGCACGAGACGGGTGTCGATCCCGGCAAGATCTCGGTCGTCGGCTACCCCAAGTTCGACCTGGCGCCGGCCCGAGGGACGACCCACCCGCTGCTCGACGACGGCCGGCCGGTGGTGCTCTACAATCCGCATGTCTCGCCGCATCTGTCGTCCTGGTACCAGGTCGGTCGCCAGGTGCTGGACTGGTTCGTGGAGCATGACGATCACCACCTGATCTTCGCGCCCCACGTCATGCTGTTCGAGCGGCCGTTCGTGGCGACGATCGACAAGCCGCGGCTCGACCGGGCCGGACGGATCGAGGCGCGCTATCTGCGCGCGCCCAACATCCACATCGATCTCGGCAGCCGCCTCTCGACGACCATGGCCTACACCCAGCGCGCCGATCTCTATCTCGGCGACGTCAGCAGCCAGGTCTACGAGTTCATGCTCAAGCCTCGGCCGTGCGTCTTCCTCAACAATCATCGCTTCGCCTGGACGGGCGACCCCAACTTCGGACATTGGCGCGCGGGCCCGGTGATCGAGGACGTATCCGGCCTGGCTGCGGCCATTACCCGGTCCCGTGACGAGCATGAAACCGTCTGGCGACCGATCCAGGAGGCCCTGTTCAGCCAGAGCTTCGACCTGACCGACGAGCCCTCGGCCGAGCGCGCGGCTCGCGCGGTGGCTCGGTTCGCAGGGCAGGCCTGGCCGGACCCTGTGTTGCGCCGGACGATGGAGGCGCACGACATGGCCCGGACGGGAACGGGAGCGGTCTGATGCGCATCTTCTACGTGATCAACTCTCTCGAGGGCGGCGGAGCGGCCCTGCCGATCCCGGCCGTGGCCAAGGTGCTGGCCGACCAAGGCGCGAGGGTCGAGATCCTGGCCCTGACCCGGCGCGACGGCCGGGCCCTGCCGCCGATGGCGCGCCAGGGGCTCAAGGTTCACGTCCGTCCGGGCGGCGAGAAGGACCACGCCGCCGCCCTGGCCTGGCTGGACCGGATGGTCGCCCAGGAGCAGCCGGACCTGCTGTGGACCTCCCTGACACGGGCCACCTTGCTAGGCCAGATCGTCGGCCTGCGCCACCGCGTGCCGGTGGTGAGCTGGCAGCACAACGCCTTTCTCAAGCCCGCCAATCGTCTGCTGCTGCGCGCGACCCAGGGACTGTCGAGCCTGTGGATTGGCGACTCTCACAGCGTCACCGCTCTGACCGCCGCGCGGCTGAAGGTCAAGGCCGACCGCCTGACCACCTGGCCGTTGTTCTCCGCCGACGCGGCCGCGCCCCAGGCGGCGCCCTGGCGCCCGGGCGAGACGCTTCGGCTGGGCGCGCTGGGGCGACTGCATCCCGCCAAGGGCTACGACATGCTGATCAAGGCGCTGACCCATATGCGGGCGAGCGGCTTTATCCCGCCCGTACCGTTCCAGGTCGAGATCGCGGGGGAGGGCGCGCAGCGGGAGCGGCTGCAGGCCATGATCCATCTGGCTGGCCTAGATAACGTCCACCTCACTGGCTTCTGCGATACGCCGCGCGAGTTCCTGGCCGGCCTGCACCTTTATCTGCAGCCGTCACGGCGGGAAGGTCTGTGCATCGCGGTGCACGAGGCGATGCAAGCCGGTCTTCCGGTCCTGGTCACCGCCGTGGGCGAAATGCCCTACAGCGTGGTGGACGGGTTGATGGGACGGGTGGCGCCATCCTGCGACTACGAGGAGGTGGCCAAGGCCTTGAAGTGCCTGCTGCGGGCGCCCGAAAAGCTGGCGACGATGGGGCAAGTCGCGCGGGCGCGGGTGCTGGAGCGGTTCGGCGAGACGCACTTCGCCGCCACGGGCGCGGAGATCTACGCCCGTCTGCCGGTACGGCGGGAGGCCCTGGTCTCGGCGGTCGTGAGCCCGGCCTCGTGAGCCTGGCTGCTTGGGCGCTTCGCAAGGCCCTGACGCCGCTGGTCCGGCGCGGCGCTCTGACTCTCGTCATGCCGTCCGGCCAACGCCTGACGTTTGGCGATGGCGCGGGCCAGCCGATCGTCGCCCGCCTGACCGACAGCGCCGCCGTCTGGGCCTTGCTGCTCGATCCAGACCTGCGGACCGGCGAACTCTTCACCGACGGTCGGCTGGTGATGGAGCAAGGCTCGATCTACGACTTTCTCAGCCTGATCCTCGACAACGACGGCGAGAAGAACCCATCGCCGGTCGTCCTGGCCTTCGATCGCCTTCGCACGGCCACCCAGCTTTGGCGGCAGCGCAATGATCCGGGTCGATCGCGCCGTAACGTCGCTCATCACTATGACCTGGGCGACGCGCTCTACGGCCTGTTCCTGGATCCGGACTGGCAATATTCCTGCGCCTATTTCGAGCATCCCGGCCAGAGTCTGGCCGACGCTCAGCTCGCCAAGAAGCGCCACATCGCCGCCAAGCTGCTGCTGGAGCCGGACCATCGCGTGCTGGACATCGGCTGCGGCTGGGGCGGGCTGGCGCTGTACCTCACCGGGGTGGCCGGCGTCGCCGAGGTGTTGGGCGTTACCTTGTCCGAGGAGCAGATCGTCCGCGCGCGGAGCCGGGCGCAGGCGGCCGGGCTGGCGGACCGGGCGCGGTTCGCCCTGACCGACTATCGCGCGGTCGAGGGCCTGTTCGACCGCATCGTCTCGGTCGGCATGTTCGAGCATGTGGGCCTGGGCAATTACGAGACCTTCTTCCAGACCTGCCGTGAGCGCCTGGCCGACGATGGGGTGATGCTGCTGCACACCATCGGTTGTTCGGATGAGCCCAGCGTCACCAATCCCTGGATCACCCGCTACATTTTCCCGGGCGGTCACCTGCCGTCTCTGTCCGACATCCTCAAGGCGGTCGAGCGCGCGGGCCTGGTCGTCGCCGATATCGAGGTGCTGCGGCTGCACTACGCCGAGACCTTGCGGGCCTGGCGCACGGCTTTCATGGCTCGCCGCGAGGAGGCCGTGGCGATGTTCGACGAGCGCTTCTGCCGGATGTGGGAATACTATTTGGCGATGTCGGAAACGGCCTTTCGTTTCGAACAGGTCGTGGTTTTCCAACTGCAGCTGGTCCGGCGGCAGGACGGCGTGCCGCCGACGCGCGACTATCTCGCCGCCGCCGAAGCTGACTTGCGGGCTCGGGAGAACGCGATCTCGATTGGCGATCGGTAATCTGGCGCCCATCGCCTTGAAGACGCGGCCGGGCAGGGTGACCGCCAAGGAACTGGAGAAGGAAGCTGGCTGCAGCGGCCTGCGCTACAGCTTCGACATCGTCGCCGGCGGCAAGACCTACGAGGTCGGGATCGACGCGGCCGAGGGAAAGAACCCCAACTAGGCGATTTCCTCTCCCGGCAAATCCAGGCAGGTTGGCCGCATGAAACTGTTGTTGGTCGAGGACGACAAGGAAGCCGCGGCCTACGTCAAGCGGGCCCTGTCGGAGGTCGGTCATATGGTCGACTACGCCGCGAGCGGCCGCGAGGGCCTGATGCTGGCGGCCGCCGAAGCCTATGATGTCATCGTGCTGGACCGCATGCTGCCCCAGATCGACGGCCTGGCGATCCTGCGGACGATCCGCGTTTCGGGGGTCAAGACGCCGGTTCTGCTGCTGACCGCCCTGGGCGGCATCGACGACCGGGTGGAGGGCCTGGAGGCGGGCGGCGACGACTATCTGGTCAAGCCGTTCGCCTTCGCCGAGCTGCAGGCCCGGGTCAACGCCCTGGCGCGCCGACCGCCGCCGCAGGAAGTTGCGACAAGCCTGCGGGTGTCGGACCTGACGCTGGATCTGCTCAAGCGCGCCGTCACGCGGGCCGGCGCCCGGATAGAGCTGCAGCCGCGGGAATTCCAACTGCTGGAATATCTGATGCGCCACGCCGGCCGGGTCGTGACCCGCACCATGCTGCTGGAAAGCGTCTGGGATTTCCATTTCGATCCCAAGACCAACATCGTCGAGACCCACATGAGCCGGCTGCGGTCCAAGGTCGATCGCGGCCAGCGCCATGAGCTGATCCATACGGTGCGCGGCGCGGGCTATTGCCTGCGCGAGCCGGACTAGATGTTCCGCTCGACCAGCCTGCGCCTGGCGGCCCTCTACACCGCCGTCTTCGCGCTGTCGGTGGTGGCGCTGGGGGCGATCACCCTGCTGACGACGCGTGGCGCGCTGTCCGAACAGTTCAACGCCCGCATTCAGTCCGAATCCGTGGCCCTGACGCAGGAGTTCTACAGCGAGGGTCTGGACGGTGTCGTCCAGGCCGTTCGTGAACGCGACCGCACGCCCGGCGCGCTGGACTACGGCTTGGTGGGTCCTGACCGAAGGCCGGTGGCCGGCCGTCTGGCGGTCAGCGGCGCGGCGCCCGGCTGGTCCACGGTGCAGACCATCCAGCGCGACGGCGAGGTCGAGCCGATCCGGGTGCTGGCCGTGGCGCTGCCCGGCGGCTATCGCCTGCTGGTCGGGGACGACCAGGAGCGGATCGAGGCGCTGGACGGCGCGGTGCTGCGCGGCTTCGGCTGGGCGTTCGCGGGCGTGGTGATCCTTGGCGTGGCCGGCGGCTTCGCGCTGAGCCGCGACGTCCACCGGCGATTGGCGGCGATTTCCGGCACGGCCGAGGCGATCATCGACGGCGACCTGAGCCGCCGCGTGCCGATGCGGGGATCGCAGGACGACCTGGACCGACTGGCCGAGACCATCAACCGCATGCTCGACCGGATCACCGGCCTGATGGAGAGCCTGCGCCAGGTGTCCAACGACATCGCCCACGACCTGCGCACGCCCCTGACCCGACTTCGCCAGCGGCTGGAGGCGGGGCTGGCCCGCGAGGGCGAGCGAGGCGAGGCGATCGAGGGCGCGCTGGGCGACCTGGACACTATCCTCGACACGTTCGCGGCTCTGCTTCGCATCGCCCAGATCGAGGGCGGCGCCCGACGCGCGGCCTTCCGCGCCACCGACCTGACCCAACTGGCTCGCACGGTCGTCGACGCCTTCGCTCCTTCTGCCGAGGATGCACGCCAGACCTTGCGGCTGGAGGGCGAACTGGAACTGGTCGTCGACGGCGACCCGGAGCTCCTGACCCAGATGCTGGTCAACCTGGTCGAGAACGCTCTGCGCCATGCGGGCGAGGGGGCAGCCATCCGGGTTGGGGTCGGCCGCGTGGACGGCGCGCCTGCCCTCCGGGTGGCCGATGACGGGCCCGGCGTGCCGGCGGTGGAGCGTGAGAAGTTGTTCGATCGTTTCTATCGCCTGGAGCGCAGCCGCTCGGCGCCCGGCAGCGGCCTGGGCCTGGCTCTGGTGGCCGCCGTGGCCCGTTTGCATGGCGCGGAGGTGCGGCTGCACGACGCCCAGCCAGGTTTGGAAGCGCGGGTCAGCTTCCCCGGTTCGTGAGAAGAAGCATCACCAGGTTGGGAATTCGCAATCTGCCCGCCATGACGTCGTCAGCTCGCCGCCGCTAAGCCGGATCCGCTCAGGAGTTCGCATGCCCGCCGTCCGCCTCGCCGCCGTCACCCCCGCGTTCGTCGGCGTCGCCCTATTGCTGGCGGCCTGCACGTCCTATGTCGCGGGCCCCGTTCACCTCGAAGCCTATCCCGCCGCGCTGGAAGCCCGCCGGCTTGATGTGAAGCCGGCCGGCGCGACCTGGACCGGCGGCGACCTCCTGGCCGCCGCGTTGGCGCGCAACGCCTCTGTCGCCGAGGCCGCCGCCAAGTATCGAACGGCCGTTGCGGCGGCGAAGACTTCGCGGGTCGCGCCCAGCATGACCCTGACGCTCACGGCCGAATACGCCAAGAGCGAGCCGAAGCAGTGGCTATATGGCGTCGGCTCAGACATCCCGCTGGACATCGGCCCGCGGCGCGGCGAACGGCTCAACGCCGCCGACCTGGCCGCCGCGCAAGCGCTCTACGACTATGGCGAGGCGGTGTGGACTGTCCGCACCGCCTTGACGCGGGCTCGGGCCGATCGCCTGTCGGCCGACGCCGAGATGGCACTGGCCCAGCGTCTCGAGACTATTCGCCAGGCGCGCGCCGATCGCCTCGATCGCCGGGTCGCGGCCGGTGAGGACGACCGCAGCCTGGCGCTGGTCGCCCGGACCGATCTGGCCGTGGCTCACCGCCGCGTCGCCGGCGCCCACGCCCGCCGAGTCCAGGCCGACGCCGCTTTGGCCCAGGCGCTGGGCGTGCCGACCGCCGCCGTCGCCGATCTGTCGCTGACCCCGGTCGCACCGCCGCCGCAGGGGCTGGATGTGACCCAGGCGCGCCGCGACGCCGCCCTGACCCGGCGCGATGTCCTCAAGGCCGTGGTCGACTACGACCTGGCCGAAAGCGCGCTGCGGCTTGAGGTCGCCAGGCAGTATCCCGAAATCCACGTGGGGCCGGGCTACAACTACGATCACGGCGTCACCAAGCTGCCCTTCAACCTGGGCCTGGTGCTGCCGCCGATGGACCTGAACCGCGCCGCGATCGCCCAGGCCGAGGCCAAGCGGGGCGAGGCGGGGCGCTCGCTGGAGGCGGTTCAGGCGGCCGCCCTGGGCGCGGTGGACCAGGCTTGGTCGGCCCTGGGCGCGGCGCGGATCACCGAGGCCTCGACCCGCGAGCGCGATCTGCCCATCGCCCGACGCCTGGCCGAGGCCACCGCCCGCAGCGCCAAGGCTGGCGAGGCCGACCGCGTCGACGACCTGGGCGCCCAGGCGACCCTGATCGAGGCCGAACTGGCGGTGCTCGACGCGCGCCGCGCCGCCGCCACCGCCGGCGTCGACCTGGAGGACGCCCTACGCGTCCCGTTCGATCCGGCCGAGACCGCCCTGCTGCAGAACGCGTCCCGCGCGCTTGGAGGCCAACAATGAACAAGCTCGCAGTATTCGCCCTCATCGCCGGCGTGAACTGGGCCGGCGTCGTCCAGGCGGCTGAGGTCCAGGTCGATGCAGCCACCCAGAAGCGGCTCGGCGTCACGACCGCGCCCCTGACGGCCGCCCGGCGCCAGGTCGCGGCGACCGGCTTCGCCCGGGTGGTGGACCCGGTGCCTTTGGCCACCCTGGACAGCGATCTCGTCACCGCCGCCACGGCCGCCGCCGCCTCGCGCGCTGAGGCCGCGCGGACCAAGGTCCTGGCCGCCGCCGACGCCACCGTCTCGCTGAAGGTCGCCCAGGCCGCTCAGGCCCAGGCCAGCGCCGACGCCGCCAAGCTGGTGCTGCTGCGCCGCCGCGTCGGTCTGGAATGGGGCCCGGCCTTCGCCAATGACGCCAGCCGCTCGCGGCTGATCGCCGAACTCGTCGCGGGACGGACCGTGCTTGTGCGAATCGACGCTCCGGCAGGGACCGGCGGGGCCCACGGCGCGCGGATGCAACTGAGCGGCGGCGAGACTGTCGATGTCGCGATCCTCGGGGTCGCCCGGACGGCCGACCCGCGCGTTCAGACCGGCGGGCTGATCGGCGTCGTCCGAGGCCCGGTCGCGACGCGGCTGGGCGTCGGCATGTCGGCGCCGGTCATGCTGTCGGGCGCGGCCGGCGGGACAGAGGTGCTGGTTCCCCGCTCGGCCCTGATCCGCACGGCGGGCCAGACCTTCGCCTATGTCCGCAAGGACGCCACCCATTTCGAGCGGCGGGCGCTGGTCGCCCCGACCTCGCAGCCGGAGGGCCTGTTCTCGGCCGGCGGCTTCGCGCCGGGCGAGCCGGTGGTGGTTTCCGGAGCCTCGGCCCTGCTGGCCGCCGAGACCGCGCCCAAGGCCGAGGACTAGGCCATGCTGAGCGCCATTGTCCGCTGGTCGCTGGCCCGGCCGCGCCTGGTCGCCGTCGCCGCCCTGCTGCTCTTCCTCTACGGCTGCATCGTCCTGGCCCATGCCAAGTTCGACGTCTTTCCGGAGTTCGTGCCGGCCCAGGCCGAGATCCAGACCGAGGCTCCCGGCCTGACCGCCGAGCAGGTCGAGCAACTGGTCACCCGGCCCGTCGAGCAGGCGGTCAACGGCGCGTCGGGCGTGGCCACGGTGCGCTCGGAATCGATCCAGGGCATCTCGATCGTCAGCGTCACCTTCGCGCAAGGGGCCGAGCCCTACCGCGCCCGTCAGGTGGTCGCCGAGGCGTTGGCCGAAGTGCAGGGCAATCTGCCGGCCGGCGTTCTGCCGCCCAAGGTCGCGCCCCTGACCTCCTCAACCATGGACCTGCTGAAAATCGGCTTCACCTCCGACAAGCTGACCCCCATGCAGCTGCGTGACCTGGTGCAGTGGACCGTGCGGCCCCGCCTGCTGGCCGCCGCCGGGGTGGCTCGCGCCACGGTCTATGGCGGCGAAGTGCGACGGTTCGAGGTGCGCGTCAGACCTGACGACCTGGCGGCGCGCGACCTGTCGCTGGCCGACATGGTGGCGGCGGTCAAGGCCTCGACCGGCGTCAGCGGCGGCGGCTTCATCGACACCCCCGAGCAGCGCATCCTGATCGATGCGCGCGGCCAGGCCATGAGCGCGGCCGACATCGCCGCCGCCCCGATCCCCCGCACCGCCGGCGGCGCGCCGGTGCGGGTGGGCGACGTGGCCGAGGTGGTCGACGCCCCGGCCCCGGACAATGGTACGGCGCTGATCATGGGCAAACCCGGCGTGCTGGTGAACCTGTCCAGCCAGTACGGGGCCAACACCCTGGACTCCACTCACGCGGTCGAGGCGGCCCTGGCCGAACTCAAGCCGGCTCTGGACGCCCAGGGCGTCAAGGTCGACGGCAACCTGCACCGGCCGGCCAACTTCATCGCCGCCGCGCTCGGCGGCATCGTCGACGACTTGGTGATCGGCACGGTGCTGATCGCCGTCGTCCTGCTGCTGTTCATGCGCAACCTGCGCACGGTGCTGGTGTCGTTCGTCTCGATCCCGCTGTCGCTGCTGACCGCGGTGATCGTGCTGGACGCCCTGGGCTGGACCATCAACACCATGACGCTGGGCGGCCTGGCCGTGGCCCTGGGGGTGGTAGTCGACGACGCGGTCATCGATGTGGAGAACATCGTCCGCCGTCTACGCTCGCGCCGCGACGAACCCGCCGCCGCCACGGTGCTGGCCGCGTCGCTGGAGGTGCGCGCCCCGGTGATCTACGCGACCCTGGTCGTGGCCCTGGTGCTGACCCCTGTGCTGATGCTGGGCGGGCTGCAGGGGGCGTTCTTCTCGCCCTTGGCGGCCTCGTTCATCCTGGCCACCGTCGCCTCCCTGGCCGTGGCCGTCGTCGTCACCCCGCCGCTGTGCCTGCTGCTGCTGTCCAACACCCGCCTGCCGGACGAGCCGGGCGCGATCCTGCGAGCCAAGGCCTGGCACGAGACCGTGCTGGTCCGCGCGGCCGGACGCCCGGTCCTGGCCGTGATCGGCGCGATCCTGGCGACGATCGTCACCATCGCCGGCCTGATGCTGTTCAATTCCGAGCTGCTGCCCAGCTTCCGCGAAGGCCACTTCGTGCTCGGTGTCGCCGGTCCGCCCGGCGCCTCCCTGATCGTGATGCGCAAGTACGGGGAGGGGATCACCCACGACCTGCTGGCCATCGACGGCATCCAGAGCGTCGAGCAGACGATCGGCCGCGCCTCGGGCGGCGAAGACACCTGGGGCACGGAACGCAGCGAGTTCCACGTCGAGCTGAAGCCCAAGCTGTCAGGCAAGGACCAGGACCGCATCCAGGAAGAGATCCACAAGACCCTGGACGCCTATCCCGGCCTTGAGACCGAGGTGCTGACCTTCCTGGGCGACCGGATCGGCGAGTCCCTGTCGGGCGAGACCGCGGCCCTGGCCGTCGGCGTCTACGGCGCCGATCTCGACACTCTGGACAAGACGGCCGCGCAGATCGCCGCCGTGATGGAGAAGGTCCCAGGCGCGGTCGATGTGAAGATCCAGACGCCACCCAGTACGCCGGTGGTCCGCGCCGATCTCGACCTGCCGGCCATGGCCCGCTACGGCCTGGCGCCGGCCGAGGTGCTGGACGCGGTGCAGACCGCCTATCAAGGCTCGGTCGCCGCCCAGGTCTATCAGGAGAGCCGCGCCCTCGATATCGCCGTGACCACCACACCCGACACCCGCCAGGACCCCGAGGCGGTGGGCGAGCTGCTGATCCGCTCGACCAGCGGCCAGGTCGTGCCGTTGAAGGCGGTGGCCCACGTCTATCTGACCGACGGCCGCACCAGCGTCTCGCACGAGGGCGGACGCCAGCGGCAGATGATCACCACCAATCCGCCGCCCAAGGACGCCGCCAAGGTGACCAAGGCCGTCCAGGCCTCCATCGCCCAGCAGGTCCATCTGCCGCCCGGCGTCTATGTCGACTATGTCGGAACGGCCGCCGGAACCCAGGCCGCTCAGCGCCAACTGCTGTTCAACGTCGCCATCGCCCTGGTCGCCGTGGTGGCCGTGCTGCTGATCACCTTCGGCGATGGCCGCGCGGTCTGCCTGATCCTGGCCTCGGCGCCCTTCGCGCTGGTCGGCGGCGTGGTCGCCGTGGCCCTGACCGGCGCCAGCCTGTCGCTGGGCTCGCTGGTCGGCTTCGTAACCTTGTTCGGCGTCGCGGCCCGCAACGCCATCCTGCTGGTCTCGCACCTGGATCACCTGATCACGGTCGAAGGCCACGACTGGTCGCTGTCCACCCTGGCCCAGGCGACCCGCGAGCGGGTGACGCCAATCCTGATGACCGCCCTGGTCACGGCGCTCGGCGTGCTGCCGCTGGCCATCCAGACCGGCCAGGCCGGCCGTGAAATACAGGGACCGATGGCCATCGTCATCCTGGGCGGCCTGATCACCTCGACCATCGCCAGCCTGATCGTCCTGCCGTCCCTGATCTGGCGCTACGGCCGCGCGCCGCGTCCGGTCGGCGCGGCGGAAGCCTTATAGTCCTCCTTCGTCGTCCGGCTCGTCTCAACAGGATTTCCCGATGAAAACCAAGCTCCTGGCCGCATCCGTCCTGGCCCTGATCACCGCGACTACCGCCCAGGCGGCCGCCCCGCCTGCGCCAATGAAGATCGTCGACCGCATCGCCGGTCCTGACGGCGGCTGGGACTACGCCAATTTCGACCCGGTTCACCGCCGTCTCTACGTGGCGCACGGCGCGGCGATCACCGCCATCGACGTCGACACGGGCAAGGTGACGCCGGCGCTGGTGGCCGCCCAGCGCGCGCACATCGCCCTGCCGCTACCCGGCGGTGACGAACTGCTGGTCACGAACGGCGGCGCGAACACCGCGACCCTCGTCGACGCCATGACCGGCGCGGTCCGCGCCACCGTCGCGACCGGCCAGAACCCGGACGCGGCGCTGTTCGACCCGGCCAGCGGCCTGGCCTTCGTGATGAACGGCCGCAGCGGCGACATCACCCTGATCGACGTCAAGGCCGCCAAGACGGTTGGCGCGATCCCGGTCGGCGGTAAGCTGGAATTCGGCGTCGCCGACGGCCACGGTCGCGTGTTCGTCAATGTCGAGGATAAGGGCGAGATCGCCGTCATCGACACGGCCAAGCGGAAGGTGATCGCCCATTGGGCCATGGCCGGCTGCGAGGAGCCCAGCGGTCTGGCCTACGCCGCCGACTCCAAGCTGCTGATCGCCGCATGCGCCAACGGCAAGGCCGAGGTGGTGTCGTCGACCTCCGGCAAAGTGGTGGCCAGTCTGCCGGTCGGCGAGGACCCTGATGCCGCCATCTATGACCCCGAGCGACACTTGGCCTATGTGCCCAGCGGCGGGGAGGGGACCTTGACGGTGATCTCGGTCGGCGCTCCCAAGGGCTTGGCCGTGCTCCAGACCCTCAAGACCCAATTGGGCGCCCGCACTGGAGCCGTCGATCCAAAAACCGGAAAGGTCTACCTGCCTTCGGCCGAATACGATTCCCCGGCTCAGGCCGGCGGCCGTCCAAGGATAAAATCGGGCAGCTTCGCGGTTCTCGTTGTCGGGCGCTGAGGTCGCGACATTATCGCTACGACCGCGGGGCGACTGGCACAGAACGCCGTCCGTCGCCGGCGGCGGCGCCATATCAACCAGCGTCGTCACGCTCCCAATTGAATGGCGAATGCCTGATCTCGGATGAGGTGCAAGAGTCAGCATCTGACTCTTAGGCGACGTTGGGAAGGTCTGCTTCCTGCGGTGGCCCTGCGCCGTCGGCCCAGGCCCGGGTCTGGCTCTTAGCGGCCGTTCAGACTGTCCGCTTCGGCTAAGCCGCCCACACGGCTCGTGGCGGTCGCGCCAGCCAAAGCGCACGCGCTCAAGACCGACCCAAGGGTTTAGCTAGGTTCCGATCTAGCTTAGCGCCCGCACAAAAGCTAGAGTTTGGAGCCGCCACGCTAGCCTTCACACCGTCACAGGAAAGCTCTTTGTCCTACTTCGTCATTGGCGATAATGGTGAGACCTTAGACACCACAATAAGTCTCGACGGTGGGGAACTCATCTTTCACAGCCGAGGGGGTGTGCGGGGTCGCTCCGACTCGCGAAACCTTGATTACGGTGTTGGATTACGGATGCTGCTCCAACGTATTCAGGGCTCCAGCCTAAGGCTCGGTGGGGCTTGGCTTGATAGCCGCGACACGCGGATGGCAACGCGCGATCAACGGAGAATCCTCTTTGACGACGAGGGTGGCCGGGACGTCACGGATCAGTTTCGCCTTATGTCTGATCGCATGCAATCTTACGGGCGACCGGCCGGAGCACCACGGGGCGGAAGTCGGGTCAAGCGGGTGCGGCTGGCCTTAGCGGGGCCCGTTGGGTTTGACGTCTTCCTGGGTCGGCTCGGTATAGTTCCGAAGACACCGGGCTCTATGCAGCTAGATGGCGCATCGATTGTCGGTAGCTCTCAAGACCCCGATGATAGCTGGCTTTGGATTGAAGGGCGTCCCGCGCTTGTTATGCATCTGAGGCGCGAACGCGCGCCTGGTCTCGTGATGGCCAAACGCGAAGCTTTCATCCGAGAGTTCGGCCGGCTCAGGTGTGAACGTTGTGGGCTGGACCCAGCGGCGCAATATGGTGAAGAGTTCGGCGCATCTTGCATCGAGGTTCACCATTCCACCCGGCATCTGAGCGAGATGGAGGCCGGACATGAAACACGGCTGGATGACCTTCAGTGTCTTTGCGCGAACTGCCACCGCGTCGTCCATGCGATGCTTCGTGCCGGCATGGCCCGGAACAAATTGCTCGAGTTTATCGCCCAGCCCTGCTAACTCACGCTGATTCGGAGCTACAATGTCGAATCAGACCGTCGCCAGTCTATTCTCGGGAATCGGCGGATTTGAAGCCGGGTTCGCTCATGCTGGCCTGCATACGACATTGATGTGCGAAAAGGATCCATCAGCTCAAGCGGTCCTGCGCGCCCACTATCCAGACATTGATCTCGTTGAAGACATCACTGAGATGAAGTCTTTGCCAGACTGCGACGTGGTAGTGGGCGGATGGCCTTGCCAGGACCTCAGCCAGGCGGGGCGGCTGGCCGGATTGGGTGGAAGCCAGTCCGGGCTTGTCTCGCATATTTTTCGGTTGATTGATGCTTCACCAAAGAAGCCGAATACTATCGTCCTTGAGAACGTCGCCTTCGCCCTCAATCTCGAAAAGGGCAAGGCGATCCAGTACGTGACCGATGAACTGGCCGTCAGGGGATACCAGTGGGCCTATCGAGTACTCGATACGCGTGAGTTTGGACTTCCCCATCGACGCCGGCGTGTCTTCATCGTCGCGATGCTGAACGGCGAGCCGACGGATTGTCTGTTCGGAGGCATCGACAGCTCGATCACGAAAGAGAATGACCCGACGGATGTAGGCTTCTATTGGACCGAGGGTAACCGTGGCGTTGGCTGGACCGTGGATGCTGTGCCGCCGCTGAAGGGCGGCTCGGGACTGAGCATTCCCTCGCCGCCCGCGATCTGGAACCTCGCCACGGGCGCGTTCAAAACGCCGGGCATCGAAGACGCTGAACGCTTGCAGGGGTTCACAGTTGGATGGACCGCCGCAGCGCGTGACGTCGCGAAAGCCGATCGGCTGCGTTGGCGGCTTGTCGGCAACGCCGTCAGCGTACCCGTTTCGACCTGGCTCGCAGATCGACTAGTGTCCTCTGAAAGCCGCGCACCCGCCTTCCAGGAAATGGGCACAGTCACACGCTGCCAACACAATGCGGCTTGGGGCGGGCCGGGGGAGGTGGCGCGGTATCTGCCGTCGGTTCACGAGGGGCCGAGCCAGAAGCAGCGGATGAGCGTCGAAAGCTTTCAGCTCGCCGGTGCGAAGGACCTTTCCATCCGGGCGGCGGAAGGGTTTCTCAGGCGCTATATGAAGAGCAATCTCAAAAAGAACCTTGTGTTCGCTCAAGCGCTCACGACGCACTGCCGTTTGTCGGAAATTCCGGCTTAAGCGCGACTAAACTGTCGGCGCGCGTGGTAGACAACTCTTCGCCGCGCGAGCAACGAGTTTGCTTGCAGTTTTTGCCTCAACCGTTGAATGTGCGCATTGGTTCGTGGGGGGCCACGGTTGTTGGGGCAGTACACTTGTCGTCGCTGCTGAGTTCCGCAGTGAATGGGGTGCTGACTTCCAGCCAATGGGAAGCCAACCTCGTCGCTCACTATCTGAGGTCTGACGGCCCCTCCGGTGGCGGTCCTCTAACCTTTATCGATGCGACTCCGGCGGAGCTCGCGATCGCCAGCCAGGTCGAAGGCCTGGACGATGTCGCTGCCCAGAAAGCGTTTCTTGAGCACTTCAGGAGGCGGGACATCGCGGACTGGTTATCGGGCCATAATTGGGCGCCGACAACGGACGCCATCCTCCCGGGCTATTTCAGGTATCTGGTCCTTACGGCGCTCGTTTCTGCGACCGACTCGGGCGCGGGCGAAACGCAAAACTTCCGAATCCGGCTCGGCGAGCTTCTTCGGATGGATGAGCCATTCACCTCCGTAGCCGGTGTGAATGCGCTTTGGTGCTCATTGGCAGCCTGGTGCGACCGCAAACGTCTAGCGGGCCAGCCGTATCGTCGAGTTCAACTGCCCTCGCCCGGTACCGCCACCCTTATCGGCCGAGCGGTCAAGATCGCCTTTCCGTCCTGGAGCGATCGGAGCGCGCTGACGCAGGCGTTGCGCGGCATTCCCGTCGCAGTTCGGCGATCCCCATCTCGACTTGTCCAGGAGCTCGCGCGGCCTCGTTATGCCTTCGCGCTCTCCCCCGCTGTCGCGACCGCGTTTCGTGATTTCGAACGAGCACTCCGAGATCGCAGACACATGTTGCTGGGACATCGGTTCTGGCGGCTAGTTGAGAGCATCGACGCTCGACTGGCCCAGGTCGAAGAAGGTGGCCGAAACGCCCGTTGGAGATTGGAACTGCGCTTCGGCGGCTACGAGCTCGACATCGTGCGAGCTTCGCTCTTCCGCGCTGAAGGGGTCCGGACCGGGGTTGTTGCCTGGGAGGGAGCGTTGCAGGAGCTGGAGACGCTACCGCGAACAGCTCTGCCAATGACTCTAGCGACGGCCCTCGATCAAGGCGTGCTCATCGCAAATGAAACGCCTGGCCTGGTATGGACGGTGGCCGACGAAGGTCCGTCACCGGACTCGACTGCGATTGTTCTGTCTCGTAGGGGGAGCGTCGTTTCGACCTCGTCGCTAAATACGGCCTGGCGAGCACTTGAGGGCGATTGGTCTGCGTCCACCCGCCTCAGCGAAAGCGACCTTGCGGGACTTCGACGGCAACTGGGCCTCGCGCTACCGGAAGCGATGCGTTTGGCCGACCTGTCTTTCGACGGGGGAATACGAACAGACCGGACAAGTTGGTTGGGCCGTCCGGGCTTCCTTCCCCTAGTTCAGGCGTCTGCGTCGAGCCAGCTCTCGCTGCAGCCTGTCGCGGGTGCGGTAGGCGTGCTCGGCCTAGAGCAACGTGGAAGCCAATGGAAGCTCTTGGCGGACCGGCCGCTGGCCGGCCGGTGGCGTGTGGTTGCATCTGAAAGTGGCGCTGAAACCGAGAAGGTTATCTGCTTTGACCACGATGCGCGGGAGCACTGGGACTTCCCCGACATTTTGTCATCGCTTGAGTTGGAGCGTGAAGCGGCGGGAGCGCCCCGGCCTCGTCAGGCCGCTAGGACGCGACCGTGCACATCGGGGCATTTGCCGCCGGCCCTGGATCACGCTCTTGAGGCCGTCTACGCCGGCCCGGCGAGAGGCTGGTCGGAAGGTCATCTAGTTCGAGCCCTGATGCCGGCGATGCCGCACGATCATTTTGTATGGGACTTCGTCAGGGCGCTCGCGGAAGCCGAATGGCTTGATCCGTTCGTTCTGAGGTCTTGGCGCGCTAGAATTTGGCGGCTGAGACCACCATCCCTTCGGCAAGGCGAATCTGGCTGGATCACTGCTGCCGGAGCGATTGGGGCGATGCCCAGAAGGCGCCTGGGTGATGCCGTAGCGGCCTTGGGTGGCGAGGTCCGCGTGGTGATGGGGGGCTCTGCCTGGGCGCCGCCGATCCTGCAAATCGAAGGCGTGGACATCCACCAACTCGCCGAAGTGATGAACTGGCCGATATCGCAAGAGCCCTTTATGCGGTTCGAGCCGGCCCCCCGATGCTGGCCGTTGGAGGCGCGGTCAGGTCAGGGGCGTCAGCTGCATGCCATCTGGTCTTTCGAGGCCGGACTCTTCCTTCCACCGATCGGCGATCCCTCCAATCAGTCCGTGAGGTTGGAGAGGTTGGTGCGAGAGCGTGGTGACGATCGAGACGTCTATCGTGTGGTCGATCGCGACAACGCCTTCATCACCGCATCGCGCACAGTAGCGATCTTGGAGGCCCACCGTCTCAAGCGTCGACCACTCTTCAGATGGGAAGGTGGTCAGCTTCGACGCCTGACCAGGTCGGGCCACCTTCCGCTGGAAATGGCCCGTGCACTTGCACGTGCCTCGGGGGCGGCTTCAGGGCCCGTAGCCGCGGCGGACGGTGTGTGGTCGTACCACTATCCCGCCGACATAAGAGACGCTGAACAGATCGCGCGATGCCTCGGATCGGCAGTCGATTTGGGCGGTGCGCGGCGGACAGATCCTCTTCGTGACGTGGTGGCGGCTAGGCGAAGCGGCAGCCGTAGGACCTGGATCGATCAACGAATAGCAGGAGGGTCGATGTGAGCCAGCCGATGTACCTCGGGCGCCCGGCCTACGAACCCAAACCCCATTCAAGGCTGGACCCAATCGCCGCAGTCAACGAGGGCGCCTGGTATGTCTATCGGGAATGGACGAACGCCCTGCCCACGGAAGGTCGGGCCTTCGCGCCGCGCTTACCTGGGCTCTCCGTGCGCTGCCTCGTCGCCTTCAGCGTTGAGCCGAACACCGTTGGAGAGAAGGATCAGTTCATCGTCGCTAATCCTACGCCGGTTAGTGAGGTGCTGGACTATCGTCTCGCGGGCGTCGAGATCGCTAGGCGACAGCTCGTCGAAGATGGCCTGCTGGATCTGCTATACGGCTCGCAATCCGTCGTCGTCGCGCTTCCCAATCAGCTCTGCGTCGAGGTGCCTCTAAGTCGACACCCGTCGACGGGCGCTTGGGTCGCGAAGATCGACGGACTCGACCACCTTCAGACCTATGTGTTGGATGAGCGGCTCTTCGATGGCGATCAAATCGAGGGCCGTTGGCTAGCCGTTCCCGACCTCACGGTCGGCGCCCCAGCGGGTCAGGTGAACTGGTGCCGTGACGCTGACTTTCTTGAATCTGTGCTCAAACGTTTGCGAAAGTCCACGCAGCAAGGTTCGGGCTCTCTGTCGCGATCGCAGATCCAGCAGATTGTCGGCCAGCTTGACCGATCAGGCTTGTTGCCGGCGGCCGGAGCAGACCTCGAATCCTATCGCTCAAGGCTGCAGAATTTTAGCCAGGCGCTGACGGCGAACCTGGGCGCGGTTGATGACATTGTCACCACTCTCAGCACGCAGCCTTCGGTGGAGCAAGCTCTTGAGGCTTACGTCGCGGAGCGAAAGGGAGCGCTGGAAAGGGAGCTCCGGACGACGCTCGAAGACGCTTACCTACAAGATCTCCACGCCAGCTTTGCCGGCCTCAACGAAGATCGCGACCGACTCGCCGCGGAGGTCGACGATCTCAAATCGAATCTGGAAGCACAGCGATCTCAGCTGAACCAAGAACGCTTAGAGCTAGTGGACGCGCGAGGCGCGCTGTCAACCGACCTGCGCACCCTGTTGTCCGAGTTCGATGACGTGCCTCTGCTTGAGGATAAGGACATCGCCGCCTTGGGCGGGCTGCTCGCGAAACGGCTGGGCGACGCCGGAGAGAGTTTCACGGTAGCGTTGGCCGGGGCGCCGCCTTGGAGCGCTCCACGAGGGAAGGGAGCTCAGTCGCGCCCTTGGAGCGACCTTGATGATGTCTTGGGCCGGAGCGCTCGTCGGTGGAACTACTCGGCTGAAGATCTCAGACTGGCAGACGTCGCAGTCCGCAGCGGAGCGATCGTCGTCCTGCCTGAAGGCCTCGCAGGGGACTTCGTGACCTGCTACGCGGAGGCCGTCGCTGGAGGCGAGGTCAGCCGACACGTCCTTGATCCCTCAGTTATATCCGTTGATGACCTGTGGAGACTCCCGGGGTCTGGTCGGTTCGGAGCTTTTGCTAAAGCCTGGTCCAGAGCGAAGCTTGATCCCAAGCGCCTTCAGATCCTACTTCTCGACGGCCTGCACAGAACGCCGTCATCGCTCTGGATGCCGACGCTCCTGGACGTCATCCAAGATGCCCGTCGACCGCCTAACCTCTTGGTGTTCGTCGCTGTCGGCAGCCCACCTGTCGATCCAGAAAGGGCTTGGCCTATCGGCGGTGGAGCGGTGACGGTGCTGTCGCCTTCCATCGGCTCAGGCACCTCTGCAGCGGTCTTGGCGAACATTGCCAGAAGCGACTGGTCGGTGACGGTATTCGATGCGTCCGACGCGCCTGAGCCGACGTTGGCGTCAATGATGTCGGCAATCACCGAGTTGGAAGACGTCGTTTCAGCCGAACGACTCCGAATGGCCTGCGAACAATTCCGGGCGGCCTGGGCCTTTGGACCAGAGCAGGCGATGCAACTGGCGCGAACCCTGAATGGGGTCGGACAGGTCCAGTCCGCCGGTCTGTCGGCCGGCAACGCTTGGGTCATGAGCCAAACACCACACCGCGATCAATAGGAACAGAGCCAATGTTGGATCCGCTCGGCGGCTTTGAACGTCTTCGCGAGCTTTATATCTCCTATTTGGACACCGCATTCCGGGTCCGTCGGCCTGAACTTGCGGATCGTCGCCGTGAACTGCTTCGCTCGGCCGGGACTCTTGCGACACCACCATTTATCGAGCCAGTCGCTCGCTATCGGTCGGCCCCCCAGGCCTTGGCGGACTTTGTCGAGGACTCCGACGGCAATCCCCTTTCGAGCTTCTCCAAAGATGCGCGCCGCGCCTTCGCGGAGCTCGCCGTTTCGGGCCTATTTCCGGGCAAGGCGGGGGACGAGCACGTAAGTCGGCGAGAGCTTTTCAAGCCTTACCAGCATCAGGTCGACATGCTCCGTCGCGGCGTGAAAGCCGGCCGACCCGGGATCGTCACTTCAGGCACCGGCTCGGGTAAAACCGAGTCCTTCATGCTGCCGATCATGGCGGCCATGGCTGCGGAGGCCGTGCGCTGGCCTGCGCCCGGCGTCGGCTATCTGCAAGGGGAGTGGTGGCGGACCACCCCCGATCGATTCCAGGTTCACCGCGCGGCGGAGCACCCCGAGCGACCCAAGGCGCTCCGCGCGTTGGTTTTGTATCCGATGAATGCATTGGTCGAAGATCAGCTTGCAAGGCTGAGAAAAGCATTCGATTCCGCCGAGGCTCAGGAAGTGATGGACCGTCGGTTCAACGGTAACCGACTGTTCTTCGCGCGCTACACGAGTGCATCGCCCGTCGCCGGTTTTCTTCGTCACCCACGAAGAGGAGACCAGCGCAATGAAAAGGATGGGGCCGCACGCCGGGTCAAACGTGTCGCCGACGCCATCCAGACTTTCCAGAAGGATCAGGAGCTCGCCCGCTCGCACGATAAGCTTCACTCGACCGATGATCCGACCCGGTTCCTGTTTCCGTCGACGGATGGCGCTGAGCTGATCGCCCGTTGGGACGTGCAGGCGACTCCGCCTGACCTTCTGGTCACCAATGTGTCCATGCTGGGTGCGATGCTATCGAGGGAGATTGAGCAGACCGTTTTCGATCAGACCCGGTCCTGGCTTGAGGCAGATCCAGACGCATACTTCTACCTGGTCCTAGACGAGCTACACTTAGTTCGAGGATCGTCGGGCACGGAAGTCGCTGGGCTTGTCCGCGCGCTTGTTCACAGGCTCGGCCTCGATAAGCCCGAAACTCGGCACAAGCTTCGGATTCTTGCTTCCAGCGCCTCGCTTCCGCTCGACGGAGATGATCGCGAGCGGAGCCTTACCTACCTCCATGACTTCTTCGGCCCCATGGGGACCTATGAAGGCCTTGGTCACGCCGGTGTCGACGATCGCGAGGGATGGGCCGCCGCCATCGTCAAGGGTGAGCCGGTGGTCGAGCCTTCGAAGGCGACATTGCCGATCGCCTCTCAACCGTTCGTCGATCTGGTCGATCTTCTTTCCGTGGACCAGGAGTTTGTTGGCAAGGTTCAACGAAGTGATGCTCTGGACGCGGCCATTGTCGCCTGTGGGAACGCGCTGGCGATCACACCGGCGAAGGATGACGTTCCGCTCAAGGTGAAGGCGTCAATCGAAGCCGCGGCGGCGACACTTGCCCGCGGTTGCCGGCCCGATGACCAAGGCGAGATGCGGGCGACCGCGGCCGATGTCGTGGCGCGGCGGCTATTCGGGCCGAGTGCGCTTGGCGAGAAGGCGCTGCGAGGTCTGACGCTGCTTCGGGGTCTCGGTGAAAAGTCGAAGGGTCTTTATGGCGAGACAGTAAGTGACACGACGACGGCCTTCCGCGAACACATCTTCATTCGAAGCGTCGAAGGTCTATTCGCGACGCCGGTGTTGACCGGTTCAGGCACCATCGAATTCGAAGGACTGACGGTCGACCGCGGGACGACCTCCACCAAGGGGCTGGGCGAGGCTCGTCGCGTGTTCGAACTCGTCTACTGCGAAGCCTGCGGAGAGGAGTTTATCGGCGGGCGACGCGGGGAGAATCCAGCGGGACCAGGGCTGCCAGTTGAACTGTTGCCCGCTTCGCCGGATCTGGAGTCCCTCCCCGAGACGGGCGGCGACGGCAACTACGAGGATCTTTCCTACGAAGATTTTGCGATCTTCTGGCCCTCGCGCAAATCAGCGAAGCGGGGCGACAACGCCTCAGAGTCCTGGGTCGAGACCGTTTTGGACACGCGGAACGGCGTTGTCAGCGGGGAGGGCGCGGGAGAGCCCCAGCGCATCGAAGGTCAGCTGTTCAATCTACCGCGCCGCGCCGGCAGTCGTGAACTCAAGCGGCCGGGAACAGCCGGCCCGAACTGCTGTCCAGCATGCGGCGCGGACTACGCCGGACGGAGTCCGAAGTTCAGGCAGTCGCCGATCCGAAACTTCCGGACGGGCTTTGCAAAGAGTTCTCAACTGGTGGCCACCGAGGTGTTCGAGCTGCTACATGCTGGCGGCGATGAGGCGAAAGCCGTCGTGTTCTCCGACAGCCGTCAGGATGCATCGAGGGCCGCGCTCGATATCGAGAGACGACACCACCAGGACAGCCTCCGGCAGCTTTTGCTCGAAGGTTTGCGGGAGATCGCGGCCCAGCCCAGGGAGTCGATGGATGATCTCAACATCGCCCGATTGAAGGCCCTTGAAGACGGCGACGAAGATGCACTCGCGCGGTTGACGTCACGCGTCCAGGAACTGAAATCCTTGGGAGATCCGGACAGGATCCCGCTGTCGGCAGTCATCGAGATGCCGCCACAGAGCGGCAAGGCTCCCAAGGCGATGACGAGCGGTTTGCTCACCCGCATGGTCAAGCTCGGCGTCCATCCGACCGATGACGTCGGGATCGCACCGATTCCGGCCTCCGTACCTCCAGGGCAAACCGCTAGCCAGTTCCAGTGGCAAAGACTGTTCAAGACCGTGGACGGCCGCACTGAATGGATTTCAGACGGTGACCAGGTCGCGATCGCCGACGCGCGAATGGCGGTCGTGAAGGAGCAGCGGCCGCTCGTCGACGAGGTGCTGTTCTCGAAGACTTACTTCGCGCTGGAGGAGACGGGGCTCGGCTATCCATCTCTCTTCACGAAAGCCGGCGACGACGCCGACCGAATGGACGCCTACCTCAGGGTCTTCGCCGATGCCTACCGCGTGCTGGGCAATAAGTGGGTCGATCGGAACGACCGAAAAAAGGATTGGATTGACGCCTTTACGGTTGGCTCGTCCAGGCTGAAGGAGTTCGCTGAAGCGAGCTCTGGCGGGGATTTCAGAACAGAGTTGGACATGGTCCTGTCTCGACTCGGCGCCTTGGGGCATTCGAACGGCTTCATCGAACCGGACCGCCTTAGCGTACGATTGGTCAAACCCGATCACCCGTATTTCGAGTGCGGCAACTGTTCGCGGGCCCATCTTCACCGAGGGACGGGCGTCTGCACGCGTTGCCAGACCGCTCTGCCTGCAACACCAACAGGCCCGGTCGCTGACCTACGCAAACGAAACATTCTCGCGAACCGTGTCGAACGAACCGAGAGGGACGGTCAGGGTGCCTTCCGGCTTCGCTGCGAAGAACTTACTGGGCAGACCCGGTCGCCGGCGGAGCGGCTCCGCCGGTTCCGTGGGATCTTTGTCGAAGAGCCGGGAGACAAGGACTCGGAGCTTGAGAAGCTCGCCAATGAAATCGACATGCTGTCGGTGACAACAACCATGGAAGTCGGCATCGATATCGGCGCATTGCAGGCCGTCTATCAAGCCAATATGCCGCCTCAACGCTTCAACTATCAGCAGCGTGTCGGCCGTGCCGGTCGTCGCGGCCAGGCGTTTTCACTGGTGGCGACGCTCTGCAGGAGCCGCAGCCACGATCTTCACTACTTCGCCCATCCGGAAGCGATTACGGGCGATGCGCCGCCCCCGCCCTTCCTGACTACGGATCACCTCGCGATCCCCCTGAGGCTGCTGCGCAAGGTTTGGCTCACGTCCGCGTTCGCGCTTTTGCGAGATCAGTACGGCCAGTCTTGGGTGGGAGACGACACTAAGCCGGAGGTGCATGGCGAGTTCATGTCGTGCGTCGAGTTCTACGATGAGGACAAGGACTGGATCGACGACCTGTCCGAAGCGCTTCGCGCGACGGACGACACACGCCGGACCTTCGCGCGAGCACTTGGGCTTGGCCGTGTCGAGCGCGAGGGCGAACTCCTGTCGGCCTGCGATGTAGAGATTTTGACGGCGGAAATAGCATCGCGATCGGGGGCGGGGCGGACGCGAGACGAGAATTTGTCAAGCTTCCTCGCGGAACAAGGTTTGCTTCCAATGTATGGGATGCCGACCCGCGTCCGCGACCTCTATGTGGGCATCGAGCCCAATGACCTTGAGCAACCCGAGTGGGACACCATCGATCGGGAGATGGACCTGGCGATCTATGAGTTTGCGCCAGGCCGCTCTCTGGTGCGAGACAAGCGTCGTCATACTGCCATCGGCTTCACGCCGGCACTCGGACCCATCCTCGTCAACAAGGCGCCTAAGGCCCTTGTTCTGACGCCGAAAGGCGCTCGATGGTGGACCGACGACGCCTGGATCGCGACCTGTCCGAAATGCGGCGCGACGAATACATCGGAGTTGGCGGTCGTCGCGGCCCACGCGTGCGGCGATTGCGCCGCTGAGGTTGGGCCCGAAGCGTTCGAACTCTACCATCTGCCCGCCGCGTTCAGGACGACCTTCGCGCCGACGCCGGTCGATCAGGACGAAGACGGCGCCCAGACGATCTGGCGTGAGACTTCTAGCGAGATTGAAGATATCGCAGCAACCGTTCTGTCGACGGCGAACATGGCGTTCGCGACTGGCTCCGGCGCCCGCATCGTGCGGCGTAACCGAGGGCCAGTGGGAGAGAATGGACCGACAGGATACGTCGTCGCCGAGGCCAGGCAAAAATCTTTGAAAGTCCAGAGTAAGCCGACGGCGGCCTGGGTGGACAGCCTCCCCGGCCAGGCGATCTTGGTCGATGAACTCGCGGATCCGAACCGCTGGGCCCGCACCCTTCACCCAAGTGGATCGCCATTGGAACCTGAAGCGGTCCGCCTGATGTCTCGCAAGACGACAGACTCGCTTTACCTGCTGATGCAGTCTGTCGCTCCCGGTCTTGCCTTTGATCGCGTCGGCACGAGAGAACCCTACGCCACGAGCATGCGGGCGGCCGCAATCTCGGCAACACAGCTAATCATCCAACGAGCCGCCTTGAAGCTCGATCTGGGTCCGGAAGAGTTCGAGGCTCTTGAACCCCGCCTGCGGGATGGGCGGCCGCTTCTGCAGATCGCCGACTATTTGGTGAACGGCGCTGGCTTCTGTCGGCGGCTGGCGTCCACGGAAGACGGTGCGCCCATGGTCGAAACGCTGATGAGATCGATCGTCAACGACCCTGAGGACAAGCTGACCAAAGACTACTTGGAGGCCGGTCACGTGGAGACCTGCGCGCGGTCCTGCTATCGCTGTCTTCAACGCTATAACAATCGAGGTTGGCACGGACTCTTGGACTGGCGGCTGGGTATTGGGTTCCTTCGCGGCATGCTTGAGTCCAACTGGGTGGCGGGTCTAGACGGTGACTTCGCCTCCAAGCCGGACCTCGCGGACTGGCCGCGCTTAGCTATGGAGGCCGCCGAACATCTACAGCGTCTCGATCCCGATAGACGGGCCATTGAAGTGCACGGCCCGTTGAGCCTGCCTGTCCTCCTCAAGCCCGATGGTGCGGGGGGGCGAGAGGCGTACGTGATGGTTCATCCCTTCTGGCGGTTAGACGAAACCGCTGTCGCGGCAGGGCCTCTAAGCGCGACGGTTCGCTCAATCGAAACGGATCAGGTCTGGTTCGCCGACACCTTCGACGTCGCCCGACGACCGGTGAAAGCAATAGAGCGCGCAAGACTGCGTCCAACTATGGCGCTTTAAAAATCGAGCCTCGGCTGCGCCCATGGCAGCCGGTGTTCCTCCCGGAGTGACTATCCCCGGTACGAAAGGTGGCAGCGGCCTGCTGGCACTGAAGGGGGGCGGTTTGCCTCGCCCCTGTCGAGGGTCTGCTCTCGGGCGGTGGATCAACTTCCGCTCATGGCGCTCGCCCGCCAAATGCGACGATAGCGGTAAACAAGGTGGCGCGTAGCCGCCAGGCTTCCTAGCTATGGCTCCTGGACCTGGAGGGCGCAGTGACTCATTCCATTCTCGACGGCCGGATGGCCAACGCTCTGCGCATCGCTGCGCAGAAGGCTGACACACCGCATCGCTTTGACCTAAATGCCGAGGACTTAGGGACATTCCGCCGAGAGCGCGAGTTCCCAGGCCACACCGTTGGATCTGCGGCGGTGGAAGAGCTTCAATTCGAGAGTGTCCCGGTGCGGGCTTCGGCCGGCGAGTTGAGCTTCCTCGTGACGCAGCTTAGCGGCGTCGCCGGTCACGGCCACATCCAGTTCTAATCCCCTCGGCTGCAATCGACGCAAGCGGATTAGGTCATGCTCGACCGGGCGGCTTGACGCGCTCGCATCGTCTGGAAGAATTTTCGCGAGCTTGGTCGGCCCGCCAATTCACGGTGCAGTTGGACTTCCTCGACAAACTCGCCGGGAATGGTCAAGAAGTCGCCGCTCGTACGCCCGCGCAACCAGTGATCCGGTAGGGTTTGATCTGGGCGGCGCTTGTCGATCTTCAGAAAGAACAAGAAGCCGCCAACGTAGAAGCGGACGACGTTGACGCCCGCTTTCCGGTCGGGCATCGGGGTTCGGTAGCAGTAGACGTCGCCGTCTAGCTCGATGACGCGTCCCATCATGACATCGAGGCTGTCGGGGATTGGGGTGCCGGCTAGGGCGACCTCACGCAAGATCGCGGGATAAGGGCCAATGTCGATCCGTCCCTTTGCCGGGTCGGTGACGGCGTACTTCCATGCGATCCCCGCGGCGAAGCGCACCATGGTGTCGCCGTTCAGTTCCTTAATGGTCACAATCTTGCCAGCTTCAGACGTTTGAGGGCGGCAGGCCTGCAGCAGGCTATAGGCGTAGTCCTCGTGGCGACCCAGTATGTTGTCGCAGTCGGTACACAAGATAGTCTTGTCGTAGACACCCGTGTGGCTGACTTGATGGCGATCCTTGCCTCTGTGGATAATCAGATGCTGTTCGCCCCTGCCGTTCTTCACGTCCATGACGAACGATTTTGGGATGAGGTGCGCCTCGATCGTCTTGGCTTCTCCGCAATGCAAGCAAGGTATCGGAAAGTCTCCTCTTAGGGGCGCTAGTTATCGAAAAGGGGGCGATGGCGGAACTGTATGACCTGCTCGAACCTACGGGGTTAGTCGTTCTCAGCCGCCAGGAGCCGCTCGGCGATCTTGAAGACACTCTCGGCCACGGTCGTCAGGGCATTGTCGCGGTCGAGCCAGGTGGAGACCGCTTTGGCGTCCTTGGGCAGGGCCTGCAGCTTGCCGAACGGGGCATGGTGCCAAAGGCACTGACGGGCGATGACCGGGATGACCTTAGCCTCACCGGCTTCGTGACGTTCCATCGCGCGCTTGAGCTCGACGTCGTAGCAGTATCGGGAGTTGATGAAGTCGACGCTGATCACAAGGATGATAATGTCGGCCGCCTCTAGGGCCTTGTCGATCTCGCCACCCCACTCGTCGCCTGGCTTGATCAGGCGGTCGTCCCAGCTCTCGATCATGCCCAGGCGGGTCAGGGGGTAGAGGTGCTTGACCAACTCCTGCTTCAGCTCTTCATCGCTGTGGCTGTAGGACACGAAGACCTTGAGCGCCTGCTTGGGGGCGACGTGGACCGGGAAGGTGACGAACCGGACCTTGCCGCCATGACCGGGGGCGGGCTTGATCAGCTTGCGGACCAGGAGCGAGGCCTTGGTCTTTTCGTAGCGATCATCCGCCCAGTTGAGCGACTTGCGCATCTCGGCGTTGCTGATGGCGATATCCTGGCCGTCGCATAGCTTTTCGAGGCGCTCAAGAAACCGGTCATCGAACGACTTGATCGCTTTGCGCTCTTTGTCCGCCATTCCATCGACCCTTTGCTGCTCGCCTAACGTGTGCGACTTGAGTGTTACCTTCAGCGACAGGCAATTGCCAAGCTTGTCGGCAGGAGCCGCATGACGAGATTCATACACCCTGGCGGCTGCGCTACTGGCCCGGCACCGCGGTGAAGTTAAGGGCTTAGCCCAAGAGGTTAGCAGAACGCTGACGGTCACGGCCGGCAGCTGGACGAGGCCTCGCGCCGGCACCTGACTGGACAAGCTGGCGCGCAACCGCACCGGCGGCCTGGATGCTCCGTCCTCGCCGTGGAGTAGTGTCGTCGAGCTGACCGCGACCCACGAGGCGGCTTATCTTGAGCACCGCCGGTTTAGGCGCTAGGCCTGACATCAGTCCCCGGCGGGGATAAGCGAACGTCCAGTTCCTGGAGGCGCGTCAACGTCGGCTATTGGCGCGACCCGGCCGGCGAAGCAGACCTTCGGATTGGCGGAGAAGGGTGGTTGTCGGATCTAGCCATGGAAAAAGTAGGATGATCCAAACAGGATAATTATTGCAGCCTGAAGGCTTCTAGCTACGAAAACAGCAGCACTAAGTTGTGGATCGCGACTTCGTCGATGCCCGTCGGACCAGAACCAGAAGGCGATAGCGCCAGTAAGGAAGTTCAGAGTACTTGGAAGGTGCGCTGCGCTGGTCTCGACACGTAGATATTCCACCCGCCACCAGAGCCAAATGATACATGCGAAGTATGCAAAGAAGCCGAAACCGGCGAGCATAAAAAACCAAGAGCCTATAGCTTCGTTCACGGTGTAGGTTCCTGCCGTCTGCGCTAACGAACGTGCTTGGTACACGTATCGCGTGTTCTAAAGAACATGCCGATCTTATTGACTGCAAGGTCGTTCATGGGTCGGGTGCGGAAATGAAGCCCGCATTTGAAACCGGACCTTGGGCGTCACCCTGGCGAGCAGACCGAGCAAACATCCGCTCAGGTAGTAGATCGCCACTGGCGTCGGGTGCGAATACCCGAAAACCGGATGAGCGCTAGAGGCCGGTCCGCTATAGGTGAATACAAGGAGCTGAAGGTGGTAAGGTGAGGCGAGGGGCGTAGCCAATTCGCAGGAGGCGAACATGGCTCAATTTGATCTCTTCCTTCCGCCCAAACGGCCTTGGAATACTGCCCGCATCATCGGGCCCAAGCCGCCATTCAAGCCCAAGCATATCTGGGGAATTCGCCAACAGCTGAAAGCGAACGGGCGAGTACGCGACCTGGCGATGTTCAACTGCGCGATCGACGCCAAGCTCAGAGGCTGCGACCTCGTGAAGTTGCGCGTCAGCGACGTGGCGCCAGGCGGGGTAATCCGACCACGTGCGACGATCATCCAGCAGAAAACAGGTCAACCCGTACCATTTGAGATCACAGAGCCGACGCAAGATGCTCTCGCCACATGGATCCAGCTTCGCGGCCGCCGCTACGACGACTGGCTATTTCCCAGCCGCAGCAGGCCGGGCGGGCATGTCAGCACCCGGCAGTACGCCCGACTTGTCGATAAATGGGTGTCGATGATCGAGCTTGAGCCTCGGGCTTACGGAACGCACAGCCTGAGACGAACCAAGGTCGCGCTGATCTACAAGAAAACGGGCAATCTGCGGGCCTGCCAACTTCTCCTCGGCCACAGGAAGCTGGAGAGCACGGTTCGATATCTCGGCATCGAGGTCGACGACGCGCTCGAGATGTCCGAGGCCATCGACTTGTAGGTCGCGCGCCCTCAAACAGCACGTCAGCGACAGGCGGTCATTCGATGCCGTGCAGCGAACATCGTGTTCCTGGAGCCGAGCCGAGGGCAGCTATCTGGCGCCCTCGGCGTCGGGCGCCTTCTGCGAGAGGTCCTGACTTGTCCCGTCGCCGTCCGGCGACCGTGCCGTCGCAAAGGCGAGACTGAAGATTTTCGGCCGATTATGCTTCTATGACGTTTCGGGCACGCCCTGTTGGTGTAGTCCGGGCGTAAGTTAAGAGCGGCGGCCTCGGTCGCGCTGGAGGGGCATTCGATGGCGCTTGTGAAGACGACGACCTTGGCGACGCGCACCAAGAGGACCAAGGCGCCAGCTTCCGAACCCCTGAAGCCTTCGATCAAGCGCGCGCCGATCCGCAAGGCGGGCACGCGTCGTCAGAACGCCGGTGAGCGGATCAGCGCGGCGACGGTGGAACTGGCCGGCGGCCTGACCGAAGCGGCGAGCGCGGTGGAGGAGCTGCGGCGCGCGCTGGCGCAGATCGCCAGCGGGGCCGAAGAGGCGGCGGGGGCGGCGCACGAGTCGCTCGCGGCGGTCACCCAGATGAGCGCCTCGTTCGCTCAGGCGCGCGCCCAGGCCGAGGCTTCACGGCATCGCACCGAGAGTTTGCAGAACCTGCTGGTCGAGACGGGTGCGGCGGTCGACGGGGCAGTGAAAGCCGTTGCGGTCAACGCCAAGCGCCAACTGGCCAGTGTCGGCGTGATCGAAACCCTGGAGGGTCATGCCGCCCGGATCGGTGAGATCACCAAGAGCGTGGCCGACATCGCCGACCAGACCAACCTCCTGGCGCTGAACGCCGCGATCGAGGCCGCGCGAGCGGGCGATGACGGTCGCGGTTTCGCCGTGGTGGCCGACGAGGTGCGAGCCCTGGCCGAGACATCCGAAAAACGATCCCAGGACGTTCAGGGGTTGGCCGACAAGATCTCCACGACGGTACGTGAAGCGGCCAACCGGCTTCGCGACGCGGCGGCCGCGGCCGAGGCCGAGGCGGCCGCCGGGGCCCAGGTCGGCGAGAGCCTTTCGCTGGTCCGGCGAGAGATGGCCGCGCTCGGTGAGGACAGCCAAATCATCCTGATCGCCGCCGTCGAGGCCGTCAGCGCGGCCGACGAGACCCGGCGCGGCGCCGAAAGCGTCTCCAGCGCGGCCGAGGAGCAGGCCTCGGCGGCGGCCGAGGCGCAGCGCGCGGTGCAACAGCAGGGCCAATCGCTGGAGCAGAGCCAGGTCGCCGCCGACTCCCTGGCCGAGATGATCGAGATGCTGACCAGCGGGGCGGGCGAGGCGGAAGCCGCCCAGGAAGCAGCGGCGGCGGCCGAGGAACTGTCGGCCACGGTGCAGGAGCTGTCGGGGGCGGCCGGTGAGATCCTGGTGGCGATCGACCAGATCAGCCGCGGCGCGCAGATCCAGGCGGCCGCGACCCAGCAAGCCAGTACGGCCATGACCCAGATCGAGAGGTCGGCGCGCCTGTCCAGCGAGAACGCCGCCGCCAGCGTTGCGCGCGTGGCGTCGATGCAGGACCTGCTGGCGACGAGCCGAGAGGCGGTGGGTCGCCTGGCCGCTGGAGTCGCCACTTCGGTCGATGAAAACACCGCCGTCCTGGCGACCGTCGACGAACTGGAAATACTGGCCGGCGCCATCGGCAAGATCGTCGACGGGCTGGGTCTGGTGGCCGTTCAGACCACCATGTTGGCGACTAGCGGCGCGGTGGAAGCCGCGCGCGCCGGAGAGGTGGGACGCGGCTTCTCGGTGGTGTCCGGCGACATCCGCACCCTGGCCCGTGACGCTTCGCACAACGCCGATACCGTCAAGGACCTGGTCGGCGCCATCATCGGGCAGATCGCCAAGGTGCGACGCGAAGTCGACCAGATCACGGGCCAAGCCGTCGTGGAACTGGACAAGAACCGGATCATCGAGGAGCGGCTGGTCCAGGTCGTGTCCGAGACCGTGACCTTGAAAGCCGGGGCCGAGGAGATCGCCAAGGGTTCGCTCGATATCCTGTCCGCTGGCGCCCAGGTGATGTCTGGGGTCAGTCAGATCGCGGCCGCCGCGGAGCAGGCCAGCGGCGCCGCCGCCCAGGCCGCTACGGCGGCCCGGCAGCAATCGCAGAGCGCCGAAGATTTGGCGGCGGCGATCGAGGAGATCGCGCTTCTAGCCAACGAGCTGCAGCAAGCCGCGGACGCGTAGGATGGCTTCCGAGGAAGCTCATCAGAGGTTGACGGTCAGGGCGGGCCGGGCCCGCGTGGCCATGGCTGCGTCCGGGGTCGCCGAGGTGATCCGCGCACCACGCATCACCCGGATGCCCCATGGGCCGCCCGGCTTGATCGGCGTCACGCACCTGCGCGGCGCGGTTCTCCCGGTCGTGTCGTTGAGCCAACTGCTGGGTGAGACAGCGACGACGGAGGTCACACGGGTGGTCGTCCTGCGTCGCGATCAACCGCTCGGCCTGGCCGTGGACTCCGTGGAGGCGCTGAAAGCGGCTGGCGTTGACGAGGCCGCGCCCGAGCATGGGCGGCTGATGCTCGTCGACGCCGACGGCGCGCGCTGGTTCGACCTCGACGCCGTGCTCGACGAGCGGTTCGCCGCCTTCCGGACGGCCCGGCGGGCGCCGGAGCGCGAGGCGGCCAAAGTCGTCCAAGCCAAGGCGATCGAGGACCTTGCCTTTCTGGGCTTCAGCTTGGCGGGGCAGGACTACGCCCTGCCGCTGGAGGCGGTCGCCGAGGTGATGACCGTGCCCCGCGCCATCGCCGCTCTGCCGCACACCGAGGCCTTGCTGCTGGGCGTCTTCGAACTGCGCGGCGCGGTGTTGCCGGCCGTTTCGCTGCGCGCCTTGCTGGGCTTGGCCGAACGTCGGGTGCAAGGCGACGAGCGGGTCGTGGTGGTGCGCATCGGCGGCCACCGCCTGGCTTTGCTGGTCGACCAGATTAGCGTGATCCTGCGCGCCGGCGGCGACGCCGTCGGTCCCGCCCCAAGCCTGTTCAATCGCGGCGCGGGCGAGGCGCGCATCGATGCGGTGCTGCGCCTGCCTGACGGCCGGGGGCTGGTCTCGATCCTGTCGCCTGAGCGGATCCTGGCCGACGAGCGGGTCTCGCAACTGCTCGCCGAAACGGGCGAGACGACCGACAACAAGGAAACGGCTATGGCTGCCACGTCGTCCTCGGCGGCGCGCGAGCGCTTCCTGGTTATCCATCTGGGCGAAGAGCGCTACGGCCTTCCGATCGCCGCAGTCGACGAGGTCGTGGGGCTGCCCGACACGCTCACGCGCCTGCCGCGCGCGCCTGCCTATGTGAAGGGCGTGATGAACCTGCGGGGTGCCGTGATCCCGGTGATCGACCAGCGCCAGCGCTTTTCGGTCGCCGGCGACCAGGCCGCCGGCGTTCCCCGCGTCGTGATTGTCACCCTGGGCCGGCTGCAGGCGGGGTTCGCGGTCGACGCGGTCTCGCGTATCCTGGAGATCGCCGCTGACGACCTGATGCCGGCCCCGGAACTCTCGGACGGTGAGGCTCGTTTGTTCGATCGCGCAGCGCGTGTCGAGCGCGACGGGGACGTCATCTTGCTCATCGATCCGAAGGCCTTGCTCGACCGCGCCGAGGCCGACCTGCTGCGCGACCTGACGGCGGAGACGCACCCATCGTGACCAAGCTGTTGGTCGTCGACGACTCCGCCTTGATGCGCCGCGTACTTGGCGAAGTGTTCCAGAACGAAGACGGGTTCGAGGTGGCGTTCGCGCGCGACGGCGTCGAGGCGCTGGAGCAGACGCATGCCTTCAAGCCCGATGTGATCACCCTCGACGTGCAGATGCCGCGCATGGACGGCCTGGCCTGCCTGGACAGGATCATGATCGAGCGGCCCTGTCCGGTGGTGATGGTGTCATCCCAGACCGCCGAAGGGGCGGATGCGACGTTGGAGGCCCTGGAGTTGGGCGCGGTGGATTTCGTGACCAAGCCCGACGGCGTGGTGTCGCTGGCGATCGACGAATTCGGGCCGCTCCTGGTCGACAAGGTGCGCTCGGCGGCGGTGTCGCGCGTACGTCGCACTCATCGCCTGGCGGAGCGGCTGCGCGCGCGGCGCCCAGTCCTACCCGAACCCAAGCGGCCCGCCGCTTCCAAGCCTGCGGCGGCATGGCGGCCGGCTCCGGCGGGAAGCCCCCCTGGCGTGGTGATCATCGGCACGTCCACTGGCGGACCGCCGGCCCTGGACATGGTGCTGTCGGAGATTCCCGCCGACTTCCCCTGGCCCGTCTTGGTCGCCCAGCACATGCCGGCCGCGTTCACCGCCTCGCTGGCGCGACGACTGGACGGGCTATGCCCTCTGCGGGTGATCGAGGTGACCCGGCCGACGCCGCTGGCGGCCGGCTGCATCTACATCGCGCGCGGCGACGCCGACATGACCGTCAGCCTACGGGCCGCCGGACCCGTGGCCCTGTCCACGCCCTCCAGCCCCGAGCATCGCTGGCATCCCAGCGTCGATCGCCTGGTCGCCAGCGCCGCGGCCTGCCTGCCGCCGGAGCGTTTGATCGGCGTGCTGATGACCGGCATGGGCAATGACGGGGCTCGTGCCATGGCGGCCTTGCGGGCGGCGGGCGGGCGGACAATCGCCGAGTCAGAGGAAACCGCCGTGGTCTGGGGCATGCCGGGCGAACTGGTGAAAGCGGGCGGGGCTGATCATGTGCTGCCCGTCGAGGCCATCGCCAGTCGGATCCTCGCCCTGGTCGCCGCGGGATGACCCGCTCGCCGTCGCTTTCCGAAGACGCCCCTCTGAGCCCCGAGAACCTGCAACGTCTTTGTGAGTATCTGTATCGCCAGACCGGCATGCAGTTCGGCGAGACCAAGCGCTACTATATCGAGCGCCGCCTGGCGGACCGTATGGCGGCGACGGGGATGCCCACCTTCGCCGTCTATTTCGCGACCTTGCGCGCCGATCCCGAGGAACGCGAACGGCTGATCAACGCCTTCACGGTCAACGAAACCTACTTCTATCGCGAAGAGCACCAGTTGACCTGTCTGGGCCGGTCGCTGCTGCCGGACTTGATCACCACGCGCCGCCCGGGCGACAAGATCAGGATCTGGTCGGCACCGTGCTCGACGGGCGAGGAAGCCTATTCGATCGCGATCTGGCTGCTCGAGAACTGGCGAATGGTGGACGCCTACAACGTCGAGATCATGGGATCGGACATCGACACGCGTGCTTTGGAGGACGCCCATCAAGGGCTCTACGGCGAGCGAGCTCTATCGCGCCTCCCCGCCAACGTCGTCGAGGCCTATTTCGAGCCCGCGCATCGCCATCGCCGGCAGCTCATCAAGGACCTTCGGGAGTCGGTGACCTTTACGCAGGCCAATCTCGTGGACGGGCCGAGCTTGGCCGCACAGGGGACCTTCGACGTCATCTTCTGCCGCAACGTGCTGATCTATTTCGACGACGCATCCCGACTGCTCGCGGCTAGCAATCTCTACGACCGCCTGACGCCGGGCGGCTATCTCTGCCTGGGCCACACCGAATCCATGAGCCGTATCAGCGATCGCTTCCTAGTGCGTCGCTTCGAGGACGCGATCGTCTATCAACGGCCGGCTGGCGTCGCATGACCGACGAGCTGATGACCCAGTTCCTGATCGAGGGGCGAGAGCTGGTCGCCGTCGCCGAGCGTGATCTCGCCGCCCTAACACGTCGGCCCGAGGACTCGGCGGCGCTGAACGGCTGCTTCCGGGCGATTCATACGCTGAAGGGCTCGACGGGGTTGTTCGACCTGACGCCGATGGGGCTGATGCTGCACGCGGCGGAGGATCTGCTTTCGCTGTTGCGCGCGGAACGGACAGGCACGGTCAACGACTTCGAGGCGCTGCTGAGCGTCGTGGACCAAGTGGGCCGATGGCTCGATATCCTGGAGCGGACCGGCTTGCTGCCGCCAGAGGCCGACGCGGTCGGCGCGGGTGAGACGCGGCGGCTGCGCGATCTGATAGTGGCTGAAGACGGCCCGACCCTGGAAACCGTCGCCGTTTCGAGCGCCTGGCGCGTTCCCGTCGAGTTCCACGGCCTGGGGACCTTTGCCATCCGCTATGTTCCGCGGGCGGACAGCTATTTTTCCGGCGACGATCCCATCGCGATCATCGCGGCCACGCCAGGCGTGGCCGGGCTCAAGCTCTCTCCTCGCGAGCCCTGGGGCGTGCTGGCGGACTATGATCCCTACGCCTGCAACCTGGTGATCGAGGCAGTATCCACCGCGGGCCGCGTGGAGATCGAGACGGCGCTCCGCTTCGTCGCCGACCAGGTCGAGATCGTTGAGCTGGAAGCTCTCGAGCCTGTCGCTCGGGTCGAAGGCGAGGGCAAGCGTCGCACATTGCGGATCGACGCCGAACGGATCGATCGGCTGGCTGACATAGCCGACGACCTGGTCGTGGCCAAGAACGGCTTGGCCGACCTGGCGCTGCAGGCCGAGCAGTTGTCCGGCGGACAGGCGCTCAGCCAGGCCTTGAAAGCGCGGCAGGCCCAGTTGGACCGGTTGGTTGGCGACCTGCATGTCACCGTGGGCAAGGCTCGGTTGGTGCCGCTGAGCACGATGTTCGGCCGGTTCCCGCGCCTGGTGCGCGAGATCGCCCGTTCCCTGGGTAAGGCCGTCGCGCTGGAAACCTCCGGCGGCGAGGTCGAGGTCGACAAGGTCATCGTCGACGCCCTTTTCGAACCGCTGGTGCACGTGCTGCGCAACGCCGTGGATCATGGGGTGGAGCCGGCGAGCCAGCGCCAGGCGACGGGCAAATCCGATATGGCCGCCATTCGGATGTCGGCGCGGGCGGCGGCGGACCAGGTGGTGATCGAAATCGCCGACGACGGCGCGGGGGTCGATCCGGCGCGTGTGCGCGACGTGGCGGTGCGGCGAGGCCTTTTGACCCGGGACGCCGCCGATGCCCTCGACGACCGCGCCGCCGTCGACCTGGTCTTCACTCCCGGCTTTTCGACCGCCGCCGAAGTCAGCGCAGTTTCGGGCCGCGGCGTGGGCATGGATGTCGTCCGCGACGCGGCGGCGCGCCTCGGCGGTAAGGTGACGATCGAAAGCCGGCAAGGGCATGGCTCCACGGTCCGTTTCGTCCTGCCGGTGACGATGACGCTCACCAAGGTGATGATCGTGACCTGCGGCGCCGAGCGCTACGGCCTGACGCTGGACACGGTGGTCGAAACCGCCCGCGTCTCGGCTGACCGGATCGTTCCGGTTCGGGCAGGGTGCGCCTTCCTGCTGCGCGATCAGGTCACGCCGCTGGTCGATCTGGGCGCGCTGGTCGGCGCGTCGGCGGTCGAGGCAAAGACGGCCGAACGGGTCGTCGTGGCCCGGGTGGAGGGTGAACTGGTCGGCTTCGCGGTCGGTGCGATCGTCGATCGCATGGACGCGGCGGTGCGGCCGATGAGCGGGCTTCTGGCCGGGGCGCCGGGCGTCCTGGGCACCACCTTGCTGCCCGACGGCGCCGTTCTGATGATACTCGACTTGGCGGAGTTGATCCAATGAGCGTCGTTCGCGATGGCGATCATGTACGTCTCGTCGGACTATGTCGGGTGGAGGACGCAGAGCCTCTGGCCGCCTTGCTACAAGGCTTTTCACACTCCACGCTCGACCTGTCGGCGTGCGAGGGTCTACATGCCGCGGTGCTCCAGGCGATCCTGGCCTTCCGGCCCGAACTGATCGGGGTCCCCAACGACGTCTTTCTGCGAGACCGCCTGTTGCCCGCCGTCCTCGACGAGCGACAGGCGCGAACGCCCAAGCTATAGTTTCCGTCACGCCCGTGCGGCGGCGGACCAACCGGAGAAGTGTTTCATGGGGACGACGGTTCTCATCGTCGACGACAGCAAGCTGGCTCGCATCGTCCTGGGCAAGGCGATCGCGGTCCTGCAACCCGATTGGACGCGCCTGGAGGCCAGTAACGCCGACGAGGCGATCGCGGTGATCGACGCTCAAGGCGCGGACGTCGCCGTGCTCGACTACAACATGCCCGGCCGCGACGGTCTGGCCTTGGCCGAAGAACTGCGCGCGCGCTTCCCGTCCATGCCCATCGCCGTGGCCACGGCCAACGTTCAGGACGAAATCATCGCACGAGCGCGCGCGGCCAATGCGACCTTTATCCCCAAGCCGGTCACCGAGGACGGCATGCGCGGGTTTCTATCGGGGGCTGCGTTGCGCCTGAAGTCGGCCGGATGACCGGGCACGCCATCGTGATCGACGATCTCGAACGGGACGCCCTGACCGAGTTGGTCAACATCGGCGTCAGCCGCGCCGCGGCCAATCTGCGCAAGATGGTGGGCGAGCAGGTCCTGCTGTCGGTCCCATCCGTTGAAGTGGTAACCCGAGAAGGGGCGACCGTCCTGATTCGTGAGCGCGAAGCCGGCGAACTCGTCGCGGTGCGACAGGATTTCGAGGGGGTGTTCTCGGGCCGCGCGCTGCTGATCTTTCCGAAGTCCAACAGCATGGCCCTGGTTCATGCGGTCACGGGCGGGGCCTTATCGGAAGAAGACGCGGCCGATATGGAGCGCGAGGCGTTAGCTGAGACCGGCAACGTCGTGCTCAACAGCTGCCTGGCGACCATGGCCAATATGCTGCAGCAGCCACTGACCATGTCGCTCCCCGAGGTGATCCGCGGCGACGGCTCGTCGCTGTTCGACATGTCTCCCGCCGCCGCCTCTCCCGATGGTGGAGTGGTGCTGTTCCTCTATATCAACTTCGCCATCAATGACCGGAACATCCGGGGCTACATCGCCATGCTGATGGACCTGCCGTCACTGCATGCGCTGAAAGCATTGATCGCGGAATTCATCGAACGGGTCGTGGGCGACGTTGTCTAGGCAATGGGAAAGCCGAACGTGACTGAACCTATTGCCAAGCTTGGCGTTAGTCTCCGGTCATGACTGAAATCGATGTGCTCGCCGACCAGCTGAAGCTCAGCCGCCGGGCGCTTGCCGAGGCGAACGAGCGTCTGCGGGTCGCGCAAGGCGTTGCGGGGGCGGCCGGCGCTTGGGAGTGGGACATCGCCTCGGGACGGCTCGTCGCGGACATGCGGTTCGCCGGTCTCTACGGCTTGGATCCCGTCGCCGCGGCTCAAGGCTTGCCGTCGTCGGTGTTCTTCGCGCCGGTTCATGAGGACGACCGCCTGCGCTTGCGGATCGCCGTCGCGGGCGCCTTGCACGGCGCCGAGGTGTTCTCGCGTGATTATCGCGTCGTACTCGATGGCGTCGTCCACTGGGTTTCGGCGCGAGGCCGGACCTATCTCGACGCCGACGAGAAGCCGGTCAGATTTTCAGGCGTCCTGGCCGACATCACCGACCAGAAGCGGGTCGAGGAGCAACTTCGCGTCGCTCAGACGGCCGGGGGCGTGGGCTCGTTCGAATATCTCAGCGGCTATGGCACCGCGACGGTCTCGGAGCAGTTCTGCCATCTGCTCGGCCTGCAGCCCGCCGCCAGCTTGCCGGTGCGAACCATCAACGCCGTGGTCCATCCTGACGATCCGCCGATCATCCAAGGCAGGGATGGTCAGCACGCCTCCGGTCCGGCCTTCCACGAATTTCGCGTCTTCCGCGCGGATAGCGGCCAGGAACGCTGGTTGGCCTCGCGCGGCGAGTACCGGGCCGGCGACGCGGGCGGCGTCAGCTTTATCGGCGTAGTCTACGATATCACGACCACCAAGCGGTCAGAGGAGCAGCTGCGCGAGCTGACCGAGACGCTCGAGGTTCGGGTCGCGGCGCGCACGCAGGAGCGCGATCGGGTATGGAACCTGTCGCGAGATCTGCTGCACGTGATCGGGCCGGACGGCCTCTATCGCGCGGCCAACCCGGCGTGGAAGACCTTGCTCGGCTATGATCCCGAGGAACTGGTCGGCGCGAAGGCCGGCAGTCTCGTCCACCCCGATGACCATGAGGCCGCCATGGAGCACTTCGCGAAGCTATCGCGAGGCGAGGCCATCAGCGACTTCGACTGCCGCATGCGCGCCAAGGACGGCGCATACCTCTGGGTCAACTGGTCGGCCATGCCCGAGGGCGACGCGATCTACGGCATCGGCCGCGACGTCACCCAGCGCAAACTCCTCGAAGATCAGCTTCGACAGAGCCAGAAGATGGAGGCTGTGGGCCAGCTGACCGGCGGCCTGGCGCACGACTTCAACAACATGCTGACCGGCATCCTGGGCGGTATCGACATGGTGCGCCGGCGCCTGGCGGAAGGCCGCATGGCCGACGTCGAACGCTTCCTGGACGCGGCGATGCAATCGGGACAGCGGGCCGCGGCCCTGACTCATCGTCTCCTGGCCTTCTCGCGCCGCCAGACCCTGGATAACCGCCCGCTGGATGTCGGGGCCTTGGCCGTTTCAATGGCTGATCTGCTGCGGCGGACACTTGGCGAGCAGGTCTCGCTGACCATCGAGATGGCCCCCGACCTCTGGCCCGCCGTCGCCGACGACAACCAGTTGGAAAGCGCCATTCTGAACCTGGCGATCAACGCCCGCGACGCCATGCCCAACGGCGGGCAATTGACAATCTTGGGGCGCAACGTCCACCTCTCGGACCGGGAACTGACCGACAGCGACCGCGCCGAGGCCGGCGATTATGTCGAGATCAGCGTCATCGACACGGGCACGGGCATGTCGCCCGAGGTTCTGACCAAGGTGTTTGATCCGTTCTTCACCACCAAACCGCTGGGGGAGGGGACGGGCCTTGGCCTGTCGATGATCTACGGTTTCGTCCAGCAATCGCGCGGCCACGTCGTCATCGACAGCGAGGAAGGTCGTGGCACGACGATCCGTCTGTTCCTGCCGCGGCACGTCGGCGCCCTGAAGGAAGAAGCCGTCGCCGACGACATCAGCACGCCGACCGGCACTGGCGAGACGGTGTTGGTCATCGAGGATGATCCCGCCGTCCGCTTGCTGGTGATGCAGGTTCTCGAAGAACTCGGCTACCAGGCCATCGAGACCGCCGACGGTCGTCAAGCCGTGCCTGTCCTTCAGTCCTCGCGTCACCTTGACCTCCTGATTAGTGATGTCGGCTTGCCAGGACTCAACGGCCGTCAACTGGCCGAAATCGCGCGCGAACAACGCCCCGGCCTGCCCATCCTGTTCATGACGGGGTACGCAAGTCAGGCGGCCGATCAGGCCAAGTTCCTGGACGGCGGCATGGAGATCATCAGCAAGCCATTCGCCATTGAGCAGCTCGGCCGGCGGATTGGTGAGATCCTACGGCGACGGCCGTAGAACTGCGCCGAAACCTACATCGGCCCGGGTGTGCAAAGAGCGATAGAGTGACCTGGCGGCGCCCACCGCGTCGCTTGGCCAAACGTAAACCTAGGATCATCGGTGGTCCGCCCAAGTTCTGAACAAGAACCCTCTGCTTAGCTCAGACGCCATCAGTCCCAGCGCCTGAACGTCCGGAGTCTGGAGCTCCCCCAAGTTCCGCTCCTGGCGCGATGTTGACCCACGGCCAGATCCATTTGTTTCCTCCAGCAGGCGGCCAGTCCGAAGCGGTGTGGTGACTAGAGCGGGCTGCCGATGTCGCGAACGATTTGCCAATGACCGGCGCGATCACGCTTCCAGATGACCTGATAGTTGGAATGCTTGGGGTTCGGCGCGCCCTCGTCGGTGTCGAAGCTGGCCGTTCCATTCTCGACAACGACGCCGCTGCCGAGCGGCTGTACGGCGCTCATGTGCATGCTCACATTCTTAGTGTGCTTGGCCATCTCGCCGAGGGTCGCGGTGATCGCCTGCGTGCCCTTGGCGGGCGGGCCGCCGGGCAGCACCAGCCAAGCGCCCGGGGCGTACATCGCCGCGACGCCGGCCAGGTCACCCTCATTGAACGCGCGTGCCCACCGATCCTCCTGGGCCTGGATGTCGGCGCCCGGGCTCTGGGCGAGTGCGGGCGTGGCCGAGATCAGGACGAGGCTGGCGAGCAGAAGAGATTTGGCGGCCATGACGCGGGGTGACTCACTTTGTGACAGGGGGAGTGGAGGTTGAGGGCGGAAGGCGTCGAACGCCGCAGCAAAGGGGCCGCCACGGCGGCCCCCGATCTCGTCGGTTCTAGAGCGAGGCCGCGGCCTTCGCGATGAACTCGGCCACCGCATTGGGCTGCGAGAGCATCGGCACGTGAGAGCTTTCAAGGACGAGGGTGTCGGCGCTCATCCGTTGGGCGGAGTCGCGCTCGACCTCGGGTGGGATGGTCTCATCTTTGGCGGCGACGATGTACCAGTTGGGCTTGGAGCGCCACGCCGCGGTGCTGATCTTGTCGTCAAAGCAGCGCACGGCCAGCGGGCCCTGGGTGGCGAAGACGATGGCGGCCTCGTCCGCCGGAACGTCCTGGACGAAGTGCTTTCGCACCCCTTCGGGCGTCAGGGCGACATAGCCCTCGCCATAGGGTTTGATTTCCGCCGCGCCGGGCGCGGGTTTGTAGTCCTGCCACCAGTCGCCGAACGATTGTCCGCTGTCGGGGGCTCCGGCCGAGATATAGACCAGTCCCTTCACCTGGGGATGGTTGCCAGCCTCGGTGATGACGGCCCCGCCCCAGGAGTGGCCGACCAGCAGAACGGGCCCGTCCTGCTGGTCGATGACCCGGTGGGCCGCCGTGACGTCGTCGGCCAGGGAACTGAGCGGATTTTGGACGGCGATGGCCTTCAAGCCCCGTCCGGTGAGGAGCGGGATGACCTTCGCCCAGCAGGAGCCGTCGGCGAAGGCGCCGTGTACGAGGACGACCGTACCGATTGCCATGATGCTACTCCTTCGTGTTGATCTTGGTTCAAGAGGTTGTCGACCCGTCGACGCGTAGGGCCGCGGGCGCCGGTACTATCGGCCTGGCCCGGTCGCGGCCGCAGTCAATTGAGGTGAAATCCGGTCGGCTCGCTCCGGCGCCGCTGGGCGGCCGGCGGGCCACCGGTCGAGATGGAGCCTAGGTCTTGGCCAGGAAGTTTCTGACCAGGGCGTTATATTGGTCGGGTTTTTCGACCATTGTCAGGTGCGAGCAGCCGGACATCACCGCCAGCGTGCAAGGACCCTCGACGCCGTCCCGGATTGTGGTGTGGCAATCCATGGTAATTTCGTCGAACTCGCCGGTGGTGAGCAGGACCGGCTGGCGGAGGGCCCTCAGATCCTTGCGGCGGTCCCAGTCCTTGATGACGCCGGTGATGTAGAACTCGTTGGGACCGTTCATCACGCGATAGGCGATCGAATGGGCCAGCGAGTCGAACGAGACCAAGGCGTCGGATGAGGGCGGCACACGCACGACGAAATTGTCGTAGAACTGCTGGGTCAGGGCGGCGTATTCGGGGCTGTCCATCCTGCCGGCCTTTTCAAGGCCATGGAGCTTGGCTGCGAAGCCGTTCGGCAAGGAGTTGATCAGGCGCTGCTGGCCGGCGATCACCTGGGCGGTGCTGGCGCTGGCGCCGCCCAGGACGAGCTTCTCGACCCCGGCCCCGCGCCCGGTGCAGACATATTCGATCGCCAGGAACGCACCCCAGGAGTGGCCCAGCAGGACTACCTCGGAAAGTCCTAGCGCATCGCGCACCGCGTCCAATTCCTCGACCGACCGCTGGACCGTGTACAGCGCCTCGTCAGTCGGAGAGTCAGCCTTTCCGCAGCCCAACTGGTCATAGAAATAGACGGGGCGATCGTCGCCCAACGCTCTGAGCGACAGCAGATAGTTGTGCGCCGCGCCCGGACCGCCATGCAGGACCAACAGAGGCGTGCCCTTGCCGGAGCCAAACCTGCGCCAATAGACCTTGCCGCCCGGGACTGGGCAATATCCTTCGCTCTCGGCGATCGGCGGCGGGGCCATGGCGCCAATGGCGCTGGCGGCCACCAGCATAGCGCCAGTCTTCAGGGCCGTTCGACGTGTCCAGGATGTGGTGTGGGTCATGATCGTGTTCCTTTGAGGCAGTCGCTAGCGTTAGGCGCCGGGGGTGTTTTCGGCGCCGCCGCGCAGGGAAGCCAGGAACCGCCCGATCACCGCGCACTCGGCTTCGGGCAGCCAAGCCAAGCTGAACTCGACGACCGCGCTGGGTTCGTCGAGGGCCTTGAAGGCGATTCCTGGAAAGCGAACCTCGGCCTGGCTCTGCTGGGCGAGCGTGACGCCGAAACCCGCGGCCACCAGGCTGAACACGGTCTGTTTGCCGGCCGGCTGGGCCTGGAGCGGCAGGCCGATGCCCATCATCGAGGCGTAGAACTCGCGCATCGCGTGGCTCTGCGGCCACTCCTGCACATAGATCGTCTCGTCGCGCAGATCGGCCCAGCGGAGGCGATCGCGCGCGGCGAGGCGGTGAGTTTCGGGAACAGCCGCCACCATGCGCTCGCAATAGAGCGGCGCCATCACGACGCGGGGCCAAGGAGCAAAGCTTGGGACCAGGGCGACGTCGATCCGCCGGGCGATCAGTTCGGTCTGGATGTCGTAGTCCGAGAGCTCGTGGACGGTCAGGCGCACGTTCGGATACTCGCGCCGCCAGCGTGCGAACATGCCGCGCAGCGGCTGGCCGAGTGGCGGCGAACGGACGCCGAGCCGCAGCTCTCCGGCGGCGCCGCGCGCGGCCTCTCCGGCCGCCGCCGTCACCGCCTCGAGCGCGGCCAGCATGCTCCGTGTCTGGACCAGCACGGTCAAGGCGCTTGGCGCCAGATGGACGCCGCGCGGGCTGCGTTCGAACAGCGTCAGCCCCAGGTCATCCTCCAACGTGCTCACGCTCCGCGTTAGAGTCGACGAGGTCACGCCCAGCCGCTCTGCGGCGGCGCTGAAGCTGCCGTGATCGGCGACGGCGACAAAATATTTGAGGGCGACAAGTTGCATGGCCTGGCCAAGGTCATTCGGCCAAGTCGGGTCGCGGATCACTCCCCTCCGCCTGGCAAGTCATCTTGCCCGGAACGCAAGACCGCCCCGATCGCCTATCTTTGGTCATGACAAGATGGGCGTCGGAGCGTTGGGATGGATCAGGCCCGCCTCTCGTAGTTCGGTCCAGAAAGCGTCAGGCACGACCTCGTTCAGCGCGGCGCTGTCTTCAGCAATGCGGCTGGGGCGGCTGGCGCCGGGGATCACCGCCGAGACCGCGGGATGGGCTAGGGAGAACTGCAGACCCGCAGCCTTCATGCTGATCCCGTGACGATCGGCGATGGCCTTGATCCGCGCCACTTTGTCCAGGATCGCCGGCGTGGCGGGCGCATATTCGAAGTTCGGTCCGCCGACCAGCGCGCCGGAGCTGTAGGGGCCGCCCACGACGATGCCCAGACCCCGTTCGGCGACCTGCGGCATCACGCGCTGCAGCGCACGGTCATGATCGAGCAGCGTGTATCGGCCGGCGAGCAGGAAGCCGTCGGGACGCGGTCCTTCGAGCGCCAGTAAAAGCTCGATCGGCTCAACGCGGTTGACGCCCAGGCCCCAGCCCTTGATCACGCCCTCGTCGCGCAGGCGGTCGAGCGCCCTGAACGCGCCCTTGCGCGCGCGCTCAAAGACCCCGAGCCAGTCGTCGCCATAGAAGTCCTGGGCCACGTCGTGGACCCAGGCGATCTCGATATGGTCGGTCTTCAGGCGCTTGAGGCTGTCCTCGATCGACCGCAGCGTCGCGTCCTCGGAGTAGTCGTTGACGATCCGGTTGGGCCGGCCGTACTTGAAGACGTCGCCCTTCTCGCCCAGGTCGCGGGCGCTGACGTCCTCGATCTCGTCGAGGATGATGCGGCCGACCTTGGTGCTGATGACATAATCGCCGCGCGGTCGCGCCGCGAGCGCCTCACCCATGCGGATCTCGGCCAGTCCCGCGCCGTAGAAGGGCGCGTTGTCATAGTAGCGGATGCCGTCGTCCCAGGCGGCGTCGACGGTGGCGCGCGCCTCGGCTTCCGGAATGTCGCGGAACATGTTGCCCAGCGGCGCGGCGCCGAAGCCGAGCTTGCTGGTGAGGATGGTCTTGATCGTCATCGTCTGGACCCCTTCCCGCCGTGAGCGCTCGGCGCCGCGCCGGCGGCGCTTTCGATGAAGGCGGCGACCTCTCGCGGATGGGACAGCATCACCGCATGGCTGCTGGGGATTTCGGTCGGCTTGCCGCCGGTCCGTCCAGCCATCATCCGCTGGGTGCTCGGCGGGATCATCCGGTCGTGGGTCGTCAGCAGGAAAACGGTCGGCTTGGTCTTCCAGGCGGCCCTGGTCAGCTTGGTCTGCGTCGCCGGCAGGCCCCAAGGCGTCTGGGCGGCGGCCATGAACCGCGTGATCGACGGCGCGACGTCGGCGGCGAAGGCGGTCGGGAACTTGGCCGGGTCGACCGTCAGAAAGCCGTCCGCCGGCGGCAGGAGCGGGGCGCTGGGCTCACCGGGGTGGGGCCTTTGCGCCAGGTCGAACACCGTCTCGCCGACATCCGGGGCGAAGGCGGCCAGGTAGACGAGGCTGCGGACCTTCGGATCGTCACCGGCCTGCGTGATCACCGCGCCGCCATAGGAATGTCCAACGAGGATGACCGGATGCCTTGCCGCGGCGATGACGCGCTGGGTGGCCGACACGTCGTCGTCGAGCGTGCGGGTGGGGTTTTGCACGACGAGCACCTGATAGCCGTCCTGGGTGAGGAGGTCGTGGACCGCCTTCCAGCCGGATCCATCCACGAACGCGCCGTGGACCAGCACGATCGACACCGGCTTTTCGGTCCGCGCGCCGGCGGCGGCGGGAAGAGCGGGCAGGGCGGTCAGCAGGACCGCCAGGACGGCGGAAAATCCGCGGATCATGACATCGATCTCCCAAAACCGCCTGCGCGGCGCCGGCCGGCGCGCGCGGCGATGAACAATGCCCAGGCCCCGAAGCCGACTGGATGGCGGAACTTCAGTGTCCGCGCGGATCGAGGATTTCCAGGCGCCGGACCGTGACGCCGCCGTCTCATCAAAACTGTCCACGTTTGACCCTCCAGAGCTCTGACCAAACCGTTGGTCGGGAAACAGACTGGACCTCTACGGGCGACCACGGGGGTCAAGACTGGTGAAGGCTGGTCAATTGAGGTCGCGCCGCCTCCATCGGCGGAGGTGGGTTCCTGGTCACGGACGGACCACTCAGATGGGGCATCGACTCGGGTCCGTTGGAGGGATGCGTCGACGTGGAGATCGGGCAGGCTTTCCGATGGTTCCGATGGTCTGGCCGCCGGGATCCAGGCGAAGGCGAGATTGGCGCCGGTGATCGTCTGCGAAGCTGTCGGGAGATCATTGGATGCCAGGTATCGCCGCCTCACCCACATGGACATACGGCATGGCCGAGTCGACATGGAGGTCATTTGCCTTCGGCCCCTTCATCCTAAGACCGGGACGCCAGTTGCTTCTGAAGGACAATGCGCCGGTGCGCATCGGCGGGCGGGCGCTGGACATCCTCACCGCTCTGATCGAACGCCCCGGCGAACTCATCAGTAAGCACGAGCTCCTTGCTCGCGCGTGGCCGAATACGTTCGTCGACGAGTGCAACCTGAAATCCAACATGCTCTGTCTGCGACGAATTCTCGAGGATCGCCCAGACGCCCCGAGATACATCGCGACCGTTGTCGGACGAGGCTATCGCTTTGTTGCAGACGTTCGCGTCTCTGGACCTTCGTGCGTTGCCGAAAGGGGGGATGGCGCGGAGGAGGATCGGCAGGAGACCCGCCTCACTACGGATCTCGATCCCTAGATTCCGTTTCCTGCCAATGTTCTGGCGATGGACGAACCCCGAAGCGCCTCAAAGCGTGATGATGCCGCGCCGAACGGCGATCGTTACGGCGTGAGTGCGGTCGATCACGTCCAGCTTGCCGAATATGCTCTTCAGATGCGCCTTCACCGTCTCCTGGGAGATCGAGAGCGTCCGGGCGATTTGTTTGTTCGCCTGACCCTCCGAGACTAGGCGCAGGATCTCGATCTCGCGCTGGCTCAGCCGCTCGTCGATGCTGTGCACGGCGACCTTTTCGGCGATCTCCGGTGACAGGCGGCGTCGTCCGGCGTGGACATCGCGGATGGTGTCGACCAGGTCCTTGCGCAGGCTGCTCTTAAGCAGATAGGCGGCAGCGCCCGCCTTCAGCGCCTCGAACGCCTGCACGTCGCCTTCATAGGTGGTGAGCACCACGATTCTGGCGTCGGGAGCATCAGCGCGGATGGCCCGGATGGCCTCCAGCCCGGTCAGCCGCGGCATCTGCAAATCCATCAGCACCACGTCCGGCTGTAGTCTGCGAAATTGCTCGACAGCTTCCACGCCAGTTTCGGCCTCGCCGACGAGGCGCATGTCGACCTGCCTCTGCAATACCGCCGCCACGCCCTCCCGCAGGATTGGGTGATCGTCGGCGACGAGGACCGAGATGGGTCGTGCTGCATCCCGCGTCTGCATCCCAGCCCTCCCGAGGCCGCCTTCCGGGGCATGACGCCGCAACATGAACATGCTCCGGCGTACACCTCTTCCAAAAAATGAGGCTAGTCCGCAACGGTTCACGTCTCACCCCCGTCGGGGTTAGGATTGCGTCACCCGTTTGGGAAATGTGGACGCGCGGACAAGGATGGGCGCAACGCTCGTGGGGGCTCGCTGGATCAGACTGGCTTTGGCCGTGACGGCGCTGGCATGCGCTTGCCTGGCGAGCGCTGAAGCGCGCGCCTTGGACCGGACCCGCGATCTGACCCAGATGCGGCATACCGCCTGGACGCTCCGCGACGGCGTGCCGCCGTACATCAACGCGGTCGCGCAGACGCCGGACGGCTATCTCTGGCTCGGAACCGTGACGGGGCTCTACCGCTTCGACGGCGTCCGCATCGAGCGATTCGAGCAAAGACTTCCAGGCGACACGGTGCTTTCGCTTGCGGTCGCCGCCTCGGGGGAGCTCTGGATCGGCTCGCGCCGCGGCGTCTCCCGGCTGAGCCACGGCCGACTGACCACCTTCGCCGCGCTGGACCTGGGTCAAGACTCGGAGGTTCGCCACATCGCGATGGGCCGCAACGGCGAAGTGTGGATCGCCGGCGACAGGGTGGCCCGGTTCGACGGCCGCCGCTGGCAGGTCATGAGCAGCGACTGGGGCACCGCCGAGCTCTACCGCAAGCCGGGCGGCGTCTGGGGACTGGCGGTGGCGCGGGATGGCGTGGTGTGGAGCAAAAACCTGCTTGGGCTCTATTTCCTGCGGCCCGGCTCGACGCGCTTCGTCATGGCGGACGGCTACGCCGGCGCCATGATCGACTTCGCGCGCGCGTCCGACGGCCGATTGTGGACCGCCGACATCGCCACTCGGCGCTTTTACGCACTTCCCGACCTGGGCGCGTCCGGCCCGCCCCCGCCGCCGGCGCAGGTGGGCGCGACCGTGCCCGAAGGGGTGCTGGGCCGCGTGGCGTTTGACAGCGACGGCGCGCTCTGGTGCTCGAACCCGGCGACGGGCCGGCTCTATCGCGTCCGTTCGGTGACGGCGGACGGCGTCCGAGCGGAAAGCTTTACCCCGGGCGACGGGTTGACCGTCGGGGTTCCGGCGCGCGTTTTCGAGGATCGCGAGGGCGACATCTGGGTCGGTACCTCGACGGGCCTCAACCGCTTTTCGCCGGCGGACGTCGTCACCGAACCGTCCATCTCGATCCGGGGAGAAGGCGCGCAGATCACCGCCTCGAAGGCGGCGGTCTATGTGTCCGACGGCTGGCCGCCCCCCGCGCCGGCCACTGGGCAACACCCACAAAGAATCTACGCTATCGGCGCAGACGCGCCGCGAGCATTTCCTACGGGTGTTGGAAACATAATGGTGCTGAACGGCCAAGGCGCGGATGGCGTCCTGATCGGCGGCGCCAAGACGCTGGTTCGCCTGCGCAATGGCGTCGCCGAGAAGATTCCGCTGCCAACGGGCATGGGCGGCGCCGACCTGGCCTCGGCCACGCAGGACGGGGACGACCTTTGGGCGGTGATGGGCGACCGGGGCCTGTTCCGGCGGCGCGGCCGCGTCTGGACCCGGATCGGCGGGCCTGGTCTCGCGACGAGCGCGATGACCCGCATGCGGCTCGATCGGCGTGGCGGCGTCTGGCTGTTCGACGCGCGGCTTCGGCGTTTGGCGGGGGATCGGCTAACCGTCTACTCCGAGACGGACGGGCCGGACATCGGCGGGACCAACGCCTTTGTCTCCGACGCGGGCGGGGTCCTGCTGGCGGGCGATCGGGGCGTCTCATGGTTCGACGGACGCCGGTTCCACACCCTTTCGCAGCGGCAGGCGCCCTTTCTCGGCGTGGTCCTCGGTGTCGTCGCGGACGACATAGGCGGGACTTGGTTCCACACGGGCTCTGGCATTCACCGCGTCGCGACCCGCCAGTTGGAACGGGCGCTGCGCGATCCGGCGGTGCGGCTCGACGCACGGTCGTTCGATAGTCGAGACGGTCTTCGGTCCGCGGCGACCACACAGCAATTCGGGAACTCCGCGGTGCAGGGACCGGATGGACGGCTCTGGTTCCTGAACGCCGAGAACCTCGCCTGGATCGATCCACACCATCTCCACTCCAACCGTGCGCCGCCGCCGGTCGCCATCCGGTCGCTAGTTGTCGAAGGACGCACCCTCGATCCCGTGAAGGTTGGCGAGCTCGCGGCGGGCGTCTCCAATCTGCAGATCGACTACAACGCCATCAGCCTGCAGGACCCGGACCGAGTAAGCTTCCGCTACAGACTCGAGGGCGTTGACCGCACTTGGGTGGAGGCTGGCGACCGGCGGCAGGCTTTCTACACGCGGCTTGGCCCGGGCCGTTACCGCTTCCAGGTCATCGCCGCAAATCGCGACGGAGTCTGGAACACCACAGGAGCCTCCCTGCGGTTCGAGATCCCGCCCACCTTCCTCCAGAGTCGCTGGTTCCTGCTGCTCTGTGTGGTCATCGCGATGCTTATCCTTTGGCTGGCCTACGCATTGCGGATGCGACAGGTGACCGCTGCGATCCAAGGCCGTCACGAGGAACGGGTGGCGGAACGCGAGCGGATCGCGCGCGAACTCCACGACACGCTGCTGCAGGGCTTCCAAGGGGTGATCTTGCGCTTCCAGGCAATCATGGAAGATCTGCCATCCGGCCCGCAACGCCGGCAAATGGATGCTGCGCTGGCGCGGGCCGACGAGGTCCTGATCTCCGGTCGTGACCGTGTCCGCCACATCCGCACCCTTAGTGGACCCGCCGACTTGGGCGGCGCCTTGACCGAGGCCGCCCAGGCCGAGGTCGGCGGCGAGGCGGCCAAGTTCCACCTAACGGTGGAAGGCCGTTCACGAGCGCTGCATCCCGTGGTGGACGAAGAGTTGGCGGCTATCGGTCGCGAGGCCATCCTAAACGCCAAGCGGCATTCCAGGGGCCAGTCCATCGACGCCTACTTGGTCTATGAGAGACGCGGTCTGACCATGATGATCGCCGACGACGGCGTCGGCATGGATGCCGAGGTCGTGGCGGCCGGGAGCCGCGCAGGGCGCTTCGGATTGCTCGGCATGCGCGAACGCGCCTACCGGATCGAGGCCAAGCTCACCCTCGCCAATCGGCCGAGCGCGGGGTTGGCCGTCGAGGTCTTTGTCCCCGGCCGCGTCGCCTTCGCGGCAGCGCGTCGGGATGGCGTCTGGCGCGCGCTCCGCACGGCGTTCGGCTGGCGGGATCGCTCCTGAAAAAGGACATTGTCCGCTCTCGGGAAAGCGGGCCTGCTCCCTCGGCGAACGCCGTGAGGAGCGCGCGCCAGGCAGGGCTTTTCCGGCTGTGCGGGGCTCGGTCGGAGGAGCGCGGAACGGCCTACTGGTGACGAGGCTCGGCTAGGCGCCGCACTCAAAAAGGTCTGCTTCCTGGCAGGGGACGGAGTCTGCTATTGGCGCTACGCCGCCGCGACGCTTCTCGCGCGCGGCGGCTTTAGCTTAGACCCTCTCGCCGCGTAGAATGGCGGCGACCTCGTCATCGCTGAGCGGAGGCCCGATGATGTCCATGCCCGCTTCGTTGGCGCATTCGATCAGTGCATCGACGTCGGCGATTGTGAGGTCTCTGTCGACGATCCGCTCGAAGAAGGTCTCAAACTCCCCCGGCGCCACCGTCACCTGGAAGCGTACCGGCGCATCGCCATAGGCGCGCCAAGTATGCGGCATGAGTTTCGGCAGCAGGATGACGTCGCCAGGGCCTGCCGTACGACAGCCGGCCGGAGTCCAGAGCACGATGTCGCCCGACTGGATCAGGAAGATCTCGTCGTCCTTGTGGTGGAAGTGACGCGGTGGACCAAATCCGGGCGGCGCCCGATAGTCGATGATCGCAAGCGCGCCTTGGGTGTGGTCGGGAGATAGGCGTGTCCGGGAGGCCTCGCCCCAAGATGTTGTCGTAAAACCCTCGTCGGTCTCGGCGTCCACCAGAAGATCGCGAACGTCGTTCGACTTCGACACAGTCATCACTTCAAACTCCATTTACTGATACTGGTCGCAGACCGCCAACGCGCATGGCGCTGGCGTGAAAATGCCGACGAAGCGACAGTCTCAATCGGTATTCAGCGCATCCGCAGGACCGGCTTCACGCGCCGTTCGTCGGGACGCGCACGCCCGTCATGGTCTCGCACAATGACCAGAGCTGATCGGCGACACTCACGTCGAGGGCCCAGGATTTCACGCCGTACGGCGCACGACCCTCGTCGGGCACGACCGGCGCGATATCGCAGTCCTCCAGATAGACGCCGCCCTTGCCGTCCAGGTCTCGACTGACAGCCGCCCATGTGGCCGTCGCGCCGCCCTGCTGCACGGTCTTGTAGAGGTCGCCCTCGTTCCTTGGGCGGCGCCACAGGTTGAGAGCCTCGGTGACATGCAGGGCCCGAAGCGTTGCGGCGGCGAGGCGCCCGAGCGCGACCTGGCGGCTTGGCTTATGGCCAACGCCGCCGGCGGCGAACAGGTCCGAGGTGGGAACCGGGCCCGGCGTCGTGGCGAAGACCCGGATCTGCTTGTCTCGCCACAGCTCGTCTTCCTTGATCGACAGGAGGATCAGCGCCGTCTTCGACTGCGCGTAGGCGCGCATTCCCGTGTAGGGCGTATGGTTGAAGTTGATGTCGTCGAGCAGAACCCCGCCCGCGTGGTGACCCCGAGAGGCGACATTGATCACTCGGGCGCCCTTCGCCCGTTCCAGCGCCGGCAGAAGCCGCACGGTCAGCTGATAGTGCCCAAGGACATTGGTCGCGAACTGTCGCTCGTAGCCACGATCGTCACGCTCGAGCGGCGTGGCCATGATGGCGGCGCTGTTGATGAGGATGTGCACCGGTCGTCCGGACTGGACGTAGCGCGCAGCGAAGGCGTCGATCGAGGCGGGCTGTAGCAGGTCGACATATTCGACGCTGGTGTTGGCGATGCCAGACAGTCCGCGCCGCGCACGATCGACATCGCGGGCCAGGACGATGACGTGTGCGCCAGCGCGAGCCAGGGCCCGAACCGCTTCCCGGCCCGTGCCGCTATGGCCTCCTGTGATCACCACGACCTTGCCGCGCAGATCGACGCCCTTCACGACCTCCATGGCCTTGGTGCGATGACCGAAGGGCGACGGGATCCGGTGTTGCCGCGCGTCCGGAACATCGGGCGCGACATAGAGCGGAAGGCTCGCGGACGGGTCGCCTAGCGCCTTGTAGAAGAGGCCGACGATTCCGCCATAGGTCGCGGTCAAGATGCCGGCCGCCGCCAGCGTGAGGATCAAGGTTTTCTGCATGGCTCTAGAGTCGTCCGCCAAGCCGTTTCCATCAAGTAGGATGGATTTTCAGACCTAGTCTGGAAGAGCAGACCGCTATGAAGCGGTGTCCTGGCCGGTTTCGAGCAGGCCATCATACTTCAGAGACCAGTCCAGCATCGCCCTGAGCGTTGGCATTAGGTCTATCCCTGCCTGGGAAAGCTCATATTCCACGCGCTGCGGTATTTCCGGATAGGCGTTGCGGATCACGATGCCGTTGGCCTCGAGGTTCCGAAGCTGCTCGGTCAGCATGTGCTGGGTGACGCCGGGAAGCGCGCGCCGCAAGGCGCCAAAGCGCGTCGGGCCCTGGATCAAGGTGCAGACGATCTCGATCTTCCACTTCCCGGTGATGGCGCGGACGGTGCGCTGGAAGCGAAGGATGTCGGTCGCCTCGGGGCCTTCGCACCCGTCGCAGTCGTCTCGGTAGACGCGCGGCTCGACAGTCTGGTCTCTCATTCGAACGTCCTGAAAATCCCCATGAGTCTGAAACGCAGCACAGGAAACCTTAGGTGAGGATGTTCGGCCCCACCTTGATGAGGTCAAACATTCCCTATGCGAGTTGGCGCCGCGGCGCGCCAGTCAATGCGCCAGCGCCAGCGTGCTGGTGATCGCCGCGGCGACCGCTGGACGCGACAGAATCTCGTCGTGCCAGCGCTTAACGGCTGGGAACGGGGCGAGGTCCGCGCCGAAGGCCTGGTGACGCCAAATCCATCCGAAATGGGCGATGTCGGCGATCGTGTACTGGTCGCCCGCAACGTAAAGGTTGCGCTGGAGGGCGCCGTCGAGAACGCCGAGCACGCGTTCCACTTCCTTGCGCGCCGCCGTGCGGGCGTCGCCTTCGGGCGCCTTGCGGATCTCGAGCAGGAAGGCTTGCAGGAACGCGGGGCTGGCGGCCGAAGCGTGGAAGAAGAGTTGTTCGAACACCTTGCCCCGACGCTCCGGATCGGTCGGCAGCAGTTGGCCGGTCTTTTCCGCGAGGTAGACCAGGATCGCCGCGGACTCGCTGAGCACGACGTCGGCGTCGCCGGCCGGCGCGCGATCGATCAGGACCGGCACCTTGCCGTTCGGATTGAGGGCCAGGAAGGCGTCGCTTCTTTGCTTACCCTGGCGAAGATCGACGGGGACGAGGCTGTGGGGCAAGCCCATCTCCTGGGCGGCGATGGCGACCTTGACGCTGTTGGGCGTCGCGAAGGCGTGGATCTCAAGCATTTGGAAGTCTCCTTAATGATGCTGGCCGGAACGTTGCTGGCCGCTCCGGCCTGTTCCTCAGCCGCGGCGAGCGTCGAGGCTGATGCGGCCGCCGCCGAAGGCGACGACGTGCAGAAGGCCGCCGGCCATCGCGATGTTCTTGAAGAAGTGGATGAACTGGTTCTGGTCGCCGAGCGCGTTGTGGAAGACCGCCGCGGTGACGAGCGAGAACAGCGCCAGCACGGCCGCGATGGCGCGGGTGCGATAGCCCAGCAGCAGGGCCAGGCCCCCAGCAAGCTCGACAAACACTGAAAGGCCGAAGGCGACGCTGGGCATCGGCAGGCCGACCGATTGGATGTAGCCGATGGTCATGGCCGGCGCGGCGATCTTCGATAGGCCCGACAGCAGGAAGATGGCGCTGATCATGCCGCGGCCGACGAGCGGAACCAGGGTAGAGGTCAGGTTGGAAGCCGTAGCGTTCGGCGCATCGGCAAGGGTCTGGGTATTCATGGCTATAGTCCTTGATTTGGGTTGCAGGGGTTGTGTCCGGGCGTGAGGCGGCATGCCGCCGATCCGGACACGGGCCCGGCGGCACGAAGACTGTTGAAGGTGTGGGAGGCGCGGGAGCCGAAACGCGGTCGCGTTTAGCCGCCGCGGACGGTGACGAACGCCTTGCGCATTTCGCTGGCGAAAAGCGCGGGCTGCTCGAAGGCGGCGAAGTGGCCGCCGCGATCGACCTTGTTCCAGTAGATCAGTTTGGGCCAGAGCGCCTGCGCCCAGGCCTTGGTGGTCGTGAAGATCTCCCGCGGGAACACGGTCGCCGCCATCGGCAAGTCGATACGACCGGCGTTCACGCCACGGCCGTTGCGCGCATTCTCCCAGTAGAACCGGGCGGAGGAGGCCGCCGAGTCCGTGAACCAGTAGATCGAGATGTCGTCGAGCATTTCGTCCAGGCTCAGGGCGTCCTCCGGGTCGCCGCGGTTGTCGGTCCAGGCCTGGAACTTCTCGTAGATCCAGGTCGCCAGCCCGACCGGAGAGTCGGCCAGCGCATAGCCGATCGTTTGCGGGCGGGTGGCTTGTTCGCGGAAGTACCCGTGGCCATCGCCCGTGAAGCGTTGGAAGGCCTCGATGGCGGCCCGTTCCTCGACCGTCGGGTGCTCGGGCAGGTGCTCGGGAATGACGAACTGCCAGTTCACATGCGCCGCGGCCAGGCCTTCGGGCCGTTGATGGGCCAGCGCATGGGTGACGCCCGAGCCCCAGTCTCCGCCTTGGGCGACCCACCGGGTATAGCCAAGCCGTTGCATCAGGGTGGCCCAGGCACGGGCCGTACGTTCGACCGTCCAACCGGTCTCGGTGGGCTTGTCTGACCAGGCAAAGCCGGGCAGCGACGGAATGACGACGTCGAACGCGTCCTCGGCGCGACCGCCGTAGGCGGTGGGATCGGTGAGCGGTCCGATCACCTTCAGGAACTCGACGACCGAACCGGGCCAGCCATGCGTCAGGATCATGGGAAGCGCGCCCTGATGCTTGGACCGCACATGGATAAAGTGGATGCCCAGCCCGTCGATCTCGGTGCGAAATTGCGGGACCGCGTTGAGACGCCGCTCGAAGCGCCGCCAGTCATAGTGGTCACGCCAGTAGGCGACCAGCGCCTTAGCCTTGTTCAAGGGCACGCCTTGCGTCCAGTCGGTCACGGTCTCTTTTTCGGGGAAGCGAGCCATGCGCAGGCGTTGCTTGAGATCGTCGATCGCCGCTTGCGGAACGGCGACGCGAAACGGGGTGATGGCGGCTGTTGCGCGCGGGGTGATGGGCGTGGCGACGTCCGCGCGAACCTCCGATGAGAGGCCAGCCAGTGTGACGACCGCCAACCCTTCGGCCAGACCGCGCAGGGCTTGCCGGCGCGAGGATGAGGGGAGGTTGGGGGAGAGCGGATTGAACACGGGGAAACTCCTTGCTGCCGGGGCTCGCCCTTTGAGGGCGAGCGCGTTGTCGGGAACGCGGATCAGACCGCGGGCTGGGCGCTGGCCCGTCGAAACTCGTCCGACGTCTCGTCGAGGAAGACGTAGAGCGCTGCGATCTTGCCATCGCGAACGATCAGGACGTCCCAGCCGGTGTATTCGAACGCCGCGCCGCGCGGACCCGACCCCCAGGCCAGGCGCCCCGCGTTGTGGAGCACCTGAGGGGCGCCATGGGGCGTATAGACGTAGTGCGGATGTGTCGCACGCAGGTCGCCGGCGAACTTGTCGATCGCCTCGCGCCCGACGATCGCGCCGGGCGGCACGTAGAGGACCGCGTCCTCCGCCCAGAGTTCATCGATCGCCGCGCGGCGCTTGTTGTCATCGCCCTCGCCGAAGACCTCCTGGAGGTTTCGGTCGAGCAGTTCGCGGATACGCTCCGCCGATTCCGTGGACTGGATCATGATGGTCTCCTTGGAGGGGAGCCCGGCCTCGGGCTGCGACATCGCCCCGAGGCCGGCTCTGTGATGGCTCAGATCTGGGCCTGGCCGCCGTCGACGAAGAGCTCGATGCCGTTGATGAAGCTGGCGTCGTCGGAGGCCAGGAACAGCACCGCCTTGGCGATCTCGTCGGGCTGGCCAACGCGGCCGGCGGGGATCAGGCCGGCGAGATAGTCTCGGGTTCCTTGCGCTTGGTCGCCGCCGCCGAACAGGTCGTCCAGGCCAGCGGTGTCAGTGACGCCGGGGCTGACCGCGTTGACGCGGATTTGGCGATCCTTCAGGTCGAGCATCCAGTTGCGGGCGAAGTTGCGGACGGCGGCCTTGGTGGCGGAATAGACGCTGAAGGCCGGGGTGCCCGAGATGCTGGTGGTCGAGCTGGTCAGGATGATGGACGCGCCGTCCTTGAGCAGCGGCAGCGCCTTCTGGACCGTGAACAGCACGCCCTTCACGTTGGTGTCGAACGTGCTTTGATAGTGCTCCTCGGAAATGGCGCCGAGGGGGACCATCTCGCCGCCGCCAGCATTGGCGAACAGCACGTCGATCTGGGCGTGCTTCTGCTGGATGGCGTCGTAGAGCCGGTCAATGTCGGCCAGTTTCGACATGTCGCCCTGGAGGGCGGTGACGCGGCCGCCGATCTGCTTGACGGCGGCGTCGAGCGTTTCCTGCCGGCGGCCGGTGATGAACACCGAAGCGCCTTCGGCGGAGAAGGCCTTGGCGGCGGCCAGGCCGATGCCGCTGGAGCCGCCGGTCACCACCACGACCTTGTTGCTGAACCTGTTCGTCATCGTCTGTCTCCTTGGGGCCGGCCGTGCGCCGGTGATGACGAATAGATGCAGTCAGAACGATGATGCGTGTAGTCAGCGAATATGGCACTTAGCGTTCTACTGGAGGAACGCTGATGCGGATTGACCTCAACGACTACGCCTACTTCGCCGAAGTCGTGGCGCACGGCGGCTTCGCTGCCGCCGGGCGCGCCTTGCGCGAGCCCAAGTCCAAGCTCAGTCGCAGGATCTCCGGCTTGGAGGAGAGACTTGGCCTGCGCCTCATTGAGCGGTCGAGCCGGCGGTTTCGTGTCACCGACACCGGTCTTGCGTTCTATGAGCGATGCCGGGCCATGCTCGCCGAAGCCGAGCAGGCTGAGGCGCTCGTCTTGCAGGCCCAGGCCGAGCCGCATGGACGGATCCGTTTCAGCTGCCCGACGGGCATGCTGCAGCCGATCAACGGCCTCATCTCGTCGTTTCTCGCGCGCTATCCTCGCGTGCGGCTACAACTCGTGGCGACCGATCGAGCCGTGGACCTGATCGAGGAGCGCATCGATCTGGCGTTGCGCGTGCGTGGAAGCCTGACCAGCGACGCGGCGCTGACGATGCGCTCGCTCGGCACATCGACTCGTATCCTAGTCGCGAGCCCGCAAGTGGCCAGCCAGGTGGCGACCGTTGAGCAACTGGCCACGCTGCCGGCGCTGGCGACGAGCGACTCGGCCGACGATCTTGAGTGGCATTTGGAGTCAGACGAGGGCCGCACCTATGTCGTACGCGTCCAGCCGCGCATGGGGTGCGAGGCCATGCCGACCATACGGGACGCGGCGATCGACGGCCTGGGCGTGGCGATTTTGCCAGACCACGTCTGTCTCGACGCCTTAGAGGCTGGACAGCTAGTTCGGGTTCTTCCGGCCTGGCGCGGGTTGCAGGGCATCGTGCATCTCGTCTTCACCACCCGGCGCGGTCTTTCCCCGGCCGTCCGAGCCCTGATCGATCATCTCGCGGCCGGATTTCCGCGCGATGTCCTGAGCAAGCGAGCTTGAACCCATACAAAGGGAGGGCGGCAACACACGAGTACTTGGCTACCGGCGACCACCTTTGCGGAAGCAGGATCAGCGCTTCCCGCCGGTGTTGAAGGTCAGCTTCCTGGAGGCGCACCAAGGGCCGCTATTGGCGCTTCCGGGACCTCCCAACTGGCGCGAGGCGGTTGATGACCATAACCTGGCGTCATGCTGCGTGACGCCGGGCCGGAGTGGATAGACAAAGCGCTGCGCGTAGCCCGATCGTTTAGGGCGACGACGCGGCGCGCGCCCGGCGCCAAGCATTCGGTGTACGTTGTCCTGCTGCACGACCCGAGGCGCGCCGAGCCTTGGGGCCTCTACGTCGGACAGACCGCGCGCGACCCGGATCTACGCTTCGATCAGCACAAGACCGGCTACAAATCCAGCAGCGCCGCGCGCCGTTTTGGGGTGCGGCTGTTGCCGGACATGGTCGCGCACCTCAATCCCATGCGGCAATGGGAGTCCTTGGACATCGAGGAGGCCTTGGCCGAGGCGCTCCGCGCAGGGGGCGTCGGGTGGGTTGAAGGCGGTCACTAGCTCAGACCTGTTTCCGAAGTCTCAGAGCGCGAAACCGTTCGCCATCCAGTCCTGATAGAGGGCCAATTGTGCGCTGGACCAGGGCTGGTCGGGCGGCATCGTGCCCTTCTGCAGCACCGCGAAGACGCGTCGCGCATTGGCGTAGTCCTGATGGACCTCGTCACCGCCGGGGTCGGTCATCCAGTCGGGATTGTTCAGCCGCACGCCCATGGGGCGCATGCAGGCGACGTCCTCGGCCCTGAACAGCGGCATGATGTCGTTGGTGAAGCTTGGGGAGGGAGGGCTGGGCGTCATGTCTTCCGGTCTCTTTCAGGTCATGTGTCGTCCGACGCGGGACGAGACGAGAGGCTGACTGGAACGCGGTCATCGCGCCATCATCCGCAGGGTTTGGCCCGCCTCGACCTTGGCATAGGTCGCCCTATCGGACGGGGCGCCATCTAGGCTGGGCGCGCGATGGTCAGGGTCGATCTGTCGGGAGGCAATGGGCCTTCCGCCGTGGCCTGGTCCGGTAGACGCCACACCGGCGTCTTAGCGCAAGCGCGCCATCTCCTCGTCGAGAAACTCGAACAGGGCCTTGGCGCGCGCCGGGACCGCGCGGGCGAAGGCGTGCAGCGCCTGGACGGGAACCCTCGGCAACGAAAGCTCGGGCAGGACCGCGACAAGCTCCCCGCGCTCCAGTTCCTCGGCGACCGAGGCTCGCAGCAGTTGGGCGATGCCCGCATCGTTGCGGACGGCTATGCGCATGGCTTCCCCACTATCGGTGTCGAAAGGGCCGGGCGGCGGGGTCAGGGATCGATCGGCGAACTGAAGCGGGAATATGCGTCCGCCCAGCCTGTAGCGGACGTGACGATGGCGCAGCAGATCCTCCACGGAGGCTGGATGTCCATGCGCCTCCAGGTAGCGCGGAGAGGCGACCAGCACCATCGGCAGTTCTCCCAGGGGCTTGGCGATCAGGCCGGTGTCGGCGACGTGGCCGACCCGGATGACGGCGTCGAACCCTTCGCGGATGAGCTCGACATGGGCGTCGCTCAGGCTGACCTCGAGTTGTACGCCCGGATGCTCTGACTGAAATCGCGTGGTGAGCGCCTGCACCAGGAAGCGGCCAAAGTCGGCTGGCATGCTGATGCGAAGACGCCCCGTGAGGCTGGCGCTTGGCTCCAGCGCCTCGCGCGCCTGCTCGATCCCTTTCACAAGCGGCGCGACCCGCTCGAAATAGGCCTCGCCCTCGGGCGTCAGTCCGAAGGCTCGGGTCGATCGTCGAAACAGCCGCACGCCCAGCCCGCGCTCCAGCCGGGCCATGGCCTTGGAGACCGCCGACGGGTTCGCGCCGATCAGGCGTGCGCCAGCGGTGAACGATCCGCCCTCCACCACGCGGACAAAGATGCTCAGGCTCTCCATTTTGGCCCTTCCGGAACAACAGTAGGTCAGGTTCAGGCGCTAGCGGGCTCCTGACGCCTGAACCATTTGCGACCTCGTCAATCGGAGGTCTCATGAACAAGCTTATCGACAAGGTCGCCGTGATCACCGGCGGCAACAGCGGCATCGGTCTGGCGACCGCGCGCGCCTTCCTGGCCGAGGGGGCCCATGTCGTGGTGGTCGGTCGTCGCCCTGACGCGGTGGCCGCGACGGTGGCGGAACTGGGCGCCAAGGCTTTCGGCCTGGCCGGCGACGTCGCCGAGCTGACGACCCACGACCAGGTCGCTGCCCTGGTGCATGACCGCTTCGGCGCCGCGGACATCTATGTCGCCAACGCGGGCGTCAATCACATCCAGCCGACCGTTGCGGTCACCCCCGCCGACTATGACGCGCAGTTCCTCACCAACACCCGGGGGACGTTTTTCGGCGTGCAGAAAATCCTCCCGGTCCTGCGCGACGGCGGCGCCATTCTGCTGACCAGTTCGATCGCGGCGACCAAGGTGCTCGAGAACCACGCCGTCTATGCCGGGAGCAAGGCGGCCATCGATGCCTTCGCCCGAAACTGGGCCCTGGAGCTGAAGGACCGTCGCATTCGCGTGAACGTCCTCAGTCCCGGTCCCACGGCCACCCCCATCCTCGCCAAGCTGGGCGTGTCGGCGGAGGCGCTGCCGGCTTTCGAGGCTCACGTCGCGCAAACCATGCCGCTTGGCCGCTTGGCGGAGGCCGAAGAACTGGCGCGCGCCGCCGTGTTCCTGGCTTCGGCCGACAGCAGTTTCGTGACCGGCGTCAACCTCGCGGTCGACGGCGGCGTGAGCCTGACCTGACGATCCCCACCTCACCCCAAGGAGACCGATATGCAATCCCGACACGATCCCGAGATCGACGCCTTCATCGAGAAAGTCGTCGACTACGGCAGTCATTACCAGATCGACCTGATGGAGGCGTTGTACACCCCCGATCAGTCGATCCTCTTCGTCAGCGGCGAAGGGCGCGTCGACCGTGTGCCGCGAGCGGACATGCTGGCCGAGTTCGCCGCTCGCGGGCGGTTCGGCGATCGGCCGTTGTCCACCGAACATCGAGTGCTCCATGTCGAGCAGCAGGGCGACCACGCGACGGCGCTGCTCTACCGCCGTATGAGTCCCTCGGCGTCGCCCGCTCTCTACGAGCTTCGGTTGCGCAAGGACGATCGGGGCTGGCGGGTGGCCGGAGAGACGGTGCTGGCCTTCCCACGGCCGGGCGACGCCGACGATTTCCTGCCCAAGCGACAGCATCGGAATTGAGTTCTGCGGGCAGGCCGTGGGCAACCGATGGATTTCCATAGGATGCCCGCGCCGCCGCGCGCGCTTAGCTTGATGCCAATGAGGTCCCCTAGCCCGAAGGAGTGCTAGTTTGACTCCAGGGTCGCGGGCGGGAGCCGCGATCTCCACAGGAGGACGTGGCGATGCTGTCCGTCGCAAGCGATATACGCAACGACGAGCCCGAAAGGGCCGCAAGGCTGGTGGAGGACGTCGTCGGCAACGCCTGGGCGACGGACGCCGCCGGCCGCTTCGTCTATGTCGCCGAGAGCTTGCTGGCCTTGCTTGGGGTCGCTCGTGAGGACTTGAACCGCAGCGCCCAGGATCCGGCGCTCGGATGGAGCCAACTCGTACATCCCGCCGACCATGACGCCGCCGCGACGGCCTGGCGGCGGAGCCTGCGAACCGGGCAGGCCTATGACATGATCCATCGGCTCCGTACCGCGGAGGGAAGCTATAGATGGGGGCGCTGTTCGGGCCGTCCGGTGCGCGACGCGCAGGGCCTGATCATGGGCTGGTATGGAACCGTCCTTGACGGCGGTGCCCCGCCCACCGGGGCGGGTCCCGTGGTCTCGGACGCCAAGGGCGCGCAGCGCGAGCCGGCGCCGTCATCGCTCGACATCGCACATCCGGAAAGTCCCAGCGTGGATGGCCTGACGCGGGCGTTTTGGACGGGGCTGTCTCGCCCGATCGAGGAGGCGCTGCGCGAGCGCGAGCGGCGACTCCAGCAACTGGTCGACACCGTTCCCGCCCTGATCTGGAGCACCACGCCGGACGGCACGCCGTCCTACATCAACAAGCGATTGGCCGACACGTTGGGGATCGCCTTGAGCGACCTTGTCGGTCCGGCCGGATCGCGCTCGCTTGCGGACATCCATCCTGACGACATGTCGGCGGTCGAGGCGGCGCTCGCCCACGCCTTCGAGACGGGCGAGACGTTTTGCATGACCTACCGCCAGCGCCGCGCCGACGGACAATACCGGTGGACCGAAGGGCGCGCCGAGCCCCTTCGCGGCGAAGCGGGCGCGGTGATCCAGTGGCACGGCGCGTGCGTCGACGTCCACGAGCGCGTGCTCGCCCAAGAGGCCTTGCAGGAGCGCGAGGGCCGGCTCCGCAAGCTCGTCGATTCAGACATCATCGGGATCGTGATCTGGGATCTGGACGGCACGCTGATCGACGCCAACGACGCCTTTCTCAACATGGTCCAGTACGACCGGAAAGACGTCGAGGCCGGAATCCGCTGGTTCGACATGACGCCGCCCGACTGGCAGGAGGTGCATGCCCGCGAGGAGGCCGAAGAGCTGGCCGCGACGGGCAAGATGCAGGCTCGGGAGAAGGAGTATTTCCGCAAGGACGGCAGCCGGGTGCCGGTGCTGATCGGGGCGGCCTGCTTCGAGGGCCAGTCGCGACAGGGGGTCGCCTATATTCTCGACCTGACGGAAACCAAGCGCGCGGAAGCGGCGGTGCGCGATCGCGAACGCGAGCTGTCGCAGTTGGTGGACATGGTCCCAAGCTACCTCTGGCGCATCACGCCGGAGGGGGTGCCGGTGTTCTTCAACCGGCGGCTTGTCGATTTTCTGGGCCTGGACGTCACCGACGCGGATCGGCCCAATCAGAGCCGGCTCACCTCGATCATCGAGCGTGTTGTCCATCCCGATGACGCCGCCGGCGTCGCCGCCGAGTTCGCGCGCGCCTTCGCGAGTGGCGAGCGCTTCGCCATGCAATGGCGCATGCGTCGGGCGGACGGGGTGTATCGCTGGATGGCGGCGAGCGCGGAAGCCATGCGCGACGAGGATGGCCGCATCGCGCAATGGTACGGCCTCTGCCACGACATCGACGATCAGGTGCTGGCCGAAGAGGCGCTGCGGCGCAGTCAGCAACAACTGCAGCAGATGATCGACGCCGTGCCCGTCAATATTCTGAGCTTCGATCCCTCTCGCCAACTGACCTACGCCAGCAAGCGATATCTCGACACCGTCGGCTTGCCGAAGGTGGACGTCCGGGACTTCGACACACTGGTGCGCGAGGTCGTCCACCCGGACGACTTTCCGACCATGTTCCAGCGGGCCTTGGACGGCTTCGCCACCGGCGAGCCGTTCGTCAACCGGTTCCGGCGGCGCAGCGAGGACGGCTATCGATGGATCGAAGCGCGCGCCCAGGCCCTGCGCGATGGTGATGGCCAGATCGTGCAATGGTACATCACCGCCATCGACATCGAGGAGGAGATGCAGGCTCAGGAAGCGCTGCGCGAACGCGAGCGGTTCCTTTGGCAGCTGGTGGAAACCTTGCCCGCCATGATCGACTGCGCCGGGCCGGATGGCGAGCCGGTCTACCGCAGCCAGCAACTTCGCGAGTTCCTGGGCTACCCGCTCGAGGATCTGAGCGAGGCGGGATCGCGCCTGGCGCAGACGCTGGACGCCGGCGTCCACCCCGATGACCTTGCCTCCGTAAAGAGGGACTACGCCTACAGCCTGCGCACCGGCGAGCCCTATGCGCGGCGCCATCGGCTGCGGCGTCACGACGGCGAGTATCGATGGGTCGAGACCCGCGCCGCGCCGATGCGTAACGCCGACGGTGCCATCGTCCAGTGGAACGTGATCTGCCTGGACATTGATGCCGAGGTTCATGCGCAAGCCGATCTGCGGCTGGCGCAGGAACGCCTCGCGCGGGCCAGCCAGGCTGCCAGCTTGGCGGAGCTCTCCGCTTCGATCGCCCATGAGGTCAACCAACCCCTGGCGGCGGTGATCTGGAACTCGCAGGCCTGTCAGCGCTGGCTGACCGCGACCCCGCCCAATCTGGATCGAGCCCAGACTACGGTCGAGCGCATCATCCGCGATGCGAACGCCGCCGCCGACGTTGTGAGCCGCATTCGCGCCCTGTTCCAACAGGCGGTCGCGCCGCGCGACCGCGCCTCCATCGAAGACCTGATCGCCGATGTCGGACGGTTGCTCGCAGACCCGGCGAGGCCGCTGGTTCCCGTCGAGGCGGACATGGCCGCCGACCTGCCGGCCATTCCTTTCGACGTCGTGCAGATCCAGCAGGTGCTGGTCAATCTCATGCGCAACGCGGTCGAGGCGATGGACGGCCATACGGTTAAGCCGCGCTTGAAGGTTCGCGCCGTCCGCGAAGGCGACTTCGTGCGGGTGGAGGTGAGTGACAACGGCCCAGGGATCCCGCAACCCGAGAAGATTTTCGACGCCTTTTTCACCACCAAACGGAGCGGCATGGGAATGGGCCTGGCGATCTGCCGCTCGATCGTCGAATCCCATGGCGGGCGCCTGTGGGTGGAGCGCAACGACGCGGGCGGCGCGACGTTCGCCTTCACCCTGCCGATCCAGGCGATCGGACTCTCATGACCTTGGAAACGCCCATCGTGCTGATCGTGGACGACGATCCGAGCGTGCGCGAAGCCTTGAGCGAACTGCTGGAGGCGCACGGCCTGCGCGTAGCGACCTACGCTTCGGCCGGCGACTATGCGCGCGCGGCGCCGCCCACGGGGCCGGCATGCCTGCTCCTCGACGTTGAACTTCCGGACATCAATGGCCTGGACCTACAGGCGCAACTGGCCGGCGGCGATCATCCGCCGATCGTGTTCATCACCGGTCACGGCGACATTCCCTCCTCGGTGCGGGCGATCAAGCACGGCGCCGTGGACTTTCTGACCAAGCCGTTCGGTGAGGACGCGCTCAAGGCCGCCCTCGAGGCCGCCTTCGCCCAGGATGGCCGCCTTCGCGCGGACCGTGCGGAGGTCGAACGGCTCGAGGCCAGCTACGCGACCCTGACGCCCCGCGAACGCGACGTGCTGCCGCTGGTCGTGAGCGGCCTGTTGAACAAGCAGGCCGCCGCCGCGCTGGAGCTCAGCGAGGTGACGCTGCAGGTGCATAGGCGAAACGTGTTGCGAAAGATGGGCGCGGCCTCGCTCGCCGACCTGGTGAGGATCGCTGAGCGGCTGAAAATCCCGGTCACACATTCGCGTCGCAAAGAGAGAGAAGCGTGAGCAGTTCCAAGCGTACCATCGCGGTCGTCGACGATGACATCCGGCTGCTGGAGTCCCTGGAAAACCTCCTGGAGTCCGCGGGATACGCTGTGCGGACGTTCAGCTCGGCGAATGGGCTGCTGGCGGCTGGGCTCGCCGATCTGGATTGCCTGATCACCGACATCGGCATGCCCGAGGTGGACGGCTTCCAATTGCGGGAAATCGTCGCCCAGACGCGTCCGGACCTGCCCATCCTGATGGTCACCGGCCGCCACGAGATCGCGGATCAGCCCGGCAAAGCCGCCTTGGCGACCACCCTGTTTCGCAAGCCGATCGACGGACGGCTGTTGTTGGCGGCCGTGGAGAAGGCCTTCGCCGAATAACCTGGAGAGGTGACCATGTTTCAGTCGCTATCACGCCAAGCCGCACCGTCGGCCGACCCGGCCGACGTGGAGCAGTCCGTCGTCCTGGTCGTGGATGACGACCTCGCCGTTCGCGAGGGCCTGAGCGAGCTCATTGCTTCGATCGGGCTGACGCCGATCTGCTTCTCATCGACGCAGGATCTGTTGGCTTCGGGAAGCCTGGATCAGCCGGGTTGCCTGATTCTCGACGTCCGCATGCCCGGCGCCAGCGGGCTGGATCTGCAGCACCGTCTGGCCGCCAGCGGGAACACCAAGCCGATCATCTTCCTGACAGGGCACGGGGATATCCCGATGACGGTGCAGGCAATGAAGGCGGGGGCGGTCGATTTCCTGACGAAGCCGGTCCGCGACCAGGCGCTCGTGGACGCCATCATCGCCGCGCTCGAGCTGGACCGTTCGCAGCGGGCCAAGTCGACGGTGGCCAGGCGCAACGCCGAACTTTTGGCGACTCTCACGCCGCGGGAGCAAGGGGTTCTGGCGGAGGTCGTGCGCGGACGCCTCAACAAGCAGATCGCCTTCGATCTGGGCATCAGCGAAGTGACCGTGAAGCTCCACCGGAGCAACGGAATGCGCAAGATGCAGATCACCACGGTCGGCGACCTGATCCGCGCTTGGGAGACCTTGCCGGCCCACCTGCGGCAGGCGCCCGCTCGATAGGACGGCCTATGCGCCTGACGCGTGGGGTGGGTCAGAGCGGGCGGCGGGAAGGGACGTAAGATCCCAGGGCGTGTAGCGCCCGCCGTCAAGCGAGCGCTACGAGATCTGGCCGTTGTCAGCTCTTGAAGAAGGTCAGCAGGTCGGCGTTGATGATGTCCGCGTGGGTCGTGGCCATGCCGTGCGGCAGTCCCGTATAGACCTTCAGCTTGCCATGCTTCAGCAGCTTGATGCCGATCAACGCCGAGTCCGCGATCGGGACGATCTGGTCGTCGTCGCCGTGCATCAGCAGCACCGGGGCGTCGATCGTCTTGAGGTCGTTGGTGAAGTCGGTCGCCGAGAACGCGGCGATGCAGTCGTACTGAGCCTTCGCGCCGCCCATCATGGCTTGGCGCCACCAGTTGTCGACCAGCACCGGGCGGAGCTTCACGCCCTGGCGGTTGAAGCTGTAAAATGGACCGGACGCCAGGTCCCTGTAGAATTCGCCGCGATTGGCGGCCAGGGCGCTGCGCAGACCGTCGAACGCCTCGATCGGCAGGCCGCCCGGATTCTTGTCCGACTTGACCATGATCGGCGGCACCGCGCCGATCAGCACCAGCTTGGCGACTCGCCCCGCGCCGCCGTAACGGGCGACATAGCGCGCCGCTTCGCCGCCGCCCGTGGAGTGCCCCACGTGGATGGCGTTCTTCAGGCCCAGTTGATCGATCACCACGGCCAGGTCGGCGGCGTAGGTGTCCATGTCGTTGCCGGTGTCGGTCTGGGTGGAGCGCCCGTGGCCGCGACGGTCATGGGCGACGACGCGATAGCCCTGCGAGAGGAAGAACAGCATCTGGTTGTCCCAGTCGTCCGCCGACAGGGGCCAGCCGTGATGGAAGACGATCGGCTGGGCGGTCTTGGGACCCCAGTCCTTGTAGAAGATCTGCGTGCCGTCCTTGGTCGTGGCGTAGCCGCTGCTCATGGTGTTGGTTCCTGTGGTGGGTCGGGGAGGGGAGGACGGCGTGGCCTGGGCGGCGCCGTTGGAGGACAAGCCGGCGACGGTCGCCGCGATCGCCAGGCCGGTGGTCATGACGCCGCGGCGCGACGCGTTGTGGCTTTGCTCGTTCATGGAAGCTGCTCTTCAGTTGACGGAAGGGGTGAGGTTGTCCCGGCGCCATTGGCTGGGGGACGTTCCGACGGCTTGTCGAAACAGCCGCGAGAAGTGGGCCTGGTCTGAAAAGCCGCATGCCAGGGCGACCTGGCTGAGCGGCGTCCGCTCGCGGATCAGGGTCATGGCGCGCTCGATGCGGCGTCGCAGGACCAACTGGCGCGGCGTGAATCCGAACGTGTTCTTGCAGGCGCGGGCGAAGTGGCTGCAGCTCAGCCTGACCACCGAGGCCAGGGTCTCCAGATGGAGCGTGCGGTCCAGGTTCTCCTCGATGAAGCGTTCCAGCTTCTTCACGCCCCAGGGAGCCAGTTGGACGCCGGAGGGCGGAGCGCGTCGACGGTCCTTGTCCTGGTCCGGCTCGCCGTCGGCCAGGGCGCCGTCCTGGACACCAAAGCTCTGCGCCTGTGCGGTTCGCAGCGCCCTTTGCATGAGTTCAGTGACGACGGAGGAGGTGGCGGCGCCGTCGCGATGCGCTTCGGCGGCGGGCGTCGAGGTCGCCGAAAACAGAGTCATGTCGTCATCTCCGCCGCACCGATCTTCGGCCATTGTTCGATGCCTGAACTCTATGGCGCGGGGCCGGACGGCCCCATCCGTCCTCGGGGTCCGAACGGCTAGGGTGTAGGTTGGGCGAGCCTATGCGGGGGTATAGGGCGCAGGTGGGATCGATGAGGAAGGCGCTTGGAAACGTAGCCGGGCCGAGCGACGCACGCGGGCCAGGTTGGAGGGAAAACGCCACCGGCCCCCTCCGAAATCGAAGGGGGCCGACGTCATGCACGGTCAGGTTCGCGCGGGATTGTGAGGCCGCGCTAAGTGTGGGGTGACGCGCTGGGCTACAGCGCGACCGCGGTGCGACCCAGGCGGGCTTGCCGCAGCGCCCAAATCGTCAGCACCCACCCCAGCAGCGCAGGCAGGGTCACCGCGGGAAAGTCGCGCACGAGGGCGGAGCTCGAACAGATGCCCGTCGCCACTTCCCAGAAGTGGAACAGCGCGTGAGCGGAAAGCCAGATCGTCGGCGCTCCCCAGGCGAACAGGCGCAGCGGCGGCCTGAACACGCCGGTCAGGAAGCCGGCTCCGATGAACAGGAAGATGATGCCGATATCCCGGATGAAGTGCTGATTGAACGATCCGGTCGTCGTCACGCCCGGCACCGCGAAATACCAGCCCTCGGGGGAGGTCAGCATGAAGCAGCCGTTGGCGACGGCGGCGAGGCCGAGCACGACGGCCAGGCCAATACAGATGGGCTTCAACATGAGGTTTCCTTTCGAACGAGACGGCGAGCGGCCCAAGGTTAGGGCCGAACGAGGTCGCGCCCCGGCTCGCGGTGACGAGCCGGGGCGCACGCGGAGCGGCGTCGCTGCCTGGGGGGAGGGATCGGGACGGCCGCTTCCGCGTCTCCGGGCAGGCTGGCGCCGGAGCGGGGGTCGGCGGACCTTGGCCTTAGGCGGCCGCGGTCGCCGGCTTTACGGGGTGGACGGCGCGCGCGGCGACCTGCAGGCGGTTCCAGCTGTTGATCTGACCGATCAGCACCGTCAGGGTCGCGATCTCCACCTCGGTGAACTGAGTCTTGACCAGGGCGTAGTCGGCGTCGGGGGCGCCGGTCTTGACGATCCGGGTCAGCGACTCGGTCCAGGCCAGGGCGGCGCGCTCGCGATCGGTGAACAGCGGCGACTCCCGCCAGGCGTCGAGCAGGAACAGGCGCATGTCGTTCTCACCGTGCGCCCTGGCGTCGGAGATGTGCATGTGGATGCAGAAGGCGCAGCCGTTGATCTGCGAGGCGCGGATCTTCACCAGGTTGGCAAGGCCGTGTTCGATGCCGGCGGCCTCAAGGGCTTTCTCAACGCCGAGCAGGGCGTTCGTCAGGTCGGGGACGATCTTGAAGGGAGCGAAGCGCGGGGTCATGGCTGGTCCTTGGGGGCGAGTTGATATGGCCCGATCATGCCCGGCCGGCCGGGATGGCGGCCACTGTGCCCGGAGCGTGTGGGTCTACGCCCTTCGCATAGGGCAGGCCCGCCCCCGGAATGGGACGGAGCGGTCGCTCCTCGCCCTTGGTCGATCCAGTGCCGGGATTTCACCGCGGAGTTTGGCGGTATGGATAGCGTTCCATGCGCCAACAGATGCGCGATATCTCCTGATGCTCAAGCAATCGGAGATGTTTTCGGTCTTTGCGATGGCGTGGCTCGGTTTTCGAGATCTTGGATCCTGTGTTTGACTATAGCCAGGACCGTCTCCACCTGTTCAAGGGTCGCATTAATCTCTCCGGACAACAGTCATGGAGACCTGAAATGAAGATCGTCGTCATCGGCGGAACCGGGCTTATCGGGTCCAAAACCGTCGACAACTTGTCGCGCATGGGCCACGACGTCATCGCCGCCGCGCCCAATACCGGGGTCAACACCCTCACCGGCGAGGGCTTGGCCGAAGCGCTGGTCGGCGCCGACGTCGTGGTCGACGTCGCCAATTCGCCGTCGTTCGAAGACGATGCGGCCATGGCCTTCTTCCAGACCGCGGGCCGCAACCTCCTGGCCGCCGAGCAGGTCGCCGGCGTCAAGCATCATGTGGCCCTGTCCGTGGTGGGAACCGAACGCCTGCAGGCCAGCGGCTACTTCCGCGCCAAGCTGGCGCAAGAGGCCCTGATCAAGGCCTCGCCGACGCCCTATACGATCCTGCGTTCGACGCAGTTCTTCCAGTTCGTCGGCGGCATCGTGCATTCGGCGGCGGCCGGCGACGCCATCCGCCTGCCGCCGGTCCAGATCCAGCCGATCGCGGCCGACGACGTCGCCGATGTGCTCACCCAGGTGGCGGTGGGCCTGCCGGTCAACGGCATGATCGAAGTGGCGGGCCCCCAGTCCTTCCGGCTCGACACCTTCGCCGAGCAGTATCTGGACGCCCAGCAGGACCCGCGCGACGTCGTGGCCGATCCGCAGGCGCTGTATTTCGGCGCCGCGCTGGATGATCAATCCCTCACGCCCGGTCCGCACCCGATCCTGGGCGCGATCAGCTTCGAGGACTGGCTCAACGACTCCATGACCGCCGACTAGCGTCCGCAACGACTAAGACCCCCTGAGGCCAGATCGGCTTCAGGGGGTTTTTTCGTCAGTCCGCCGGGATGCTGCGCCCGCGCGGCGGGGAGCGGTCTATTCGGTGAAGGGGCCGTTGGCGATCACGTCGACCCAAGACGGGGCCTTGTATCCGGGGACCAGCCGCTCGCCGAAGTCGCGGATGAAGGTGGGGTAGGTCGTCTCCGGCCGGGTTTGGGCCATGTGGCAGACGCAAGCCGTGAACTGACGCTTCATGTCGAGCCGCGGCGCGGCCGCGATGGCCATGGCGATGGCCGACGGGCCCAGCAGATCGTTGTCGGGTGTCCCGAAGTCGGCGCCGATCCCCCGTGCGCACAACGCGACTTCGGGCTCCTTGAAGACGCCGATCGACGGCGTCGCGTGCAGGGCGATGCTGTCCCAGACCAGTTGGGCGCGCCGGTCGTCGAAGCCCTGCTCGCGCACGAAGGCGGCGGCGACGCCCGCGCCGTTGACCTCGAACCGGTTGGGACCGGCGGCGTGCGCGGTCAAACCCAGGTCATGCAGCAGGGTCGAGACGGCCAAGACCTCAGCGTCGTGCGCGACATCCTGCAGCGTCGCGAGCTTGGCGGCGAACATCCACGAGCGGGCCACATGGTTGAACAAGAAGGCGGGGCAGCGGTCGCGGGCGTAGTCGAACGCTCGATTGATCAGAGGCGACCCGGGAAGGTCTGGAAAATGCGCCCGCAACTGGGCCTGGGTGGTGGGAGCGACGTCGGTCATGGCGTGATGTCCTGGTGGAGGGCTAGTGGCCGGCCGCGGTCAGTTCCCGCAGCCAACTGTCGAACTCGGTGTGACCGAACCGTGGGACCGCGCCGGCGATCAGGGTCTCGTCGCTGAGAAGCGTGCCGAAATAGAGCGCCTGCGGGTCGGCCGTTACGCGCCGCGCGTCACCGCGCGCCGTTAGGTATTGTCGCGCCAAGTCGTCCAGCCTGAAGGGATCCGGCCCCGCCAGCTCGACTGTGTCGTTTATGGGCATGCGCTCGGCGGTGTCGGCCAAGGCGCCCGCCGCATCCTGGGCCGCGATGAACTGTACGCGGGCCGGCGGCAGGCGGACTTCCTCGCCGTCGGCGGCCGCGTCAACCACGGCGTCCAGGAACTCGAAGAATTGGGTGGACCGAACGATCGTGAACGGCACGGGGGACGCCTTGATCACGGCCTCTTGCGCCAGTTTGGCGCGGAAATAGCCGTTCTGTGCCAGCCGCTCCGAGCCGACCATCGACAGGGCCACGTAATGGCGCACGTCGTTGGACGCCGCCGCCGCCAGGATGTTGCGGCTCGAGGTCTCGAAGAACCGCACGGCCGTGGCCTCGTCATAGGTCGGCGAATTGACGACATCCACGACGACCTCGGCCCCGACCAGCGCCTCCTCCAGGCCCTCGCCGGTGATGACGTTGACGCCGGTCCGCTGGGACGCGGCCGTGACCTGGTGTCCCTGGCGCGTCAGGATGTCGACGACCTTGGATCCGACGGTGCCCGTACCGCCCGTGACGACGATCTTCATGGGATTCAAGCCTTCCGATTGAGGTGATGGACCACCGGCGCAGGCGCTTGCAGGCTCTGGCGCAGCCAGTCGGAGAACAGGGTGGGGGCGATGCGCGGCCGATCGCCGGGCAGCAGGGACCGGTCGTCCAGCTCCGCGCCGAAATAGCGGGCGTGGACGTCGGCGGTGACGCGGCGCGTGTCCTCGTAGGCGGTGAGAACCTGGGTCGCCAGATCGTCCAGGTGATAGCGCTCCGAGCCGGCCACCTCGATGGTCCCGTTCAGCGGCGGGCTCAGGGCGAGGTCGGCCAGGGTCTCGGCGACGTCCTCCCCGGCGATGGGCTGGACCAGGGCCGGCGAGATCACCACGTCGCGATCCGTGCCGTTCTGCACCACGCCGGTGATGAACTCGAAGAACTGGGTCGACCGCAGGATCGTGAAGGGCAGCCCCGAGCTTCTGACCAAGTCTTCCTGAATCTTCTTGGCCTGGAAGTAGCCGCTGCCCTGCAGGCGGTCGGTGCCGACGATCGACAGGACGATGTGATGGCGGACCCCGGCGGCCAGGCCCGCGGCGAGCAGGTTGCGGCCCGAGGTCTCGAAAAACGCCTTGGCGTCCGGGCCGTCCAGCGACGGCGACTGGGTCACGTCGACGACCACCGAGGCGCCGTCCAGCGCTTGGTCCAGGCCCGACTTCGTGACGGTGTTCACGCCGAAGCTCGGCGAGGCCTCCAGAACCTTGTAGTCGTCCTGGCGAAGATTATAGACCAGCTTCTCGCCGATCCGGCCGCTGCCGCCCACCACCACGATCTTCATGTCCGTCACCCCAAGCTGATCCAGAACCGAGGCGCAAAGGCTAGGACCGGGAGCGGTCGTGGGTCGATTGGGTGAAAGGGCGAGGGCGGACTATCCTCCCGTATAGGGCGCCAACACCCTTGAGGCGGGGACCCCGGACCATCCCGCTGTGGCAGCGGTCCGGGGCCTGGCGGACGGCTGGGAGCGCCCTCCCCGCCGCGCGCCTCAAGCCGCGAGGGCTTCCAGCAGACCCTCTTGGGCCAGCGCGGTGCGAACGGTCTGCCGTGCGCTCATCCGGGCGTAGAAGGCTTCCAGCTTGGGCGGGACCTCCAGCGCGTTGCGACGCGCCCAGGTCAACATGACGAAGAGGTAGGCGTCGGCGACGCTGAAGTCCGGCCCCAGGAGGAAGTCGCTGTCCATGCTCTCGGCGAGATAGCCCAGGCGCTTGCTGACCTCGGCGGCTGCGCGGGTCTTGTCGTCCGGAGAGCTGGGGTGGAAGAACGGCTTGAAGCCGCCATGGATCTCGGTCGAGATGTAGGCCGTGGCCTCCAACAGCCGGAACCAGCCCAAGGGCCCCTTGGGACGCAGGCCCGGCGACTGCTCGGCGATCCAAGACAGGATGGCGATGTTCTCGGTGATCATCTCGCCGCTATCGAGCACCAGGGCGGGGACGTAGCCCTTGGCGTTGACCGCGTCGAAGCTGGCGCCGTCCTCGGTGGTGCGGGTGTGCAGGTCCACCCGGATGAAGTCGCAATCGATCCCGGCCTCCGCCAGGGCGATCCGGTCGGCGAGGCTGCAGGCCCCGGTGACATAGTAGAGTTTCATGAGAGGGCTCTTGGACGAGGCTGAAGGACATCGGCTCGGCGCGCTCGCAAACCCCGAACTGATCTTGGGCGCCTTGTTCAGCGCCGTCTTCTGGAGAAGGCGAACGACGCCGCGACCGCCTTTGGAGGGCAGGTCGCGGCGTCGCGCGGGTTGGAGCCGGACAGGTAGGATGCTCGCCTGCCGTTTCGTTGGCCGTAAGATGAAATCGGAAAAAATCCTACGTTCATCATCTCTGTCGCGTCCGATTAACACGGCTCTAGAGACTTCATAGAGATCGAGCCGGTCTCGGCGGAATTGTACCTGCGTATAGGTGAGGACGTTATCTGTACGGTGAACTGAAGGGCGTGCGCAGGTCAGCCTTCCTGGACCTGCATGTCGACGCCCTCGTCGTCGATCTCGGTTTGGGCTGCCGACTCTCCATGGACCTGGAACTCGACGTGCTCGGGGCGGAAGGCGATGCGATGCGCGATGTCGGCGAACGGGGCGCTGGGCGTTTCATAGGACCACGCGACGTTGTCGACGATGTGCTGGTCCCGGTAGATCGTGAAGTAGCGCGCGTCGCCTTTGTCGAGGTTGCGGGTGACCTTGTCGGTCTGGCTGAGAAAGACCATGAACACGTCCTTGCGCGGGAAGTAGCGCACCGGCGGGCGCCCGCTCTCGTGCACCACGACCACGTCGTCGCTGTCGGCGATGTCATGGCCCTCGAACAGCACGCGCACGCGCGTCCGCTCACGGACGATCTCGAAGGTCTCGCCTGAACTGATCATGTCGATCGCACCTGATTGCCGTGGTCGCCTGGACCCTCTGATGGCAATCGGTACGAGACCTTGGGGGAGGGCGAAACTATGCGTCGGTCGAGGGATCAGCGCCTCAGGGCGTGCCTGAACTAAACTAAGGAATAGGGTCTCCTGACCCTCGGGCGCTGCCCGGGCGAGGCCGTTATCCCCTAGGCTCGTCACCCAAGCGTCCGGACCGGTTGGGCTAAACTTTGTAGCACGCCGACCAGGCCCATTCGCGAGATGGGCGGCGTCCTGGCGATCGACGCATCCTTCTTGGCATGGGGCCGTCGTGGCCACCGGAGATCTCCATGTTCAAGACCGTTCAGACCTTGTCGCTCGCCGCCGTCCTGGCTCTTACCGGCGTAACGGCCGCGCAAGCAGCGTCAGCGCGCGAGAAGCCGACGATCGTGCTTGTCCACGGCGCGTTCGCCGACGCCTCGGGCTGGGGCGGCGTGGTGACCCAGCTGAACAGGGACGGGTACAAGGTCGTCGCCGCCGCCAATCCGCTGCGCGCCTTGAGCTCTGACGCCGCGGCCGTTTCCGCGCTGGTCAAGTCGATCCCGGGTCCGGTCGTTCTGGTGGGTCATTCCTACGGCGGGGAGGTGATCACAGAGGCGGCGAACGGCAACGGTAACGTCGAGGCCCTGGTCTATGTCGCCGGTTTCTTGCCCGAGGCGGGCGAGTCGGCGCTGTCGCTGTCGGGCAAGTTCCCCGGCGCCACGCTGGCGGCGACCCTCGCGCCGGTGGTGCTGCCCGACGGCGACGAGGATTTCTACATCCGGCCCGACAAGTTCCCGGCGCAGTTCGCAGCCGACGTGCCTGCCGCCAAGGCCGCCGTCATGGCCGCGACCCAGCGTCCGGTCACGGGGCGCGCGCTCTCCGACATGGCGACCTCGCCCACGTGGAAGCGATTGCCGTCGTACGTGATCTACGGCTCGGCCGACCGAAACATTCCCGCCGAGACGCAGAAGTTCATGGCGAAGCGAGCGGGCGCGCGTAAAACCGTCGCCGTCGAGGGCGGCTCTCATGCCTTGATGGTTTCGCATCCGCAGCAGGTGACCGCGCTGATCGAGGAGGCCGCCTCGGCCCGGTGAGTCTTGGTTGCGGGTGCGCTCGGCTTATTTCCCGCCGCCCGTTTCTCGGAACGGGCGGCGCATTGTTTGGGTCGTATTGGAGTTCACCATGAAGGCAGGTCTCACGCGGATTCTCTTGCAGACCACGATCCAGCCTGCGGAAGATGACTGGTCCATCACGCGTTTCAGCCTGCTGCGCGACCTTCTGGCAGGTGCGATCGACGGCCTGGGGCGGCCGCTGTACACGGTCGAAGCTCGCGACCGCGGCCAGGTCGGCGTCCCTGATCCGGTGCTCGCCAAACTCGACGAGACCGACTTTGATCAGCTCTGGCTGTTCGCCGTCGACGTCGGAGACGGTCTCACGGTCGAGGATTGCGAGGGCATTTCCCGGTTCCACGCCGCCGGCGGCGGCCTGATGATCACGCGCGACCACATGGACCTAGGCTCCTCGGTCTGCACCTTGGGCGGGGTCGGCCTGGCCCATCGCTTTCACAGCAAGAACCCTGATCCGGACGAGAGCCGCCAAGTTCGCGACGACGAGGAGACGCAGGCCATTTCCTGGCCCAACTATCGTTCCGGGGCCAATGGCGACTATCAGGAGATCCGCGTCGTTGATCCTGCGCACCCCATCCTGGTCGACCCGTCGTCTCCCACCGGCTTCCTGCGCTACCTGCCGGCCCACCCGCACGAGGGCGCGGTGATCGTCCCCGACGGTGCGGCGGCGCGTGTCATCGCGACGGGGCGCAGCCACACCACCGGCCGGGAATTCAATCTCGCGGTGGCCTTCGAGCGCGGCGGGGGCGCAGGTCCGGCGGTCCTGCAGAGCACCTTCCATCACTTCCTCGATTACAACTGGGATCTGGCGGCGGGATGCCCGAGCTTCGTGTCCGAACGCCCGGGCGACGGCATGGCCCACGAACCTCAGGCGCTGGCCGACACCCACCGCTATGCCTTGAACGTGGCGGCCTGGCTCGGGCGGCGTTGACGCGACGTCCTCTCGACGGCATTTCGCACCACCGATTTCCAGCCATGGGCGCAGAAGACGATGATCAATTTTCCCGACGACATCTTCTCTGAACCCGAGAACGTGGATCCGGACACGCTGGCGAATCTCGGCCCTCTGCGGCCGCTGGCTGGCGTTTGGGAGGGCCGCAAGGGCGTCGACCTGAACCCCAAGGCCGACGGACCCGAGCGACGTGACTATCTCGAGCGGATCGAGATGCAACCGATCGATCCCCAGGCAAACGGGCCGCAGCTCTTCTACGGCCTGCGCTACCACGTCCACATCGTCGCCTCGGACGAGGATACGACCTTCCATGACCAGGTCGGCTACTGGCTCTGGGAGCGGGCCACCGGGTTGATCATGCAGACGCTGGCCCTGCCGCGCGGACAGGTGGCGTTGGCCAGGGGGCAGGCCTCGCCGGACGGATCGAGCCTCATCGTCCGAGCCGAGCGGGGCGGGCCGGGCTATGGGATCTGCTCGACCGACTTCCTGGAATGGGCCTTCCGGACGGACTCCTATGAGCTCGACGTGCGGTTTGGCGCCGACGGCGGATGGTCATACGCTTCGACGACCATGCTCCAGGTCCGGGGGCGGAGCGCACCCTTTCGCCATTTCGACTGCAACACTTTGCGCAAGGTCGCCGAGCCTCGGCCCAATCCCCTGGCGCGGATCACGACGGGCGTCGCGACCCTGGTGGAGGCGCATGGCTTCATCTCGATCGGCGGCGATGTCGACGCCTTGGCTACCTAGCCTTTCGACTAGATCTCGCTCGACCAAGTAGTGGCGCCGCCCGACGTCCGCGCAGCTAGGCCGTCCTTGGGCCGTCGCTCTAGACCTGAAGGACGGGAGGCGCCGTGACGCTCTCCGGGCGACCGGTCCAGGTCGCGCTCTGGGAAGGTCGAGATGGTCGCGCGAATTTCGAAGACCCGGCTAGAAGCCTTCAGCGACGGCGTGATCGCGATCATCATCACCATCATGGTGCTGGAGCTGAGGCCGCCTGAAGGCGTGCACCTAGCCGCGCTGACGCCGATCCTGCCGACCTTCCTCGCCTACGTCTTGAGCTTCATCTACGTCGGCATCTACTGGAACAACCATCACCACCTGTTTCGCGCGGCGGGCGGAATCTGCGGCTCGGTGATGTGGTCGAACCTGCATCTGCTCTTCTGGCTTTCAGTCATTCCCTTGGCCACGGCCTGGATGGAGCAGAGCCATTTCGCCTGCGTGCCGGTCGCGGCCTATGGCGTGATCCTTTTGGCCACGGCCTTGGCGTTCAAGATTCTCGCCGCCTGTCTGGTGCAACACGAAGGGCGGCAATCTGAACTCGCGGCGGCGCTCGGCGGAGATCGCGAGACCGACATCTCCATCGCCGGCTACACGGTGGGCGTGATCGTCGCGTTCGTCGCCCCGGCCGTGTCTCTGGTGTTTTACGCGGCCATCGCCGGGTTCTGGATGCTGCCCGACCGCCGGGTCGTCCATCTCGTGAACGGCGCGCGTCACAACCCCTCTGAACGTGAGGACCACAATGGATTTCGAGGGTGAGCATGATGGAAAGGTCGCCGTGGTGTTGGGCGGATCGCGCGGCATCGGCGCGGCCATCGTCGAACGGTTGGCTCTGGACGGCGCCAAGGTTGTCTTCACCTACGCCGCTTCGGCCGGCAGCGCCGAGGCGCTCGCCGCGCGCCTGAGGGGCCAGAGCTGCGAGGTGGTCGCCGTGCAGGCCGACAGCGCCGACGCCGGCCAGGTGGACGCGGCGATCGACCAGGCCATCGACCGTTTCGGTCGCCTCGACGTCCTGGTCGTCAGCGCCGGAATCCTGCGCAACGCGGCGATCGACCAGTTCTCGCTGGAGGACTTCGACCGGATGGCGGCGGTCAATATCCGGGGCGTGTTCGCAGCCTTGCGCCATGCCGCGCCGCGCCTTTCCCACGGCGGCAGGATCATCACGATCGGCAGCAACATCGTCGCGCGGATCGGCTTCCCGGGGGCCAGCGTCTACGCCATGACCAAGGCGGCGGTCGCGGCCCTGGTCAAGGGGGCGGCGATCGATCTGGGTCCGCGCGGCATCACCGTCAACAACATCCAGCCGGGGCCGACGGACACCGAGATGACCGCGGGCCACCATGACTTGATCCTGCCGCTGATCCCCCTGGGCCGTATGGGCAAGCCGGGGGAAGTCGCCGGCCTGGTGTCCTATTTGGTTCGTGGGGAGGCCGGGTTCATCACGGGGGCGAGCCTGACCATCGACGGCGGCGTTTCCATCTGAGGCTTCGCCGTGACTCTAATCCCCAGGCCCTGGCCGAGCGGGCTTTCGACGCGTCCACTCATTGGCCGGCTGACAGGTCCAATCAAACCGGGAGAGACCAATGCCGCTGATCGCGACTGGCCGCCGTCATTTCATTCACAAGGTCGGCGTCTTGGCCGGCGCGGCGACAATGTCGCCGTTCGCGGTCGCACAGGCCATGGGCGCGTCCAACGCAACTGCATTCGGACCGCTACGCCAAGTGAGGGCGGGGGGGCTGGATATCGGCTATGTCGACGCCGGTCGGGCCGACGGCCCGGCGGTCATCCTGCTGCACGGCTGGCCTTATGACATCCACGCCTTCGCCGAAGTCGCGCCTCTGCTGACCGCGGCGGGCTACCGGGTCATCGTTCCGCATCTGCGTGGCCACGGCACGACCCGTTTTCTGTCTGAGGACACCCCGCGCAACGCGCAACAGGCCGTCCTGGGGATGGATGTGATCGCGCTGATGGACGCGCTGAAGATCTCGGCGGCGGTGATCGCCGGCTTTGACTGGGGCGCGCGGACAGCCAACATCGTCGCGGCGCTTTGGCCCGAGCGCAGCAAGGCCATGGTGTCGGTCAGCGGCTATCTGATCGGCAGCCAGGAGACCAACAAGACGCCCCTGCCGCCTGCCGCTGAACTGGCCTGGTGGTACCAGTTCTACTTTGCGACCGAGCGCGGCCGACTGGGCTACGAACGCGACCGTCATGACTTCGCCAAGCTGATCTGGAAGCTGGCTTCGCCGCAATGGCGGTTCAGCGACGCGACCTTCGATCGGTCGGCGGCGTCGCTGGATAATCGAGATCACGTAGCGATCGTGATCCACAACTATCGCTGGCGTCTGGGCTTGGCGAACGGCGAACCCCAGTACGACGAACTGGAGCGGCGGCTGGCCGCGATGCCGGTCATAGAGGTGCCGACCATCACGATGGAGGGAGACGCCAACGGCGCGCCACATCCGGATCCTGGCATTTACGCAAAGAAGTTTGCCGGACCGTATAGCCATCGGTCGATCCAAGGCGGCATCGGCCATAACCTTCCGCAAGAAGCGCCCATGGCGTTCGCCGACGCCGTCCTAACACTCGCACGCAGCTAAATGGCGTGAAAATCGGCGGGCGGACGTCAGGTTTCTGGCGCGGGATCAATGTCGGCTTATGGCGCGTAGCAGCTGGTTTGCCGCGCTCAGGTCGGGCGCGATTAGGTTGATCAAGAACTAGTTCGGTCCAGCGGGCGGGCCGAGCCAATGAGTCGGGGTCGCCTTTTCCTCCAGAGTGGGTGCCTCCTTCTCAAATCTCCAGCGTCCTTTTGCGCGACGCAACTATTGCGGTAAATTCCAAACGCCGCCATCCAAAGCTTTACCGTTTTGGAGATGACGATGCTCGATCTGGTTCTGAAAGTAACAAGCTGGGTGCTTACCGGCCTGGCGATGGGCGTGGCGGGAAACCTGATCACGCCAGGCGTCGGCCGCGAGCTCCGAAAGCGGCGACGTCGTGTCCTGACCTCATGGCGAGAATTGCAACTGAACGCCCTGGCCCGGCGGATCAATCAACTGCGCCGCATCGCGGCAAATCCCACCATCGCCATCGCTGACATGGTCATGGCGCTCTTCGTGAGCATGGTCGGCGGGTTCTATGCCTTAGCAATCATCAGCGTGGTGACCTACGTTCGCCTCGGGCAGAGTTTGGAGTCAGCAACATCGGCTCGGCTCGATCGGCGGCCATTCTTCGCCTAAGTAATATTATCGGAAGAATTCGTATAGCGGGCGCAAAGCGTCAGACCGCCACTGTCTCGCTTGAGATCGCGGCCACGATGGTCGCCGGCTGTTCACGAGCACGTCCGAGCTAGTGACCGCCTTCAACCCACCCGACGCCCCCGGCGCGGAGCGCCTCGGCCAAGGCCTCCTCGATGTCCAAGGACTCCCATTGCCGCATGGGATTGAGGTGCGCGACCATGTCCGGCAACAGCCGCACCCCGAAACGGCGCGCGGCGCTGCTGGATTTGTAGCCGGTCTTGTGCTGGTCGAAGCGCAGATCCGGACCGCGTGCGGTCTGTCCGACATAGAGGCCCCAAGGCTCGACGCGCCTCGGGTCATGCAGCAGGACAACGTACACCGAATGCTTGGCGCCCGGCGCGCGCCGCGTCGTCGCCCTAAACGATCGCGCTACGCGCAGCGCTTTGTCTATCCACTCCGGCCCGCCGTCACGCAGCATGACGCCAAGCTATGGGCATCAACCGCCTCGCGCCAGTTGGGAGATCCGGACTGCGCCGCTGCGGCCCAGGTTTCTGAACTCTTTGGTCCGGGCCCGGCGCGAGCTGGAACTGCCTGCGCCGCCAAGCGCTGCAACCTCCCGGGCGAGGTCGTGTTCTGGCTTCCGCCAGCGGCGCCCCAACTTCAGTTCAAAGAGTTCTCCCATGGCCCTGGCCGACGATCTTGAAGCCTCTTCCGTCGGCGAGACGCTCAGGCCCGGCCCTCGCCCGGAGCGGGCCGCCGCTCGCGCCCCCGTCCAGGCGTCGGCCTCCGCCGTGGCCGCCGGGCTGGCGAACCAGGCCGGGGGCCTGAACGACGCGCCGTGGGTTCATGTAGCGTCCAGCGAGCGCCGCGCCGAAGAGATTGGCCGCGCGCTGGCCGGTCTCGCCCCGACCCTGGAGGTGCTGGTGCTGCCGCCCTGGGATTGCCTGCCGTATGACCGCGCCTCCCCTTCCCGCGACACCATGGGCCGGCGCATGCGGATCCTGCGACGGCTTGACCAGGCCGCCGGCGCGCGCCGCGTGATTGTCACCTCCCCCGAAGCCCTGGTTCAGAAACTGCCGCCCATGGCGGCTCTCGACGAGGCGTTCATCGATCTGGAGCGCGGCCAAAGGTTGGACCGCCAAGCCCTCGTGCGCTTCGCCGCCCGCACCGGCTACGTGACGGACGACCGTATCGACGAGCCTGGCGAAATCGCCTTCCTGGGCGAGGTGGTGGATGTCTTTCCTGCCGACGCCGCGCGCCCCGTCCGCATCGCCCTGACCGGCGACGACCAGATCGCCGAGATCCGAACCTATGATCCGCTGACCCAGCGTTCCGAGGGTGAAATCGAGGCGCTGTCGCTCGGGCCGGCCAGCGAACTGATCTTGCAGCCCCTCGAGACGGACGACGCGCTCCTTGCGGCGCAAGAGCCGCGTACGCCCGGCTTCGAACACGGCCTGCCCGGCCACTATGACCGGCTCCAGACGCTCTTTGACGCCGCGCCGCGGGCGCGTGTGTCGTTCGACCTGAAGGCCAAGGCGCGCCTGGATGAGGTGGAGGAGCACGTCCTCGAGGCTTTTGAAGCCCGGCGCAGCCTGGGCGTGCTGGACGGTCCCGTCGCTCATGAGCCGGCCGCCTTCTACCTGCTCGGTCCGGACCTTCACAAAGCCCTGACCGGATGGACGGTCGAGGCGCTTGATCTTGACGACGTCGCACCGATCCCGAACCTGTCGCTGGCGCGCAATCCCGGTCGGGCCTTCTGCGACCTCGTCCAGGCCCAGCGGGACCAGCATCTCAAGGTCGTCCTGACCGGCCTCAGGCATGAGCAGCGTCCGCTGGCCAGGGCCCTTGCCCGTGGCTTGGCGCTGAAACCCGAGCCTGTCGTCGATTGGAGCGCGGCCCAGTCGGCGGATGCGGGCGACGTCGTGGCGCTACAGATCGACCTCGACACCGGCTTCATCGATCCGTCCAAGGGCCTGGCGGTGATCGCCGCCAGCGATGTGCTCGGCGGCCGGATGGCCACGCGGTCGGCCGGGACGGCGCGGGACCTGATGATCGAGCCCGACCTGCGGATCGGTGACGTCGTCCTTCATGAAGACCACGGTGTGGGCGTGTTGCGCGAGCTGAAGACCGTCGTCATCGACGGCCTCGAACGCGACACCCTGCAGTTGGAGTACCACGGCGGCGACATGCTTCTGGCGCCGATCGAAGAGATCGGACGGATCTGGCGGTATGGCGCCGAGCCGGGCGCCGTCACGCTCGACCGGCTCAAGGGCGACGGCTGGGCCAAGCGCCGGGCCGAGGTCAACCGGCACGTCGACGAGGCCGCCGAGCACCTCGTCGCTCTGGCGCGGGCCCGCGAGGCGCGGACTTGCGAGCCGATCGTTCCTCCCAAGGCGGGCTACGCCAAGTTCGCCGCTCGGTTCGCCTACCCCGAGACGCCCGACCAGTCGGCGGCCATCGAGGCCGTGCTCGCCGATCTGGCCTCGGGCAAGCCCATGGACCGGCTGATTTGCGGAGACGTCGGCTTTGGCAAGACCGAGGTCGCCCTGCGCGCGGCGGCCGCTGTGGCCTTGAGCGGTCGTCAGGTGGCGCTTGCGGCCCCGACCACGGTGTTGGCGCGCCAGCACGTCGAGACGTTCAAGCGGCGGTTCGCCGGAACCGGCATCGGCGTCGCCCACCTGTCTCGCCTGGTGTCGCCGACCGAAGCCAGGGCCGTGAAACAGGGGCTGGAAAGCGGCGAGGTTCGTATCGTCATCGGCACCCAGGCCCTGGGCGGCAAAGGCCTCAGCTTCGACAACCTGGGCTTGATGATTATCGACGAGGAGCAGAAGTTCGGCGCCGCTTTGAAGGAGCAACTGCGCGATCTGGCCCGCGAAGGCCACCTCTTGACCCTGACCGCCACGCCGATCCCGCGCACGCTGCAAGCGGCCATGGTCGGCATCCAGGCGGTCAGCGTGATCGCCAGCCCTCCGGCCCGGCGCCGTCCCATCCGCACGTTCCTCGCGCCGTTCGATCCCGCGAGCCTGCGCACCGCCCTCCTCCGCGAAAAACGCAGAGGCGGTCAGAGCTTCGTCGTCGCGCCGCGTATCGAGGACATCGAGCCCCTGCGGGAGCGCCTGGCTAAGCTGGTCCCTGAGCTTTCGGTGCGGATCGCCCATGGCGGCCTGTCGGCCGACGAGGCCGACGCCGTCATGGTGGGGTTCGCCGACGGCGAGGGCGACGTCCTCTTGGCCACCAACATCATCGAAAGCGGTCTGGACGTTCCGCGCGCCAATACCATGATCGTCTGGCGTCCAGATCGTTTCGGCCTGTCGCAACTGCATCAGCTTCGCGGTCGGGTGGGTCGAGGGCGCGCGCAGGGGATCGCCTATCTCCTCTCCGATCCGCAGGAAGACCTGTCCGAAGCGACGCGCGCCCGGCTCTCAACGCTTGAGGCTTTCGACCGGCTGGGCTCGGGGCTGGCGATCAGCGCCCGCGACCTGGACCTCCGAGGCGGCGGCGACCTGGTCGGAGAGGACCAGGCGGGGCACGCCCGCATGATCGGAGCAGCCCTCTACCAGCGGCTCCTCGAGCGCGCGGTCCGCGTCGTCCGCGGCGAGATCGAAGCCGGCGACTGGTCGCCGGAGCTCGCTCTTGGCGAAGGCGGCGTGATCCCCGTCGACTACGTTCCCGACGCCGTCACCCGTATCGGCCTTTATGGTCGGCTGGCGCGCCTGGAGGCGCTCGAAGAGATCGACGCCTTCGAAGAGGAACTGGAGGATCGGTTCGGCGCGGTTCCCGCTCCGGCGCTCATACTCCTGTCTCTGGCCCGGCTCCAGACCCTGGCGCGCGCGGCGGGGGTGAGGCAGGTGCGCGCCGGTCCCAAGGGGGTGGCGCTGACCCTGCCGGCCGACCTCGCCGGGCGCGCCGCCGATCAGTTGTCGAGCCTCGCGCCCGATATCTCCCGCGACGGCGGCAAGCTCGTCGTGGCCATTCAAACCGATGAAGACGCCGAACGGCGCGTCTTGGTCGAGAGACTTCTGCTCGCCCTCGCGCCCTAGGGGCCGAAGCGACGCAGGTTGTTCACCCGGAGCGGCGCTAACCGGCTGGGGCGCGCGCGAAGCTGTGCATTGAGCTCGGCGGTGCGCGCCGCTGTCAAAAACACTTCACATAAAACCCGGTCCCCGAACGCACTCCCCGGCACTCCCCCTTCCCGACTGAGCTTCGGGATGGTCCCCGAACGCGACAGATCGGGGATAGACCATGCGCAACTTCGCGAAATCCAAATGGATGACCACCACCATGCTGGCCACGGGGCTCATGGCCCTCGCCGGTCAGGCTCTCGCCGCCGACGCGGCGCCCGCCCAGTCTGGGGTCGACGCGGTCGAGGAGATCGTCGTCACCGGCTTCCGAGGCAGCCTGGCCCATGCCCGTGACCTCAAGCACGACGCGGTCGGAGCCACCGACGTCATCGTCTCCGAAGACATCGCCGCCTTTCCCGACCTGAACCTGGCGGAGTCGCTGCAGCGAATTCCCGGCGTGACCATCTCGCGGGATTCCGGCGAGGGTCGCCAGATCACCCTGCGCGGTCTGGGGCCCGACTTCACCCGCACCCAGCTGAACGGCATGGAAGTCCTGGGCAACACCGCCTCGGGCATGGACAATCGCGGCGGCGTCAGCCGGACCCGCAGCTTCGACTACAGCCTGTTCGCCTCGGAGCTGTTCAACCGCGTCACGGTGCAGAAGTCGCTGGCGGCCGAGCAGGATGAGGGCGGCATCGGCGGCACCGTCCTGCTGGATACGGCCAAGCCGTTCGACTACCAGGGCTTCAAGGCCGTGCTGTCGGCGAAGGCCCAGCAGAACAGCAATGCCGACGACCATGTCACGCCGCGCCTGGTCGGCCTGATCGCGAACCGCTGGGGCGATTTTGGGGCCCTGGCCTCGGTGGCCTACGGCGTCAACGACTCCAACGAGTTCGGCTACCGCAGCTTCAACTGGGGCAAGATCCGCGCGAACCCCGGCAATATCGGCGCGGGCGTCAGCGCCGCCGACGCGGCCAGGCTGACGGCCGCCACCCCGACCGTCTTCGCCCCTCAGGCCGACACCTATTCCACCTGGTACGATCGCCGCAAACGCCTGGGCGCCACCCTGTCGCTGCAGTACGAGCCCGGCGACAAGCTGAAGCTGGGCTTCGACGCCCTGTACAGCCAGCTCGAGAACAGCCGCCAGAACTTCGCCCTGGCCACCTCGGGGATCAACAGCCTGACCGGCAACATCACCGGGACCCAAGTGATGCAGAGCGCCGTGATCCAGGGCGATAGCCTGGTGGCCTCAAGCTACACCGGCGTCGATCTGCGCAGCGAGTTCAACCGCGAGGAGGACAAGACCAAGTTCTACCAGACCGCCCTGAACGGCTCGTACCAGGCGACCGACAAACTGCTGCTCAAGGGCTTGGTCGGCTATTCGAAGTCGGACTACAGCCTGCCGATGTTCGACAAGGTGTTCCTGGAATCCAAGAACCACGCCTTCAGCTTCGACGATCGTCCGGAAATGCCGGTCAACACCTATGACGCCGGCCTCACCGATCCCAGCAAGTGGGATTTGATGCGGATGGACACCCAGGAAAACCGGATCACCTCGGAATACACCAACGCCCAGTTCGACGCGATCTTCGCCGCCAACGAGACCTCCAAGTTCAAGGGCGGCGTCGAGTACAAGAAGTTCGTCAACAGCGGCGCGCAGTGGAGCGACAAGCAGTTCAAGAACGTCCCGGCCAACATCGTCATCTCCAACAACCTGAAGATGACCGTGCCCTTCAAGAGCCTGGGCGCCTACATCGTCGGCGACGTCGACCCGGTCTATGCCTCGATCGGCCAGGTTCGCGATCTCCAGGCCGCCGGCGCCAAGTACGCCACGCCGGGCACGAACTTCACGGTGACCGAGGAAACCCAGGCCGCCTACCTGCAGTACGATCTGAACACCACGATCCTGGGCAAGGGCGTGCGGGCCAACGCCGGCCTGCGCTACTACTCGACCGAGCTGACCTCGGAAGGCATGCTGAACACCGGGACCAGTCTCCAGCCGGTGTCGATCAAGCACAAGTATGACGGCGTGCTTCCGGCCCTGAACGTCGCCGTCGACATCAACGACGGCTTGGTGGCCCGCTTCAGCGCCAACCGCGACATCAGCCGCCCGGCCCTCGGCGACCTGGCCGCCGCCGGCTCGCTGACAACCGCCCCCTTCGGCGGCTCGATCAGCACGGGCAATCCGAACCTGACGCCGTTCACCTCGGACTCGATGGAAGGATCGCTGGAGTTCTACGACGGCCGCGTCGGGTTCTTCTCGGTCGGCGTGTTCTACAAGAAGCTGAAGTCGTTCATCACCAGCCAGACCACCATCATGCCCTATTCGCAGACGGGCTTCCCGTTGTCGTTCCTTCTGCCGGGCCAGGACGGTTCGATCCTCTACAATGTCGGCCGTCCGGTGAACGGCCCCGGCGCGGACATCCAAGGCCTCGAGATCGCCTTTCAGCGCGACTTCGACTTCCTGCCCGCTCCGTTCGACCACCTGGGCGTCGTGGCCAACGGCACCTATGCCGACGGCTCCTCGCCGGTCCTGATCAGCGGCAACTGGGTCACCCTGCCGCTGATCAACCTGTCGAAGTACAGCGCCAACGCCACGATCTACTACGAGACCGAGACCTGGGGCATGCGCCTCTCGTCCGCCTACCGCGACAGGTACCTGACCGGCGCTGGCGGCAACGGCAATATCGGCGACGGCGTGAAGGCGACCAACAACATCGACTTCGCCGCCCACTACAACGTGATGCCGAAACTGAAGCTGACCCTGGAGGGCATCAACCTCTCCAACCAGCACGCCATTCAGTACACCGACGTGACGGCCCAGCGGACCACGGTGAACGTCAGCAGCGGTCGGACCATCCTGGTCGGCGCCACCTACGAGTTCTAGGTCCGTCGACGAAGGATCCGTCCGGCGCGTCTCCCCCTGCGCGTCGGACGGGGTTTTCGCATCCAGATATCGGAGGCCGCCTTGGCTCCATCCCTTTTCGATCGGCGGGCCTTCATGGCCTCGAGCCTGGCCCTGTCGGCGTCCTCCGCCCTCGCCGCCTCGACGCATATCTCGTCGAGAGCGCTTCGGGTCGGCGCCATCGCCGACTGTCAGTATGCGGATCAGGACGACAACGGCGCGCGGATGTACCGTCGCTCGCCGGCAAAGCTTCGCGCCGCCGTCGACCATTTCAACACCCTGGACCTGGACCATGTGGTCCATCTGGGCGATTTCATCGACAGGGGCTGGGCCAGTTTCGACGCCCAGCAGCCGACGGTCGACGCCCTGCGCCATCCCTGGCGGTTCGTGCTGGGCAACCACGATTTCGCGGTCGACGACGACAAGAAGGCCCTGGTCGCCGCCCGCCTGGGCATGCCGGCCCGCTACTACAGCTTCGAAACCCATGACTGGGTGTTCCTGGCGCTCGACGGCAACGATCTGAGCGAATACGGCTGGCCGGCCGGAAGTCCGGAACTGGCGCTCAGCCGGCGCCTGCATCGCGAACGCTTCCCGGAGGCCCCAGACTGGGACGGCGGGATCGGCGAGACCCAGTTGAAGTGGATCGACGCCACCTTGGCCGACGCCGGGCGACGCGGCCTGAAGGCGGCGCTCTATTGCCATTTTCCGATCTTCCCGGCGAACCCGCACAATCTCTGGAACGCCACCGAGGTGACCGAACTGGTGGTCCGTCATCGCGCCGCCAAGGTCTGGATCAATGGCCACAATCACGACGGCAACTACGGCGAGACGGCCGGCCTGCACTGCGTGAACCTGAAGGGCATGCTCGACACCGAGGAGAGCGCCTATGCGGTGCTCGATTTCGAACGCGACCACCTGCGGCTGACGGGTTTTGGACGCCAGCCCAACCTCTGGCTGAAGCTTCGCCCCTAAAGGCCAAGGTTCAAATAAGTGACATGCGATCCGGCTAGGAGACGCGCTGGGCGTAACGTGATGATCGACTGCGAAACATGGAGTGGCGAAAGGCGGCGTTGCTCACCCGGCCGTCGCTCCGGGGACTCGTGATCGCGGCCCTCCTGATCGGCGCGGCGTCGCCCGCGCGGGCCGAGATCCGCCCTGCCCCGCGATCGTTCGACATCAGCCAGGGCGACCTGGCCAACGCTCTTCGCGCCTTTTCGCAACAGGCCGACGCGCCGGTGATGACGTTCGTCGACATCCGCGGCAAGCGTGGGCGACGCGTGTTCGGCGTCCTGCCGCCCGAGCGCGCCCTCGCCTTGCTGATCAGGGGCGAAGGTCTGCGGATGAAGTCGGTCGCCGGCGGCTACGTCTTGCGCGAGGCCGCCGCCCAAGACGTCGCTTCGATGCCCTCCGCCGAAGTCGAGGCCGCCGCCTCCGAGCCCGTCGAGGTCGAGCAGGTCGTTGTCACCGGCTTTCGCGCCAGCTTGGCGAACGCTCGCGACCTCAAGCGCCAGGCGCTGGGCGCCCAGGACGTCATCGTCGCCGAAGACATCGCCGCCTTCCCCGACTTGAACCTGGCCGAGTCTCTGCAACGGATTCCCGGCGTGACCATCTCGCGCGACGCCGGCGAAGGGCGGCAAATCGCCGTGCGCGGCCTGGGTCCCGATTTCACGCGCACGCAACTGAACGGCATGGAGGTCTCGGCTTCGACGGCCTCGGGCTTCGACAATCGTGGCTCGGTCAGCCGCACGCGCGCCTTCGACTACAGCATCTTCGCCTCGGAGCTGTTCAACCGGGTAACCGTTCGCAAGGCCTATGCGGTCGATGAGGACGAAGGCGGCGTGGCGGGCACGGTCGAGTTGCGCACCGCCAAGCCGTTCGACTATTCGGGCTTCAAGGCCGCCCTGTCGGCCAAGGCGTTGGCCAACAGCGTGACCGACGGGATCACGCCGCGCTTGGCCGGGCTGATCTCCAACCGATGGGGCGATGTCGGCCTGCTGGTCTCAGGCGCCTATAGCGAGAACGACGTCAACGAGTACGGCTATCGCAACTGGGGCTGGACGCCGATCAATGTGGCGGCGGCCAATATCGGTCCGGGAGTCTCCGCTGCGGATCGCGACAGGCTGGCCAACGCCACGGGCGACGCCCGGGTTCGCGCGCCCCAGGCCCAGACCTATTCGACCTGGTTTGATCGCCGCACGCGCCTGGGCGTCACCGCCGCCCTGCAATACCGTCCGAGCGCAGACACCGATCTCGACCTCGACGTGCTGTTTGGCCGTCTGAGCAACAATCGCGACGAGTTCTCCCTGGCCTCGGCCGGCAGGAACGGCCTGACCGGCGACGTCCTGGGGACGCAGCGGCTGAACAGCGTGACCCTCCGCGGGAATGACATGGTCCAGGCCGACTATGCCGGCGTCGACCTGCGGAGCGAACACAAGCACTCGACGGACGCCACGGTCTTCACTCAGGTCGCCCTAAGCGGGCGCACACGATTGACCCCGGCCCTCGAGGTCAGCGGCATGGCGGGCCATTCGCGCTCGGATTTCGAAGGGCCGGTGTTCGACAAGGTCTTCCTGCAGGCCAGCAACAAGGCCTTCGGCTTCGACCTGCGGGGCCCAGGGCGCGACGGGATCAACACCTACGGCTTCGACACGACCGACCCGAACGCCTGGGGCCTGATGCGGGCCGATACGCGCGAGGACCAGATCGTCAACGACTTCACGACCGGCAAGCTGGATCTGGTCTACACGGCCGGACCGCGATCCCGCTGGGCCGCCGGCGTCCAGTACAAGCTGTTCCGCAACGACGGCTATCAGCGCCGCAACCGGGTCGACTACGACGGGACCCCCACCCTGCCGGCGAGCATGAAGTTCGTCTCCGACCAGCGCTCGCTCGTCTCCTACATCGTCGGCGACATCGACGCGGTCTATGCGCTGCTCGGCCAGAAGCGGGACCTGTCTCAGGCCGACGACCAGCCGGGGTCCGACTATTCGCTGACCGAGAAGACCGCCGCGGCCTACATCCAGTATCGGTTCGACGGCGAGCTGGCCGGACGGCGCCTGCGGGCCGATGCGGGGCTGCGCTACTACAAGACCCGCCTGACCTCGGCCGGCATGGTCAGCAACGGCGTTTCCCTGGCGCCGGCGGTGGTCGCCCACCGCTACGACGGCCTTCTGCCGGCCGTGAACCTGGCGTGGGACCTCGACGACGACATCGTCCTGCGCCTGGCGGCCAATCGCGACATCAGCCGACCCAGCCTGTCGGACCTGCGGGCCGCGGCCAGTGTCGACGCCGCGCCCTTCGGCGGCACGATCACGGTCGGCAATCCGGACTTGCGTCCGTTCATGGCCAACTCGGTCGAGGCGTCAGTGGAGCTCTATCGCGGCCACGCCGGCGCCTTCGCGCTCAGCGTCTTTCGCAAGACCATGGACTCGTTCATCACACTGGAGACCGCGACCACGCCTTACGGCTCGACGGCGTATCCCCTGCAATTCCTCAATCCGGGCCAGACCGGTGCGATCATCTACAACCTCAACCGGCCGGTGAACGGCGACGGAGCCTCGATCCAGGGCGTCGAACTGGCCGCGCAGCGCGACTTCGACTTCCTGCCGGCGCCGTTCGACAGGCTGGGCTTCACCGGCAACGTCACCTACGCCCACGGTCGTTCCGACGTGATCATCGACGGCAAGCCGGTGTCGCTGGACTTGCTGCAGCTGTCACCCTGGACCTGGAACGCCACGCTCTATTACGAGACCGGCCGCTGGGGCGCGCGGGTGTCCAGCGCCTATCGCGACGGCTATCTCGACGGGGCGGGCGGAAACGGCAACATCGGCTCGGGCTACCACGCCATGAACAATATCGACGCCGCCGCTCATTTCAACGCGGGGGGCGGCCTGAAGGTGGTGGTCGAAGGCCTGAACCTCACCGACCAGGCGATCGACCAGTACGCCGACATCGCCGCCGACCGCCTGCTGGCGCGCACACACAGCGGCCGCACCGTAACCCTGGGCGCCGCGTATGAATTTTGACGCCGGCCTGTCCCCGATCGCCCTTCCCCCGCCTCTACCCTCCTACGAGGCGGCGTACGGCCCGGTGGAAACGCGATGACCGACCCCTTGGCGGAGTTGAGGCCTCATGAACGTAAGCTCCTTGGCTATATCGCCCGTCGCCACGGCGATCCGTCGCGCGTGGAGGACATCCTCCAGCAGACCCTGCTGATGGTCATCGAGCAGAGCCGCAAGCAGGAGATCGTCCAGCCGTTGGCCTACGCCTACCGCGTGGCCGACTCCCTGATCTATGCCCAAGCCCGGCGCGACCGCCGTGAGGAAGGCCTGGGCGAGGCGGATTATGGCTGCGACCTGCCCCTGGCCGACGAAGTCCTTGAACACAAGCAGCGGGTGGCGGTCTTCGAGGCGGCCCTGCGCCGGCTGTCGCCCGTCCGCCGCGAGGTGTTCGTCCGTCGACATGTAGACGGCCAGTCGCGCCAGAAGATCGCCGACGACCTCGCGCTGAACCTGGAAACCGTGAAGAAGCATCTTGTCCGCGCCATGGCCGAGTTGGCCGGGGTGATGGACGCCGCGACCGGCGACGCCGCCGACTGGAAGGGGGCGACTCGTGAGCGCTAATGACAACGACCTGAACGTGATGGAAGAGGCCGCCGACTGGATCGACCGGTTGGACGAACTGTCGGACGCCGAGCGGCGCGAGCTGGCCGCCTGGCTCAACGCCTCGCCTGATCACGCCGCGGCCTTCGCCGCCCTTCGCCACACCCTGCGCGACACCGCTCTGCTGGAGGCGGTCGATCGCCTTCGCGCCGAGCCGGTCGATGCGCTCGCCCCCTCCCCGCGTCGCTCCGTCGCCCTGGCCGGCTGGTCGCGCGCCGGCCTGATCGCCGCCAGTCTGCTGGTCCTGGCGGGTGGCGGCGTCCTGGCCTGGCGCCGGGGCGCCGAGCGGCCGGCGCCGACGATCGAGCTGGCCACGGCGGTGGGCGTGCGGGCCGACCACGTGCTCAGCGACGCCTCGACCGTTCGCCTCAACGCCGACAGCCACGCCAGCGTCGCCTACAGCCGAAACACCCGCGACATCTATCTGCGCCGTGGCGACGCCGTGTTCGAGGTCGCCAAGAACCGGAATCGACCGTTCAACGTCATGGCCGGCGACGCCAAGGTGACGGCCGTGGGCACGGTGTTCGAGGTCGACAAGGTCGATAGCGCCGTCGAGGTCCGGGTGTTTGAAGGCGTGGTTCGCGTGTCGCAGGGCGAGGCCCCGCCCCGCACGGTGCGCCAGGGCGAGTGGCTGCTGCTGGCCGCCGACCACGCCTCCAGCCGCGGACGACTGGCGGCCGACAGCTACGAGGCCTGGCGCGGCGACTGGCTCGAGGCCGACAGCATGCCGCTGAAATACGTGGTGGCCCGCCTCAATCGTTACGCCCCGCAGACCCTGACCCTGCGCGATCGACGGATGGGCGAGCTCAAGGTCACGGGCCGCTTCAAGCTGGACAAGCCCGACGAGGCCTTGGCGATGATCTCGGCCCTGCTCGACCTGAAGATCGAGCATGCGGGGCCCCGCATCTATCTCGGCCCATCCAAACCCGTTGGTTCGGAGCGACCGGTCTAGAGGGAGTGACCAAGTTCTCAGCGCCCATCGGGGAAACATCAGCCCTTCCGATGCCCGGCCTTCGGTAGGAATATTTCCTTGTCGTGTGGGGTCGCGGTTGGCTGGATCGGCACGTCGAGCGCGCTCAATCGAACTCGAACTTGTTCCTATGGTCCTGTCTCAGCCCGTCATCCTGCCGGTGCTTGACCAGCAAGCAGTTGCCGACGGCGAGGGTTTCGATATCGGCGCCCATGAAGCAGTGAAAGGCGTCTTCCGGCGTGCAGACGATCGGTTCGCCCCTGACGTTGAAGCTCGTATTGACGATCGCCGGACAACCGGTTCGGGCTTTGAACTGACGGATCAGTTCGTGATAACGCGGATTGGTCTCTGCATGCACGGTTTGCACCCGCGCGGTGTAGTCGACGTGAGTGACCGCAGGAATGGACGAGCGTGGGACGTTGAGCTTGTCAATTCCGAACAGTCTGCTCTGCTCTTCGGTCATGGCGATGCGATGCTTCGCCGCGACCTCGGCGATCAGCAGCATGTAGGGGCTGTCTTCATCGAGTTCGAACCACTCGGACAGATCCTCGCGCAGGACGGACGGGGCGAAGGGACGGAAAGACTCCCGGTACTTGACCTTGAGGTTCAGGAGCTTCTGCATGGTTGGCGAGCGTGCGTCGCCCAGGATGGAGCGCGCCCCCAGCGCGCGCGGGCCAAACTCCATCCGCCCCTGGTGCCAGCCTAGGGCCTGGCCTCGTTCCAGGGCGGTGACGCAGGCGTCCAGCAGGTCATCGTCGTTCAGGGTTTCGAATTGGGCGCCGACGGCCTCGAGCCGCCGCTCGATCTCCGGCTGGGCGTATTCGGGCCCCAGATATGCGCCCCGCATGCCGTCCTGGCCCGTGCTGGGCGTCCTGCCTTGCTGGAGGTGCAGGTGGTGAACGCCTAGCGCCGCGCCTATGGCGCCGCCGGCGTCGCCGGCGGCGGGCTGAAACCACAGTCTGTCGAAGCAGCCTCGTTGGAGCAGCTTCCCGTTGGCGACGCAATTGAGCGCCACGCCCCCGGCCATGCACAGGTTTCGCTCGCCGGTTTCGATCGCGATGGACTCAGCGAGCTTGAGGACGACCTCCTCCGTGACGGCTTGAATTGAGGCGGCAAGGTCCATGTCCCGCTGGGTCAACGGCTCGTCCGGTTTGCGCGGCGCTCCTCCGAACACGCTGTCAAAGCGTTTGGAGGTCATCGCGGGACCCGTGCAGTAGTCGAAGTAATCCATGTCCAGCCGAAAACTTCCGTCGGTCTTGATGTCGATCAGATGTCGACGGATCAAGTCCGCATATTTCGGCTCGCCATAAGGCGCCAGGCCCATGACCTTGTATTCACCTGAATTGACCTTGAAGCCCGTATAGTGGGTGAAGGCTGAATACAGCAGGCCCAGGGAATGCGGAAAATGGATTTCCTTGAGCACCGTCAGTTGGCGTCCTTGGCCAAGGGCGAGCGACGCCGTCGTCCATTCACCGACGCCGTCGATCGTCAGCACGGCGGCTCGTTCGAACGGGGACGGATAGAACGCGCTCGCCGCATGGCTCAGGTGGTGCTCGGAGAACAGGAGCCGTTCTTCCCAGTCCACGGACCGGTCCATCGCTTTCAACTCGCGGACGAGACGCGATTTCTGAAAGAGCTTGTCCGTCATCCAGAGCGGCAAGGCCTCTTGGAAAGACCCGAAACCTCGAGGGGCGAACGCCAAGCAGGTTTCCAGGATCCGCTCGAATTTCAGCAACGGCTTGTCGTAGAACACGACGTAGTCGACCCTCTGCAGATCGAGTCCGGCCTGGCTCAGGCAAGCCGCGATCGCGTTGCGAGGAAAGTCGGCGTCGTGCTTCTTGCGACTGAACCGTTCTTCCTGAGCGGCGGCGACGATCTCCCCGTCGACGACGATCGCCGCGGCGCTGTCGTGGTAGTAGGCCGAGATTCCCAGAATTCGCACGGCGCTAGAAGACCGTGCCGATGAAGGATGTGACCGCGGCGGCCTCTCCAGCCTCGATGGTCCCTGGCATGAGCCTCAATGAAGAGTCAAAAGCGCCTGGGACCGGCTTACGCGTCTTCATGAGATTTCCAGCGCCTCCCAAATGCCGCTCCCTCCCCTAGAACTCGTTGCGAAAACTCTCTGGCGACGGGGCTAAAGGCTGTCGACCTATCCAATAGGACTGGGCTTCCGGATCTATTTTCCGGTGCATCGCGCGTCCGCCGGCAAGACGTTGCAGTGCGCCGATGGGGGTCAGGACGAGATAGAAAACCGCGCGCAGGGCCAAAGGCGCGGATAGGCGTCGAAGCCGCCTTGCGAGGCCCATCCACGAGCGGTCCGGATCCCCGCGATCCTCACGGGCGAGCGCGGCGAAGAGTCTGACGATGACCCCAAAGCGTCGGTCTGGAGGAAGCTTCACGTCCTTGCCCTCCGCATCCCCAGGCTCGCCATAAGGGATCTATATTGCAAACTACCCGCAAACGTTGATTAAGTATACGTGGCAGGGTCGGAGCCATCGAGTTTCCGCGCCGAGGGACGCTTGTCCGTCGCGTGCGAGGGCGTCCAACACCAGAGCGGTATGCGATGGAGCCACGTCGTTTCGGCCAAGCCGACTATCTGCTCGCTCCCGTCGGCCAGGGCACATGGGGAATGGAACGCGATCGGGCCGCCTCGGTCCGCGCGCTCCGGCGCGGACTGGATCTTGGCATGGCGCACATCGACACCGCCGAGATGTACGGCGACGGCGCCGTCGAGGACCTGGTCGGAGAGGCGATCTCTGGCCGGCGCGACGAGGTGTTCCTGGCGACCAAGGTGCGACCGGGGAACGCTTCGCGCGAAGGGGTTGTGCGCGCCTGCGAGGCCAGCCTGCGTCGCCTGCGAACGGACCGGATCGACCTCTTCCTGCTCCATTGGCCCAGCCATCACCCACTTGAAGAGACCCTCGACGGGTTCCTGCATTTGCAGCGGCAGGGGAAGGTCATCCGCTTCGGAGTCAGCAATTTCGACGTCGCCGATCTCGAAAAGGCGGTTCAGATCGCAGGAGAGGCGAATATCGCCTGCAACCAGGCGCCCTATCACCTCGGCGAACGCTCGATTGAGCTCACGATCATTCCCTGGTGCAGGAGCCGCTCGATCCCGGTCGTCGGATACAGTCCGTTCGGTTCCGGAAACTTTCCCCCGGCGAACCGGGGTCGCCGCCTTCTCCAACACATCGCCGAGGCGCACGGCGCCACACCAAGACAGGTCGCGCTGGCTTTCCTGCTCCGCGACCCGCTCCTGTTCACGATCCCCAAGGCGAGCCGCGCCGAACACGTCGTCGAGAACGCAGGGGCCGGGGCGGTCGTCCTCTCCCAGCATGAATGCGCCCAGATCGACATCGTATTTCCGATGCGCCGTCCGGCGGATCCGCCCGCTGCCGGACGTCCCGCATGAGAAGCGTCGACGAGACGATAGGCCTCCTGCCGGCCCCGAACTTGCCCAGGCTGGCGCAGCCCCCGTACAGCGGCTCGGCCGCCTGCGGGGTCGCGCTCGCGGTGGAGGCGATGAAACGGCTCGTCACCGATGAAGGTTGGCAGCTCATGGAGGGCCTGGAGGGCGCCGGCTACACGCTTTGCGGGCGGCGCTGCACGGTGGACGAGGTCTCGGTTCCCGCCATCCTCGATCGCTGCCGGCCGGGCGTCGTGGTCGTCCAGGACAAGTGCCGATGGCGCGGCGATGAAGACGCGTTCCGCGAGCCGGACGCCTGGTTCGCGGACCTGCCGGCTCTTCGCCGGAATGAAGACGTGTTCAAGGTCGCCGTGCTGAAGGACGCTCAGCAGACGCCCGACTATCACCGCTGGACCGCGGATGAGATCGGCGTGCATGCCTGGATCGTCTACTACCACCCGCGCATCGTGCGCCACTTGGCGCCGTACGCTCGGGAAGAGCACTTCATTCGCACCTATCACAGTATCGACGCCGATGTCGTTCCTCCCTTCGACGGCGATCGCGGCGGCTGCATCCTCGCCGGCGCTGTCGGCGACGCCTATCCGCTGCGCAAACGGTTGTCCGGCGCCCGCCTCGCGGGTGTGACCTATCTTGAGCATCCGGGTTACGCCCTGGCCGGCTGCGCGACTCCAGACTTCCTGCGGACGCTCAGCCGTTTCAAGATCTCCGTCTGCACCTCAAGCATTTACGGCTATGCGCTGCGCAAGATTATAGAAGCGACCGCCAGCGGTTGCGTCGTGGTGACCGATCTTCCCGCCGACGAGACGCTCCCGGAGATCGACGGCAATCTAGTCCGCGTCCATCCCAGCATCGGCCTGGCCCCGCTGGCGGCCCTGTTGGAGCGTCTCGCCGGTTCGTACGACCCGGATCGCCAACGTCGTTACGCCGAGCGGGCCAAGGCCTATTACGACAAGAAGGCCGTCGGGCTGCGCCTCGCCGCTGGGATCGAGGCGCTGCGGTCGCGCTACCCTCAGGCCGCCCCCTAGGAAGGAGACGGCCACGCCCCCGATCTGCTTTCTCTATCATCGCGTGGCCGAGGCGAGCTTCGATCCGTTCGATCTGGCCATTTCGCCGTCGCGCTTCGCCGACCAGCTCGACGTCATGCGCGGCTTCGGAGACGTCCTCCACGCGCGGGAATTCGATGACTGCCTGAGGCGAGGACGTTTCCCCCGGCGCGCCATCCTGCTGACCTTCGACGACGGTTATGAGGACAACCTGACGGCCGCGGCCCCGGCGTTGCGCGCGACGGGACTTCCGGCGACCTTCTTTCTATTGGCGCCGGACCCTGACCGGCCGAGCGCCCATTTCTGGTGGGAGACGCTCTCGCTGGCGATCCAGTCTCCCGACTGGCCCGCGGTCGAGGCGCTTGCGGACGGCCTGCGCATCCGCCCCGAACAGGCGCGAGGCCTCGTCACGCCCGATCGAAACGCCACATATCTGCGCCTCTATCGATGTTTCCGGCGACTGACGCCCGCGCTAAGAGAGAGCCGTCTTCGTCAGCTCGTCGGCATGCTCAAGCGCTCCGAAAGTCCCGAACCGCGGCGTTTGAGCGCCGCGCAGATTTCCGCCCTCGCCGACCAACCCGGCATGACCCTCGGCGGTCACGGTCGAAGCCATGAGGCGCTGCTCGGCCGAGCGCGCGCCGCGGTGCGCGAGGAACTGGAACAGTCCCTGGCATACCTCCGCCCCTTCGGCGAGCGGGCCATCGACTGGTTCGCCTATCCTTTCGGCTGCGAAGGCCGCGATTTCGATCGGCGGGACGCCGAGCTGGTCGAACGCTGCGGCTTTTCGGCGGCCTTCTCGGTGGCGAACCTGAACCCGTCGGCGGGGGGCTTGCGCCGCTTCGCCATTCCAAGGCGCTGCGCCTCGGAGATGTCCGTCGACGACCTTCGCGGCGTCCTGGCTTCGTTCGCCTAGGGCGCCCCGGCGATCAAAAGAACTCTTCGGCGATGGTGTGCCGACACGCGGCTTTCAGCTCGGCGAAATTGCTCAACTGCCGATCCGGCGCGACGACGGCCTGTTTGCGAATGGGCGGTGTCAGCGGCAGCGCAGGCAAGCCGACGAATTCCTGGATCCGCGCCATCGCGCCGGGAAAGTCGGCGCACAGATCCTGCTCGTACTGAACCTCAAGCACGGGATGATCCGAAAACGCCCGCCGGGCCCAGGCGCGCCAAGCCAGCACGCTCTCGCAGAAGCCGATAAAATGCCGTGGCTTCAGCCTGAACGGCCGCACGGCGATCCGCTCCTCAAGATTGGGCAGGTACCATTGCTGCGACCGGCTGGCCACCTCGTACGAACAGCAGCATTCGAGCAGATCCCGGCGATTCAGATGGATCACGCGGATCTCGGTATCGGCCCGCAACAGGTCCCAGGCGCGCAGGCTGGCCGCGCTTTCACGCGCTTGGCCGTACATCAGCTTGAAACCCACGGCGCGCACGTTGGACGGCGATCCGCCAAACACCACGTCCTCCAGGAATTGGGCGGCGTCGGTCCCGTCCCGATAGAATTGGCCGCGTATGACTGAGAACCTGGATCTATCATACTGGTTTTCCTGGAAGATCTCGCCGAAGACCTCCACGTCGGGATGCTCCTCCAGGGTGCACTGAACCAGCGTGGATCCGCAGCGCCCGTAGCTCAGAATGACGAATTTGGTTTTCGCATTTCGGGGCTTGATAGGTTCGCACGACATGCGCCTGGCGCCCCTGGGTTTGACTCAGACGATGATGCAGGCGTCGCTGAAATCCAGGCGCGGTCTGGCCGACCTGTCGATCGACCTGGCGTCGTAATAGCCCAGATTGCAGAGGAAATTCGACTTGATGGTCGAGCCGGCGAAGAAGGCCGCGTCTACCCGCTGATGGCTGAAGCGCGACCTGGGCCCGCAACCCAAGCCGAGCGCCCGGGCCGCGAGCATGAAATAGGCCGCCTGCAGCGATGAATTCCTCAGAGCGATCGCCTCGAGCACGTCTTTTGGCAGATCCTCGAACCAGGCTTGGGCATCGGCTTGAGGAAACAACCTGGGAAGCTCCTTGTAGAATTGCGTCTCCATTCCCAGGATGGCCGTAACCGGGGCGTCCAGGTTCAGGTTCGCGGTATCCAGGCACGGCCTGAGCTTGGTCTTCGCCGCCTCGGATTTCACGAACACCACGCGCAGCGGGCATGAATTGGCGGATGTGGGGCCCATCTTGGCCAGGTCGTACACGGCCTCGAGGACGGCGTCGTCGACGGTGGTGTCCAGCCAGGCTCGTATGGTCCGCGCCTCGCGGAACAGTACATCCAACGCTTTTTCCGACAGAGCTTTGCCCATGGACGGGTTCACAGCCTTGTATTTATCGCCGGAGACGCAGCATCAGTTGACCGATAGGACGGTTTCGCTGGTCGATCCGGCCCCGATATTATGCTTTTCGGCCGCTGACCGCGCGACCTCATCAGCGGTGGCATAATCAAAGATCAGGTGAACGCGATTTCTGTTGCTGGCGTTGACGACAAAGTGCTCGCGTTGATTGTTGATTTCGATGATCTGCCCCTCGCGCATCTTCACCACCTCGTTCCCCACGACGAATATCACCGACTTGCTGGTGCGGATGGGGATGTGAATGCGATGAGTTCGATGCAAGATCGGCAGATCGTCGGTGTGGGGCAAGACTTTCGCCCCCGCATAGAGGCGAACGATCATCAACCGAACGATCTTTCCACCGTCGCCGAAATGCGTCGTTGTGATCCGTCGCAGCAAGGGTTCCAGCAAGGGCTGCCAGCAGGGCCAGGTGGATGTGTAGCGCGCGGCCGCGATATCGTCGTCCGGTCCGAAACAGAGAATGATCGAGCTCGTGTAGTCGTGGGCGCGGAACAGTTCCTGTCGCGTCTCGAAATCCCAGTCTTCGTCGGGCCAGTCCGAAACGGCCTGCTGAATACGCGCGAGCTCGTCGGCGGAAATCCTTCCCAGCTCGCGGTAGTTGGTATCGAGTTCCATGACTCCACCTTAGAGGTTTATGGCGTTTTTAGCAATTCAGGGTTGGTTTGCGATCCGGGTCGCGGTGACGCCTTCGCGACCGCCTCGAGGCCGCCCCGCGCAACAAACTTGTCCCAATAAAGCGCGCCCAGGACCCGATGGCTGGCCGGGCCGGGATGGTCGCCGTCACGCGCCTTGTCCACCGAGCAGAGAGGTCCCACCCAACGCTCGCGATCGAGATAGGGGGGCGCTGGCAGCCATTCAGGTTGCGAGTACAGCCAAAACCGATCGGCCAGCGCGGACTCGACGGCCTTGTAATTGCGATAGTAGTTCAGAGCGTCGTCGTAGGGACTGCTGAGCGCTTCCAAATGCCGGCACAGCAGCGCCGCCATCGGGTCGGCTGGCGTGTGTGACGGGAGATATTTCAGCACCTTGTTCTCGACCGACACATATTCGCGTCGGCGCAGATGGGTGAAGTTGACCAGGACGACATGGGGGTCCAGCGCCGGAAGCGCCTGATGGAGGATCCGGCTGATATAGTCATTGCTTGAGCCGGCCACGGCGAGGTTCCACAGCACGACGGTGCGGGGCTGCGCGGACCGGAGCTTCTCGGCAAATCGCTCGTGGAAGAGGTGCTCCTGCGCAAGGGCGAGGCCGAACACGTAGCTGCAGCCGATCGCCACGATCCTGATATCGGCTTGCGTGGAGAATTCCGGGCAACGGTATCCCAGGGAGTTGAAGCGGTAGACGATGTCGTGCTCGCCGTAGACCGGATGCCCACGACGACGCCGGTAGTTCTCCAGATTATCCGGATCCCACCATTCCCTCGCCTCCCCGGCCGGATAGCTGGTGCGAGGAAGACCTTGGCTTGGAAACAGGCAATGCTCCATGGCCGCCTCCATCACCAGAGCGGATAGCGGTTCGTGTCCTCGCGCCGTCCTTTCCGAACGGCGCGCGCCTGCTTCAGCCTGAAGACCGCAAGGCGCACCCGTCCCCCGATCCACGCATAGAGTCGCCGGCAGGGCGCGAGCAGAGACGCGCCCGCCTTCAACCGGGACGAAGAATTGTTGTTGGGTTCGCCCTCATCCCTGCTGCGCATTGTCATCGGATCTGCTCCCGTCCCGCGGCTGCGCGAGGAAAGGCCAGCCCCGCAACATGTGGTAGATGTAGAAATTTACCTTCTGCTCGCGCACGAGACTGTTCTGGAACATTGCAATTCGTGCATCGTCGGCCGAGAGATGGAACTGCAAGACGTCGTCGGCCCTGATTTTCCAGGCCTGAGCACGGCATAAATGCGAAGCCACGTAGGACAGCCAGTAATCGTCGACCAGCAAATAGTCTGGAACGTCAGGCTGATGTTGCACAATTTCCTGGAGCAACGCGCGCGATATCATACAGTTGTCGGCGTGAAAGAAGTGCACCTTGCAATCATCGGCCGTCTCGTCGTGGAAATCGATCTGGGTCTGCTCTCTCCAGGCGATGTCCGGCTGGTTTGCGTCAAGCGCATGCGGCAGGAATGTATTGCCACGCGCACAGATCACGCTGCGCGGACCGTACGCCTCGTGCTTGTCCCAGAATTTCTGCAGGTAGCCGGGTTCGGGCAGGACGTCGTCGTCGCAGATCATCAATCGGTCGCTCCGCATCAGGGCGGGCGCTGCGAACCGAACGGCGCAGTACATGTTCTCGGTCGAATGAAACACCCGAATGGGCAGCGCCGAAGAGAACGAACTGACGATGGTCGTCACTTCCTCTTGCGCCGATATCTGGTTGTTCCAAATGATGATTTCGAAGGAATGGTCGAGCTTCTGCCGCGATAGCCGCTCGAGCAGGTCGTGGAGACACTCTATTCGGTTGTAGGTGCAAATCAGAACCGTGAGGTCGTATTGGACGAACCGCTCTCTTTGGCTGCCTGGAACCGGAAGGTTCCGGTAGACGGCGGTATTTTCGAGATTCTGCCCAAACCGATCGAATGTCAGGTGGGGGCGCACCGCCGCCGTCTGCAGGTACCGGCTCGCGGCCTGGACCAGGTCCAAATCCGCAAGCTTCGCCGAAGCTTCTTCCAAGGACTCGTAATACAGCGGGTAGTCTTCGCCGAGATATTCGCAAACGCCTCCGACCCGGTTCACCAGGATCGGCGTGCCTCGTGAAATACACTCGACGATGGTCGTGTTCGCGCCGGCGTCGATCAGGTTCAGGAACACGACGCTGCTGGAGAGCAGGCGGTCATAGTCCTCATCGGGCACGCGCTCGATGTCGATGACCGGCTGCTGCTTTGGTTCGAGGATTTCGTCCTGGCGGAAGTCCGGCGATGACAGGCGAATTTTCTGGTAGCCTGGCGCCATCAGATCGAAGAACGGCTGCAGGCGGCGCAGGTATTCGCCGATGCACAAGAGCTTGCGAGGGTTTTGCGCCAGGAAATCGTCGAAAGAGAATTTTTGGAACTCTTGGGAGACGGGGTAATGAACGAGGCTGACGGGAAATGTTAAGCCGCAGGAATCCAAGTATTCCTTGTTGTGGCTGGACAGAACCCATAGACCGCGACACTTGCGAAGGCTCGCCTTCCAAGCAGGCAACTGCTGCAATCGCTCAAGATCTGGAAAATCATAGTGGTGTCGCGGGACTTCGTGCGAAAACGCCACCCAAGGCTCGTCCAGGACGCGGCCGCTCACGAGAGTCGCTTCCAGGGAATTCAGCGTGAGAACGCCGTCGGGGCAGCTCAGCTCGCGATCGAGAAAGTTGGTGACGTCCGTCCAGCCGCCGCGAAGATGCGGCCAGTGCACGGCGTGCGCGACGCGCAGCTTGCGGCGGTGGTAGAGCGATGTGTCGATAAAGCGCTCGCGTAGGGTCATGGCTCTGACCGACGCGCATCAGCCTGGTAGAGAAAAGCCTTCGCGGATCCATACGGCTTGTGAAGGGGCGCGAGACGGCCAGCGTTGCGGTCGCAGAAAGCCCACAATGCGGCTGAGTTGGCCTTGCCGTATTCATTGAACACGACGATCGTGCCTGCCGTGAAGAAGGGCGAGAAGACCTTCCAGACGCTCTCCAGAACAACGGGGTCCGGCCCCATGTCATAGACGAACAGCTCGATCGGTTCTTGGCGCGACCAGGCGAGCGGGCCTCCATCGGCATAGATCTCATCGTGGATCCAGCAGCGATGGACGACCATCCTGTCCGCGTAGTCGGCGAGGTTTTCCTTGAATAGATCCACGAAGCTCTCGCCGATCTGCGGCCGCCGCACGTGGGGCGACTTCAAGACGTAGGTGTCCATCCAGAGCTGCCAAACAAAGGAATCGTAGACGTCCAGCGTGGCGCGGCTGGTGGGTCCAAGACCCTCGCAAAAGCACCGTGTCGAGGATCCCAGCCACGGCCCCAACTCGACGACGCGCGCCTGGTCCGACAGTCGCGCGCCCAGCCACTGGTAGAATTGCATCGTCTCGTCGGTAATCATCGTCGGAACGCGCTGGGCGGACTCCGAAACAACGACCTCTTCCCAAGGCCGGCTTTCCGGGTTCGGCTCGGTCAGCAACGCAGAGACATGTCTTTTCAGCACCGTCAGAAGGTCGATCATGGCCGGATCGAAATCGGCCTGAAAAGATGCGGTCGTTTCTGGCAGGAGCTGATCGAACAGGGCGGCCACAGCGCGGCCCGGAGCCTTTTCCTCGGACTTCAAGAATTCAGCCGTCTCGATCAGGATCGCGCCGGCTCTCACATTGACCGCGAGCGACGACCGGTAGTCGATCCAATTCATCGGATCGCCGATATACGTCAGCAAGCCTTCGGACATGCTGTCTGGATGAATGGAGCGCATGGCGGATCAATGGCTTCCGTGGCTTTGGATCATGCGGATTGTGTCTGAAACGCGATCGACTTCGGACTCCGTCATTCCAACGAAAGACGGCAAGTACAGTCCGGTTTCCGATATTGCGCGAGAGCGCGGGAAGGCTCGCGACGCGCTTGGCTCGCCGAAGATCGGCTGTTCGTGGACGGGAGAAAAGAACCGCCGCGTCTCGATGCCTTTCTCGGCGAGACGGCGTTGCAGTTCACGCCGCGGGACGCCGAAGGCTTTTTCGACCAGGACGCCATAGACCCAATAGGCATGGCTCGCCCACGGAGCGGCCCGGGGCAGCGTCAAACCCGGCGTGCCGGCGAGAAGGTCATGATAGCGCGCCGCGATGTCGAGCTTGCGCCGCAGCGCCTCCTCGATGTGTTCAAGTTGCGCCAGCCCGACGGCGGCCTGCAGGCTCGTCAGTCGATAGTTGAACCCGATCTCCTCATGGACGAAGCGGCTTTCGTTGTCCGCGCCGAAGCACATGCTTCGTTTCCATCGCGCCCGCCGGCTGAGTTCGGCGTCGTCGCAGACGAGCATGCCGCCCTCCCCGGTCGTGATCAGCTTGTTTGCGTAGAAGCTGTAACAGGCGATCTTTCCGAACGACCCGGCGGGACGCCCGACCACGGCGGCGCCAAGCGCTTCGGCGGCGTCCTCGATCAGCGGGATTCCATGTCGGTCGGCGATTTCGGCGATCGCCTGCATGTCGGCGGGATGGCCATAGTTGTGCACCACGAGGATCGCTCGCGTGCGCGGCGTGATGGCGGCGGCCACCCCTTCGGGGTCGAGGTTCCAGGTTTCATCGATGTCTACGGGAACGGGAACCGCGCCGCAGTAGAGCACCGCGAAAACGGGAGCGATCATGCAGAAATCCGGCAGGATCACCTCGTCTCCTGGACCAACGCCGAGCGCCGCGAGCGCCAGGTGAACCGCCGCGGTCCCGTTGCACACGGCCACGGCGTGCCGTCTTCCGACATGGCGCCCGAACTCCTGTTCGAAGGCCTCGACCACGGGGCCCTGCGAGGAGATCCACCCGCTTTTGAGCGCCGCCTCGATGCTCGCGAGCTCGTTGCCCCATAGGAAGGGCCGAGAGACGGGGATGGGCTCTTCCAACGCGATCACCTCATGCCGACGGGCGCGACTCAACCGTTCGGCGCCGCTTGCGGCGGAACGCGGCGCCGCTGGGCGTCCCCGGCGCTCGCCGAGAATGACACGTCATGGGTCCGCTTCTCCCAGGACCATTGGCGCCCTTCGGCCCCGTACCACTGGACCGTTCGCCGCAGACCCTCGGCCATGCCGACATCCGGAGACCAGCCAGTCAGTCGCTTCAGCTTCGTGTTGTCACACTGAAAACAGTCGATGTCGTGCTTGCGGAGGCGGGAGGACTGACTCAGGATTTCCGGCCTATCGACCCCCATCTCCTTGGCGATCGTTCGGGCAAGCCATTCGACGGAATAGGACGCTCCCGATCCGACATTGACCGCGTCGCCGTTCTCGGCCGGGCAGGTCAGCAGGGCGATCAGCGCGCGCGCTGTATCGTGGACGTAGGTGAAGTCGCGCCTTGCCTTCAGGTTTCCCAATCGCACCGTCCGCCCGCGCGCGAATTGCGAGATGATTTCGGGAATGACATAGGGATGGGTCGCGCGCGGGCCGTAACAATTGAATATTCGCGCGACAATCAAGGGCACTCCGTGCTCAAGGCAGAATGTGTATGAGAGCCGATCTGCAGCGGTCTTCGAAACGGCATACGTATTTAGGGGATCTATAGGCTCTTCCTCGGAAATGATTTCGGCCTTCACCGATCCATAAACCTCCGTCGAGGACACGTAGATCATGCGACGGATGCGGCTTGCGTCCAGCGCAAGCAAAAGGTTCAGGTGGCACCCAAGGTTGATGTCGAAGAAGCGTTGAGGCTCGTAGTAGGCCGACGGAACGTAAGTATCACCGATGCAATTGATGACAAAGTCAGGGTTCAAATTCCTGACCAAGGTCTTGACTGAATCCGGATCTCTCGCGTCACAGTATTCGACCGTGAGTGGGCCGCGAAGATTTTCCAGGTTGCCGGTCGCCCCATGAAAGAAGTTGTCGAAAGCCGCCGCCTGGACGTCAAGCGCGAGCAGTTCCCGCACGATCGCCGAACCGACGAACCCGCCGCCGCCCGCGACGAGCACACGCTTTCCGCGCAGTTGTTCCAACAGTGAGCGGAATAATGAATTCGCCGAATCCGAAAGCGCGCTTGTCATTCAAGGTCCCCATTCGGTTCGAAGAATTGCGCAAATTCGGTGGCGCCAAATCTGCGGCGCAATTCGGCGTAGTTTTCAATTCGGGTTCTCGTCGGCGCGGTGGCCTGTTTTCGCAGCAACTGAGGAAGCGCCTGGGGAGCCAAGCCCAAGAAATCCTGCATCCTGTGGAGGGTCTCGTCGAAGTTGCCCAAGACGTCCCGCTCGTATTCGACACGCAAAACCTGGCGTTCGGGCGAGAACAGCTCGGACGCGACCTTCTTCCTCTGCGATGCGAGATTGCTGAAATAGCGCTCGCACGTGTCTGGAGCGATCCGCAGGATCGGCTGCTCATGGGTGGAGGGCTCGTCCAACTCTATCTCCCAGACCGCCGTCGTTTCGGCTGTTTGAATGGATAGGAAGCAATCCAATAGATTCGCGCGAAACAGGTGAATGATTTTTAGGTCTTCATGTCGTCGGATGTAATCCCAGGTCGATTTCTCACGCCCGGACCGGGCGTGTTCATAGAACAGCTTAAAGCCCGTCGCGAGAGGGGCGTCGTCGCTAGGGTCGCCATAGACCAGTTCCTGGAGAAAACGATCACCCTCCTGGTGGTCCGTGTAGTACCATCCTTTGGTTCTCTTGGGATTCATCAGTGTAGAAGGACGGCGTTCAATGCCCCATCCATACGCCTTCAACCGATGCTGTATGTCCGCATGAAACAACTCGCCGAACATTCGGACGTCCGAATGTGCTTGTAGCGCAAGAGTAACAAGCGTCGAGCCCGACCGAGGATGACTCAGCAGGATAAACTTTTCCATCCTGGCCCATTGGTTCTCCGCCGAGAGTCTGGCGGCGCTGCGACTGTTGACGCGAAGCGGCTCAGTGGGCGAGAGCCCGACTATTCCGTCAGTTCTCTGAGAACCTGTCGCGTCTTGGACAGCAGGATCTTGTGGATCTCAGACGAGAAAAGGATCTCGCTACGGAGATGCGCCCCAAGAACTTCCAATTGGGCAGGGTTTAATGACGCCGCCACCTTGGGATCAAGCAAGCGCCCCAAGATCAGGTCTTCAATCCACTCTTCGGGATTGTGCATTTTGCCAGACATAGCGCGCTCCTCTAGGACAGGAATAATACGCTAGCTAAACTTATGGTAGCAAGACATAAAGTCGGAAGGGCGTCAAGCCATTGCTGCGGCCGCTGACCCCAACGTCTGATGCTGCCCGCGCCTGCGCCATCCGGCCCTCCATCGTGGCAGCCGCTTGGTGCGGAACGCCGCCGGGAGGCCCAACTGAACGCCGGCCACCGCATCACCATCGTCGGCGGCGACAGCCTCGACGCTGATCGACCTTCCGAGACCCCTGGCGCGGTCGGCCGGTCTACGACCGTGGTCCACGCCGAGGGGCTTCCGATGCCCGGCCTCCCGGCGGCAATGAGGGCTGGAGGGGGCGTCGGCATGCCGGTCCCGGCATCCGCATCCCGCTGTCGTTAGGCCGTCATCTAGCGCGGGTAAGCACCGCTCAGGTCTGCTCCAGGGCTGGCTGGGGATCGGTTTGCCGCCCCCACGCGCCTCCTCCCAGACCCAGTTCCATCGGGGGATAAATGATCCGCTTTAAAGTCCGGTCGGCGCGCTGCGCCGGCGCCGTAGCCGTTCTCGCCTTCGCCGCTCAGGGCGCCTGGCTGTCCCAGGCCCAAGCCGCCGATCCCGTTTCGGCCGAACCGTCCGCCGCGCCGAGCGACGCCGATTCGGTCGACACTATCGTGGTCACGTCCTACGGCCGAAGCCTGCAGGCCGCCGCCGCCCTCAAGCGCTCGGCCGCCTATGGGCTCGACGCCATCAATGCCGAGGACATCGGCAAATTCCCGACCCGCAACGCGGCGGAAGCCCTGCAACTGGTCACCGGCGTGACCATCGACCGCCAGCGCGGCGCCGGTCTCTATGTCAGCGTCCGGGGTCTGGGCCCGCAGTTCCAGTATGTGGAGCTCAATGGCCGCTCGATCGCCGTCAACGAGCTGATCGAAAACGGCGGCACCAAGGGGCGTCAGTTCCGCTTCGAGGTGCTGCCCGCCGAGCTGATCTCGCAGATCGAGGTGGTCAAGACGCCCACCGCCGACATGGATGAAGGCGCCCTGGGCGGCAACATCAACATCAAGACCTTCAAGCCGCTGCAAGTGGGCGACAAGGCCGCCTTCTCGCTCCGCGAGACCTATGGGGATGTCCGCAAGAAGGCCGATCCGTCCGCCTCGGGCCTGCTCAGCTGGACCAGCGCCGACAACACCTTCGGCCTGCTGGCCTCGGGCCTGTACGACGAGCGCCACGTGCGCAACGACCGCCTGTACCAGGTCGGCTGGAACCTCGATAAGTTCACGACCCCGCTGGGCGCCGGCTTCTACACGCCCTCGCGCACCCGCCCGACCATCGAGACCGAACACCGCAAGCTCTATTCCGGCGCGGTGACCGGCCAATGGCGACCCAATGACGACTTCCAGACCGACGTCGACCTGCTGGTGACGCGCCTGGACGTCGACTACGACGAGTTCGGTCTCGACATCTATCCGGACGACACGACTGTCAAAACCCACATCCCGACCTTCGTGGCCGGCACCCAGAAAGTCGTGGGCGACACGGTAGTTGGCGGCACGATCAACGACGTGCGCTGGATGGCCTCGCGCGAGACCAGCCTCAACCGCCACGACCTGACCGCCTTCGGCCTCAAGCAGGCCTGGACGCCGGGCGCCTGGAGCTTCAACGCCGAATACGCCGTCTCGCGGGCCCGCAGCTACCACCCCGACGGCCAGGCCACCAAGCGCAACCGCCTGGCCTTCTACGGTCCGCTGACCTACGACTTCTCGCGCGGCTACAAGTCGATCCCGCAACTGACCACGACGGTCGACTACACCAATCCGGCCAACTTCGTCGGCCAGGCCTTCGATTATACCTGGAAGGACTCGCGCGACACCGACGAGACGATCCGTCTGGACGGCGACCGCGCGTTCGACGGCTGGTTCAGCAAGATCGCTTTCGGGGTCGAGCGCCACAACCTGAAGCGCGACTACCGGCGCCGCGACTGGGTGCTCAACGACATTCTCAATGTGCCGGTCTCGACCCTGGGGTCCAGCTATTACGAGACCCTGCCCTATTCCGGCTTCCTGTCGGACTTCAACGGCAATACGCCGCGCACCTGGGTCACCCCGACCCGCGACGCCATCTATAACCGCGTCTACACGCCCGCCGTCGCCGCCCAGCCGGTCTCGGCGGCCGACGCGCGCAATTCGTTCGTCGTCGACCAGGACATCACCAGCGGCTATGTCCGCGCCGACTTCGCTTTCAAGACGTCCATGCCGATCAGCGGCAATGTCGGCGTGCGCTACGCGCGCACCGAGCAGGTCGCCAGCGGCACCCTGACTAGCACCAACGCCGAGAACCAGCCCGTGCTGACGCCGGTGTCCTATCCGCAGGACTACGGCAACTGGCTGCCCAGCCTGAACGTCAAGGTCGAGCTGCAGGATAACCTGATCGGCCGCTTCGCCGCGTCGCGCGTCGTGAACCGGCCGAACGTCACCGACAGCGCCCCGCGCATCAGCGTCGCGCGCGATACGCCCAGCGCCTCGGGCGGCAATCCGGACCTCAAGCCGTTCCTGGCCGACCAGTTGGACGTCTCGCTGGAATGGTACCCGTCCCCGACCACGGCCCTGACCGGCGCGGTGTTCTGGAAGAAGATGGACGACTACATCACGCAGCAGAACACCACGATCCAGGTCCCCGGCCGCGGCGACGTGCTGCTGTCGACCAGCGTCAATGGCGGCGACGCCAAGCTGACGGGCGTCGAACTGGCCTATAACCAGAGCCTGGCCTTCCTTCCGGGACCGTTCGACGGGCTCGGCGTGCAGGCCTCGTTGACGGTCGTGGACAGCAAGGCCGCCTACTTCGCCGGCAACCGCCAGATCAAGGACGACCTGATCGGCCTGTCGAAGACCAGCTACAACCTCGTGGGGTATTACGAAAAAGGCCCCCTGGCCGCCCGCCTCGGCTGGTTCTGGCGCTCGCGCTACCTGTCGGGCACCGGCAGCACCACGACCGCCGAGTCCTATATCGACGCCTACGGCTCGCTGGACGGCTCGATTTCCTACGACCTGACCAAGAACTACGCGCTGACCTTGGAGGGTTCGAACCTCACCGACGAGATCCGCTACGTCTACGGCAAGACCAAGGATCAGCCGATGGAGATCTATCACTGGGGCCGCACGGTCTCCCTCACCCTGCGCGGCAAGTTCTAACCCTCCCCGGGGCGGGCGCCGCACGGCCCGCCCTCACCTTCGGACCGGCGACCTCCTGGTTGTCGGTCCGCCTTTCCTTCACCGACCGTTCGCCCGACGAGAATCCCATGCGCCTCCCCGCCCTGCTGCTTTCAGCCGCCCTGCTCGCGCCGCTGGCCGCCCAAGCGGCCGACGCGCCGCGGATCGGCGGCATGCGGGTTCTAGGCTCGCACAACAGTTATCGCCCCGAGCTCGACCCCGCCGCCCTGGCCCACCAGCGTCAGGTGATGGGCGAGCGCTCGACCGGCGTCGAATACGGCCATCCGGCGATCAGCGACCAGCTCGACCTGGGCCTGCGACAACTGGAGTTCGATCCCTACGCCGACACCCAGGGCGGCCTTTACGCGGCGCCCTACGCCCAGGACCCGGCAAAGCTGGCCATCATGAAGCGGCCGGGCGCCAAGGTGCTGCACGCCCCCGTCGTCGATGCGCGCACCCACTGCCTCACCCTGGCCGATTGCTTCGCCCAGGTCGCCGCATGGGGCAAGGCCCACCCCGATCACGCCCTGATCGTGCTCTTCATCAACACCAAGGAAGAGCCGTTCAACACGCCGCTGATCCCCGATCCGCCGCTCTATACCGAAGCCGATCTGGCGGCGATCGACGCCGACGCCCTCGCCGCCTTCGGCCGCGACCAGTTGCTGACGCCCGACGACGTTCGAGGCTCCGCGCCCAGCCTGCGGCAGGCGGTGACAACCCGAGGCTGGCCGAGCCAGGCCTCCGCTCGGGGCAAGTACCTGCTGGTGCTCGACTCCAATCCCCGGATCGCGCAGGCGTACCGCCAGGGCCATGCGTCGCTGAAGGGCCGCGTGATGTTCGGGCTCTACGACGCGGCCGACGCCGAGGCGGCGGTGTTCAACATCCAGGATCCCAAGGCGGAAGAAGCCCGGATCGGAGATCTCGTCCGCCGAGGCTTTCTGGTCCGCACCCGCAGCGACGCCGACACCCGGGAAGCGCGCCAACACGACCAGAGCCGCCTGCAGGCCGCCCTTCGTTCGGGCGCGCAAGTGATCAGCACCGACTACTATCCCGGCGCGCCCGACCCCCTAGGCTTGAATTTCACGATCGCGCCACCCTGGTTCGCGCGAACGCTGCAGGCCCGCTGATCGGAGAAGAGCCGAGCCGCCGCGCTCACTGCGCGCCGGAGCGACGGCTGAGCGCCGATTCCGAATTGGTCGGACAAGAGACTGGGCGCGGCGCTCATCCCGGCGCCCTTGCGCGCATTCGGCCGCCGCGATCCAGGCCGCCTGAAGACGCTTCGCATTTTACGATGGTTGCGTTACCACTACTCAGACAAAATAAGTGTCGGGCGCGCGCCTCTCCCGCTATGGGCGGGTGAACACGCCATCCTGACCTGGCGCCCTGGATCACCGTCTATGTTCCTGAGACCCTTGGTATCCGCCCTCGTCGTGCTGACGATCAGCCAGTTCGTCAGCCCGGCCCGCGCGGAAAATCCGATCATCCAGACCCGCTTCACCGCCGACCCGGCGCCGCTGGTGCACGACGGCGTCGTCTATCTCTACACCAGCCATGACGAGGATGACGCCGAGGGCTTCAAGATGCTCGACTGGCGTCTCTACAGTTCGACCGACATGGCCAATTGGACCGACCGCGGCGTTGTGGCCTCGCTCAAGACCTTCCCTTGGGCGGTCCAGACCAACGACGCCTGGGCGCCGCAGGTGATCGCCCGCGACGGCAAGTTTTATCTCTATGTCCCCATCAGCGTCGCCGGATCGCCCAAGAACGTCATCGCCGTGGCGGTGGCGGATAATCCCGCGGGACCGTTCAAGGACGCGCTCGGCAAGCCGTTGATCGGGCCCGGTCGCGACAACATCGACCCCACGGCGTGGATCGACGACGACGGTCAGGCCTACCTCTACTGGGGCAATCCGAACCTTTGGTACGTCAAGCTCAACAAGGACATGGTGTCCTATTCCGGACCTGTCACCAAGATCGAGCCCGGCGTCGGCGACTACCAGGAGGGACCCTGGTTCTACAAGCGCCAGGGCCGCTACTACATGGCGTTCGCCTCGACGTGCTGCCCGGAGGGTATCGGCTACGCGATGAGCGACGCGCCGACAGGTCCATGGACCTACAGAGGCGCGATCATGGACCATGATCCGCGCGCGACCGGCAACCATCCGGGGATCATCGACTACAAGGGCGGCTCCTATGTTTTCGGCTTCAGCTACGAGCACAATTTCGCGCTGACGCCGATCCACCACGAGCGCCGATCCGTGTCGGTGGCCAAGTTCGACTACAACGCCGACGGCACCATCCCGAACCTTGGCTGGTGGGACAAGACCAGCGCGCCGCAGATCGGGACGCTGGACCCTTACAAGCGGGTGGAGGCCGAGACGATCGCCTGGACCTCCCGCCTCAAGCGCGATCGCGACCGACCCTACGCCTGGGCGCCGGGCGTGACGACGGCTCAGGACGGTCGCGCGGGGGTCTATGTCACGCGGATCACGGACCGCAGCTACATCAAGGTCGCCGGCGTCGACTTCGGCCGGACCGGCCCCAAGACCTTCGTCGCCAGTCTGGCGAACAGTCGGCCGGGCGCCGCCATTACATTGCGGCTCGATAGCGTCGAAGGCCCGGTGATCGGCACGGTCCAGGTCGGCGCGACCGGCGCGGCGGGTCAATGGCGCGAGGAGACGACCGCCGTCGCGGCGGCGATGGGCGTGCATGACCTGTTCCTGGTGTTCAAGGGCTCGGGCGACACGGCGATGTTCGATTTCGACTACTGGCGCTTCGAACACTAACGACAACGAATTGACGGGGCGGTTACGACATGACGGCAGGCTGGATGGTCACGGTGGCGGCGATCGCCCTTTTCGCCGGCGCTCCGGCGCTCGCGCGACAGTCCTCGCCGCCCAAGGGTCTCGACCCGCTTGGCCAACTGCCGGCCCTGGCGCCGGCCAGCGACGCGGCGTTCCATTTCCAGCGGATGCGCGGCGGCGTGCAGTTTCAGCTGAACGGCGTCACCAAGTCGGTCCTGTTCTATTCGCCGACGGTGGTGCGCGTGAACGCCAATCTCGGCCAATCCTATTGGACGCAGCGCAGCCTGGTCGTGATCCGCGAGCCCGAGGCCGTCCCCTTCACGCTGCGGGAAACCCCGGACACGGTGGAGCTGGTCGGCCAAAGGCTACGCGTCGTCATCGACAAGCACGCCGGCGGGCTGACCTATTATGACGCCTCGGGTCGGCTGCTCACGCGCGAGAAGGCCGACGCGCCCCAGTCGATCGACAAGCGCACCATCGCCAACGCGCCGACCTATGAGGTCGAGAACCGTTTCACCCTCAAACCGGACGAGGGCCTGTACGGCTTTGGCTTCACCGGCGACGACGAGGTCAACCGCCGAGGCAAGGACCTGCTGCTGGTCCAGACCAATGTCGGCATCATCATTCCGGTGATGGTCTCGACCGAGCGCTACGGCGTTCTTTGGGACACCTATTCGCAGATGCGCTTCAAGGACGACGACCAGGGCGCACGCCTCTGGGCGGAAAGCGCGCCGGGCGGCGTCGACTACTACTTCATGGCCGGCGACACCATGGACGGCGTCGTCGGGGCCTACCGCTGGCTGACGGGCGATGCGCCGATGTACCCGAAACAGGCCTTCGGCCTCTTCATGAGCAAGGAGCGATACCCCACCCAGGAACGGCTTCTGGAGGTCGCCGAGACCTTCCGCGACGAAGGCTTCCCGCTCGATTACATCGTCCAGGACTGGCAGTACTGGGGCAGCGACAAGGACGGCTCCTGGTCGGGCATGACCTGGGATCCCAAAAGGTTTCCCGACCCCGTCGGCATGACTCGGACGCTTCACGATCTGCACCTGAAGCTGATGGTCTCGATCTGGCCCTCGGTCGGCAACGACACGGCGCTCGCCCATGAGCTCGACCAGTACGGTCTGCGCTTCAAGCCCCTGCATTGGATTTCGAAGCAGGCGCGCGTCTACGACGCCTACAGCCCCAAGGGGCGCGAGATCTACTTCAAGCACATCAAGTCGGGCCTGCTCGACAAGGGGGTAGACGCGCTGTGGATGGACGGGACCGAGGTCGAGGTCAGCTCAGCGATGTGGAACCCGGCCGACAACGTCCGTGACACCAAGGCCCTGGGCGTCAACGCCATGGGCGACTTCACCCGCTACCTGAACCCCTACTCCCTGCTGACGACCGAAGGGACCTACAAGGGCCAGCGCGCGACCAGCGACAAGCGGGTCTTCACCCTGACGCGGTCGGCCTGGGCGGGCGCTCAACGTACCGCCGCCGCATCCTGGTCGGGGGACATCTACGCCAGTTGGAAGACCTTCGCCCAGCAGGTGTCTGGCGGCGTCAACGTCACGATCACCGGCAACCCCTACTGGACCCAGGACACCGGCGGCTTCTTCGTCACCGACTTTCCGGGCGGCGAGAAGAACCCCGCTTGGCGCGAGCTTTATGCGCGCTGGTTCCAGTACGCCGCCTTCAATCCGATCATGCGCGTCCACGGCACCAGCCTCGAACGCGAGCCCTATCTGTTCAAGACCCTCGATCCGCCGGTCTACAAGACGCTGCTGGACGCCACCCAATTGCGTTACCGGCTGCTGCCCTACATCTACAGCCTCAGCGCGGAGGTCACGGCGGATCGCTACACCCTGATGCGCGCACTGCCGATGGACTTCCCGGCCGACCCGGCGACGTTCAGCATCAACGACAGCTTCATGTTCGGCCCCTCGTTGCTGGTCCACCCCGTCACGCGGGCGATGTACAATATCCTTCCCTCCACCCCCACGACGACGCCAGCGCAATACCTGCGCACCGCCGACGGCCAACCGGGCCTGACGGTGCGGTATTTCTCCGGGGAGAACTTCGAGACGCCGCGCGGCCAGGCGGTCGATACGAAGATCGATCACACCTGGCCTGATCCTCCGCTGGCCGAACTTCCGCCGGGCCTAACCTCGCTGAGCCACTTCTCCGCGCGATGGGAGGGCGAGCTGATCGCGCCGGAAGACGGCGAATACGAGATTGGGCTGACGGGCAATGACGGCATGCGCATGGCGCTCGGCGGCGACCTGGCGATCGACGAGTGGAACCGCGCGGCGACCCGCACGCGCCTGGTGCGGCGCACGCTCAAGGCCGGGGAGAAGCTGCCGGTCCGGCTGGAATTTTCCCATCCCGAAGGCGGCCGGGTGTTCCGTTTCGTCTGGCGCACGCCCAGCGAGTTGAAGCGGGACGCCGCCGTGATGAGCGCGCCCCGCGATCTGACGATGCGCACCTACCTGCCCAAGGGCGCGGACTGGTACGACTTCTGGAGCAATCAACGCTATGGCGGCGGCCAGACCGTCGCGCGCCAGGCGCCGCTCGACGTCCTGCCGCTCTATGTGCGGGCCGGCGCCATCATCCCGATGGGCCCTGTCTTGCACTATGCGACCGAGCATCCCGATGCGCCCTACGAAGTCCGCATCTATCCGGGCGCGGACGGCAAGTTCACGATCTACGAGGACGACAACGAAACCTACGCCTACGAGAAGGGTCAGTCGGCGCGTTACGACCTCCGCTGGAACGATGCGCAACGCACCCTGACCATCGGCGCTCGGCGCGGCGCTTTCCCCGGCATGGTCAAGCAGCGAACGCTCAAGATCACGGTGATCGGCGCCGCGAGCGCAGGCGCGGTGACGCCCCCGCCGAGCGATCGGACGGTCTCATATGCTGGACGAGCCTTGACCTTACGGTTCTAGAGCCGGGCGCTCCCTGAACCACCAACCTGGCGTGGACCGATCACCGTGAAGATCGAGGCGGCCAAGGCCTCGAACTTGATCGGCTTGACCGCGACCCCGTCCATGTCGGCGAGCTCATAATCGGCGACATGATGCGTCATCGCATTGGCCGTCAGGGCGAGGATCGGCGTGCGCGAGCGCTGGCGATCCCTTTCCAGGGCGCGGATCTGGCGCGTGGCCTCCAACCCGTCCATGACGGGCATCTGGATGTCCATCAGCACCAGATCCCAAGGTTCTTCCTCCCAGGCCTTGACGGCTTCGTGGCCGTTGCAAGCGATCCGGGTGACCATGCCCAGCTGATCCAGCAAAGTGACGATGACGAGCTGGTTGGTGTCGTTGTCCTCAGCGACGAGGATCCGCGCGCCCCGCAGGTCGCAAGGCTCCAGGCCCGCCTCTTCCTCTCGATCCGGGCGGGCGTCGGCGATGCGGATGAGCGGCAGGCGCGCGACAAATTCCGATCCGGCGTCCAGGTTTCCCTTCGCCTCGATGCGCCCGCCCATCAGCGCGACGAGATCCCGCGTTATCGCCAGGCCAAGGCCCGACCCGCCATATCGCCGCGTCGTCGTGGCGTCGGCCTGGACGAACGGTTCGAAAACCAAGGCCAGTTGCTGCTCGTCGAGCCCGACGCCGGTATCGACGACGCTGATGACGACCTCGTCGCCGTCCGCGTCGATACGTCCTCGCACCAGGCCCTTTTCGGTGAACTTCACCGCGTTCGACAGCAGGTTATGGAACACCTGACGAATTCGCAGGGGATCGCCCCGCCATGCGCCGGTCGCGGAAGCGCCGAGGCTGATCTCCAGGACGATGTCCTTGTCGCGCGCCAAGCTTGAGAAAACGGCCTGCGCGTCATGGACGATTTCCTCGAAATCGACCACGCCGACCTCGAGCTCCAGCTTTGCGGCTTCGATCTTGGAGATATCCAGGACGTCATTGAGCAGGGTCAGCAAGACCTCGCCGGAGCGCTTGATCAGGTTCAGGCGCTCGACCTGAACGGCGGCCATCGGCTCGCGGCCCATCAGCTGCGCCATTCCCAGAATGCCGTTCAGAGGCGTGCGAATTTCGTGGCTCATGGTGGCCACGAAATTGGACTTGGCCTGACTGGCCTTTTCAGCCCGTCCAAGCGCGCTGGCCAGATCGCGGGCGCTCTCCTCGCGTCGGCGCACCGCGCGGAAGATATGCAGCAGATAGAGCATGGCTCCCAGGTCGAGGAAGATCATCTCGACCCTGCTGGCTTGCGGCTCGACCGCGAGCGTCACCATCGGCAGGGCGCCCAGTACGACGATGTAGGGAATGGCGCCGCACCAGAGCAGGCGCCCCTTGGTGTCGGGTTGGGTGCCGACGTTCAGCAGTCCGCCCATCAGGATCACCAGGGCGATCAGGCGCCCTTCCATGCCTGCACGGAACCAAAGCAGCGGCCCGATCGACGCGAAGACGCTGCTGTTGAGGAACGTCAAGGCCAGGTAGCGCGCCTCCCAGGCCGGGCTGGGCGCGTAATCGGGATCCCTGACGGCCGCCATGCCGGACCAGGCGTTGATCCCTTGAGAGGCCCCGACCGCGATCAACCAGATCGCCGGAAGGGTCGGGCCGGTCGCATAGCCGGCGGCCAGGGCGATCAAGACCCCGAAACCGAGCCGTAGCCCTAGTTCGCGGACCCGCGTGACGGCGGCGTTATGATAATTTGGCCGAGCTTTGGCTTCCACGCTCTAGTGCCGCCCCATGGAGTTTAACGCGAGCTCTACGAGAACCAGAGTAATGGGAAAAACACGTGAGCCATTTTGACGCGGGGACGAAAGTATCGGCCTATCGGCGGCGCCCTGGCTCAAGATTGTCCCGTTCCTCGTCATCGCGCTCGGCGCCTCAGATCTCGGCCCATTGGCGCTTGTGATAGCGCAGAAAGCTTGGGCGGTGGAAAAATCCTAACAGCCGGTGGGTCGGCAAGGTGATCACCGATTTTTGCGTCTTCGATCTCGGACGCCGAAGGGCGGTTTGAAGCTGGTCGAATTGGCGTCGGGCGTTAGGTTGGATGAGATCAAGGCCAAGACCGATTTCGACACGGGAGACTTTGCATGACCACAGCCTATCTCTGCGACGGCGTCCGCACCCCGATCGGACGCTACGGCGGAGCGCTGGCCAAGGTTCGCGCCGACGACCTGGCGGCCGTCCCCTTGAAGGCTCTGGCCGCGCGCAACGCCGGTCTCGATCTGGAAGCGATCGACGAAGTGGTCCTGGGCTGCGCCAACCAGGCCGGCGAGGACAACCGCAATGTCGCCCGCATGGCCCTGCTGCTGGCCGGCTATCCGGTCGAGGTCCCCGGCGTCACCGTCAACCGCCTGTGCGCCTCGGGCCTGGAAGCCATCGGCTACGCCGCCCGCGCCATCGCCAGCGGCCACAACGATCTGGTCATCGCCGGCGGCGTCGAGAGCATGAGCCGAGCCCCCTTCGTGATGGGGAAGGCCGACAGCGCCTTCTCCCGCAACGCCGAGATCTTCGACACCACCATCGGCTGGCGCTTCGTCAACCCCGCCATGCGCAAGGCCTATGGCGTGGACTCGATGCCGGAGACCGCCGAGAACGTCGCGGCCGATTACGGGGTCAGCCGCCAGGACCAGGACGCCTTCGCCTTGCGCAGCCAGCAGCGGGCCGCCGCCGCCCAGGCCAACGGCTTCCTGGCCGGCGAGATCACGTCCGTCGCGATCCCCGGCAAGGCCGGTCCAACCGTGGTCGATCGCGACGAGCATCCGCGCGAGACCACTCTAGAGACCCTAGCCAAGCTGAAGCCCGTCGTTCGGGAGGACGGCTCGGTGACGGCCGGCAACGCCGCGGGGGTCAATGACGGCGCGGTGGCCCTGATCGTCGCCTCCGAGGCGGCCGTAAAGCGACACGGCCTGACGCCGCGCGCCCGTATCACGGGCTACGCCACGGCCGGCGTCGCCCCACGCGTCATGGGGGTCGGCCCCGTCCCGGCGGTCCGCAAGCTGCTGGCCAAGACGGGGCTGGCCATCGGGGACTTCGACACGGTCGAACTGAACGAGGCCTTCGCCGCCCAAGGCCTGGCGGTGCTGCGCCAGCTGGGCCTGCCCGACGATGGCGCGCACGTGAACCCGAACGGCGGGGCCATCGCCCTGGGCCATCCGCTGGGCGCGTCCGGCGCGCGGCTGGTGCTGACGGCGTTACGCCAGGTGGAAGCCACCGGCGGGAAGCGCGGCCTCGCCACCCTGTGCATCGGGGTCGGCCAGGGCGCGGCCCTCGCCTTCGAGCGCGTCTAGAACGGAGCCATCGCCACAACGCCCGGCGCCCCTCACCTGTCGCTGCTCAGCTGCTCAGTCGGACGCCGGCGCCGCGGCCTCCAGCGCGGACGCCAGTTCGGCCAGGTCGCCTTCGGCGAACCCCTGCCCCGCGTGCGCCCGCTCATCGATGCGGCCGGCGAGCTCGCCAAGAGCGCCATAGCCGAACATGCCCGCCATCCCGGCGATGCGGTGGACGATGCGCGCCAGGTCGGGGGCGCCGGCGCCCGCCCGCACCACCAGAAGGTCTTCCGCGCAGCGCGCGGCGAACTTGGCGCGCAGGGGCGCCATAGGGTCGCTCACGCCCCGGCCACGATCGAACGCACGTCGGCGGCCAGGGTCATCGGATCGAACGGCTTGGTGATCACGCCGATCGCGCCGCGGGCGATGAAGGCGGCGCGTTCCTGGGGCTGGGCGCGCGCGGTGATGAAGATGGCCGGGGTGTTTTCCAGCCCGTCAATCCGCCGGATGTGGTCCAGGGTCGTGGGGCCGTCCATGTCCGGCATCATCACGTCCAGCAGGATGACGTCCGGCCGCCAAGGATCGGCCGCCAGGTCCGCCAGGGCCGCCGCGCCCGACGAATGGGCGCGCAGCTCTATCCCGGGGTCCAGCTCGAAGGCGAACGCCGCCACCTCCCGGATATCGGCCTCGTCGTCGACATACATCAGCCTGATGCCGCCCATCACTCTGTCTCCGTGAGCGCCCGGCTCGCCAATTGTTGAACCCGTTCGCTAAGTTCGTCCAAGGTCGTGCGCGACTTGGTCAGCACCGCGTCGACCGTATCCGTCAGCTGCGCCTCGTCCAGGCTCTGGGCGGAGAACACGATGACCGGAACCTGGGCGCAACCTCGCTTGCGAAGATCGGCGAGCAGGTCCAGCCCCGACCCGTCGCCAAGGGCCACGTCGAGAATGATCAGTTGCGGCTTGGTGTCGCGCAGCAGTCGCCGCGCGCTCTTGAGGCTGTCGGCGGCGATGACGTCGCAATGATTGCCCAACGCCGTGGCGACGATCTGGCGGAGGTCCGGATCGTCCTCGACGTGCAGCACCAGCAGGCGTTCCTGTTCGCCGCGGCGTACATTGGCCAGGGCCGTCCGCAGGCGCTCGACGTCGATGGGCTTCTGAAGCCAATCCAGAACGTCCAGGCTCTGGGGCGAACCGGGCTCTCCCGACACGATCAGCACCGGCAGGTCGCGGGTCTCCGGCCACGAGCGCAGCCGCTTCAAGAGGTCCAGCCCGTGCCCGTCGGGCAGCCGCAGATCCAACAGCATGGCGGTGTAGCCGTGCGCGCCTCTCAGCGCCGCCTCCGCGGCGGTCAGCGACCCCACGACCGTGCTGCCGAGGCCCAGTTCGGTCGCCATCTCGGACAGAACCGCCGCGGCGTCCGGGTCATCCTCGCAGATCAGGATCCGACGCGAGCCCGGCGTCGACGAAAGGGTCGTATCCAGGATCGGCAGATCGACATGGAAGGTCGCGCCTTCGCCGGGCGGAGAGTCGAAGGAGATCCGCCCGCCGTGGCGCTCGACGATCTCACGGCTGATCGCCAGCCCCAGGCCCGTCCCGCCGAGCTTGCGGGTGTCGGAACCGTCGGCCTGGGCGAACTTGGAGAAGATCCGTTCGCGGAAACCCTCCGGCACGCCCGGACCGTGGTCCCGCACGCTCACCCGCACCCGTCCGTCCTCGACCCGCGCAACGCTGACTTCGACGCTTTCTCCCGGCGGCGAGAACTTGGCGGCGTTGGACAGAAGATTGGTCACCACCTGCATCAGGCGGTCTGCGTCTCCTCGCACCTCGACGACGTCGGGCGTGGTCAGGACCATCTTGACGCCCAGTTCGCCGGCGAGGCCGTTCATCGCGTCCAGCGCGCGCTTGACCAGATCGGTTAGATCCACCGCCTCCATGCTGAAGGTCATCTGACCGGATTCGATCTTCTCGACATCGAGGATGTCGTTGATCAGCCGAACGAGGCGCTGGGAGTTGGCGTGGGCGATGCCGACCAACCGTCCCGCCCGCGCCGGCAGCTCCCCCGCCGCCCCGCCCGCCAGAAGACCCAGGGACCCGGCGATCGAAGTCAGGGGAGTCCGCAGTTCGTGACTGACGGTCGAGACGAACTCGGACTTCATCTGCTCGACGCGTCGACGTTCGCTCAGGTCGCGGACCGCGGCGACGACATAGGCTCCGCCGGTCAGGTCGAAGCGCCCGAGCGAGACCTCCGCCGGAAAGGTCGAGCCGTCCTTGCGCCGCGCCAGGAACTCGCGGACGACGCCGTCGTGCAGATCGCGGTCTCCGCTCAGACGTTCCAGGAACAGCCGGCCGTCCTGGGGGATGTCGAGCAGGATCGAGGCGTCTCGGCCGACCGTCTCCCCCGGGCCGCGCTGGAACATCGCCTGCCCGGCTCGGTTGAGGCTCTCGACCGTGCCCGAAAGATTGAATGTCACCAGTCCGTCCTGGGCGCTTTCGAAAATGGCCGTCATGCGCGCGGCGTTGAGCTCGACCTTCTCGAGCAGCAGCTGACGCCCTCGCGCCTGCAGGAGGATCAGGACGAAAGCGCCGAACAACAGCACGCCCAGGCTCAAGAACAGGCCCAGGGTCAACCGCTCGGTCTCGTGGGTGCGGGCCGAGTCCGCGGCTACGCGTTCGGCCAAGGCGGCCGCCTCCGCGTTCACCATCCGAGCCATGCGGCGGCGCAGATCGTCCATGATCTGCTTGCCGGTCCCGTCGCTGATCAGGGCCTGGGCGGGCGCGACGCCTCGGGTCTCGCGCGTGAGGATGGTGGTGCGCATGTGCGCCAGCTTGGCGTCGATCGTCGCGTCGATCCCGTCCAGTTCGTCAAGCTCGGTGCGGTCGCCGCCTGTTCCGTCGAGTTCGCTTTGCTGCATCGCGCGCAGCCGCCGCCGCTCCGCCCCGAGGGACTGTATGGCGTGGGTGTAGGGTTCCAGGAAGCGCTCCTGGCCGGTGATGATGTAGCCGCGCTGGCCGGTCTCGGCGTCCTGCATCAGCGAGAACACGGTCTGCATCTGCAGCCGCTCCTCGTAGGAGTGGTTGACGGCCGCGCGAAGCTCTCGTCCGCGCTTGAATTCCCGCCCGATCTCCAAGGCCACGGTGAACAGCATGATGGGCACGACGATCAGCGCCACCACCGCGGGCAGGACCAGGCCCTTGGCGGCCCGAGAGCGTCGGGTCGAGGTCATGGGCATCGAGCGGTTCTCCATGGCGCGCAGCGCTGTTGCGGGCGCAGGCGACGCGCCGGATCAGTCGGCGAACAGACTCGCCCCGCGCTCCGACCTATCCTGACTAAACTGTCGAGTTCTAAGAAGATCGAAAGCCCTTCCGCGTCATTGAGCCCCACCCCTGGGCGCCCGTCAGGAACTGCCAAAGGCCGCGAAGCCGCCAGAAGTTGTTGATCTGGCGGTAGCCGAAATTCTCGAGGACCGCCGCGCCCATCAGGATGAGGAGGCTTCTGGCGTTGGGGAAGCGCCGAAGTTCAAGCTCTTCCAGGGCCAGGGCTCCGACGCTGACCACCACGCCAAAGCCGAAGGTGACCGCCAGGAGAGCCCACAGGTAGTCGGGCGACAGAACGCCCAAGAGCCAGAAGGCCGGGATCAGCACATAGCCGAAGATCTCGATGATCGGCCCCAGCACGTCGACCAGGAATATGTGGCCAAAACCGATGATGCCGACCCGGCCGTAGCGCGGGTTCAAGATCATGTCCCGGTGGCGGAAGAAGGTCTCCATCGCGCCGCGATGCCAGCGGGCGCGTTGGCGGGCCAGCACCGACCAGTCCTCCGGCGCCTCGGTCCAGCACACCGGTTCGGGGGTGAAGGCGATCCGATAGGGTTTCCCGAGCCTGCGGAAATGCTTGTGGAGCTTGACGACCAGCTCCATGTCCTCGCCCACCGTCCCGTGGCTGTAGCCGCCGACGTCGAGCACGGCTTGGCGACGAAAGAGGCCGAACGCCCCCGAGATGATGGTCAGGGCCTCGACCTTGCTCCAGGCCAGACGCGCCATCAGGAACGCTCGCAGATATTCCACCGTCTGCAGCAGCGCGAGAAGGTTGCGCGGGGCGCCGACCTCGACCACCCGGCCAAACGCGATCTTGCAGCCATTGGCGATGCGGATGGTGCCGCCCACGGCCACGGTCCGCTCGGGGTCTTCGACGAACGGACGCACCGCGCGCAACAGGGCGTCGGGCTCAAGCAGGGAGTCGGCGTCCATAGAACAGACGATCGGCGCGCGCGACAGGTTCAGGGCGGCGTTCAGCGCATCGGACTTGCCGCCGTTCACCTTGTCGATCACCAGAAGCTTCGGCTGCTTGGCGCCGCTGTAGAGGCCCCGAATGGGCGCGCAGGAGGCGCTCAAGTGATAGTGACGCTGGGTCGGAGTCAGTTCGAAGGCGTCGATCAGCACCTGCAGGGTCTCGTCCTTGGAGCCGTCGTTGACGACCACGACCTCGAAGTCGGGATACTGCAGAGCCAGGAGCGAGCGGACGCTCTCGACGATCGTCAGGGCCTCGTTATAGGCCGGGGCCATCAGGGTGATCGGCGGGGAGGCGTCGGCGAACCGACGCCACAGCACGGTCGGCGCGCCGATCGAGGGGTCCTGAGACAGGGCCCTGGCCGCCAAGGCCAGCTGCCAGAGATAGAGCGCGTTCTGCAGCAGACCGGTGACGATCACGGCCCCGGCGATCGTCTCCGCGACCTGAGCGACGCCCTGGGCCAGCGTGTGCCAAACGCTCATCGCGCGGCCTGCTCGGCAAGCGCCAACTCGGCGGCGCGGTGCGCCAGGGGGCGCTCGCCGTCGGCGGCGCGCCGCAGCCGGAGCAGCCCCTCCCCGCCGATCGCCACCAAGGCTTCGCCAGCCCTGAACCGAACCCACCACTCCGGATCGCCCAGCAGGTGGTCCAGTCCAGCCGCCAGACGTGAGAATCCCGCCAGCCCCGCCGCCTCGGCCGCCATCGATCGGACGACCCAATGCTCGTCCCGCATGGCCCGCTCGATCGTCGCCTCTCCGGCCGGATGCTGCAGGCGCCCCAGAGCCCGCACAGCCGCGGTGCGCACCTCTCGCTCCGAGTCGCTGGACGCGACGATCAGGGTCGGCAACACCTGATAATCGCCGCTGAGCCCCAGGGCGTCGATCGACAACGCCCGCAGCACCGGATTCAGGTCTTCGCGCGATAGAGCCTCGACCGTCGCTTGGGGGGCGGCCGCTGTGATCTGGCGCGCCAACTCCGCATAGAGCTTCGACGGCGTCAGCTCTTCCGCCACGGCGTAGTCCAGGAGCCGCCCGATGCTCGGCGGATAGCCGGCGTCCGCCAACGCCTTGATCGCCACCATGCGCACCTCGGGTTGGGACGAACGGATCGCGCGCCGCAGCGCGATGCGCGCCTCTTCCCCTCCCAGCGCCGCCAAGGCCTCGATCGCCGCCAAGCGCCCCGCGCGGGAGCCCTGCTCGAGCCGGGCGGCCAGCACCTCGACCAATCCCAATTCCCGCAGCGCGCCCAGCACTCGGTCCTGATCGGTCCCGCGGATCAGTCCCTGAAATTCAAGCAGACTCTCGGCCATCAGCCTGGCCCGCCGGACATGGGGGCGCAGCTTGTCCTTGGCGTCGGGCCTCTCCCGCAGAAGGCCCGACAAGGCCTCGGTCACCGCCCTGCTGTCGGCCATCCGCCGCGCGGCGGTCGCCTCGTTGATGAACCGCCGCACCACCAGGCTGCTCATCCAGAACAGGGCCAGCGCCATCAGGACCAGGGCCGTGATCCAGATCGTCGTCAGGGCGCCCATCAGAAACGCTTCGTCAGGGCCAGCAACATCTCGTCGCGGTCATAGGCGTTCCGCATCTCGTGCACGAAGCCCAGCTGCACGCTGAGCTGCGGGCTCAGCGCCAGCGCCGCCCCCGCCGAGGCGGCCCTGACCTTGACGGTCCGGCCGCTCGAGCTTTCCGGAGCGTCGGACCAGCCGGCCGACAGGCTGATGTCGCGCCGCGCGTTCCAGTCGCCGCGGATGGAATAGCCGGCCAGGAAGTCGTCGTTCTCGTCGAGCGTCAGATACGAGCGGACCGTGACGGCGGCTCGCTCGCCCATGGCCAGGCTGGCGTAGGGTTGCAGTCCACGCACGTCGCCCACTCCATAGCGGGCCCATGCGCCGTCGAGCCCGACCCGAGTCGTCCAGGCGCGCGCCGGACCGAGCCGCGCCGAACCGCCGCCGCGCAAGGCGAAGCTGGGTCGATAGTCGGCGTTCGGGGCGCCGCCGACCGCCAGCCAGACGTCGCGATCCCCGGACAAGGCCCTCGCGCCGGTCGCCTCGACATAGACGTCGGTGTTCCCAAACCGCGTCGTGCGTTCGACCGCCAGCACCGTCGTGTCGCGACCCTGGCGGCGTCCGACGCTGACCAGGGTCGAGGACCAATGGCCAAGCCCTTGGGTCAGTTCGCTGCGCGCGTAGCTGAGGTCGATACGCCAGGCCGGGGGCGTCTCAGCCTGAGTCGCGCGGATCTGTTGCGCCAGAGCCCGCGCCTCCGGCCCGCCGCCGTCGGCGCCGGTCAGGAGCGGGGCCAGGCGGGCCTGGGCCACCAACGGCCGCCCGCTGAAATAGGCGGAGCGCGCATAGGCGATGCGGGCATCCTGGTAAGTCGGCGCCAGTCGCAGGGCCTGCTCCAGGGCTCGATCGGCGTCGTCGTATCGGTGGGCCGCGACATAGGCCAAGCCGAGGTTCAGCCAGACGTCGGCGTCCTGCGCCCGCTCGCGCGACAGGCGCTCGAAGGCGGCGATCGCCTCGGTCGTGTGTCCGTTGGTGCGGGCCTCGACGGCCGCGGCGTAGGACGGATCGGAGACCTGGGCCGCAAGGGCGAGCCAGAGCATCAGGCAGGCCCGACCGGCGCCAGGCGAGCCAGGCGGGCGACGAGCTCATCGGGATTGAACGGCTTGGCCAGATAGTCGGCCGCGCCCAGCTGCAAGGCGCTGACGATGTCGTCCTGACGCTTGAGGGCGGTCAGCATCACCACGATCAGATCGCGGGTCTGGTCATCGCCCTTGAGCCGCCGCAGAACCTCGAAACCGTCAAGAACCGGCATCATCGCGTCCAGCACCAAGACCGCGGGTCGAAGCGCGCGCGCCTGGTCCAAGGCCGCGCGCCCATCCTCGGCCAAGGCGACGCTGTAGCCGGCTCGGGAGAGCTTGTGCTCCAGAATGTCGCGCAGCAGCGGATCGTCGTCAGCGACAAGGACAACCGTCTTGGCCATGGGCGAGACCTCTACTCTACAGAACTCAACCGACAAGCTTAGCCATAGAAACGCTACGCTCGGTTCGAGGCTATCATGCAGCGTTCGCCAACAAGGTGAATAGGACGATATTGTCGCAGGGGCTGGAGACGGTTCCCACGCCGCGAACGGTCAGGGCGGCTTGCTCGCCGAAAGCCGGCCATTCCCGCTCGGAAGCGCGTGATGCGACGACTCCGCCTTCAGGGCCGGGTTGCGACTTGGCCACAGAGGGCGGCGTGGCTCAAAGTCCGCGGGGACGGCTCTTCGATCTTGGTAGGAATATATTCTTAGTTTACGCGGCTGATCGATCAGGAATATATTCCTACGTCCAGTATGCGCTCCTGTCTGGCCAAATGGCCGGCGCGGCGGAAAACAGAAAAGTCGCCCCTGATCGCTGTGGGTTGCGCGTCGTCGTGCGTCATGCACGGTGAGACAAACCCTGGAACCTGGGCTGACGCCCATTGGCGAAACCGTGCGACCCGTCATCGAACCTGACCTCAACAGACTGGATCGGCGCTATAGGCCGGCGCTGATGGCGTTCTTCATGCGCCGCGCCGCCAGCCACAGCGACGCCGAGGACATGACCCAGGAGCTGTTCGCCAAGCTGGCCACCACCCAGGCCAGCCCGGACAACGCCGACGCCTACATCTTCCAGATGGCCGCCAACCTGCTGCGCGACCGGGGCCGGCGCGAAAGGGTGCGGGCCAATTATCGCGCCAGCGTTCACGCCGGGATCGTCGCGGGCGGCGGCGACCTGGAGCCTCTGGATCCCGCCCGGGTGCTGCTGGGCCGCGAGAGCCTGGGCGAAGCGGCCGACGCCCTGCGCGAACTGCCCGACCGCACCCGCGCCATCTTTCTTCTGTTCCGTCTGGAAGGCATGAAGCAATCCGAACTCGCCGTGCTCTACGGCGTCTCCGTCAGCGCGGTCCAGAAGCACATCCTCAAGGCCATGACCCATCTGACCCGACGCGTGAGGGCCGGCGAATGACCGTAACCCTGTCCGAGGATCGGCTGGAGACCGCTCGCGAGCAGGCCGCGCTATGGTGCATGCGGCTCGCCGACGACGATCTCAGTTCGATCGAACAAACCGAGCTGCAGGCGTGGTTCGACGCCGACCCTTCCCATCGCGCTCTGCTGGACGACGCGGTCACGGCCTGGCGGGCCGTTGAGGAGCAGGCGGCGAGTCCGGGCATGATCGCCCTGCGCCGCGAGGCGCTCGAAGACCTGCGCCGGGCCCAGCACGGGCGCTGGGCCCGGCCTGGTCGGCGCGCCGCGCTGTGGGCGGGGCTGGCCGCCTGCTTGGTCGTGGCGGTCGCCGCCGGCGCCGCCTGGAAGGCCAGCCTGCCCGACGTCTATCGCACCACCGAAGGCGAGCGGCGGATCGTCGAGCTGGCCGACGGCTCGCGCGCTTCGCTCGACAGCGCCACCGTGCTGAAGGTGAAATACGCGAACGGCCGTCGTCGGCTGTGGCTGGACAGCGGCCGGGCGAAGTTCTCGGTCGCCAAGGACCCGCTGCGCCCGTTCTCGGTGGCGGCCGGCGACAAGCTGGTGGTCGCCACCGGCACGGTGTTCAGCGTCGAGCGCCTGACCGGCCAGATGCGCGTGGTGCTCTACGAGGGCCACGTGGCGGTGCTGGACGACAAGACCGGCCGAGCCGACAAGGCCGAGCCGGTCAGGATCGATGGCGCTCCGGCCGACCGGTTGCTGACCCCCGACCACGAGCTGGTGACCTCGACCAAGACCAGCGCGACGGTCGTCAGCCAGCTTGATCCGGTCCGCGCCAAGGCGTGGGAGAACGGCCAGCTGGTGTTCGAGAACGAGCCCATGGACCTGGCCGTCGAACGGGTGAACCGCTACGCCCGCGACAAGCTGAAGATCGGCGATCCAGGCGTGGCGCAACTTCGGATCAGCGGCGTGTTCACCTCGGGCGACACCGGAGCCTTCGTCGACGGGGTCACCGCCGTCCTGCCGGTCCACGCGGTTGCGACCAATGGCGTGACCGTGCTGAAAATCGACCGCGGCCAAAAAAATTCCGCGCCGGCCGGTGTGTCTTCGACGAGCTGAGGCGTCTCACTTTCCAAAGCGCCGCAATCAACGTCGGCGCACCCAGGGAGGGAAGAGAATGCGCAGATCGTTCGACCGTCGCTTGGCGTGGGGCTCAACCGCCGCCGCGGCCTTGATGCTTCTGGCCGCCCCCGCGGCCGCCCATGCCCAGCAGCAGCGGGCCACCTACAACTTCGACATTCCCGCCCAGGACCTGAGCGGCGCCCTGCGCGCTTTCGGCCAGGCTTCGGGCCAGCAACTGGCCTTCGACGAGGCCAGCGTGCGGGGCAAGCGAGCCCCTGCCCTGGCCGGCGCCTACACCGCCGAGGCCGGCCTCAAGCGGCTGCTGAACGGCACGGGCCTCAGCGCCCAGTCGACGCCCAGCGGCGTCTACGCCATCCGCGCCAAGACCCTGCTGGTGGCCACCAGCGCCCAGACGGCCGCCACCCCGGCGACGGCCGCCGAGCCCGCTCCCGAAACGCCCGCCCAGGTCGATGAGCTGATCGTGGTCGGCACGCCGGGCGGCAAGGGCATCGACAAGCTGGCCGCCAGCTTCGCGGTCACCACGGTCAGCGCCGACGACATCACCAAGGCCTCGCCCAAGAGCACGGCCGAGCTGCTGACCCTGGTGCCCGGCGTCTGGGTCGAGACCTCGGGCGGCGTGGCCGGGGCCAACGTGTTCGTGCGCGGCTTCCCCGCCACCGGCGACGCCGAGTTCCTGACCATCCAGCTGCAGGGCGCGCCGATCTATCCGCCCTCGACGCTGTCGTTCCTGGAGAACAGCTCGATCTTCCGGGTCGACGAGACGATCTCGCGGATGGAGGCCCTGCGCGGCGGTCCCAACCCGATCTTCTCCAACGGCCAGCCGGGCCTGACCACCAACTTCCAGCTCAAGGAAGGCGGCGAGGAGACCCACGGCCTCGTCAAGCTGACCACCTCGGACTACGACCTGCGCCGCGTCGACGGCCTGCTGAGCGGCAAGCTGGCCGACGACCTCTATTTCATGGTCGGCGGCTATGCCACCACCTCGCCCGGCGTGCGCGACACCCAGTTCGACAGCGAGGTCGGGCAGCAGTTCACCGTCAACATCACCAAGCGGATGGAGCACGGCAAGTTCAACCTGTACGCCCGCTACACCGACGATCACGGCGCCTGGTACCTGCCGTTCGCCATCAACGTGCCCGGCGTCGACAAGGGGACCTACACCCAGATCGGCCAGGCCAGCCGCTTCCACACCCTGCAGGTCAACGCGGCCGGCGGAACCCGAAACTTCGACCTGGCCGACGGCCGGGGCTTCAAGGGCTATGTGGCCGGCGGCAGCTTCGAGCACACGTTCGGCGACGACTGGACCGTGCGCGACCGCTTCAGCCTGACCGACGGAGACGCCGACACCTACGGCCTGGTGCCGGACGGGGCGGCGGTCACGGTGGCATCGCTCAACACCGTTGTCCCCGGCGCGATCAGGACCCGCGGCGGGACCACCCTGGGCGCCAACGACTACGTCCAGAACTGGGGCGCCTGGATCGTCGAAAAGCAGATCAGGGCCATCACCAACGACCTGTCGATCGCCAAGACGATCGGCGCGCACCAGTTGTCGGCGGGCTATTACGCCTCCAGCTTCAAGTCCGACGACTTCTGGACCATCGGCAATGTCGAGCCGATGCAGGTCAAGGCGAACGGCGACTATCTGGCCGCCCCGATCACCTGCGCAGACCTCGCCACCGCCGGCAGCACCTCCAGCTGCTTCAAGTTCGGCCTGACCTCAGCCGGCGACGGGCGGGTGGACGCGCTGTACCTGGCCGACTCCTGGCAGGTCACCGACCCGCTGCGCATCGACCTGGGCGTGCGCCACGAACGCTTCCAGACCGACTATGTGGTCGACGACGGCCCCGGCTTCCCCGACGGACTCGACTTGCGCGCCACCGACTACAGCAACAGCAAGACCAGCTATACGGTCGGGGTGAACTACGACATCAACCCCGTGTCCGGCGTGTTCGGCCGCTATTCGCGCGGCTACAAGTTCCCCAGCTTCGACAACTTCCGCGAAGGCCTGACCGACACCCTGTCGGTCGACCAGTACGAGCTGGGCTACAAGCTGCGCAGCGGCCCGTTCGAGCTCTACGCCACGGGTTTCGCCAACAAGTTCGAGGGCGCCAAGTTCGCCGACGTCGGCGGCATCCAGGAGAGCAACAGCAACAAGGCCCACGGCGTCGAGCTGGACGGCCGTTGGCGCTCGGACTTCGGCCTGTCGCTGGCCCTCAACGGCACGTGGCAGAAGACCGAGATCGTCAAGTCGTCGATCCCCGGCAACAAGGGCAACAGCGCCCAGCGCCAGCCCGACTGGATGATCCGCTTCACCCCCAGCTACGACGTGACCCTGGGCTCGGTGGAGTCGACCTTCTACGGCACGGTCAGCGCCGTGGACGACCGCTTCGCCGACAACGCCAACACCCAGGTGCTGAAGGGCTATACCAAGGTCGATCTGGGGGCGATCTTCGACGTCGCCGACTTCACCGTGCAGGTCTCGGCCGACAACCTGACCGACAGCCACGGCCTGACCGAGGGCGACCCGCGCTCGACCAGCGGCGCCAACGCCCGCCCGATCCTGGGACGGTCCTTCAAGGTCAGCGTCGGCTACAATTTCTGACCCGTCGACCGGATCAGGAGCCGCCGGGGCCGTTCATGGACCGGCGGGAACGGAGCCGCTCCCCCAGCGGCGCCGCTCGCGGGTCGGGTTCGCGTCGGACCCGACCCGCGCCTTTCCCGTTTGAGTTTGACGATTTGATTTCCTCATGATCCCGGCTTTCGCCGATCAGTGGAGGAGAAGGAGGAATTTCGTGAAGCATCGTCGCGTCCTCGCAGCCTCCGCCCTCTGGCTCGGCCTGTCCGCCTCCGCCCTGGCCCAGGCCCCGGCGCCCAAGGCCAGCGAAGTCCCCTCCCCGGCCGATACCTATGCCGAGCTGTTCCACCAGGTGCAGATGCGAAGGCTGTTCCCGGACGGCAAGACGTTCGTCGACGCCAAGCCCAAGCGTCCGCCGGCCCAGATCCTCGCCGCCTACCGCGCCCATGCGACGTTCACCGACGCCGAGCTGAAGCGCTTCGTGCAGGCCAATTTCGATGTGCCGCAAAGCGCGCCCCCGCCGCCGCCGTCCAAGGATCGCACGACCCTCAAGGCCCACATCGCCGCCCTGTGGCCGGTGCTCACCCGCCCGCCCGTCAAGGCCGTCGAAGGCGACAGCGCCCTGCCCCTGGACAAGCCGTTCGTCGTGCCCGGCGGACGCTTCCGCGAGATGTACTACTGGGACAGCTACTTCACCCTGCTGGGCCTGGTCGCCGACGGCCGCCAGGACGCCGTCGAGAACATGGTCGACGATTTCGGCGGGCTGATCGACCGCTACGGTCATATCCCCAACGGCACGCGCACCTACTATTTGAGCCGCTCGCAGCCGCCGTTCTACTTCGCCATGGTCGGAATCGCGGACAAGACCGACAAGGCGCGGTTCAAGGCCCGGGTCGACCTGATGCGCCGCGAGCACGCCTTCTGGATGGACGGCGAGAAGACTCTTAAGACCGGCCAGGCCTGGCGCCGCGTGGTCGCCCTGCCCGACGGTTCGATCCTCAACCGCTACGCCGACGATCGCGCGACGCCGCGCGACGAGTCCTATCGCGAGGACGTGATGACCGCGCGGGAAGCGGCGACCCGCCCGGCCGGCGAGGTCTTCCGCGACCTGCGCTCCGGCGCCGAAAGCGGCTGGGACTTCAGTTCGCGCTGGATGGCCGACGGCCAGAGCCTGAAGACCATCCAGACCACCTCGATCATTCCCGTCGATCTGAACAGCCTGATGTACGGCCTGGAGACGGCCATCGCAGCGGGCTGCGCCGAGCTGGTCGATCCCGCCTGCGTCGCCGACTTCAGCGGCCGCGCCAAGGCCCGTCGGGCGGCGATGGACGCCTATCTCTGGGACTCCGCGCGCGGGATCTATCTGGACTATCAGTGGCGGGCGGGGGCGCGCCTCGACCATCCCAGCGCCGCGACCCTGTATCCGCTGTTCGTCGGGGTCGCCAGCCCGGACCAGGCCAAGGCGGTGGCGGCGGCGACCCGCGCCCTGCTGCTGGCGCCGGGCGGCCTGCGCACCACCACGATCTCGACCGGCCAGCAGTGGGACACGCCCAACGGCTGGGCGCCGCTGCAATGGGTGGCGGTGGCCGGCCTGCGCCGATATGGCGAGGAGACGCTGGCCAGGGACATCGGCGAGCGGTGGCTGGCGACCGTGGCCCGCGAGTACCAGGCCAGCGGCAAGATGCTGGAAAAGTACGACGTCGAGGAGGCCAAGGCCGGCGGCGGCGGGGAATATCCGCTGCAGGACGGCTTCGGCTGGACCAACGGCGTCACCCGGGCGCTGCTGGACCTCTATCCCGCGCCGTGAGGATCAAGCCGCGGCGCTGAGCCAAGCCGCGCTCGGCGTCCTCAGCGGCTGGCCCAGCCTCGGCTGTTCTCCGCGAGCGGCACGCAGCCGTGATAGGCCCCCGGCACCGGATCGTACCGCAGCGCCACCGTCGCCCCCGGCTCCGAGGTGAAGTAGCCGACGGTGACGAGATCCTCGAGCGTCGGGAAGAAGTGGGGTTGGCCCGCCCCCTGGTCTTGGGAGACCGTGGCCTCGCGGTCATAGCCGGTCAGCAGCTCAACCTGCTGTTGCGGAGCCAGGGCCACGAACGCCTGGCCGTGGGCGGCGCGCGCGTCGGCGTCGATGCGGTCGAGCCCGGCGCGCAGGCGATCGGCCTGGTCCTTCTGGTAATAGTCGGCCAGGGCGCGATCGATGAACTGCGGCACCCCGGCCTGTCGCGCGCCGGGCGTATCGGTCGCCGGGATGATCAGCTCGGCCACGACATCGACCACCCGCGCCTGGTCCGGCGTCAAGGCCGTCGGGGTCCAGGTCAGGGGCGGCGTCGTGGCGGCCGCCGCGGCCTGGGCGAAGCCGGTGGCCGCCGCCCCGATCGTCAGGGCCAGGCCGCGTATCGCGTCGCGTCGGTTCAGCATCACAGCTCCCCCCTCTTTCGGGCCTGCACCGCGTGGTCGGCGGCCCGGGCGGTCAGCGCCATATAGGTCAGCGAGGGGTTCACGCACGACGCCGAGGTCATCGCCGCCCCGTCGGTGACATAGACGTTCTTGCACTCGTGGAGCTGGTTGTGGGCGTTGAGCACCGAGGTCTTGGGATCACGCCCCATGCGCGCGGTGCCCATCTCGTGGATGCCGAGGCCGGGGGCGTAGCCGCTGTCGCGGCCCTGGACGTTCTTGAAGCCCGCCGCCTCCAGCATCTCGGCCGCGGCGGTCTGCATGTCGCGGCGCATGGCCAGTTCGTTCTCGCGGATCGTGACGTTCATCGACAAGGTCGGCAGGCCGTACTGGTCCTTGGCGTTGGGGTCCAACATGATCCGGTTGTCGGCATAGGGCAGGATCTCGCCGAACCCGCCCAGGCCCATGGTCCAGGGACCTGGCTGGCTAAGCGCGGCCTTGCGCGCCGCGCCAAAGCCCCTGGCCTCGCCGCGACGCGCCCCGTCGTGCTGGAGGTCGCGATCCCAGCCTGACCGACCGGCCCCGCCCTGGTAGCCGAAGCCGCGCAGATAGTCGTTCCGCTTGGTGGCGGCGTCGCCGAGATTGCGGAAGCGCGGCACATAGATCCCGTTGGGACGGCGCCCGGAATAGTACATGTCGGCGAACTCGGGCGCCTCGCCGCTCGCGCCCACGCCCAGGTGGTGGTCCATGACGTTGCGGCCGACTTGATCGCTTTCGTTGCCGAACCCGTTGGGAAAGCGCGAGCTGGACGAGTTCAGCAGGATCCAGGCCGAGTTGAACGCCGAGGCGCACAGGAACACCACCCCGGCGTAGAACTCTTCCTCCTGGCGCGTCGTCGCATCCAGGATGCGCACGCCGCTCGCTCGGCCCGCCTTGTCGTCATGGATCAGCGTCGTGACGATCGAGTTGGGGCGGATCACCAGGTTGCCGGTGCGTTCGGCCGCCACCAGGCCGCCCGAGTTGGAGCTGTAGTAACCGCCGAAGGGGCAACCCCGGATGCACATGTTGCGGTACTGGCACTTGGTGCGGCCCAGGCTCAGCTGTTCCTCGGTCGGTTCGGTCAGGTGCGCGGTCCGGCCGATGGTGATCCGCCGTTCAGGGAAGCGGCCCTCGGATCTCGTCTTGAAGGCTTTCTCGACGCAGTTCATCTCCATCGGCGGCTGGTACTGGCCGTCCGGGAAGTGAGCCAGGCCCTCGTGCTGGCCCGAGACGCCGATGAAGCGCTCGACATGGTCGTACCAGGGCGCGAGCTCCTCGTAGCGGATCGGCCAATCGACGCCGATCCCTTCGCGGGCGTTGGCCTCGAAGTCGATCGGGCTATGGCGATAGCTCTGCCGCCCCCAGGTCAACGAGCGGCCGCCAACGTGATAGCCGCGGATCCAGTCGAAGCGGCTTTCCTCGGTATAGGGGTTCTGGTCGTCGCGGACGAAGAAGTGCTTGGTGTATTCCGACAAGGTGTAGTTGGTGCGCCGCTGGACGCCGTAATGGGCGTTCAGCTCGTCCGGCGGCAATTGACCTTGCGGGTACTTGGTCTCCCACGGGGCCATGACCGCGGTGGGATAGTCCTCCAGGTGGCGGACCATCGGGCCGCGGTCCAGGACCAGCACCTTGAGACCCTTCTGGGTCAGCTCCTTGGCCGCCCAACCGCCCGTGATGCCGCTGCCGACCACGATGGCGTCGTAGGTATTTTCCTGGCGCGCGCGACCATTGAGGTTGGCCATGTTCACTCCCCGCTCAGCGCGTCGGACTGACGACGCCGGCTGGTGTCCCAGCTCGGCGACCGTCCCGACGGCCTCTTCATTGTTGGTCTGGAGGCTTCCATGAAATGGGTTACATTGCAAGAAAGCTCGGCATTTCGCCCCAAACGCGCCGAGCAAAAGGGAGGAAGCTGAAAGTCATGGTCAAACAGCGCCAGTCCGTTCGAACCCGCCCCGCCCCGGCGACGAATCGTCTCGCGACGGGGGCGCTGCTTGGCGCCTTCGCGCTCTGCTTCGTCGCCGCGTCAGGCCCGACGCGCGCCGAGGAGATCAAGGCGGGGCCGTGGCGCTCGATCTTCAATGGGCGGACGCTGGATGGCTGGACGCCGAAGATCGCCAAGCATCCGGTCGGCGACAACTATCGCCAGACCTTCGTCGTCGATCACGGCGCGATCCGGGTGTCCTACGCCGGTTATGAGCGCTTCGACGGTCAGTTCGGGCACCTGTTCTACAAGACGCCCTTGAAGGCCTATCGCCTGCGGCTCGCCTACCGTTTCCTCGACCCCGGCCTGCCCGACACGCCGGTCTGGGCGCGGAGCAACAGCGGCGTCATGTTCCACAGCCAGAGCGCCGAAAGCATGACGCTGGACCAGGCGTTCCCGGTGTCGGTCGAGTTCCAGTTGCTGGGCCGCGACGGCGACGCCCCCAGGCCGACCGGCGCGGTCTGCACGCCCGGCGTCAACATCACCTTCGACGGCGTCCAGGCCAAGGAACACTGCACGCCGCCGGTCAACGCCCCGACCATCGCCAACGGGACCTGGGTCAAGGTCGAGCTGGAGGTGCGTCCGAACGGCGAGGTCTTCCAGAAGATCAACGGCGCGGTCGTCCAGCACTATGCGGGCCTCGCCCTGGATCCGGACGACACCGTCGCGACGGGCGCCAAGCCCTATCTGGCGGCGCGCGGCGCCCAGCCCCTGACGGAGGGCTACATCGCCCTGCAGAGCGAAGGCCATCCGGTCGAGTTCAAGGACATCGAGATCCAGGCGCTGACGACGCGGTGAGCCGGCAACGCCCAGCTACTTCTTCAGCGAACCTAGATACTGGATCACCGCGGCGCGTTGCTCCGCATCGGGCGCGCCGAGCAGCATCTTGGTCCCGGGCACGGTCTTGCCCGGCGCCTTGATGAAGGCGTCCAGGGTGTCTGGGCCCCAGGCGATGTTCGAGGTCTTCATCGCGCTGCTGTAGGCGTAGCCGGGCGCGGTCCCGGCCTTGCGACCGACGACGCCGGCCAGCGGCGGGCCCATCTTGCCCGGCGCCGGCTGCAGCGAATGGCAGACCGAGCAGCGCTGGTCGAACACCGCCTGGCCCGACGGGGCGGCGGCGGCGCCGGTCGCCATTGCGGCGACGAGGATCGCGGGCGCGAGCTGGAACTTCATCAACATCTCCTCGAAGGTTTGGCGGCTCAAAGGCCCAGAAGCCTGCGGTTGCGACCGGCGTCCGCGGCGCCGCCGGCGAAGTCGTCGAACGCCCGGTCGGTCACGCGGATGATGTGATCGCAAATGAACGGGGCCCCTTCGCGGGCGCCCTGTTCGGGATGTTTCAGGGCGCACTCCCACTCCAGCACCGCCCAGCCGGGATAGTCGTACTGGGCCAGCTTCGAGAACACGGCCTTGAAATCCACCTGTCCGTCGCCGAGCGAGCGGAAGCGGCCTGGCCGCTCGGCCCAGCCCTGGTAGCCGCCATAGACGCCGGACTGGGCGGAAGGCCGGAACTCGGCGTCCTTCACATGGAAGGCGCGGATCCGCTCGTGGTAGCGGTCGATATAGCCGAGATAGTCCAGCTGCTGCAGCACGAAGTGGCTGGGATCGTAGAGGATGTTGGCGCGCGGGTGGCCGCCGACCTCGTCCAGAAAGCGCTCGAAGGTCACGCCGTCGTGCAGGTCCTCGCCCGGATGGATCTCGTAGCAGACATCGACGCCCTCGTTTTCGAAGGCGTCGAGGATCGGACGCCAACGGCGACCCAGCTCGGCGAAGGCCTCTTCGACAAGGCCCGCCGGCCGCTGCGGCCAGGGATAGAAGTACGGCCAGGCCAGGGCGCCGGAGAAGGTGGCGTGGGCGTTCAAGCCCAAGCGCCGGCTGGCGACGGCCGCGGCCTTCAGTTGCCCGACGGCCCACGCCTGACGGTCCTGGGGTCGGCCTCGCAACTCGACCGGCGCAAAGCCGTCGAACAGCTCGTCATAGGCCGGATGGACGGCGACCAGCTGGCCCTGCAGGTGGGTCGACAACTCGGTGATCTGCAGGCCATGCCCGGCCAGCATCCCGGCGATGTCGTCGCAATAGGTCTGGCTTTCCGCCGCCAGCGCCAGGTCGAAAACCGAGTCCGCGCCGCCGGTCGGCATCTGCACGCCCACATAGCCGAGATTGGCCGCCCACGCGGCCATGGTCTCCAGCCTGTCGAAGGGCGGCTCGGCGCCGATGAACTGGGCCAGGAAGATGCCCGGCCCCTTGAGCGTCTTCATCGCCCCTCTCCTTCCCGTATCAGCCGTCCAGGCTCGGCCCGGTCGGCGGCCAAGGCCACCCAGCCGGCGTCGGCGCGGCTCGCCGCCACGGCGCGCTCGACGAAGGCCATGCCGCGCACGCCCTCGGCGATGTCGGGCGCGAGCCCGCCGCCTTGTCCGATAATCGCGTCGGCGAAGTCGCGATAGATGTTGGCGAAGGCTTCGACGAAGCCTTCCGGATGGCCGGTCGGCAGCCGCGTGGCGGCGCGTGCGGCCGCGCCCAGATAGGCCGAGCCGGCGTGCAGCACCTGGCTGGGGCCATCCAGCCAGTCCAGGGTCAGCTCGGTATGGCGCTCGTGCGACCAGGTCAGGCCGCCCTTCTCGCCATAGACATTGATCTTCAGACCGTTGCGGGCGCCCGCCGAGACCTGCGAGGCGATCAGCACGCCGCGTGCGCCGCCCTCGAACCGCAGCAGCACGTTGCAGTCGTCGTCCAGGCGACGTCCCGGCACCACGGTGGCGACGTCGGCGCACAGCCGTTCGACCCGCACGCCCGCCACGAACTCGGCGATGTTGAAGGCGTGCACGCCGATGTCGCCGATGCAGCCTCCGACGCCGGACTGGGCCGGATCGGACCGCCAGTTGGCCTGCTTGTTGTCGCCTTCCCGCTCAAGCGGCCGCGAAAGCCAGCCTTGAGAATATTCGACGACGATCTTCCGGACCGGCCCCAGGTCGCCGCGGGCCACGATCTCGCGCGCCTCCCGCACCATCGGATAGCCGGTGTAGGTGTAGGTCAGGGCGTAGAGCCTGCCCGATGCGGCGACGATGTCGGCCAACTCGAGGGCCTGAGCTAGGTCGAGGGTCGCGGGCTTGTCGCTGATCACGTGCAGGCCGCCGCGCAGCGCGGCGGCGGCGACGTCGAAATGCAGGTGGTTCGGCGTGACCACGGCGACCAGATCGACCCCGTCGCCGCGCGCCCGCTCCGCCGCGATCATCGCGTGATGGTCCGGATAGACCCGATCAGGCGGCACGCCCCAGGCCTTCGCCGCCTGGGCGTTCTTGTCCGGATCCCGGCTGAACACGCCCGCCGCCAGCCGGATGCGGCCGTCCAGCTCGGCGGCCATGCGGTGCACCGGCCCGATGAACGAGCCGGGACCGCCGCCGACCATGGCCATTCGCAACGGCGCGCCCTCGCTCATCAGGCGGCCACGCTCGCCAGGTAGTCGAAGCTGATCTTGGCCGATTCCAGCCGGCTGTGGGCGAACGGCGGCTCCTGCTCGACATAGAAGCCCCGCACCCCCGCGTCATAGGCGGCGACCAGCAGCTTGGGCCAGTTGATCGTGCCGCTTCCGACCTCGGTCGGGTCTTGCTGCAGGGCGAAGTTGGCCTTGGTCGTGGCCTTGACGTCCTTGACGTGCATCTGGGTGAACCGCCCCGGATGCTTCTTCAGCAGGACCAGCGGATCGTGCCCGGCCGCCGTCACCCAGCCCGCGTCCATCTCGAAGGTGACGAGGCTCGGATCCGTGCCGTTCAGCAGGATGTCCAGCCCGTTCGTGCTTCCCAGCGGCGCGAACTCGAAATTGTGGTTGTGATAGCCCGTCGCCAGGCCCGCCTTCTTCAGGACGGCGGCCTTGGCGTTGAGGAAGTCGGCGTTCCACTTCCAGTCGTCGGCCGTCATCTGGACGCCGGCCTGGCGCAGATCCGCGCCGCCGAACCGATCGGGAATATAGAAGATCGGCATGATCGCCGATTTCACGCCGATCACCTGCAGCTCGTCGGCCAGCTTGGCCAGATCGCCGCTGAAGCTGGGGCCGTTGGCGCCCTTGGGCGAGATGTGGGCGCTGGGGCAGACCAGGCCGGCGCGGTCGAAGGCGGCGCGCAGCTCGGCCGGCGTGCGCCCCAGATAGCCGGCCAGTTCCACCGATTTGAAGCCGATCTTGGCCACCGTGGCGAGCTGGGCGTCCAGGTCCTTCTGCAGATCCGGACCCAGGGTGTAGAGTTGGACGCCGACCGGCAGGTCGCGGCGCTGGAAGAAGGATTTCTCCGCCGCTCGGGCGACGCCGCCGCGCGTGGCCAGGGCCGCCGCGCCCAGGGCCAGAAGACCTCGCCTCGAAAGGTCGATGCGGGCGGTGGCGGTCCGGACTTCGGAAGCTGTTGAGCGCACGAGGCTTTCCTTCTGCTGAGTGGCGTTGACTAGGGTTGGGCCGGGCTGGCCGCTCCGACCGGGGCGACCTCCTCGGCCTGCGCCGAGGGACCTCGCGTGGGCGGCCGGAAGAACACGGCCAGCAGCAGCACCGCCACCAGGGCCATGCCGGTCGGGACCATGAACAGGCTCGTATAGTCGACGCTGGCGACGCCGTCGGCGCCGGCGTGCGACAGCCGGCCGATCAGGGCGGGGAACAGGAAACTGGCCACGACATTGCCCACGCCCAGGATCAGCAGGTTGAACAGGCCCTGGGCGCTGGACCGGACGTCCTTGGGGAACACCGCGTCGACGAAGATGTACACGGTGGCGAAGAAGAAGGCGTAGCAGACGCCATGCAGCAGTTGCACCGCCACGATCACCGGGATGCTGTCGGCGAAGAAGGCGAACACCACGAAGCGCGCGGCGTGACCCAGCACCCCGACGATCATGGTCACCTTCCAGCCCAGCCGCGCCAGGACCCGGCCCAGCAGGAACATGGTCAGCACCTCGGCCACCTGGCCCAGGCTGAGCACCACCATGCTGAGATTGCCGGCGATCCCGACGCGGTTGGTCAGGAAGGCGTCGGCCATCACGAAGTAGCCGTTGTGGATCACCGAATCGATGAAGGTGACGACGAACAGCACCAGCACGAACGGCGCGCCCAGCAGCGTCAGGGCGCGCCGCCAGGCCAGCCTGTCGATCCCCGCCGCGTCCTTGCGCGGGGGCGTGTGCGGCAGGGTCAGGGCGTAGCCGGAGAACCCGAACGAGACGATCGCCGCGACCAGGAAGATCCACCGCACCTGTTCGACCGTGGCGTGGGCGCCCAGCAGGAAGACGAAGGGCCAGCTGACCAGCACCCAGCCCACCGTTCCGCCCATCCGCACCGCGCCGAAGTCCGCCGCCGGGTCGCGCAGGTTGGCGAAGGCGATCGAGTTGGCCACCGACAGGGTCGGCACATAGACCAGGCTGAAGATCAGGTAGCAGGCGAAGAACGGCCAGAAGCTGGTCGAGAACGCCGTCCCGACCAGGGCGAGACCGCCGATCAGGTGGCTGACCGCCAGGAAGCGTTCGGCCGCGAAGTTGCGGTCGGCGAACTGGTTGGAGAAGAAGATCCCGATCAGGGCCGCGACGCCCCACGAGCTGCCGACCAGCGACTGCTGCCAGGGCGCGAAGCCCAGCATGCCCATGTATGGAAAGATCTTGGGCGCCCACGCGCCCCAGATCGCCAGCTGAAGCACCATCATCAAGAAGAGCCGCACGCTCGTCGTCATGGGTCCTGGCCTCCCCGACCAGCCTAGGCGGCTCTGTTTTCGCCCGTTTGGGCGGCGTCCGCTCTGATGTAATCGAAATCATCGATAACAGGGGTCCGCGAAGGCGGCAACCGTGTAGCGAAATCCAAAGGTCGGGAGCTGCGCCTTGCAAAGCGCCCGGCTTGTCGCCAGTGTCGCGCCGATGGCCACGATCCAAGATGTCGCGCGCGACGCGGGTGTCTCGACGGCGACGGTTTCGAGGGTGTTCAGCGCGCCGGAACTGGTGCTGGAAGCGACCCGCAAGAAGGTGACCGAAGCGGTCATCCGCCTCGGCTACGAGCCCAACTTCGCGGCCAAGAGCCTGCGCACCCTGCGCACCGACAAGATCCTGGTCACCGTGCCGGACATCGCCAACCCCTTCTTTTCCCAGGTGATCCGCGGCGTCGAGGAAGCGGCCCTGGCGGCGGGTTATTCGGTGCTGCTGGGCGACACCCGCCACGAGGAGGCGCGCGAAGAGCAGTACGCGGCCATGTTCCGGCGCAAGGAGGCCGACGGGCTGATCTTCCTGGGGCACCGCCTGCCCGACGCCCTGGCCGAGATGGTGGCGGCCAAGGGTCTGCGCACCCCGATCGTCAACGGCTGCGAGTTTCGCCCGGGCCTGGCGGTCTCCAGCGCCCACATCGACAACGAAAGGGCCGCCGCCGAGGTCATGGACCACCTCTACGGCCTGGGCCACGTCCGTGTCGGCGTGGTCACCGGCCCCCTGGCCAGCCCCATCAGCCGAGACCGCTTGGCCGGCGTGCTCGCCTCGGCCGAGCGGCGCGGCCAGGCCAGCGCCCTGCGGATCGGCATCGGAGACTTTTCGATCGAGGCCGGCGCCAGCCATGCGGGCCAGTTGTTGGACGAACCCGGACGGCCGACCGCGATCTTCTGCTTCAGCGACGAGATGTCGATGGGCGCCCTGGAGGCCGTTCGCCTGAGAGGCCTGGACTGTCCAAAGGACATCTCGCTGGTGGGGTTCGACGACATCCGCTTCGCGCGATATCTGCACCCCCAGCTCACCACGGTCAGCCAGCCGATGGAAGAGATCGGCCACGAGGTGGTGAGGCTGCTGCTCGACATCCTGGCCGACCGGGCCAGCGCCCTGCAGAACGTCACCCTGCCCCACCGCCTGGTGGTGCGGTCAAGCACCGCGCCCCCCTCAGGCCGGCGCTAGGCCTTGGGGCGCGGAGGCAGGTCGCGAACCCAGATGTTGCGGAAGCTGATCGGCGCGCTGGGGTCGCCATGGGCCTGCAGCTTGATCGGCGCGTCGCCGTGCGGCCGGTACGACGGCTTGCCGATATAGACCGTTTCGCCGGCCAGGACGGCGTGGTCCTGCACCAGCACCCCGTTGTGCAACACGGTCGCCTCGGCCGGAGAGACCAGCGCGCCGTTCGCGCCGAACACCGGCGCGCGCCAGATCACGTCATAGGTCTGCCACTGGCCCGGCGCGCGGCTGGCGTTCGCCAACGGCGGATGCTGCTTGTAGAGGCTGGCCGCCTGACCGTTCACATAGGTGGGGTTCTGGTAGGAATCGACGATCTGCAGTTCGTAGCCTTTGTCGCCGGGACCCGTGGACGCCAGAAAGACGCCGCTGTTGCCCCGCGCCTGCCCCTTGCCGGTGATGTCGGCCGGGATGCGCCACTCCAGGTGCAGCTGGAAGTCATGAAAGCGCCGCTTGGTCTCGATGTTGCCCTGCGCCTTGTCGACCGTCAGCACGCCGCCGGCGACAGTCCATCTGGCGGGGGTCTGGTCCTGGGCCGAGACCCACTGCTTGAGATCCTTGCCGTCGAACAGGACGATCGCGTCGGACGGCGCCCCTGCGGTCTCGGCGGCCGGCGTGACGAGCGGCGGCGGCGGCGTCCAGACCTCGGTGTCCTCCGGCCGGGTTTGGGCCAGGGCCGTCGATCCGACCAGAGCCGCGGAGAGGCCCGCGGCCACCAACGCAAAGGCGTCTCTGAGCTTCATTCGTTCGCTCCATGACAAGGCCGCGGTTCGATGGGAAACCGCGGCGGCGTCATAGAGCCCCGATCGCGAGGATCAGTCGAGAGCCTCGGGCGCGGGCTGGATCGTGACGCTCTCGCCGCAGCCGCAGGCGTCGGTCTCGTTCGGATTGTTGAACACGAACTTCGACGACAGCTTGGTGGTCTCGTAGTCGATCGTGGTGCCGATCAGGAACAGCACCGCCTTGGGATCGATCAGGATGGTCACGCCCTGGTCCTCCACAACCTCGTCGATCGGACCCTTCTCGGCGGCGTATTCGAAGATGTATTCCGACCCCGCGCAGCCGCCGTTCTTCACGCCCACCCGCAGGCCCGCATAGGGCTTGTCGGCCCGGTCCATGATCTCCTTGACCCGCGCGGCGGCGGCCGGGGTCAGGGTGACGACCTTGGGGCGGGGGCGACGAACGCGAGGGGTGACGGCGGCTTCCATGGCTTTCGAACCGATCAGAACATGTTCAGTTGCAGCTTGGCCTCGTCGCTCATCCGCGAGGGATCCCACGGCGGCTCGAAGACCAGGTCGACGTGGCACGACTTGATGTCGGCGATCTCCATGACCGCGTCCTTGACCCAGCCGGGCATCTCGCCGGCGACCGGGCAGCCCGGCGCGGTCAGGGTCATGTCGATGGCCACGTCCTTCTCGTCGCTGACGTCGACCTTGTAGATCAGGCCCAGCTCGTAGATGTCGACCGGGATCTCCGGGTCGAACACCGTCTTCAGCTTCTCGATCAGCTGGTCGGTCAGGCGGTCGAGTTCGGCCTGGGGGATCTTGGAGACGGCTTGCTCGGTCATGTCGCTCAACTGAAGAAACTGCGGGCCTTGGCCAGCGCGTTCACGAACGCGTCGGCCTCGTCCAGGGTGTTATATAGGGCGAAGGAAGCGCGAGCGCTCGACGTGACGCCAAAACGCTTCATCAGCGGCTCGGCGCAGTGGGTGCCGGCGCGGACGGCCACGCCGTAGCGGTCCAGCACCTGGGCCACGTCGTGGGCGTGGGCGCCCTCGACCACGAAGCTCAGCACCGCGCCCTTGCCGGGCGCCGTGCCCAGGATCCGCACGCCGTTGACGCCGTCCAGCTGGTCGACGACCCGCTGGTACAGGGCGTGCTCGTGGGCCAGGGCCGCGTCGCGGTCGAGGGTGTTGAGCCACTCGATGGCCGCGCCCAGGCCGACGGCCTCGAGGATGGCCGGGGTGCCGGCCTCGAAGCGATGCGGCGGGTCGGCGTAGGTGATCTTGTCCAGCGAGACGCTGCCGATCATCTCGCCGCCGCCTTGGTACGGCGGAAGAGCGGCCAGGCGCTCGGCCTTGCCGTACAGCACGCCGATGCCGGTGGGGCCGTACAGCTTGTGCCCGGAGAAGACGTAGAAATCGACGTCCAGGGCCTTCACGTCGACCTTGGAGTGGACGATCGCCTGGCAACCGTCCAGCAGCACCGGCGCGCCGGCCGCGTGGGCCAGGCGGACGATCTCGGCGGCGTCGTTGATGGTGCCCAGCACGTTGGACATGTGGCTCATGGCCACCATCTTCGTGCGCTCGCTCAGCAGGCCCTTGTAGGCCTCCATGTCCAGCCGGCCGTCCTCGGTGACGGGCACGAACTTCAGCACCACGCCGTAGCGCACGCGCAGGAAGTGCCACGGCACGATGTTGGCGTGATGCTCCATCTCGGAGATCACGATCTCGTCGCCGGCCTTCAGCGCGCGGCCGAAGGTGTCGGCGACCAGATTGACCGCCTCGGTGGCGCTGCTGGTCCAGACGATCTCGGACGGCTGGGCGTTGATGAACTTCGCGACGGTTTCGCGAGCGTTTTCATAGGCCTGCGTGGTTTCGTTCGCAAGCGTGTGCAGGCCGCGATGGACGTTGGCGTAGCTGGTGCGGGCCAGGCCGGTCATGGCCTCGAGAACCGCCTCGGGCTTCTGGGCGCTGGCGGCGCTGTCCAGATAGACCAGCGGCTTGCCGTGCACCTGGCGGGTCAAAATCGGGAATTGGGCGCGGATCGCCTCGACGTCGAAGGCCATGACTAAACTCCTCCCCTGCGTAGCGGGGGAGGTGGCGCGCTGCGAATACGCAGCGTGACGGAGGAGGCGTCAGCGGCGGGGCAGAACGCCCCCTCCGTCGGCTTCGCCGCCACCTCCCCCGTTTTACGGGTGAGGAAACGGAAGGACGCGATCATTCGCCCCTCCCCAGTCGGGTGGCCACCCAGGCGGCGGCGATGTCGCGCGCGCCGTCGTGTTCGATCCGCTCGACCACCTCGCCCAGGAAGGCCTGGGTCAGCATGGCGCGGGCCTCGGCTTCGGAAATGCCGCGCTGGCGGGCGTAGAAGATCTGTTCGTCGTCCAGGGCCCCGATCGTGTTGCCGTGGGCGCAGGAGACGTCGTCGGCGAAGATCAGCAGCTCGGGCTTGGCGTCGACCTCGGCCCTGTCCGACAGGATCAGGGCGTGGTGGCCCATGCGGGCGTCGGTCTGGTCGGCGCCGGGTTGGACGACGATCCGGCCCTGGAACACGCCGCGCGCCTGGTCGTCGACGACGCCCTTGGTCAGCTGGCTGGTGATCCCGTCGACGCCGCCGTGGGTGACGACCGTGGTCTGGTCGGCGTGGCGCTGGCCTTCGAGGATATAGACGCCGTCCAGGCGGACATTGGCGTGGGCGCCGGGGTGGTTGATGCGGGTCTCGATCCGCTGGCGGCGGGCGCCGGCGGTCAGCACGGTCTGGGCGTAGGTCGCGCCCGGGGCCAGGTCGACCTCGGCGGTGACGACGTCGATGGCCTCGGCGTGATCGTCGAGCAACACGATCCGCTCGACGCGAGCGCCTTCGCCGACCGCGATGTCGAGGGTGACGTCCGAGAAATAGCCGCCGGCGCGGCCTTCGTGGCTCTCCAGCAGCACCAAGGTCGCGCCCGGTTGGACAACGATGGCGTGGGCGGCGGCGTGGGCCGTCCCTTCACTGACCGAGACGAAGCGCAGGGCCACCACCTCGCCCGCGGCGCTGGCGGCGACGGGGCGCTGGCGGCCGTTGACGAACAGGATCTCGTCGGCGGCCACGCCGTCGAACGGGCCGGTTGCGACGTCGCCGTCCACCGCCGGCGAGGCCGGGGGCACGGCGCGGATCAGGCCGCGCAGGTCGGTCCAACGCCAGTCCTCGTCGCGGCGCGACGGCAGCTGGGTCAGGTCGCCGGTCTTGAGGGCGGTGGCCAGGCTCATGCGGCGGCGCTCACATACTTGTCGTAGCCCTCGGCCTCCAGCTGCAGGGCCAGTTCCGGACCGCCCGAGGCGACGATGCGGCCGGCGGCCAGCACATGGACGCGGTCGGGTTTGATGTAGTCCAGCAGGCGCTGGTAGTGGGTGATGACCAGCATGCCGCGATCGGGGGCGCGCAGGGCGTTGACCCCTTCCGACACGATCTTCAAGGCGTCGATGTCCAGGCCCGAGTCCGTCTCGTCGAGGATCAGGAACTTGGGCGAAAGCATCGCCATTTGAAGGATTTCCATCCGCTTCTTCTCACCGCCCGAGAAGCCGACATTCAGGCCGCGCTTGAGCATGTCGAAGTCGATCTTCAGCGCCGCGGCCTTTTCCTTGGCCAGCTTCAGGAAGGCCGGCGCGGCGATCTCGTCCTCGCCGCGCGCCCGGCGCTGGGCGTTGAGGGCGGTGCGGATGAAGGTCAGGGCCGGCACGCCGGGGATCTCCAGCGGATACTGGAACGACAGGAACACGCCCTTGGCCGCCCGCTCGTTGGGCTCCAGGGCCAGCAGGTCCTCGCCATTGAGCGTGGCCGAGCCTTGGGTGACCTCGTAGCCGCCCCGGCCGCTCAGCACGTACGACAGCGTCGACTTGCCCGCTCCGTTCGGCCCCATGATGGCGTGCACTTCGCCGGCCGGCACGTCGAGCGTGACGCCCTTGAGGATCGGCTTGTCGCCGACATTGGCGTGGAGGTTTTCAATCTTAAGCATGGGTCTCATTGGTCTTTTCGGGCGTCGCCGCGCTGTTCAGCGGCTCCAGCAGTTCAATTCGGTTGCCGAACGGGTCGTCGACATAGACGCGGTCGTAGCCCTCCAGGGGCTCGTCGTCCTTCAGGGCGTAGCCGGCCCGCGCCAGCCGCGCCTTCAGGGCGTCGAGCTCCGAGACCAACAGTCCCGGATGCGCCTTGCGGGCCGGGCGGAAGTCGGCCTCGACGCCGAGGTGGATCTTCAGCGCATCGCTCTCGAACCAGCAGCCGCCCCGCTTGGCCAGGTGCGGCGGCTTGGGAGTTTCGGGCAGGCCGAGCACATCGCCATAGAAGCCGCGCGCGGCGGCTTCACCGCCGGCCGGCATCGCCAACTGGACATGGTCGATGGCCAGCAGCATCAGCCGACGCTGCCTTCCAGCGAGATCGCCACCAGCTTCTGGGCCTCGACGGCGAATTCCATCGGCAGTTGCTGCAGCACGTCCTTGACGAAGCCGTTGACCAGCAGGGCCACGGCCTCTTCCTGGGAAAGCCCGCGCTGCTGGCAGTAGAACAGCTGGTCGTCCGACAGGCGGGTGGTGGTGGCCTCGTGCTCGAACACCGACTGGCCGTTGCGGGCCTCGATATAGGGCACGGTGTGGGCCGCGCAGGTCTTGCCGATCAGCAGGCTGTCGCACTGGGTGAAGTTGCGCGCGCCCTTGGCCTTGGGATGGGCCGAGACCAGGCCGCGATAGGTGCTGGTCGACTGGCCGGCGCTGATGCCCTTGGCGACGATCCGCGAGCGGGTGTTGGCGCCCAGGTGGATCATCTTGGTGCCGGTGTCGGCCTGCTGGTGGCCGTTGGTCACGGCGATCGAGTAGAACTCGCCCGACGAGCCCTCACCGCGCAGCACGCAGGACGGATACTTCCAGGTGATGGCCGAGCCGGTCTCGACCTGGGTCCACGAGACCTTGGAGCGGTCGCCGCGGCAGTCGGCGCGCTTGGTCACGAAGTTGTAGATGCCGCCCTTGCCGGTTTCCGGATCGCCCGGATACCAGTTCTGGACGGTGGAATACTTGATCTCGGCGTCGTCCAGCAAAACGAGCTCGACCACGGCGGCGTGCAACTGGTTCTCGTCGCGCATCGGGGCCGTGCAGCCCTCCAGATACGAGCAATAGGCGCCCTTGTCGGCGATGATCAGGGTGCGCTCGAACTGGCCGCTGTCCTTGGCGTTGATGCGGAAATAGGTCGACAGCTCCATCGGGCAGCGCACGCCCGGCGGGATGTAGACGAACGACCCATCGGAAAAGACCGCGCTGTTGAGGCAGGCGAAATAGTTGTCGGAGGTCGGCACGACCGAGCCGAGGTACTGTTTGACCAGCTCAGGATGCTCGCGGATCGCCTCGCTCATCGAGCAGAAGATCACCCCGACCGCCGCCAGCTCCTTCTTGAAGGTGGTGACGACGCTGACGCTGTCGAACACCGCGTCCACGGCGTAGCGCGGCGCGCCCTCGACGCCGGCCAGCACGGCCTGCTCCTTCAGCGGGATGCCCAGCTTCTCGTAGACCGCCAGGATCTCGGGATCGACTTCATCCAGGCTCTTGGGCCCGGCCTTGGTCGACGGCGCGGCGTAGTAATAGCTGTCCTGGTAGTCGATCTTGGGGAAGTCGACCTTGGCCCAGGTGGGCTCTTCCAGCTCGAGCCAGCGGCGATAGGCCTCCAGCCGCCAGTCCAGCATCCACTGCGGCTCGTCCTTCTTGGCCGAGATGAAGCGCACGATGTCCTCGGAGAGGCCCTTGGGGGCGAACTCCTGCTCGATATCGGTCGTGAAGCCGTGCTCGTACTTCTCGAGCGAAGCGACGGTATCGATAGTCTCTTTGACCGCGGCCACTACGCCACCTCCCGGCGCCGGGCGCCGATACGCGAATAGGCGGCGAGCCAGGCGTCGCCGCAGGAAATCCAGTCTTGCTCGGTCGAGGCCCAGCCGCCGCTGACGCGCAGGGCGAACGGGGCCAGGTCCGCCCGGCCCATGGCGTCCACCACGCGGCTGGCCTTGACCTTGCCCGACGAGCAGGCGCTGCCGGCGCTGACCATCACCCCCGCCAGGTCCAGGGTCATCACCTGGATCTGCGAGACGAAGCCCTCGGCCGCCAAACACAGGGTTTGAGGCAGGCGACCTGCGCCCTCCCCGAGCACGACAGCGCCAGCGGCCTTGACCCGTTCGGCCAAGGCGTCGCGCCATGTGCCTTGATTGGCCATCGAGGGCAAGTCACGGAGGGCCGCTTCCGCCGCCGCGCCGAAACCGGCGATGCCCGCGACGTTCTCGGTGCCGGCCCGGCGGCCGCGCTCCTGACCGCCGCCGTGCTGCTGGCGCACGATCGTGGCGCGCGTGCCGGCCACCAGGGCGCCGACGCCCTGCGGTCCGCCCAGCTTGTGGGCTGACAGGGCCAGGGTGTCGGCGCCCAGGGCGGTGAAGTCGACGGCGATCTTGCCGGCCGCCTGGACGGCGTCGACGTGCAGCCAGCCGTCGGCGGCGCGGACCAGCGCGCTGGCCTCGGCCACGGGTTGGATGACGCCGGTCTCGTTATTGGCCAGCATCAGGCAGACCAGGGCCCGGCCGTCGTCGCTGAGGGCCTCTTCCAGCCAGTCCAGCCGCGCCACGCCGTCGGCGTCCAGCGGCATCTTCAGGACCTGCAGGCCCGAGGCGGCGGCGGTTTCGAGGACGGCGTCGTGCTCGCCCTCGCTGACGATGATGCGATTGAAGCCGGCGAAGGCGGCGCTGCCGATGGCCAGGGCGTTGGCTTCCGTGCCGCCGCTGACGAAGGTGACCGAGCCGGGAACGACGCCGACCAGGGCCGCGACCTGAGCGCGGGCGGTCTCGACGATGTCGCGGGCGGCGCGACCGCTGGCGTGCACGGACGACGGATTGCCGGCGGCCTCGAAGGCGCGCAGCACCGCGTCCCGCGCCTCGGGACGGATCGGCGCGGTGGCGTTGTAGTCGAGATAGATCGAAGGCTTGCTCACGCCGCCGCCATCTCCTGTTTCGCGCGGTCCTTGAGCTTGCCGTCCAGCACGTCGGCGACCGACACGCTGGCCAGGTAGCCGTGGATCTGGCGGCCCATCTCTTCCCACAGGTCGTGGGTCAGGCACTGGGCGCCGCCGGCCATGCAGCCCTTCGGCGCGCCCTTGCCGACGCCGGTCTTCGAGAGCCCGCAGCGGGTGGCCCGCAGGGGCTCGTCCACGGCCAGGACGATGTCGGCGATGGCGGTGTCGCGGGCCTCGCGGGCCAGGCGATAGCCGCCGCCGGGACCGCGGGCGCTGACCACCAGGCCCTTGCGGCGCAGGCGGGCGAACAGCTGTTCCAGATAGGACAGCGAGATCTGCTGGCGCGCGGCGATCTCGGCCAGGGCGACCGCGCGCCCCTCGGCCTGATCCTGCCGGCGGGCCAGGTCGGTCATGGCCATGACCGCGTAGCGTCCCTTGGTGCTCAGGCGCATGCGCCTTATCTCCTTGCGGATTCGCCGCGCATTGGCTTAGGCGTGTGCTACAAGCCGCGACTTCGCGCCCCGGGGTTCTTGCGAAAGACCAAGGCGCGCGGTGCGGATTTAGGAAGACCAAGCGCAGCGGTCAAGTATTCCTTCGCCTGTTCGGGCCGAGGAACGCGACCCCGTCGCCCCTTTTTGGATAGGGACCTTGAATGCCTGACGTGATTTTGACCGGAGCTTCCGGCCGTATCGAAGGCCGCTATTCGCCGGGCAAGACCGACAATGCGCCGATCGCCCTGATCCTGCACCCGCACCCCAAGGCGGGCGGGCACATGAACCATCCGGTCTCGGTGCAGCTGTACCACCTGTTCATGAAGCGCGGTTTCGCGACCCTGCGCTTCAATTTCCGCGGCGTGGGCCGCAGCCAGGGCGAGTTCGACAGCGGCATCGGTGAGCTGGCCGACGCGGCGACGGCCCTGGACTGGCTGCAGTCCAACAATCCGGCCGCCGCCCAGACCTGGGTCGCCGGCTACAGCTTCGGCGCCTATATCGGCATGCAGCTGTTGATGCGCCGTCCCGAGACCGACGGCTTCATCTCGGTGTCGCCGCCGACCAACATGTACGACTTCAGCTTCCTGGCCCCCTGCCCGGCCTCGGGCCTGATCCTGACCGGCGCGGCCGACACCGTCGTGCCGCCGGTCGAGGTCGAGCGCGTGGTCTCCAAGCTGCGCACCCAGAAGGGCATCGTCATCGACTACGAGGTCGTCGACAAGGCCACCCACTTCTGGGCCGAGCACCTGCCCAGCGTCGAGAAGAGCGTCGGCGACTATCTCGACAAGCGCCTGGAAGCCAATCCGATCCCCTAGGCCCGGCCTGGCGGCGAACATCGTTCGCTAATTTCCAGGTACCGGTAACATAAGCCTTGCGGCCGACGGCAACTCGTCGTCATCCTTCGCTCAAAAGACGTGCGGAGGATGACCATGAGCCAGACGGTGCGGCCGTTCCTGATGTTTCAGGCCCAGGACGCCGAAGCGGCGATGACCTTCTACGTCTCGCTGTTCTCCGACGGCGAGATCCTCGACATCGAACGCTACGGCCCGGCCGGCCCGGGTCCCGAGGGCACGGTGATCCGCGCCCGTTTCAGGGTCGGCGGTCAGGACGTCCTGGTCTCCGACAGCTTCATCAAGCACGCCTTCGGGTTCACCCCGGCCTCGTCCTTGTTCGTCGACTGCGGGTCGGAGGACGAGGTCACGCGCCTGGCGGCGGCCCTGGGCGACGGGGGCGCCGAATTGATGCCGCCGGGCGACTACGGCTTCAGCCGGCGCTTCGCCTGGGTCAACGACCGGTTCGGCGTCTCGTGGCAGCTCAATTTCGCCTGACGGCGTCGGCCTGACAGAGCGCAACGAACTCCCTATATATTCACCATCTAAGGAATTTCTGGGTGGCGGGCATGCACTACGACATCGTGATCGTCGGCGGCGGAGCCGGCGGGCTGGAGCTGGCGGCGCGGCTGGGACGCAAGCTCGGGCACAAGGCGGGCAAGGAGCGCGTGCTGCTGATCGACCGCTCCAGCTTCCACATCTGGAAGCCCACCCTGCACGAGGTGGCGGCCGGAACGCTGGACACCCACCAGGAGGGGCTGTCCTATTCGATCCTCGGCCGCGCCAACCATTTCAGCTTCCTGCTGGGCGATCTGGACAGCTTCGATCCCGTCGCCAAGCGCCTGAACCTTAAGCCCATTCTCGGCGAAGGCGGCAAGGTGCTGGTGCCCGAGCGCGGCGTCACCTTCAGCTGGGGCGTGCTGGCGATCGGCAGCGGCTCCAACCTGTTCGGGACGCCCGGCGCCGATCAGGCCCACCTGCTGGAGCGCACCGAGGACGCCGAGGCCTTCCACACCCGCTTGCTGGCCGCCTTCATGAAAGCCTCGTTCTCGGGCGAGAAGACGATGAGCGTGGCCATCGTCGGCGGCGGCGCCACGGGGGTGGAGCTGTCGGCCGAACTGATCGAGGCCCATCGCGAGCTGCTGGGCAGCCTGGGCAGCGAGCAGCGGTTCCGCCTGGACATCGCGATCGTCGAGGCCGCGCCGCGCATCCTGGGCGGCCTGCCCGAGAAGATTTCCGACCAGGCGACCGTGGCCTTGGAGCGCAAGGGCGTACGGGTCCACACCGGAGCCAAGGTGGTGGCCGTCCACGCCGACCGGCTGGAGACCAGCCTGGGCGAGATCCCGGCCGACCTGATCGTCTGGGCCGCGGGGGTCAAGGCCGCGCCCACCAACGCCGACTACGGCCTGGCGACCAACAAGACCAACCAGTTCGTGGTCAATGACCGACTGGAGACCTCGGCGCCCGACGTCTGGGCCCTGGGCGACTGCGCGGCCGCGCCGTGGATCGGTACGGAGGGCAAGGCGGGACAGATCGTCCCCGCCCGCGCCCAGGCGGCGCACCAGCAGGCCAGCTACCTGGCCAAGGTCCTGATCGCCCGCCTGGGCCAGCGCCGCGTCGACGCGCCGTTCGTCTATCGCGACTTCGGTTCGCTGCTGTCGCTGGGCGAAAACAAGGGCGTCGGCGCCCTGATGGGCGGCCTCGGCGGGCCGAATTTCTTCGTCGAGGGCCTGATCGCCAAATGGGCCTACATCTCGCTGCACCTGGACCACCACCGGGCGATCATGGGCACGCCCAAGACCATCGTGCTGGCCCTGGCGCGGCTGCTGCAGCAACGGGTGGCGGGCCGGTTGAAGCTGCATTGAGGCGGCCGCCGGGGACATGCACTCACGGCAAGGCGCCGGACGGCTTGGCAAGACGCCTAGGGTGAGTGCGTGTCCCCAACGTCGCCCGCTGAGTTTCGGGGTCGAGGCCGTAGGGCGCCGTGGACGACGGTGGGGACACGCACTCACCCCACGTTCGGCGGATCAGCCGGCAGAGTCTTCGCCGTGAGTGCATGTCCCCGGCGGGGATACAGCGGCGCCTGTCCCCGTCGGCGCCGGAAAGAACCCCAGTCCCTTCAACGCCCTGCGGAAAAAACAGCGTCATCTGTCAGCGACGCTGAAACCTGTCGTAAACTCACTTCACCTCGTTGCGGGAAAGGGCGCATGGCCAGCGACCGATGCGGCGGCGGGGGGCGATCGAGCGGAGAGCTCTGTCGGCGGTCCTTCGGCGTTGGTGAGAAGGATCAAACCTCGCGCTTCTGGCCTTGCCGGGCTTGGATGACAGAAACGGTGGAGCGTCGAGGGCCGGGCAAGGCAACAGGCGTGCGGGGGATACGCACGCGGTCCGGGGATCCCGATGCTGCGGGACCCGTCCGCCGGGGGCGCTCTTGGTAAGGCGTTAAGAGCGCCACCCGCCGAGAGGCTCCCGGATAACGACCGCGCGGAGCGATCGGGCTTCGTCGAAACGGTATTCTTTTTTCAAACTCCGGACGGTGTCCGGCGCTCCGCAGCCCTTTCCATATCCTCAGCGAGAGATCGCGTGAGCTTGAAAAGCCGTGCCCGCTAACACTTGCCCCCACCTGACGGCTACGCGGTCTGTCCGCCCCAGAGGGGGCGGAGCTCTCACGGCGCGGCTCTTCCCCCTCTGGGGGAAGACGACCGCGAAGCGGTTCGTAGGGGGCAAGGGATCGCCGCAACGAGCCTAGGGATTCACGATCCGCCCGCCCGTCATCGCCTGGCTGACCCCCGTGGTTCCGGGGAAGCTGATCGGCAGGCCCCGCGCGGTCCGGGCGGCGAGGTAGGCGAAGGCCTCGGCCTCGATGGCGTCGCCGCGCCAGCCGACGGCCTCGGCGGTCTTGACCGGAACCGGCGCGCGCTCGGCCAGGGCCTTCATGATCTGTGGATTGCGGCGCCCGCCGCCGCAGACGATCAGGGCGTCGGGATGCTGGCCGTGTTCGAAGGCCTTGACGACCGCCTCGGCGGTAAAGGCCACCAGGGTGGCGGCGGCGTCCTCGGAGGACAGGTGGTCGACCAGGTCGAGCGGAAAATCGTAGCGATCCAGGGACTTGGGCGCAGGTCCGGAGAAATAGTCGCTGGCCAGGAAGGTCCTCAGCACCGCCTCGTCGACGACGCCCGCCGCGGCCAGCCGGCCGTTCTCGTCGAACCGGCCCAGGCCGCGGGCCTGCAGCATCAGGTCGATCATGCCGTTGCCGGGCCCGGTGTCGAAGGCCAGCAGATCGTCGTCGGGACCGATCAGGGTGATGTTGGCTACGCCGCCGATGTTCAGCGCCGCCACCGGGGCCGGCAGACCCGAGGCTCGGGCCCGGGCGGCGTGATAGATCGGGGCCAGCGGCGCCCCCTGCCCGCCCGCCGCCACGTCGGCGGTGCGGAAGTCGAACGCCACCGGCCGCCCGCACGCCTTGGCCAGTCGCTCGGCGTCCAGCAGTTGCACGGTCCGGCCGATCCGGCCCGGCTGCGGCCGCTCGTGCAGCACCGTCTGCCCGTGGACGCCCAGCAGGTCGAATTCCGACCAGGACAGGCCATGTTCGGCGATGAAGCGCTCGGCGGCGTGGAAGTGCTCGTCGGCCACCGCCTGGGCGGCCTCTTCGAAGATCTCCGGAGCCGGCCTGTCGCGGGGCCAGCCACGGGCGACCTCGGTGGCGACCAGCAGCAGGTCGCGGGTTTCCTCGCGCAGCTTGCGCTCGCCGCAGGGCCCAAAGGCCTGGATCTCGACGCCGTCGGTCTCGAGCACCGCCATGTCGACCGCGTCGAGCGAGGTGCCGGTCATGAATCCCAGGATACGCATGGTCTGGTTGACTGCCACGGCCCGCGCCGGGTAGCTAGGCCTCATGATCGCCCAGCGCCCCACGACCCGCGCCCATTACCGCCCGCTGTCCTAGCGGGAGGCCGACCGATCACGTCCGCCCCGCCCTCACCGGCGACACGCGGATCATCAGCGAATGTCTCCGGCCCTAGCCTTCAGGAGACGTCCACGATGAAACCCTCGCCACAGACCGTGCCGCCCGTGCTAGACGCGCGGTCAACTGAATTAGAGAGTCGAGCCATGTCCGCCGCCGCGTCCTTCAAGTCGGAATTCCTCCAGACCCTGCAGGCGCGCGGCTACATCCACCAGATCACCCATCCGGATGAACTGGACGTGGCGGCCGCCGACGGGATCGTGACGGCCTATATCGGCTTCGACGCCACCGCGCCCTCGCTGCACGTGGGCAGCCTGATCCAGATCATGATGCTGCGCCGCCTGCAGCAGGCCGGTCACAAGCCGATCGTCCTGATGGGCGGCGGCACGACCAAGGTCGGCGACCCCACCGGCAAGGACGAGAGCCGCAAGCTGCTCAGCGACGCCGACATCGCCGCCAACATCGCCGGCATCAAGCAGGTGTTCGCCAAGTTCCTGACCTTCGGCGACGGCCCGACCGACGCCATCATGGTCGACAACGACGAGTGGCTTTCGAAGTTCGGCTACGTGCAGTTCCTGCGCGACTACGGCGTGCACTTCACCGTCAACCGGATGCTGGCCTTCGACTCGGTCAAGCTGCGGCTCGAGCGCGAGCAGCCGATGACCTTCCTCGAATTCAACTACATGCTGATGCAGGCCACCGACTTCCTGGAGCTGAACCGCAAATACGGCTGCGTGCTGCAGATGGGCGGCTCGGACCAGTGGGGCAACATCCTCAACGGCGTCGAGTTGACGCGCCGCGTCGACCAGAAGGCCGCCTTCGGCCTGACCACGCCGCTGCTGGCCACGGCCTCGGGCGCCAAGATGGGCAAGACCATGTCGGGCGCCGTCTGGCTGAACGCCGAACAGCTTTCGCCCTACGACTACTGGCAGTTCTGGCGCAACACCGAGGACGCCGACGTCGGCCGGTTCCTGAAGCTGTTCACGGACCTGCCGCTCGACCGCATCGCCGAGTTGGAAGCCCTGCCCGGCGCCCAGATCAACGAGGCCAAGAAGGTTCTGGCCGACGAGGCCACCCGCATGGCGCATGGCGAGGACGAGGCCCGCAAGGCCCGTGACGCCGCCGAGAAGGCGTTCGAACAGGGCGCGCTGTCGGCCGACCTGCCGACCTTCGAGGTTCCCGCCGCGGACCTGAAGGCCGGCGTCGTGCTGGCCAACCTGTTCGCCGACGCCGGCCTGGCCGCTTCGCGCGGCGAGGCGCGTCGCCTGGCGCAAGGCGGCGGGGTGAAGGTCAACGACAAGGCCGAGCCGGACGCCAATCGCGTGATCACCGAGGCCGACCTGATCGATGGCGTGGTCAAGCTGGCGGCGGGCAAGAAGAAGATCGTGCTGGTCAAGCCGGTCTAGAAACAGGTGTCATCCCGAGAGCGGCGCCGCCGCTATCGGGATGACGGGGATGTGGAGACAGACAGATGCTTGAACCCGGCGACAAGGCCCCCGACTTCGACCTGGCCACCGACACCGGCCGGGTCAGCCTTTCGAGCCTGAAGGGCAAGAACGTCGTGCTTTATTTCTATCCGAAGGACGACACGGCTGGCTGTACGTCCGAAGCCCTGCAGTTCTCGTCCGAGGTGGAGGAGTTCGCCAAGCTGGGCGCGGTGATCGTCGGGGTCTCCAAGGACAGCGCCGCCTCGCACGCCAAGTTCCGCAAGAAGCACGACCTGACCGTCGAACTGGCCGCCGACACCACCGGCGAAATCGTCGAGGCCTATGGCGCCTGGGTCGAGAAGAGCATGTACGGCCGCAAATACATGGGCGTCGACCGCTCGACCTTCCTGATCGATCGCGAGGGAGTGGTGCGACAAGTCTGGCGCAAGGTGAAGGTGCCCAACCACATCAAGGCCGTGCTGACGGCGGCGAAGGCTCTCAAATAACAGTGTGTCCTGACGGCCTCAGGCGTGCGGTTATCGCAACAGCGGGCGCTGCATATGATGGCGTTCGCGCACGGAACCTTCTATCGGTTGACCAGTTAAGACAAAACGTCGCCATGCGGGATGCTGGGCGCGAAGTGTCTTGCGCGTTTCCGAATTCTCGTTGCATATCGCCGGAACCTTGAAAACGGGGGTTTCCTAGGGCGATGGCGATCACGCGCTTCAAGCGACTGCGACAATCCCTGGAAGAGCTGTTCCCCGAGCGTCACCTCTATGTGCGCTCCAGCGGCGAAATGCGCGGCTACGTTTTCTCCACCGGCAAGCAACTGATGTGCGCCACCGGCATCGCCGCGGCCGCCCTCTGGATGGGCGTCTGCACCGCCGCGATGATGGTCAACGCCCTGTCGGTCAGCTCGACCGACCAGATGGTCATCAAGCAGAAGGCCTATTACGAGCGCCTGAACGCCGACCGCCAGGCCCGCCTCAACAGCGCGGTCGCTCAGCTGTCGGCCAGCAGCGGCTCGCTGGACGAACTGGCCAGTTCCGTTGAAAAGCGTCATGCCGCCCTTGCCCTGCTGGTCAGCGACTTCAAGGGCGTGCCCGGCGCCGCCCAGGCCCTGCAGGTCGCCAAGCCGCACGTCGTGGGCGCCTCGCCCGTCGAACGGATTCAGGCCACTCGGATGGATCAGGAGCGCCTGATCGACGCGGCCGAAACCTTCGCCAAGAGCCGCGCCGAGCGTCTGCGCCTGGCCATGCGGATGGCGGGCCTAGACGCCGGCTCGTTCACCGGCCGCGGCAGTTCTTCACTGGGCGGCCCGCTGATCGAGGCCAAGGATCCCCGCGCCCTGGCCGCCGTGCTCGACGTCGACGAGGATTTCGCCGGCCGCATCCAGCACGCGGCCACCGACATGTCTGACATGCGTCAGCTGAGCGCCGCCTCGCAAAAGCTGCCCTTCTACCGCCCGACCAACAATCCGGCGCTGAGCAGCAGCTATGGCGTGCGGTTCGACCCCTTCACCCACCGCCCGGCCTTCCATTCGGGCCTGGACTTCCCCGGCTCGTTCTACACGCCGATCATGGCGACGGCCCCCGGGGTGATCTCGTTCGTCGGCGTGCGCTCGGGCTACGGCAACGTCGTCGAGATCGACCACGGCAACGGCTTCAAGACCCGCTACGCTCACCTGCAGGCCGCTTCGGTCCGTGTGGGCCAGCGCGTCGCCATCGGCCAGCGTATCGCGGCCATGGGGTCGACCGGTCGTTCGACTGGTCCGCATCTGCACTACGAAGTATGGGTAAACGGTCGGGCTCAGAACCCGAACCGTTTCTTGAAGGCTGGTGAGTATGTTCAGCAAGCAAGCTAAGCCGTCCAAGCCCAACAACGATTCATTGCCCGTATCCCAAGGCTCGGTCGACCCGATCCGTAAAGGGGCGCCCAAGGTCGCGTCGCTGGTCTCTCCAGACATCACCATCGAGGGCGACGTCACCGGCGACGGCGAATTGCAGATCGACGGCATCGTGCGCGGCGACGTGCGGGTGGGCCGGCTGACGATCGGCGAGACGGGGCATATCGAAGGTTCGATCTACGCCGAGGTGGTCGAGGTCCGGGGCCGCATCGTCGGCGCCGTCACCGCCAAGCAGGTTCGCCTCTACGGCACCGCCTATATCGACGGCGACATCACGCACGAGCAGCTGGCGATGGAAACCGGAGCCTTCTTCCAGGGCCGCAGCCTGAAATTCCAGCGCCCCGCCGCCCCGCCGACGCAGCAGAGCCAGCCCGCGCCGCCGCTGTTGGAAGCCAAGTCGGCAGGCTGAGGCGGCGTTCGCGCCCCTAACGGCTGCTCAGCACGAAGGTGTTGCCCTCCGGATCCCGGAACTTGGCGAACGTTCCCCAGGGTTGCTTCTCCGGCGGCCCCTCGAACTCGACGCCCCGCTCTGTGAGCTTGCGATAGGCATGTTCGACGTCGTCGCAGGCGAAAGACCCGTTGAAAAAGCTGCCAATCCGATCCTCGTGCCCGTCCGGCGTGAACAGCACCAGGCCCGTTTCGGCGCCGGGGATGCTCAGCTCGATCCAGCGCTTGCCCGGCCCCATCGGCTGGTCGGTGGCGACCTTCAGGCCGACCTTCTCCGTCCAGAAGGCTAGGGCCAGGTCCTGATCGCCCACCGGGACGCCGACGAACTTCAATTGTTTGATCACGCTCATTCCCGGTCCTCTAAGCCTAGTTCACGGCTACGGGATTAAACGTCTCCTGTTGCGCGGGTGAAGCGGTGCAGGCAATGCTATAGCAATGAATGCCCAAGGCGCCGCGCAGAGCTACGTACTAGAACGCTATGTGCTCGATACGCTGATGGCCGACTTGGTCGGCCACGATCACCGGCCGTCGGCCTTCCTGGCCTATCTGGCGATCGTCGCCGGTCACACCGACGGCCGCGCCAGCTTCAGCCACGCCGAACTGGCCGAACGCACAGGCCTGTCGCGCCGCGCCGTGCAAGGCGCGGTCGAACTGCTGGAACGGCGGAGGCTGATCGAGATCAACCGGCAAGGACCGACCGAGGCGGCGACCTATGTCCCGCTGACGCCTTGGCGGCGGCAGCGGGACTGAAGGGGTCTAGGCGTCGCGGGTGGCCCCGACGCGCTGGGCGAGCGAGGCGCCCATGAACTGGTCGAGATCGCCGTCCAGAACGCCCTGGGTGTCCGACGTCTCGACATTGGTCCGCAGGTCCTTGACCATCTGGTAGGGCTGCAGAACGTAGCTGCGGATCTGGTGGCCCCAGCCAATATCGGTCTTCTGGTCTTCGAGCGCCTGCTGCGCCGCTTCCCGCTTCTGAAGTTCCGCCTCATACAGACGGGCGCGCAGCATCTTCCAGGCCTCTTCGCGGTTCTGGTGCTGCGAGCGGCCGGCTTGGCAGGCCACGGCGATGCCGGTCGGAATGTGCGTCAGGCGCACAGCCGAGTCCGTCTTGTTGATGTGCTGACCGCCGGCGCCGGAGGCGCGGTAGGTGTCGGTTCGCACGTCGGACGGATTGATCTCGATCTCGATCGTATCGTCGACCACGGGATAGACCCACGCCGAAGCGAAGCTGGTGTGGCGCTTGGCGGCGGCGTCATAGGGACTGATGCGCACCAGGCGGTGCACCCCGGCCTCGGTCTTCAACCAGCCATAGGCGTTCGCCCCCTTGACGAGCAGGGTCGCCGATTTGATGCCGACCTGGTCGCCCGAGGTCTCTTCGACCAACTCGACGCTCATGTCATGGGCGTTGGCCCAGCGCGAATACATGCGCAGCAGCATGCCGGCCCAGTCGCACGACTCGGTGCCGCCGGCCCCGGAGTTGATTTCGACATAGCAGTCGTTGCCGTCCGCCTCGCCGGACAGCAGGGCCTCGAGCTCGGCTCGGCCGGCGCGCTCCTTCAGATCCTTGAGCTGGGCGCGAGCGTCCTCCAGAAGAGCGTCGTCGCCCTCCATGTCGGCCAATTCGGCGTATTCGAGCGCATCCTTGAGCCCGCTTTCCAGCACCTGCACGGCGCCGACGCGGGCGGCCAGAGCGGCGCGTTCACGCGAGACGGCCTGGGCCTCCGCCGGGCGGTCCCAAAGGGTCGGGTCTTCGACCCGGGCGTTCAGCTCATCGAGCTTGCGTAGGGCGACATCCCAGTCAAAGACGCCTCCTGAGCAGCCCGACGGACTGCTCGATGTCGGCCGCGGAGGCCTCGACATCCGGTCTCATCACGTAACTCCGTGACAGTGTTAAGGGCGCGGGACATAGCCCGCGCCCGGAGTCGGCGCAATGACCCGAAGCCGAATTGATCGACGATCAGTAGAGTCCGCTGATGTCCGGGGCCTGGGTCGGAGGCTTGGCGGGCCCTTGGGTCGGCGCCGGGCCGATCTGGCCGCCGGGCCACGCTTCGTCATAGGGTTGGGGACCCGTGCTCTCGGTCGGCGCGACGACCTTGGGCTCCGTGCCGGGGCGGAAGGCCTCGCGGATGCCTCGGACCATGGCGAACTTAGCGTTCTTGGGCGCCTTGAACTCGGTCTTCGGTTGGCCCTTCAACGCCTCGCGCATGAAGTCCATGAAGATGGGCACCGGCCCCGTGGCTCCGGTCTCGCCTTCGCCCAGCGAGCGGTTGTCGTCGAAGCCGATGAACACGCCGACCACCAGGTTGGGCGAATAGCCCATGAACCAGGCGCTACGATACTCGTTGGTCGTGCCGGTCTTTCCGGCCAGCGGATAGCCTAGCGAGCTGGCTTGGGCCGCGGTGCCGCGCTGGACCACGCCCTGCAGCATCGAGGTGATCTGGTAGGCGGTGATCGGGTCCATGACCTGCTCGCCCGCGGCGGGGATACGCGGGCTCTCGTCGCCGTTGAAACCGGCGTTGCAGCGGACGCAGTCGCGCTTGTCGGCGCGGAAGATCACCTTGCCCTCGCGGTCCTGCACCAGTTCGATCAGATGCGGCTCGACCCGGCGGCCGCCATTGACGAACGGGGTATAGGCCGTGGTCAGCTTGAAGGGCGTGGTTTCACCCGCGCCCAACGCCATGGCCAGGACGGGGGCCATGTCGCGGGTCACGCCGGTCCTCTTGGCCGTTTCCACGATCTTCTTCATCCCGACGCTCAGCGCCAGGCGAACGGTCATGGCGTTGATCGACTGCTCCAGCCCCTTGCGGAGCGGCAGGGCGCCGTAGAACTTCTTGTGATAGTTCTCGGGGCTCCAGTCTTCCCCGTTCGCGCCCCTCAGGGTGATGGCGGCGTCGACGACCACGCTGGCCGGCGTATAGCCGTTTTCGAGGGCGGTGGCGTAGACGAAGGGCTTGAACGCCGACCCGGGCTGACGCATCGCCTGAGTGGCGCGGTTGAAGTTCGACAGCGAGAAGCTGTAGCCCCCGACCAGGGCCACCACCCGGCCCGTATAGGGCTCCATGGCCACCAGCGCGCCGTTGACGATGGGAATCTGGCGCAGACGATAGGCGGCCGAGCTGTCGGACTTCTCGACGAACACCAGGTCGCCGACCTTCAGGCCCTTCGTCGCGTTGGCCCAGGCCATGTCCTCACCGGCGATGGCCCCCTCGCCTTCGCCCTTCGCCAGGCGTACGCCGCCCGAGGTGGAGGTGACGATGGCCGGACGCCAGCCTCGGCGTTCGGACGGCGGGGCCTTCTTCAGCGCCTGCTTTTCCCAGCCTGCGTCGAGCGTGTCAACATGGCCCCACGCGCCGCGCCAGCCATGGCGACGGTCGTACTTTTCCAACCCTTGCATCAGCGCCACGCGCGCGGCGGTCTGCAGCTTGGGATCCAGGGTGGTGCGCATGTAATAGCCGCCCTCGTTGAGGCGAGGGCCGAGGGTGGCCACGCCGCGCTGGCGAACTTCCTCGACGAAATAGTCGGCGTCGCGATAGGCCGCGCGCTTGGGCGCGGGCTGGACGACGAGGTCCTCGGCCATCGCCTTACGGGCGTCGGCCTGGCTGACCCAGCCCAGATCGGCCATCTGCCCCAGGATCCAGTCACGGCGCGCCTTGGCCTTGGCCTTGTTGCGGATCGGATGATAGTTGTCCGGCCCCTTGGGCAGGGCGGCCAGGAACGCGCATTCGGCCAGGCTCAGCTCAGGCAGCGACTTTCCGAAATAGTTATAGGCGGCGGCGCCGACGCCGAACGAGCGATAGCCCAGCCAGATTTCGTTGAGATACAGCTCAAGGATCTGCTGCTTGTCGAGCGACTGTTCCAGGCGATGGGCCAGGATCGCTTCCTTGAACTTTCGGCCGACCGTGGCGTCGCTGGTCAGCAGGACGTTCTTGGCGACCTGCTGGGTGATGGTCGAGCCGCCTTCCAGCCGGCGTCCCCGCGCGGCGTTGCCGACGTTGTTGAGCATGGCGCGCGAGAAGCCGCCGACATCGACGCCGCCGTGCTTGAAGAAGTTGTGATCCTCGGCGGCGAGGAACGCCTGGGCGACCTGTGGCGGGATCTGATCGTAAGGCACGAAGATCCGGCGCTCTTTGCTGTATTCGCCGATCAGGGTGCCGTCCCAGGCATAGACGCGCGTGGCGGTCGGCGGACGATAGTCCTGCAGTTCGCCCGCGTCGGGCATGTCGTGAAACAGCCAGGCCGCATAGATGGCGATGGCGAAGCCGGCCACGGCGATCGCAGACAACACCGCGACGCCCGCGATGGCGATCCAACGTTCTCTGGGCTTCAGATCCACGCCGCCTCCGTCGGGCGACGCACCTTCGCCCGCTCCGTTCGAATCCTCTAGAGCGCGATCAGCAAAAACGTAAGCGGTTTTGCGGTCGCGGAGGCCGGCCACATCCGGCGCGACTTCCCGTCCATGGCTCTAGCGCGCATCGCGCTAGGCGCCAACGGCTCTCGCTGGACGACCGAGTGGATGAACCTTAGCGGGCGGCCAGCCGGGTCTCGGCGGTGAAATAGGATTCGATCGAGCCAGCGACGGCGTCCATCAGGCGTTCACGGCCCGCGGGCGTTTTCAGAAGCTGCTCGTCGTCGACATTGGTGATGAAGCCCATTTCCAGCAGTACGGCCGGAATGTCGGGAGCCAGCAGGACGATGAATCCGGCGTCGCGGTGGCTGCGGCGCAGCAGCGTCGTTTCTTCGCCCACCGACTGCAGCAGGGTCTCGGCGAAGGCGGCCGAACGATTCTTGGTGGTGCGCTGCGACAGGTCGAGCAGGATCTGACTGACCGCCCGGTCACGGCCCGGCAGGTTGGCCTTCATCAGCCAGTCGTCCTTCTCCAGCACCCGCGCCACGCGCTCGGTGCCCTTTTCGGACAGGGTGTATACGCTGGCGCCGCGGGTCGTGGCGTCGGGCCCCGAATCGGCGTGCAGCGAGATGAACAGGTCCGCATCGGCGCGACGGGCGATCTGGACCCGGCTCTCGAGCGGTACGAAGGTGTCGGACTGCCGGGTCATGACTACCGTATAGCGGCCCGACTTTTCAAGCTTGGCTTTCAGCACCTTGGCGGCCGCCAAGGTGACGTCCTTCTCGGCGGTGTTCGCGCCCGACGAGCCTGGGTCCTTGCCGCCGTGACCGGCGTCGATGACGATGACCTTCTTGAGCCGCAAGGCTGAAGCCCTGACCGGCGCCGACACCAAGGTCGGCTTCATCGTCGGCGTCTGGGCGTTGGCGGGCTGGGTGGACTTCAGGTCGATGACATAGCGATAGGCGGAGGCGCCGTCGCCCGGCGGCAGGAGGAAGCGTCGACGAACCTCGGCGTTGGCCTTGAGCTCAAGGCGCAGGCGCGCACCGCCGGCCACCTCGTCGATCGCCCAACGCTCGACCAGTCCCTGCCCCGCGCCTTGCAGATCCCCCGCCGTCGCGACGTTGGGCAGGCCGATCACCACCTGACGGTCCGTCAGGCCGTCGGCCAGCAGCTTGCCCGTGGCGGCGCGGTCGAGATCGATGACAATGCGGGTCTCATTGCGGTCGCCGCCGAAGCGAACCTTCTGGACGCCGGCGGCCGGCGCAGGGCCCTGGACCATGGCCACGGCGACGCCAGCCAGGGCCAGGCCAGTGACGATCATCGCCGCTCGCGCCCATCCCGTTCTAGCCGCCGAGATCAGAACCCTGCTCATGCCGTCCGTCGCCCCCAAGGCGCGCAACCTAAACCCAAAACCCGATATCTGCATTTTTGGGTAGAGAAAGCGTTAACCCAAACGCGACATGGCCGCGCAGCAGGGTTAAGTCGAGCGCTTTTCTTTTACGGCGCGATGTTGCTACACTATGGTCCGCGCGCTGAGCGCCGTGATCGTCATGGCGGAAAGCGTGAGCGGCTCCTATCTCGCGGATGCAATTTGCGTTCGTGGCCGGAACCGCCTGAATGAACCGAGTTTGGGCTCGATTACCAGCGTGAGGCGCGAAGCCTTCGCTTGGATCGTCCCGCAGGGCCCGCGTCGGGCCCTTAAGCCGTTCCGGCGTCGACGCTCCATCCGATCCGCGCCTTCCGGCGCGTTTAAGGAACACAGAAACCTTATGGGCTGCGCCGCACCCGACCGCCTTTGGCGACCGACCTTCCGCAACCGCTTCGGCGGGGCGACGGGCGGTGACGTGCGCGCCTTTCAATCATATCGGCGCCCGAACCCAGCGTTCGCCGTGTGCCGTGGAGATACTTTTTATGTCGAAGAAGATGTTGATCGACGCCGCCCACGCCGAAGAGACGCGTGTGGTGGTCGTGGACGGTTCGCGGGTTGAAGAATTCGATTTCGAGAGCCAGACCCGCAAACAACTCCGAGGAAATATCTATCTCGCCAAGGTGACCCGCGTTGAGCCCAGCCTGCAGGCTGCGTTCATCGAGTACGGCGGCAACCGCCACGGCTTCCTGGCCTTCAACGAAATCCATCCCGACTATTACCAGATCCCGGTCGCCGACCGCGAAGCGCTGATGCGCGATGATTCCGGCGACGACGAGGACGATCACCACCACGCCCGCGAGGACGATGACGGCGTCGTCGACGACGAGGAAGACGCCGTCGAAGAAGAACTGGCGCGCCGCAAGCGTCGCTTGATGCGCAAGTACAAGATCCAGGAGGTGATCCGTCGCCGCCAGATCATGCTGGTCCAGGTCGTCAAGGAAGAGCGCGGCAACAAGGGCGCGGCCCTGACCACCTATCTGTCTCTGGCCGGCCGCTACGGCGTCCTGATGCCCAACACCGCCCGCGGCGGCGGCATCAGCCGCAAGATCACCACGGTCACCGACCGCAAGCGCCTCAAGAGCGTCGTGCAGGGCCTGGACGTGCCGCAGGGCATGGGCCTGATCGTCCGGACGGCCGGCGCCAAGCGCACCAAGGCCGAGATCAAGCGCGACTACGAGTACCTGCTGCGGCTGTGGGAGAATATTCGCGACAACACCCTGCACTCGATCGCGCCGGCGCTGATCTACGAGGAGGAAGACCTCGTCAAGCGCGCCATCCGCGACATGTACGACAAGGACCTGGAAGGCATCTGGGTCGAAGGCGAGGCCGGCTACAAGGAAGCGCGCGACTTCATGCGCATGCTGATGCCCAGCCAGGCCAAGAAGGTCTTCCCGTACCGCGAGCCGGCGCCGCTGTTCGTGAAGCACAAGATCGAGGACCATCTGGCCCAGATCTATTCGCCGGTCGTGCCGCTGCGGTCAGGCGGCTATCTGGTGATCAACCAGACCGAGGCCCTGGTCGCCATCGACGTCAACTCGGGCAAGGCGACCCGCGAGCGCAACATCGAAGCCACCGCGCTGAAGACCAATGTCGAAGCCGCCGAGGAGGCCGCGCGCCAGCTGCGCCTGCGCGACTTGGCCGGCCTGATCGTCATCGACTTCATCGACATGGATGAAGCCAAGAACAACCGCACCGTCGAGAAGGTCCTCAAGGACTCCCTGAAGGACGATCGCGCCCGTATCCAGATGGGCAAGATCAGCGGGTTCGGGCTGATGGAAATCAGCCGCCAGCGCCGCCGCACCGGCGTGCTGGAAGGCACCACCCACGTCTGCGAGCACTGCGACGGCACCGGCCGCGTCCGCTCGGTCGAATCCAGCGCCCTGGCCGCCCTGCGCGCGGTCGAGGTCGAAGCCTTGAAGGGCGGCGGCGCCGTCACCCTGAAGGTCAGCCGTCCGGTCGGCATCTATATCCTCAACGAAAAGCGCGCCTATCTCCTGCGCCTGCAGCAGACCCACGCCTTGTTCGTCACGGTTTTGGTCGACGACAGCCTGCATCAGGCCGAGCACGACATCGACCGCACCGAACTGGGCGAACGCCCTGCCCCGCAGATCTTCGCCCCGATCGAGCCGGACCCCGTCTATGACGACGAGGCGTTCGACGACGAGGAGGAAGACGAAGACGAGGACGTCGTCTCAGAAGACGAGGATGAGGGCGAAGACGACGATGCGCCGCGCGCCGCGCGTCCGGCCCGCGTCGAAGCCTCCGATGAAGAGTCCAACGGCCGTCGCGGCCGTAAGCGTCGCCGCCGCGGGGGTCGTCGCGACGACCGCGACGAGGCGCCGGCGGAGGCGGCCGGCGACGAGGATGAAGACGACGCCGACGGCGTCGAGCGGGCCGAAGGTGATATCGAGGGCGAGGACGAGGAATCCCGCCGTCGCCGCCGTCGGCGTGGCCGCCGAGGTGGTCGCCGTGGCGGTCGCGAGGATGGCGACCGTCCGGCGGACGCCTTCGCCTGGACCCGCCCCCGGGTGCCCTTCGGCGAGAACGCCTTCGTCTGGCACGATCCAGAGGCTCTGGACGGTCGCCGCCCGGCCAATGACCGCGCCGAGCGCCCGGAACGCCCCGAGCGTCCGGAACGCGTCGAGAGCCCGGTCGCCGAGCGTCCGGAACGCCCCGAACGCGCGGAGCGAAGCGGTCGTCGCGGCCGAGGCCGCGGTGAACGCGGCGAGCGCACCGAGGCTGCTGACGCGCCGCGGCCCGAACGCACGCCCGCCCTGCGTGTCGACGTCACCGATCTGGAGCCGGCGCCCCTGGCTCCGGCCGTGATCGAAGGTCCGCCCGCCGACGTCTGGGTCGAGTTGCCGCCGCAGGAAGACGCTCCCAAGAAGGCGCGTCGTCCCCGCAGCCGCGGACGCAAGTCCGCCGACGTGGAGGCGCAGGCCGAAACCGGCGCCGAAGCGGCGGTCGCGGAAGTCGTCGAGGAAGCACCGCTGGTCGCCGCCGACGTCGATGTCCCGGCTCCCGTCGTGGCCGAACCCGCTCCGGCTCCCGAGCCGGTCGAGGTCGCGGCCGCCGCGCCGGAATCCGCTCCGGTGGCCGCCGAGCCCGATCCTGCGGAGATCCTGACCCCGCCGGAAAAGCCGAAGCGCGGCTGGTGGCGTCGAGGCTAGACGCCTAGACGACGACCGGTGGAGCCTCTGGTTCCGCCGGTCGTCTCGCCTATATCCGTGGATGCTCGTTCGACTGATGTTCCCAGGTCGCCGAGAACCGCGTTAGACTGCTGGCTTGAGCGCGGGGGCGCGATCAGGAGAGTTTCGATGACCTCCCGGACAAGGGCGGCTTCCGAAAGATTGGGCAGGAAGGCAGGATCGGCGCTGTCCGCGCTGGCCTTGTTGACCGCTGTCCTGGCCCCCGCCGTTCCGGCCCATGCCCAGGATGGCCCCTCGCTTATCCGCGACACCGAAATCGAAGAGATCCTGCACCGGGACGCGGATCCGATCTATGCGGCGGCGGGGCTGAATCCCAAGACGGTGCGCATCCTGCTGGTCGGCGACAAGGAGCTCAACGCCTTCGCGACCCAGGGCCTGATGATGGGCCTGAACACCGGCCTGATTCTGCAGACCGAGACGCCCAACCAGCTCAAGGGCGTCATCGCCCACGAAACCGGACACTTGGCCGGCGCCCACCCGCTGCGCTCGGGCGAAATGATGCGCGCCGGCCTCAAGCCGATGATCCTGACCATGGGCCTGGGCGTTCTCGCCGCCCTGGCCGGCGCTCCGGACGCTGGGGCCGTGCTGATGGGCAACGCCAGCTATTTCGGCCAGTTGGGCGCCCTGGGCTACAGCCGCGACCAGGAATCCCGCGCCGACCAGGCCGGGGCCGGTTTCCTGGAGGCCACCGGGCAGTCGGGCCGCGGCCTCGTCGAGTTTTTCGACAACTTCCGCTACCAAGAGGTCTTCGACCAGTCGCGGCGCTACGCCTATTTCCGCAGCCACCCCCTGTCGGGCGATCGGATCGACGCCCTGCGCAGCCGCGTCGAGAAGCTGCCGCACTACAACGCTGTCGACGATCCGGCCTCGCTGGCCGAGCACGAGATCATGAAGGCCAAGCTGGAAGGCTTCATCAATCCCGGCGTGGCCATCGTGAAGTACAAGGAAAGCGACCGCGCCTTCCCGGCCCGCTATGCCCGCGCCATCGCCTATTATCAGATGAAGGAGCCGGACCGGGCTCTGAAGATCCTCGATGGCCTGATCGCCGAAAACCCGAACAATCCCTATCTCTGGGAGCTCAAGGGCCAGATCCTGTTCGAGTTCAATCGCGTCAAGGAGGCCGAGGAGCCCCAGCGCCGTTCGGTGGCCTTGAAGCCTGACGCCGCGCTGCTGCGGGTCAATCTGGGCCAGACCCTGATCGGTCTCGACGATCCCAAGAAGGTCGAGGAAGGCATCAACGAGCTGAAGCGCTCGCTGCTCGACGAAAGCGACAATTCCGTCGCCTGGCGGTTGCTGGCCGAGGCCTATGACAAGCGCGGGGAGGACGGCCAGGCGCGTCTGGCCACCGCCGAGCAATATTTCAACATGGGCGCCACTCAGGAGGCACGCGTCTTCGCCATGCGGGCCCGCGAACTGCTCAAGAAGGACAGCGTCGAGTGGCGGCGCGCCACCGACATCGTCCTGACCTCCAATCCTTCCAACCAGGACCTCAAGGATCTGGCCAAGGAAGGCGCCGTCACCTCGGGCCTGCGCCGCTAGGCCGCCCCCTTCAAGAGATCTCCATGCCGCTACCGTCCCGCCCGCTGGCGTTCGCCGCCGCGTCCCTCGCCGCCCTCTCGCTTATCGGCTGCGGACCGGCCCAGGCCGACAAGGCGTTCGGGGAGAAGGTCCACGCCTATCTGATCGAGCACCCGGAGGTGCTGGTCGAGATGAGCAACAAGCTGCAGGAGAAACAGACGGCCGAGAAGGCCAGGAACGCCAAGGGCGCCATCGCCAAATATCGCCAGGCGTTGGAGCGCGATCCGCGCGACTTCGTCGCCAATCCGAACGGCTCGATCACCGTGGTCGAGTTCTTCGACTATCGATGCGGCTACTGCAAACTGGCCGCGCCGCAGATCGTCGATCTGGTCCAGAAGAACCCCGACATACGCTTCGTATTCAAGGACTTCGTGATTTTCGGCCACGACTCCGAGGTCGCCGCGCGCATGGTGCTGGGCGCCAAGGACCAGGGCAAGACGATCGAGTTGCACAAGCGCCTGATGGCGGAGAAGAGTCTCGATGCCGCCGGCGTCATGCGGATCGCCCAGGAACTGGGCCTCGACATGGCCAAGGCGCGGGCGAACGGAGAAGGCGCCGCGGTCACCCAACATCTGGCCGACACCCATGCGCTGGCCGAAGCCCTGGCGATCGAGGGAACGCCCGCCTTCTTCGTGGGCGACCAGATGATCGCCGGCGCCGACATGCACGCCCTAAATCTGGCGATCGACCAGGCTCGCGCAGGCAGGGCGAAGAAGGCCTAGGCCGCGAACGGTCGGCAACCGGCGGAAAATTCGGCGCCTCGGAAAAATCTGCTCGGCTATCCTTGCCTCAGCACGCGGTAACTTCCCAGCAACGTGTTGAAATCGCTGAAAGCGTTCCTGAGCACGGTGCTTGCTTTGCGTGATCCGCCTTTTACGGCGGGAGTTTCGCATGCTTGTTTCCGGTCCCAGCATGATGGCCTCATTGGCCGTCACCGCGCTGTCCAAGATCAAAGCCGCCACCGAGGCCAAGCCGGCCGGGTCGCCGTCGGACGCGCTGACGACCAAGTCGGCGAAGGACGAGTTCCTCGAATACGCCAAGATGACGCCCGCTCAGAAGATGCACGCGGCGATGCTCGGCAAGCTCGGGATCACCGAGGAGCAACTCAAAGCCATGTCCCCCGAGGAACGCAAAAAGGTCGAGGACAAGATCAAGGAAATGATCAAGCAGCAGGTCGAGAACGATCCCAAGATGAAGAAGGGATCGCTGGTCGACGTCTCGGCCTGACGGCTTGGCTCTAGATCAGACCGGCCAGCGGCGAGCTCGGATCGGCATAGAGACGTTTCTGCATCCGGCCCGCCAGATAGGCTTCCCGGCCGGCGATCACGGCGTGTTTCATCGCCCGGGCCATGCGGATCGGGTCCTTGGCCTCGGCGATGGCGGTGTTCATCAAGATAGCGTCGCAGCCGAGCTCCATGCCGATCGCCGCGTCCGAGGCCGTACCGACGCCTGCGTCGACCAGCACCGGCACCTTGGCGTTCTCGACGATGATCCGCAGGTTGACGCGGTTCTGGATGCCCAGGCCCGAACCGATCGGCGCGCCCAGCGGCATGATGGCGACAGCACCGGCCTCCTCCAGCTTGCGGGCGTACACCGGGTCGTCCGAGCAATAGACCATCACCTGGAAGCCTTCGGAGACCAGCAGCTTCAGGGAGCGCAGGGTCTCTTCCATGTCCGGATAGAGAGTCTTGGGATCGCTCAGCACTTCCAGCTTCACCAGGTCCCAACCGCCGGCCTCTCGAGCCAGGCGCAGGGTGCGAACGGCGTCCTCTCCGGTGAAACAGCCCGCTGTATTGGGAAGGAACGTGAACTCGGTCGGTTTGACGTAATCGACGAGCAGCGGCTGGGTGGGATCCGTCAGGTTCACGCGGCGGACCGCCACCGTGACGATCTCAGCGCCCGCCGCCTTGGCCGCCGCGGCGTTTGTGGCGTAGTCCTTGTACTTGCCGGTACCGACGATCAGACGCGAACGGAAGGTGCGGCCGGCGACGGTCCAGGTGTCGTCGGTCTCGACGGCGGGGACAGCGGATTCGGGGGAAACGTGCGCGTTCATGATCTGCATGTACGCTCGCTGGTCTCGCGTTTCAAACCCGCAGACCGTTACCCGCCGCCGATGAAAGTGACGATCTCGATTCGGTCGCCATCGGCCAGGGCCGCATCGGCATAGGTCGACCGCGGCGCGATCTCGAGATTGCGTTCCACCGCCACCTTGCGAGCATCCAGCCCCAGGGCGGCCACCAAATCCGCGATGGTGGCGATACCGGCGACATCCCGATCTTCGCCGTTCAGTAGAAGCCTCATGTCACCTCCTAAGCGAGCCCTGCTTGTGACGCGGGGGAACCGGCTATACAAGACCTCCCGGAATCGACGGCGGAGCCGAATGGCAAAACCCATCCATGTGCTGAGCGGACCCAATCTCAACCTGTTGGGAACGCGCGAGCCAGAGATCTACGGCAAGGACACGCTGGACGATGTCCGTGCGCGCTGTGAAGCGCGGGCGGCCGCTCGGGGCCTTTCCGTAGTCTTTCGCCAGAGCAATCACGAAGGCGTGCTGATCGACTGGGTCCAGGAAGCCCGGATGGAGGCTTGCGCGTTGGTGATCAATCCCGCGGGCTATGGGCACACGTCGATCGCCCTCCTCGACGCCTTGAAGACCTTGAACATCCCGGTCATCGAGTGTCACCTGTCCAATCCGGCGGCGCGTGAAGACTTCCGCCGCCACACTTTCGTTTCGCTCGCGGCGACCGGACTGGTCTCCGGCTTCGGCGCGGCGAGCTATGAACTGGCGATCGAGGCCGCAGCCGGCCTGATCGGCGCGAACTAGCCGGCGACCCCGGCTTTAGAAGACAGCAAGGTAAGCTTCCATGTCCAATCCCAAGGCCCCCGCCGATCCGGTCGAGACTCCGTCGATCGACGCCCGCCTGGTTCGCAAGCTGGCCGACATCCTGAAGGACACCGGCCTGTCGGAGATCGAGGTCGAGCACGCCGGCCTGAAGATCCGGGTCGCTCGCGAACTGACCGTCGCCGCCCAGGCAACCCAATATGTCCAGGCCCCGGCCGCTCAGGCCTATGCGCCCGCCCCGGCCCCCGTCGCCGCCGCGCCCGCCGCTGAAGCCGCCGCGCCGGCGCCGGCCGCCCACGCCGGCGAAGCGGTGAAGTCGCCGATGGTCGGCACCGTTTACCTGTCGCCGCAACCGGGCGCCGACGCCTTCATCAAGGTCGGCGACACCGTGACCGCCGGCCAGACCCTGCTGATCGTCGAAGCCATGAAGACCATGAACCCGATCTCGGCTCCCAAGGCCGGCAAGGTTGTCGAGATCCTGGTGGCAGACGCCCAGCCCGTCGAATTCGGCGAGCCGCTCGTCATCGTCGAGTAATCGGCATGTTTGACAAGATCCTCATCGCCAACCGAGGCGAGATCGCGCTTCGGGTTCACCGCGCCTGCAAGGAAATGGGCATCGCCACGGTGGCGGTCCATTCCGAGGCCGACGCCAATTCCATGTGGGTGCGGCTGGCCGACGAAAGCGTCTGCATCGGCCCGGCCTCGGCCGCCAAGTCCTACCTGAACATCCCGTCGATCATCGCGGCGGCGGAAATCACGGGCGCCCAGGCGATCCATCCGGGCTACGGCTTCCTGTCGGAGAACGCCCGCTTCGCCGAAATCGTCGGCGCGCACGGCTACACCTTCATCGGCCCGAAGCCGGAACACATCCGGATGATGGGCGACAAGATCACCGCCAAGCAGGCGGTCAAGGACGCCGGCATCCCCGTCGTTCCCGGCTCGGACGGCGGCGTCGCCACCGAGGAGGAAGCGTTCGCGGCCGCCGAGGAAATCGGCTTCCCCGTGCTGATCAAGGCCGCTTCCGGCGGCGGCGGTCGCGGGATGAAGGTGGCCCAAACCCGCGAGGACCTGGCCGAGGCCGTTTCAACGGCCCGTTCGGAGGCCCGCGCGGCGTTCGGTGACGACACCGTCTATATGGAGCGCTATCTCCAGAAGCCGCGCCACATCGAGCTGCAGGTCATCGCCGACAGCCACGGCAACGTGGTGCACCTGGGTGAGCGCGATTGCTCGCTGCAGCGTCGTCACCAGAAGGTGCTGGAAGAGGCCCCCTCGCCCGCCCTCGGCGCCGCGGACCGCGCCAAGATCGGCAAGATCGTCGTCGATGCGGTCAAGGCCATCGGCTATCTCGGCGTCGGCACCATCGAGTTCCTGTGGGAGAACGGCGAGTTCTTCTTCATCGAGATGAACACCCGCCTGCAGGTCGAGCACCCGGTCACCGAGGCCATCACTGGCATCGACCTGGTGCGCGAGCAGATCCGCATCGCCGCCGGCCTGCCCCTGTCGTTCACCCAGGACGATGTCGTTTTCGAGGGCCATGCGATCGAGTGTCGGATCAACGCTGAGAACGCGCGGACCTTCACGCCCTCGCCCGGCACGATCACCGATTTCCACGCCCCCGGCGGGCTGGGCGTGCGTCTGGATTCGGCGATCTACACCGGCTACGCGATCCCGCCGTACTACGACAGCCTGATCGGCAAGCTGATCGTTCACGGTCGCGACCGCGAGGAGTGCATCGCGCGCCTGCGCCGCTGCCTGGGCGAGATGGTGGTCGGCGGCATCGAGACGACGATCCCGCTGTTCCAGGACCTGTTGGTGCAACCCGATATCCTGGCCGGCGATTACGACATCCACTGGCTGGAGCGCTGGATCAAGGCGCAGGGCTAAGGCTGCGGTCTGAGGTTTGGCGGCACGCCATGGACGACGCCTTCACGGTCGATGATCTCATCGCCTGCTACGAGCGCGGCGTCTTTCCCATGGCGGACGCCCGCCAGGACGAGAGCATCTTCCTGATCGACCCGGAACGTCGGGGCGTGCTGCCGCTGGACGGCGTGCACGTCCCGCGGCGGCTCGCCCGAACGGTCCGCTCCGAACCCTTCGAAATCCGCATCGACTCCGCCTTCGACGCCGTCGTGGAGGCGTGCGCGATCGCGCGCCCCGGCCGGCTGGAGACGTGGATCAACGTCCCGATCCAGCAACTCTATGGCCAATTGTTCGCGCGGGGTTTGGCGCACAGCGTCGAATGCTGGGAGGGCGACGACCTGGTCGGCGGTCTCTACGGCGTGGCCTTCGGCGCCTGTTTCTTCGGCGAGAGCATGTTCTCGACCCGCCGCGACGCCAGCAAGGTGGCGCTGGTCCACTTGGTCGGGCGCTTGATCACCGGCGACTACCGGCTTCTGGACACGCAATTCATCACTGAACATCTGGAACAGTTCGGAACCGTCGAGATCCCGCGCGCCGAATATCGCCGCCGGCTCGGTCGGGCCTGGACGGCCCAGGCCGACTTCTATCGGCTGGCGGCGGGCGCGACCGGGGCCGAGGTCTTGCAGGCGATCAGCCACGCGTCATAGACCGGGTGTTCCAGCGGGTTAAGGCCCGGCGAATTGGCGTACATCCAGCCCTTGTAGATCTGACGCCCGGGGGGCGCGACGCGGCCGGGCAGCGCTTTGGGCTGGGTGTCGACGGTGACATAGGCGATCGAGTCCGGCGCGTCCTCGTCGGGAGCGGTCGTCTCGCAGGCTCGGACCGTGAACACCAGGGTCTTGTATCGGATCGGCTGGCCGACAGGCGCTTCGAACCGCATGGTCTCGGTCGTCACCTTGTCGAGGGCCTGGAGGATGGCGACCGACGATCGCGCGCGCTTGATCGGCTCGGCCGGCTTGTCGGGCGGCGTCGCCTCGGGCTTGGCGGCCGGCGCGGGCTGGGCGGACGCGGCCTTCGCGGGGGACGGGATCGGGGCGGCGCCCGGACCGGCGGCGGGCTGTTGAGGGACCGGCTGAGCCGTCGGCGCGGGCGGCGTCGGTCGCGCGATCGGCGCGGGTCGCGACGGCTGCGGCGCGGGCGGCGTCTGGACGGCCGGCGGCTGCTGCGGCGCGTTCTGAAGCGCCCACGCGCCGCCGCCTGCGAGCAAACTCGCCAGGGCCAGCACCGACCAACCCATCGATCGCCGCCGGATCGTCATTCTATTCGGGCGACCAGGGCTTGTAGTCGCTGGTGGCGACCGCGCGCTCGCCCCCACGGGTCAGCGAGCCCTTCGGACGCCAGGCGTGGATCGTGCCGGTCAGGTTGGGATGGTGGTCCTTTTCCCAGGCGCGGCGCTTCAGCGGGGCCGTGGTCGGCGGCTCGTCGAGCGTGTAGTGCAGCCAGCCGCTCCATTCGGGCGGCACCTTGGAGGCCTCGGCGTAGCCGTCATAGATCACCCAGCGGCGCTTGCGATCGTCGTAGCTGTCGCTGTTGTCGCGCGCCTCGAAATAGCGGTTGCCGTAGTCGTCCTGGCCCACGAATACGCCACGACGGCTAATGTGGAAGCGTTGACCGATGGTCGCGCCGTTCCACCACGTGAAGATCGCTTTCAGCACCGCGTCAGCACCAATCTCGCAAAGGTCCCGGATTCGGGAGGTTTCAGGCAACGCCGAGGCGTTGCGAAGCGGGCGGACTATAGGTCGGCGGCCTTCCAGCGTCCAGCATCGGGCGCGCGGTTCCGACTTCAACATCTTGTGGATCAGATCCCTAACGCACCCCACATCTATTGAAGGGCGCAGGCGGCCGATCTAGGATGGCTAATTCTTGGCGCACCTTGGCGCCCAGGCCGCGGAATCGCCCATGCGCATCCAGTCCCGACACCTCGCCCCAGCACCCCGGATCGAACGTCGCGAGATCGAACGCAGCGACGCCGTCATCGAAGTGCTGGCGCCCGAAGGCTGGACCGACGCTCGCGTCGAAGCCTGGCTGGACTGGGCCGCCCAGGATCAAAAGGATGGCGCATTCGACCCGAACGCCCCCCTGGGCGGCGGGCCATCCCGTCATGCGGAACGCCTGGCCCAGGCGGGTCTGTCTGACGGCCTGTTCGGCGATGCGACGGACGCCGAAGCCTTTCGCGACGCCTTGCTAGCCACCATTCTGACCGGTGTCGCCTCGCCCGCCGGCGCTTCGAACGCCGCGTTGCGTCTGCCCGACATTGGTGAAATCGAATTCAAGTCCGTCATCGAGAGCCACCTGGCCCATTGGCGCTCGACCCGGCTGGCCGCCAAGGCCGCCGCCCGCCTCGACGCGGCGCTCGCCCAGGTCGGCGACGCTGTCGAGCGTTGCCATGGCGACGCCAAGGCCTGCGCCGATCCGAGCAAGAACAGCGCCCTGGGACGCGCGGCCCGTCGAGCTCGTGAACTGGGCGCCGACGACCGCATGATCCTCGATGCGATCGTGCTCGCCGGCTCGCCGCGCACGGCTCTGATCGATCCGCAGGCGCGGGCTCCCGCTCCGCTCGTCGCCTCGGCGTCGCGCCAAGGCGTGGCCGCCGGCGACGAAGCCGCGAGCTTCGTCGCCCAGATCGGCTGGGAGACCGGATCGCTTGTCCTGGCCCTATCGCCGGAGGACGCCGAGTCCTTGACACGCGGCGCCTCGGTCCGGGCCGTCATCGACGTCACGGCCTTCCAGCAAGGCGACGCCTTCGACACCACGAGCTTCAACCAAGTGATCGGTCTATGGACGACCGCCCTGGAGATCGAGCGGGGCGATCGTCCGGCCGAGATCGGCCTGGCCGGGGTCGGCGACTGGCTGCTGACCCAGGGGCTGTCGGTCGGCAGCGAGGCCGGGCGGGACGCGGCCTCGGCCCTCTGGGCCCTGGCGGTGGGCGCCGCGCTCAGCGCCAGCGCCGAGGCCGCCGCGGTGCTTGGCGTCGACCCGCTGTTCACTCAAGATCGCCAGAGCGTGTTGCGCGGACTGGCCGAGCGCCGCGTTCGCGCCGCCGCCCTGCGTTCGCCCCTCGCCGCGGAAGCCGCCGGCAGCCTGGCGGTGGCGCATGGCCTCGCCCGCAAACACGGCCTGCGCTCGTCCGGCCTGGTCGCCGCCTTCGCCGATCCCGAGGCGGCTCTTCGCCTGGGCGGCAAGCCCTCCGGCCACGCGACCGCGGCCGCCCCGGTCTCGATCGCGCAGACCGCCGACGGCCTGTTGATCCCGACGTTCAGCGCCGCCGCCCATGTCTGCCTCACCGAGGCCGGGGCGGATTTCGATTCCGCCCGCCGCCACGCCATGGGCCACGGCTCGCTGGCCGAGTCCCCGGCGATCGACCATATGGTTCTGCAGGCTCGCGGCTTCACGGCCCATGAGATCGAGTTGGCCGAGGACGCCCTGCGCCACGCCGACGGCCTGCGCGCGGCCTTCGCCCCGGCGGTGATCGGCGCGGGCTTCCTCAGCGACGTGCTGGGCGTCGCGGCCGAGGCCTTGGCCGATCCTGAATTCGACACCCTGGCCTTCGCAGGCTTCTCGGAAACCGAGATCGACGCCGCCGAGCGCCATGCCCTCGGCGCGCGCCGCCTGTCGGACTGCGAAGCGCTGGAGGGCGAACTGCGCGCCCTGTTCGCCGCGATCGAAACGCCGACCCTGGCCGACCGCCTGGCGATGATCGCCGCCGTCGAGACCTTCACGTGCTTGCCCGCCCCCGCCTCGCTGGACCTGCCGTTCGACGCTCGCCCCACCGACGCCGCGCGCCTGCAGGCCGCCGCCGCCAGAGCCGGCGTCCGCGCCCTGCGCCTGAACCGCACCGCCCCGCCGGCCGGTTTCGCCCTGGCCTTGCCCGAGGTCGAGGTCGAAGCCCCAAAAGCCGCTCGCCCCGAGCCCGTCGTCGACGCCACGCCGACGCCGGTCAAGGAGCGCATCGTCGAACGCGTGGTGGAGCGGGTCGTCGAACGCGGCGGCCGGGCCCGCCGCAAGCTGCCGGACCGTCGCAAGGGCTACATCCAGAAGGCCGCGGTCGGCGGCCACAAGGTCTATCTGCACACCGGCGAATACGAGGACGGCGAGGTCGGAGAGATCTTCATCGACATGCACAAGGAAGGCGCCGCCTTCCGCAGCCTGATGAACAATTTCGCCATCGCCATCTCGATCGGCCTGCAATACGGCGTGCCGCTGGACGAATTCGTCGACGCCTATGTGTTCACGAAATTCGAGCCGGCCGGTCCCGTCACCGGCAACGATTCCATCCGCTCGGCGACATCGATCCTGGACTATATCTTCCGCGAGTTGGGCGTCTCGTATCTGGGGCGCGACGACCTGGCCAACGCCGATCCGGGCGAGTTCAACGCCGACGGACTGGGTCGGGGCGAGGACGCGCCGGAAGGCGGCGTCGAGGCTGAACCCCTGCCAGCCAGCAAGTTCATCTCCAAGGGCTTTTCGCGCGGCGCGGCGCCCGACAACCTGGTGTTCCTGCCGTTCGGCGGCCGCCGGGACCAGGAGCCTCGCCCGGTCGGCGCGCCCGATCCGTTGAGCGGCGGCCAGGTCTGCCCGGCTTGCGGCGATCTCGCCCTGAGCCACAAGGGCGGTCTGGTCATTTGCGACAGCTGCGGCGCCCAGGCCGGCGACGGCCTTCGCGGTGAAAGCGACGCGGGCTAGCGATCGCCGATCAGCGAGCTGCGGCGAAATGTCCATGGCCGCTTCACGGCACGGCTTTCCGCGCCCTGGCGTCGTTAAGCTTGCGTCATTACCGCGATTTAAGTGGCGCTTCTCCGCCCCCGGCCTCAAACCGTAACCCATACGGTCGCTTATCTTGACCGGTCTGGAGGTTTGGATGTCCCGCTTGCGGATCACGCTCGCCGCTCTGTCGCTCGCCCTGTCCGCCACGGCCCATCAGGCCTATGCCGGGGTCGAGGACAAGGACGTGGCCAGGATGATCTCGCTGGGCGGCGCTTGCGTGAGCTGCGAACTGTCGGGGCGCAAGCTGACCGGCGCGCGCTTCACCGGCGCCAATTACGCCAAGGCCAATCTGATCGGCGCCGACCTGCGCGGCGCCAGCTTCTTCGGCTCCAACTTCACCGGCGCGGACCTGTCGCGGGCCGACCTGCGCGGCGCCGAGATGCGCGGCGCGGGCTTTTCGCACGCCATCTTCACCGACGCCCGCCTGTCGGGCATCGAAAGCAGCGGCGCCAACTTCGTCGCCGCGGACCTGGGCCGGGTCGACCTGTCGTCTTCGGAACTGCATGGCGCCAGCTTCCAGGGGGCGAACCTGGAGCGCGCCAACCTGTCGAGCAGCGAGCTGATCGGGGCCAACCTGATCGGGGTCAACGCCAAAGGCGCCAACTTCTCGTCGTCCGAGCTGAACGCCAGCAACATGAGCGGCGGCAATTTCGAGCGGGCGATCTTCCGCGACGCCGAGTTCACCGGCACGATCCTGCGCGGAGCGATCTTCAACGGCGCGGATTTCCGGGGGGCGGACCTGTCCGGGGCCAGTCTCGCCGGCGCCGACCTGTCGAACGCCCGAGGCCTGGATCAGGACCAGCTGGACGAGGCCTGCGGCGACGGCGGCACCCGCCTGCCCCAGGGCCTTTCCATCCGCAATTGCTCGGGCTCCATGCGCGTCCGGGTCAGCCCCAGCTTCGAGCGCGCCCAGGCCGAGGCCGCCCGGGCCCAGGTCGAGGCTCATCGCGCCGAGATCGAGGCCGCCGCCCGGTTGAGCGCGCCCAGGCCGCCCAAACCGCCCAAGCCTCCGAAGGAGCCGAGGTACTAGGCGGCCGGCGCGACCGAAAAAAGCCCTCCGATCCATCGGGACCGGAGGGCTTTTTTCGTGGGCGCGAGCCCCGTTCGGCCTAGACCTTGATCGGCGGGGCCGAGCGGATGTGCAGTTCCTTGTACTGACGATCCTGGGCCTCGGCCGGGGCGTTCATCAGCAGATCCTGGCCCTGCTGGTTCAGCGGGAAGGCGATGACCTCGCGGATGGCGACCTGCTCGGCCAGCAGCATGACGATCCGGTCGATGCCGGGGGCCAGGCCGCCGTGCGGCGGGGCGCCGAAGCGGAAGGCGTTCAGCATGCCGCCGAACTGCTCCTCGACCACCTCGGCGCCGTAGCCGGCGGTCTCGAAGGCCTTGAGCATGATCTCGGGCTTGTGGTTCCGGATCGCGCCCGAGCACAGCTCGTAGCCGTTGCAGACGATGTCGTACTGGTAGGCGCGGATGGTCAGCGGGTCCTGGGTCTCCAGGGCCTCCAGACCGCCCTGCGGCATCGAGAACGGGTTGTGCGAGAAGTCGACCTTCTTCTCGTCCTCGTTCCATTCGAACATCGGGAAGTCGACGATCCAGCAGAACTTGAACTGGTTCTCGTCGACCAGCTTCAGCTCGGTCCCGACCCGGGTGCGGGCCAGGCCAGCGAACTTGGCGAACACGGCCGGGTCGCCGGCCACGAAGAAGGCGGCGTCGCCTTGGCCCAGGCCCAGCGACTCCATCAGGCCTTGCGTCGGCTCGCCCAGGTTCTTGGCGATCGGGCCGCCCCAGCCGCCCTGGTCTTCCGACCAGAAGACGTAGCCCAGGCCCGGCTGGCCCTCGCCTTGAGCCCACGAATTCATGCGGTCGCAGAAGGCCCGCGAACCGCCGGTCGGGGCCGGGATGGCCCAGATGGCGTTCTTGGCGTCCGCGCCCAGGATCTTGGCGAACAGGCCGAACCCGCCGTCGCGGAAGTGCTCGGAGACGTCGGCCATCTTGATCGGGTTGCGCAGGTCCGGCTTGTCGCTGCCGTACCAGGCCATCGACTGGGCGTAGGTCAGGCGCTCGAAGCCCTTGTGCTCTATCACCTGGCCGAAATCGTTGGTGAAGGTGTGGACGCCGTCGATCGGCGACACCGGCTTGCCGTTCGAGAACTCCTCGAACACGCCGTGCATCACCGGCTCGATGGCCGCGAACACGTCTTCCTGGGTCACGAAGCTCATCTCGACGTCCAGCTGGTAGAATTCCAGCGAACGGTCGGCGCGCAGGTCCTCGTCGCGGAAGCACGGGGCGATCTGGAAGTATCGGTCGAAGCCCGAGACCATCAGCAGCTGCTTGAACTGCTGGGGCGCCTGGGGCAGCGCGTAGAACTTGCCCGGATGCAGGCGCGAGGGCACCAGGAAGTCGCGGGCGCCTTCCGGCGAGCTGGCGGTCAGGATCGGGGTCTGGAACTCGTTGAAGCCCTGGGCGAACATCCGTGAACGGATCGACTGGATCACCTTGCTGCGCAGCACGATGTTCTTGTGCAGGGTCTCGCGGCGCAGGTCGAGATAGCGGTGCTTGAGGCGGATTTCCTCGGGATAGTCGGGCTCGCCGAACACCGGCAGCGGCAGCTCGGCGGCTTCGCTCAGCACCTCGACGGCCGAGACGCGGATCTCGATCTCGCCGGTCGGCAGGTTGGGGTTCACCACCGAGGCGTCGCGGGCGATCACCTCGCCGTCGACCCGGATCACGCTCTCGGCCCGCAGGCGCTCGACCACGTCGAAGCCGGGGGTCTCGGGGTGCAGCACCAGCTGGGTCAGGCCGTAGTGGTCGCGAAGGTCGATGAAGACCAGGCCGCCGTGGTCGCGCTTGCGGTGGATCCAGCCCGACAGGCGGACCTGGGATCCGGTGTCGGCGGCCCGCAGGGCGCCGCAGGTATGGGTGCGATAGGCGTGCGTCGAGGTCATGGAAAGGGTCTTTAGAGTCAGGGAAACGCGATGATTTTCGAGGGGCGGAAAGGCGCATGGGGGGGCGTGGATGTCAAGGATTCTGCCTGCGCGCGACCCCCTCCGGCCCTCCGGGCCACCTCCCCCGGAGGGGGAGGATCGGATCGCGCCAGATGCTCCCCCTGTGGGGGAGCTGTCGCGAAGCGACTGAGGGGGTCTTTCACCGGCACGGCTTGTCGCTCTCACGCGATCTCTCGCTGAGGGAACGGAAAAGGCTGCGGAGCGCCGGACATCGTCCGGAATGTTTGGAGTAGTGTACCGTTTCGACGAAGCCCGATCGCTCCGCGCCATCGTTATCCGGAAGCCTGCAGCGCTGAGCCCTGTTAGGGCCTCGCCGCCTTGAAGCCTCCGACGGGCGGGCCAGGTCAACGAAACCCGGTCCCGGACCGCGAGCCTGTCACCGCCCGCCTGCCGCCCAGTCAGCCCTCACGTCACGTCGTATCTGTATTCCAGGCCCGACCGGCACCAGAGACGCAAGGTTTGACGCTGCCCTGAACGCACGCGGACACCGCCGCCGACAGAGCTTCCCGCTCGATCGCCCCCCGCCGCCGCATCGGTCGCTGGCCATGCGCCCTTTCCCGCGTCGAGGTGAAGTGAGTTTACGGCAGGTTTCAGCGTCGCTGACAGGTGACGCTGCTTTTTCCGCAGGGCGTTGAATAAGCTGAAGTTCTTTCCGGCGCCGGCGGGGACAGGCGCCGCTGTATCCCCGCCGGGGACATGCTCTCACGGCAAAGACCTTGCGGGCTGATCCACCGCGCGTGGGGTGAGTGCGTGTCCCCACCTTTGGGCACGGTGCCTTGCGGCCCCGCCCCCAAGCTCAGCGGGCGACGTTGGGGACACGCACTCACCCCGAGCGCTTCAGCTCAGCCGTCCGGCGCCCTGCCGTGAGAGCATGTCCCCGGCGGCTTCCGCCCCCTACCCGCCGAAGCGCCGCGCGAGCTTCTCCAGGCTCAGCCGAGCCCCTTCGTCGTTGTCCTCCGGGGTCAGGCCTGGCGGCAGGTCCTGCGAGCGGAAGCTGACCCTCGCGCCGCCCGGCGCCGGCTCCAGGGTGACGGTGATGGTCATCTCGGCCTTCAGGGCCGGGTCGTCGGTGTCGAACCGGACCGCCCAGACCACCTGGCGGCCCGGGTCGATGGCCGCGAAGCGCACGCGGGTGCGGTCCTCGCGGGCGCTCGTCTTGCCGCGTCGCTCGGTTTCGCCCTCCGGATAGTACAGCGACATCTCGAACCCGCCGCCCACCCGGCCGTCGAAGGCGTGCACGACGCCGGTCATGTCGCCCGGCGGCAGCCATTGGGCCAGGGCCTCGGGGTCCATCAGGGCGTCCCAGACGGCGTCGGGCGCGGCGGGGATGAGGCGGCTGACGACGGTGGCGGGTAATGGCATGGGCGCTTCTATACCCCTCTCCCATGGGGAGAGGGAGGGACCCGCCGCGCAGCGGTGGGAGGGTGAGGGGGTAAACCGTCCACCGGCGCGCCGGCAGGGCGTTCGGTGTGAAACCGGCCAGGGCGTAACCCCTCCCCCTCCCACGCCTTCGGCGCGGGCCCCGCCCTCTCCCTATGGGAGAGGGTTCTCCAGCCACCGCATGCGATAGGCCATCATCGCCGTCTTCCCCAGGTGCGCCGTCAGCCGCCAGTTGACCACGGCCCCGACTGGCGCGCCGACCACGGGCAGCAGCTGGGCCAGCTTGGCCAGGTCGATGTGGTCGCGATACTGCTGCTGGAACGCGCGCCAGTCGAAGCCCTTCAGGTCGGCGGGATGTTCGCGCGCGTCCCAGTCGTCCATGGCCTCCAGCACCTTGCGGCGATGCTCGACGTCCGAGAAGGCCAGCTCGAAGATGTGCAGGATGTAGAGCCGCTCGCTCAGCGCGCTCCCATCATGGCCGTAGAGGGCGGCGATCTCGAACAGCAGCTTCAGCTTGAAGCTCATCAGCAGCGGGAAGTCGGCCGCCGCCAGCAGGAACCCGCCCGCCCCGGCCATCCCGCCCTCGGCGCCGGCGGCGGTCTTCCACCCTTGGATCGCGGCGGCGACCTTGGCCTCGCGCTGCTCCAGGGTGGCGTCCCGCAGCGGCGAAGCCGTGACGAAGTCCGCCCCGGTCAGGATCGCCCGCGTGATGCCCTCCATGGCGGCGGTGATCACGGCGTGGACCTTCTCGGGAATGATCGTGTTGATCTTCCGCTGCACGGCGCGCGAGGCGACGCCGAACGGGCCGGCGGGCTTGGTGATGCGGGCGCGCCAGGCGGCGAGGTCGGCGGAAGTGGTGGTCATGGAAGACATATAGCGAGTTGCGTCGCCGCTCCCCAACACCTCCACCATCCACACCTCGCCGCCCGTCATCCCCAGCCAAACGGCCCCGCTCCCTCGCCCTCCTACGCAACGCGCCCTATATCTCCGAACACCGAGTAACCAAGTCCGGACGCCGCCTTGCCCCGTCAGTTCCGACTGCCGCTGACCGAACCGCCCTGTTGGGACCGGGAGTCGTTCGCGTCGTCGCCGACCAATCTGCAGGCGCTGGAGAGCCTGGACGCCTGGCCGGGCTGGCCTGACGGGCGGCTGGCCCTGGTCGGGCCGGCGGGCGCGGGCAAGACGCACCTGGCGCGCGACTGGGCGGCGCGGACCGGGGCCGTGACGATCGAGGCGGCTTCCAGAGGTAATACGTCCCTGGACCTGGCCGCCCTGCGCGGCCGGCTGCTACTGGTCGAGGACGCCGACCGCCGCGCCGAGGGCGACCTGGTCGACGACGAGACCCTGTTCCACCTGATCAACATGGCCGGGGTCGACGGCGGGTCCTTGCTTCTGACCGGCCGCCTGGCCCCGGTGGCCTGGGAGGCGGCGGTGCCCGACCTGCGCTCGCGGCTCAACGCCCTGACCGTGGCGCGGATCGACGAGCCCGACGACGTGGTGCTGGCCGCGGTGCTGCGCCGCGGTTTCGAGGCGGCGGGCATCCGGCCGGCCGCCGACCTCTATCCCTATCTGATGGCGCGGTTGCCCCGCTCGGCGCCGGCGGCCCTGGCGGCGGTGGCGGCGCTGGACGAGGCGTCCATCGAGCAGGGGCGCGAGGTCAACAAGGCTCTGGCGCTGGCGGTGCTGGATTTCGGGGCCGAAGAGGATGAGGACTGAGAGCCTCACCCTTTTTTCGCTTTGTCATCCCGGACAAGGCCCGAAGGGCCGCCGATCCGGGACCGCCGCAAGCGCCCGCGTTCACGCCCCGGTCCCGGATCTTCGCGCTGCGCGCTACGTCCGGGATGACAATCCTTTTCGACGGGCCTTTTCGACGGGCCTTTTCGACGGGCCCTTTCGACGGGAGAACTGGCTGCAAACCTTTGGGAACCTCTCTCAAGCTAAGCTTGCGCCGCGGTGGCCGCGACGCGCCTTTGTCTTGCTCCTGTCACCACCCTCGGTCACTCTGTGTCCGGTAAATCGGAGACCCGCATGACCGACGCCGCCGCCGCTCTCGACCTGCCCGCCGCGCCCTCACCGGCCGCGCCGGACCTGGCGGGCCTGCGGCTGGACGAAGAGATGCTGGCCTCGCCGGAGCGGTTCTTCAACCGCGAGACCTCGTGGCTGGCCTTCAACTGGCGGGTTCTGGAGGAGAGCGGCAATCCGCGCCACCCGCTGCTGGAGCGGCTGCGGTTCCTGTCGATCTCGGCCAACAACCTCGACGAATTCTACATGGTCCGCGTGGCCGGCCTGAAGGGCCAGGTGCGCGAGGGCGTGCGGGTGATCAGCCAGGACGGCCTGACGCCGGGCGAGCAGCTGACGCGGATCAACGCCTCGGCCGCCGAGCTGATGGCCGAGCAGCAGCGGATCTGGCGCGAGGTGCGGGCCGAGCTGTGGGGCGAGGGCCTCAAGCTGCTGGACGCCAAGGACATCGTCGACGCCGACCGCGAGCGGGCCGAGGAGATCTTCCTGAGCCGGATGTTCCCGGTGCTGACGCCGCTGGCCATCGATCCGGCCCACCCGTTCCCGTTCATCCCGAACCTGGGGTTCTGCCTGGCGCTGAAGCTGCGCCGCATCGCCGACGACAAGCACCTGTACGCCCTGGTGCCGGTGCCCAGCCAGGTGCAGCGGTTCTGGGAGCTGAGCCAGGTCCCGGCCAAGGCGACCCGCAAGCGCGAGCGACGGATCGTGGCGCTGGAGAGCTTTATCATCCTGTTCCTGGGCCACCTGTTCCCCGGCTACGAGGTCGAGGGCCGCGGCCTGTTCCGCCTGATCCGCGACAGCGACCTGGAGATCGAGGAAGAGGCCGAGGACCTGGTGCGCGAGTTCGAGGCGCGGCTGAAGAAGCGCCGGCTGGGCCGCGTCGTGCGGGTCAAGATCCAGACCACCATGCCCGAGGACCTGCGCGACTTCATCATCGAGGGGCTGCGCGCCGCGCCCGAGGACGTGGTTCTGGTCGACGGCAAGCTGGGTCTGGCCCAGATGGCCGAGTTGATCCCGCCCGACCGTCCCGACCTGAAGTTCAAGCCGTTCAACGCCCGGTTCCCCGAGCGCATCCGCGACCACGGCGGCGACTGCTTCGCGGCGATCCGCGAGAAGGACATCCTGGTCCACCACCCGTTCGAGAGCTTCGACGTGGTGGTGCAGTTCATCCGCCAGGCGGCCCGCGATCCCAATGTGGTGGCGATCAAGCAGACCCTGTACCGCACGTCCAAGGACAGCCCGATCGTCGCGGCCCTGATCGAGGCGGCCGACAACGGCAAGAACGTCACCGCCCTGGTCGAGATCAAGGCGCGCTTCGACGAAGAGAACAATCTGAAGTGGGCCCGCGACCTTGAGCGGGCGGGCGTGCACGTGGTGTTCGGCTTCGTCGACTGGAAGACCCACGCCAAGCTGTCGGTGGTGGTGCGGCGCGAGGGCGAGGCCCTGCGCACCTACTGCCACTTCGGCACCGGCAACTATCACCCGCAGACGGCCCGGGTTTACACCGACCTCAGCCTGTTCACCTGCGACCCGGCCCTGGGCCGCGACGGCGGCAAGCTGTTCAACTTCATCACCGGCTACGCCCAGCCGCACGGACTGGAAAAGCTGTCGTTCAGCCCCGAGACGCTGAAGCCGGACCTGCTGACCATGATCGCGGCCGAGGCCCGCAACGCCCGTGAGGGCAAGCCGGCGGCGATCTGGGCCAAGATGAACGCCGTGGTCGATCCGCAGATCATCGACGCCCTCTACAGCGCGAGCCAGGACGGCGTCCAGATCGACCTGGTGGTCCGCGGGATTTGTTGTTTAAGACCTGGGATCGCAGGCCTGTCGGAGAACATCCGGGTCAAGTCGATCGTCGGCCGGTTCCTCGAGCACGCCCGCGTGGTGGCCTTCGCCAACGGCGGTCCGATGCCCAGCGCCCAGACCCGGGTGTTCATCAGCTCGGCCGACTGGATGCCGCGCAACCTCGACCGCCGGGTCGAGAGCCTGGTCCCGGTCGAGAACCCCACCGTGCACCAGCAGGTGCTGAACCAGATCATGGTCGCCAACCTCAATGACGAGGCCCAGAGCTGGAACCTCGACGCCGAGGGCCACTACGCCCGCGACCCGGCCTGGGACCGCAAGGGCGCCTTCTCGGCCCACGAATATTTCATGACCAATCCCAGCCTGTCGGGCCGCGGCCACAAGGTGAAGGACCTGCCGCAGGCCTTCGACCACGTCGGGCCGCGCAGGCGCGGTTGAAACCGGCCCTGGCCGTGTTCGCGGCGCTGGGCGTGGCGGCCTGCGGACCGGCCCCGACCCGGCAAGCCGACATCTGCGCGATCTTCGCCCTGCCCGCCGCGCCTGGCGACGCCCAGCTCGGCGACGCGCACGACCTGGCGTGGGCGGCCAAGCGGGAACGCGCGCTGTTCCGGTCGGGCGTGATCTATGGGCCCGGCTGGCGGGTCATGGGCCACGCGCGCTCGTGGGGCCGCTGCCCCGTCAGGGCTCCGTCGGTCGAAACCCTGCTGATCAGCCCTGACGGCGCCTACGCCATGACCAAGGGCGGCCGCCGGGCCAACGGCCGGCCGGTCAGCTTCGGCTCATGCTATTACGAGCGGGGCGAAACGGGCTGGCGTCTGCGGGCCTGCCGGCGAACGCTGGACGAGCCGCTGCCGCTGGTCACGGCCAGGCCCCTGGCCCGTTCCCGCTCCTGATCCGTGGAGCGCCGAAGCTTTTTCGGCGTTTCACCTTCCCCTCCCCGCCCAATAGGCTAAACCCCTCTCATGCCTTTTGCGGCGCCGCGCGACGCGGCCGTTATCGATATCGGCTCCAACTCGGTCCGCCTCGTGGTGTACCGGCTGGAAGGCCGCGCCATCTGGACGGTCTTCAACGAGAAGGTCCTGGCCGGCCTGGGCCGCGACCTGGGCGATGGCGGCAAGCTGAACCCCGAGGGCGTCGCCCAGACCCTGGCGGCGCTCAAGCGCTTCCGCGCCGTGCTGGAGGCGGTCAGGCCGGCCGAGACCTTCATCGCCGCCACCGCCGCCGTGCGCGAGGCCAAGGACGGCGCGGCCTTCGTCCGGCAGATCCAGGCCGAGACCGGCTTTTCCACCCGCGTGCTGTCGGGCGAGGAGGAGGCGCGCTACGCCGCCGTCGGCGTGCTGGCCGGGACGCCCGACGCCACCGGCGTGGTCGGCGACCTGGGCGGCGCCAGCCTGGAGCTGATCCGGCTGGAAACCACCGGAGCCGGCCTGGGCGTCACCCTGCCGCTGGGCCCGTTCAGCCTGGGCCTTTCGGACGGCTTCGACCTGGAACGCGTGCGCCGGCTCTGCGCCCAGCGCCTGGCGCCGGTCGCGCAAGCCTTCAAGACCGACGTCTTCCACGCGGTCGGCGGCGCCTGGCGGAACCTGGCGCTGCTGCACATGCGCCTGACCGGTTACCCGCTGCACCTGGTGCACCAGTACAGCATCAACCGGAACGAGGCGCTGGACGCCGCCCGCCTGGTCGCCCACCAGTCCAAGAGTTCGCTCGACCGCATCGAGGGCATGAGCAAGAAGCGCTCGGAAACCCTGCCCTACGCCGCCGTCGTGCTGGAGCAACTGATCGAGAGCCTGGACCTCAAGCGGATCGAGATCTCGGCCTATGGCGTGCGCGAAGGCCTGCTGTTCGAGGCCATGCCGCCCGGCGTGCGGCGTCTGGACCCGCTGATCGAAGGCTGCGCGTCGCTGGGCGCCCGGCAGGGCGTGGCCGACGAACTGGGCGCGGCGCTCGATGTCTGGCTGGCCCCGGCCTTGGGCCAGCTACCGCCCTGTTTCGGCGATCGCGATCCGATCCTGATCTCGGCCGCCTGCCGCCTGGCCGATCTGGGCGCGCGGCTGCACCCGGACCATCGCGCGGATCTGGTGTTCGAGCAGGTGCTGCGCGCGCCGATCGCCGGCCAGACCCACGCCGAACGCGCCTTCCTGGCCGCCGCGGCCTTCGCCCGCCACGCCACGGCCTTCAACCCGCCGGAGATGGACGTTCTGGAGCGCCTGTTGTCGCCCGCCCGTCTCAAGCGGGCCCGAGCGGTCGGCGCGGCGATCCGCCTGGGTTGCGATCTGTCGGGCCGCAGCGCGCCGCTGCTGGCCCGCTCGCGCCTCGCCATCGACAAGGGCGATCTGCTGCTGACGGCCGAGCCCGGCTACGCCGATCTGCTGCTCGGCGAGCAGACCGCCAAAAGAGCAGGCAACCTTGCCTCGTTGCTGGGCTTGAAGCTCAAAATCACCGCGCTCTGAACACACGCCAGGCATGCACGCCATAGATGCATAGAGCAATAAAGCCCACGTAGATTCTACGTCCGGGCGTCTGCCCCATCGAGAAACGATAAGGCTCGCGTGTTGCTATCGTGAAACGATAAAGACCGCCATGCGATAAAATCATCACATTAAATTTCATTTATGTAACGGACGTTGACTGTCTGTCCCAATCGTCTGTAGCCCTTCTGGTGTTGGGATCAGGAAATCTGAAACCCAACTCATCGCCCGGGTCACGAGAGCCGCGGGCATCTAGTGGGGACACGCCTTGAACACTAAACCTTTGCGCGACCGCCTGCTGGCGTCGTCGATGATCTGCGGCGCAGCCGTCGCCATGTTCGCCGCCGGCCAAGCCGCGGCGCAGACCGCCGCTCCAGCCGACCAGACCGAAGTTGAGGAAATTGTCGTCACCGGCTCGCTCTTCCGCCGCACCGACACCGAGACTCCTTCGCCCGTCACCGTGCTGACCTCGGAGAATTTACAACGCGCGGGCCTGGCGAACGCCAGCGACGCCATTCGATCGGTTTCGGCCGACGGGGCCGGCTCGATCGGCACGGGCTTCCAGAGCGGCTTCAGCGCCGGCGGCTCGGCTGTGTCGCTGCGCGGCCTGGGCGTGTCTTCGACCCTGGTCCTGATCGACGGCCTGCGTTCGGCCAACTTCCCGATCAATGACGACGGCCATAACGCCTACGTCGATCTCAACAGCATCCCGTTCAGCCTGATCGACCGCATCGAAGTCCTGAAGGACGGCGCCTCGTCGACCTACGGCGCCGACGCCATCGGCGGCGTCGTCAACCTGATCCTGAAGCGGCAGTTCGAGGGCGTGGCGGGCAGCGCCGAATTCGGCCAGAGCCAGGAGCGCGACGCGCGCCACCAAGCCTTCGACCTGACCCTCGGCTATGGCGACTACGCCGAGAAGGGCTGGAACGTCTACATCAACGGCGAATACCAGAAGGACGGCCGCGTCACCAACCACAGTCGCGGCTTCCCCTACAACAACCAGGACCTGACCTCGATCGGCGGTCTGGACAACAACACCGCCGACAGCACCCTGACGACCGCCACGCCGACCGGCGTGGTCGTGCGCACCACCCAGAGCGACCTGAACAACCCGCTTGCCGGCGGTGCGACGCCGTTCGCCGACGGCACCTATCTGGACTCCAAGGGCCTGACCCAGCCCTACAGCAACTATACGTCCCTGGGTCTGGGCACCTGCCTGGGCGGCGCCTACAACGTTACGACGGGCGGCGCCCGCGGCGCTGGCTGCAAGTACAATCTGGTTGATCTCTATAACCAGATCGCCCCGCTGCAGGAGCGCTACTCGGTCAATGGTCGCGCGAGCTTCAAGTTCAACGACCACGTCGAGGGCTACCTGACCGGCAGCTTCTCGCACGACATGGTCAGCATCAAGAACCAGCCCCGGGCGCTGCGGAACACCCAACCGTTCGGCGGTCCCGCGAGCCTGGCGTCGACCAATCCGGGCATCGTGTTGCCCGTCTGGATCTGCACCTCGGGCGTCAACTGCGCCGATCCGGCGGCGGCCGGCCGCCGCCTGAACCCGAACAACCCGTACGCCGCAACCTATGCCGGCGATCCGTCGCAAGGCGCCGCGCGAATCTACTATCTGTTCGGCGACATTCCCGCCGGCAGCGATCGCACCAACGAGGTTCTCCGCGGCTCCGCGGGCCTGAAGGGCGACATCGACGGCGACTGGAACTGGCGTGTCGAGGCCGTCGCGGCCAAGGACAAGCTGGAGATCGAGCAGTTCGGCTACCTGAAGATCGCCAACCTGCTGAACGCGATCAACACCGGCAGCTACGACTTCGTGACTCCGGGCAACAACACCCAGGCGGTCCGCAACTTCATCTCGCCGACCGTGACCACCCCGTCGCACTCGACGATGTACTCGTTGGACGGCTCGATCACCAAGACGCTCTGGGCCCTGCCCGGCGGCGATATGCAACTGGCCGTCGGCGCCCAGGTCCGCAAGGAAGAGCTGGTCAACAACAACCAGAACGCCAAGCTGGACACCTATTCGCTGACCACCTCGTCGGCGTTCGGCAAGCACACCGTCTCGGCGGGCTATTTCGAAATCCTGGCGCCGGTGTTCAACAAGCTCGAGATCAACGCCTCGGGCCGTTACGACCATTATTCGGAAGGCTTCAGCCACTTCTCTCCGAAGCTCGGCTTCAAGTATACGCCGATGCGCCAACTGGCCTTCCGCGGCACCTATTCGGAGGGCTTCCGCGCCCCGACCTTCGCGGAAGCTGGCCCGCGCAGCCAGTACGCCGGGTTCGCGACCTATACGCCTCCCACCTCGTTCCAGTTGGCGCACGGGGGTCTGACCGCCGCGCCGACCAGCAACACCAACCCTTACGCCCAAGCCTATTCGCTGGGCGGCGGCTATTTCGGCAACCCCGATCTGAAGCCGGAAGAGTCGCGCAGCTTCACCGCCGGCGCGATCGTCCAGCCGACCTCATGGTTCAGCATGACGGTCGACTACTACAACGTGAAGAAGTCTGACCTGATCGTCGCCGGTCCGCTATTGGCCGACGCCAAGGACGCCTACTACTCCAAGACCAACGTCACGGACGCGTGCGCCGCCGTGGCCGCCGTCGGCCCGGGTTATTCGTGCAACCTGGTCGACGCCATCGACCCGCTGTTCCCCACCGCCCTGCCGCGCGTGCTGATCATCAACGCGCCGTTCGTCAACGCCAACTCGTCCCAGACCTCGGGCATCGACTTCTCGGCGACGGCGAAGGTGGATCTGCCCTACGACGTCAAGCTGACCAGCCGCCTCGAAGTCACGCACGTGCTCGAGTACGACCTGCACACCTCCAAGGGCGTGCAGAAATATGCGGGCACGCTGGGTCCGTATCAGCTGTCGTCGGGCAACGGCACGCCCGATTGGCGCGGCAACTGGCAGAACACGGTCGAATGGAGCCGCTACAGCCTGTCGGCCACCGCCTACTATGTCGGCAAGATCAAGTCGGTCGCGGCCGACCAGCGCGCCGACACCAGCTGCCGGGGCAATCTGTACGCGCCGGCGCCGAAGCCCACCGACGATGCGACGGTCGCGAACCGCTTCTGCTACATCAAGAAGTTCGTGAACGTCGACCTCAATGGCACGATGCAGGTGACCGACAGCGTCCAGGTCTATGGCAACATCGGCAACCTGTTCAACGAGAACGCTCCGGTCGCGCCGGCCGCCTATGCCAGCGCCCCGAACTTCCTGACGACCTTCCACTATCCCGGCCTGATCGGCCGGACCTTCAAGGTCGGCGTGCGCTTCACCTACTAGCGCTTCGTCGAGACGATTTGGGTTGGGGCCGGTTCCGAAAGGAGCCGGCCCTTTCTCTTTAGTCGTCACTCCCGCGACACCCCGTCGCAAGCGAACAGCGCTCGGCGAGCACGGTTTGTTATCCACGGGTGTCGCAAGCTCCACCGCAGTCATACGGGAGAGCCTCCATGCAGAAGCAGCGGATCGTCGAAGTCGAACCTGCCGAAGACACCATCATCGCCTTCCCCGCGCCAGCAGCGCGGCCCGGGTTGAGGCTGGCGGATGCGAGCGACGTTTCCGTGCTTGGTCCGGCTCGCCGCCTGCAGAACGACCTCGCCCACGCCTTCGCGGCCGATGCGGGCTGGACGGTGAAGCGCACCGTGATCATCGGACTGGTCTTCCACGCCGTGATCCTGGGTTCTCTGGCCCTCGCGGCGAGCCACCTCGTTCCCCACATCGCCCCGTAGGGCGCCCAAACGACAAAGCCGCGCCGGGCCTCTTGGCCGGACGCGGCTTCTAGGTCTTTGACGCCTTCTCCCGCGGCGGAAGAAGGTTTCGGACTCTACTCGGCCTTCGGCGCGGCGCGCCGCACCTCGACGACCCGCACGCGCGCGCCGTCCAGCACCAGGGCCAACTCGCCCCGCTTGATCTTCAGGGCGTCGGATCCGAAGGCTTCCAGACGCCAGCCCTGCAGGGCCGGGGTGTTGGCCTCGTCGTCGGCGGCGATCTTTTCCAGGTCCGAGACCGTGGCGATCAGCTTGGAGGCCACGCCGGCCTCCTCGGCGCGCGCCTTGAGCAGCACCTTCAGCAGTTCCACGACCGCGCCGGCCGAGGCGGGCGGCGGCGGGCCGGACTTTTCCAGCACCGGGGCGTAGCCTTCCGGATCGGCCAGGGCGGCCTTGATCGCGGCCAGCAGGTCGGGACCGAACTTGGAGCCGCCGAAGCCCTTGGGCACGCTGCGCAGGGTGTTGAGGCCGTCCAGCGAAGTCGGAGCCTGGGTGGCCAGCTCGTCGATCGCCTCGTCCTTGAGGATGCGGCCGCGCGGCTGATCGCGGGTCTGGGCGGTGCGTTCGCGCCAGGCGGCCACGGCCTTGAACACCGCCAGGTACTTGGCGGCGGTCTTGCGCGGGCGCAGGCGACGCCAGGCTTTCTCGGGATCGACGTCGTAGGCGGCCGGATCGTTGAGCGCCTTCATCTCCTCTTCCACCCAGGCCAGTCGGCCGGCCTTTTCCAGGCGGTCGCGCAGAATGGGGAACAGGGTCGCCAGGTGGGTGACGTCGGCGATGGCGTAGGTCAGCTGGTTGTCGCTCAGCGGACGGCGGGCCCAGTCGGTGAAGCGGCTGGACTTGTCCAGTTCGATCTTCAGCATCTGGCGGACCAGGGCGTCATAGGCGATCTGCTCGCCGAACCCGGCGGCCATGCCGGCCACCTGAGTGTCGAACAGCGGCGTCGGCATGGCGTTGAGATTGTTGAAGATCTCGACGTCCTGGCGGGCCGCGTGGAACACCTTGAGGATCGAAGTGTCGCGCATGACGTCGAGCAGCGGCGCCAGGTCGAGCTCGTCGGCCAGCGGATCGATGCAGGCTTCGATGTGCGGCGAAGCCACCTGGATCAAGCACAGCTTGGGCCAATAGGTGGTCTCGCGCATGAACTCGGTGTCCACGGCGATGAAGGGCTGTCCCTTCAACTCATTGCAGAACGCCGTCAGCGCAGCGGTAGTGGTGATCGTCGTCATCGGCTGCTAATAGCCTCGCGCACCCCCGAGTCTGCAAGCTAAAGCATGAGTTGGGCGGCAACTTTTCCTTGTCTAAACGGTCCCTTGGGTCGTTTTCCATCCAGAGCGAGCGCATGAGCGACCAGCAGAACGGCCTCACCTACGCCCAGGCCGGCGTCGATATCGACGCCGGGAACGCCCTGGTCGAGGCGATCAAGCCCCTGGCCAAGGCGACGCGGCGTCCGGGAGCCGACGGCGGCCTGGGCGGCTTCGGCGCCCTGTTCGATCTGAAGGCCGCCGGCTACGACGACCCGCTGCTGGTCTCCACGACCGACGGCGTCGGCACCAAGCTGCGCATCGCCATCGACGCCAAGATGCACGCGACGGTCGGCATCGACCTGGTGGCCATGTGCGTCAACGACCTGCTGGCCCAGGGCGCCGAGCCGCTGCTATTCCTGGACTACTTCGCCACCGGCAAGCTGGATCTCGAGGTCGCCAAGAGCGTGGTGGCCGGCATCGCCGACGGCTGCAAGCTGGCCGGCGCGGCCCTGGTGGGCGGCGAGACCGCCGAGATGCCGGGCATGTACAGCGACGGCGAATACGACCTGGCCGGCTTCTCGGTCGGGGCGGTCGAGCGCGACGGCGTGCTGCCCAAGCTGGACAAGCAACGGGCCGGGGACGTGATCATCGGCATCGGCTCGTCGGGCCCGCACTCCAACGGCTATTCGCTGGTGCGCCGCGTGGTCGAGCGCTCGGGCCTGGCCTGGGACGCGCCCGCCCCGTTCGCGGAAGGCAAGACCCTGGCCGAGGCCCTGATGGCCCCGACCCGCATCTATGTGAAGTCGATCCTGCCCCTGCTGCAGTCGGGCCGCGTGAAGGGCGGCGCCCACATCACCGGCGGCGGCCTGATCGAGAACCCGCCGCGCTGCATCGCCGACGGCCTGGTCCCCGAGTTCGACTGGAACGCGTGGCCCCTGCCCCCGGTGTTCGATTGGCTGCAGCGCGAAGGCGGCATTTCCGACCACGAGCTGCGTCGCACCTTCAACTGCGGCGTCGGCTTCATCCTGGTGGTCGCCGCCAGCGACGCCGAGCCGGTGCTGGCCGCCCTGTTGAACGCCGACGAGGACGCCTTCATCTGCGGGCAGCTGGTCGCGGCCTAGGCCTTGCGTCCTTCGAGGCGCGGCTCCGCCTCACATCTCAGGATGAGGACCATGGGTTGCTTCTGAATTTCTCATCCTGAGGCGCCCGCCCAGCAGGCCTCGAGGACGCAGAGCGCATGAAGAGTTGATCATGACCCAACGCACCAAAGTCGCCGTCCTGATCTCCGGCCGGGGCTCCAACATGGAGGCCCTGGTCAAGGCCGCCCAGGACCCGACGTGTCCGTTCGAAATCGCCCTGGTGCTGTCGAACAAGCCGGAGGCCGGCGGATTGGTCACGGCGGCGGCCGCCGGGGTCGAGGCCCTGGCCGTCGACCAGCGCGCGTTCGGCAAGGACCGCGAGGCCCATGAACGCGCCATCGACGCGGCCCTGCGCGCGCGCGGGATCGAGGTCGTGGCCCTGGCCGGCTACATGCGCATCCTGACGCCGTTCCTGGTGAACGCCTGGGAAGGTCGGATGCTCAACATCCATCCGTCCCTGCTGCCCGCCTATCCCGGCCTGGACACCCATGGCCGCGCGCTGGCGGCCGGCGAGGTCGAGGCCGGCTGCACCGTTCACCTGGTCACCGCCGGGGTCGACGAAGGCCCGGTCCTGGGCCAGGCCCGCGTGCCGATCCTGCCGGGCGACACCGAGACCATGCTGAGCGACCGCGTGCTGGAGCAGGAGCACAGGCTATATCCGGCGACCCTGGCCGAGTTCGTTCGGGATCTCTGATCCCGAACTTGCACCAGGGCGAACTGGTGCGCGTTCGACGCCGCGAAAAGCGGCGCGCGTTGCGTTTCAAGACGGCGCCCTCTGACGACATGGTCGCCAAGCCCGTTCCTGAATTGACGCAGCTTCAGTTGCGGATCTGACTAGGAGCGCTCTCGCGGGAGAGATCGGGCCTGGCCCGGCGCTGAAGGCGAAACCGCCCCGGAAACGCTCAAGCAAAAGGACCGCGACGGCGTCGAAACGCTGGAAAGCAGGGTGCGTCTGCGTGCGCCCTCGCCGAAGGAGCAAGGCGGCCCCTCGTCCATCGGGAAGGACCGCTGAATCTCTCAGGCGCCAAGGACAGCGGGGGTGCGGAAGGCGGATCACGACGGTCCGCCACGACACCTCTTGGCTGCAAATGACCTAATTCACATTCCCTCGCCAACGCATTTCGAACTTCGCACGACCATCACGCGACAACCATCAGGGTTTTCGCGTGATGACTATTTCAAGCATAAATATAGAATATTTTCGAAGTTCATAATTTATACAAGAATGCGTAGCGATTGAACCAATCCTTATTTTGTAAGCTGAAACAGCTTTTCTGAATTTACCGAACTAACTGAACCGTCAAGCTTGATCCCAGTCAAAAAATGATTGGGGATAGTCATGACGAACGACCGCCATTCACCGGCTTCGCGCCACTTTCGGGCTCTGCTGCTCGCCGCTTCGATCCTCGGCGGTGCGACGCCCGCCCTGGCTCAGGAAGCCTCGACCGTCGATGAACTGGTCGTCACCGGGTCGCGGGTGTCGGAGGCCAGCGTCGCCATCGGCACCGATCACGCCACCGCCACGGTCTCGATCACCCGCGAGGCGCTGCTGTCGGCGCCGGCCGGCGTCACCGGCCTGAAGATGCTGGAGAGCCTGCCCGGCTTCAACGTCCAGGCCAACGACGCCCTGGGCATGTACGAGTTCGGCAACTCGGTTTCGGTGCGCGCCTTCAACTTCCAGCAGATCGGTTTCCTGCTGGACAACATTCCGATGGGCCGCAGCGACCAGTTCGGCGGCAGCCCGATCTATCGCTATGTCGACAACGAGAACCTGCTGCGGGTGACCGCCTCGTCGGGGGCCGGCGACGTGTCGCTGCCCAGCTACGCCTCGCTGGGCCCGATCGTCGACTACTTCACCCAAAAACCCTCCGACGAGTTCGGCGGCGCGGCCAGCGGCACTCTGGGCAGCGACGCGCTCAAGCGAGGATTCCTACGCCTTGAGACCGGCAAGGTCGGTCCGGTCTCGGCCTATGTCAGCGGTTCGTGGATCAAGGGCGACCTGTGGCGCGGCCCGGGCACGATCGACCGCAAGCACTATGAGGGCAAGCTGCGCTACGAACTGCCGACCGGCGGCGACATCACCTTCCAGACCGTCCACAATGACTACTTCGACTACGACAGCCCCTCGATCACCAAGCTGCAGTACGGCGGCCGGGCTGGCGACGTGTTCGGGCGATCGGGCCGCGACTTCGCCTATATCGGCTATGTGCCGCCGTCGGGCGCGCCGGGCACCGCGGCGGCGTCGTCGAACCTTCCGCGCACCCTGATCAACGGCGTGGAGGGCCCGGCCTATTCCAACGCCAACTACGCCCAGTACTACAAGTTCGCGGTCAACAAGCGGAAGGACCACCTCTACGGGCTGACGCTGAACACCCCGATCACCGACACGCTGAGCCTGATCACCACGGGGTATTATGAGGACAAGAGCGGCTACGGCGTTTCGCCCGAGGCCTACGCCACTTCGCTGACCAGCTACACCAACGAGCGCTTTATCGTGCCGGGCCTGACCGCGCCCAAGGGCATCCAATACGGCCTCTCGGGCGTCGACGGGAAACGCAAGGGCGTGACCGGCAAACTAGCCTGGGAGACCGGTTTCAATAAACTGGAGGTCGGCCTCTGGCTCGAGGACGACGATTATCACCGCACCCAGGCGCGCTATAACGTCGAGAACGGCAATCCCGACGGCGCGCCATTGCTGAACGAGCCCGTCCACCTGCAGCGCAACTACACCTCGACCCGCCAGACCACCCAGTACTTCGTCAAGGACACCCTGAGCCTGGTCGACGATCGGCTGAAGATCGAGTTGGGCTTCAAGGGCACGGACATCGACTACAAGATCAGCGGCTATCGCAACCCAAACGATTACATCAACAAGCGCCAGCCGACGATCAAGGATAACTGGAAGGACGGCTTCCTGCCGCAGATCGGCCTGGTCTACAACGTGAACGGCCGCGACCAGGTGTTCTCGTCCTATTCGGAGAACATGGCCCTGCCCCGCGGCGCCGACGACGTGTTCTCGGCCGCCAGCCCGCTGGTCGCCGGCCCCGATCCCGAGACCGCCAAGAACCTGGAGCTGGGCTATCGCGCCAACCGGGCGACGTTCAACGCCTCGTTCGTCGTCTACGCCACCAAGTTCAACAACCGCCTGCAGTCCTTCGCGGCGCTGGTGCCAGGCGGCGGCGGCGTGACCGAGACCTTCTTCCAGAACGTCGGGGCGGTGAAGGCCCAGGGCGCCGAGTTCAGCGGCCAGTGGAAGCCGGAACTGCTGGGCGGCAAGGTCTATTTCAACGCCAACCTGTCGTACAACAAGTCGAAGTTCCAGGACGACGTCCTCAACTATTTCGCCACGGCTCAAGCCGGAACCGGAACCCGGACCCTTTACCTGGACGGCAAGATCGTGCCGGACTTCCCGACCTGGGTCATGCAGGGCGGGGTGACGGTGGAGCCGGTCGATGGCTTCGTCTTCAACGTTTCGGGCCGCCGCATCACCGACCGCTACACCAACTTCGACAATTCCGAGGAGGTCGGCGAGTACACGATCTTCAACGCCTATCTCGATCTCGGCGACGGCTTCGGGGCCGGCCCGTTCAAGCAGATCAAGACCCGGGTCAATGTCGATAACATCTTCGACAAGGACTATCTGGGCACGATCGCGACCACGGTGAACACCCCGGCCAGCTTCCGGCCCGGCTCGCACCGGACGATCCAGTTCACGCTCTCGACCGACTTCTAGATCCACGATCCGGCCGGGCTCTCATGAGGCCGGCCGGACAGTTTCGAGTACGCTCATGCACCGCACCCTGCTCCTGGCCGCCGCCTCCGCCTTGGCCCTCGCCTCTTCCGTCCAGGCCGCCGAGACCGCCGCCTCGGCCCGCAAGATCCATGAGGGCCTGCTGACCCTCGATACCCACCTGGACACCCCGGCCAATTTCGGCCGCCCGGGTTGGGACATCCTGGACCGCCACGATGCGGCCAAGGACGGGTCGCAGATCGACTATCCGCGCATGGTCGAGGGCGGGTTGGATGGCGGATTCTTCGCCATCTACACGCCCCAAGGGCCGCGCACGCCGGAGGCCACCCGCGCCGCCCGCGACGGGGCCCTGATCCGCGGCGTCGAGATCCGCGAGATGGTCGCCAAGCACGGCGACAAATTCGGCCTGGCGCTGAAGGCCGACGATGCGGCCAAGATCGCCGCCCAGGGCAAGCGCGTGGTCTTCATGAGCGTCGAGAACAGCTATCCGATGGATGGCGACGTCACCCTGCTGTCCAGCTTCTACGCGATGGGCGTCCGGATCTCGGGCCTGGCGCACTTCAAGAACAACGACATGGCGGACAGCTCGACCGACAAGCCCGAATGGGGCGGGCTGTCGCCGCTGGGCAAACAGTTCGTGGCCGAGGCCAACCGACTGGGCGTGGTGCTGGACGGTTCGCACTCGTCGGACGCGGTGCTGGACCAACTCATCGCCCTGTCCAAGACCCCGGTGATCCTGACCCATTCGGGCTGCAAGGCGGTGTTCGATCATCCGCGCAATATCGACGACGCCCGCATCAAGGCCCTGGCCGACAGCGGCGGGGTGATCCAGGTCGACGCCTATTCCAGCTATCTTATCGACACGCCCAAAAATCCCGATCGCGAGGCGGCCATGGGCGCCCTGATGGCCAAGGTCGGGGCGCGCAACAAGATGACCGAGGAGCAGCGCGCCGCCTTCATGGCCGAACGCGCCGCCATTGACGCCAAGTGGCCGGTGACCAAGGCGACGTTCCAGGACTTCATGAACCACCTCAACCACGCCCTGAAGGTGGCCGGGGTCGACCATGTGGGCGTCGGCATCGACTTCGACGGCGGCGGCGGCGTGACCGGTCTCGACGACGCCTCCGACTACTGGAAGATCTCGCAGGCCCTGTTGGCCGAAGGCTACACCCCGGCCGACCTGGAGAAGATCTGGAGCGGCAACGTCCTGCGCCTGCTGCGCGCGGCCGAGGCGGCCAAGGTTCCGGTGGGTTGAGGCAAGGGGTTCAGGCTTTGGCGCGCTCGCGCCAGGCCTGGACGGTCGCCAGGATCGCGACCACAACTGCCGCCGCCCATAGGGCCAGGACTCCCGCTCGCAGATAGACCGCCGCGCCGAGCGCCCCGCCGAGGCTAAGTCCGGCCCACAGCAGCGCATATGGAGCCCACGCCCAGCGCTCGCCGCCGGTCAGGGCCGCGGCGATCCGTTGGCCGGCCTTGACCAGGGCGCCGGTCATGTAGGTCAGGCCCACGCCGACATCGCCGTTGCGCTGGAAGACCGCGTTTTCGGCGCCCATGGCCAGGACCATGGCCGCCACGCCGGCCGTGTCGAAGCCAGCGGAGATCAGGCCGGCGGCCGCGGCCAGCAGCGCCGCCTCCAGAGCCAGGATCACTGCCCGCCGCTCCTCGCCGGCCCTGCGCGCGACCAGCGCTCCCAGCACCACCCCGGCCACGAAAAGGCCGATCAGCGCCAGGGCCGTTCGGGCCATCGCCCAGTGTCCGGTGGCGATCCCGACGCCCAGTCGGGTCGAGTTGCCGCTCATGAACGAGACGAAGAAGCCGCCCAGCTTCAGAAAGCCGATAGCGTCGACATAGCCGGCGACCGCCGAAAGGACGACCGCCAGGGCCACGTCGCGGCGGCGATAGTCCTTCATGGCGTGGGCTCCTGACCAGGATGGCGATCCTCGCCGGTCCAGCCTGGCCCTGTCATCTGAATTTCCGCCGAGAGCTTATTCGGCGGCCCCTCAGAAGGCCGCGCTGATGCTGGCTACCAAGGCTCCGGCGTCAACGTCGCTGTCCACCAGGCTGAGGCCGACCTCGAGGTTCGAGATCCGGCGCGTGACGCCGGCCGACCAGTCCCATTTGCCGCCGGGCGCGAAAGCCCCGGCCTCGTGTCCAACCTGCACGGCGACATCGAACTGCGCCGACGGCCTGGCCCAGGCCAGTTTGGCGAACACATAGCGGTTGTCTTCATGGCCGAGCGCCTTCTGGGCCGGCGCGTAGGCGCCGCCCAGCGTCGCGGACCAATCATCCCAGCCCCGGCTGACCGAGACTGGCAGCTCGAAGAAGGCGACGTTCTCGCCGCCAGGATAGGTGTAGCGGCTAACCGCGGCGTCGACCGACACGTGGGAGATCTCGAAGGCCCAGCCCAGGGTGTAGTCGACCTCGACCGTCGCGCCCTTGCCGTCGGCCCCCGCGCCGTATTCGTCGATGGTGGAGCCCCAGACCGACCCATAGACGCCGTTCGACAACGATCCGGTCAAGCCGCCCTGGATCGCGGGTCCGTTATCCGTCAACGACAGGCCCCGAAAACGGTAGTCGGAGACAATTGCGAGTTCGCCGTCGACCGAGGGCCCCGCCATCTCTGCGGCCATGGCGGTCGCTGGCCCCGTCAACAGGACCAGACCGCAGATCATGCTTCGCATCACCATTCCCCCAAACATGGCGGGTTATGCTGGGACAAGCTCTAATGAAGTGTCGATACCGGGTTCACGGCCAGCGCCAGTCCAAACAAAAAGGCCGGCGGATCGCTCCGCCGGCCTCTTCGGGTCTGATAAGGCCTTAGCCTTAGCCGACGATGTCTTCGTCCTTGAAGAACTGGGCGATCTCGATGGCCGCGTTCTCCAGGCTGTCCGAACCGTGGACCGAGTTCTCGCCGATCGACAGGGCGAACAGCTTGCGGATCGTGCCTTCGTCGGCGTTGTCGGGGTTGGTGGCGCCCATCACTTCGCGGTACTTGGCCACGGCGTTGTCGCCTTCCAGCACCTGGACGACCACCGGCTCGGCGGTCATTTGCGAGACGAGTTCGCCGTAGAACGGGCGCTCGGCGTGGACTTCGTAGAACTTCTTGGCTTGAGCGTCGCTCAGCTTGACGCGGCGCTGGGCCACGATGCGCAGGCCGGCTTCCTCGATCACGGCGTTGATCTTGCCGGTCAGGTTGCGACGCGTGGCGTCAGGCTTGATGATCGAGAAGGTGCGTTCGGTCATGATCCGAAAATCTCACAGAGAAAGTTTGTAGATTGGGAGGTTGCGGGCTTATAGCCGGGCGCCTCCTCCCCGCCAACCCGCCGCGTACCTTTAAATCATATGCTCCAGATCAAAGACCTGACCTTCAACGCCTGGGGTCGGAAGTTCTTCGACCACGCCAGCGTGAGTCTGCCGCCGGGGTCCAAGGTCGGGCTGATCGGCCGCAACGGCGTGGGCAAGTCCACGCTGTTCAAGTTGATCCTGGGCCAGCTGCAGGCCAGCGACGACGAGATCAGCCTGCCCAAGTCCGCGCGCATCGGGTCGGTGGATCAGGAGCACCCGGCCACGCCTTTCACCCTGCTGGAGACGGTGCTGGAGGCCGACGAGGAGCGCCACCGGCTGCTGACCAGCCTGGAGACCGCCGAACCCGAGGACATGGGCGAGATCTGGGCCCGGCTGATCGAGATCGACGCCGACGCCGCGCCGGCCAAGGCGTCCGAGATCCTGGTCGGCCTGGGCTTCACCCAGGAGGACCTGGCCCGGCCGATGGCCGAGTTCTCTGGCGGCTGGCGCATGCGCGTGGCCCTGGCCGCGGCGCTGTTCGCCGAGCCGGACATGCTGCTGCTGGACGAACCGACCAACTATCTGGACCTGGAGGGCGCGCTCTGGCTTGAAGCGCGCCTGCAGAAGTATCCGCACACCGCCCTGATCGTCAGCCACGACCGGGAACTGCTCAACAACAGCTGCACCCACATGCTGCACCTGGTCGGCGGCAAGCTGGAGCTCTACACCGGCGGCTACGACGACTTCGAACAGCGCCGCGCCGAGAAGGCCCGGCTGCAGCTGTCCGCCAAGGCCAAGCAGGACGCCGAACGCGCCCACCTGCAGGCCTTCGTCGACCGCTTCAAGGCCAAGGCCTCCAAGGCCGCCCAGGCGCAGTCCCGCATGAAGCGCCTGGCCAAGATGCAGCCGGTCGCCACCACGATCGAGGAGCGCGTCGCGCCCTTCACCCTGCCCTCGCCGCCGCGCCCGCTGCCGCCGCCGCTGATCCGGCTGGAACGGGCCAATGTCGGTTACGAGGAAGGCCGCTCGATCCTCAAAAACCTCAACCTGCGCATGGACCTGGACGACCGCATCGGCCTGCTGGGCGTCAACGGCGCGGGCAAGTCGACCTTCGCCAAGATGATCGCCGGCGCGTTGGGCGTACAGTCGGGCGAATTCCATCGCGACCGCAAGATGAAGGTCGGCTGGTTCCACCAGCACCAGATCGAGGCGATGGATCCGGAAGACACCCCTCTGGAGATCATTCGCCGGGCCATGCCCGACGCCTCGGAAAGCTCGCGCCGCTCGCGCCTGGCCCAGTTCGGCCTGGGTTTCGAGAAGCAGGAGACCAAGGTCGAGAGTCTGTCGGGCGGCGAGCGGGCGCGCCTGCTGCTGAACCTGGTGGCGATGGACGCCCCGCACATGCTGATCCTCGACGAGCCGACCAACCACCTGGACATCGACTCGCGCCGGGCCCTGCTGGACGCCCTGAACGACTACGAGGGCGCGGTGATCCTGATCACCCACGATCGCTCGCTGATGGAGTTGGTCGCCGACCGCCTGTGGTTGGCGGCCGACGGCACCGTCAAGCCGTTCGACGGCGACATGGACGAATACGCCAAGTTCGTGCTGGACCGCGCCAAACAGGCCGTGAAGCCCACCCAGGTCGACCGCGAGCCGGCCAAGGCGGCGCAGCCCGCGGCCGCTCCGAAGAAAACCGTCGCCATCGAGCCGCTGAAGCGCAAGATCGAGGCGGCCGAACAGGTCGTGACCCGCACCACCCGCCAGGTCGCCGAGCTCGAAGCCCAATTGGCCGATCCGCAACTCTACAAGAACCCGACCAAGGTCGCCGAGCTGACCAAGCGCCGCGACAACGCCAAGTCCAAGCTGGACGAGGCCGAGGCGACGTGGATGGGCCTAGCCGAGGAGCTGGCGGCGGCGGAGGCCTAGCCCCTATCTGCGGGCCGGACGGGCCGGCCGCGGCAAAATCGCGCGGGCGGCTTTTGCGGAACCGTTGGTTAACGCTCGTGAACCACGTCTCTTAGCCATTCCGTGAGATGAGCGGGCCTATCGTGCTCGCATGGGTTCAGAAATCTCATCGCGCAACCACATCGTCGCCAACCCTGAAGGGTTGTCCGCCGCCTCCGTCCTGGCCGCCTTCGGGGAATGGCTGGACCAGCGTCTGGCCGAGGCCATGCGGCTGGACATGGACCTGGCGTTCCGCGACCGCCCGTTCGATGTCGAGATCGGCCGCAGCCCCGCCCTGGTCGGGTGGGAGCACCGCTATCTGACGCCCGGCGCCCCGGCGCCGCGCGGCAAGATCTGGACGGTCTATCGCCTGCAGGACCAGACCGGTCGTCCCGCCCCCCTGCTCGGACATGCCGACGACTATGCCGACACCATGACGCCGCTGCTGGGCGAGCTGGGCTATCTGGGCGTGTTCGATGGCGAGCCGGCTTTGTTCCCCGGCGTCGGAAGCCGCTAGGCCGATGGACCTCGCCCCTCGCGGGTGAGGTTGTCTTGCCTAGAAGACGATATCGATCCTGGAAGCGGTCCGACCCCGGCCGACGATCAGCGGGCGGATCGGCGCCGCGCCGCTGCAGGTCGCGCCGCTCGGGCCGACCGTGCAATGGTCGACGACGGTGGCCCGAACGGTCATCTGGCTCGTGCTGATCAGGCCGGAAGCGGGCGGAGCCTTGGGAACGCCCGAGGTCGACGCGGCGAAGACGAGGGCGGAAGCGAGGATCGGGGTCATGGCGCATCCAGACCCTCAGAAGATCAACGTCACGTATACGGTGTCGAAATAGGTGCCAGGCGCTGCGAATTGCCGCGGATCGATCGCGCCATAGAGATCCACGTGCCTGACGGGCCCCGGCGGCCCGCGGTCAAGGTACAGCACAGAGGTGCCGGACGAGCCGTCGCCGGCGATCTGGGTGAGAGCCGGATCGACATAGATGTTGTAGGTCAGCACGTTGGAGCCCGACAACTGGGTCCGGCGGGCGAAATTCTGTGACGAGCCGGTGCTCAGTTCGACCCTGGGACGGATCGGGCCTGTGGGACGCCGACAGTCCACCAGGATGCGGGTGGCCGAGCGGCTGCGATTGGCGGCGAACACGTCGTACTTGCCGAAGGACAGCGCGAAAACCGAGAGGTTGCACGAGCCGAAGCGAGGCTGGGCCACGCCTGGAAAGGCCGCGGCCAAGGCGGAGACCAACAGCGCCACCGATACGATCCGAGAGGTCAGGGTGCGCATGTGTAGGGTCCCAGTTTCGGAATGGCGCCCAGGTTGTCCGGCAGGGTCACGACCACGTCGCAGCTTTGATCGCGCCAGATCACCCGGATGAGGTTGCGCCCCAGGTCCAGGCCTCGCAAGTAGACCTCGCCGCCGTAGCCCATGGGGAAGACACGATCGCCCAGATGGACTTCCGCGCCCGCCGGCGGCGCTCCGCTCTTGGTCGTGAGGGTCACCAGGGCCGAGCGCTCCTGGACCACGCCGAAGACCACCGGCGCGCCGCCGCCCCGGCGCGGGGCGACGGTCTTGGTCGTCGACTCCAGGACGGCGTCGAGCGGCAGTCCCTGGGGATCGATCGACAGGCCGTTGCTTTCGTAGGCGCGCAGATGGTTCACAAACAGTCGGCCGCCCGCATCGGTGCGTCCGACCGACTGGTTCTCGCGAAACACCTCGACGCCGGCGTTCCGGCCGACTTGGACCACGGCGAAGGCCTCGTCGACCCGGTCGGCCACGAACAGGTGGCGGTCGAACAGCACCAGCGACTGGGCCGCCTCGACCTGCACGGCCGATGTGGCGTCGTCGTTCAGCAATCTCAGCCGACCGTCGAGGAACGAGCCGTCCCAGCGCAGCTCGGCGGAGCGGACGGGAACCGCGCCCTCCACGTCGCGCAGTTGCCAGATCAGCCGGTCGTCCATCGCCGCGCCCCGCGCCTCGGCTTCGTAGTACCGCCCTTCGCTGCGCTGGTTGACGCCGCCGGTGAGGAGTCCGTTGCGACCGAGAATCACCGAGATCGTAACGCCGACGCCCCATTGGTCGCCCTGGTTCACGACGCTGTAGGCGGTCGCCGACAGGCGTGCGCGGCGGCCGAACAGGTCCGCGCCATAGCTGGCGGTGGCGACCGGGGTGCGCAGGCCGTCGCCGCGGGTCTCCGACACATAGCCCAGGTTCAGCGTCCCCATGGGCCCCATGTTGAGCCCGACGACCGCGCTGTCGCGCATGCGCACGTGCGGCTCGTCCGACAGGACAGCGACGTCCCGAAACCCGGTGGAAGACACTTCGTGGCGCGCTGAGAGGCTGAGCCTCTGGGTCGTGCGGTCCAGGCCGACGGCCCAAAGGCTTCCGCCCCCGTCTGGACCGTTGCTGACCGCCACCGAGCCGCCGATCGCGAACAGGGCGCGCACGGCCAGGCCGGCGGAAAGGCCGCCCATGACCAGGCCGCGAGCCGCCTCGCCGTGCGTTTCCACGGTGACGTCGTTGGCCAGCCCCTGTCGCCAGACGCCCGAGACGAAGCCTTGGCCATATTCGCCGCTCTTGAGACCGAAATCCTCGCGCACCGCGCCGGCCTCGATGCTGAAATCGTTGACCCCGCGCCCCAGCATCTGGGTGTTCATGTAGAACGGCAGGTTCACGGTCCGCTCGCGACCGTCGAGGTCGGTGAGGACAATCGTCACGTTGTTGGCGCCGGTCAGCACCGGCAGCCTACCCAGTCGGAAGGCGCCGGGCCGCACCTCGTCCGAATAGCGCCTCACGCCGTTGACATAGAGGTCCAGCACGGACGGCGTGGTGACCCCGTCGGTGAACTCCAGCAGCGGCGTCGTGACGATGTCCGGGCGAAGGGCGTAGTTGCGCTCATACTGGACGCCGCCGAAGCGCAGGTTGCGGCTCCAGTTGAGGGCGCGGGTCGTCCCGTCCCCGATCCTCAGGGTGCTGGCCCGGTCCTGGTCGTCATAGGCCAGATAGCTTTCGTAGCGGATGGCGCGGCGGGAGTCCTCGGACCAGCCAAGGCTGCCTGTCGTGACCAGGGTAAGGCGCGACGAGAACACGCGCGCTTCCACCGTCGAACTCAGGTTTCGGCCATAGCTCCCGGCGTCGGGGTCGGCCGCCCATTCGCCGAAGAGGTCGTAGCTGAAGAGCATGCCGCGACCCGATTGCGCCTCGACGTATTCCGGCCCGGGCGAGATGGCCAGCCTATTGGCGACCAGCAGCTCGAACGGCGCGACGAAGGCGATCGTCTGGGCGTTCGGGTCGAGCCGCCAGCTCAGGCCCGGCACGTCGTCCAGATAGACGCGCCGCGCCGCGCCGTCCTGGGTCACCCACGCCTCGTCCAGACGAAAACCAAGACCTTCGAACTGATCGGCCGGAAGCGACAGCCGGCCGCCGTCGTCGCGGAACCTGGCCACCAGTCGCGAGGGCCAGTCGTTGATCCGCACCTCGAGATAGGAAGTCGCCGGCGCGGTTGAATCGATCGGCGCCTCCGGGATCGCCGATGTCGGCGGCGTCTGAGCGCGCGCCGCGGCGGCCGCCCAAAGGCTGATCGTCCAAAGAGCGCTCGCAAGGCCTTCGCGCCGCCGCGATCCCACAGCGGCCGGCTTAGGGCGAGACGTCGGCCTTGATCGGCGTGAACAACCCCTCGCCGGTCACGGAGACCTTGGCTGTCCCCGCCCCCACGCCGGCCAAGGGCCAGGCGTGGCTGGCGCCGGCCAGCACATAGCCGCTCAGGCCCTGATCGCCGGCGATCTGGGTCGTTCCGGTGGTCACCTTCAGGCCGACCAGCCGCTCTCGGGCGTCGCCGGTGTTGCTGGCGATCAACGTCCCGCCGGACGATGACGGCGCCAGTTTCCAGGCCAGACGCGGGCGCGAGCCGGCCGAGGGGGTCAGGAACACTGGCAACAGGACGCGAATGGGCATGACCACGCCGGCTTCCCCTTGCAGGTTGCTTTCGGGAATTTGGTCCAGGACCAGTCTGTAGGCCCTTTCGACCTTGATCGCCTCGACCCCTTCGACGACCACGCGAACGGTCTGGGTGGCCCCGGGCTTGAGGGTGAAGACCGGCGGGCTGACCGCCAGGGTCTTGGACGGCGTGTAGACGTCGTCGCCGTTGGCCTGGGTCCAGTCGACGGCGCGCAGTTGCAGGGTGATCGGCTGCGCCTCGGTGTTACGGACCCGCAGGGTGGTGGTCCGCTCCTTGCCGACCATCTGAAGCGTGATCGGCGAAAGCTCGACCGACCCCGCCATCGCCCTGGGCCCGGCCCCGAGCGCCAAGGTCAACAGCGCGGCCCTGGCGGCGCGGACCCACAAGGCTTTCATCGCGGTTCTCCCTCAGTAGGTGACCGTCACGGTCACGGTGTCGAGATAGCTGCCCGCCGGTACGACCTGATTGGCGACGACCTGGCCATAGACCTGGAACTGCACCGGCGTGCCCTGAGGATCGCTCTGGCCGGTGAAATCCGACCCCGTGGTCGCCATCGGCTGGGTGTAGCCGCCGTCCTTGTAGAGGCCGTAGCGGAGGTTGGCCGGACCGGTCATCTGGCGATCGTTGCGATTGCCGAAACCCCCGCCCCCGATCTCGACCGCGAAGGCGGTCAGCGGCGTGCACTGCACCGTCAGATTGGTCGAGGCCCGGCTCTGCTGGGACGAATTATAGACGCCGAAGTCCAGGTCGTTGGCGACGATGGTGCAGGTCTTGGTGACCTGGGCCCTGACCTGGAACGTGTCGGTCGCGGTCTGGGCCGCCGCCTGACGCGCGCCGAGCGCTAGGCCCAGGGCGCTGATGACCATGGTGACGAAGGCCGTCAAAATCACGGGTCTCATGGCTTGCCCCTTCAATAGGTGACCGTGGCGACGACCACGTCCAGATAGGTCCCTTCGGGCGCGGCCTGCCCGGCCGGGACTTCGCCGTGGACCAGAACGCGTTGCGGCAGGCCCGTCGCGCGCACCACGAGCATCTCTGAGAGGTTTCGGTCGGCGAACACCTGGGTGCGCGCCGCGTCCTTGTAGAGCTGGTAGCGGAGCCGTCCGTCGGCCTGCATCACGCGGTTCATCGGATCGCCCGACAGTCCGCCGTTCAGCCCGATACGCACGACCACGCCGGGCGTGCATTGCAACTCGATCGCCGATGTGGCCCGCGACGCCTGGGCGGTGTTGTAGAGGCCGAGGTCCAGATCGCCGGCCTGGATCCGGCACTGCGGCTGGATCTCGGTCCGAACGATCAGGATGTCGCGATCGACCTCCGCCAGCGCCGGGGTTGCGCCCGCCAGAACGACCAGAAAGATCCACCAGCGATGACTGAACGCGTAGCCCATGAAGCTACGCTGCCACTTCGGCCGGCGGACGCCTATGCGTTGCGTGCCAAGCGGCGCGCCCGCGGCGAGCCTAGCCGCACTTGACCTGCTGGACGACGCCGGTGTCGGGATTGAACAGGATGTTCAGCCGGTCCGGGCGATAGTCCATGGTCACCGGACAGGTGGTGCAGGCCACCCGCCAGCGCGACGGGTCGACCGGGGCCGGCAAGGCGGTGCGGTTCTTGCCGACGAAGGCCTGGGCGTCCTTGAGGCCGCACTGGTCCTTCTCGGGCTCGGGGGCCCTGGGCAGGGCGATGGCCGGAGGCGCGGTCGGCGTGGTGGGCGGCGGCATGGGCGCGGGTTCGGGCGCGCTGGAGCAAGAGGCCAGGACCAAAACCGCGCCCGCCAGTAAAATCCGTTTCATGCCTGCTTCTCCCATCCCCGTTCAGCGCCTTGGCGCCAGTACGACACGGGATGGCCCGCGCCCTTGAAGGCCTTCCATCGGCCCCGCGCCAGGCGCAGGGCTTCCTCATCTCGACCGTCGAACAGCAGGATGCAGCGTTCGAACGCCGCAAGATCGCCCGGCTCGGCCCCGTCGAGCAGGAACAACGCCTGACCGCCGTTCGGGTTGTCGAGCTTGTCGGTCAACAGCACCGGCTGGCGGTCGGCCATCGGTTCGTCGTCCAGGCCGTGCGGCAGGAAACTGTCGTCCCGCCAGGTCCAGAGGTGGGCGTCCAGGGCGCGCAGGCGGGCCGGATCGCCGCCGCGCACCAGGGCCCGCCAGCCGCGCCCGAGCGTCTTCTCCAGCAGCCCGGGCAGCACCTCTTCCAAGGGGCTGCGCTCGAGGTGGTAGAACCAGATGTCGCAGAGCGCGGCGGTCAAGATCAGCCTTCGTAGGCGTCGGCCACGAGCCGGTTCAGCAGCCGCACGCCGAACCCGACGGCGCCGTCGGGCACGGTCGGATCGGTCGAGGGCTTGCGCCAGGCCACCGAGGCGATGTCGAGGTGAGCCCACGGCACGCCGTTGACGAACTTCTGCAGGAACAGCGCCGCGGTGATCGAGCCGGCCGGGCGGCCGCCGATGTTCTTCATGTCGGCGATCGGGCTTTCGATCTGCTTCTCGTAGGCGGCGGGCATCGGCATGCGCCAGAGCGGCTCGCGCTCGGCCTTGCCGGCGGCGAGAAGCTTTTCCGACAGGCCGTCGTTGTTGCTGAACAAACCGGCCAGGTCGTGACCCAGCGAGATGATGATCGCGCCGGTCAGGGTGGCCAGGTCGATCATGAACTTGGGCTTGAAGCGGTCCTGACAGTACCAGAGGGCGTCGGCCAGCACGAGGCGGCCCTCGGCGTCGGTGTTGATGACCTCGATGGTCTGGCCCGACATCGAGGTCACCACGTCGCCGGGACGTTGGGCGTTGCCGTCGGGCATGTTCTCCACCAGACCCAGAATGCCGATGGCGTTGACCTTGGCCTTGCGGCCGGCCAGGGCGTGCATGACGCCGGTCACGGCGGCCGCGCCGCCCATGTCCCACTTCATGTCTTCCATGCCGTCGGCCGGCTTGATGCTGATGCCGCCGGTGTCGAAGGTGACGCCCTTGCCGACGAAGGCCACCGGCTGGGCCGACTTGTCCGACCCGCCCAGCCACTTGATCACGACCAGCTGGCTCTCGCGGCGGCTGCCCTGCCCCACGCCCAGCAGCGAGCCCATGCCCAGCTTGGCCATCTCGGCCTCGCCGAGGATCTCGACCTCCAGCCCTAGGCTCTCCAGCCCCTTCACGCGGGCGGCGAATTCTTCGGGGTGCAGGATGTTGGCGGGCTCGGCGACCAGATCGCGGCTGAACAGGATCGCGTCGGCCACCGCGTCCAGCGCCGCGAAAGCCTTCTGCGCCTTGGCCGGATCGGCGGCGGCGACCTTGACCACGGCCAGCGACGGCTTTTTCTCGGCCTTCTCGGTGGTCCGGTACTTGTCGAAACGATAGCTGGCCAGCTTGACGGCGAAGGCGGCCCGGGCGGCGGTCTCGGCGTCGTTGCCCAGCTTCAGAAGCAATTCGGTGACGCCCGAAGCCTTGAGCGCCTGGAACGCGTGGCCGGCGGCGATCTCGATGGCCTCGGGCTCGACCGCGCCGTCGCCGTCCACGCCGACCAGCAGCACGCGGGCGGCTTCCAGTCCCGCCGGCGCGATCAGGTCCAGCGTCTGGCCCTTGGCGCCGGTGAAACGGCCGCCGGCGATGGCGCGGGCCAGGGCGCCGCCGGTGGCGTCGTTGACGGCCTTGGCCTCGGGCGACAGGGCGGCGGCCTCATAGGCCAGGACAGCCAGGGCGGCGTTGGCGCCGGCCTGGCTGTCGGCGGTGACGAACTCGATACGCATGAGGCGCTCCTGATAACCGTTGGAGCCCTCAAACGTCTGCTGGGCGCCAAGAAAGACCTTCGACCCGTTGGATTGACGCAAACCCGAACCGAAGAAAAGCACCAATCGTCCGAGCCGCGGACGCGGCGTCCGCCGAATGCCGACGAACGCCTCTTTCCCGCCTGACTTGAGCGGTTGTGCGCACGCGAACACGCCGTGTAGAAGAGATCCCATTCTGGGGAAGCGCCGTGCGACTCCGTCATTTTCCCCACCCGTCGCCCCGTACCCACCGTTTATGCGCCTGATCGAACGCTACCTCTTCCGCCAGCTCCTGGGCCCGACGCTGCTGGCGACGTTGGCCCTGGTGGCGCTTGCCTTGTTGGCGCGCAGCTTGTCGGAATTCGACGTGCTGATCGAGCAGCGCCAGAGCGCGACGGTTTTCCTGAAGATCATCGCCCTGGCCCTGCCCCAGCTGCTGGGCATGATTCTGCCGATCGCCTTGTTCGTCGCCAGCCTGGTGGCCCTGAACCGGCTTCATACGGAGCAGGAGATCGTGGTCTGCTTCGCGGGCGGCATGAGCCGTTGGCGGGTGATCTCGCCGGCCGTACGCCTGGCCGTCTTCGCCACCCTGCTGTCGCTGGTCATGAGTCTGTGGGCCGCGCCGTGGAGCTCGCGGGCGATTCGCGAGACCTTCTTCGACATCAAGTCCGACCTGGCCTCGACGCTGGTGCGGCCGGGCGAGTTCACCGAGCCGGGTCCCGGCCTGACCGTCTACGCCCAGACCATCGACCGCGACCAGATCATCCACAACCTTTTCATCCACCAGGAAAAGCCCAACGGCGGCGCCGTCACCTACACCGCCCGCGAAGGCGTGATCGCCGAACGCAAGGGCCTGCCGGTGCTGGTCCTGCGCAAGGGCTCAAACCAGGAGTTCTCCAGTTCAGGCGTGCTGCAATACCTGTCCTGGGACGAATACACCTTCGATCTGTCCTCGCTGTTCCAGAGCGACGAGTTGCTGCACTACAAGATCGGCGACCGTTACCCGCACGAACTGTTCTTCCCCGACCTGACCCAGGAGTGGGAGCAGCAGAACCGGGTGAAGCTGTTGTCGGAAGGCCATTGGCGCCTGGCCAGTCCGCTCTACAACCTGGCCATGATGGCCATGGCCGTGGCGGCCGTGATCGGCGGGCCGTTCAGCCGGATGGGCTATAGCAAGCGGATCGCCATGGTGGGTGCCGCGGCGGCGATGGTCCAGATCCTCGGCTTCGGCGTGAAGGCCGCCTGCGACAACGACGTCTGGCTCAACCCGCTGCAATACGCCGTGCCTCTGGCCGCGATCTGGTGGGGTCTGGCCCAGATCTTCCGCGAGAAGGTCAACCGGTACATCGCGATAGGCCGTCACGAGAACCTCCAGCCGCTGGGGGCGCAATGATCGGCGTCGGCATGATCGAGCGCTATGTGCTCCGGAAGACCCTGAGCAGCCTGGCGGCCGCCCTGGCGATCGTCAGTGTGCTGGTCATGCTGATCGCCTTCGTCGACATCTCCAAGAATGTCGGCACGCGGGCCGAGGTCGGCTTCGCTCAACTGCTGTTTCTGACCGTGTTGCAGGCCCCGGCCACCATCCTGGTGCTGACGCCGTTCGTGTTCCTGTTCGGAACCCTCGGCGCGTTCGTCGGGCTCAATCGGCGCAGCGAGCTGATCGCGATGCGGGCCGCCGGCGTTTCGGCCTGGCGTTTCATCATGCCCGCCGCCGTCGCGGCGTTCGTGATGGGCGTGCTGACCATGACCCTGCTCAACCCGCTGACCTCGGCGATGAGCGCCCAGTTCGAGACCTCGCGCAATGCGATCATGGAGAACTATCTGAAGTCGGCTCCCAAGGGTCTTTGGCTGCGCCAGGGCGACGAGAAGACCCAGGTCGTGATCCGCGCCCGGGCGCGCGACCAAGCCGACGGCGCCGTGCGCCTGCACGGCGTGTCGCTATTCGTCTACGCGGTCCAGCCCAACGGCAGCCTGCAGTTTTCCCAACGGATCGAGGCCGAGGAGGCGCGGCTGGAGCCAGGCTTCTGGCGACTGTCAGGCGTGCGCGTGGCCATGCCGGGCGCCCTGGCGAGCCGCTCCGAGATCTATACGGTGCCGTCCAACCTGGACGACCGCACCGCGTCCGAGCGGTTCAACAATCCTCAGGCGATCGCCATCTGGCGGCTGCCCGAAACCATCAAGCGCACCGAAGCCGCCGGTTTCTCGTCCATTCCGTTCCGGCTGCGGCTGCAACAGGTGCTGGCCACCCCGCTGCTGTTCGCGGCGATGTCGGTGCTGGCCGCGGCCTTTTCGCTGCGCCTGATGCGACTGGGCGGACTGGCGGGCCTGGCCGGGGCCGGCGTGACCTTGGGCTTTGGTTTCTTCTTCTTTAATGAACTGTGTGGCGCACTGGGCAAAGCCGACGTCCTGACGCCGGCCATGGCCGCGTGGACACCGCCGGCCGTAGCGCTTTTGGCGGGCCTGACGCTGCTTTGCTATACCGAGGATGGTTGAGTCTGTGTCGCCGGGATCGAGGTCGTTGATGATGGAGCTTCGCTGGGGGGCGAAAGAGACAGGCCGCGCGGTCCTGCTGGCCGGAGCGGCTTGGCTCGCCCTTGCCTGTTCGGCGCAGGCGCAGCAGCCGCTCGCCACGATTCCCGCCGCTCCGGCCCCGTCTCCGGCGGTCGACGACGGCTTGGGCGACACCGGATATTATCTCGAATCCGATCTGCTGATCCGCGACGACGCCAATCAGAAGATGATCGCCCGCGGCGACGTCGAGGCTCGCTATCAGGGGCGGACCCTGCGCGCCGACGAGGTGGTCTACGACACCAAGAGCGAGGTGGTCACGGCCCACGGCCACGTGACGCTGATCAATGCCGACGGCACCGCTCAGTTCGCCGACGACATGACCATGGACAAGGACCTGAAGGCCGGCTTCGCCCGTGGCTTCTCGGCCCGTCTCGACAAGAACATCAAGATCGCCGCCGACTCCGCGGTGCATCGCAACGAGAAGATCACAGAACTGAACCAGGCGATCTACACCCCCTGCGAGGTGTGCGCCGAAAAACCCAAGCCGACCTGGAGCATCCAGGCCGACAAGGTCGTTCAGGACAAGAACCGCCACCTGGTTTACTACCACGGCGCGACGATCCGCATGTGGGGCGCGCCCCTGATGTACATGCCGGTGTTCTGGCATCCTGATCCGCAGACGGAGCGGATGTCCGGGTTCCTGGTCCCCAAGATCGGCATCTCGAAAAAGCGCGGTCTGGTCTACCAACAGCCCTATCTGTTCGCGATCTCGCCGTCGCAGGATCTGGTGGTGACGCCGCAGATCAACACGAAGGTCAATCCGTTCCTGATCGCGCAATACCGCAAGCGCTTCTACTCGGGCTATCTCGAAGCGCGGGTCGGCGGGACCTACGACAAGGACTTCGACAACCACGGCGACCGGTTCGGCGAGGCGACGGCCAAGAGCTACATCCTGGCCAAGGGCTTGTTCGACATCAACGAGAACTGGAAGTGGGGCTTCACCGCCGAGCGGGCCTCGCAGGCGCTGATCTTCGACGACTACGACATCAGCGAAGTCTATGCTCAACGCGGCCAGTTCACGGCCGACGACCATCGCTTGATGTCGCAGATCTACGCCACCCGACAGAGCGCCCGGTCCTATTTCTCGGCCTCGATGATCTCGGTCCAGGGCCTGCGGGTGGTGCAGGTCGATCCCGGCACCGGCCTGGCCAACCAGTTCGAGAACAGCGGCGCCTTCCCGTTGATCGGCCCGTTGGTCGAAGGGCGCTGGGAGCCGGAATCGCACATCCTGGGCGGGCGTCTCCGCTTGCAGGGCTCGGGCGTGGTCCTCACGCGCTCGGAGTCCCAGTTCGGCGAGCCGCCCTACTCCTACCCCGGCTATAAGGGGCAACCCGGCGTGGATTCCGCGCGCGGCACGGTCGAAGGCGACTGGCGCGCCAGCATGATCCTGGGCCCAGGCCTGCGCGTGGAGCCGTTCGCCCAGGCCCGTGGCGACGGCTATCGCGTCAAGGACGTCTTCATCCCCGCCAACGCCCTGGTCGCGGGCGACACCGACAGCATCAACTATTCGCGCGGCTTGGGCGTCGCCGGGGTCGATCTGAGCCTGCCGCTGTTCAAGCCGTTGAAGAACGGCGGCAGTGTCGTCCTGGAGCCTCTGGCCCAGTTGGCGACCGGCTCCAACAGTTCCCGCGTGCCGATCGTGGTGGCCCGCGATCCCGCCGGCAATCCGATCTATTTCAACGAGGACAGCACCAACTTCGAACTGGACGAAACCAACCTGTTCGACGTCAACAAGTCGCCCGGCTTCGACCTTTACGAAGGCGGCACCCGGATGAACCTGGGCGGCCGCGCCACCGTGAAGTTCGCCGACGGCCGGGGCGGCAGCGTGTTGCTGGGCCGCAGCCTGCGCACCAAGGTCGATCCACTGCTGCCGACCCGCGCCGGCCTCGACCAGAAGGCCTCCGACTGGATCGTCGCCGCAACGGTGACGCCCCTCCGCGGGGTCACCGCCTTCACCCGGGCGCGTTTCGACGACGACACCAGCAAGCTCAACCGCCTTGAGGCGGGCCTGGACGCCTCCACCGCCAAGGGCTTCGGCTCCCTGCGTTACCTGAAGGACAACAAGGACACCTCGGGCCTGCGCCAGGAAAACCTTGATTTTATCGGCGACTACATGATCCGCGAGCACTGGGGCGTAACCGCCCTGGGACGGCTGTCCTATCAGGACGCTCGCGCCTTTGGTCTTCCGGTGACCGACAGCAAGTGGTCATGGACCCGGCGGGATCTGGGCGTCTACTACAAGGACGATTGCATCCGGCTGGATGTCATCTACCAGAACGAAGATCGCTACACTCAGACCGTCAACGGCCTGAAACTGAGGGCCGATCAATCCGTGGTGCTGCGCCTAACGCTCGCCACATTGGGCGACACACTGTACAGCGATTAGAATGTCACCGCGTCGGGGGGCGCGCGATTAAGCGCGCGCCTTCCTTTGGACGCGTCTAGAGGAACGACAATACCGATGCGGTCTGCGCGTAGCGTGACAATCCTGGCGGCCAGCGCCGCCTCCATCCTCGCCCTGACCGTGTCCAGCCTCGGCCTGCCGGCCCTGGCGCAGGAAGCCGCTCCGCCGTCTGTTCCGGCTGTGGCGGCGCCCGCGGCCGCGCCGGCCAATCCGCTGTCGGAAAGCGTCGCGGCGGTCGTCAACGACGACATCGTCTCCAGCTATGACCTGATGCAGCGCATGCGCCTGCTGATGGTGACCTCGGGCCTGCAGCCGACCCAGGAGAACCTGCCCCAGCTCGAGCAGGAAGCCCTGCGCTCGCTGATCGACGAGCACGTCCAGATGCAGGAGCTGCGTCGGGTCGAAAAGGCTCAGAAGATCACGATCATCTCGACCGACAAGGAAATCGACGAGCAGATCGAGGACATCGCCAAGGGCAACAACATGACCGGCGAGCAGCTGAAGCAGCAGCTGGCCGCTCAGGGCGTGGGCATCGACACGTGGCGCGCCCAGATCCGCGCCGACAGCAGCTGGCAAGCCTGGATCAGCGGCCGCTACGGCTCGCGGCTGCGGATCGGCGACGATCAGATCAAGGCTTTCGAGCGCCGCCAGGCCGAGGCGGCCAGCAAGCCGCAATACCAGGTCAGCGAGGTGTTCATCGACGCCGGGCGCGTGGGCGGCATGGACGTGGCGGAGAACGGCGCCAAGCAGCTGGTCTCCCAGATGCAGCAGGGCGCGCCCTTCCCGGCCGTGGCCCGCCAGTTCTCGGCTTCGCCGACCGCAGCGAACGGTGGCGACGCCGGCTGGATCAGCCCCGGCGAAATGCCGCCCGAGGTCGACGCCGCGCTTGAGCAGCTGCGTCCCGGCCAGCTGTCGGCCCCGATCCGCGTGCGCGACGGCGTCTACATCGTCTATCTGCGCGAAAAGCGCTCGGGCGCGAAGACGGCCCTGGTCGATCTGAAGCAGGTCGCCGTGGCCCTGCCCAAGGACGCCAGCCAGGCCCAGGTCGACGCGGCCAACAAGCTGCTGGTCGACCTCAAGCCCAAGATCACCAGCTGCGAGACCCTTGAGGCCACGGCCGGCAAGCTCGACGGCGTGGTGGCGGGCGACCTGGGCGAGGCTGAGATCACTGACTTGGCCCCCGCCTTCCAGCAGGCCGCCAACACGCTCAAGGTCGGCCAGGTCTCCGACCCGATCCGCACCGACGCCGGACTGCACTTGATCGCGGTCTGCGGCAAGCGGCAGTCCGGGGCCCAAGCCCCGACCCATGACCAGATCGAAAACCGCCTGCGTGGCCAACAGCTTGCGCTGATCTCCAAACGTTATCTGCGAGACCTGCGCAACTCGGCGACCATCGAAACCCGGTGAAGACCGCCGCCCTCGCCCTGAGCGCAGGCGATCCGGCCGGAATCGGGCCGGAGATCATCGCCAAGGCCTGGACGAGCCTGCGAGACGAAGGGCCGCCGTTCATGGTGGTGGGCGACGCCCAACTGCTGGCCTCGGCCGGCGGCGGGGTGAAGGTCCGCCCGGTGACCGGCCCCGTCGAGGCGATCAAGGTGTTCGGCGAGGCCCTGCCCGTCCTCGACATCCCGCTGCAGGCCCCCGTCGTGGCGGGCAAGCCCTCCAGCACCCACGCCGCCCAGGTGATCCGCTGGATCGAGACCGGGGCGGGCCTGGCGCTGTCGGGCGCGGTGGCGGGCCTGGTCACGGCCCCGATCGCCAAGGCGCCGCTCTATGAGGCCGGCTTCGCCTTTCCAGGCCACACCGAATTCCTGGCCGAACTGACCCATGTCGGCGAGCGCCAGGCGCCGCACGGCCCGGTCATGATGCTGGCGGCCCGCGACCTGCGCGCGACGCTGGTGACGATCCATACGCCGCTATCGTCGGTGCCCGCCGCGCTGTCGATCGAGGCCATCGTCAATGCGGGCCGGGTGACGGTCGAGGCGTTGCACAGGGACTTCGGCGTCGCCGTGCCGCGCCTGGCCGTGGCGGCCCTGAACCCGCACGCCGGCGAGGGCGGAGCCTTGGGCGGCGAGGAGGCGACGGTCATCGAACCGGCGGTGCGCGCTCTTCGCGATCTGGGGATCGAGGTCAGGGGCCCGGCCCCGGCCGACACCCTGTTCCACGCCGAGGCCCGCGCCACCTATGACGCGGTGCTGTGCATGTACCACGACCAGGCCCTCATCCCGGTCAAGATGCTCGACTTCTGGGCTGGGGTGAACATCACCCTGGGCCTGCCGATCGTGCGGACCTCGCCCGATCATGGTACGGGTTTCGACATCGCCGGCCGGGGCTTGGCCCGGGCCGACAGCCTGATCGCCGCCATCCGCCTGGCCGCCGAGATCGCCGACCGGCGCGCCAACGGCTGACCTATCGAGACACCCTGACCTATCGAGACACAATGTCCCTCGCCGATCTGCCGCCGCTTCGCGAGGTCCTCGCCGAACACGACCTGCTGGCCAACAAGAGCTTTGGCCAGCACTTCCTGCTGGACCTCAACATCACCCGCAAGATCGCGCGCCTGGCCGAGGTGGGCGAAGGCGACGTGGTGATCGAGGTCGGCCCTGGCCCCGGCGGCCTGACCCGGGCCCTCCTGGAGACCGGCGCGCGGGTGGTGGCGGTCGAGATGGACAAGCGCTTCATCCCCCTGCTCGGGGACCTCGGCGCCGCCGCCGACGGCCGCCTGACCATCGTGCAGGGCGACGCCCTGAAGGTCGACATGTCCGCCATCGCCGGCGGGCCCGCCCACATGGTCAGCAACCTGCCCTACAATGTCGGCACGCCGCTGCTGATCAACTGGCTCACCGGGCCGTTCCGGCCGCTGTCGATGACCCTGATGTTCCAGAAGGAGGTCGCCGACCGAATCGCGGCCGGCGTGGACGACGACGCCTATGGCCGCCTGGCCGTAGTGTCCCAGACCGTCTGCAGCGCCAAGGTGGTGATGGACCTGCCCGCGCGGGCTTTCACGCCGCCTCCCAAGGTGGCCTCGGCCGTCGTGCGCCTGGTCCCTCTGGCGCCCGCGCCCGACAAGGCGATGGTCGCCGCCCTGGAGAAGGTCACCGCCGCCGCCTTCGGCCAACGCCGCAAGATGCTGCGCTCCAGCCTCAAGGGCCTCGGCGGCGGGGCGCTGTGCGAAAAGGCCGGGATCAACCCCGACGCGCGAGCCGAGACCATCGACGTGGCGGGCTTCCAGGATCTGGCCCGGGCGGTGATGGCGGGCTAGGCGCGGCTGCGCCACGCCCTGACAATGTCGCCCGCCATCGGGCGCTTCTAGTTTCCGCAAGGGTGGAAGATGGACGGTGGCGCGGGCGTGGCACGTGGCAGATCAGCAATCGTCCACATGCAGGTAGACGAAGGCTGCCCGGCCAGACGCCAGCGGAACACTGACCCGCTGGTAATCGGCGGCTTCGTAGGCGTCCGCCTTGGCGAGATCGCTTTGCTGGACAGCGAGTGCGACGCCGCTGACCGAAACGGCGGGGTCGCCGCGCCTGAGGATGGGATGTTCCGCCGATCCGCTGAGGGCGATCACCGCCTCATCGGTGATGCGCAAGGTCTCGATTCGAAACCCTGGCAGAGAGTCGGGAAATCCTTCCAACCGGCGGCCGAACACCTCGTCCTGCACCTCCGGCTGACGCAGCGTTCCATACGAGAAGAGCCAGTAGGCCGCGGTCATCGGTGTTCCTCCATCTAGACAAGGCCCGCGATGCAGGCGGCCAGGATCGACGCCCCCATCGCGACATTGAGTGTTCGCTCCGTCGCCCTCGGCAGAGGCGCGCTGCCGATCAGGGCGCCCAGCGCGAGCCACCCGAAGTCGACGACCACCATCACGGCGACGCAGATGGCCCACTTGACGGCGCCGTCCGCCGCCCGGTCGGACGGCATCAGCCTGAACGCGCCCATCAGCGACAGGAACGCCAGGTAGGCTTTCGGATTGGCGACGCCGAGCAGGAACCCCGTCCGGCTCGTGAAGCCCGCGTTCGTGCTGTCGCGCTCGGGCGCGCCAAGCGGTGCGGTCGCGACCTTCCACGCGAGCCAGATGAGGTAGAGCGCTGAAATCCAGACGAAAACCCGCTGAACGCCTGGGGCGGCCGCGAGGAGACTTGCAAGACCCGCGGCGCTTGCCGCGGCCGCGAGCGCCAAGCCGAGCTGCATTCCACCGTAGAAGCGAAGGGCCGAGGCGCGATCCAGGCTACGGCCAGCCGCCACAAGGGCCGCTATCCCGGGACCTGGCGACCCCAACAGGGCGGCTGCAGCGATGGTGAAGGCGACCAGCTCGGCCATGGAGCAATCACATAAGGATATCCTTATGTCTTTATATCGCAACCTCGCCGGCTGACAATCGACAGTTGGCGTCCCTCCCCTCGCCTGACGATTTGAGCGGACTCTGACGCCGCTGCCGCGGTCGTATTCTCAGTGTCCTCGCACCACGCTGACGCGTGTGGAAACAGAGCGCGCGATGAGGCCGCTCAGGGTCGGGACGTGAAATTCGGATGTCGCCCGAAGGCGGATGTTCGCCGGCGCGGTCGTTCTGACCGCGCGACGCCTCAGATCTCTTCCTTGAGCAGGTCGCCCACCAGATTGCCGATCCAGGGGTTGCGCGTCCGCTTCTGGCGTTCGGCGTGGTAGATGTGGGCCAAGTCCGCATAGGCGCGGTCGAAGTCGTCGTTGAGGATGACGTAGTCGAACTGCTCCCAGGCCGCGACCTCGTCCTTGGCGCGGGCCAGCCGGCGGTGGATCACCTCTTCGCTGTCCTGGCTGCGGGCGTGCAGGCGGCGGCTCATCTCGGCCAGCGACGGCGGCAGGATGTAGACCAGGACGCTGTCCTCGCCGGCCTGCTTGTGAACCTTCATGGCGCCCTGGAAGTCGATGTCGAACAGCACGCTCTCGCCGCGCTCCAGCGCCTCCATGATCGGCACGCGCGGGCTGCCGTAGTGGTTGCCGTAGACCTCGGCCCATTCCAGGAAGGCGTCGTCCCGGATCATGGTCTGGAACGTCTCAGGCGTGACGAAGTGGTAGTCACGGCCGTCGTGCTCGCCGGGGCGCGGCTCGCGCGTGGTGGCGCTGATCGACAGGTGCAGGTCGTTGTGGTCGGCGACTAGGCGGCGGGTCAGGGACGTCTTGCCGACGCCCGAGGGCGCCACGACCATCAGCAGCAGGCCGCGCGTGCGCCCATGCGGGTTATTCGACATTCTGAACCTGTTCTCGGAATTGCTCGATCGTGGCCTTCAAATCCAGGCCATGGGCGGTCAGGGCGGTCAGCGCCGACTTGCTGCAAAGAGTGTTGGCCTCGCGCATGAATTCCTGGGACAGGAAGTCCAGGCGACGGCCGGCGGCCGCGTCGGCGGCCAGCAGCCCGCGGGCGGCGGCCACGTGGCTCGACAGCCGATCCAGTTCCTCGCGGACATCGGCCTTGACCGCCATGGCGGCGGCCTCCTGGACGATGCGCTCCTCCGACGCGGCCTCGCCGATCAGTTCGGCCAGCTTGCGGGCGTAGCGCTCCTTGAGCACGGCCGGCTGACCGGCGGCTTCGTTCGAAGCCAGGTGGGTCAGGGTCTCGATACGGTCGACGGCGCCGGTCAGGATCGGGGCCAGGGCGGCGCCCTCCTCCAGCCGGGCGGCCTTCAGCCCGTCCAGCGCCTGGGCGATGGTGGCGGCCATGGCGACCTCGACCTCGGCGCGGTCCTCGGCGGCTTCGTCCTCCTCGCGGGCGTCGATCACGCCGCGCAGGGCCAGAAGACCGTCCAGGGAGGGCTTGGCGACCATGCCGGTGGCGACGTAGGGGCCGCCGGCCTTCAGGTAGCGCTCGATCATCTCGACATTGATCTGAACGGCCGTCTGGGCCTCGGCGCGCTTGGCCTGCAGGTTGACGGTCAGCTGTCCGCGCTGGAAGCGGGCCTGGGCCCCGTCGCGGGCCGCGCGGTCCAGGCTCTCGAAGCCCGGCGGACCGCGAAAGCGGGTCTCGAGGTTGCGGCCGTTCACGCTGCGCGCCTCGACCGCCCACGACCAGGATCCGTGCGAGCCCTCGACGCGGGCGAAGCCGGTCATGCCTGACAGCGCCATCCTAGCCTCCGGCCAGAGGGGTCTTGGCAGCCGCCTTCGCGCGTTCGACTTGCCGCCATCGGGCGACATTGCGCTCGTGTTCCTCGTAGGTCGAGGCGAACACGTGGCCGCCCGTGCCGTCGGCGACGAAATAGAGGTCGTCGCTCTTCATCGGATTGAGCACGGCCTCCAAGGCGGCCTTGCCCGGATTGGCGATCGGGGTCGGCGGCAAGCCGTCGATCAGATAGGTGTTGTAGGGCGTTTGGCGCTGCAGTTCCGACTGCAGGATGCCCCGGCCCAGCGGCCGCCCGCGGGTCAGGCCGTAGATGATCGTCGGGTCGCTGCCGAGGCGGACGCCCTGGCGCAGGCGGTTGATGAACACCGCCGCCACGTGCGGCCGCTCGCGGGCCAGCCCGGTTTCCTTCTCGACGATCGAGGCCATGGTCACGGCCTGATCCTTTGTCTCGAACGGCAGGCCCGGCTGGCGCGCGACCCACAGCCGGTCGAGCAGCTCGTCTCTCGCGTCCATCATCCGCTGCAGCACCGCCGCGCGATCCTCGCCGCGCTGCACCTGATAGGTCTCGGGCAGGACCGAGCCCTCCGGCGGGGTCGGGACCGTGCCGGTCAGTTCCGGCGCGCGCATCAGGATGTCGACCACCATGTCCGAGGTCAGCCCCTCGGCGATGGTCACATGGTGGCGGACGATCTTGCCGTCGCGGATCTTGGTCAACACCTGACGCAGGGAGGCGCGAGACGGAAACTCGTATTCGCCGGCCTTCAGCTTGCGCGCCGCACCGGTGGTCTGGGCGGCGGTCAGGAAGATCGAGGACGATCGGATCACGCCGGCCTGCTCCAGGGCCCCGGCGATCTCGGGCAGGCTGGCGCCCTTGCGCAGGACGACATTGGTGACGTCGCCCGAACGCGCGGCCGGGCCCGGGCCCTGGTAGAGCCATACCGCGCCCAGCACGACCAGGACGGCGGCCAGGCCCAGCATCGTCAGCAGGCCCGAGCTCATCGCGGCGATGCGCCGGCCGATCGGAGCCGTCTCGCGCCGCCGGGGGTTGGGCTTGCGGGGAGCCCCCGTCTTCTTGGCCGCCGACCGGGGCGGCCGGCGTTGAGGGGGCTGGCGGCTCACGAGACTTTGCGGAACACGACAGAGGCGTTGGTGCCGCCAAAGCCGAAGCTGTTGGACACCGCCACGTCGATCTTCATCGGCACGGCCTTGTTCGGCGCCAGGTTCATGGCGACGTCCACGTCTGGATTGTCCAGGTTGATGGTCGGCGGGGCGATCTGGTCGCGGATGGCCAGGATCGAGTAGATGCCCTCGATCGCGCCGGCCGCGCCCAGCAGGTGGCCGGTCATCGACTTGGTCGAGGACATCACCACGTTCTTGGCGTGGTCGCCCAGGAAGCGCTCGACCGCCCTGGCCTCGATGCCGTCCGCCATGGTCGAGGTGCCGTGGGCGTTGACGTAGTCGATGTCCGAGGGCTGCAGGCCGGCGTCCTTGACGGCCGCCGACAGGGCCCTGAAGCCGCCGTCGCCGTCTTCCGACGGGGCGGTGATGTGATAGGCGTCGCCCGACAGGCCGTAGCCGATGACCTCGGCGTAGATCTTAGCGCCGCGCGCCTTGGCGTGCTCGTACTCTTCCAGCACCAGGGCGCCGGCCCCCTCGCCCATCACGAAGCCGTCGCGGTCCTTGTCATAGGGGCGCGAGGCCTTTTCCGGCGTGTCGTTGAAAGCGGTGGCCACGGCGCGGCAGGCGATGAAGCCGGCCATGCCGACCTTGCAGACGGCCGCTTCGGCGCCGCCGGCGACCATCACGTCGGCGTCGCCGTACTTGATCAGTCGGGTGGCGTCGCCGATGGCGTGGGCGCCCGTCGCGCAGGCGGTGACCACGGCGTGGTTGGGGCCCTTGAAGCCGTAGCGGATCGACACCTGGCCCGAGATCAGGTTGATCAGGGCCGACGAGATGAAAAACGGGCTGATGCGGCGGGGGCCCTTGGCCTCGAGCTCCAGGGCGGTCTCGGAGATCGTCGCGAGACCCCCGATGCCGGAACCGAGGATCACCCCGGTACGGTACTTGTCTTCCTCGGTTTCCGGAACCCAGCCCGAGTCCTTCACGGCCTCGTCCGCGGCGGCGATGCCGTACAGGATGAAGTCGTCGACGCGCTTCTGGTCGCGCGGGCTCATGGTCAGGTCGGGATTGAACGCGCCCTCGACATCCGGACCGCCGCCGCCGCGTCCATCGACGCGCGGCACTTCGCAAGCCACCTGGCAGGCGTATTCGGTCGGGTCGAAGGCCGAGATCCGGTTCGCGCCGGACTTGCCGGCCAGGATGTTCTTCCAATTGACATCGACGCCCTGCCCCAGAGGGGTCAGGAGGCCAAGCCCGGTGACGACGACTCTACGCATGGATCACTCCCAACCTTCGCATCGCGGACATATGGGGGACGTTCGGACGAATCCCACGCTCCCTCCCAACGCCTGCGAATCTCGGCCACATACGAAAACCGCCGCGCGCACGATGGCAAGAGCCCGTGCGACGCGGCGGTTGATAGTCCTGTTCGCGAAATCGTGCGAACCCGACGCCTTAGGCGCCGGTCTTTTCCGTGATGAACTTCACGGCGTCACCGACGGTCTGGATGTGCTCGGCGGCGTCATCCGGAATTTCGATGTCGAATTCTTCTTCGAACGCCATGACCAGCTCGACGTTGTCGAGGCTGTCGGCGCCCAGGTCGTCGATGAAGCTGGCCTTTTCGGTGACCTTTTCCGGATCGGCGTCCAGGTGCTCGATGACGATCTTACGCACGCGCTCGAGAATGTCGGACATTCTGTTAGTCCCTCGTTTTGAATCTTGCAGTTCCGCAGCGAGCCAAGGCGAGCCCTGAACCAACCACGGGAATTGTCGGGCCACCGCCTATCACGTTCTTTTTCGAGTGACTAGCGGCACGTCCCGTCAGAAATGTGGGCTTTCGTCTTTCCAAGCAGAAAGCCGCCAAGCCCAGGAAAAGGCGTCCCGTCAGATCATGGCCATGCCGCCGTTGACGTGCAAGGTCTGACCCGTGACGTAGCCGCCCTGGTCACTGGCGAGGTAAACGCACGCGGCGGCGATATCGCTCCCCTCGCCCAGACGGCCGGCCGGGATAGTCGACAGGATTCCGGCCTTCTGCTGGTCGTTCAGGGCGTCGGTCATCGGGCTGGCGATGAAACCGGGAGCGACGCAGTTGACCGTCACGTTGCGGCTGGCCAGTTCCTGCGCCAGAGCCTTGGAAAAGCCGATCATGCCGGCCTTGGAGGCGGCGTAGTTGGTCTGGCCCGGATTGCCGGTGACGCCGACGATCGAGGTGATGCCGATGATCCGGCCCGAGCGGCGCTTCATCATGCCCTTGGCGGCGGCGCGGGCCAGGCGGAAGTAGCCCTCAAGGTTCACCTTGATGACCGTTTCCCAGTCCTCATCCTTCATGCGGACGATGAGGCCGTCGCGGGTGATGCCGGCGTTGGCGATCACGATGTCCAGGGGCGCGCCGGCGGCTTCCTCGGCCTTGGCGACCAGGCCGTCGACGGCCTCGGAGTCCGAGAGATTCGCCGCGACGAACGAGACCCGCTCGCCGAACTGAGCCGCCAGTTCGGACAGGGCCGATTCGCGGGTGCCCGAGAGCACGACGTGGGCGCCTTGCTGGTGCAGGGCCTTGGCGATGGCCCCGCCGATGCCGCCCGTGGCGCCGGTGACGAGGGCGGTCTTGCCGGTGAGATCGAACATTTTGGGTTTCCTCCCCAAGAGATGGATGGGGTTAGAGCGATTTCGCGAAGGCTTCCAGGTCGGCCGGGCTGTTCAGCGGAACGGCTTCGGCGTCCGGAGCGATCCGTTTGGCCATGCCCGACAGCACCTTGCCGGCGCCCGCCTCGGCGAAGCGGGTGACGCCGCCCTCGCCGGCCAGCCAGGTCATGCTTTCGCGCCAGCGGACACGGCCGGTGACCTGCTCGACCAGCAGCTTGCGGATGACGTCGGGATCGTGGACCGGGGCGGCGGTGACATTGGCCACCAGAGGGGCGCGGGGCGAGACGATCGTGGTCCTGGCCAGGGCTTCGGCCATCTCGTCGGCCGCCGGTTGCATCAACGGGCAGTGGAACGGGGCCGAGACGTTCAGCGGGATGGCCCGCGCGCCCAGCTCCTTGGCCTTCTCGATGGCCTTGTCCACGGCCGCCTTGGCGCCCGAGATCACCACATTGCCGTTGTTGTTGTCGTTGGCCACCACGCAGACCCCGACCTCCGAGCCGGCGGCGGCGGCCGCCTCGGCCAGGGCCAGGTCGGTCTTGGGGCCGATCAGAGAGGCCATCGCCCCCTCGCCCACCGGCACGGCGCGCTGCATGGCCTGGCCGCGCAGTTTCAGCAACCGGGCGGTGTCGCCCAGGGTGATCGCCCCGGCGGCGGCTAGGGCGCTGTATTCGCCCAGGCTGTGGCCGGCCACGAAGGCCGCCTTGTCGATCCCGACGCCGAATTCCTTTTCCAGCACGCGGCTCACGGCCAGGCTGACGGCCATCAGCGCCGGCTGGGCGTTCTCGGTCAGGGTCAGGTCGCCCTCGGGGCCTTCCACCATCAGCTTGAACAGCTTCTGGCCCAGGGCGTCGTCGACCTCCTGGAAGACCTCGCGGGCGGCGGCGAAGGCCTGGGCGAGATCGGCGCCCATGCCGACCGTCTGGCTGCCCTGACCCGGGAAAATGAAAGCGATGCTCATGGAAGCCCGCGCCTCTCTTTGAAGATTCAGGTTCTAAGGATTCTGGCGCGGAGGGTTAGGCCATCGAACGCGGGGCGGCAAGTCGACCTGCGTTCAGCCCAGCCAGGGTCCTCCCGGCGGTCCCCAGCCCCAGACCGGCATCGGCGGGTTGTCCTGGGGCGCCTCGACGCCCGGCGCGGAGTTGATCACCGCCAGCCGCGTGCCCCACTCCAGATAGCCGACGAAGGCTGCCCGGAACTCGGGATCCGCCGGCAGGCCGACCGCGTCGACGGTGTCCAGCATCAGCGAGACCCAGGCGCGGCGCTGCTCTTCCGTCAGGTGGCGGCCCAGATGATGGCCGATCATCGCGGCGTGCCCGCCGCCGGCCTCGCTATAGGCCTTGGGACCGCCGAACACCTCGGTAACGAACGCGGCGACGTGCTCGGCGTGGCGCGGGTTCATGCCGGCGAACACCGGGGCCAGCACCGGATCGTTCGGCACGGCGGCGTAGAACGCCTCGAACAAGGCCCGGAAACGTTCGGGCCCGCCCGCCCAGGCCGCCAGGGTGGGAATTTCCGTCTCGCCGAGCGCCATGGCCGCCTCCGTTTCGCCGAGGCGGACTTTAGGACGAAGGTCGACGTTTGGAAGGTGGAAGAATGGCGTTATTGAAAACATGCGCAGTCGGTTGCGCCTCGCCTTCCCTGGAGCCTACGCATGCAACGCCTGCTTACCGGTCTCGCCCTCTGCGGCGCCCTCCTGGCCGCCTCCCCGGCCTTGGCCGCCCTCAAGGTCGGCGACAAGGCCCCCGACTTCACCGCCCCCGCCGCCCTGGGCGGCAAGGATTTCAGCTTCACCCTGTCCAAGGCGCTGAAGAAGGGTCCCGTGGTGCTGTACTTCTTCCCGGCCGCCTACACCTCGGGCTGCACGGCCGAGGCCCACGAGTTCGCCGAGGCGACGCCGGAGTTCGAGAAGCTGGGCGCCACGGTGGTCGGCGTCACGGCCGGCAATGTCGACAAGATCAAGGCCTTCTCCAGCGAACATTGCCGCGACAAGTTCGCCGTCGCCGCCGCGCCCGAAGGCCTGGTCAAGCGCTACGACGTCGGCATGACGGCGGCGGGCGTGCCGATGCCCGGCGGCTGGTCCAACCGCACCTCCTACGTCATCGCGCCGAACGGCAAGGTCCTGATGGCCTACACCGACGGCAACTTCCAAGGCCACGTCGCCAAGACCATGGACGCGGTGAAGGCCTACAAGGGCGGAAAGTAGCGGGTTTCGACCAACCTCTTTCGAAAACGGCGCGGGCGGATCGGACCGGTCCGCCCGTGTTTCGACTAGGATCGGAACCATGGCCGACCTTGTCTTTCTGCAAACCCTCGCCCGCGGCGTCGCCGTTGGGGGCTTTGGCGTCACGGGCCTGGCGCTGGCGCTGGACAGACGTCCCACGCCCCTGCGCTGGGTGGGAGGCCTGTTCTTCCTCTGCGCCACGGCCCATGTCCTCGACAGCTGTCAGCTTGGCCGGTTGGCCCACCCCAATCAGCTGATCTGGGCCGCGTCGGTGGCCACCATCGGCCTGTTCTGGCCCTTGGCCTACGCCCTGTTCGCCGACGAGCGCCGCCTTTCGCCCCACCGACTTTGGCCCACCGCCGGCCTGTTGGGGCTTTGGGGCCTAGCCCGCGTCGCGCCCGAGGCGTTCGGCCGGCCGATCTTTCTGCTGTTCAATCTGGCTTCCGTGGGTCTGGTCCTGCACGCTCTGCTGGTCATCTGGCGGGGCTGGCGCGGCGACCTGGTCGTTGAACGCCGGCGGCTGCGCGGCCCGGTGATGATCGCGGCGGCCGGCTATATCCTCCTGCTCAGCGCCCAGGACATGGCCTGGGTCGCCGGCCTGCCCTGGTTCCACCCCTGGGGCTTGCCCCAGGCCCTGGTGCTGGCCGCCCTGGCCGTCGCCGGCGCGGTCATCCTGCTGCGGCCCGAGCCCCTTCTGGTCGAGGCCGCGACGGCCGGCGGCCGGACCGCGCCGCTCGCCGCCGCCCCCGCCCTGGACCTCACCCCCGCCGACCGGCTGATCCTGGCCCGGCTGGCCAGCGCCATGGACGAGGACGAGGTCTGGCGCGGCGAGGACTTGTCGATCAGCGCCTTGGCGGCCCTGGTCGGCGCGCCCGAGCATCGCCTGCGCCGGCTGATCAACGGCGTGCTGGGCCATCGCAACTTCGCCGACTACGTCAACGGCCGGCGGATCGAGGCGGCCAAGATCGCCCTCGCCGCCCCCGATCTGGCCCTGAAGTCGATCTCCACGATCGCCTACGACCTGGGCTTCGCCTCGCTGGGACCGTTCAACCGCGCCTTCCGGGCGGCCACCGGCGTCACGCCGACCGAATGGCGGACCGCCAACACCCCGGCGCCGGCTCGGCTGAGGCTGGTCGAAACCGGCGATCCCTCGCCAAAAGCCGACAAGTCCGCCTGATTTCGCGATCGGCGCGACGACCCGCCCGCCTCGCCCTTTCCTCGGGTCATCGCAAACCGAGGACGTCCGATGCTCCCCTATCTCGCCGCCATGGCCGACAACTGGCTGCACGCCGCCTTCACCGACGTCAGCCGCTACGTGACCTTCGCGGTCGGCGTCTGGCTGACCCTGTGGGTCGTGCTGGCCGCGCCCCTGGCCGGGCGCAAGATCCGCGAGGGTCGCCCGCCCGCGCGCCAGCTGCTGATCGAGTTCGCAACCTCGATCCGGTCGATCATGATCTTTTCGACGGTCGGCCTGCTGAGCTTCGGCCTGTTTCGCGCCGGCTTGATGCCTGGTCCCCACATCGCCCGGGCATGGGGGCCGGTCTGGTTCTGGAGCAGCCTGGCGCTGATGATCGTCGCTCACGACGCCTGGTTCTACTGGACCCACCGGCTGATCCACGACCGGCGGCTGTTTCGCGCCTTCCACCGACGCCACCACCGGTCCAACAGCCCCTCGCCGTTCACCGCGTACAGCTTCGACCTGGGCGAGGCGGCGATCAACGCGCTGTTCGTGCCGCTTTGGATGCTGCTGGTTCCCACCCAGTGGCCGGTGGCGGGCCTGTTCATGCTGCACCAGATCGTCCGCAACACCCTGGGTCACAGCGGCTACGAGTTGTTCCCGGCCACCCGCGACGGCCGCCCCCTGCTGCCCTGGCTGACGACGGTGACGCACCACGACCTGCACCACGCCCAGGCGGGCTGGAATTACGGGCTCTATTTCACCTGGTGGGACCGGTGGATGGGCACCGAGAACCCGCGCTACCTGGAGCGGTTCGCGGCGGCCGTGCGCCGTCCGGGACGCGAGGTCGTGGCGGAGGCCGCCTGAACCTCACCAGGTGGCGCGGACCAATTTGACCATCAGGCGGCCGTCCTGGACCCGCTCGTCGGCGGCGCGCAGGCTGACGGTGAATTCGGCGGGGATGTCGAACGGCCGGGTCAGGCTGAAATCGACGCCTTCCTGGCCCATCGTGCCGCCGCCGACGGCGATCGAGGCCACCGGACGTCCGTCCAGGGTCAGTTCGGACCGCACATTGGCGCGGGTCACCGGCGTGCGGCCGCGCAGATAGACCGGCTGGGTGGCGTTCATGTCCATCGACAGCCGCACATAGTTGGTCTTGGGCAGCAGGCCGAAGCCGAAGGACCGGGCCAGGGACGAGCGGATCGCCGCCTCGCGGGCGTTCCAGGACGCGCCCAAGCCGACCGCCCGATTGGCCGCGACCTGATCGTCGGGCTTCTGGTTCAGATTGAGTTCGAAATTATAGGTCGGATCGTCGATCGCCCCGGCGACCTTGGCGGTGAGCGTCGCCCTTTCGGCGTCGCTGGACAGGTCCAGGGTCTGGGCCGCCGAATAGCCCTGGAAGTGGCCGTCGGCGCCCCAGACCGCCAAGTCGGGCTTGCGCACGACATCGCCCGCCACCGCGGCGGTCGCCGCAAAGGCGCTCATGGCGGTCGCCACGATCAGGGATGCAAGCCTTCGAAACCCCATGGCCGCCGGATAGCACAAGCCGCTTCATGGCCAAAGCCTTCGGCGGCGGAATTTGTATGACAGTTGTTTTTCGCCCGGTTCCGACGCGCTTTACGCGCCCGTCGCCTTCTTCATCGTCTCGGCGCTGCAGCTGGTCTTCTCGCAGATCCGCTTGGCGATCTGGGCCTGGAGCTGGGGCATGATCTCGACCATGATCTTTCCCATGGCCGGCCCCATCTGAGGCATCTTGCCGACGATGGATTGGCCCCTGGGGCTCTCATAGAAGTCGACCAGCGCCTGCAGTTCGTCTTCGGAGAAGATCGTGGCGTAGATCGGCGTCGTGCGCTCCATGATCTCGTCCATCAGGTCGCCGCCGACGAACTCCTCCAAGGCCTCGCGAACGGCCTTCCTCTGCGCCTCGGTCATGTTGGGATTGGCCTTGGCCTGTTGGTCCAGCATCGGCCCGAGCATGCTTTGCATCATCGGCTTCATCGACTGGTCGATATGCAGCGCGGCGATGTAGCGCTTGGTCAGTTCCAGGGCGCGCGGCGAAGGCGCGGCGGCGGGCGGCGACGGCTGCTGGGCCGCCCGGGCCGCCCCACTGGAGCCCGCGGCCAGACAGAGGGCGGCGAAGGCGACGATGGCGAAACGTTTCATGCGGGTCCCCCAAGAATGCCTTAATGAGCCCAAGGCCGCCCGGCGATGCAAGCCTTGAGGGTTTCCTTGCCTTCGCGTGCTCTTTCGGCTATTAGCGCGCCCTCTCACGGATGGCGGTCTTGCACGCAGCCCATTGGGTCGGGATTTCCCGCTCGGCATGCAGGATCCATCGTGATCGCCGGACTTCCGCCGACGATCGCGCCGCCATCCAAGCCGGAAGAAGGAAAACATGGCGTTCTACGAACACGTGGTCATCGCGCGGCAGGACATCTCGCCGCAACAGGCCGAAGCTCTGAACGAGCAACTCAAGGCCCTCCTGGAAGAAAATGGCGGTCACATCGCCAAGATCGAATACTGGGGCCTGCGTAACCTCACCTACCGCATCAAGAAGAACCGCAAGGGCCACTACTCCTTGCTCGCCATCGACGCTCCGGCCGCGGCCGTGAAGGAGATGGAACGTCAGCTGCTGATCAATGAAGACGTGCTGCGCTTCATGACCATCCGCGTCGAAGAGCTGGACCTGGAACTGTCGCCGGTTCTGGCCCGTCGCGACCGCGAACGCGGCGAGCGCACCGAGCGCCCGCGCGACGATTTCGCGCCGCAAGCGTAAGGGAGAAGAGAGATCATGACCGATACCACTGCTCCCGAAGCCGGCGCTCCCGCCGCTGGCGCTGGCGGCGCCCGCCGTCCGTTCTTCCGTCGCCGCAAGGTTTGCCCGTTCTCGGGCGCCGGCGCGCCGAAGATCGACTACAAAGACGTGAAGCTGCTGCAGCGTTACGTTTCCGAACGCGGCAAGATCGTGCCGTCGCGCATCACCGCGGTGTCGGCCAAGAAGCAACGCGAACTGGCCAAGGCCATCAAGCGCGCCCGCTTCCTGGCTCTGCTCCCCTACGTCGTGAAGTAAGGGAGACACCACGATGAAAGTCATTCTGCTCGAACGCGTCGAAGGCACCGGCGTCCTCGGCGACGTGGTCACCGTGAAGGACGGCTTCGCCCGTAACTTCCTGCTGCCGCGTTCCAAGGCCCTGCGCGCCAACTCGGCCAACCTGAAGACCTTCGAAGCTCAGCGCGCTGAGATCGAAGCTCGTAACGTCAAGAACCGCGAAGCTGCCGGCAAGTCGGGCGAAGGCCTGGACGGCAAGCAGTACGTGATGATCCGTCAAGCCGGCGAAAGCGGCCAGCTGTACGGTTCGGTCGCGGGCCGCGACGTCGCCGACGCCATCAAGGCCGAAGGCGGCAAGGTCGACCGCTCGATGATCGTGCTGGACAAGCCGATCAAGACGCTGGGCGTCCACGAAGTGAAGGTGAAGCTGCACGCTGAAGTGACCGTCACGGTCACCCTCAACATCGCGCGCAGCCAGGACGAAGCCGATCGCCAAGCGCGCGGCGAAAACGTCATCGCCGCTCAGTTCGAGGAAGACCGCGCGGCTGACGCCGAAGCGGCCTCGGACATGGCCGAAGGCGGCGCCGGTTCGTTCGAAGGCGATCACTACGAAGCTTGATCGCCTCGTAGCGTCTAGAAAAACTCGAAGAACGGCGCGGAGAAATCCGCGCCGTTTTTTTCTGCGCGTTTGCCTAGAATTGCTCAGCTTGTGAGCGAACGCACGCATCCCCATCCTTAGCGTGGGGGAGAGAGGCTCCTTCGCTTCCGAAACAAAAGGCGTCAAGCGCCTCGGAAGGTCTGCGAGGGGATATCGCTATGCATTTCAGAACTTTCCTGCTGGCCGCAGCCTCGGTCGCGGCCGTCGCCGGCGCCGCCCAGGCTCAGGACGCCGCCGCGCCGGCCGATGATTCGACCGCGGTCGATCAGGTCGTCGTCACCGGCACCCGGGTCGCCCGCTCGCGGCTCGACACGGTGTCGCCGGTCGACGTGGTCGACAACAAGGCGCTGACCCGCCAGGGCACCCCGGAACTGGCCCAGGCCCTGGCCAACCTGGCCCCCTCCATCGACTTCCCGCGGCCGGCCGTCACCGACGGCACGGACACGGTGCGTCCCGCCACCCTGCGCGGCCTGTCGCCCGACCAGACCCTGGTGCTGCTGAACGGGCACCGCGCCCACACCGCCGCCCTGGTCAACATCAACGGCTCGATCGGCCGCGGCTCGGCGCCGTTCGACCTCAACACCATTCCGGCCGCCGCTCTGGACCGGGTCGAGATCCTGCGTGAAGGCGCGGCCGCCCAATACGGCTCGGACGCCATCGCCGGGGTGATCAACCTGCGCCTGCGCGAAGCCAGCCACGGCGGCGGCGCCAGCGCCACCTACGGCGTCTACAACACCAAGGTCGAGACGACCCGTGATCGCGACGGCCGCACGGCTCACGACGGCCCGAGCTACAGCGCCTCGCTGTGGCAAGGCTTCGCCCTGCCCAATGAGGGCTTCCTGACGCTGACGGGCGAATATTCGTTCCGTAACCCGACCAATCGCGCCGATCTGGATCCCCGCGTCACGCCCAACAGGCGGACGGGCGTCTACGGCGACCCGCAGGTCGAGACCAAGACCATCTACGCGAACGCCGGCCTGCCGCTGAACGAGGACTGGAGTCTGTACGGCCTGGCCGGCTATCAGAACCGCAAGGGCGAGAGCTCGGCCTTCCCGCGTCTGGCCGACAACGCCAACAACTATGTCAGCGTCTATCCGACCGGCTACGTGCCGCGGATCACCACCAAGATCGACGACTACAACCTGGCCTTCGGGACCAAGGGCGTGATCGGCGGTTTCAACATCGACGCCAGCGTCACCTACGGCAACAACAAGGTCGAGTACGGCACGGTCAATTCGCTGAACGCGTCGCTGGGCGCGACGTCGCCGACCCGCTTCAAGGACGGGTCGATGCAGTACGGCCAGACGGTGGCGGCCATCGACGTCAACCGCCCGCTGGAACTGTTCAACTTCGCCAAGCCCAGCACCCTGGCCTTCGGCATCGAGTACCGCGACGAGAGCTACAAGATCGAGGCCGGCGAGACGGCCTCGTGGGTCAACGGCGGCAACGGCAAGGGCGCCGGCGCACAGGGCTTCCCCGGCTTCCGTCCGGCCAACGAAGTCGATGTCAGCCGCAACGCCACCAGCCTCTATGTCGACCTGGACAACCAGATCACCGACAAGCTGGATGTCGACCTGGCCGCCCGCTACGAGGACTATTCCGACTTCGGCTCGACCACGACCGGCAAGATCGCCGCGCGCTATGACTTCACCGACAACTTCGCCCTGCGCGGCGCCTTCTCGACCGGCTTCCGGGCCCCGGCCCTGCAGCAGCAGTACTTCACCACCACCTCGATCAACATCTTGAGCGGCGGCGCGGCGGTCGACGTCGGCACCTTCCCGGCCACCAGCGCCACGGCCGCCGCCCTGGGCGCCAAGCCGCTGGAGCCGGAAAAGTCGAAGAACTATTCGCTGGGCGCGGTCTATCACAAGGGCCCGTTCGAGCTGACGGTCGACGCCTACCAGATCGACATCGACAACCGCATCGTGCTCTCGGAGAACATCCAGGGCGTGAACGGCGGCACGGCCACCCAACAGGCGATCTATAATTTGCTGCAGCCGTTCGGCGTGACCACGGCGCGGTTCTTCGTCAACGGCGTGGACACCACCAGCAAGGGCGTGGACGTGGTGGCGCGCTACCGCCTCGACGCCGACGAGGCCGGCCGGTTCGACCTGACCCTGGCGGCCAACTACAATCAGACCGACGTCAACAAGGTGCCGACCACCAGCACCCTGTCCGGCCTGCCCGTGCCCCCGCCCCTGTTCGCCCGCGTCAACATCCTGACCTACGAGCAAGGTACCCCCGACCACAAGTTCGTGGCGTCGGGCGACTGGAGCAACGGCCCCTGGGGCGCGACCCTGCGGGGCACCGCCTACGGCTCGGTGCTGATCCCCAACGCCACCTCGTCGCTGGACTACAAGTCGGGCGCCAAGACCGTCTGGGACGCCGAGGCCCGCTACACCTTCCTGAAGGACGTGACCTGGGCCGTCGGGGTCAACAACCTGTTCGACGAATACCCGGAGCGCGCTCCCGCTCTGGTCAATACGACGGGCGTCGTCGGCTTCCCCAGCTACTCGCCGTTCGGCTTCAACGGGCGCTTCCTCTACACGCGCCTCAGCTACAGCTGGTAAGTCCCTGACGGATCTGAACTAAGCCTTCGGAGGGCGCGGCGAGCGATCGCCGCGCCCTTTCCACGACCGTTTCTGTCGTAGTCGTACGCTACAGAACATACATAAAACATCCCCGTTCATCTGAGCTGTGACCGGTCGCTCCCAATGCATGTTCGCGTTAACTTCCGCCGATGTCCCTCGTTCCTGCCCTAGACCTCCGCCCACCCCCCGTGATGGGCGACATCGTCGTCGCGGTCGCGCCGCATAATCTGGAGGCCGAACAGGCGCTGCTGGGCGTGCTGCTGTACGACAACGCCGCCTATGAGCGCCTGACCGACAGCCTGCAGGGCCGCCACTTCTACGAGCCCTTCCACCAGCGGCTGTTCAGCGCGATCGAGACCCATATCCGCAAGGGCCAACTGGCCGAACCGATCCTGCTGGCCGACGAGTTCAAGCACGATCCGGCGTTCGACGAACTGGGCGGCCTGCGCTACCTGGCCGATCTGGTCGACCGCGCGCCGCCCGCCGCCAATGTTGGCGACTACGCCCGGGCCGTGTTCGACCTGGCCCTGCGCCGCGACCTGATCCGCATCGGCGGCGAGATCGCCTCGACCGCCCATGGCGGGGTCAGCAAGGACGACGTCAAGTTGCCGGCCCGCGATCAGATCGAGGCGGCCGAACAACAGCTCTACACCCTGGCCGAAAGCGGCGCGGCCAGCTCCGGCTTCGTCAGCTTCGGCGACGCGCTGCGCGGCGCGGTCGAGATGACCGCCGAGGCCTACAGCCGCGACGGCGGCATGTCGGGCCTGGCCAGCGACCTGATCGACCTGGACACCAAGATCGGCGGCCTGCACCCCTCCGACCTGATCGTGCTGGCCGGTCGCCCGTCGATGGGCAAGACGGCCCTGGCCACCAACATCGCCTTCAACGTGGCCAAGAAGTACGCCTGGGAACCCCAGCCGGACGGCACCAAGAAGACCGTCAGCGGCGGCGTCGTGGCCTTCTTCTCGCTGGAAATGAGCGCCGAGCAGCTGGCGCTGCGTATGCTGGCCGACGCCTCGGGCGTGTCGGGCGACAAGCTGCGCAAGGGCGAGATCGACGCCAGCGAGTTCGGCCGGGTGCGCGACGCGGCCATCGAGCTGCAGGAAGCGCCGCTCTATATCGACGCCACCGGCGGCATCTCGATCGCCAAGCTGACCGCCCGGGCCCGCCGCCTCAAGCGCCAGGTCGGGCTGGACCTGGTGGTGGTCGACTACCTTCAGCTCGTCACCGGTTCGGATCTTGGTTCGAACGCCAACCGGGTGCAGGAGGTCTCGCAGATCACCATGGGCCTGAAGGCCCTGGCCAAGGAGCTGGCCTGCCCGGTCATCGCCCTGTCGCAGCTGTCGCGTCAGGTGGAGCAACGCGAGGACAAGCGCCCGCAGTTGTCCGACCTTCGCGAATCCGGCTCGATCGAGCAGGACGCCGACATGGTCTGGTTCGTCTATCGCGAGAGCTACTATGTCGGCCGCTCGGAACCGCGCGAGGGCACGCCCGAGCACCTGCAGTGGCAAGAAGACATGGACCGCCTCCAGGGGCTGGCCGAGGTGATTATCGCCAAGCAGCGTCACGGTCCCATCGGCACGGTGCGCCTGTCGTTCAACAGCGACACCACCCGCTTCGGCAACCTCGCGCGCGACCATTACTTCCACCAGATGCGCAGCGGCGGCGAAGAATAGGTCTCGCGCGGAAGGTCTGTCTCGGCCACGGTGTCGAGACTCGCTGAACGAGGCCGCGAATGGACTTCAATCCCCTGCCGACATCGACGGTCGTCGGCGCGTTCCTGCTGGCCTTCCCGGCGTTGTTCTCGATCGTCAATCCGGTCGGGGCCTCGCTGATCTTCCACCAGGTGCTGGCGGACCGCACGCCGCGCGAGCGTCATCGGCTGGCGGCCCAGATCGCGACCTACGCCCTGGCCATCCTGCTGGGCTCGCTGCTGCTGGGCGGCTACATCCTGAACTTCTTCGGCGTCAGCCTGGGCGCCTTGCGCGTCGCCGGCGGGCTTGTGGTGGCGATCCGCGCCTGGGGCCTGCTGATGGAGCCCGAGGCCTACGAGGACCGCAAGAACGACGCCGCCTCGCCGGTCGAGCGCAAGACCGACGACATCGCCTTCTTTCCCCTGACCATGCCGTTCACGACCGGTCCGGGCTCGATCGCCGTGGCGATCGCCCTGGCGTCGCAACGTCCGGCCGGCGGCCACACGGTGATCCCGTTCTTCCTGGGCGCCAGCCTGGCCGCCGTGGTGGTCGCGCTGTTGATCTGGGCGCTTTATCGGGCGTCCGACCGCGTGATGGCCCTGCTGGGCGTCTCGGGCGCGCGAGTGATGTCGCGGCTGGTGGCCTTCCTGCTGCTGTGCATCGGCGTGCAGATCCTGGCCAGCGGCGTCGAGAGCCTGGCCACCGACTTCCTGGCCCGGCACGCTCTGCATTGAACCTTCGCATCATCCACACTGGCCATGGGCGGCGGGCTCGGCTACGCCCTGCCCCGTGACCGAAGCCAGCCTCCTCACCCTCGACCTCGACGCCCTGGCGTCCAACCACGCCGCGCTCAGGGCCGCCGCCGGCGGGGCCGAGATCGCGCCCGCGGTCAAGGCCGACGGCTACGGCCTGGGCGCCGCGGTCGTCGCCGGCTTCCTGTGGGACGACGGGGCTCGCACCTTCTACGTGGCCCGGCTGTCGGAAGGTCTGGCCCTGCGCCGAGCCCTGGGCGACCGCAAGGCGACGATCTATGTCCTGGACGGCGTCACCCCCGGCTCCGCGCCCGCGCTCGAAGCGGCCAGGCTGACGCCCGTGCTCAACAGCCTGCCGCAGATCGAGGCCTGGAACAGTCACGCCCGCGGCCGCAGGCTCGAAGCCGCCCTGCACATCGACACCGGCATGAACCGGCTGGGCCTGCGGCCGGAAGAGGCCGTTGTCCTCACGGGCGCGATGGACCGGCTGAAGTTCCTCGACATCACCCTGGTGATCAGCCACCTGGCCTGCGCCAGCGAGCCCGATCACCCGCTCAATGCTCAACAGCTGGCCCGTTTCAAAGAGGCCGCCGCGCTCTTTCCGAACGCCCGACGCAGTCTCGCCAATTCCGGCGGGATCTTCCTGGGCGACGACTACCACTTCGACCAGTGCCGGCCGGGGATCAGCCTCTATGGCGGCGGCCCTCGCGACGTGACCGACGCTCGGATCAACGCCGTGGTGACGCTGGAGACGCCAATCCTGCAAGCCCGGGTCGTGCCGCGCGGCGAGAGCATCGGCTACGGCGCCGCCTTCACGGCGCAGGAGACCACGCGCGTCGCCATCCTGGCGGCCGGCTATGCCGACGGGGTGCCGCGCGCCGCCCATCCGCGCGGGTCCGTGTGGTTCGACGGCGCCCTGCGGCCGTTGCTCGGCCGGGTGTCGATGGACCTGATCGCCGTCGACATCACCGACTGCGACGCAGCGCGTCCCGGCGCGATGATGCAGATCATCGGCCCCGACCGGCCCGTCGACGACGCCGCTGCGGCGGCGGGGACGACAGCCTACGAGTTGCTGACCCGGATCGCGCCGCGGGCGCGCCGGGTGGTCAAGGGCGGCTGAGACACAGTACGACCGTCTTTGGCGCAGTGGCCCGCCAGGCTGTAGTCTCCAGTCACCTTCGAATCAGGAGCCCCCATGGCCCGTGACGGCGCCGTCTACGCCTGCCAGTCCTGCGGCGCGGTCACGACCAAGTGGTCGGGTCAGTGCTCGGCCTGCCAGAGCTGGAACAGCCTGGTCGAGGAGGTCGGGGCCCGCGCGCCCGGCGCCCTGTCGAGCACCAAGGCCACGCGGGTGCGCGGCCTGCAGTTTACCGGCCTGGAAAGCGACACCCCCGCCCCGCCCCGGATCATCACCGGCGTCGACGAGTTCGACCGGGTCTGCGGCGGCGGCGTGGTGCCCGGCTCGGCGATCCTGATCGGCGGCGATCCGGGCGTCGGCAAGTCCACCCTGCTGCTGGAAGTCGTCGCCAAGGCCAGCCTCAAGGGCGTTTCGTGCGCCTACATCTCCGGCGAGGAGGCCGTGGCCCAGATCCGGGGTCGCGCCGAGCGCATGGGCTTCGCCCAGGCCCCCGTGAAACTGGCCGCCGAGAGCAGCCTGCGCGATATCCTCGACGGGCTGAAGCGCGACAATTTCGACCTCGTGGTCATCGATTCGATCCAGACCATGTGGAGCGACGCCCACGAGGCTGGACCCGGCACGGTGACCCAGGTGCGGGCCTGCGCCCAGGAACTGGTGCGCCTGGCCAAGAAGAAGGGCGTGGCCATCCTGCTGGTCGGCCACGTCACCAAGGACGGCCAGATCGCCGGTCCCCGGGTGGTCGAGCATCTGGTCGACGCGGTGCTCAGCTTCGAAGGCGAGCGGGGCTATCCGTTCCGCATCCTGCGCGGCGCCAAGAACCGGTTCGGGGCCACCGACGAGATCGGGGTGTTCGAAATGGGCGACGCGGGGTTGCGCGAGGTGAAGAACCCCTCGGCCCTGTTCCTCAACGAGGGCGGCGAGCGCGCGGCCGGCGCTGCGGTGTTCGCCGGCATCGAGGGGTCTCGACCCGTTCTGGTGGAATTCCAGGCCCTGGTCGCGCCCTCCGCGTACGGAACACCCAGACGCGCCGTGGTCGGATGGGATTCCGGCCGCCTGGCCATGGTTTTGGCGGTGCTTGAATCGCGGTGCGGCCTTGGTTTTGGCAACAAGGACGTCTATCTGAACGTCGCTGGCGGCCTGCGGATCACCGAGCCGGCGGCGGACTTGGCGGCGGCGGCGGCCCTGGCCTCATCGGCCCTGGACATCGCCCTGCCTCAGGACTGCGTCGTGTTCGGCGAGGTCAGCCTGTCCGGTGAAGTGCGGCCCGTGAGCCGTATGGAGACACGTTTGAAAGAGGCCGCGAAACTCGGCTTTGGCCGAGCTCTGGGACCGTTGTCGGGGCTGCCCGAGGGCGGCGGAGCCCTGCCCGTGGCGGGCGTGGCGCGCCTGGCCGACGCGGTGCGGCGCATCGGCGACGAGATCTGGGGCCAGCTGACGTGACGCCGTTCGACATCATTTTCGGCCTGATCGTGCTGGTCTCGGCCCTGGTCGGCTTCGTGCGCGGCGCTTCGCGGGAACTGACCTCGGCCCTGTCGTTCATCGTCGCCGCCCTGCTCTCGCTGTTGGCGCTGCGCGTCACCGGCCCGCTGTTCCGGGGCCTGATGGACCCGGACTGGGCGGCCACCGCGGCCGCCATCCTCGTCGCTTTCGTCATCATCTTCGTCCTGCTGCGCCTGGTCGGCGCCCAGATCACCAAGACCCTGCACGCCGGCGGCGCCCTGGGCACGCTGGACCGCCTGATGGGCCTGGCGTTCGGCCTGCTGCGCGGCCTGGTGGTGCTGGGCGTGTTCAGCCTGGTGTTCCACATGGCCACCCCGCCCGACCGCGTTCCGGGCTGGATGTCGAAATCGGCGCTATACCCCCTGTCCAACGCCGCCGGACGGGTGTTGAAGGTGTTCGCGCCCAAGGGCGCCGGTCTGGCCGGGAAGCTGGCCCCGGCCATCGAGAGCGCCGTCCATGACGGGACAAGAGAGAGCGACGTCAGCGACAAAGCGTCCGACGGCAAGTCGCACGATCCGGGTTATGCTAAGGACCAGCGTCGTTCCGTCGACGATCTGGTGGAGAAATCGCGATGACGTCCTTCGGCCAGTCGACCGACCGCTTCTCGTCCGCGCCTTGGCGTGACCCCGAGGACGACACCCTTCGCCTGGAGTGCGGCGTGTTCGGGGTGTTCGGCGTCCGCGACGCCGCCGCCGTCGCCGCCCTTGGCCTGCACGCCCTGCAGCACCGCGGCCAGGAGGCCTGCGGCATCGCCGCCTTCGACGGCCAGCGCTTTCACACCGAACGCCATATGGGCCATGTGGGCGACGCCTTCACCGGCAACGACCTGGTCGAGCGCCTGCCCGGCGGCATGGCCATCGGCCACACCCGCTACTCGACCGCCGGCGGCAGCGGCATCCGCAACGTCCAGCCGATGTTCGCCGATCTCGAGACCGGCGGCGTGGCCATCGCCCACAACGGCAATCTGACCAACTTCCTGACCCTGCGCGAACGTCTCGTGCAGGAGGGCGCGATCTTCCAGTCGACCAGCGACAGCGAGGTGATCCTCCACCTGATCGCCCGGTCGCGGAAGGCGCGCATCGTCGACCGGTTCATCGACGCCGTCGGCCAGATCGAGGGCGGCTATGCGATCGTGGCGATCACCAACAAGAAGATGATCGGCCTGCGCGACCCGCTGGGCATCCGTCCGCTGGTGCTGGGCGACCTGGGCGGCCAGCCGATCCTGGCGTCGGAAACCTGCGCGCTCGACATGATCGGCGCCCGCTTCGTGCGCGACGTCGAGCACGGAGAGATGGTGGTGATCTCCGAGACCGGCGTGGAATCGCTGCGTCCCTTCCAGACCGTCGCCGCGCGCCCCTGCGTGTTCGAATATGTCTATTTCGCCCGTCCCGACAGCGTTGTGAACGGCCGCTCGGTCTATGACGTGCGCAAGCGCATGGGCCAGCGCCTGGCCATCGAAACCGGCGTCGAGGCCGACGTCGTGGTGCCGGTGCCGGACAGCGGCGTCCCCGCCGCCATCGGCTTCGCCCAGCAGAGCGGCCTGCCGTTCGACCTGGGCATCATCCGCAACCACTATGTGGGCCGCACCTTCATCCAGCCGACCCAGGGCGTGCGCGAACTGGGCGTGCGCATGAAGCACAGCCCCAACCGCGCCGTGCTGGAAGGCAAGCGCGTGATCCTGATCGATGACTCGATCGTGCGCGGCACCACCTCGCTGAAGATCGTCCGCATGGTTCGCGAGGCCGGCGCCAAGGAGGTCCACCTCCGCTCGGCCAGCCCGCCGATCAAGTGGCCCGACTTCTACGGCATCGACATGCCCGAGCGTGAGCAACTGCTGGCGGCCAACAAGTCGCTGGAGGAGATGGCGCGGTTCCTGGAGGTCGACAGCCTGGGCTTCCTGTCGGTCGACGGCCTCTATCAGGCGCTGGAAGCCGGTCCGCGCGACCCGGCCCAGCCGCAATTCACCGACCATTACTTCACCGGCGACTATCCGACGCGCCTGACCGACCGCGAGATCGCCGAAGGCCGCAACGACCAGGCCGAGAAGCAACTGTCGTTGCTGAGCGCCTAGCCTTTCATTCCGCTCATCCCGGCGAAAGCCGGGACCCGAGCAGCGTTTGAGACCCATCTCTATCGCTCAACCCGAAACTCAGCTTAGGTCCCGGCTTTCGCCGGGATGAGCGGATCGTGGGAACGGGCCAGCCGCAGTGATCAAAATGCTCAAAGACCTGTTCGCCAAGCTGAAGATCGACGGCTACATCGTGGCGCTGTTCAGCATGGTGGTGCTGGCCTCGATCCTGCCGGTGCGCGGCGAGGCGGCGACGATCGTCGGCTGGGTGGTCAAGATCGCCATCGCCCTGCTGTTCTTCCTGCACGGCGCCAAGCTGTCGCGCGAGGCCGTGGTCGCGGGCCTGACCCATTGGCGCCTGCACCTGACCATCCTGGCCTTCACCTTCGTGCTGTTCCCGCTGCTGGGTCTGGCGATCAGCAAGTCGGGCGTGCTGTCGCCGACCCTGTCCAGCGGCATGCTGTTCCTCTGCTGTCTGCCCTCGACGGTGCAGTCGTCGATCGCCTTCACCTCGATCGGCCGCGGCAATGTCGCCGCCGCGGTCTGCGCGGCCTCGGCCTCCAACCTGCTGGGCATCTTCCTGACGCCGGTGCTGGTGGGCCTGCTGATGCACGCTCATGGCGACGTCGGCGGTTGGGAATCGATCAGGTCGATCGTCATCCAGCTGCTGGTCCCTTTCGTCGCCGGCCAATTGGTCCGGCCCTGGGTCGGCGGCTGGATCGAGAAGCACAAGGCCCTGGTCGGCCGCGTGGACCGCGGCTCGATCCTGCTGGTGGTCTATTCGGCCTTCAGCGCCGCCGTGGTCGGCGGCATCTGGAAGGTTGTCTCGATCCCGGAGCTGGGGATCCTGCTGGTCGCTTGCGTGCTGCTGCTGGCGGTCGTGATGGCCGCCACCATGTTCGGCGCGCGCGCCCTGGGCTTCTCCAAGCCCGACGAGGTGGCCATCGTGTTCTGCGGCTCCAAGAAGAGCCTGGCGACCGGGGTGCCGATGGCCGGCATTCTGTTCCCCGGCGCCACGGCGGGCGTGCTGGTCCTGCCGCTGATGCTGTTCCACCAGATCCAGCTGATGGCCTGTTCGGTGCTCGCCCAGCGCTACGGCGCGCGACCGGCCGACGAGGCCTAGCTCAAACGCTCCTCCGTCCGCTTCGCGGCCACCTCCCCGTTTCTCGGGGAGGAGAAGCGGTTCCCATGGGCGGCCTTAGCCACTAGAACCCGCCCATGATTTCCGACTCCGAAAAGCCGCTGGCCGGCCGCATCGCCCTTGTCACCGGCGCCACCCGCGGCATCGGCGAAGCCATCGCCCTGGGCCTGGCCCAGGCCGGCGCCCATGTCATCGCCTTGGGCCGCACCCAGGGGGCCCTGGAGGCCCTGGACGACGCCATCTTCGCCGCGACCGGCGAACACGCCACCCTGGTCCCGCTGGACCTGCGCGAAGCCGACGGCCTGGATCAGCTGGGCGCGGCCCTCTACGAGCGGTTCGGCAAGCTGGACATCCTGGTCGGCGCCGCCGGCGTGCTGGGCGCCCTGACCCCGGTCGGCCACCTGGATCCCAAGGGTTGGGACATGATCATGGCCACCAACCTGACGGCCAACTGGCGGCTGATCCGGTCCATGGACCCGCTGCTGCGCCGGGCCGAGGCCGGCCGGGCCATTTTCCTGACCAGCAGCGTCGCCAAGACCCATCGCGCCTTCTGGGGCGGTTACGCGGCCTCCAAGGCGGGTCTGGAGGCCGTCGTCGCCTGCTATGACGACGAGATGGAGAACACCACGGTTCGCGCCGTCTGCGTCGATCCGGGCGCCATGCGCACCCGGATGCGGGCCGGAGCCTTCCCGGGGGAAGACCCGCTGACCGTGCCGGCGCCCGACACCATCGTCCCGCTGATCATCGACCTGGCTCGTCCCGACCACGTGCCGCCCAAGGGCGTCGTGCGGTTCAAGGACCGTGGTCAGGAGTCCGACAGCATAGGTTGATCCGTCCGCGAGGGGACTGATCGCCGTTAAGCTATTGGTCTGCTTATGATTTGCTGTGGACGCACGTGGCGAATGCCATGGCGTGATGTCGGGTATCCGACAGACTCTTTCTAAAACAGTGGGTTGCCTGGCGCGCCCTGCCCGCGTCAGGCCTGGAAAGATCAGACTTGCGCCAAACCGCCGCAGTCCAGCGGGAGGTTTCCAGCTGCTTCGTTAACCACCCCGCAACCCCGCCGACGCACGTTCGGCGTGCGTGGACCGACGGTACGGATTCCATGCGGGGGAGCGTTCTTGATGTCGTTTTTTTCCGCCAAGCGTGTCGATGAGAAGGCGGTTCAGCGCCTAGCGGATCTCGAGGCGACCGTCGCCGCGATCAATCGCTCGCAGGCCATGATCGAGTTCCAGCTCGACGGCACGATCATCACGGCGAACAAGAACTTCCTCGATACCGTGGGCTATTCGCTCGACGAGATCGTCGGTCGCCACCACAGCCTGTTCGTCGATCCCGCCTATGGCCGCAGCGCCGACTACAAGGCCTTCTGGGCCGGCCTGGGGCGCGGTCAATTCGTCTCGGACAAGTTCCAGCGGGTCGGCAAGGGCGGCAAGGACGTCTGGATCCAGGGCAACTACAACCCGATCTTCGACGCCGCCGGCAAGCCCTGCAAGGTGATCAAGTTCGCGGTCGACATCACCGGGGCCGAACTCGAGCGGATCGCCAACGAAGCCCGCCGCAAGGCCGAGGAAGAGCAGAGCGCCGTCGTCTGCTGCCTCGCCGCCTATCTCAAGCGCCTGGCCGCCGGCGACCTGACCGCCCAGATCACGGAGGCCTTCGAAGGCCGCTTCCTGCCGATCAAGGAAGACTTCAACGCCGCGGTTGACGCCCTGCGTTCGGCGATGAGCCAGATCGTCAGCTCCACCGATGGCCTGCGTGGCGGCGCCGACGAGATCGCCGCCGCGTCCGACGACCTGTCGCGCCGCACCGAACAGCAGGCCGCCTCGCTGGAGGAAACCGCCGCCGCCCTCGACGAGATCACCGCCACGGTCCGCCGTAGCGCCGCCGGCGCCAAGGACGCCTCGACCGCCGCCTCCAGCGCGCGCCAGGAGGCCGCCCGCTCCGGCGAGGTCGTGCGAGGCGCCGTGGCCGCCATGGGCGAGATCGAGCAGAGCTCCGGCCAGATAACCCAGATCATCGGCGTCATCGACGAGATCGCCTTCCAGACCAACCTGCTGGCCCTGAACGCTGGCGTGGAAGCAGCTCGGGCCGGGGATGCGGGCCGGGGCTTCGCGGTCGTGGCTCAGGAAGTCCGGGCCTTGGCCCAGCGTTCGGCCGACGCGGCCAAGGAGATCAAGACCCTGATCGCCAACAGCACCTCGCAGGTGGCGCGCGGCGTCCAGCTGGTCGGCGACACCGGCCAGGCCCTGAACGGCATCGTGGGCAAGGTGGCCGAGATCGACACCTTGATCTCCGAGATCGCCCAGTCGTCGCAGGAGCAGGCCACGGGGCTCAACCAGGTCAATTCGGCCGTCAACCAGATGGACCAGGTCACCCAGCAGAACGCCGCCATGGTCGAACAGGCCACGGCCGCCGCGGCCAATCTCAAGTCCGAGTCCTTCGCCTTGGCCGGTCTGGTGTCGCGCTTCCAGACGGGACAGACCGCCCGCCCCTCCTCGACCGCTCCGGCCGCCCGCCCTCGCGCGGCGGCTGCCTACCGCTCGCCTGCTCGCGCCGTGCCCCAGATGCGTCCGGGATCCAGCGCCGCCGTCGCGACCGAGTGGGAAGAGTTCTAGGCCAGGGTCCGGAAGGTGATCGAGTAGCGCAGCGCCTCCACCGGCGGGATGCTGTGCTCCCAGACCGAGCGAGCCTCTCCGGCCAGCCAATAGGCCGAGCGCGGCGCCAGGGTCAGCGATCGCCGCTCCCAGCCGGCGCCGTTCGCTCGGCGAAAGCGAAACGTGCACGGCGACAGCAGCGAGACCCCGACCACCTGGCCGAACGCCGCCTTGTCGCGGTGCCAGCCGATCGGCGCGCCCGGCGGATATTCGTTGATCAGGGCGTGGATCAGGTCGTCGGGCGCCAGGCCCGCCAGATCGGCCGCCCTGCGGCGCAGGGACTGCAGGAAGTCCGGGATGGGCGGCCCGTCCTCCAGTCCGCGCGCCGCGCCTTCATAGCGCCGGCCGAAATAGGCCACCCGGCGGCGCGCGACATAGCCCTGCATCTCGAAAGCGTGCAGGTCGATCCGGTGCAGCTCGGTCGCCAGATCGGCTTCCTCGTCCCGGTCGATGAAATCCGGCCGATAGACAAAGCCGGGCGGCCCCGGCGCGGGATCTTCGAACAGGCTGGCTTGGCGCGACTGCATGAATTGCAAATGGCCCTGCCCTCTCCGCTGTTCCAGTGCAACTCCCATCCGGCTGAGGCGTCTATCGGCTCGGAGGTGCTCATGAAGTCCAGCGAGCCGCGAAACCTGATCGAACGTCCATGTGGGCTGACCCATGGTCGATGAGCCATGGGACGCCATCATCGTCGGCGCCGGCCCCGGAGGCCTGACGGCCGCGCTCTACATGGGTCGCTTCCGTCGCCGCGTGCTGGTCGTGGACGGCGGCGACAGCCGCGCGGCCTGGATCCCCACCACCCACAATCATCCGGGCTTCCCGGACGGCGTGGCCGGCGCGACTCTGCTGCAGCTGCAAAGGGAACACGCCCTGCGCTACGGCGCCCAGATCCGCCCGGGCGCGGTCCAGGCGCTGTCGATCGAAGATGACGGCTTCACGCTCGATCTTGGCGGCGAGACCCTAAGCGCGCCGACCGTCCTGCTGGCCTGCGGGGTCGAGGACAACGCCCCCGCCCTGCCCGAGGTGGACGAAGCCGTCCGTCGCACCCTGCTGCGGATCTGCCCGATCTGCGACGGGTTCGAGGTCACCGGCCAGCGCGTCGGCGTGATCAGCGATGGGCCGCTGGGCGCTCGCGAGGCGCTGTTCCTGCGCACCTACGCCGACCACCTCAGCTTGATCCACATCGCCGCGCCGGAGGCCCTGCCTGGCGAAGAGCGCGCCCTGCTGGCGCAGGCGGGCGTGACGGTGATCGAGGCGCCGATCGAAAGCGTCGAGCTCCAGCCGGATCGGCCCCGCGCCCTCTGCTTCTCGGGCACGGGACGCCAGGAGTTCGACGCGCTCTACAGCGCGCTGGGCGTGACCCCGCGCACCGGCCTGGCCCTGGCCGCCGGGGCTCGTCACGACGATCAGGGGCGGCTGGTGGTCGACGACCACCAGCAGACCTCGATCCCCGGCCTCTACGCGGCCGGCGACATGGTGCGGGGCCTGAACCAGATCACCACGGCCCAGGGCGAAGCCGCGATCGCCGCCACGGCGATGCACAACCGGCTGCGCCTCAGGACGTCCTGAGTTGCTTGAGCAGCAGGTTGGCGGTGGCGGCCGCCGAGCCGTCGCCGGTGAGCGCGGCGGCGACGAAGGCGCGGTCGGCGGGCGAATAGAGAACCATCGCGCCGACGCCCGGCGCGCCGCCGGCATGGCCCAGCCATAGGGTCGAGCCGCCGCCGCTCTCCGGCACGTCCATCGCCATCACGCCAAGGCCGTAGAACGTGCCAGCGTCGAACATCGGATAAAGCGTGGCGAACATCGCCTCCACCTGCGCCGGCGCCAGAAGCCGGCCGCTCAGCAACGCCCGCAAGAACGCGATCATGTCCTCCGCCGAGGCGACGATCGGGCCCGCGGCGCCGGGCTCGGCCAAGTCGATGACCTCTCCCTTGGCGGAGGACAGGGGCGCGACATCCACGGGCGGCGCGCCGGCGCGGATCGCCCTCATGTGCGCGAGGCCCAGCGGCTTGATGATCCGCGCGTCGATCGCGTCGGCATAGGACCGGCCTTCGACCCGCGCGATGATCTCGCCCAGCAGGGCGTAGCCGGTGTTGGTGTAGCGCCAGCGCTCGCCGGGGCAAAACATCGGCCCGTGGCGTTGGACGACGCTCAACGCCTCATCGAGCGCCAGGGCCCGATGTCTGGCGCGGACCTTAAGGTCCTCGTTGGCGCTGAACAGACCGCTGGTATGGGCCAGGAGATCGCGAACGGTGATGATCTGGCCGTTGGGGACGCCCGCCACCCATTTCGAAACCGCATCGTCGAGCGACAGCTTGCCCTCTTGGATGAGCTGCAGCACGACCGTCGCGGTCATCATCTTGCCGGCGCTGGCCCAGAACAACATCGAGGCGTCGCCCACCGCCTCGGTTCGCGACCAAGACCCCTGGCCGGGAACCATGACCGCCGCGGTCAAGGAAGGCGCCTGGGTCGCGGCCTTGGCCTTGTCGAACGCAGCATCAAGTTTGGCCTTGATCGGCGGCGCGAAGGCTTCAGTCGCCGCGTCGCCGACGGGCCCGATCGTCACCGGCGCGTGGAGCGCCGCGCCAGCATACGGCTTTCGCCCGGCGCAGACGGCCGGACGATAATCGCCGGCGGTCACCGGTCCCGCCACGCCCCAGGGCGCCGCGAGCGCGCCCAGGATCACCATCCGCCTCGCCAGCATCGCCCGCTCCCGTCCACCCAAGCTTTCGTCCCAGGGTGAGGTCAAAGCCTAGGCGAACTTGTGGCGCAGGTCAGCGGCCCTTGGGCGGGGCCTTGTTGCCGCGAACGGTGCGAGCGCCGGCCACGGGACGACGCGGCGCGGACTTGGAGCCCGCCGCCTTGCCGCCGGCGGCCTTGAAACCGACCTTGTAGCTGGGCGTGGTCGACTTCTTCTGAGCCTTCGGGCCCTGCTTCTTGACCGACTTCACCGCCCCCTTGCCGGCCTCGGCGGTCGCAGGCGCGGCGATCTCGGTCGGCTTGGGGGCTTTGGAGGCCCGCGAGGCGGGCTTGCCGGCGCTCGGAGCCGGCGCGGGCAAGCCGGCGGCCTCGGCCGCGGCGGCCGCGGCGGCTTCAGCCACGCGCACCGACTTCTTGACGGTGTTGCGCGAGGCGCGGATCCGCTCCTTCTCGCGCTCCTTGCGTTCGAACTCGCGCTTGCCCTTGCCGGAGTGGCCCTTGGCCTCGCCCTCGGCATAGGGATTGGCGCCCGACTTCAGGGTGATGCGCAGCGGCACGCCCGGCAGGTCGAAGCTCTCGCGCAGGCTGTTGATCAGATAGCGCCGGTACTGTTCGGGCATCTGATCGGCGCGGCTGGAGAACAGCACGAAGGTCGGCGGCCGAGCCTTGGTCTGGGCCATGTATTTCGGCTTGATGCGCTTGCCGCCGACGCTGGGCGGCGGGTGACGCTGCATGGCCATCTGCAGCCAGTCGTTCAGGTCGCGGGTCTTGACCTTGGTCGACCAGTCCTTGTGGCTCTTCAGCACGGCCGGCATCAGGCGCTCGACGCCCTTGCCGGTCTCGCCCGACAGCGCCACCACCGGCGTGCCGCGCAGCTGGGGCAGCATGCGCTCGGCGTGCTCGACGAAACCCTTCAGGGTCGCGCCCGGGTCCTCGACCAGGTCCCACTTGGCCAGGACGAAGACCACGCAGCGTCCCTCGCGCTCGGCCAGGTCCGCGATCTGCAGGTCCTGGGTCTCGAACGGATGGGTGGCGTCCATGACCAGCAGCACGACCTCGGCGAAGGTGATCGAGCGGATGGTGTCGCCGGTCGACAGCTTTTCCAGCTTCTCGTTGACCTTGGCCTTCTTGCGCAGGCCGGCGGTGTCGACCAGCCGCACCTTGCGGCCGCCCCAGTCCCAGTCCACCGAGATGGAGTCGCGTGTGATGCCCGCCTCGGGGCCGGTCAGCAGGCGCTGCTCGCCGATCAGGCGGTTGATCAGGGTCGACTTGCCGGCGTTGGGACGCCCGACGATGGCGATCTTGATCGGCTTGTCGTCGTCGAGTTCGTCGTGGTCGGTCTGCAGCTCTTCTGGCGCGACCGCCAGCAGGGCGGCGTAGAGATCGGCCATGCCCTCGCCGTGTTCGCCCGAGATCTGGATCGGCTCGCCGAGACCCAGCACATTGGCTTCGGCGGCGCCATGATCGCCGGCCTTGCCCTCGGACTTGTTGGCGGCGACCAGCACGGGCTTGTTCCGCTTGCGCAGGATCTCGGCGAAGATCTTGTCCAGCGGCGTCAGGCCCTCCCGGGCGTCGAACACCAGCAGCGAGACGTCGGCTTCCTCGATCGCCAGTTCGGTCTGGGCGCGCATCCGCGCTTCCAGGCTCTCGTCGGTGACGTCCTCGAAGCCGGCGGTGTCGATCAGCTCCAGGTCCAGGTCGCCCAGGCGGCCATGGGCGAAGCGGCGGTCGCGGGTGACGCCGGGCTGGTCGTCGACCAGGGCCAGCTTGCGACCGGCCAGACGGTTGAACAGGGTCGACTTGCCCACATTGGGGCGGCCGACGATGGCGAGTTTCAAAGGCATGGGCTGTGATTAGTCGATTTCGGGAACAAAAGCGACAAACCCGGACTGGTGATGACCAGCCCGGGTTCGGGTTGCTTGAAATTGCAGGTCCGGGCGAGCCCGGCCTCGCCTAGCGGATGGCGATGAGGTCGGCGTCGTCGGTGGCCACGTAGACGGTGTCGCCCATGGCGATCGGGCCCAGCAAGGTGGGTTGGCCGATCTTCAGGGTCTTCAGCGTCTCGCCGGTCTTGGGGTTCAGAGCCACGGCCTGGCCTTCGCTCGACACGGTGATCAGGCGGCCCGAAGCCAGGATCGGCGTCGACCACAGCAGCGGGTGCTTGGCGCGCTTCTTCTTTTGCTTCTTGCTCAGCTGGTCGGTGTTGTTGAGGTCGCGGATCCAATAGACCTGACCGGCCTCGCGCGACACGCAGATCACCTGGCCGGCCTTGTCGACCACGAACACGACGTCGCCGGCGGCCCAGGGGCTGGTGATGGCGGTGACCGGCAGGCTCCAGCGAGCTTGGCCCGTGCGCAGGTCGGTGGCGGCGAACACGCCCGAGTGGCTGACCGCGAACACGTCGCCCTTAAAGATCACCGGACGGCCGGCGATGTCGCGGATTTCCGACAGGGCGTTGGTGCGGCTGGCGCGGCTCAGGGCCTCGCTCCACAGGTCGTTGCCATTGGTGGCGCGCACCGCGACCAGTTCGCCCGAGGCGAAGCCCGCCACGACCGTGTCGCCGCTGACGGCGGCGCTGGTGGCCGCAAGGATGCGGGCCGGCTCGATCAGGGCCTGGTAGGTCCAGCCCGGCGCGCCGTCGGCGGCGTTGAAGGTCAGCAGTTCGTTGTCGGTGGAGATCACGAACACCCGGCCGTCCGCCACGGTCGGCGCGGCGTGGATCGGCGTGCTGGTCTGCTGGCGCCAGACTTCAGCCCCCGTGGCGGCGTCGAGCTCGGCCACGAAGCGGAAGCCCGAGGCGACATAGATCTTGCCGTTGGCGTAGGCCACGCCGCCGCCGAAGCCGGTGCGGTCGCCGGCGCTGCCGCCCAGGCCCATGAAGCCGTGCTTCTTGCCCGGGGCCTTGGCGGGACGCAGATCCTTGCGCCAGATCGTCGAGCCGCTGCGGGCGTCGATGGCGCTGACGGTCGCCTCGCCGTCCATCACGAAGATCTTGCCGTCCGCGGCCACGGGCGGGGCCGTGACGTGATACTTGCGGTTGGCCTTCTGGCCGAAGCCCTTGCGCCAGGCGACGTCGAAATTGGCCGCGGCGGCCACGTGCTCGACCGACTGCTCGGGATTGCCGCCCGGCAGCGGCCAGTCGGCCTGGACGGTCGGCTCGGGCAGGAAGAAGTCCGCGCCCTTCAAGGCTTCGGACGGCTCGACCTTCTGATCGAAGGCGATGACCGAAACCCGTTGGCCTTGGCTGGCCAAGGTCTTGTTGGCCGACTTCTTGTCAAAGGGGTTGATCTTGGAGATCGTCGAACAGCCAGCCACCGTCACCGCGGCCGTCAGCATCGCGGTGAGAAGCAGATAACGTTTGGTCGTCATGGGGCGGCGGCTCATTGGGCGGTAGCGGGGGCGGGTTCGGCTTGTGACGGGCCGGCGGGAGGCGGACCGGCGGGCGCGAAGGCGGCGGACGGCGGCAAGGCGATGGCGGCCTTGACCGCCGCCGGCAGATCCTTGGCGGAGCCGGAGTCGATCATGGCCATGGCGCCCTGGGCCCGTTGGCGGACCTCGTCGGAGGAATTGTCCAGCGAGCTGGACAGCACCAGGAAATCGCCACGCGCGCCGGCCAGGTCGCCGGCCCGCAGCTTGGCGAAGGCCAGCGCTTCCTTGGCCTGAACGCGATAGGGACTCTTTTCGCCCATCAACGGGGTCAGCCTCGCCTCGACATCCTTGTAAGGAGCCGTGTCGAGGAGCGCCAAGGCGGAATTGAGGCCGGCGAGGTCGGCGAGCACCGGATTACGCGAAAGCTTGGCCGCTTGGTCGAAATAGGCCACCGCTTCGGCGGTTTTATTCTGCTCCAGGCGAATGCCGCCCAACTGCATCAGGGCCAGCGCCTTATAGGCGGGCGGAGCGGTCTTGGAGATGGCCTCGAACGCCGGGAAAGACGCGGCGGGGCCGGTCTTGGCGGCGTTGGTCAACGCCGCCTGATAGGCCTCGGCGGCCTTGTCGATCTGGCTCTGCTGATAGCTGGTCCAGCCCATCCAGCCGCCCACGCCCAGAACCGCCGCCACCGCCAGCGCGGCCACCCAGGGCAGCGACTTCAGCGCGAGGGACTTATAGCGGTCGGAGCGCAGTTGCTCTTCGACCTCGTCAAACACATCGACCACGAAACGAGGCTCCGATAGGGGCGACACCGCGCCCTGATGCGCCTGCCCGGATTGCTCCGGGTCGACGCGAGAATTGAAATCATGGTGAGCGGACCCACCGAGGCGGCGAACCTATAGCGTGTCTGGATCAGCCGCAACGGCGCCGAGCCAGCGCGCGGGCGCCTTATCCCTTCTTGGCGTAGTAGGTCTCGGCGTCGCCGGGGAAGGTGCGCGCCTTGACGTCCCGCGCATAGTCGGCGGCGGCGCGCTCGATCTCGCCCTTCAGGTCGGCGTAGCGACGCACGAACTTGGGGGTCCAGTCGAACAGGCCCAGCATGTCGTCGACGACCAGCACCTGGCCGTCGCAGCCGGCCGAAGCGCCGATGCCGATGGTTGGGACCGAGATGGCGGCGGTCACTTCGCGCGCCAGGCCCTCGGCCACGCCTTCGACCACCACGGCGAAGGCCCCGGCCTCGGCGGTGGCGCGGGCTTCCTCCAGCACCTTCAGCCGCCCGGCCTCGTCCTTGCCCTTGGCCTTGAAGCCGCCGTCGACCAGCACCGCCTGAGGGCGCAGGCCGATATGCCCCATCACGGGAATGCCCCGCTGGACAAGATAGGCGATGGTGGCGGGCACGGTGGAGCCGCTCTCGACCTTCACCGCCTGGCAGCCGGTCTCCTTCATGATCCGCACGGCGTTGGCATAGGCTTCTTCCGGCGCGCCCTCGTAAGTCCCGAACGGCATGTCGACCACGACCATCGCGCGCTTGGAGCCTCTCATGACCGCCTGGCCGTGGAGGATCATCATCTCCAGGGTCACGCCCACGGTGTTGGGCAGGCCGTGCACGACCATGCCCAGCGAGTCGCCGACCAGCAGCAGGTCGCACGACTCGTCCAACGCCGCGGCGATCGGCGCGGTGTAGGCCGTCAGGCAAACGATGGGCTCGCCGCCCTTGCGCGCGGCGATGTCGGGGGCCGCCAGGCGGCGGACCTTCTCTTCACGATGGGCTGACAGGACGAGCACTCCAGCGAAAAACGCGTGCCGTTTTCCGCCAGATCGTTCGGCGCCGCAACATGATCGTTGAAAACCTGGCCTAAACCGTCCCTAGACCTCGTCCATAAGGCGTGTGACCGCGAAGGCCAGGGCCAGGCCGGCCAAGGCCACGCCCAGCCAGAGGGTTTCCGAGCCGCCCAGAGTGAACAGCTGATCGTAGCGGCTGGTCAGCTTGGAGAGCCCCAGGTCCAGCTTCTGCGTTCCCTCCGACAGCTGCGAGAGCTCGCCCTCGAACCGGGCTCCGACCATCTGAACGGCCGCCGCCACGCCGGCCACGACGCCAGTGGCGCCGATCAGCACGCGACGCAGCGCCCAGCCGCGATCCAGCTTGTCGGTCACCTGCCGGGCGAACGTCTCGGCGTCGCGCAACGCCGGAGCCTGGCCGTAGAGACGCGAAAGTTGGGTTTCGAAATCCAGATCAGCCACGGCTCTCTCTCCTCGCGGAGTCGTTCGGTGCGTTTTCGGACGGCGCGGCCATCCGGGCTCTGAGTTTATCCAGACCACGTTTGACATGGGATTTGACCGTCCCCAGGGGGATGTTCAAGGCCTCGGACGCCTCGGCGTGCGACCAGTCGGCCCCGTAGCAAAGCGATACGCAGAGGCACTCGGCCTTGGACAGGTGCTTGAGCGCTTCGTCCAAATCAAGGCGAGCGGCCGCCGCGGCCGGGGAATCCTGCGCGATCGGCGCGTCATCCTCAGGCGCCTCGGTCAGCACGAAGCGCGCTTCCCGCTTGACCTTGCGCAGGTAGAGCCGGGCGGCGATCCTCTTGATCCAGCCCGCGAAGGCTCCCTCCCCGCGATAGTCGGCGATCTGCTCGTAGCCGACCAGGAACGCATCCTGGGCGATGTCGTCGGCCATCGCCGGATCGGCCCCCAGCCTGCGCAGCAGCCCACGCACGGCCGAGCCGTGACGGCGCACCAGCTCGCCGAAGGCCAGCCGGTCGCCTGCCGCCGCAAGGGCCGCCAGTTCGACGTCGTGACCGGTGGGTGGGCGTTCGATGCCCATGAGCTCTGTCCCCTCTTCCCCGCGTCCGCGCTCAGTCTTGCGGCGGACGCTTGTTGGGGTTGAAGAAGCTCAGGACCACGAAGGCCAGACCGATCATGCCGGGCACCGCGGCGCCGCTGACGGTGCCGAACATGGCGTTGTCGTTGATGCCGCCAAGCGCGACTCCCGTCAGGGCGATGCCGGCGGCGACCGCCAGCAGGATCACGCCGATCCGCATGTCGCGGTGCGCGGAAGACACCGTCCGGCTACGGACGTCCTTGGACAGGGCGTCGACCAGTTCGGGCGGCAACGGCTGCCCTTTCTCGATGGCGGCGCGGACGGTCGTCTGCATTTCCTGGCGCTCACGCACCCGCAGATAGTTGGGCACGATGACGATCGCCGCGATCATCGCGAAAAAACCAATTGGAACCAGAATTCCGCCGTCCATGACTTAATCCCTCGAATGGTTGGCGGCGGGCCTGTCGCCCTCGCCTTCTGTAGATAAGAGACCTGGGCCATGCCGATTGGAGGCGCCGGGTCAGATGAAACTTTCGTAAGGCTAGGCCTGTCGAAGGATTCGATCGATTCCCGGTAGATTTCGCCGCTTATCGCCCCATCTGGACCTGACCGCCCAAAAGGCCGACCGCCGCGACCAAGGTCAATATTCCGGCGGCGGGCAATAGAACGGGCGCCATCGTCTGAACCGCCAGGTCCAGAACCGGCGCGCAGGCCCACAGCACCATGCCCGCGGCCAAGGCCGTCACGGCGGCCGAGGCCAGCTTCAATCGCAGTTCGCGCCGCGCCACGTCCTGCATGACCTCAGCGACGAACACCGCGTCCACGGCCGGCCGTACGGGGGCGGCGTCAGCGGACAGGAAAGCGGCCAAGCGATCTTCGCGGGTCATGGCATGTCTCCCAGTGCAGCCAGCAATTTCTCACGTCCTCGGTTCACATGCGACTTCACGGTGCCCAGAGGCAGGTCGAGCACCTGCGCCGCCTCGCCGTGCGACCAGCCCTGGCCAAGGCACAGGGTGACGCAGGCCCGCTGGTCCGGCGCTAGGTCGGCCAACGCCGCCTCCAGCGCCATGCGATCGGCCGGATCGGCCTCGCGCGCGACCTCCTCGGCCTGGTCCTGGCTCCAGGCTTGGTCGCGACGCGCGGCTCGCCGGGCGGCGCGGCTGTGGTCAAGCGCCTTGCGCCAGGCGATGCCGAACAGCCAGGACCGGAAGCCATCGTCCTCGCGCAATCGGCCCAGGCTGGACCAGGCCGCCAGGAAGGCCTCCTGGGCTATGTCGTCTGCGTCACCGAAGCCGCTCTTGCGCAGGAACCCGCGCAGGGATCGCTCATGCGCCGCCACCAGTCGGGCGAAGGCGGATTGAGATCCGCCCCGCGCGGCCCGAACCAGCGGCGCGTCCATCAGAGGCGAGGCTCGCGGTCCACGAGGATCGACACCACCGCCGACACGGTCAGCGCGCCCATCACGAAGGCCACGATGATGAAGGCCGACCCCGCCTCCCCGTAGAATCCGGTCATCGACGCGAAGGCGAAGCCGGCGCAGAGGCAACCGAACAGGGCGACCCGCGACCAGCCGTGACGGCGGCGGTACCGGCGACGGTAATAGCGGCGGCGCGAGCGATCATCGTCATCCGCCTCGTCCACTTCGTCGCCGTCGTTCCAGCGCTTGCTGAGCTTGGCCAGCAGCTCCGGCGGCGGCTCGCGACCGGATTGGGCGTAGGTCTTGATCAGATCCAGCGTGTCGCGGTTGGCTTTGTAGGACAGCCAGCTCTGATAGGCGCCGAACACGAACCAACTGATCGGAAAGATCAGCCACCAATAGGATCGAAACAGGTCTTCCATGGACTTGGTCTCCAGAAGCGCGCGGAAGGCGCCTCGATGGTCGGGGAATTCAGCGCGGGGCCAGTCGGGCGACAAGGGCCGCCGGAGGTTCGCGGCCGGCTTGGGCGTAGGAGCGCAGGAGGTCCAGGGCGTCGCGGCGGGCGCAATAGGCCAGCCAGTTGCGAAAGGCGCCCACCATGATCCCGCCCAAGGGAAAGATCATCCACCAGTAGGAGGAAAAGCCTTGCATCCGTCCGATCTCCAGATCGCCGCGACCCTTCGCGCCGTTTCTGAAGACTAGTCGGCGCCGACCACCTGATTGGATGCGGCGACCCGCGAAATAATTTCGTCCATGGCCGAGAACATCATGGTGGGGCACTGGTCGGCGAGTGCGCGGCGGGTCGCGTAGCCCCAGTCGACCGCGCCGCAGGCCAGTCCCGCCTCGCGCGCCGCCTCGATGTCGCGGGTCTCGTCGCCGATGCAGAGCACCCGGTCCTTGGCGATGCGCGCGGCCTTGACCACCGCCTTGAACTTGGCCGCCTTGCCGAAGATCGCCGCGCCGCAGCCGTAGTGGTCGATCAGGCAAGCGAGGTCGGGGCCCAGGATCGAGCGAATCGTCGCCTCGGAATTGGAGCTGACGATCGCCAGCCGCAGGCCCGCCTCCGACAGGCCGCGCAACAGGTTTCCGGTGCCCGAGAACAGCGGGATCGCGTGAGCCTCGGCGGCCATCATCTTCTTGCCGTGGGCGGCGACCAGCGGAACCTTCCACAGCGGCAGGCCCAGATAGGCGATGATCTCGCGGCTGCCGCGGCCGCGCAGCATGGCGATCTCGTCCTCGGTCACGGCCTTGAACTTGAAGCGTTCGGCCAGCGGGCGCACGGCGCGGATCGCCCAGGCGGTGCTGTCGGCCAGCGTTCCGTCGAAATCGAAGATGATCAGATCAATCTGGGCGTCCATCTAGCCCCCCGAACCCATGGAACGATCATACAGCTCCGGCTTGAATCCCACCAGCAGTTGATCACCCGTGGCGAGAACGGGGCGCTTGATCATCGATGGGTTGGCCAGCATCAGCGCGATCGCCTTGGCCTCGTCGACGCCCTGCTTGTCCGCGTCGGGCAGCTTTCGGAAGGTCGTGCCGGCCTTGTTCAGCAAGGTCTCCCAGCCCACGGCCTTGACCCACCGCTCGAGGCTTGGACGATCGACGCCCGCGGTCTTGTAGTCGTGGAAGTCGTAGACGACTCCGTGACCGTCCAGCCAGTCCCGCGCCTTCTTCATCGTGTCGCAGGCCTTGATGCCGTAGATCGTCGTCGTCACGCCTGTTTGCTCCGTGCGCGTCAGATTCCTTGAGTCTGGCAGACTAGAGTTCGCGCGCCATCGGGCAAAACGGAAAAAGGCGGCGCGGGTCGCCCTACGGCGTTCCCCGCTCCAACGCAGGCGATCAGGCTAGGGCCAGCAAGCCCGCCCTCAGCGCGTCGGGGTCGCTGTCCGGCAGGTCCGCCTCGATCGCGGCGTGGGTTTCGGTCCAGACCGGCAGGGCCCTGGCCAACAGAGCCATGCCGGTGGGAGTCAGTTCCAGACGCCGGCTGCGCCGATCGCCCGGATCGACGGTCACCGTCAGCAGGCCCCGACGTTCCAGCGGCTTCAGGTTTGCCGTCAAGGTGGTTCGGTCCATCGCCAGCAGGCCGGCGACCGAGCCGATGGTCGGCGGCTCCGGGCGGTTCAAGGACATCAGAAGCGAGAACTGGCCGCTGGTGATCCCGACCGGCCGCAGGGCCTCGTCGAACCGCCTGGCCAGGGCCCGCGCCGCGCGCTGAGCGTGCAGGCAGAGACAGCTGTCCTTGACGTGAAGGGTGGCGGCGAAAGGAACCTGCAGCGGCTTTGACATCTCGTATTTATGTTGATATCAACGTTATTTGTCAAGGCCGAAGGGGCGGGCTCGCAAGCAAGGGAGAAGATCCGTGCCGAACCACAAGATCGCGTCGCGCGAGGAATGGCTCGAGGCGCGCAAGGCGCTGCTCGCCCACGAAAAGGAAGAGACCCGCCTGCGCGACCGTAACGCCGCCGAGCGGATGGCCCTGCCCTGGGTCAGGGTCGACAAGACCTACACCTTCCACACCCCCAGCGGCCGCAAGACGCTGGCCGAGCTGTTCGACGGCCGCAGCCAACTGATCGTCTACCACTTCATGCTGCCGCCCGAATGGGAGGCGGGCTGCCCCGGTTGCTCGTTCCTGGCCGATCATCTGGACGGAACCCTGGTCCACCTGAACCATCACGACGTGACGCTGATCGCCGTTTCGCGCGCGCCGCTGGACAAGATCGCCGCCTACAAGGCGCGGATGGGCTGGAACTTCCCTTGGGTCTCGTCCTTCGGCGGCGAGTTCAACTACGATTTCGGGGTGTCTTTCACGCCCGACGCCATCGCGGCCGGGGCGACCTACAACTTCGAACCCGCCAGTCAGGACGCTGGCGAGTCGCCGGGCATGAGTTCGTTCTACAAGGACGAGACCGGCCAGGTGTTCCACACCTATTCCAGCTACGGCCGCGGCGGCGAAGACCTGATCGGGACCTACATGGTCCTCGACCGCGCGCCGCTGGGCCGCAACGAATCCGGAAACATGGGCGACTGGATGCGTCGTCACGACGAATACGAGGACGTCGCCCCCGCCAAGGCGTGTCACGCCGAAGCCGTCCCGGCCTAGGCGTCCGGCATGCTGTGTTGCGCGCTGGGACTTCTGGCTCTGCTGACCGGAGCCTCGGCGCGCGGACTGCGGGCCCTGCTGGGCGCCTGGCCGATGGCGGCGATCGCCGGCGGCTCAGCCGCGGCCCTGGCCGTTCTGATCCCGCATCACCTGGACCATTATCGCGACCGTGCTCGCCTCCACGATCGGACGCTGCTGGCCGAGATCGTCGCCGCGCCGCTCTGTACGGGAAGGTCGTTCTAGCCGAGCCCCGTTCGCGTCCCGTCGCCGGGACGCGAACGGCCGCGTCACACCTTGGCAGGCTTGCTCCAGAGCGCGCGGGTGCGGTGCGCGACCAGCTTGGGTTTTCGCTCGCGGGTGAAGAAGCCCTTATGGTTCAGCGCTCCAATCCGCATGATGCTCTGCGAGGTGCGGAAGTCGGCGAAGGCCCAGGGATGGGTGCCGAAGATGAACGGGTATTCGCCCAGCACCCGGATGTACATCTCGACCATGTCGGCCTGATATTCCTCGGTCCACATCTCGGGCGGATGAGCGTGCATGCCGGCCACGGCGTCGGCGCCGAACTCTGTGAACATGATGGGCTTGTTCGGATGGCGGGCCCGCAGCTTGGCCACGTCGTTCTTCAGCGCCTCCTCGGCCCGATCAAGTTGGCCCGACAGCGAATACCAGCCCTGATAGGAATTGGTGCAGACCACGTCGCCCAGGGCCTGCCAGTCGCTTGATCCGCCCTGGACGCTGACGATGGTCACGGGCCGCGTATCGTCCAACTGCCGGGTCAGGTCGAACAGGGGCGAGAAGAACTTCAGGCCGGTCTCGTTGCCCCCCGGCGGCTCAGGGTCGGTCGTGTGGAAGGGCTTCACCAACGGCTCGTTGGCCAGCGACCACAGGATCACACAGGGATGGTTCTTGTCGCGGCGGACCAGGTCGATGATGTCCTGCCGCAGCTGCTTGAACCGGGCGTCCTGGATCTCGGGCGGGTCGGCGAACACCAGGCTGACCGCCGGGGTCTCGTCGATCACCAACAGGCCATGCTCGTCGGCCAGCATCATCGCTTCTTCGCTATAAGGATAGTGCGAGGTGCGGAAGCTGTTGCCGCCGATCCATTTCAGCAGTTCGAAGTCGCGGATGATCGAGGGCACGTCCAGGCCCCGGCCATGGATCGGGAAGTCCTCGTGCTTGCCAAAGCCGCGCAGGAACACCGGCTTGCCGTTCAGCAGCAGCTTGTCGCCCTTGGTCTCGATGGTGCGCACGCCGATCTTGAAGGCGTACTCGTCCGGCCCCGCGGCGTTCTCCAGACGGATGGTCAGGGTGTAGAGGTGCGGATCCTCCGGGCTCCAAAGGCGCGGGGTCTTCAGCGACACGACCATCGCCCCCCTCCCCCCGGTCAAGGTCGCGACGCCGCTCTGCTCGCCCTTGTCATCCGAGATCCTCACGCTGGCCTTGCCCGACCAGGGCGCGCTGGCCTGCAGGTCGATCGACACCTTGCCGTCCAGGCTGGTCTTGACCGTCACGTCGCTCAGATGGACGTCGGGCGTCGTGAACAGCAGCACAGGGCGGTGGATGCCGGCATAGGGGAAGAAGTCGTAGGCGGTCTGCGGGAAGTGCGCGGTGTGCATGTGCCAGCGGGCGGTGTCCGGCGTGGCCGGCACGCGGTCCAGCTGGATCTTGTTCTCGACCAGCACCGTCAGGATGTTGTCACCGCCCATCGACACGGCTTCGGTGATGTCGAAGGCGAACGGCAGATGGCCGCCGACGTGACCGCCGATCGGCTTGCCGTTCAGCCAGACCTTGGCGGTGTAGTTCACCGAGCCGAACCGCAGGTGGATGCGCTGGCCGGCCCAGCCCTTGTCGACCCGGAAATCGGTCTCGTACCAGGCCGAGCCGACATAGTTGCGCACGTCGTCGAAGATATCGTTCCAGCTGGCCGGCACGGGGATCAGGCGGAAGTCCTTCAGCCCCGTCTGCCAGCCTTCGGCTTCGCCGACGTCCTTGGGATCGGCGCGGAAGCGCCAGGTGGCGGCCAGGCTCCTGGTCGACCGCGTGGCGCTCTCGTGCGGATAGAGGAGGCTGGGAACGCCCGTCGCGGGGCCGGGCCTCGCCGCCGCGGCCTGGGCTTGGCTCGCGCCGGCCGCCACGCCCGCCAGCACCATGCCGCCGGTGACCCCGACCGCGCCTCGGCGGGTGACCAGACCGCGCTGGGTCTCGCTGTCGTTCCGCGAATTGTCCGCCATCCCTTAAGCCCTCACCTGATCTGGGTACGTCTTTGAACTTCAGCCTAGCGGCGAATCCGGCCGCCAGGCGCAGAAAGAAAGCGGCGGGCGCAGCCCGCCGCTCAGGAGCCTGGGGAGACGCCTAGTAGGAAAGCGACAGGCGCAAGCCCGCATAGCGGTGGAAGTCGCGCGCCGGCTGCAGCTCGGTGACCGTCTGGCTGCCGAAATTGCCGTACTGGTTGGCGCCGTTCACGCCGTAGCTCTTGTCGAACACGTTGTTGACGAAGGCCACGACCTGGTAGCCGCCGCCGGGCTTGCGGAAGCCGCCCGAGACGTTGACCACGCCATAGGCCTTCTGGACGGTGCCCGGGTCGGTGTTCAGCGAGAAGTTGACCTTGGTCTGGTAGGCGTAGGCGGCCGAGAACAGCATCTCGTAGTCGCCGATCGGCTGGGTGAAATCCAGGCCGGCGTTGAGCTTCCACTTGGGGGCGTTGGGCAGGGTCGCGCCGGCCAGGTTCTGGTACGAGGGCGAACCGGCGACGCAGCCCTGGGCCGCCGTCTGGCCGGGCCAGCAGGCCGCCTTCGGGAACGAGGTGATCTTGGCGTCGATATAGGCCGCCGAGGCGTTGAACCGCAGCTCCTTGGTGGCGATGGCCGTGGCCTCGATCTCAACGCCCTTGGTCAGAACCTTGCCGACATTGGTCAGGCGGAAGTTCTGCGTCCCGCCGATGGTGTCGATGCCCTGGGCCTGATAGTCGTCGTACTTCACATGAAAAATGGTGCCGTTCAGCTGGATCCGGTGATCGAGCAGTTGGCTCTTGATCCCCGCCTCGAACGACTTGGACTCTTCGGGGGCGATCGGTCCGACATTGGCGCGGGCCTGGTTGAAGCCGGTCGTCAGGTCATAGGTCTGGCCCTTGTGGCCGGTGGCGTAGGACCCGAACAGCATGACATCGTCAGTCATCTGGTGGCGCAGCCCCAGACGGTAGGTCGACGAGCTGTCCGAAGCGTTGCCCGAGAACTTGGCGTTGCCGTTGTAGATGTCGTTGAAGTAATAGCCGATGTCTTCCTTTTGGTAGCGCAGGCCAACGATCGCCGTGGTCTTGGGCAGGAAGGTCCACTCGCCTTGACCGAACGCCGCCTTGTTCTCGGACGTAGCCTGGGCGTACCACTGCGCCTGTGAGAAGACCGGGCCCCGCTTGAAGCTGCGGCGCAGGTCGTTGTCGCCGTAGAACAAGCCCAGGGTATAGCGGAATGGCCCGTCGCCGGGCGACAGAAGGCGGAGCTCCTGGGTGTTGGCCTTGGCCTTGAAGTACCCGCCCTGCGCATTCTTGATGCCGGCATAGGACGTGCGGTCGGAGTCCAACTGGTCGTCCAGCCGGAACTGGTCATGCGAGGTGATCGAGACCAGGGTGAAGCCCTTGGGCAAGTCGTACTCCACCTTCAGCGACTGGCCGAAGCCTTCGCTCTTGGCGTAGGGCGGCGTGTCGTTGCTGACCGTCAGGTTCTCCTCGCCGGCCACCACGCCGGGCATGGTCACGTTCGACGTCAGGCCGGGCGTCCCGCGCAGGGTCGCCCCAGGCGTATAGACCCGCATCGTCGCGTTGGAGGTGGCCACGCCGTCGATATAGCTGGCGCCCAGAGTGACCCGCAGGTCGTCGATCGGCCGCCACAGCAGCTTGCCGCGGATCGAGGTCTCGTCGCGGCCGTTGATCTTCTCGCCGTCGTACAGGTTCCTGACGTTGCCTGCATATTCGCTGCGGCTGGCACTGATCCGGTAGCCGAGGGTCTCGCCGATCGGACCCGACAGGCTGACGGCGCCGCGATATTCGTGATCGTCGGTGGCCAGGACATTGGCCAGGACGCTGAACTTGGCGCTGGGATCGCGGGTGGTGATGTTGATCAGGCCGGCCGAGGCGCTCTTTCCATACAGCGTGCTCTGCGGGCCGCGCAGCACTTCGATCCGCTCGACGTCGGTCAGGTCGGAGAAGGCCCGGGCCTGGAACGAGACCGGCACGTCGTCCAGCTGAACCGCGACGCTGGGCTCGACGCCGATGCCATAGGCGAAGGTGCCGATGCCGCGCAGGGCCACGGACGCGTTGATCGGCTGGTCGGCCTGGCGAATGGTCAGGGACGGCGCCACCCGCGAGACATCGGTGAATTCCTTGACGCCGGCGCTTTCCAGCTGTCGGGCGGTGACCACCGATACGGCCAGGGGAACGTTCTGGACGTTCTCGGCCCGTTTTTGCGCGGTGACGACCACCTCGTCGAGCGCGATGGCGTCGGATGTGGTTTGAGCGAAGGCCGGCATGGACATCGCCAGCAGCAGCGCGGGCGCGGAGGCGCAGCAGAGCAGCCGTTTCATTGGTTTCCCCCTTATTATTTTTTCTCGACTCGCGGCCTCAAGGACCGGATCGACAGGAGAAGCCTAACAAGTGGCCAGACCACTTTCAATAGATTCACCTGACCTCTGCAGGAAAATCGATGACACCGGTTTCCGAGTTTTTGAGACCATTGTTAAAACGGGTCAAAAACTTCGTGTTTTATTATCGGGATTGAGAAGCCTGCGACTGCTCGGCAGAGACCGGATCGCCCGGTTCGAATTGGCCAGACCACTTTGAACTTTCAAACGTGGGCTGGAGGCGACGAGCTCCAGCTCGGGGCGCAGCCCCGCCGAGGACGGCGGTCGTACCCTGCGCCCGATCTGACGCAGGACACCATGGCGCGCTATCGCTTCTGAACGCTGGAGGCGCCGCCCTCGCTGGCGTTATGGATGTACTGCTCGGCGACGAGCCAGGCCTTCACGGGTCGCAGCGTGCCCAGGCAACCGATCAAAAGGGCCGGAAACACCGTCGCGAACTGCACCCACAACGGGGGATCCCAGGCAATCACCGCCCAGGCCCAGACGGCGATCACCAAGATGCCGACCCCGGTCATGACGAAGAACGCCGGACCGTCGGCCGGATCGGCGAAGCCGTAGTCGAGGTCGCAACGGTCACAGCGCTTGGCCAACCGCAGGAAGCCGCTGAACAGCTTTCCCTCGCCACAGCGCGGACAGCGACAGCGCAATCCCGCCTGAAGGCTGGACGGAGCGTTGAAGGAGGAGGCTGAAAACTGGTCCATACAATGCGAGCCTTGTTGCATACATTCGATAGATAATGTATGCATTCCGCCATGGGAAAGCAATCATGACCCGGGATCGACCGACGTCCGGCTGGCTCAGGCGCGTCCGGAAGGACGGCGGCCGGCCCATCTATCTGGCGCTGGTAGACGCCTTGGAAATGGCGATCCGCGACGGCGAGTTGCAGCCCGGCGATCAATTGGCGCCCCAGCGGGCTGTCGCCGAACAGCTGGACATCGACTTCACGACCGTGACCCGGGCCTATGGCGCCGCGCGCGCCCGGGGCCTAGTGGAGGGCGCGGTGGGCCGCGGCACCTTCGTTCGACGCCGGTCGGTCGACGATGAGGCCGGCCTGGTCGATTTGAGCATGAACCTGCCGCCCCCGCCCCGCGGCGTCTCGTTGGCGGCCATGCTCAAGGAGACGACCGCCGCGATCCTCGACCGAACCGACGTGGCGACCTTGATGGCCTATCACGCCGGACCCGGAACGCCCGGTCAGCGCGCGGCGGGCGCCGCTTGGCTCGCGCCGGTGCTCGGCGACCTTGCGCCGGAACGGATCGTGGTCTGCCCTGGCGCCCAGTCGGCCCTGACCGCCGCGCTGATCGAGATCGCCAGACCCGGCGACCGCGTCGTGGTCGAGCCCCTGACCTATCCCGGCCTGATCGCCCTGGCGCGGCGATTGGGCCTGCGGCTGGCGCCATGCCCTGTCGACGACCAAGGATTCCTCCCCGAAGCCCTGGCCCGGTTGTGCGCCGAGGAGCGCCCGGCGGCGGTCTATCTGGTGCCGACCACCCGAAATCCCGTCGCCACCACCATGGGCCTGGCGCGGCGCCGGGGGGTCGCGGCGATCGTGCGCGACAGCGGAGCCTGGCTGATCGAGGACGACCCCTACAGCCGGCTGTGCGACGCGCCCCCGCCCGCCCTGACCGCTCTGGCGCCGGAGCGGGCGATCCATGTCGCCACCCTGTCCAAGACCCTGTCGCCCGGCCTGCGCACCGCCTTCCTCGTCGCGCCGAGCGGCGCGATGGCCGAACGGCTCGCCGCCGCGTTGCACGCCACCAGCCTGATGGGCTCGCCTCTGACCACGGCCGTGGCGGCGCGCTGGATCCGCGACGGCGCCGCCGAACGGATCTTGGCCGGCGTGAGGCAGGAAGCTCGCGCCAGACGCGCCATCGCCGCCGAGATTCTGCCGACGACGCGCGGCGCCCCCGAGAGTCTCCACGTCTGGCTGGACTTGCCTCAGGGCCGCGAGGCGGGCCGGCTTCGGGCCCTGGCGGCTACGCGCGGCCTGGCCCTGGTCGGCGCCGACGCCTTCGCGACCACCCCTGCTCCGCCCCAGGGGCTGCGAATCTCGCTGGGCGGTCCAGCCAAGGCGTCGGTTTTGCGCGACGCCCTGGGCCAAGTCGCCGCCCTGCTGGACGGTGAGGCCTCGCATCCGGTGGTCGTCTGAAAGAACAAAGACCCCGGGGCTCGAAGCTCCGGGGCCAGTTCAAATAAGGGGGGATACAGCTAGACAATGCGCCAGCCGGCGATTGGTTCAGCTTGATCCGTCAGATAACGGGTCGTCTCCTCATCGGAGCGTCCAAGACCCCAGCGATACGTGCTCGGTGCGGCCCAGCAAGCTGTGGATCAGAGTGAAGCCGCCAACGGTCCAGCGCACCGGCGCGACGGGCTCCTCGGCGACAAGGCTACGGTCGTAGAGCATCGTAACATGCGGCGTGAAATTCTTGTCCACCAGCCGCGCCAGCCCCGTCCGCGCCATGGCCAGGCCCAGGTCGCCCTGAAAGGCCCTCAGCGCGTCCAGCCCCTCGCCGCCCTGCAGCACATAGGGATTGTTTCCACCGTTGTGGAAGCTGGCCGCACGATCGAACGTGACCTCGAACGGCGCGGTTGTCATGGCCTCCGCCGCCTCCTGCGCCATGGCCACGATGTCGCGCCGCACGCCCGCATGGTCGCCCAGATGGTGCAGTGTGATGTGGAAGCGCTCCGCTCCCAGGGGCCGGCCGCTCAAGCGCCCCCCTTCACGAAGCTGGTTGGCGAGTTCGGCGATGCCGGACGCTGTCGCCGCATCGGGAAAGATCGCGAAGAACAGCCGATCGGTGACCGGAGGGGCTGCGAAGAGGGAGAGCTGGTCTGACACGCGCCGATCCTGCCCGGATTCCGAACTCCGCGCCACATTACCGGGACACTGGACGAAGCTGGACCACGGCCACGTCCGTTATGGGCTGAACGTTCAGTACACCCCCTTGGATGCATAGGGCGCGGCCCCCGTCGCAATAGCCGGGGAAGGTCAGCAGCCTCGGCATTGATTGCGACAGCCGACCCCGGAGCCTCCCCCGGATGCTTTGACGGTCTCGAATTTCGACGATCGCGAAGGCGCCTTGGCTGGCTCCAGCGAAACCAGAGTTCTCCATCTCGCATTCACGGTGTTCAGTACGGGTGCAATCAGTTTAAGAGCATTCCTCGGAATATTGTCAGGCCCTCAAGCGTCACCTTAACCTGCGACCAAAACAATCACCGGCTCGTCCGCCGCACGGACGGGATTTCGCCTTCAATCGCGGGCCAAGTCCTACACGGGGGAAGAAGAGGCAATGCAAATAGCTCAGCAAATGAGCGAATGGTCCGACGTTGGTCTGTATGAGTCTATACTCGACGCTATTACCGCTAATGTCGCACTTCTGAACAGAAACGGCGAAATCGTCGCGGTAAATGACGCCTGGATCCAATTCGCCGAGCTCCATGAGCTGCAAACCGCGCAATACGGTGTTGGCGTGAACTATATCGAGTTTTGCGAAGGACAGAATGCGCCGGGCGCGAGCCTGGTCGCGGAAGGTCTACGCGCATTGCTCGCCGGCGGGGCCGATCCTTTCCGTCTCGAATATGAAATGCCGCTCGCCGACGGAGCGATTTGGGCGAGGGTGACGGCCAAGCGGATCAACTGCGACGACAACCTCCTGCTGATCCTGGCGCACGAGGACATCAGCATCCAGCGACGCGCTCAGGCCGCGCTGGGTCGCGCGACCGCCGCCCTGCTGCACGCGGAGGACGACGAACGCCGGCGCATCGCCCGCGAGCTTCACGACGGCGTCGCCCAATACCTGACCGGGGCCAAGCTGATGCTCGGAAGCTTGAAGGTCGACGGCCGGGCGGAAAAGGTTCGGGTCGAGGCCGAAACCTTGCTGGCCAACGCTCTGGACGAGATCCGCAGCCTTTCCTACGTCCTTCACCCGCCCGCCCTCGAGGAGATGGGACTAGGCCCCGCCATCCGGCAAATGGCCGAGGGTTTCGCGCGTCGAACGGGACTGGCGCTGCAGATCGACATCGCCGACGACTTTCCCAAGATGGCCCGCTCGGTCGAGGTCGTGCTGTATCGCGTCGCCCAGGAGGCCCTGGCGAACGTGCACCGGCACTCGGGCAGCCCCCGCGCCACGATTGGCCTGAGGCTGGCTGGCGAGATGGTTCTGCTGTCCGTTCGCGACTACGGAGTGGGTCTGCTCGACAGCGAGTCTCCAACCGCGGGCGTCGGCCTGGCCGGCATGCGTCTGCGGCTGGAGTCGGTGAACGGCCACATCTCGCTGACCAGCGCCGTGCCCGGCCTCTTAGTGGAGGCCTGGACCCCGTTGCTGCCGAAAACCGAAGGTTAGGCCCCTACTCGGCGATCTTTTCAAAGTCCAAGTTCCAGCGAAATCTAGACAACCTGCACAAAGCAGCCGACGTTCAGTTGAAATTGTCGAGCTTCAACAATGTTCAAGATAACTGGTGTGCGGCGTTATATTCCCGTCACTCGACGCAGCCCAGAGATCCTGGGCAGGCTATAACCTCCGTGCGCTCTGGCGCCTAAGATTCCTGACCCGAGGGCGGAGTACATGGATATCCGAAGCCTTCAACAGGTGATCGCCGTCCGCAATTACGGCAGCTTCGCCAAGGCCGCAGAAGCTTTGGGCCTGTCCCAGCCGAACCTATCCAAGACAATCGCCCGGCTCGAGGATGAGTTGAAGCTCAAGATCTTCGACCGCACGGCCAAGGGGTCGGCGCTGACCCCGATCGGTGAACTGATCATCGAGCGAGCCGACGCGGTGATCGCCGAGACGCGGGACCTGGCGCGCGACGCGGCCCTGCTGGCGGGGGGCGAGACGGGAGTCGTGCGGATCGGCTGCACGACGGCCCTCATGATGCCCTTCCTGCAGCCGTTGATGCAGGGGATCGTCGCACGGCATCCCCGCCTGAGGGTTCACGGCGAAGTCGCCGCGAGCGCGCGCCTGCTGCCGCTGCTCAATGCGCGCGAACTGGACGTTGTCTTCACCGGCCAAGCGCCCGCCGACCCCTCGGTCTACGCGGTCCAATCGATCCTCAAGACGCCCGCCGTGTTCGTGGCCAGCCCGGCGCATCCCCTGGCGAACGAGCGGGACATCTCCATCGCCCGACTGGCGGAATTCAGGTGCGGCGGCTCTCAATCCCCCGGATCAAGCAATGTCAGGATCATGGGGCAGGAGAGCGAAAATCTCGGGATGTACACGGCCAGTCACTACGATCTTCTCCTGCCCCTCGTCGTTCGCGGCGACGCCGTTCTCCTGGCGCCGGCCTTCGTTGTTCAGCCCCACCTGGAGGCAGGCGAGATGGTGATCCTGGATGTTCAATTGCGCTACGACCAAGGCTTCAATTTCGTCACGACGCGCGCAGCCAGCCTTTCACCGATCATCAGGGAGATTCGCGCAGACGCTCAGGAGATCGGCCGACGCCTGGGAGATGACTGGCGCGACGTGGCGGGCCAATTCATCGACTTGTGACCGACGACCGCACCCGTGCGCCGGGCGTCAATCGACGAATTCTCCCAGGCCATGGTCCTGCACGGCCGCGTCCACGCGGCGGACGGCGCTGTCGAACAGCGCTTCCACCATGGGAATGGCGAGGTCGGCGGCGGGGCACGCCTGAACGACATAGGTGAAGCCGATCAGCAGCCCTCGGCGGTAGTCGTGGAAGAACTCGTCATAGGCGTAGTTCTCGACCCCGCTGGCCAGCAGTTTGGCATGATAGCCCCGCAGAAGCTCGGCCTCGTGGGCGCGCCGCAAATCGGTAGTGACGCTCATCGACATCAGGTAGCCGACATCGAAGGCTCCGCGCGCCTGCAGCGGAGCCTGCCAGTCGACGGTGATCAGGCTTCCGTCCCGCGCCGAGAACAGCATGTTGTCGGCGCGAAAGTCGCCGTGGCAGAGGGTCCTGGGCCCCCGCGCCATGTCGATCATCATGGGTTCGACGGACGCGGCCATCCGCTCAGTGATCCGGCGGAGTTCCGGCGAGGCCCGGTCGGCCAGGAAGGGCTCGAACGCCGGCCAGGCGGCGCCGTGGCGCTGGCCCGTTCCGACCCAGGGGCCTTCGCCAAAAGGCCGAATGGTCGTGGCTTCCAGGGTCGCCAGCTCGGGACGGTCCCACCAGCTGGCGTGCAGGGCGGCGATCTCTTCCAGCGCCTGGCGCGTGTTGTCCAGGGACAGTCCGGCGACCTGGTCGCCGCCCGTGGCCGAAGAAAGATCCTCCATGATCAGCACGAACCCGTAGGTGAGCGGATCGAATTCGGCCACGTAGCTCCGCGGAATCCGCAGGGCCACGGTGGCGGCGATGTCGCGATAGAACTGCACCTCTCGCTCATAGGTGCGCCAGCCCCGGGCCACTTCGCGAACCGCGGGAATGGAAGAGGGCAGCTTGGCGACGAGCGTGGCCGGTCCCGACGGCCCACCCGGGGCGTAGCCGAGGTTCAGCCGGTAGATGTCGGTCGCCAAGGCGGTGGCCTCGGCGAGGCGTTCGACACTGACCGAGATCAAGCTGGAGAAGGTGTCCGCATCCTTTGTGCTGACCGCCCCGCGCAGCCAGTCAGCGTTGATCTGTTCGGCGTCATGCGGAATCGCGACCATTTCATCCCTCTTCAAGGATCAAATGTACGGAGGATTTCTGCCACGAAAATCAGGAATTCACCTTACTGGCCGCGACCAGTCCGCTTGGCATGGAAGAGCTCGCCGCGATCTCACGACGGAAAGCTCTACTAAAGACGCCTTGGCCGGGTCAGTATGCCTCGTCAGTCGCGGCGATCGGCTTAAACCTTGACCATGGACATCCGTCACCTCCGGCAGATCCTCGCCATTCGCGACCATGGCAGCTTCGCCAAGGCGGCCGAGGCGCTGCACATCGCCCAGCCGGCCCTGTCGAAAAGCATGGCCAAGATCGAGAACGAGTTACGTCTGACGCTTTTCACGCGCACATCGACGGGCTCGGAGCTCACGCCCATGGGCGAAATGATCGCAGAGCGGGCCGAAAGGGTGATGGCGGCGACGCAAAACCTGGCGCGAGACGCCGCCCTGGTCGCCGGCGGTGACGCGGGCGCTGTCCGGTTGGGGGTGTCAACGCCGCTGAAGAACGCGCTGCTGCCCCGTCTGCTGCTGAAGATCGTCGAGGCCCATCCTCATCTGCGCCTGCAGATCGAGCTCGGCGCCTCCAACCGCCTGCTGCCGCTTGTTCAGACGCGAGAGCTCGACCTTGTGTTGTGCGCGACCGACGACTCCAACAGCGTTCTGAGCTATGTCGAAACGATGCGGGCCGAGGTGATGTTTGTGGCCTCCGCCGGCCACCCGCTCGCGGCTGAACGTTCCATCTCCATCGACCGCCTCGCCGCGTTTCCGTGCGCGGGCTCGAGCACGCCGAACTACACGGCCTCGGCATTCCTGAGACGGGGGGCGGCTTCGGGACATCTCGACACCTACATGGCCAACGACTTCGATGCGCTCATGCCGCTGGTGCGCGCCGGACACACCACCCTGATCGTTCCATCCTTTCTCGTGGGGGAAGCCCTTCGTTCGGGTGAACTGGCGCGGCTTGACGTGGCATGGACCGCCACGCAGGCCTTCGGCTGCTACACGACCCATGCCGCCAGCTTCTCGCCCATCTTGGCCAAGATCACGGGCTACGCCGTTGAACTGGGCGAGGCGATCCAGCGAGAGTGGCAGGATCTCCGCACAGGAGAGCGCGGCTCCGGCGCAACATCAGGCCAGGGGAAGCGTGGCCACGATGCGGGTCCCGGACGCCTGGCTTGAGATCGTAAGATGGCCGGAGAACTGTCGGGCGCGGGCTTGCATGCCCGGGATGCCGACGCCGAGGACGAGATCGCCCTGATCCGTTGGCATGCCGCAACCGTCGTCGGCGACCGATACCCTGAGTTCCCCGTTGACGAGGCCAAGCTCAACCGACACACAGCGCGCCTGCGCATGCCGATGGGCGTTCAGCAGGGCTTCCTGAATGATCCGCAGGGCGGCGTGCCGCAGCGGTGGAGGAACGCAATCGACCACTCGGTCCGCCTCCAGCGCGACCTCTAGTCCGGTCCGCTTGGCAAAGCCTTCGACGAACTTGCGCACGCTGGCCGACAGGCCGTCCGGTCCAAGGTCGCGCGGCTCGATCAGATACGAAAGGGTGCGCGTTTCCTTGAGAGCCTCGTTCAGCGACATCTCGACGGTATCGATGATCGCGGTCAGGTCGCCCAGGCACACGGCCCGCCGCAGACGCGCCAGGCCGAACCCTGCGGCGAGCAGATTCTGGCTCGTGGAGTCGTGCAATTCGATGGCGATGCGCCGACGTTCCTCGTCCCTGGCGGTGAGCAGTTCTTCCGAGGTGGCCCGCAACGCCTCCTCAATCCTGACCATTTCCGTCAGATCGTCGTGGATCGCCACAAAACGTCCGTCCGCCCCGTCCGGAAACGGCGTGATCCGCATCTGGCGCCAGGCCAGGCCGCGGACGGTCCACTGCGCGTAGGTGCGCCGGACGTCCTCGGCCTGGCCAGAGAGCAGGCGCCGAAGACTGAACTCGAGCGCGGGACGGTCGAAGTCGGGCAAGAGGCCGCAAATCGCGTCGACGTAGAGAGCGCCAATCCCGGCGTCGCGCAGAACGACATCCTGGGCGGCGAAGGTGTTCCGCCAGGCCTCGTTGACCACCAAGATCCGTCCGTCGCCGTCGAGCATCACGATGTCCGGCGATCCGGCCGCAACACGCGACGGCCGCGTCGGGACGCCGTGCTCCCGGAAGGAGGCGATTTCCGCCGGCCTGATGGGTCCAGCCCGGCCGCCAGGGTCCACACCGTCGCTCAGGCTGGTCATATGCGCCTGCGGCCTGACGCTCTTACTTGGATGAGAGCCCCCCAGAAGTCCGTGCATGCATCGCCCTCCGACTCGTCTCGACATCGCCGCGTCGTCCTGCAAGCGGCGACAGGCAGCCTTGTCCCGGGCGCCGACGCGCGTAGACCGCGATCGCCGCCCTGGCCTTTTACAAACCGATGACTTGAAACTCCTGGAGGGCGATACTTCGACCTCGACGCAACTGTGGGGCGATTTCTGGGGCCGGTGAAATACAGCTATTGCGCCGCCGCTATTCCTGCGGGTTATGGCTGTGCGTGGCCGACTTGGTCAGTCATCGCACGATGACCCGCGAGGGCTCGCTGCAATTCGGTTTACTAATCGGATGGATAGCCCCGGAAGGCCATCGCTCCCCATGGTCAGATCACAGTGGACCTTCATGTTCAGGAACGGTCGAGTAGTAATCGCCAGCGCGCGTCCGGCCTTTTCAGCGGACGTGTCGCAACGACCGCGTGACGCCGACTATCCCGCATTGGCCATTTCGACGCCGCGTAACCGGAGCGCTCTGACGGCCTCATCGAGCGATCCGCCCATGTCGATGGCGCGGGCGGCGTCAGTGACAACCGTCGCCTCAAAGCCTTCGCTGACAGCGTCCTCGGCCGAATAGCGGACGCAGAAGTCGAGCGCGAGCCCGACAAACACACAGCGGGTCAGCCCTCGTTCGCGCAAGTAGCCGCCCAGCCCCGTCGGAGTGACCTTGTCATTCTCGAAGAAGGCCGAATAGGAATCGACGTTGGGATTGTATCCCTTGCGGATGATGACCTGCGCCCGGTCGGCGAGGCCGGTCTTGATCAGCGGATGGAAATCGGCGCCCGGGCTGCCTTGAACGCAGTGATCGGGCCACAGCACCTGCTCGCCATAAGGCGCTTGGATGGTCGAGAACGGTTCAGCGCCATGGGTCGAGGCGAACGAGATCTGATTACGTGGGTGCCAGTCCTGGGTCAGCACTACATGAGCGAACCGTTCGGCCAGTTGGTTCAGCAGCGGCATGATCTCGTCACCGCCTGGCACGGCTAGCGCGCCGCCCGGGCAGAAGTCGACTTGCGGGTCGATAACGACAAGCACGTCGGTTGCGGCGGGGTTGTTGAGGTCGATCATAGGCTTGCGTCCTTCGGGTATCAGACTTGGATCGGGGCGCCGTGCACGCCCTCGTCCCCGAATACCCGGCGATAACGGGCGATTTCCTCGGGCGGGCCCGAGGCCTTGTTGTAATTATCCGACAACTTGACGGCCGGCCGGCCCCCGGCGGCGGTCACTTTGCAAACCAGCGAGATTGGATCGAACAAGGTCTCGCCGCGCGGATCACAGCCACGGAAGTCGTTGCTGGCGTTGGTGCCCCAGCCATAGGCTCGGCCAATACGCCCCTCGAAATGCCGATGAATATCGCCGATGTCCTCGCCGTGCGACGCAAACCCGTCGATCCGGACATCCAGTCCATCGGAGAACAGCACGAACCGGCTGGTCGGATCGACGCCATGGCCTTGCAGCCAGTCTGCGATCTCCTCGCCGGCCGCCACCGGCGACTTGGAGTCGGGCCGATAGCCGCGCCAATTGAGCGGCATCCAGGCTGGAGCGTCCTTCAGGAACTGTGTGGTGCCGAAGGTGTCCGGCAGGGCGACCAGAAGATTGCCTGAATAGGCCTCTTGCCACTGCTGGCAGAGATCATACTGGCTCGCCTTCAGCGCGGCGTCGTCTGTCGCCAGAGCCGCCAGCACCATAGGCAATTCGTGGGCGTTGGTGCCTTTGGCGTCGAGCCCGTGCTTCATAGACATAAAGGCGTTGCTGGTGCCGACGAAACGATCGCCCAGCACCTGGGCCATCGCGAGCACCACCCACTCGTGCCACAGGAACGAGTGGCGCCGCCGTGTCCCGAAGTCGGACAGGGCCAGGCCCTCAAGTCCATTCAGCCGCTTCAGCTTCGCCAGCAGCTTGGCCTTCGCGCCAGCATAGAGGAAGTCCAACTCCATCGCGCCTCGCTGACGGTGCGCCGCGCGGCTCTTCAGTTCACTGATGATCGACAGGGCGTGAATCTCCCACCACGTGGTTTGCGCCCAGGGTCCGGTGAAGGTGAGGACGTACTGTCCATCTTCCTTGCGCAGGTCGTAGTCGGGCAGCCGCAAGGTGCGAAGAAAATCGATGAAACTCGGCTGGAAGATCCGCTCCTGGCCATAAAAGGTCGCACCCGACAGCCAGATCAGTTCGTTCGGCCGGAAGCGCAGGCCGCGCACATGGTCCAGCTGCGCCCGCAATTCCTCTTCCGGGATGATGTCGGCGAGGCGCACCGAGCGGGTTCGGTTGGTCAGCCCGAAGGTGACCTCAACATCGGGGAAGCGCTCATAGATGAACTGGCCCATCAACAGCTTGTAGAAATCCGTATCGAGCAGCGAACGCACGATCGGGTCGATGTGGAAGCTTTGATCAAAAGCCCGCTTGGCCAGGTCCATGGAATCTCCTGCTAGGGGTTGCTGCGCGAGACATGGACGGCCTCGTCGATCAGGCTCGCCAAGGCCTGGATGATCAGAAAATGGTCGTCGAACAGGGTCTCGCGTCGCAAATCCGTCAGCGGAACCCAAGATGCCCGGTCGGCGTCGTCGGCTGCCACGGCCTTGGGCAACTCCGAGGTGCGCGGCCGCAGGTGAAACAGGGTGGCGTGGGTGATCATCCGGCCGCGCATGTCGCGAAACGGCGCGTCAAAGACCTGGGTCGCGACGATGGCCGCGCGAAGGTCCGCCTCGCCGACGGCGAGGCCCGTCTCCTCTTCCAACTCTCGCAATGCGGCGTCGACGACGAACTCGTCCTGCTCGACGAAGCCGCCCGGGATGGCCCATTGCCCTTGCCCCGGCCGCCCCTTGCGGCGGATCAACAGCACATGCCCGTCCTGGATGACCACGGCGTCCGCGGTGACGAAGATGGGCGGATAGGGCGCGCTGCTCCAGGCCTCACGGTAGCGCCTCGCATAGGCCAGTTCGGCGAGCATCTCGGCGTAGTCGGCCTTGGCGCGAAAAGCCTCAAGCCAAGCCACGACCGCCAAGGGCAGCTGTTCGCGACCCGACCCGGCCAGCCAGGCCGACACGGCCGCGGGGTCTTCCCCAAAATAGGCCTCACGGATCGGCGTCGCCGACAGTTGGCCCAGATGCGGCACGGCGATGGATTTCCATTCTGGAAAGACGCGCAGGTAGTAGCTGGACCGGTCCTTCGAACAGCCGATCAGGGTGACGCGCGCACCATCCCCGAGGCACGCTTCATCCAGAGTTTCAGCAACCAGTCCCCGGATCCGATCCGCCCAGGCGGTGATGTCGCCATGGTCTGGCGCACCCTTGAACACGACCCGATCGCGCTCCTCCGGCGACAGGCTGGCAAAGATCATCTCCCGGCGCTCGCTGGTCGTGAACGGCACGAAATCGGCGCGGCGCGCGGCCTCGTCGGAGCCGATCACGATCAGCAGGCGGCTGGCCTCAGCCAGGGCGCGTCGGACAACCTCGAGGTGGCCGTTGTGGAACGGCTGGAAGCGACCGATGAACACGGCGAGATCGGGGGCGGCGTCGGAAAGCGGCACAGCGAAGTCCTTCGGTGACTAGGCCGCCACGGTGACGGGTTCGCGCAGACGAACCCCGATCCTGTCGGGACCCCAGCTCTCCGCCTTCAGAGGCAGACTTAGCCTCGCGCTCACAGCTTCGGCAAGCGCTTCGGGCGCGTGCTGGACGACGGCGCCGCCGTCCACGAGTCTGGCAGGACCCCGCGCCTGATCGAGGCAGGTGACGGCCAAGCTGGCGCGAACCGCCACGCCCCCCGGATCGCTCAGTGCATGGTCGGCGGCGATGGCGGCGGCCAGGTTTTCGAGATGCAGCGGCGCATAGCGGATTCGGCCCTGCCAGGCGTTTGGGGCGTTGGTCGGATCGACGACATCGAACTCGTCCAATGCCTCGACCCCGCCGGGCAGCGGCCCCGCGCCGTGCCGGGTCGCATAGGCGCGGGTGACGTAGAGGGCTTCGATGGCGTCGAGGCCCGCCTCGCGGGCGATGGCGACCATGTTGAACAGCCCGGTGTGAGAACGGGTCACGTGCGGAAAGACGCCGATCGCCTGATCCAGCAACAGCCCCTGGGCTCCTTCGAAGATAACCTGTCCTCGCGCAGCCAGCCCGGCGTCCGACGCCTGACCCACTGTATCGGCAAAGCGGCGGCAGTCTTCGATGAACACCTCCAGCACCCCGTCGTCGGCCCGCACCCGGGCCTCGTCAGCCGACAGCGCGTCCACGCCCAGCGCGGCCAGCCGGTGCTTGACCCAGACGTCGCGGATCGCCTGCAACCGCCCCCTGAGCGCTGGCGTGCCCAGGTCCGCGACGGTCAGCGCAAAGGCTGGATCCAGCGCTCGCTCGATGGTCTCGCCGAACCCGAGGCCGCAGCTGCCGTGGCGGCCATCGCCGCGCGAGCGCTCGACGACCTGATTGATCAGCATGTCCCACGGCGTGGTGACCAAGCCGCGCGGATCAGCGCTGATCTCGATGCAGCCGCCCAGCGCCGCCACGGCCTTACGCTCAGCGTCCAGCAACATCGGATGATGCACGAAGAAGCGCGACAGGTGGGTTGTCGCTCCCGCCAGGGTGCCCGATCCAACATGGTGGAAGACATGCCGGCGACCATCGGCCAAGGCCACGGTGTGCCCCGCCTGCGCGCCCCCGTTAGACCGGACCACGATCGGCCTGTTGGCCGGCGCCGCCGCCACGAGGGCGTCGACAAGGTGGCCCTTGCCTTCGTCCCCGTAGCCGGCGCCGATCACCGCCTGGGCGACAGACTTGCGCATGACCGCTCCCCTACCCGAGCAGCCGGCGCAGAAGCCCGCCCGCGCCGGGCGCGCGGCGGATATCCTGCAGGGCCCGTGCGACCACGGACGAAGCCTGGCCCGACCAACTCCCGGCGACTGTGCCCGGATCCGCGCCTTCTGCGACCTGGATGGCCGAGACCACCACCTCCGGCAGGTGGCGATGGTCGTCGAGGATCAGCAGTCGGCCAGGCAGCAGAGGCTTCCACGTCCGCAGCACCCGGCCAAGGTCCTGACCGGCATAGCCCTGCATCACCACGACGTGGAACACGTCGTAGCTGCGCTGCGCCAGCGCCAGGCATTCCCGCGCCGACAGGCCGCGCTCGATGTCTTCGCCGAAGATGCTGGTCAGTTCGTCGCGGGTCAGGCCGTCGTGGATGGGCTCGTCGCCGATAGTGAACAGGTAACCGCGACGTCCTCGCTTGGCGATACTGTCCACCTCGGTGCGCAGTCCAGCGAAGGCGTGCGCGGCCGAATAGGACTCGCCGCCGTTACCGCCGCCGCCGCCCTCGAGCCACAGCCGACGTACCTGGTCGGCGATACGGATATCGGCCTCGAATTGGGTGACCTGCAGCGGCGCCATGTCAGTCTTAGCGTCGCCTACCGCCATGACCATGACATGTGGATCAGACACAGGCCGGCGCTCGTAGATTTCGGTCGCCAGGGTGTTGAGCCCCCTATTCATCAGCTCGTGTGCGATCACACCCATGGAGCCGGTGACATCCGACGCCAGGATGATCGGCGTGGACAAGGGATTGTCTTCGCCATCCCGCGATTCCCGCACCCCGATCCGCGCCGGGTCAAACTCCGGGTCCATACGGCGCGCGGTGAAGATCTCATCCCGCGAACGGCCATGCACGTTGCGGCTGGCGTAATCGTCCCAGGCCGACTGGCTCCAACGTCCCGAACCCATGATCGTCTCTCCTCTGGCCACCCCAGCGGGCGCTTCAACAAGGCCACCCTAGGATCAATCAACTTCGTAGTAAAGTGTATTTTGCAACTAAGATATAAAGACGTATAAAACCGCATGATTCAGGCCGTCCGACCCGACCATAAACAGATCGTCACCGCCGACGTCGTGTTGCTTACGGTGGTGGAGGGCCGACTTGCCGTCGGGTTGATCACGCGGGAGAGTGAACCTTTCGCGGGACGCGGCGCGCTGATCGGCGGCTACGTCCATGCCGATCAGGACAAGGACATCGACGCTACGGCGGCGCGAGTGCTGCGCCAGAAGACAGGCCTGGAGGGCTTCTTCATCGAGCAACTGTCCACCTTTTCCGGTCCGAAGCGCGATCCGCGCGGCTGGTCGGTGTCGGTGGCCTATTTGGCGCTCACCCCACTGGAGCGCCTGACGGATGCCCTGCATGGCAGCGACATCCTTTCACTGACGCCCGTCGATGAAGTGCGCGACATGCCATTCGACCATACGGAGATCCTGGCGGCCGCGGTCAACCGATTGAGGTCCAAAGGCGCCTACTCCACCTTGCCCGCCCGCCTGCTGCCTGACGTCTTCACTCTCAGCGAACTGCAGGCCACCTACCAGATCGCACTCGGCGTGCCGCGTATCGATAAGAGCTCTTTCCGCCGCAAGCTGAACGAACTGGCCTTGATCGAACCCATCGAAGGCATGCGCGCGGAAACCGGCGGCCGCCAGGCCCAGCTCTACCGGCTACGCCAAGCGATTTCGGTCTTCGAGCGTCGACTTTAGCTAGAGGGCAACACCCGGCCGCCGCGCCCGCCCTGCGCCAACAGCAGACTCTCGGATCGCTCCAGAAACACGACCCTCGCGCAGATGCTCCGGCGCTGGTGAACGGACCAGGGCGGAACCATGGTCTTCAATCTTGCTAACCGCGCGCCGCAAGTTGCAAGCTTGGCGTTAGCGTCTAGATTGACGCTCGGCCTCAGTCGGAGCTTAGCGTGCAGACCATTGCCTTGTTCGATCAGCAGGACTTGGCCGTCCCGACGCCCGTCGGCACCCTGCCTTGGGCAGACCGCATCGAGATCCGGGCCCGAGACCTGATTGCAGAACGGGTGATCCTGGAATGGGAAAACCGGGCGTCCTTCGATGGAGAGCGTCAGCAGTCGGCGCTGGGCGTGGCCCTCACCGATGGCCGCGACGCCGTCGTCGCCCGCGCCCTGGAAGCGTTCGAGCGCGGCCGCTTCTTGCTCCTCGCCGACAATCGCCAGATCGAGACTCTGGACGACGTCATCGCCTTCGCGCCAGACGCGACCGTGACTTTCCTGCGCCTGACCCCGCTGCGCGGGGGCTGAAGCCATGTTCAAGGCTTTGTTCAACTTGGCCGCCAAGGCGTCGAACCCTGGCGCACGCCTGAAGGCGATCATCGCGGAAGCCCGCAGGCCGGGGGGCGGTGAAATCGCGATGCACGAAGCGATGGCGTCGCTGTCGGACTTGGACAAGGCCGTCCTCTACGACACGCTGGAAAGCTGGTGGAACGACGTGCGCACCTTCGCCCTGACCTACAAGGGCCGGGAGATCACGAACTCACCAGAAAACCACCTGCACCAGGTGCTCAACCACATTTCCCACTTCGCCTACACCTCGCCCGCTCGGGCGCGGCTGTTCCTGCGCGCGCTGGCTGCGGGCCTCTTCATCGGCAGTTACTACTACGACACCGGCGTCGAACGGATCCTCGAGCGCCTTGCCCAGTCGGGCCTTGTGCTGGATCCGCCTCCGGAGCGGGATCTGATTGAGGCGTGCGAAGCAAGCTTGGCCCTGCGTCCCCAGACGATGGAGCAATACCTGTCCACGCGGGCGAACCTGCGCCAAATCGCCGGCCTCGCCGCGCCGACCCCGGCCGAGGATCTAGCCGCGCTGGACGCGATCATGGTCGAGGCGCTGAACTGGGGGCGGACGCTAGAGGCCTGGCGCGATCGCCTGCTCGCATCGACGCCGGACGGACGGCCGCCGATCGAGTTCTGGAAGCCGACCGTCGCCCAGGTGATGGCTCTCGATCCGCCAGACGGGATCGAGGCGATGATGGCGGCGACCTTCAAGCACCCGCCGTCTCTGCCGCTCGAACCAGAACTCGTCGTCCAGTGGCGGTTCCAGCGCTATTTCGGCGACGCTCGCTATCGCCTCATCACGGTTGACTGGTTCGAGGAGCGCGCCCAGGCGTGGCGGGCTTGGAAAGCGGCCAATCCGTTGGAGGCCGGCGAGCCGGAACTTGCGCTTCCCATGTCGGGCTCCGACCTGGAGCATCTCTGGCTTCTGGCCGAAGCCGCTCAGGGCGCACGGCCCAGCGGCAAGTGGCTGAAGGCCGCCGAAGCCCTGGCTGGCGAAATCGGTCGCGACCGCACGCGGACCCTGCTGCTTGAGACCCTGGCGGGTTTGCGCACGCCCCAGCATCTGCGCAAGGCGCTCGCGGCTTGGCGGCTGCCCAGCGAGTACGAAGCGCTGCGGCGACGCGTCCCGCCGGCGGTCGGCTCGCACCCGGCCAGCGTGCTCACCCGCATCGCCTACTACGAGGCCTATATGTTCTGGCTGCTGGATGGCCGGACGACGACCGAGGGCAGCCTGCCGCCCCCACCGCTGCAACTGGCGGATACCGATACGACCTTCGCCAAGGGAGCGGCCTGGATGCTGGCCGCCTGGCCCGACGACGAAGTGGTCAATGCGTTGGAGCGCGCGGCCCAAAGCGTGCTGACCAAGGTTCCGGGCGAATACTACGGTCCGCGATACCGCTCCCTGGCCGTCGCAAACGCCTGCGTCTGGTCGCTGGGCCAGATCGGCTCGGTCAGGGCGGTCGTGGCGCTGGGTCGCATCAAGCGGGCCGTGCGCGACGAACGCCTGGCCGCCCAGATCGACAAGGCCATGAGTGAGGCCGCCCAGGTCGCCGGGCTGCCGGTGGTCGACTTGGAGGAGTTGGCCACCCCGACCTGCGGGTTGGAGGAGCCCGGCCGGGTAGAGCACGTGCTGGGCGACCATGTAGTCACATTGACGGTCGAGGGCGGTCGGGCGCGCCTGGGCTTCGCCACCGCTGCCGGCAAGCCGCTAAAGTCGCAGCCGGCGGCCTTGAAGGGCGACGAGGCGGCGGCCGAGGAGATCAAGGCCCTCAAGCAGGCCGCCGTCGAGATCGATAAGGCCGTGCCGCTGCTCAAGCAGCGGCTGGAGGACAGCTATCTTTCCGGGCGCAATTGGTCTTGGGACGATTGGCGTTCGCGCTGGCTGGACCATCCGCTGGCCGGCGCTCTGGCCCGCCGATTGGTCTGGCGATTGGAGGGCGCGGAGGAGCCCCGGCAGATCGCCTGGGACGGTGAAGCCCTGCGCGACCGCCACGGCGCGATCGTCGCAGAGTCGCCGGACACCCGCGTGCGCCTATGGCACCCACTGATGAGCCGGGACGACGAGATCGCCCATTGGCGCGGCTTCCTGATGGCTAGGCGCATCGTCCAGCCCTTTGCCCAGGCCCATCGCCAGCTCTATCCACTAACCCCGGCCGAACGGGTTACCGAGGTCTATTCCAACCGCTTCGCTGGTCACATCCTACGCCAGCACCAATACATGACCTTGGCCAAGTCGCGAGGCTGGAGCACGCGCCACAAGATCTGGGCCGACACGCCCAACGACGATCCGACATATAAGCCGCTGCCTGGCCACGGCCTTTACGCTCAGTGGTGGATCGCCTCGCCGCAGGACGACGCGCCGCCGGTCACCGATAGCCAAGCCTTCGTCTATGTTCACAGCGATCGGGTGCTGTTCGGCCGGCTGACCGAGACGGGCCAACGCGCCGAAGAGATCGCGCTGGAGACCATCGACCCGTTGGTCTTCTCGGAGATCATGCGGGAAGTCGATCTATGTGTGGCTGTTGCCTCGATCGGCAACGACCCAACCTGGGCCGATGGCGGCCGCGACGCCGCAGCGCCTAATGACTGGCGTCGCCAGGCCGACGACTATTGGACCGCCCATGCCAACGCGCCGGCCGATGTCGGCTCCAAGGTGCGAGCCGAGGTGCTGGCTCAGATCTTGCCATCCCTGGCATTCGCCGACCGCTTTTCGCTCGACGGCCAGGCCCTGCGTGTCCAGGGCAAGCTATCGGTCTACCGTATCCACCTCGGCTCGGGGAACATCATGATGGACCCGTCGGGCCGCTACCTCTGCATCGTGCCGGCCGGTCCGGCCGCCAACGCCGCCGATGACGTCTACCTGCCGTTCGAAGGCGACCGTATGCTGTCGATCATCCTGTCCAAGGCGCTGATGTTGGCGCGCGATGACAAGATCAGCGATGAGGGGATCGCTGCGCAGATCCGCGCTGGGGTTAGCTGAGGCCGCGCCTCTCACAGATGCCAGCGCGGGTCTGCGCCAGACCTGGACGGTCAGCCGCCACTTCTGAAAGACGGCCGGAAGAGACTATGGAGCGCCTCGCTGCATCCAACCCGACGGCGCGGTAACGTCAAAACCGTCGATTGCCCGTCTTTCTACGCCACACTACGACGCAGCGTTCGCACCCCTTTATATCGCCCGGCAAAGGGATCTTCGTTGGTTTCAAGACCACGGAGCGACACGCGCAGCGCTCCTGAGGGTCATTTGAAATTGTGCAGTCCGCCAGCGCCCGAGATTGAATGAAAACGGTATTATTACCGTCACTCCCACTCGATCGTGCCGGGGGGCTTGGACGTTACGTCATAGACCACGCGATTGACCCCACGGACCTCGTTGATGATCCGGGTGGCGGTCTTGCCCAGGACGTCCCAGGGGAACTCGAAGAAGTCAGCGGTCATGCCGTCGGTCGAGGTGACCGCGCGCAGGGCCAGGACGTTCTCGTAGGTGCGGGCGTCGCCCATGACGCCGACCGTCTTGACGGGCAGCAGCACGGCGAAGGCCTGCCAGATCTTGTCGTACAGGCCGGCGTTGCGGATCTCTTCCAGATAGATGGCGTCGGCGTCCTGCAGCACCTTGACCTTCTCGGGCGTGATGTCGCCCGGAATGCGGATGGCCAGGCCCGGGCCGGGGAACGGATGGCGGCCGACGAAGGCCGGGGCCAGGCCCAGTTCGACGCCCAGGGCGCGCACCTCGTCCTTGAACAGTTCGCGCAGCGGCTCGACCAGCTTCAGCTTCATGAAGTCCGGCAGGCCGCCGACATTGTGGTGGCTCTTGATCACCGCCGAGGGGCCGCCGCGGGCCGAGACGCTCTCGACCACGTCCGGATAGAGCGTGCCCTGGGCCAGAAACGCCGCGCCGTCGATCTTGCCGGCTTCCTTGTCGAACACCTCGATGAACAGGCGGCCGATCGTCTTGCGCTTGGTCTCCGGATCGCTGACCCCGGCCAGCTCGCCCAGGAACATGTCGCCGGCGTCCACGTGGATCAGCGGGATGTTGTAGTGGTCGCGGAACAGGGTGACGACCTGGTCGGCCTCATTCTTGCGCAGCAGGCCGGTGTCGACGAACACGCAGGTCAGCTGGTCGCCGATCGCCTCGTGGATCAGCACGGCGGCCACCGAGCTGTCGACGCCTCCGGACAGACCGCAGATCACCTTGCCGTCGCCGACCTGATCGCGGATCTTCTGGACCATCTCCTGGCGGAACGCCGCCATGGTCCAGTCGCCCTTCAGGCCGGCCAGGGCCAGGAAGTTCTTGTAGATCCGGGAGCCGTTGACCGTGTGCACCACCTCGGGGTGGAACTGGACGGCGTAGATCTTCTTCTCGTCGTTGGCGATGGCGGCGAACGGCGCGCCGGTCGAGGTGGCGATCACCTCGAAGCCTTCCGGAATGGCCGTGACGCGGTCGCCGTGGCTCATCCAGACGGTTTCCAGTTCGCCAATGCCCGCCAATCCCTGGAATAGCGGGCTGACCTTGCCGATGGTCAGCTCGGCGCGGCCGAACTCGCCGGCGTGGCCGCCTTCGACCTTGCCGCCCAGCACGTCGCACAGCAGTTGCTGACCGTAGCAGATGGCCAGCATCGGCAGGCCCAGGTCGAACAGCTTGCGCCCGATGCGGGGGCTGTCGGCCTCCAGCACGCTGGCCGGGCCGCCCGACAGGATGATGGCGCTGGGGGCGTAGTCGTCGACCATGGCCTCGGCCTTGTCGAACGGATGGATCTCGCAATAGACGCCGGCCTCGCGCACCCGGCGCGCGATCAACTGGGTCACCTGGCTGCCGAAATCGACGATCAGAACGCGCTGGTGATGGGTTTCGGCAGTCATGGTCGGAGGCTCTCCAGCGTATCGGTTCGTGTCGGTCTCCCTGTCGGGAGCAATCTCTTGTCTTGGCGAGCCCTTTATTCCGACCGCGAACGGTCGGGCGGGCTCTTAGGGCGCGTACGACCCACGCTCGATCACCGCGGCGAAGAAGCCGTCGGTGCCGGCGCGATGCGGGGTCAGACGCAGATAGCCTTCCGGCGTGATGTGCTGCTCGACGCCGGCCAGGGTGATCGGCTTGACCGAAAATCCCGGATGGCGCTCGACGAAGGCCGCCACGCGGTCCTCGTTCTCCTCGGCCAAGAGTGAGCAGGTGACATAGATCAAGCGGCCGCCCGGTTTGACGAAGTCGCCCGCGTCGGCCAGCACAGCGTCCTGTTCGATCTGGCGTTTGGCCAGCTGATCGGGCGACAGGCGCCACTTGGCGTCGGGGTGGCGGCGCCAGGTGCCCGAGCCCGTGCAGGGGGCGTCGACGAACACCAGGTCAAGCTTGCCTTCCAGGCCCTTCAACGGCTCGCCCTCGATCGGCGAGCGGATCTGCAGGTTGCGGATCCCGGCCCGCTGGCCCCGACGGATGGTGTCGGCCAGGCGGCGGGCGTCGCTGTCGTGGGCGTAGATCTGGCCGCTGTTGCCCATGGCGGCGGCCAGGGCCAGGGTCTTGCCCCCGCCCCCGGCGCAGAAATCCAGCACCTGCTTGCCCTTGATCGGCCCCGCCGTGGCGGCGGCGATCTGCGAGCCCAGGTCCTGCACCTCGAACCAGCCCTTGGAAAAGGCCGGTACGGCCTCCACCGACGGCGTGCGGTCGGCGGCGCCGGGCGCGGGAATGCGGAAGGCGGTGTCCAGAACGCCCGCTGGCTCCGCGCCGATCAAGGCCACGGCCTTGCCGCCGCGCTCGACGTCGGTCTTCAGCAGGTTGATGCGCAGATCGACCGGGGCGCGCTCGGCCAGGGCGGCCATCTCGGCGGCCCGGTCTTCACCAAGCGCGCGAGCCAGGTGGGGCTCGAGCCAGTCGGCATAGTCGCCCGCGACGGGCGCAGGCGCGTCGGCCAGCGTCCGGGGCGAGGCGATGCGGTCGCGCTCGGCGTCGGTCAGGGCGCCGGGGCCGTGGTCCTCGCCGGTAGCTTCGGCGATGCGGTCAAGCGACCACTTCCAGTCCAGGGCCAGCACGCCCAGCACCACGCCGCGCGGACTGTCGTCGCCCATCATCCAGCCCAGCGAACGCTTGCGGCGCAGGGCGTCCAGCGCCAGACCCGACACGAAGGCGCGATCCTTGGAGCCCGCATAGCGAGCGCTTTCGCCCCAGCGCTTCAGCGCCATCCGTACGGGGAAATGACGCGTCTCGATCTCGGTGAGGACCTCGATCGCCGCTGCTAGTCTGCCGCCGTCGCGCATTTTTGCTTTCAGATCACCAAGGCCGCGAGGACCAGCAAGATGCCGATCAAGGAAGCCAGCCAGATCAGCGACCGCGCATACGGCACGCCGAAGGCATAGAGGAAGATGTAGATCGCCCGCGCCCCGACATAGAGCACCGCGCCATGGGCCGAGAGCATGCCGAGCCGACCGCCCAGATAGGCGACCAGCACGGCCGCCGCGAACAGCGGGAAGGTCTCGCGGAAATTGGCGAAGGCCCGTTCGAGGCGCCCCGCCATGCCCGTCAACGCCACCGGCGTGTCGCGAGGCCCCACGTTCCACTTCAGGCCGCGCTGCGGCTGGGCGGCCGCGGCCGCCCAGAGCAGGTGGACAAGGCCGATCACGACGGCCCAGCCCAGCATCTGAAGTTCGAGGGCCATCCGCACGCCGCTAGACCGCGCTCGGATAGTTCGGCGCTTCCCGGGTGATCATCACGTCGTGGACGTGGCTTTCACGCAGGCCGGCGCCGGTGATCCGCACGAAGCGGGCCCGCTTCTGGAACTCGAGGATGTCAGGGGCGCCGACATAGCCCATGGCCGCCCGCAGGCCGCCGACCAGCTGGTGCAGCACCGGGGCGATCGGGCCCTTGAAAGGCGTTTGCCCCTCAATGCCTTCCGGCACCAGCTTGAAGCTGTCGGTGATGTCCTTCTGGAAGTAGCGGTCGGCCGAGCCGCGGGCCATGGCCCCCACCGAGCCCATGCCGCGATAGCTCTTGTACGAGCGGCCCTGGTACAGGAACACCTCGCCGGGCGCCTCCTCGGTGCCGGCGAACATCGAACCCATCATGGCGGTCGAGGCCCCGGCCGCGATGGCCTTGGCCAGGTCGCCCGAATACTTGATGCCGCCGTCCGAGATTACCGGCGTGCCGCTTTCGCGCGCGGCCCGTACGGCCTCCATGACCGCGGTCAGCTGGGGCACGCCCACGCCGGCGACGATGCGGGTGGTGCAGATGCTGCCCGGACCAATGCCGACCTTCACCGCGTCGGCGCCGGCGTCGATCAGGGCGCGGGCGGCGTCGTAGGTGGCGATGTTGCCCGCCACGATCTGCACGCGGTTGGCTTCGCGCTTGAGGCGCGAAACGGCGGCGGCGACCTGGCTGGAGTGGCCGTGGGCGGTGTCGATGACGACGACGTCGACACCCGCGTCCACCAGGCCCATCGACCGCTCGAAGCCGGCGTCGCCGACCGTCGAAGCCGCGCCGACCAGTAGACGACCCTTGTCGTCCTTGGCGGCCAGGGGGTGAGCCTGGGCCTTCTCGATATCCTTGACGGTGATCAGGCCGACCGCGCGGTAGGCCTCGTCGACCACGATCAGGCGCTCGATCTTGTGCTTGCGCAGCAGTTCGCGCGCCTCGCGGTGATCGACGCCCTCGCCCACCGTGATCAGGTTCTCGCGGGTCATGATCGCCGAGGCCGGAACCTTGTCGTCGCCCTCGAAGCGCATGTCCCGATTGGTCAGTATGCCGACCAGCTTGCCCGATTTCTTCTCGACCACCGGAAAGCCCGAGATCTTGCGGCGAGCGGTGATCTCGCGCACTTCCGCCAGGGTCGTGTCGGGATTGATGGTCAGCGGATTGATGACCATGCCGCTTTCGTAGCGCTTAACTTCGCGCACGTGGTCGGCCTGTTCCTCGACCGTCAGGTTGCGGTGCAGGATGCCCATGCCGCCGGCCTGGGCCATGGCGATGGCGAGGCGGCTTTCGGTAACCGTGTCCATGGCGGCGGACACGAGCGGGATGTTCAGACTGATTTCACGCGTGAACTTGGTCTCGGTCGTCACCTGGGTGGGCATGACGTCTGACGGACCGGGTTCGAGCAAAACGTCGTCGAAGGTGAGCCCTTCGCGAATCTCCATTGGAGTCTCCATTTTGCGAGCCGCGTATACCTACGCAGGCGGTCCGTGTCGACCCGCTTGGCGGCTTAAATGGGGATGAATCGCGCCCGCCGCCCCCTCCTGGGATCGACGACGGCCTGCGCCCCTGAAAGCGGCGCTACCGCCCCTTGAACCCGGTCGCCACCAGGAAGACCTCCGAGCTGTCGCTGCGGCTGGCCTTCGGCTTGAAGTGCACGACCTTGTCGAAGTGCTTCTTCAGCTGGCCGATCACCGCCGCGGTCTCGCCGCCTTGGAAGGCCTTGGCCACGAAGGCGCCGCCCGGCTTGAGCACCTCGATCGCGAAATCCGCGCCAATCTCGATCAGGCCGACGATCCGCAGGTGGTCGGTCTCGCGATGGCCGACGGTGTTGGGCGCCATGTCCGACATCACCAGGTCCGGCGCCCCGCCGAGCAGTTCGAGCATCTTGGGCGGACAGGCGGGGTCGGTGAAGTCCATCTCCAGGATATGGGCCGGCGCCACCGGATCGACGGGCAGCAGGTCGACGCCGACGATGTCAGTCACGCCGCGTTCGGTGGCCATCTGCAGCCAGCCGCCGGGCGCGCAGCCCAGGTCGATGACCTTCGCGCCCTTCTTGAAGAACCGGTACTTGTCGTCGATCTCGCTGATCTTGAACGCCGCCCGACTGCGATAGCCCAGGGCGCGGGCCTTGGCCGAGAACGGATCGTTGATCTGCCGCTCCAACCAGTGCTGCTGCGAGGGCGTGCGGCCGAAGGCGGTCTTCAGGCGAGCCGGCTTGGTGCGACCACTGTCATTGCCGCCGGCCGGCGGCTTGACCATGCGCTTGCGGGGAGGTTCGTCGTTCATGCGTTCACCGTCGAGGGGCGGGACGACCGACCAGAGCCGCCTCGCCGACGCCGGCGCGGCTTCTTCTGCTGATCGGACATCAGGGACATCAGAAGACCCTCTCTAAGCCCCCGATCGGCGACACGCACGCGAGAACACGGCCAAAGCTCCTGAACGGCCTGCAATATGGCTGCGCCGGCCAGCACAAGATCGGCGCGATCGGCCCCGATGCAAGGCTCCAGCGCCCGTTCCCTGGCCGTCAGGGTCAGCAGCCGATCGGCCGCCGCCTCGCACTCATGGCGCTGCATCCACAGCCCGTCGACGATGTTGCGGTCGTAGCGCGGCAAGCCCAGATGCAAGCCCGCCAGGCTGGTGATCGCGCCCGAAGTGCCGACCATGTGGGCGCGTCCGCTCTCGAACAGTCGCCGCATCGGTTCGGCGTGCGGAAACTCGGCGATCCGCGCCTTGACCGCGTCGACCATGGCCCGAAACCAGCCCTCCTCCACCCGCTCGCCCTCGGGAAAGCGCTCGGCCAGGGTGACGACGCCGATCGGGATCGACAGCCACGCCTTGATCGGCAACTTCCAAGCGGCGAATTGCCGGGGCTTGCTGTCCAGGCCGCCGCCGTTGAGGTCCACCCACGACAGCTCGGTCGAGCCGCCCCCGACGTCGACGACCAGGGCCGCCTCGGCGTCGCGATCAAAAAGGCTCATACAGCCCGCCACCGACAGCTGGGCCTCTTCCTTGGGCGTGATGATCTGCAGGCGAAGGCCCGTCTCCTCGGCGACGCGCCGCACGAAGTCGGGACCATTGGTCGCGCCCCGACAAGCTTGGGTGGCGACGGCCTTGACCCTCACCACCTTGCGACGACGGATCTTCTCGGCGCAGACCTTCAAGGCCGCCATGGAGCGCTCCATGGCCTCGTCCGAAAGCTGTCCCGTCTGGGAAAGCCCCTCGCCTAGCCGCACGATTCGCGAATAGGCCTCGACGACGCGAAAACCGCGTGGCGAAGGCGTGGCCACCAGCAGGCGGCAGTTGTTCGTACCCAGGTCGAGCGCCGCATAGCACGACTGCTCGCCTGGCGGCCGGCGCCGGCCGGAGCCCGAAGGCTGAGGCGCGCCGGGCGCTCGCGGCGCCTCCGACATGGTCGTTCCACCTTGTCTCGCAGGCGATTCGAGCCGAACCGCCTCACTTCGGAAAAGAGCATAGCAACCGGATTCGCCTGCTGGAAGGCGTCGCCTTGTTGTCCGACGACGGAACGGTACGTTCAGGTTCTAGTCAGGAGACTGGTGTAACCTGCCCGTCATGAATTCGAGATTCGCCAAATTCGCGATCGGCCAAGTGGTCAAGCACCGGATCTTTCCGTTCCGGGGCGTGGTGTTCGACGTCGACCCGGTGTTCGCCAACACCGAGGAGTGGTGGAACTCCATTCCCGAGGACATCCGGCCGACCAAGGACCAGCCGTTCTACCACCTGCTGGCGGAGAACGACGACAACACCTATGTCGCCTATGTCTCCGAACAGAACCTGCTGGCCGACGAAACCGGCGAGCCCGTGGGTCACCCGCAGACGGCGGTGATCTTCGAGAGCTTCGATCACGGCGCCTATAGGCTTCGTCCTCGGATCTCGCACTAGGCGCAACGTCTCTCCGCAAGACCCTGGTTCTTGCGCAAAATCCGAACGGAATTTGCCATGAACCGGGCGTAACGTCGTTTCATGAGCGCAGACGGCTTTAGCAACGGCCCGCCTCCCGGCGCGGCCGCGGATTGGACGATCGACCAGGGCTGGTCGCACTACAGCCAGGCCGAGCACGACGTCTGGATCACCCTCTATGAGCGCCAGACCGCCCTGCTGCCGGGCCGCGCCTGTGACGAGTTTCTGCGCGGGCTGGACGCGCTCGATCTGCATCGCTCGGGCATCCCCGACTTCAAGCGGATCAATGAAGAGCTTCAGCGCCTGACCGGCTGGACGGTGGTCGCCGTGCCCGGTCTTGTGCCCGACGACGTATTCTTCGATCACCTGGCCAATCGCCGCTTCCCCGCGGGACAGTTCATCCGCAAGCCGCACGAACTGGACTACCTGCAGGAACCCGACATCTTCCACGACGTGTTCGGCCACGTGCCGATGCTGACCGACCCGACCTTCGCCGACTACATGCAGGCCTATGGCCAGGGCGGCCAGCGGGCGCTGGGCCTGGGGCGGCTGTCCAATCTGGCCCGGCTCTACTGGTACACGGTCGAGTTCGGCCTGATGGAGACCAAGGCCGGCCTAAGGATCTATGGCGCGGGCATCGTCTCCTCGCGCACGGAGTCGATCTTCGCCCTCGACGATCCCTCCCCCAACCGCATCGGCTTTGACCTCGAGCGCGTGATGCGGACGCCCTATCGGATCGACGACTTCCAGCAGGTCTATTTCGTGATCCCGTCCATCCAGACGCTGCAAGAGGTGACTCTGCGCGATTTCGGACAACTCTATCAGCGCCTGGCGCAGGCCAGCGACCTCGGGATCGCCGAGATCGCCGGCGGCGATCGGATGATTACCGCCGGAACCCAGGCCTATGCGAAGGCCGGCGGTCGGCTGGCCTTGGCCGAGGACTGACTCTTCAGGCCGAACAGGATCCGCACGCCCGGCAAGCGGCGAACGATCTCGTAGGTCGCCAAGCAACCGGCGAAGGTCAGGACGACCAGGATCAGGGCCTCCAAAGGTTGCGGCAGGTCCAGTCTGGCCAGGTGATGGGCCATGACCACGATCAGGGTCTGGTGGACCAGGTAGAACGGAAACACGCCCGGGGTCAGGTAGCGCAACGCGGGCGCGTCGCGGTTCAGATGCCTGGCGCCGAAGCCAAGGATGGCGACGATGGCGCACCAGGCCTCCGTCGACTGGACAAAGCGCATGACCGGCTTCAGGCCCGCCGGCGGAATGGGCGTGTCGCCTCGGTAGATCCAGACGAAAATCGCCCAGCCGGCGAAGGCCGCCAGCGCCAGCCCCAACGCCGGCCAGCGCGCCGCCGTGAAGCGCTCGCGCAGCACCCCGGACTTGGCCAGGCCAAAGCCGAGCAGGAAAGCCGAGAAGGACACGGCGTGCACATAGTGGTCGCCCACCAGGGCGTGGGTCTCGCCGTACCGGGTGTAGAGCCCGGTGCGCAGCAGGCCCAGGAACGCGACGGGCCAGACGACCACGCCAAAGCCCTTGAGAATGGCCTCGGCGCCGACCTGGACATGTTCGCCGAGCCGCTTCCAGATCAGCAGCAGAACCGCCAGGACCAAGGTGTAGAGCAGCAGATAGGCCACGAACCACATGTGGTTGTAGGTCGGGGTGATCAGGCAGCCGGCGGGGCTGCACCAATGGCCCGAGCCGGTGATGTAGCGAAGCCAGAAGTGGTCGACGCTCAGCGGGGTTCCGGGGTGGGCGGCGATGTACTCGACCACCTGATAATAGGACTGCGGCGGCACGATCACGAACATGGCGAACAGCAGTGGCGGCAGTAGCCGGGCGACCCTGGCGCCGGTCAGTTTTCCGACCGTGGCCTTGTCGGCCATGAACCGGGTCGCCGCGCCCGAGACCAGGAACAGCAGCGTCAGACGCCACGGATTGGTCAACATCATCAGCGGTTCGAGCGCCTCGACCGGATGAGGCGACTTCACGTGCCAGTCCCAGGGCACGTAGAACATGCCGACGTGGTACAGAATCAGAAGGAAGAACGCGCCGACCCGAATCCAGTCGAGGTCGTAGTGGCGGTCAGGGATCGAAGCGGTCGAGGGCATGACGAGGCGTCCGGCGTGAAGAACGATACGAACGTCGTGGCCCGTGACGCCGCCGGGCGCCAAGCGGCTGGGGATCAGCGGTCGCCGGCAGGGACGAGCGGACAACCCCAAGGGACGGACGGCGAGCTTTTCGGGACAAGTGGCGAAGAGCGCCAAGGCCTCTGGCGCGCGTGGATCCTGGGCGTCGCCCTGATCTCTTGCATCGCCGTGGTCAATGTTCTGACCATCCGCCACGATGCGCCGCGCCTGGGCGTGCTGGGGCCGGCGATCTGGGAATCCAGCAGCGCGCTGATCACCCTGATGATCTTCGCCATTCCCGCCGCGGTGGCCCTGTGGACCACGCGAACCTCACCACGTTGGTGGCGGGCCTTGCCCGTGCACCTCGTGGCGGTCGTGACCTATTCGGTGCTGCACGTCTCGGGCTTCGTCGCTTTGCGCAAGCTGGCCTATCTGGCCTTCATGGACGGCCCGTACCGGTTCGGGCCGCTGTCGACCGAGTTTCCCTATGAGTTCCGCAAGGACCTGATGGCCTATGGCCTGGCCTCGATCATCTACTACCTGTCCCTGCGCAGGAGCGCCCGCCAGGCGGCCGAACAGGCTCAGGCCGCCTCGGCCGCGCCCAGCTTTGATATTCGCGACGGCGCGCGGCTGGTGCGGGTTCCCACGTCCGAGATCCTGGCGGTCCGCTCGGCCGGCAACTATGCCGAGTTCATCTTGGCCGACGGGCGACGACCATTGACGCGCTCGTCGCTGAGCGCGCTGGAGGTCCAGATGAGGGCGCTGGGCTTCCTGCGCACCCATCGGTCGTGGTTGGTCAATCCGGCCCGAGTGACAGGCCTGCGTCCGGAAGGATCCGGCGATTACGCCATCGAACTCGGCGCGGTCGAGGCGCCGCTGTCTCGGCGCTTCCCACAGGCGTTGTCGGTGTTGCGCGGCTAGTCCAGCAGCAGGCCCATGACGATGTCGTCCTCGACGTGGCCGTCGAGATGCCGGCCACGACCGATCATCCGCCCTTCGATCCGGAAGCCCATGCGCTCATAAAGACGCTGGGCCCCGAGGTTGTTCGCGCCGGTCCACAGTTCGATCCGCCGCACCGGCGGCGTCAGGTTTCTCGCCGTCTCGATCAGGGCTCGAAACAGCGCCGAGCCGACCCCCCGGCCCTGCCAGTCGGGCGCCACGGCCACGGTCAGTTCAGTCAGGACGTGCGCGAAGATTCCGACCTTCATCCGCTCCACATGCAGCTCGCCGCACAGGACGCCGCTCGCTTCAACCGCCACCAGATTCACCCCGCCATCGGCCGCCGCCGCCATGGCCTGGGCGACATAGTCGGCGGTCACCTCGTCCGGCTCGCGCGCCAGGCCGCCTCGGACGACCGCGACCTTGCGATGAAGCGCCAGGATGGCCCCGGCGTCGGCGGACGCCGCGGGGCGAACGGTGAAATCGCTCATTTCAGACAGCTCGTTGGAAGGGGTAGAAATCGTGGCCGAGGCCAAGGATCGTCGTCAGTTCGTCAAGGGCCTCTCGGCTCTCGACGATCAGCGACGGGTCGGCCAGGTCGGCCGGGGCCAGCCGGTCGCGGTAGCGGCGCTCGGCCCAGGCGTTGAGCCGTTGGTGCAAGGCGGCGTCGAAACGCTGCCCGGGATTGGCGGCGGCCAGTTCGGCCTCCGTCAGCACGACCCTCAGCCTCAGGCAGGCGGGGCCGCCGCCGTTGCGCATGCTCTGGCGAACGTCGACATACTCGACCCGGCCGATCGGGCCGTTGGAACTGGCCAGGGCTTGGGCGGCCGCATGGGCCCGCGGATTGTCGCGCGTCTCGCCGGGCGCCAGCAGCACCAGGCGGTCCTCGCCGGGCAGGACCAGAAGCTGCGAGTTGAAAAGATAGCTTTTCACGAGGTCGTCCATCGGCAGGTCGGCCTCGCTGATCTCCACGAAGACGGGCTCGAACAGGCCGTCCGCGGCGCGACGGACGCCCTCCTCCATGGCCGCGCGGTCTTCGAAGGCCCGCTCGTGGAACAGCAGACATTCGCGGGTCCCCACGCAGACCACGTCGTTGTGGAACGCCCCGCCGTCGATCGCCGCCCGGCCTTGGCGGGCGAAGACGCCGCGTGCTGCGCCGTGTCGACGTTCGACCGCCTCGAAGGCCTCGCGGGTCTGGCGGGCCGGATAGCGGCCTTGCCACTGCTCCCACGCCTCGCGGCCCCAGACGAACAGATTGACCCCAGGCTCGCCATGGTCGGCGCACAGTCGCACATGGTTGGCCGCGCCCTCGTCTGCGAAGTGCGGCTGGGACGGCAGCGGGTCGTGGACCGCGAACCGCGCCTCGTCCGGGAACAGGCGACGCAGAGCGCGAGCGGTCTGCTCGCCTTCCAGGCTGCGGTGCAGGTTGGTCAGCAGATTGGCTGGCGTGAAGTGCGCCCGGCCGTCAGCGGCGTCAGCGCTGGGGGTGACGGTCGCGGCGTTGGCGGCCCACATCGGCGAGGCCGAGCACGAGGCCGCCGCCAGGGCCGGCGCGTCCTTCCAGGCCTTTTCCAGCACCTGGGCGTCGGAGCCCGAAAAACCGATCGACCGCAAAAGCGCTAGGTCCGGCCGCTCGTGCGGCGGCAGCACGAACTGCGGCGCGCCCCAGTCGGCCAGCTTGCGCATCTTGGCCAGGCCCTCCAGCACCGCGGCGCGCGGGTTGGAGGCTTCTCCGGCGTTCAGCTGACTGGCGATGTTGCCGGGCGACAGGCCGACATAGGAGTGGGTCGGCCCGACCAGGCCGTCGCAATTGGCCTCGACCGCGCAGGAATTCATTCACGCAAGCCTTTGATATCGAACAAGGTATTGGCGACGCCTTGCGCCTCGAAACTGGCCACCGGATAGGCGCAGTAGTCCGCCGCGTAGTAGGCGCTGGGGCGGTGGTTGCCCGAATGGCCCAGGCCGCCGAACGGCATGGTCCCGGCCGCCCCGGTGGTCGGCCGGTTCCAGTTGACGACGCCGGCCCGGATGCGCTTGAGGAAATGGTCCCAATGCGCTGTTTCATTGGAGATAAGTCCCGCCGAAAGGCCGTAGCGCGTGGCGTTGGCGGCGGCGATCGCCTCGTCGAGGGAGCCGGCTCGGCGCACCTGAAGCACTGGCGCGAACAGCTCCTCGTCGGCGACCGCCTCGCCCGTCACGTCGACCAGACCCGGCGAGACGAACGCTCCGCTCAGGCCGTCGACCGACCCCATGGCGCGCACGGCCTTCCCCGGCATGGCCTTGGCCCCGGCCAGGGCCGCGGTGGCGGCGCGGTCCGAAATCAGCGGTCCCATGAAGGGTTCTTCGCGGCCGTTCCAAGGACCGATCACCAGGCGCTCCGAGAGGGCGGCCACGGCGTCGATCACCGCACGCCCCGCCGCGTCGTCCGAGACGATCAGGCGGCGGGCGCACGAGCAGCGTTGGCCGGTGGTGATGAACGCCGACTGCACGACCAGGGCCGCCACGGCCTCGGCGTCGCCGGCGTCCCAGACCACGAGCGGATTGTTGCCGCCCAGCTCCAGCGCCAGGATCACGTCCGGCCGGTCGGCGAAATGGCGGCGGAAGAAGGCTCCGGCCTGGGCCGAACCGGTGAACAGCAGGCCGTCGATCTCCTGGTCGATCAAGGCTTGGCCGACCTCTCGCCCGCCCTGCACCAGATTGATTACCCCAGGCGGGACGCCGGCCTCCTCCAGCGCCTGGACCAGAAGTTGGCCGGCCAGGGGCGTCTCTTCCGAAGGCTTGAACACCACGGTGTCGCCGGCCAGCAGGGCTGGCACGATGTGGCCGTTGGGCAGGTGCCCTGGAAAGTTGAACGGCCCCAACACCGCCATCACGCCATGTGGGCGATGGCGGAGCACCGCGCGGCCGAACGCCATGTCGCTGGCGTGTTCCCCCGTCCGCTCGTCATAGGCCTTGATCGACGCCTCGACCTTGCCGGCCATCGAGCCCAGCTCGGCCTTGGTCTCCCACAACGCCTTGCCGGTCTCGCGGCTGAGAAACTCGGCGAAGATACCCGTGCGGGCGACCAGCACGTCCTTGTATCGGCGCAGGACCGCGATCCGCGCCTCGCGCGGCAGGTCGGCCCAGGCGGGGAAAGCCTTGCGGGCGGCCGCGACCGCAGCCGCCACGTCCGTCGGCCCCGCGGCGGCCTGCCGCCAGATCACCTCGCCGGTCGCCGGATCGAGCGAAGCCGCCTCAGGCCCCGCGCCTGTCCGCCAGACGCCCTCTATGAACACGCCGCCGCTCATGCCTTGACCCGCACCATTTCGCTGTCCCTGACGCCCAAAGCCGCCGCCGCGTCCCGGCCGATCACCGCGCTCTCGCCGTCGATCAGCACCGGGGCGCGCACGGCTCGGAAACGGGCCACCGCGCCCGAGCAGATCAGCGCCTCCTCGCCATAGGCGTCCTCGCCCAGGCGCACGCGCAGCCGCCGGCCTTCCCGCACCGTCTTGATGTCGTCGCGCCGCGCGGCCACCGTCGGACCGGCGTCGAAGATGTCGACCAGGCCGGAGAACCGGAAGCCCTCGGTCTCCAGCATGGCGCGGGCGGCCTCGCCCTCGCGGTGCACCCTGCCGATCGTCTCCGAGGCCGCCTGGGGCAGCAGCTCGGCATAGATCGGATGGCGCGGCGCCAGATCCAGGATGAATTGGCCATCGGTCGAGGCGCTCATGCGGTCGGCCTCGTCGAAGCCCAGCCGGAAGAACTTGCTGGCCACGTGATCCCAGAACGGACAGCCGCCGTCCTCGTCGAACCAGCCGCGCAGCTCGGCCAGCACCATTTCGGCGAAGCGCTGCGGCTCCAGACCGATCAGCATGTAGCGCGATTGGGCCAGCAGACGCCCCGCCCCGCCCTTGCGGCGCTCGGGCTTGAGGAACAGCGAGCCGACCTCGGACCAGCCGGCGCACTCGTTGACCAGCACCAGGGCCCGGTGATCAAAGCGCTTGTCCAGCGTGGGTGACGACTGCGCCAAGGTCACGACCCGAAACGAGAAGTGCGGGCGCTTCAAACCCACGCCCGCCTTGACGCCCGCCACCCCAACGATGTCGCCGGCGTTGAGATCCTCGAGCATCAGCGTGTACCACGCCTCGGGCGCGGCCACTTCGGAGTGGAAACTGGCCTGGGACAGATCGAGGCGCGCGCGCAGGGTCTGCTCGTCCTCCGGCAGGCTGGTGAAGCCGCGTCCCGACAGGACCGCGAGCTCCATCAGGCTGTCGAAATCGGCGGGCAGCGCGGGACGGACGACAAGCATGTTCAGACCGTCTCCGCCAAGTCGGTCATCGCGGCCCGCAAGGCCGGACCGTCGATTTCGCCGCTGGCCAGCTTCATCAGGATCAGGGCCGACAGCTGGGCGCGCTCGACGAAGCTGTCGGGCCAGGCGTGCTCGGCCTCGCTATGGATGTCGCCGCCACGCACCCCGAGGGTGTCGACATTGGGAAGACCGGAGGCGAACAGATTGTTGCCTTCGCAGACGCCGCCGGACGGCTTCCAGGCGATGTCCTGCCCGAGCAGGGCGCCGACGTCCTTGATGGCCCCGAACAGTTGTTGCTGGGCGGCGTTGAAGGGTTTGGCGCCTCGGGTGATGCGGCCGTGCAGATGGGCGTGGAGTCCCTCGCCGCCCTCGCCCCGACCGGATGAGGCCACGATCCTGTCGACCTCCGCCTCGAACCAGGCCGCATCCTCCGCGGTCGGGAAGCGGAGGTTGAACCGAACCACGGCCACGTCCGGCACCATGTTCAGGGGCGAACCGCCGTCGATCTTCGCGATGTTGCAGGTCACGCCGTCGCGCTGGCCGTTCAGGGCGTGCAGGGCCTGGGCGATCCTGGCGGCCTCCATCACCGCATTGCGGCCGGCGGCGAAGTCGCGCCCGGCGTGAGCGGCCTTGCCATGGACCACGATATGGAAGTTGCCCGAGCCCTTGCGCGCGCTCGCCAACGCGCCGTCGGCCAGGGCCGGCTCATAGGTCAGGCCGACATGTCCATGCCGCGCGAACTGGGCCAGGATGGGCGCGGAGGCGACCGAGCCGATTTCTTCGTCCGGCGACAGCAGCACGCGGTAGCCGACCCGCGAGGCCAGCGGGTGGCGCTCGAACGCCTCCAGCGCCGCGAGCATCACCGAGATCCCACCCTTCATGTCCGCGATCCCCGGCCCGTGCAGAGCGCCGTCGGGGCGTGTGGTCACGGCCTGGAAGCTCGAGCCCTCGGGATAGACGGTGTCGTAGTGCCCGGTCAGCACGACCTGGACCGACGCCTCGGGCCGAACGACGACGGCGATCGCCGCCGGATGCAGCTGCTCGCCGATCCTGCCGTCGGCGTTGACCTCGGGCGAGGCGCCCAGCGGAATGTCGGTCGGAGCGGCGGGAAGGTTTCCAAAGGCGCCGAGCAAAACTTGCCGCTGGCGCTCCAGTCCGCCCATGTGCCGGCTTCCAGAGTTGATGGCGCACCAGCTGACGGCGCGATCGATGATCTGGGGGCCTTGGCCGGCCAAATATCGCAGGACGGCGCGATCCTCGTCGTTGAGTCGCATGAATTCACGGTCTCCCTCAGTTCAAACTAAACCAAGGGCCGCGGACAATTCATGCTTCCTCAGCGAAGGAAACCGGTCACCCGCGCAACAGCCTTGCTCCGAATAGCGCCTGCGCCCTCACCGAGGTCAGGGCGAAATTCGGATCTGATACGGCATGCTTCCATCCGCCTTCCGAAGCTGCGGAGCGGATAGAGGCGGCTAGTTGTAGTCTTTTCTCCACCGTACCGAAAGCTGGGCGTCGCCCTGGCTGCCGATCTTGGAGACCAGGGACAGGGCCCGGCGCACGCGCCACTCGACCTGCGCGGAGGGACCTTCGCGGCCGCCGCCGATGATCTCGACATAAACGTCGTCAGTCACGTACTTGCCGCCCGAAACGGTCATGCCCGTGGCGCTCTCGGCGAAGGACAGTCGATCCAGACCCGCAAGGCTGCGCAGGTTTCCGATGACGTCAAAGCCGCCGCCGCCGGCCAGGGCCGCAAGGGCCGAGGCCAGTTGCGCGGCCTCGATCGGCTGCAGGTTGGCGGCCGACGCGCCGAACAGCACCTGCGAAAGCACTTCGTCCTGCGGCAGCTCCGGCTTGGAGGTCAAGGTGATCTCCGGCTTGGCGGCCGTGCCCCGCACCTGGACCACCGCGGTCAGGTTCGGATCCTCGCGGGTCGCCGTCAGGTCCAGCCAGATGCGATCCAGCTGGGTCGCTAGCCGCACCGTGCCGTTCTCGTCGAATTCGAAGCGCTTGCCGGCGAAGTCGTACTCGCCGCGCACCATCCGCGCTTCGCCCTCCAGGATCGGGCTGTTTGTCGAACCGCCGACATGGGCGTTCAGCGACAGCTCGACGTCCAGGCCCCTGCCTCGCACGAAGATCCGACGCGGCGCGGTGAGGGTCACGTCCAGCAGCATGCCGCTGCCCGGAACGACCTTCCGCGCCTCGACGCCCTGGTCCATCTCGTCGGGGCGATTGCGCTCGATGACATCCATCGACACGACGCCCGCCGGGGTCTTGGTCTGGGCCGAGACGTCGGCGCGATCGATGGTCAGGGCCCCGACCATCCTGACCTTGCCGTCCGCGCCGCGATTGACCGAGGTTTGGCCGCTGGCCGTGGCCGTGGCCAGGTCGTTGTCGATGACCCGGAAGCCCTTCAGGTCCAGCTTGAAGCTGCCCAGACCGCCGCGGGCGAGGCTGATCCGGCCCGATCCGGCCATGGTCCCGCCCTGGCCGTCGCCGGCCGACACCTGGCTGACGTCGATGGCGTTGTCGGCCAGCGCCGCGCGTACCACGACGTCACGCAGGCTCAGCCCCGTCTGGCCGTCGTCGACGCGGCCGCCCTCCAGGCTGGCGCGCCCCGTCAAGCGTGGATCGGCCAGGGTGCCGGCCAGTTCGCCCTCGGCGTCGATCCTGCCCGACACGCTGCGCTCGGAACTGCCCAGCAGGTCCCACAGCGGCTTGATCTCGCCCTGGGCCGCGAATTGGCCGCGAACCTGACGCCGGCGGTCGATGGCCAGGTGGAACGGCTTGGCCGAGGCCTCGGTGGGCAGGGTCACCTCGGCCCTGGCCTGCAGGCCTTGGCTGTTGGAGCTGGTGGCGCTGATCGTCATCTGGCTGTCGCGCAGCGCGCCGCGGATCTCGGCGTTCAGCGAGCGATCGGCCCGGGCGCCGCGCTCCCGGGCGCCGGTCAGGTTGGCGTCGAACTCGCCCGTGAGGGTGGAACCCGAACCGTTCAGCGCCAGATGGGCGTCGACCTTGCCGGCCATGTCCGGATTGATCGCGGTCAGGCTGACCCCCGTCAGCTGCGCACGAAGCTGGGCCAGGTCGCCGCCGATATTGGCGTCCAGATCGGCCGCGCCGTCGCCGACGGACAGACGCACGCGGGCGCCCGTACGCGGTCCGCCAAATCGTATCTGGGCGGTCTCACGGGTCTTGATTTCGGTGCGGGCCATGCTGCCCGCGGCGTCCAGCGCCAATTGATATTCGGCACCGGATTCGGTCAGCACGCCCGATCCGTTCAGCTTCCAGCGTCCGGACGGAGCCTCGCCCCGCGCCTCGACCGTCAGGGGCAGACGCGCCATCGGTCCGGAGGCCTTGACCGCCGCGTGGCGGACCTTCCAGGCCCCTCCCACGATATCATCGGCCGCCAGGTCGAGTTGGGCCGTGGGACCGCTCGCCCCATCGACGATCTTGGCCGTGCCGTTGACCCGGCCTTGAGGCAGGAAGGCTCCGGGTCCGATCGCCACGACTAGGTCGGCCGTGGCCGGACGGCCGTTGCGCAACGAAACCGCGCCCTTGGCCTTGGCTCCGCCGGCGTCGACGTCCAGGTCGGAAAGCTCCAGGCCTCCGGTCGCGAAGTTGAAGGCGGCCCGCCCCTTGGCCGGACCGTACTGGCTGCCGGCCTCGATCGTCGCCGTACCGTCGCCGCCGTCAGGGCGCTTGGCGAAGGACAGAACCACGTGAGCGTTCTTCAGCGGCAGCTTAGGAACGTCGATGGAATCGAAGTCGGCGACCAGGTCGGCCTTGGGCGCCTCCAGGGTGCCGGTCACGGCGCCCGTGCCCCTGGCCTTGCCGGCGATCTCGACCGGACCGACGACGAACGGCCCTGTGGCCGTCCAGTCGAGCTTGAAGCCCAAGGCCGCGCCCGGGCCGAATACGCCGGAGGTCCGCACGGAGGCGTTCACGCCGTCCAGCTTGGCGTCGGCCACTGATAGCCGGTTGTCGGCCCACGAGGCGCGGGCCTCGAGGCGGGGCGTCTTGCCCAGCAGGCGGTCGAGCTCCGAAAGTCCGGTCGCGAAGTTGCCGGCCCGTGCATCGACGCTCAGCATCCAGGGCTTGCCGACGCCTTGGCTGGCCGACCATTTGGCGGTCGCCTGCCCAGCCATTCCGGCATGGACCGGCGCCAGCGAGGCGACCTTGGCCTCACCCTTGAAGGACAGGCCGCCCAGGATGCCGCGCTCGCCCTGGGCGACGACGCTCAGGTTCGGCGCCTGGACCTTGGCCGAGCGGATCAGGAAACGGCCGTCCTTCAGCCTCACGCCTTCGAACTGGGCCGCAGGTGTTCGGCCGAGCACCGCCAGAAGCCCCTGCCCGCCGCCGCCTTCGGTCGTAGCGTCGGCCTTGACGCTGAGCTCACCGCGTTTCCAGCCGACCGTGGCCGGCCCCTTGACCCGCGCCAGGCGATAACCCGCCCAGGACAGGTCACGGACATCCACCCGTCCGTCGATGAGGAAGCCGTCGCCGGTCAGGTGGAAGGCCCCTTCGGCGACGCCCGCCCCCATGGTCGGCAGTGGCGTCAGGCGCGAGAGATTGCCGACCTTGGCGGTGAACCTCAGCCCCTCGGGCGCGGTGATCCGCTTGCCCAGATCAGCAGGACCATGGGCCACCAGATCGAGATTCTGGCTGTCGATCTTCAGGTCGAGCACGCTGAACGCCCCGGCCTTGCGGCCGACGATCGCGAAGTCCGCGTTGGCGCCGAACATGCGCTCCTCGCGATCGGTCAGGGTCGAGGCGGCCAGGTCCACATGGCCCGCGGCCGATCCGCCCTGCGGGTTCCAGGCGCCTCCGGCCTTCAGCGGCGTGGAGTCTCCCGACCGCGCCAGGACGGTGAAGGCGCCCTGGCTTATGGCGCCGTGGGCCTTGGCGTTGAGGTCGAACGGCCGGTCGGGCGACAGGCCCATGGCCCCGGCCAGGGCGCCGCCATTGGCCTCCCGGGCCTCGGCGTCGAGCAGCAGGGTCTTGTCGCGCCCCAGGTCGAAGATCAGCTTCAGATAGTCGCCGGCGTGCAAGCGGCTGGTCACGCGCAAATTGCCCCGCTGGCCGCCCAGTCGGACCATTTCGTAGTCGCCGTTCAGGTCGAAATCACCAGCCTTGCGACTGAACTCGGGCCGCGTGATCAGCCGCAAGGCGACATGGTCCAGATCGACAGACAGCGGCGCGGCGCTGGACTTGGTCTTGGGCGTCAAGGTCGGGCGGCGCAGCACAACCACCTGCCGGGCCGTGATCTCGTCGGCGTGGAAGCGGCGGTAGAACAGCTCGGCGGGTCGCCAGTCCACGTAGACGTCGGCGGCGTCCAGCCAGACGCCCTTCTCGTCGCTGATGGTCAGGCGCCGCACGCCGAAGGCGCTCCAGATGTCGCCGCTCAGCCCCTCGATCTTCAGGCGGCCTATGCGTCCCAGCTTCAAGCCGCTGGTGCGAGCCTCCAGAAAGGCGCGGCCCTGCGGGGTGATCGCGCCGAACCGAACGCCGCCCAGCAACACGGCGACCAGCACCACCAGGCTGATGGCGACAATGATGATCAGACCCGGCCAGCCGATCTTGCGCGCGACCTTGGTCGCGACCTCGGCGACGGCTTCTGGAACGTCGTCGGGCGACGGCCCGCCAGGGGGTGTTTGAGCGTCGGTCAAAAGGCCTGCCCGATGCTGATATAGATCTGGAAAGCCGGATCGCCGTCACGCCGACTGATCGGCATGGCGATGTCGGCCCGGATGGGTCCGAAGCCCAGGTCGTAGCGCACGCCCACCCCAACGCCCACGCCGAAATCATCACCGTTGGGCCACTTGTCGACTCCGACCGCGCCCGCGTCGACAAAGGCCACCGCGCCCCATCGGTCGGTGAACTTGTGACGCAGCTCAAGCGAGGATTCCAGCAGCGACAGACCGCCTTGCGGCGTGGTGGTGTTGTCGATCCGAGGCCCGATGGCCTGGTAGGAATAGCCGCGAACCGAGCCGCCGCCGCCGGCGTAGAAGCGCCTTGAGGCCGGCACTTCAGGCATTGTCCCACCGAGGATCTGCCCGGCCCTCACCCGGCCCGCCAGCACGGTGCGCGCGCCCTCCCCGAACGGCAGATAGGCCGAGCTCTGAGCCTGCACTTTCGTGAAGGCCATGGTCACGTCGCCGGTGATGGCGGTGGGTTCGGCCCGGACGTCGAGCCGCCAGCCCTTTGTCGGATCCAGCACGCTGTCCGACCGGTCCCAGGCTTGGGCGCCCAGCAGGGTGAAGGTGGCGAAGTTCTGGCTGACCTCGGTCGTGACGCCGTTCTCGGTCGTCAGTGAATCGATCTGCGACAGATCGAACGAGACGCCATAGGTGCGGTAGACGGTCGGCCGCAGCCGCCGCGTCAGGTCCGCCCCGACGTGGCCGCCGGTTTCCACATAGGCGTCGGTGTCGTCGCGGAAGATGGCGGTGTTGAGCTTCAGGGTCTGTTGCGCGCGTCGCCAGTGCGGCAGGGCCACTTCGGCTTCAAGCCGACTGTCCAGCTTGGCCGCGCGCGCCGTCAGGGTCGTGGTGTCCGCGCGGTGCAGGCGGTTGTAGCGGATCCACTTGGCGTCGACGCCCGGCCCGTCCGTGGTCGAATAGCTGGCGCCCAGCTCCAAGGTCTTGGCCTTGCGGTCGGCCAGGGTGACGACGACAGGCCGCAGGCCGTCCGGCAGCGCCTTGTCCTTCGCCGCCAGAGAGACCGAAACCGTGTCGTAGACCCCCGTGTCTCGCAGGCGTCGCTCCAGTTCGGCGATGTCGTCCGGCTCGTAGACGTCGCCTGACGTCCACGGCGCCAGATGCTTCACCCAGGCGGGATTCGAGCGCCCCTGCGTAACGACCTGGATTCCGTCGACGCGGGTCAGGTCGCCGGCCGCGATCTTGAAGGTCGGCCGCACCGTGTGGTCGGCATGGTCGACAATCACGACCCGCGGTTCGGCCACGGCGTCGGCATAGCCCAGCTGTTGCACCTGGGAGACGACGCGTCCCTCGGCGGCCAGCACATCGGCCGCCCGGCCCGGCTGGCCGGGCGTCAGGCGGATGACGCTCTCCGCCCGCTTGACCACGCCCTCGTCCGGCTCCGCGCCGCTCCAGGCCAGTTTGGGATCGGCGATCACGAAGAGCGGCCCTGGGGTGATCTTGAGAACGGCGCGCGGCGGCTCGGCCTCGGTGACGTCCGGCTCCACGACATAGGCGTAGTAGCCTTCGGACCGCAGCACCTGGACCGCGTCGTCGCCGGCGTCCCGGGCGCGGCGGCGGGCTTCGGACCGGCTGCGCGGCGGGGCCTTGGCCTCGGTCATGGCGCGCTGGATCGCCTCGCGCAGCGTGCGGTCCTCGACGCCGGTGACGCTGGCGGCGGGCTCGGCCGCGCCGGCTTGGCCGGCGACCAACAGGGCCGCCGAGGCCACGCCAAGGGCAAATCTCTTACGCACCAAGCCTTCTAGTCCCCGCGTGGAGCGCCCCCCGAACCCCTGTAGTCGCCCCCCTGCCGGCTGTCACGCAGGGAAATGTAGCAGACGCGTCCGAGTCGTGGCTTCTGTGGTCACCAGAACGGCGCCCAAATCTTGGGCACTCCCGCGCATTGGTTGATCGCGGGGCGAAAAGCACCGCTTGCGTCCTTCGCGCGTTCTAGGCTGGATCGGGCCGCGCCCTTCGATGCGGCGTGCAGGGCGGACAAAGTGGACAACGGCGTGGCGGCGAAAATTCACGACATCGACGATACTCCCAGCCTGCCGATGACCGGGGCGGCCTACCTGCCAGGCGTCGCCTATGACGAGATGATCGCCCGGGGCGGCGACGTGCGCGAACACTATGCGGCGCTGCAAAGCCGAATCGCCACCCTCGGCGCGGCCGAGCTGGCCGACCGTCAGCGGATGCTTGAGCGCTCGTTCCTGCTGCAAGGCATCACCTTCACGGTCTACGGCGCCGACAGCGCCACCGAGCGGATCATTCCGACCGACCTGTTCCCCCGCATCCTGCCCGCCCAGGAATGGGCCAAGATCGAAGGGGGTCTGACCCAGCGCCTGCAGGCGCTGAACATGTTCCTGGCCGATATCTACGGCGAGCAGCAGATCCTGATGGACGGTGTGGTGCCGCGCGAGCTGGTGCTGGGCGCGCCGTCCTATCGTCGCGAGATGCAGAACCTCTATGTGCCGCACAAGGCCTACGCCAATGTCTGCGGCAGCGACCTGATCCGGGGTCAGGACGGCGAGTTCGCCGTGCTGGAGGACAATCTGCGGGTTCCGTCCGGCGTGTCGTACATGCTGGCCAACCGCGACGCGTCGAAGCGAACCTTCCCCGGCGCCTATCGCGAGGCCGGGGTGCGGCCGGTCGAGCGCTATCCCGACCTGCTGCTGGCCACGCTGAAGAGCATGAGCGCCGACTGGCGGCCCAATCCACAGGTCGTGGTCCTGACGCCCGGCGTCTACAACTCGGCCTATTACGAGCACGCCTATCTGGCGCGGCTGATGGGCGTGCCGCTGGTCGAGGGTCGCGACCTCGTGGTCCACGACAACATGGTCTACATGCGCACGACCACGGGCCTTCGCCGAGTGGACGTGATCTACCGACGAGTCGACGACGACTTCATCGACCCCCTCACCTTCCGCCGCGATTCGTCCCTGGGCGCAGCGGGGCTGTTCAACGCCTACCGGGCCGGCAACGTGGTGATGTGCAACGCGCCGGGCACCGGGGTGGCCGACGACAAGGCCGTCTACGCCTTCGTGCCCGACATCATCCGCTACTATCTCGGCGAAGACCCGATCCTGCCCAATATCGAGACCTTCCTGTGCCGCGAGCCGGCTCAGCTGAACCACGTGCTGGCCAATCTCGACAAGTTGGTGGTCAAGGCGGTGGGCGCGTCGGGCGGCTACGGCATGCTGGTGGGCCCGCACGCCTCAGCCAAGGAGCGCTCTGACTTCGCCGACGCCCTCAAGGCCGACCCCGCCAACTACATCGCCCAGCCGACGATCCAGCTGTCGACCGCGCCCTGCCTGGTCGACGGCCGCATCGAACCTCGCCACGTCGACCTCCGCCCCTTCATCCTGTCGGGCGAGAAGACCGTGGTGACCCCCGGCGCCCTGACCCGCGTGGCGCTGAAGCGCGGCTCGCTGGTGGTCAATTCCAGCCAGGGCGGCGGCTCCAAGGACACCTGGGTGCTGGCCGAGGAGAACGGCCACACCGGCAATGGTCACGGCCAGGACAAGGGCGTTGCGCCATGATGCTGGATCTCTCGCCTCGCAAGGAAACGCTCGCATGATGCTGGCCCGCGTCGCCGACAGCCTCTACTGGCTGGGCCGCTACATCGAACGGGCCGAGCACCTGTCGCGCCTGTCGACGGTGATGCTGAACGCCACCCTCGACCAGACCGACACCGGCGCCGAGGCCGTGCGGATCGCCCTGTCGGCGGTCGGCGAGGCCGAACTGACGACCAGCGCCTTCGAGGCCGCCAGCGGCCTTGTGCTGGACCGATCGGACGCGAACTCGGTGGTCTCGTCCCTGTCCCGAGCGCGGGAGAACGCCCGCCAGGTCCGCGACCAGATCACCACCGAGACCTGGGAGCGGCTGAACCTGCTGTATCTGAAGGTCATCGACCGCAACGCCGGCCGCGAGTTCGCCGACAATTCGGTGACCTTCCTGCACGACATCATCGCCGACGTGCACCTGTTCAAGGGCGCGGCCGATACCACCATGAGCCATGGCGAGAGCTGGCGGTTCATGATGGTCGGGATGTACCTGGAACGAGCCCAGTTGATCGCCAGCCTGCTGGAGGCCTGCTTCGCCGAAGACAGCCGCCAGGTGAACGACCACCTGGCCCTGGTCAGCCTGCTGCGGATGGGCTGCGCGCTGGAGCCCTATCTGCGGGTCTACACCGCGGAGATTGAACCGCGGCATATCCTGGAGTTCATGGTCTTCGACGAGGACTTTCCGCGCTCCATCCGGTTCGCCACTAGCCAGATCGAAAAGCACCTCAGCGAACTGGCCCGCCACGTCGAGGCCACCGGCCGCGCGGCGCCCGAGCGCCTGGCCGGTCGGCTGAAGGCCCGGCTCGAGTTCGCCGACGTCGGCGAGCTGGAAGCCCACGGCGCCGGCGACCTGCTGACCACCGTCGCCAACGAGTGCGCCCGCATCCATCAGGCGATCTATGAAACGTTCGTCGCCTATCCCCTGGAAATGCGGCTTCCCGCCTAGGGTAAGGCCGCTTAGGAATACCGCCCGTGTTGCTCGAGATCCGCCACGTCACCCAATATCATTACGAGCGGCCCGTCCGCGAAAGCCTGATGGAGCTGTGGATGCAGCCGCAGAAAAGCGCGCGCCAGCGGCTGGTCAGCTTCGAACTGGACATCGAGCCGGCCGCCCAGGTGTTCTCGTATCCCGACAGCTTCGGCAACGCCGTCTATCACTTCGACGTGCCCCAGCCGCACGATGGACTGACGATCATCGCCCGGTCTGCCGTCGAGACCGAGCCCGTTCACGAATGGCCGCTGCCGCTGGACGTGGGCGAATGGGAGCGGCTCAAGAGCGCCTTCGTCAAGGGCGAGTGCTTCGACTTCCTGCGTCCGCACGGCTTCGTGCAGATGACCGGGGCGCTGGAGACCTTCATCGCCGAGCACGATATCGACAGCCTGCGGCGTCGCGATCCGTTCTCGGCCGTCCAGGCCCTTTGCGACACGATCTACAAGGCGTTCGAATACCAGCCGGGCGTCACCGACGCCGACAGCCCGATCGACCTGGTGCTGAGCGCGGGTCGCGGGGTCTGCCAGGACTTCGCCCACGTCATGCTGGCGGTCTGCCGCGCGTGGGGCATCCCGGCCCGCTACGTCTCCGGCTACCTGTTCACCGACCGCGAGGCCGGCGACCGCTCCGATCCCGACGCGACCCACGCCTGGGTCGAGGTCTTCCTGCCCAGCTATCGCTGGGTGGGCTTCGACCCGACCAACAATGTCATGACCGGCGAGCGTCACGTGGCGGTGGCCGTGGGACGAGACTACAGCGACGTCACCCCGTCGCGAGGCGTCTACAAGGGCGACTCAGAAAGCCACCTGGCGGTCGGCGTCTCGGTGCGGCGGGCGCGGGCGACGGTGGCCGAGCCGGAGTTCCTGCGGTTGCCGCGGCCGTCGGCCCCGTTCGGATCGGCCAACCGTCGCCGAGCCAGCGCCGACGCCATCCGCGAACAGCAACAGCGCCAGCAACAGCAGCAACAACAACAACAGCAGTAGACCTCTCACAACGACCTACCCTAGGTTAGCGCTAACAAAGCGACGACCTTGGGAGGGGCGCGAATGTCTGTGAGGTCGAACGGGGCGTCGCCGCGCCTCGCCATTGTGGACGGCTTGCGGGGCTACGCCCTGATGGGCCTGTTCCTGGTCCACATGCTGGAATATTTCGAGCTCTACTGGTCCAATCCCACCTCGAACCCCGTCACCACGGCCGTCTTCACCCTGTTCATGGGCAAGACCTTCTCGCTGCTGGCGCTGTGCTTCGGCTTCAGCTTCTTCGTGATGATGGACGGGGCCGCGCGGCGGGGCCAGCCGTTCGCGGGCCGGTTCGCCTGGCGCCTGGCCCTGCTGGCCTTGATCGGCGTGCTGCACGGCCTGGTCTATCGCGGCGACATCATCATCGTGCTGGCCCTGGCCGGCTTCATCCTGATCCCGTTCGACAAGGTGCGGTCCAATCGCGTGCTGCTGACGGTGGCGACGCTCTGCTTTCTGCAGCCCTACATCCTGCTGTGGATCGCGGCGGGCGCCGCCGGCGCGCCTTGGGCCCTGGGCAAGCCGCATTTCACCAACGACCCCGCCATGGCGGTTTATCTTGCGGGCGACGTCGGCCAGGTCTTCCGCGCCAACCTCTGGGACGGCCAGGTCAACAAGTGGTGGTTCTTCATCGAGACCGGCCGCTGCGTCCAGGTGCTGGGCCTGTTCCTGATCGGCCTGGTGCTGGGCCGGATCGGCTTCTTCGCAGATCCCGGTCGTTTCCGTGGAGGGCGGACGATGGCGCTGATCGGCGTCGTGCTGTTCGCCGCCCTCTGCCACGTGCTGAAAGCCAAAACGAGCGGCCACGAAAGCGGCCCGGTGTTCTGGGCCAACATGCTGTTTGGCGGGTGGTTCGACCTGTCATGCATGGCCGCGTCAGTGCTGATCTTCGTCCAGTTGTGGCGAGCCGGCGGAGAGCGGGTTTTGCGCGCCCTGGCTCCGGCGGGTCGGATGACCCTGACCCTCTATGTGGGTCAGTCGCTGGTTTTCATCCCGCTGTTCTATCCGCTGGGCCTGGGGCTCTATCAGCGGATGACCCCCGCCCTCGCCCTGGGCATCGGCCTGGTCGCCGTGGCGGCCCAGCTTCTCCTGGCCGCGGCCTGGTTCAAGGCCTTCCACTACGGTCCCTTGGAGTGGTTGTGGCGATGCGGGACGCGGCTGTCGCTCGACATTCCGTTCCGGCGCCGGCCGGCGACCGTTCCGGTCTAGGACCGGTCGGTCGCGTAATGGGAGAGCGGCCCCGTCTTCGAAGCCGCTACATCCACTAGAGCGGATAGACGTGGCTCTTTCGGGCCGCGATCTTGATCGTTCCCGCGAACCGGGCCGCCTCGGCCCGCGAGGCGCTGATCTCAAGGTGACGTCCGTCGGCCGCGACGGCGGAGACGGCGGTCAGGGCGCCCTGGACGTGGGCCCGGTCGACCCGGACCTCGAAGCCGCCGTCGTCCAGCGCGAAGTCGTGCGGCCGCACGAACCCCACGGCCGCGCCGTCCCCGACGCCGTCGGCGGCGAATGACACCGCCCCCGAGGTGAATCGCCCACCCGACACCGCGCCCTCGAACCGGTTGGCCTCGCCCACGAAGCCGCAGACGAACGGCGTGGCCGGATTGTCGTGGACCTCGTCCGGCGTGCCGATCTGTTCGATGCGGCCGGCGTTGAGGATCGCGACCCTGTCCGCCAGGCCCAGGGCCTCTTCCTGGTCGTGGGTGACGAAGATGGTGGTGACGCCGGTGGCGTCATGCACGCGGCGCAACTCCCTGCGAAGCGACTTGCGAACGGTGGCGTCCAGGGCGCCGAACGGCTCGTCCAACAGCAGCACGCTGGGTTGAACCGCCAGGGCGCGCGACAGGGCCACGCGCTGGCGCTGACCGCCCGACAGTTGCGACGGGTAACGCTTGCCCAGCCCGTCAAGCTCAACCAGCTTCAGGAGCTCTTCGACCCGGCGGGCGATCTCGGCCTTCGGGGGCTTGTCCTTGCCCTTGCGGACGTCGAGGCCGAACGCGATGTTGCGGGCCACGGTCATGTGCTTGAACAGCGCGTATTGCTGGAACACGAAGCCGACGCGACGGGCGGCGGCCGAGGCGAAGGTCACGTCCTCGCCCTCGAACAGCACTTGGCCGGCGTCGGGGAATTCCAGGCCGGCGATGGTGCGCAGCAGGGTCGTCTTGCCCGAGCCCGACGGACCCAGCAGCGCCACGAGTTCGCCGTCGGCGATCTCCAGATCGACGTGGTTCAGGGCCGGATAGCGCCCGAACTTCTTTTCGACGGAACGGATGGAAATGGTCATGGGATCGTCTTCGTTCCGGTCATCTTAGTGTCCGCCGCCGCGCTTGACGTCGGGTTGGGCGATCTCGAGCGCGCTCTTGAGCACCAGGGTCACGATCGCCAGCAGGCAGAGCAAGGCGGCGACCGCGAAGGCGGCGACGAAGTCATACTCGTTGTACAGAATCTCGACGTGCAGCGGCATGGTGTTGGTCAGGCCGCGGATGTGGCCGCTGACCACCGAGACCGCGCCGAACTCGCCCATGGCCCGAGCGTTGCACAGCAGCACGCCGTACAGCAGGCCCCAGCGGACGTTGGGCGCGGTCACCCGCCAGAAGGTGTAGAGGCCCGAGGCCCCCATCGAGACGGCGGCCTCCTCTTCGGACACGCCCTGCTCCTGCATCAGCGGGATCAGCTCGCGGGCGATGAACGGGAAGGTCACGAAGATCGTCGCCAGGACGATGCCCGGAATGGCGAAGATGATCTTGATGTCGTGGTCGATCAGGCGCTCGCCGAACCAACCCTGCAGGCCGAAGACCAGCACATAGATCAGGCCCGCGACGACCGGCGACACCGAGAACGGCAGGTCGATCAACGTGATCAGCAGCGGCTTGCCGGGGAATTCGTGCTTGGCGATCGCCCAGGCGGCGCACAGGCCGAACAGGGCGTTGAACGGCACGGTGATCCCGGCGGCGATCAGGGTCAGCTTGACGGCGGCCAGAGCGTCCGGATTGGCGATCGCCTCGAGCGCGGGCGCTAGGCCCTTGCGCAGGGCTTCGACGAAAACCACCACCAGCGGCAGGATCAGCACCAACCCCAGGAACGCCAGGACCAGGCCGATGACGAGCACCTTCGCCCACAGCGGATCATCAGTGGGGTGGCGAGCACGGGCGCCGGCCATCAGACGAACCTCCGCGACCAGGCCTGGATGGCGTTGATGAGCAGCAGCATCAGGAACGACACGCCCAGCATCACCAGGGCGATGGCGGCCGCGTTGGCGTATTCGAATTGCTCAAGCTGGATGATGATCAGCAGCGGCGCGATCTCCGACTTGTAGGGCATGTTGCCGGCGATGAAGATCACCGAGCCGTACTCGCCCACCCCCCGCGCGAACGCCAGGGCGAATCCGGTCAGCCAGGCTGGGCCCAGGGCCGGAAGGATGATCCGCCCGATCGTCGAAAACCGCCCGGCGCCCAGGCTGGCGGCGGCCTCCTCGACATCGGCCGAGAGGTCGCGCATCACCGGTTCCAGGGTCCGGACCACGAACGGCAGGCCGATGAAGGTCAGGGCGATGGTCACGCCGACGGGGTTGTAGGCGGCCTTGATCCCCAGCGGCGTAAGATATTGTCCGACCCATCCGCTGGGCGCGTACAGCGTCGCCAGGGCGATGCCGGCCACGGCGGTGGGCAGGGCGAACGGCAGGTCGACCAGAGCGTTGACCACGGCCTTGCCCGGAAACTCGTAGCGAACGAGGGCCCAGGTGGTCAGCACCCCGAACACTCCGTTGATCACCGCCGCCACGAAGGCCGCGCCGAAGGTCAGGCGATAGGCCGCCAGGGCCCGCTCGGAAAAGGCGGCGGCGACGAACTGGGCCGGCGACAGGCTGGAAGCCTTGATGGCCACCGCCGACAGCGGAATCAGCACGATCAGCGACAGGATCGTCAGGGTCAGGCCCAGGGTCAGGCCGAAGCCCGGAATGGCCGAGCGCCGGCGGAACAGCGGGCGGCGCGGCGCGGTGGGAGGTGCGGAGATCGTCTCGGCGGTCATCGGGTGATCGTCGTCCAGCATCCGCGTCGGGCTCCTGAACGGAGCCATCAAAACAAGAACGCGCCAAGCCCCCAAAAGGGCGACGGGCGTGGTGAAGCTGAGCGGCTTAAATCCCTACACGGCAGGTCGGGTCAATTGAGTTAGTTGGGCGCGGGGGCCAGAAAAACTGCGGGACCAGGCCGATGCGCCCTCGAACACCGCGAACGGCGTCGATCGCGTGACCCGAGCCGGCGCCAAAAGAAAAGGCCCGGCGTGAGCCGGGCCAGTGGGGAGGGTTCGAGGCGAGACCTCGGATCAGGTTCGCCCACCTAGGCCGCTCCGGGGTCGCTTGACCTCGGACCGACGCCAGCTTGTCGGCGAGCCCGGCGCGAAAGGCGCCAAGGCTCGCCGTCCGCGCTTAGAAGCTCATGCGCAGACCAAGCTGATACTGACGACCGGGCTTGTAGTAGGTGAAGGTCGCGTTGTCGTACTGGAAGTACGAGCGCAGCGACTCGTTGGTCAGGTTGATCACGTTGAAGGTCAGCTGCGGCGCATTCTTGAAGCCGAAGATCTTGTCCAGATCGTAGCTCGAAGAGAAGTCCGTCTGCTTGTAGTCGTCCGAGAACAGAGCGGCCGCGGTGACGCCGTTCTGGTTGGCGCCGCTGGACTGCGAGCCCTTCCGGTAGGTGTGGGTCACGCGCAGGCTGACGCCATTGTGCTCGTAATAGCCCGTCAGGTTGTAGGTGTACTTAGCCACGCCGTAGGCGACCGCAGCGCCGCTGCTGGTCTGATCGACGATGGTGGCGTTGGCGTTGAAGCCCAGGCCCTCGACGCCGAACTGGCTGGTCAGGAAGTCCAGCGGTTGCACCCATTGGAATTCCAGGCCGTTGATCGTCAGCTTGTTGGGCACGTTGATCTGCGACTGGATCTGGACCTGCGCCGTGGTCGGGCCACCGCGCGAGTTGATCGCCGTCTTCTGGGTGTCGTTCAGGGTGTCGTAGGTGATGCCGTACTGGGCCAGGGACGAGAACGGCTGGGTCACGACGTTGTTGGTCGTGAAGCCGGTCAGCGACTTGCGGAAGGCGTTGACCGCGATCACCCCTTCCTGGCCGGTGTAGAGCTCGAAGCCCAGGTCGATGTTCTTGGAGAAGTAGGGCTCGAGCGCCGAGTTGCCGATGGTGGCCTGGTCCGCCGACGGCGCACCGAAGCTGACGCCCGGCAGTTGGGCGGCTGGATCCGGGCGGGTCATCGTCTCCGACACCGCCGCGCGAGCGACGGCGTGCTCGCCGACGTCATAGGCGATGTTGGCGGCCGGCAGCCACTTCGAATAGGTGTTCTCGGTGTAGACGAAGTTGGTGACGTTCGGATAGCGCGACCCGTCCGGCAGCTGAGTGCCGTTCGCCAGGGTGTTGCGCGGATCCGCCAGCGAGACGCGGCCGCCGATCGTCTGCTTGGTGTGGACGTAGCGGACGCCGACGTTGAAGCGCAGGTCGCTGTCCATCACCTGGGTGACGCCATTCACCTCGGTGTAGGCCGAGCTGTTCTTCTCGTTGATGGAGCCGCCGCTGGCGCCGGTGTTGGAGCCGCCGGTCTCAGGCGAGTTGTCATGGAGCTGGTCGTAGTTGGTGGCGCTCTTGACCTTGTCCCAGTCCACGGTGACGAACCCGGCCGGGCCCGGCTTGAGGAAGTTGGCCAGGTTTGCGGTCGGGATCAGCGAGCCGGCATAGGTCAGCGTTCCAGTCTGGCCCGCCGTGTAGCCCGTGCCGTAGCCCGGATAGGTCGGATAGCCGGCCGGGGCGGCGCCAGGCTGGTTCAGGCCTTGGCAGGGCGGCTGGCCGTTGGGCGAGGGCAGGTTGATGCTGGGATTGTTGCCGCAGGTCGCGTTCTGCCAGGGCGTGGTGTTGTCGTAGCCGCGGATGGTTCGCGAGACGTCGTCATAGTTGGCGCCGAACTTCAGGTTCAGAGCCTCGTCGCCCCAGGTCACGACGCCGCGGGCGCCCTTAGTCTCATACCAGCGCTTCTCGTCCTGCATGTTCAACCGGCCGCCGTTCCAGACGAAGTTGGCGGGGTTGTTCAGGTCGACGCTGCTCTTGATGGTCGGAATGCCAGTGGGATTGTAGGTGTAGTCAACCGTTGTGCCGACGCCCAACGCGGTGACCGGACCGAAGGTCGGGCTTTCGCGGTGGAAGTTGCTCTTGCTGTAGTTGATCTGACCTTCAACCTTCAGCTTGTCATTGATGCGCCATTCACCGCCCGGATTGATGCCCCAAAGCTCGGTCTTCTCGAGATAGGGGCGGAATTCCAGGAAGAACTGCGAATTGGCGTAGGTGCCTTGGGTGACCGTGCAGCCGGTCGAGCAGTCGGACTTATCGTACTTGGTGTTGGTCGGAATGATCGCGCCGTTCCGCACGATCCACGCCATGTCTTCGCGCAGCAGGTCGTTGTTCTTGTAGCCGTACATGCCGTCGATGTAGAAATTCAGGTCATCGTTCGGCTTCCATTCCAGGCTGGCCACGGCGTTGAAGCGGTCGCGACGTCCGTATTCGGCCGAGGGGCGCCCCAGGCGCGGCAGCAGGCCGTTGTCGATCTGCTGGATCGAAGCGCCGGGATTGTGCGCCAGCAGGAACGCCTGGTCGATGGTCTGACCCGCGACCAGCCCGCCGCCCGCGCCGGCCGGCACCGTGGCCGGGATCGTCCAGTTGCCGCCGCCCGTGGGGTTGCAGCCGCTGGTCGCGCCGCACTGGGCCGCGGACAGGTTGGGGTTGGTGAAGCCGATGGTCTCGTAGCCGCGCGTGTCGGTGTGAAGGCGCTGGCCCGATATGCCGAACAGCACGCCGAAGTTGTCCCAGGTCTTGCTGGCGATCAGCGAGCCCTTGCCGCCCAGCTTGGCCTCGTCCGGCTTCACGCCTTGAACGCTCATGGTCAGGTGCTGGCCGGGACGATCGAACGGACGAGCCGAACGCATGTCGATATTACCGGCCGCGCCGCCTTCCAGCAGGCTGGCCGAATAGCTCTTGTTGACCGTCAACTTGGTGAAGAGGTCGGTCGGGAAGAAGCTGAGGTCGACCGAGCGATCGGTGCCCTGGGCGTCGGTGGCGCCCGAGGAGGCCACGGCGATCGAGGCGCCGTTCAGGGTCACGTTGGTGAAGTTGGAGCCCAGGCCGCGGATGGCGACGTTGGTGCCTTCGCCCGTGATGTCGCGGGTGATGGTGATGCCGGGGATACGGTTGAACGACTCGGCGATGTTGGAGTCGGGGAACTTGCCGATGTCTTCGGCGAAGATGGCGTCGGCGAAGCCGGTCGTCTCGCGCTTGGCGACGGTCGATTGCGCCAGGCTGCTGCGGTAGCCGGTGACGACCACTTCCTCGACGGTGTCGTTGTTGGCCGCCTCAGCGGTGGTGGATGGCGCGGTCTGGGCGTGAGCCTGGACGGCGATCAGCCCCGAAAGCATGGTCGCCCCAAAGAGCGCGGCGCGTCCCAGACGCGAGGATCCACTAAGCATTCGCATTCAATTCCCCTCCCTAACCACGGCTCGCCGCAGACTTGCTTTTGTTGGCCGTCACGCATTTGACCGGCTCCCGATAAGCTTTCGTCTTCGGAGCGAGACAGTCAATGATCCCGGCATGCGAGACCAGATCACTGACGGCCGGTGGCCTGACCTTTCAAAGACGGATAAACTCCAAACTTTTCAACGCGCTGCGAGCAAGCCGCCCCATCAACAAGGACCCAAAACGAGGTCAAATTCAAAATGGTAGCGGTACCGATTGTAAGCTGACGTGGGATTTTTGCCACAATCCGCCCAGGCCAATTTGGCCTGATAAGGGGCCAATCAACGGGAAATTGTCCTGACAAACGACTCTGCTGAGCGGCCTGATAGACGGCCGTCACCGGCTCGGCTTGCGGCGATATGGTCAAGCCGCCCTGCGCCGGCCGCATCCTGAGCGACGTTACCCGACCTCTAAAGATCATGGGATTCACGCCCGGCGGCGCACACGTGGACTGCGGCGCAAGACGCCAACACGTCTGGAGCCGGACGAATCAGCGCGAACGACCGGGCTCGAGCGGAGCAGTTCGATTCGCTTCCTCACCCCGAAGACTTGGAAAAACCTCGCCCTCTAGCGCGGCCCCGGAGATCAACTCCGGGGCGTCGCAATCGCATAAGCGCTTGAAAAGGTTGGTGGGCCGGCTGGGATTCGAACCCAGGACCATTCGATTAAAAGTCGAATGCTCTACCACTGAGCTACCGGCCCGCATCGACGCGGCGGGAGGCCGGTGGAAGCGGCGCGGACCATAGTCGTGGGGGGCTCTCGTCGCAAGCGCGCTTTCGCGCGGCGAAGGAGATGACGAATGCAGCTTTCGCGCGCTAGGCTCACATCATGCGCAGTCTGCTGCCTCTCGCCGTCGCCGTTCCCTTGCTGGTCGCCTGCGCGTCCAAGTCGGAGCCGCCGCTGCAGAAAATCCAGACGACATCCGACGCCAACAAGGAGGGCATCGCGGGCGCGGCTCAGGCGCCCCTGCGCGACATGAACCTGGTCCGCACCAAGATCCCCCCGGTCCTGCTGGAGGCGATCGCCGATCCGTACGCCCGTCCCCCCGGCAAGAAGATCACCTGCGAGACCTTGATCATGATGGTCGCGCCCCTCGACCTGGCCCTGGGCGAGGACGTCGATCGGCGTCCGCCGGAGGACAACGAAGACCTGATGGACCGCAGCAAGCGCATGGCGGGCTCGGCCGCTTTCGGCGCCATGGCCAGCGCCGCTCAGGACTTGATCCCGATGCGGGGGTGGGTGCGCAAGCTGAGCGGCGCCGAGAAGCACGACAAGCTGGTGCAGCACGCCGTGGCCTCGGGCGCGATCCGTCGCGCCTATCTGAAGGGCCTGGGTGAATCGCGCGGCTGCAATCCGCCGGCCACGCCCCAGCACCTCGCCAAGCCGGCCGCGCCCGTCGTCGAGAGCCGCTTCCCCTGGCAGAAGGACCAGCCCGCCGAAGCGCCGGCGGTCGACACCCCCGCGGTGGACGCGCCGGTGGTCGACGCGCCCGAGCAAGCCGCCCCGCTCGCCAAGAAGAAGAAAAAGCCGATCTACAAGATCTGGTAGGACCACCGCCGGTCCGACAGCGCGCGCCTAGCCGCCCTGCTGACGCGCCGCGAAATCCCGTCGGAAGGCCTCGAACCGGCTCTCGGCGATCGCCGCGCGCATGGCGGCCGTCAGGGCCTGGAAGAAGGCGATGTTGTGCCAGGACAACAGCACCTGGCCGAGGATCTCCTCGGCCTTGAACAGGTGGCGCAGATAGGCCTTGGAATAGTCGCGGCTGGCCGGGCAGTCGCTGGTCGGGTCCAGCGGATCCTCGTCCTCGGCGTAGCGGGCGTTCTTGATGTTGATCGCCCCGTCCCAGGTCCAGGCCTGGCCGTGGCGGCCCGAGCGGGTGGGCAGCACGCAGTCGAACATGTCGACGCCGCGATAGACCGCCTCCACGAGGTCGATGGGCTTGCCCACGCCCATCAGGTAGCGCGGCTTGTCGGCCGGCAGCATGGCCGGCGCGTAGTCCAGCACCTCACACATGGCCTCATGCCCCTCGCCGACGGCGAGGCCGCCAAGCGCGTAGCCGTCGAAGCCGATCTCCCGCAGGCGATCGGAGGACTCCTGACGCAGGTTCCTGAAGGTCGAGCCCTGCTGGATGCCGAACAGCGCCTGGCTGTCGCGGGCGCCGAAGGCGTCCTTGGAGCGCTTGCCCCAACGGGCCGACAGCTCCATGCCCTGACGCGCCCTCGCCTCTTCCGCCGGCCAGGCCACGCACTCGTCCAACTGCATGACGATGTCGCTGCCCAGCAAATCGGCCTGGATCTCCATCGAGCGCTCGGGCGAGAGGACGTGCTTGGAGCCGTCGATGTGGCTGGAGAAGGTGACGGCCTCCTCGGTGACCTTGCTGATCCCCGACAGGCTCATCACCTGGAAGCCGCCGCTGTCAGTCAGGATTGGCTTGTCCCAGCGCATGAACCTGTGCAGGCCGCCCAGGCGCTTCACCCGCTCGGCCGTGGGCCGCAGCATCAGGTGATAGGTGTTGCCCAGGATGATGTCGGCGCCGGTGCCCTTGACCTGGTCCACCGTCATCGCCTTGACCGTGGCCGCGGTGCCCACGGGCATGAAGGCCGGCGTGCGGATATCGCCGCGCGGGGTCTTCAGGACGCCCGTGCGCGCCGCGCCGTCGGTGGCCGAGATTTCGAAGGGAAAGGCGACCATCAGGCTTGCTCTGGATCGGCGCGGAACAGCAGGGATCCGTCGCCATAGGAATAGAAGCGATAGCCGGTGGCGATCGCGTGCGCGTAGGCCGCCTTCATCGTCGCCTGGCCAGCGAAGGCGCTGACCAGCATGAACAGGGTCGACTTGGGCAGGTGGAAATTGGTCATCAGAACGTCGGCGGCGCGAAAGCGGTAGCCGGGCGTGATGAAGATCGCCGTCTCGTCGGCGAACGGCTTGATTACGCCGTCCTCGCCCGTGGCGCTCTCCAGCAGGCGCAAGGACGTGGTGCCGACGCAGACGATCCGGCCGCCGGCGGCGCGAACGTCGTTCAGGGCGTCGGCGACGGCGGCGGGCACCTCGCCGAACTCGGCGTGCATCTTGTGTTCGGCGATCACGTCGGTCTTGACCGGCAGGAAGGTGCCGGCCCCGACATGCAGGGTGACGAAATGCAGAGACACGCCCTTGGCCTTGAGGCGCTCCATGAGCTCAGGCGTGAAATGCAGGCCGGCGGTTGGAGCCGCGACCGAACCGTCCTCACGGGCGTAGACGGTCTGATAATCGGCGCGGTCGCGGTCGTCCTCGGCCCGCTTGGCGGCGATGTAGGGCGGCAGCGGCATCTCGCCGTGGGCGGCGACGGCCAGGTCCAGATCGACGCCGGCGAAATCGAAGGCCAGTTCGATCTCGCCGCCCTCATGCTTGGCGACCACGGTGGCGTCGAGCATGCCGGCCTGGCAGGCGCGGTCAGCGTCGTGCCCGAAGGCGATACGGTCGCCTTCCTTCAGACGCTTGCCCGGACGCATGAAGGCGACCCAGCGGTCGGGCGCGATGCGACGATGCAGCGTGGCCTCGACCGCGACCGGCGATCCGTCGCCGCCCCCGGTCTCACGGGCCGCCCGTCGGCCCATCAGCCGAGCCGGGATGACCCGGGTGTCGTTGAAGACCAGGGCGTCGCCCGGCCGCAGGAACTCCGGCAGGTCACGGACGATCCGATCCTTCAGCCCTTCCCCTTGCCGCACGACGAGCAGACGCGCGGAATCCCGCGGCTCGGCCGGCCGCAGGGCGATCGCCTCGTCGGGCAGGTGGAAGTCGAAGTCGGACAGGCGCATGGGGCGGCTTCAAGGCCACGACGGAGCGTGAAGGTCAAGCGCGGAGCGTGGACGCTCGGTTCACCCTAGCGGGCAAACCCCTGTAGGTCACGACGGAGCGCTGGGCGGGGCGCGACTGCTGTCGAGAGGCGACGCGGGCCCACGACCAACAATTCGGCAAGGCTGGCTCAACCTCCCTGGGCGGCCAGCAAGCCTGGCGCGAAGATCATGCGAGCGTGCTAAGGCCAGCGCATGCGCCTGATCCTTAACCTCGCCAACCTGTTCCTGCGCGGCACCGCGTTGATGTTCAGCCTGATCAGCGCGGTCGCCGGCCTGGCCTGCCTGGGCGGCATGTTCAGCGACCAACTGGACGCCTTGACCCATTGGGCGTCGATCTGGCTGGCCTGTGGGATGACCGGCCTTGTGCTGAGCTTGGCTTTCTGTCGCGACGCCGAGCGCAAGGCGCTTGCCGGCATAGCCTTGACCGGCGTGGTCGCCGTCGTCGTGCTGATGACGCCGGAGTTGCTTTCCATCCTGGACCGCCGGCCCCCGCCGCCACCGAACGCCCCCAGGATCAAGCTCATCCAGTTCAACGTCTGGGCCTACAACCACGCCGTCGATAAGACGGCGGCCTGGATCCTCGCTCAGGACGCCGACGTGGTGATCACCGAGGAATCGGGCTCCGGCGCCTGGCCCATCATCCGAACGCTGAAGCGGGCCTATCCCTATAGTATCGGTTGCCGCTCCAAGTTCGGCTGCGACACCCGCATCTTCAGCCGTTGGCCGATCGTCGCCGAGCACGGTTTCTATGAAGACCACGAGGGCTTGGTCGGAGCGTGGGCGACGCTGCGTCATCCGGGCGGCGATTTCACGGTGGTGGGCAACCATTTCGTCTGGCCGATACCTGCGGGCCGCTGGCAGGCGCAGAGCCGCTTGCTGCAAGCCAAGGTCTCGCGCTTTCCTCACGACACCCTCATCGTGACGGGCGACTTCAACTCCACGCCCTGGTCCTGGAGCCTGCGCCGGCAAGACAAGGCCTTGGGGCTGCAACGTCGCACCCGGGCCCTGGCGACCTGGCCGACCGGCGACTTCTCAAGAGTCGTTCGTGCGCCCTTCCCGATCCTGCCGATCGATCAAGTCTATGCCGGCAAGGCGTGGAAGACCGTCAAGGTCGAGCGCGGCCCAAGCCTGGGCTCCGACCACCGACCGGTGATGGTGACCCTGGCGCGCTGATGGCTTAGCCGCTGGCATGAAAAAGGCCCCAGTCTCCTGGGGCCTTTCGCTTTTCGAGTTCGTTCGCCCTATTCGTCGGCGGCGATCTTGGCGCTGAGGATCTTGCCAGGCGCCTGAGGCGGTTCGCCGACCGGCAGGGCGTCGACGTTTTCCATGCCTTCGATCACTTGGCCCCAGACGGTGTACTGGTTGTCCAAGAACGTGGCCTCGTCGAACACGATGAAGAACTGGCTGTTGGCCGAGTTCGGATCGGGCGTGCGGGCCATCGAGCAGACGCCGCGCACGTGCGGCTCCTTCGAAAACTCGGCCTTGATGTCCGGCTTGGCCGAACCGCCCCGGCCGGTGCCGGTCGGGTCGCCGCCCTGAGCCATGAAGCCCGGGATCACGCGGTGGAAGATCACGCCGTCGTAGAAGCCCTCGCGGACCAGTTCCTTGATCCGTTCCACGTGGCCGGGGGCCAGGTCTGGACGCATCTTGATCGTGACAGGCCCGGTCTCGAGCGTCAGCAGCAGGGTGTTTTCGAGGTCGGCCGACATAGTCATCCCTTAGGCTTGAAGAGGGGGAGGTAAAGAGTCGGAAGGCTTCTATCGCTCTTTCCAGAAGGGGGAAACCGCTGGGTTGTATCCCGGAGGCGGATCAATCGTCACAGCCCGTCTTTTGACCTAGCGGACGTCGACCGCCAGATCGACGTCGCACACCGAGAAGTCCGCGCCCCGAACAGCCCGCTTGCGGGCGACCTCGGTCTTGAACCAGGCGCTGCCCGTGTCGACCACTCGGACCTGGGGACGTTCGGCTTGAGGGATGTCCGACAACAGCCGAACCTTAATCATCTGGTCCTGAGGTTTGGCCACCGGCTCGCCGGTCTTGATCGCGCGCACCACGTCCAGGCCGGTCAGCACGCGTCCGAAGGCCGTGTAGCGCTTGTCGAGCGAGGGATAGGGCTGGCGCATCAGGAAGAACTGGCTGTTGGCCGAATTGACGTCTTCGTCGCGCGCCTCGCCGACCACGCCGGGGCAGTAGGTTCCCCAGGCCGAGACCTTCTTGTCCGACGTCACCTCGGCCCAGCTCCAGGCTTGGCTGACCACCGGCAAAGACTTGAGGAAACCGACCTCCGTGCCCGCGGGCGCGGCGGCGGCCACGAACGGAGTCGCCGCGTCGCGGCGGAAGGTGAATTCGGCCTTCAGGTTGGGCTTCTTCGTGCCGCCCTCGCCCGTATCGTCGGGATCGCCGGTCTGGGCCATGAACCGGTCGATCACCCGAAAGAAGGTGCGGCCGTCATAGACGTGCTCGCGTGTCAGCTCCTGAAACCGCGCCACGTGGCCGGGGGCGACCTCGGGGACAAGCTCCAGGATCACCCGCCCCTTGTTCGTATCGATCACCACGACATTTTCGGGCGCCGGCGTGCGCCACTCCGCCGCCTTGGGCGGCGCGACCTTGGACGCGGCCTGAGCCCTGCCGAGGGCGATGAGGCTCGAAACGGCGACAGCCGAGGCGATCAAAGAGCGGATCATCTATTTCCCCTGGGCCGGTTTCACCTGCACCGGGACGTCAATGTCGCAAGGCCCGAACGCGCCGCCCATCGCCGCCCGCTTCTTCTCGACCAGGGCGGCGAAGGCGGCCGACCGCGTATCCATGACCTGGATGCTCGGCCGCTGAGCGGCGGGGATGTCGGACAGGACCCGAACGGTGATCATCTGGTCCTGCGGCGCGGGCACCGGCTCGCCGGTCTTGATCGCGCGGATCGCCTCGATGCCGGTCAAAGCCCGGCCGAACGGCGTGTAGGTCTTCTCGAGCGAGGCGTAGTGCTGACGCATGAAAAAGAACTGGCTGTTGGCGCTGTCGGGCTCGTTGGCGCGGGCCATGCCCAGCACGCCGGGGCAGAAGGCGCCCCAGGCCGCCACCTTGCCGTCGGCGGTCATCGCCGCCAGGGCGCTGTTTTGGCTATAGACCGGCATGGCGCCGACAAAGCCCATCTCGGTGGTCCCCGCCTTGCCTTGCGGGACGTAGCCGGGGCCACGGCGAAACAGGAACTCGGCGGCCAGATTGGGTTGATCCGACCCGCCGGTGCCGTCGTTTTTCGGATCGCCGGTCTGGGCCATGAAGCTGTCGATGACCCGGAAGAAGGTCAGGCCGTCGTAGAAATGAGCCTTGGCCAGGTCGCGCACCCGCGCCACGTGGTTCGGGGCGACCTCCGGCGACAGCTCGACGATGATGCGGCCCTTGTTCGTGTCGACCACCAGGATGTTGTCGGGATCGGGCGTCCGCCAGTCGGAGGCCTGCTGAGCGCTGGCGGCGGAGGCCGCGGAAAGCGCCAGAACGGCGGCGATGGACGCAAGTTTCATGGAGATCCCCGGCTAGACTGGTCTGAGGGCGTAGAACGCCGCCGCGCGAACGACAAGTGGCGCTGCGTTAGAACCGACGATTCCGGCCAGTTTGCGGTGACCGCGTGTCCGCTTCCCGCGCCGCGTGGCGTGCCTGGCCTCGTCCTCCTGATTCCGCCCGATTGACCGGCCAAAACAGCTCGAAACAATGGACGTCGCCGGGACACTTGGCGCGACCGCGCCCAGATCCGCCCGGGCCGCGGAGAGTTGTCATGTTCGCTAGCCCGTCCAACGCCCTGGAGACCGACCGCGCCAAGAGCCGGTCGCGCTCGCGGCAATTGGCGGAAGGGTTGGGCGGCGGGTTTCTCAGCCTAGATCCCGACTGGCGGATCTCCGATTGCAATACAGCGGCCGAGCGGCTGTTCGGCCGGAGCCGGGAGGATCTGATCGGATGCAGCTACTGCGACCTGGCCGGGCTGGGCCCCGACAGCGCGTTCGCCGAATTGGTGGAGCGGGTGGCCGCGAGCGGGCGGCAGGCCGAGGCCGAACTGCGGTTCCGCAGCGGCAAACGCGCCCGGCTGCTGACGGTCCGCGCCTTCGCCTATGACGACGGCGTGGCCGCGACCTGGACTGACGTGACCGCAGCCCGGGCCGCCCAGCGCCGCTTGGCCTTGAGCGAGGAGCAGCACCGCGAGATCGCCGACGGCGCGCCCACCGCCGCATGGCTCAGCCGCGCCGACGGCAAGCTGGTGTTCATCAACCAGGCGATGGTCGACGCTCTGGGTCGTCCGCGGCGGGAGCTCCTGGGTGAGGGTTGGCTGCATTGGATCGATCCGGAGGATCGGCCTCGACTGCTGGCCGCCCGCACTGCGGCGCGCGTCGCTCACAGCACCATCAAGTTCGAGGGCCGCTTCCGTCGGCCAGGCGGCGAGGTGCGGATCATCGAACTCTACGGGCGACCTCGGTTCGACGCGCGGGGCCGGTTCAGCGGCCATATCGGCATGGCGGCCGACGTGACCGAGCCGCGGCAGTTCGACCAGCAGCGAACGACGCTGATCAACGAGCTGAACCACCGGGTCAAGAACACGCTGACGTCCGTGCAGTCGCTGGTTCGCCAGACGCTGCGGGATCACGAGTCGGCCCGGGACGCCGAGCGGGCGGTCACCGCGCGCCTGATGGCCCTGTCCAGCGCCCACAACGTCCTCAATCGGGAACTGTGGAGCGGCGCCGATCTGGCCGAGATCGCCAGCGAGCTTTTGCGCCCCTACGACGATGCCGGCCGCTACACGATCATCGGGCCCAAGGCGCGGCTGTCGCCGAAATGCGCCATCGCCACGGCCATGGCGCTGCACGAACTGTCCACCTTCGCGGACCGGCGCGGCGCGGGATCATCCACGCCCATCCGCATTCGCGTGCAATGGCGGCTCGAGGGTGACAGGGCCCTGCTCGAATGGCGCGAGCGCAATGCACCCGGCGACTCTGCAGAGGCCCTGGCGGGCTTCGGCTCGGTGGTGCTGACCCGGCTGATGGCCGGCGAATTGGGGCGGCCCGCCGAACTGATCTTTGCGCCGGAAGGCCTTGTCTGCCGTTTGTGGATCCCCGTCGTCGAGCCCGACCTCGCAACGCCGCCGCCGACACGGATAGGCTGACGCCGAAGCCTATTTGCTCAGTTTGCCCAGCAGTTGCTCGGCCACGCCTGGCGGCACGAACTTATGGACGTCGCCCCCTAGGGCCGCGATCTCCTTGACTAGGCGCGAGGCGATGGCCTGGTGGCGCGGGTCGGCCATTAGGAACACGGTCTCGATTTCGCGGTCGAGCTGCTGGTTCATCGCGGTCATCTGGAATTCGTATTCGAAGTCGGCCACCGCCCGCAGGCCGCGCACGATCATCTGCGCGCCGACCTCGCGGGCGAAATGCATCAGCAGACTATCGAACGGCCGAACCTCGATCTCGGCGATCTTGGTCAGATGGGCCGTCTCGCGCTGCAGAATGGCGACCCGTTCCTCCAGGCTGAACAGCGGCCCCTTGCCGATGTTCACCGCCACCCCGATCACCAGCTTGTCGACCAGCTTGACCGCTCGACCGATAATGTCGAGGTGGCCGTTGGTGACCGGGTCGAACGTTCCCGGATACAGACCAATCCGCATGCTTTTTCCTCACCCGGGCGTACGCCCGTTGGCCCCCTGCTTTGGGTCGCTTACGAGGTCTCGTCCGCCTCGTTTTCGTCGCCCGTGGTGTCGTCGCCGCCGGCTTCGGCGAGACGCTCGACGCTGACGACGTGTTCGTCGGCGGCCGTGCGGAAGATGGTTACGCCCTGAGTATTCCGCGCTGCAACACGAATTTGCGACACGGGCACCCGGATCAGTTGCCCCGCGTCGGTGACCAGCAGGATCTGGTCGCTCTCGTCGACCGGGAACGAGCCCACCAACTTGCCGCCGCGCTTGGACAGGTCCTGAGCTGTCAGACCCTGGCCGCCACGGCCGGTGCGGCGATAATCGTAGGCGCTGGTGCGCTTGCCGAAGCCTTCGGACGAGACCGTCAGCAGGATCTCCTCGGCCGCGCCGAGTTCGGCGATGCGTTCCGGGGTCAGGGTGGCTTCGCCGCCCTCTTCCTCGCCGTCCTCAGCCGCCGCCGGAGCTTCCTCGCCCTCTTCGCCCATGGCCCGGGCCATGGCGCGCTGATGCTTGAGATAGGCGGCGCGTTCGGCTGGGGTGGCGTCGACGTTGCGCAGCACGCTCATCGAGATGACGCTGTCGCCCTCGGCCAGGCGCACGCCGCGCACGCCGGTGGAGTCGCGGCTGGCGAACACGCGCACTTCATCGGTCGAGAAACGGATGCAGCGGCCAGAGGCGGTGTTGAGCAGGATGTCCTTCTGGCTGTCGCAAACGGCCACGCCGACGATGCCGTCGCCTTCGTCCAGCTTCATGGCGATCTTGCCGTTGCGGCGCACGTCCACGAAGTCCGACAGCTTGTTGCGACGCACGTTGCCCGAGCGGGTGGCGAACATCACGTCCAGGCCGTCCCAGTTGGCCTCGTCCTCGGGTAGCGTCAGGATCGAGGTGATGGTCTCGCCAGGCTCGATCGGCAGCAGGTTGACGAACGCCTTGCCGCGGCTGTTGGCGACGCCTTGCGGCAGACGCCAGACCTTCATCTTGTAGACTTTGCCGCCCGAGGTGAAGAACAGCAGCGGAGCATGGGTCGAAGCCGAGAACACGCGGGTGACCGCGTCCTCGGTCTTGGTGGCCATGCCCGACTTGCCCTTGCCGCCCCGGTGCTGAGTGCGATAGGCGGCCAGCGGGGTGCGCTTGACGTAGCCGCCCAGGGTGACGGTGATCACCATGTCCTCGCGGACGATCAGGTCCTCGTCTTCCACGTCGGCGTCGCCGTCGACGATCTGGCAGCGGCGCGGCACGGCGAACTTCTCGCGCACCTCGACCAGTTCCTCGCGGACCACGGCCATGATGTTGGCGCGGTCCGACAGCAGGTCCAGATAGCCCTTGATGGCCTCGGCGAGGGTCGCCGCCTCGTTGCCGATCTCGTCGCGGCCCAGGCCGGTCAGGCGAGACAGCGTCAGGGCCAGGATGGCGCGCGCCTGTTCGTCGGTCAGGCGGATCAGGCCGCCCTCTTCCTGCACGGTGCGCGGGTCGGCGATCAGTTCGACCAGCGGTAGCATGTCGCCGGCCGGCCAGGACTTGGCCACCAACCGTTCGCGGGCCTCGGTCGGATCCTTGGACGAGCGGATGATGTGGATGAATTCGTCGATATTGGCGACGGCGATGGTCAGGCCGACCAGCACGTGGCCGCGATCGCGGGCCTTGCTGAGCTCGAACTTGGTCCGCCGGACCACGACCTCCTCGCGGAACTTGACGAAGACCTCGATCAGCTTGCGCAGGCCCATCTGCTCGGGACGGCCCTGGTTCAGGGCCAGCATGTTGACCCCGAACGAGCTCTGCAGCGCCGTGAAGCGGTACAGCTGGTTGAGGATCACTTCGCCCGAGGCGTCGCGCTTCAACTCGACCACGATGCGCATGCCGTCGCGGTTGGACTCGTCGCGGATGTCCGACACGCCCTCGATGCGCTTATCCCGGACCATCTCGGCGATGTACTCGACCAGGTTGGCCTTGTTCACCTGATAGGGGATGGCGGTGATGACGATGGCTTCGCGGCCGGCGCGGATCTCTTCCACCGTGGCCAGGCCGCGCATGATCACCGAGCCGCGGCCGGTCAGCAGCGCCTGACGCGGACCGGCCCGGCCGATGATCTCGCCGCCGGTCGGGAAGTCGGGACCCGGCACCAGGTCCAGCAACTGGTCGGTGGTGACGTCCGGCTGGTCGATCATCAGCAGGCAGGCGTCGATCACCTCGCCCAGATTGTGCGGCGGGATGTTGGTGGCCATGCCGACGGCGATGCCGCCCGCGCCGTTGACCAGCAGGTTGGGAATCCGCGACGGCAGGACGACGGGTTCCTGCTCCTTGCCGTCGTAGTTGTCCTGGAAGTCGACCGTGTCCTTGTCCAAGTCGGCCAGCAGCGACATGGCCGGCGGGGCCATGCGGCATTCGGTGTAACGCATGGCGGCGGGCATATCGCCGTCGACCGAGCCGAAGTTGCCCTGGCCGTCGATCAGCACCAGGCCCATCGAGAACGACTGGGTCATGCGGACCAGGGTGAAGTAGATCGAGGCGTCGCCGTGCGGGTGGTACTTACCCATCACGTCACCGACCACGCGGGCCGACTTGACGTAGGGACGATCAGGCGTCTGGCCTTGCTCGTGCATCGAGAACAGCACCCGGCGGTGCACCGGCTTGAGGCCGTCGCGCGCGTCGGGCAGCGCACGGCTGACGATCACGCTCATCGCATAGTCGAGATACGAACGGCGCAGTTCGTCTTCGATATTGATGGGGGTAACGTCCCCACGGGACGCCGGCGAGGCCGGAGACCCGGGGATGGTGTTTTGATCGTCGCTCAAGGGAATTTTTCGCCGTCAGAATCGAACACGGAACCGTGGAAAACAGTTAGCATTCCCCTCGCCAAGACGCCACCTTCGCGGCCTCAACCCCCAAATCCCTTGGGCTTTTCCGGGAGTTTCCAATGCGCCTGACCGCCTTAGCCTCCACCCTCGTCCTGTCAGCCGGCCTGATGGCCGCCTCGCAGGTGGCGGCCGCCGCCGCCAGCGCAACCGCCGAACTGAAAGGCGCCGACGGCAAGGCGATCGGGGCCGCCACCCTGACCGAGGCGCCGCACGGCGTGCTGCTGCGGATCGAGGCCAAGGGCCTCACGCCGGGCTGGCACGGCCTGCATTTCCACGAAAAGGGCGACTGCGGGACGCCCGACTTCAAGTCGGCCGGCGCTCACGTCCACACCACGACCGCCGTGGTTCATGGCCTCCTGAACCCCGACGGCAACGACAACGGGGACCTGCCGAACCTGTTCGCGGCCGCGGACGGCTCGGCCACGGCGGAACTGTTCTCGCCGCTGGTGTCGCTGAACGGCGCGGGCGGCCGCCCCGCCCTGCTCGACGCCGACGGTTCCTCGATCGTCATTCACGCCAGTCCGGACGACTACAAGACCCAGCCGATCGGCGGGGCCGGGGCGCGCGTGGCTTGCGGGGTGGTGAAGTAACGCACTGCGTCCTTCGAGGCCTGCTGCGCGGGCCTCAGGATGGGGAGCGTTGTTGCTGAATTCCTCATCCTGAGGTGCAAGCCGCAGGCGAGCCTCGAAGGACGCCCTGCGTTTAAGTCGCCTCGCCCTCGGCCGGCACGGCCTTCTTCGCCGTCAGCGCCACCAGCGCCACGCCGGCCATGGTCGCGGCCGCGCCGATCACCAGTTGCGGCGACACCGCGTCGCCCATGAAGACGACGCCGATCGTGCACGACACCAGCGGCGTCAGCAGGAAATAGGGCGTCACCCGCCCGGCCTCGCGCCGCTGGATCAGCCAGAACAGCAGGGCGCTGGCCCCGATGGTCGAGACCACGCCGGCGAAGGCCACGCAGGCCCAGGCGATCGGCGCGGCGGTCTTCACCCGTTCCACGACGTTGTCCTCGAACCCGAACGACATCGCCAGGAGCATCGGCGCGGCGACGGCGGCGGTCAGGGCCTGGACCTGCAAAGGCTTAGCGCCGGGCGTCTGGCGCACCAGGACCGTGGCCAGCGCCCAGCAGGCGCTGGTGACCACGCTCAGACCTATGGCCGGCAGGTCGGCCGCGCCGTGAGGATCCAGGCTCATCCACGCCACGCCCGCAAAGGCCACGAGCAGTCCCGCCACGGCCAAGGGTTTCATGGCCTCGCCCAGCATCCGCCAGGCGAACAGGGCGGTGAACGGGATCCACAGCTGGGTGGCGACCACCAGCGGGCTGAGAGACTTGGCCATGCCGAACGCAATGTAGATCAGACCGAAATGGACCGGGCCCGACAGCAGGCAGATGGCCAGCATCCGCCGCGACCACGGAAACGGCGGCTTCAGGAACGGAAACAGGAAGGCCAGGGCCAGGCCAAAGCGCAGGGCTCCGACCATCATCGGCGGCAGCTCGGCGGTCGCGACCTTGGCGGCGACGTTGTTCAGACCCCAGGTCAGGATGATGGCCGCGATGGCCAAGCGCTCCAGAGCGCTCAGGGGCGTGTTGGACGACATGCCCCGCTTGGATCAGACCCCGCCCGTTCCTTCAACCCCACCAGCCCCGATCACCTTTCGGATCGCCGCGGTCAGGAGGGCAAGATCGGCGTCCGGCGTCGTGAAGGCGGGGGTCAGGTACACGGTCTTGCCCATCGGCCGGATCCACGCCCCCTCGGCGGCGAAAGCGTCGCACAGGGCGCCCACGGCCACCGGTTGGTCGAACTCCACCACCCCGATCGCGCCCAGCACCCGGACATCGACCACGCCGGCCGCGCCGCGAACCGGCTCGAGCCCTTCCGCCAGCGCCGCCGACACTCGGCGCACGTCGTCCCGCCAGGCGCCGTCCTCGAACAGATCCAGCGAGGCGTTGGCGGCCGCGCAGGCCAGGGCCGCGCCCATATAGGTCGGACCGTGCATCAGGGCGGCGCCGGCGTCGTCGGACCAGAAGGCGTCGAACACCCGAGTCGAGGCCACCGCCGCCGACAGCGGCAGGGTCCCGCCGGTCAGGGCCTTGGACAGGGTGACGATGTCGGGCTCGACTCCCGCGGCCTGCATGGCGAACAGGTCGCCGGTACGGCCAAAGCCGGTGAAGATCTCATCGAAGATCAACAGCACGCCATGCTTGTCGGCCAGGCGGCGGAGCGTGCGCAGCACCTGCGGCGCGTGGAACACCATGCCGCCGGCCCCCTGCACCAACGGCTCGGTCAGGATGGCGGCGACCTCTCCGCCCCTTTCGGCCAGCACGGCGTCTAGGGCGGCCTCCGAAGCCGGATCCACCGGCAGGTCGGCGATGACCTGCGACGGCATCACGCCGGAAAACAGGCTGTGCATGCCCTCCTCCGGGTCGCAGACCGTCATCGTCGCCAGGGTGTCGCCGTGATAGCCGCCGCGGAAAGACAGGAACTTCGTGCGTCCGCGTCGTCCCTGGTTGATGTGGAATTGCAGCGCCATCTTCATGGCGATCTCGACCGACACCGAGCCGGATTCGGCGAAGAAGACATGGTTGAGGTCGCCGGGCAGCAGGTCGGCCAGGCGCTTGGCCAGACGATAGGCCGGCTCGTGCGCCAGGCCGCCGAACATCACATGCGGCATGCGCTGCAACTGATCACGGACGGCCGCGGCGATATGCGGATGGTTGTAGCCGTGGCAGGCGGTCCACCACGAGGCCAGGCCGTCGACCAGCTCGCGCCCATCGTCCAGAACCAGCCGCGAGCCCCGAGTCTCGACGACCGGCAGCGGCGGCCGCGCGGTCTTCATCTGGCAATAGGGCCGCCAGACGTGGGGCGCGCCGGCGACCAGCCAGTCAGGGCCTTGGGCGGTCATGCTGCGATCCTTCGTTGCCAAATCCCCATTGCTAGGGCGGGGCGCACTGCCTATGCCCTCCCGCTGCGAGGGGCAAACAGGAACCGTGATGCACAGTCTCGACACCTACGCCGCCGACAAGATCGAGCGTCTCGAAGCCGCCAGCCTCATGCGCCGGCTGAAGCCGACCCAGCGCTCGGCCGGCGCCGTCGTCGAGCGGGACGGTCGCAAGCTGCTGTCCTTCTCGTGCAACGACTATCTGGGCCTGTCGCAGCGTCCCGAGGTGAAGGCCGCCGCCCAGGCCGCGATCGAGAGCTATGGAGCCGGCTCCGGAGCCTCGCGGCTGGTGACCGGCGACCACCCTCTGCTCTCTGAACTCGAAGCGCGGCTGGCGCGGTTGAAGGGAACGCAGGCCTGCGTGGTGTTCGGCTCGGGCTACCTTGCCAACACCGGCCTCATCCCGACCTTCGCCGGCAAGGGCGACCTGGTGCTGGTCGACGAACTGGCCCACGCCTGCATCTGGGCCGGCGCCCAGCTGTCGGGCGCGCGTATCATTCCGTTCGAACACAACAACACCGACCACCTGGCCGACCTACTGGCCGAGCATCGCGCCAGCGCCCGCCACGCCATCGTGGCCACCGACGGGGTGTTCTCGATGGACGGCGACATCGCCCCGCTGGACTGGCTTTCGGCGGTCTGCGAAGCGAACGACGCTTGGCTGCTGTCGGACGACGCGCACGGCGTGGGCGTCCTGGCCGAGGGGCGCGGTTCGGCCGCCCTGTTCCCCGAAGCCCAGATTCCCTTCCAGATGGGCACCCTTTCCAAGGCGCTGGGCTCGTACGGCGGCTATGTCTGCGCCTCGCAAGCCGTGGTCGACCTGTTGAAGACCCGGGCCCGCACCCTGGTCTACACCACCGGCCTGCCGCCCGCCGCCGCGGCCGCCGCCCTGGCCGCGCTCGACATCATTGAGTCCGAGCCCGCCCTGACCGCCCTGCCCCTGGCCAAGGCTCGCGCCTTCACCAAGGCGGTCGGCCTGCGCAAGGCGACCAGTCCGATCGTGCCGGTGATCATAGGCGAGGCTCAGGACGCCCTGGACGCCTCACGCGCTCTTGAGGCCGAGGGCTTCCTGGTCGTGGCCATCCGTCCGCCGACCGTGGCCGACGGCGCCGCCCGCCTGCGGATCGCCTTCAGCGCCGAACATCCGGACGGCGAGATCGCGCGCCTGGCGGCCCTGGTGAAACCCTACGTCAAGGCCGCCGGCTGATGCCCGCCCTGTTCGTCACGGGAACCGGCACCGACATCGGCAAGACCTATGTCAGCTGCGCTCTGATCCGCGCCCTGAAGGCCAAGGGCGCGGTCGTCGACGCCTTCAAGCCGGTGGTCAGCGGCTTTGATCCCAAGGACGCCGCAAGCAGCGATCCGGCCCGACTGGCCGCCGCGCTGGGCGATCCGGGCGGGGTGTTCCGCATCGCCCCCCGCCGCTACCGCGCGCCGCTATCGCCCAACATCGCCGCGCGGCTGGAGGGCGACGCGCTGGTGTTGGACGACATGATCATCGACGCCGTGGCCCGCGCCGCCGAGCTCCGCGACGGTCTGCTGCTGGTCGAGGGGGCCGGCGGGGTGATGTCGCCCCTGACGGACGCCGAAACCAATCTCGACATGATCGCCGCTTTGGGCGCGCCGGTGCTGCTGGTGGCGGGCTCGTACCTCGGCACGATCAGCCACGTCCTGACCGCGCTCGTCGCCCTGCGCGCCGCCAAGGCCGTGGTCGCGGGGGTGGTGATGAGCGAAAGCCTCGACGCGCCCGACCTGGTCCAGACCGCCCGCGCGCTGGAGCCATTCCTGGACGGCGTTCCGTTGTTCCTCGCGCCGCGTGCGGAGGCCTGGGACGCCGCCGCCCTCGCCGACCACCTGCTCGTCAACCTGGGAAAGCCATGAGCCAGCCCATCGCCCCTCTCCGCATCGCCATGATCGGCCTGGGCGACATCGCCCGGAAGGCCTACCTGCCCGTGCTGGGTCCTCGCGCCGACCTCCAGCTGACCTTGGTCACCCGCAACGCCGAGGTCCTCGCGACGCTCGGCGCGGCCTGGCGGGTCGAGCGATTGCACGCCGCGCTCGACGCCGCCTTGGCCGAGGGGCTGGACGGGGCGTTCGTCCACGCGGCCACGCCGGCGCATCCGGACATCGTACGACGCCTACTTGAGGCCGGTGTGCCGACCCTGGTCGACAAGCCGTTGGCCGACAACGCCGACGAGAGCGAGGCGCTGGTCGACCTCGCCGAAACACGCGGCGTGTCGCTGATGGTCGGCTTCAACCGCCGGTTCGCTTCCTCCTATCGCGACGCCGCCGCTCTGAACCTGCCGCTCGTGGTGATGCAGAAGAACCGCGCCGGGCCGCTGGACGACGTCCGCCGGGCCGTGTTCGATGACTTCATCCACGTGGTCGACACGATCCGCTTCCTGGCGCCGGGCGCGGACCGGGTCGACGTGCGCGGGCGGACGGACGACGGGCGGCTTGAGCATGTGGTGCTTGCGCTTTCGGGCGCGGGGCGCGACGTGCTGGGGATCATGAACCGCGTCAGCGGCGCCAGCGAGGAGACGCTGGAGGTGTCCGGCGCGGGCCGCAAGCGCAGGATCACGGACATCGACCAGATCGTCGATCACGGCGCGACCGAGGCCCTCACCCGGCGCGGAAACTGGACCTCCGTCGGTCGCCAGCGGGGGTTCGAGGCCCTGTGCGAGCACTTCCTGAGCGCCGTACGGGACGGTCGGCGCCTGTCCGCCCTGGACGCCCTGGAGACCCACAGGCTGTGCGAAACGGTCGTGCGGGAGCTGTCTCGCTAGGCGGTAGCCCCGAACCAGCGCTTCACGCCGTCCTGCGCCAAGCTCTCGGCGACAGGCCGAACGCCCTGCGGAACGTCGCGTTGAAATGGGAAATGTCGTTGAAGCCGATATCCAACGCGATGTGCGTGATCGGTTCGGCCGTATCGATCAGCCGATCGGCCGCGGCCCGCAATCGCGCCCCGATCAGGTACTGGCGCGGGCTCTCGCCAGTGACCGCGCGGAACAGCCGGATGAAGTGAAAACGGCTGACCTGGCCCATGGCCGCCAGGGTCTCCAGGCCGCAGGGTTCCGCATAGGCCAGGTCCAAGTGCCTGACGACCTCGCCGATGCGCCGTCGCTCGGCCGCGTTCGGCGTGATCCGACGCGAACGACGGCCAAGCGTCAGGGCCCGGGCCGCCAGGTCGATCACCCCCTCCTCGTCCAGCCGTAGCCCGCCGGCCGCCTTGCGCACCGCCCCATATAACGACGCGGTCTCGCGCGACGGGGCCAGGGCCGAAACCGCGAACGTCGCGTCGTCGAGGCCGCAGTCGTTGGCGACCTCGGCCAGGAGTTCCGGGCGCAGGACGATCACCGAGCGGCGATTGCCGCCCGCGTCGAGATGGCGGCATTCGAAGGTCTCGCCGGCGTTGCCCAGCAGGATCGCGCCCCGTGTCGCGCGCACGCGTCCTTGGCGGCCGGCATAGTCGAAGACCCCCGCGACCACGACGCCGATCGCCGGCCCGGCGTAGCATTTCTCGATCGGGGCCGAGGCGTCGGTGGCGCAGCGCGCCTCGCCGGCCCCGTAGAGCGGCGCGCGGGCTGGCAAGACAGGACCATGGGTCTCGATGCGGAACACGCCGGATCTCCGTCAGAGTTCACCGCATAGAACCCGCGACCATGGCGGAACGCAACAAACCCCAAGTCAGGACTCGGCCGACGCGCCAAGTTCGGGGCCTGGACGGGAGGGTTCATGAACCGCAGCGGCGTTCTTCACAGGCTTGCCTACGGCGCGGGCGCGGTCGCGCTGGGCGTCATCGGCCTGGCCTTCGGCGACTTCGCCCTACAATGGCAGCCGATCCCCAAGGATATCCCCGGCCATCACGCGCTGGCGCTGGTCAGCGCGGCGATCATGCTGCTTCTCGGCCTGGGCGTGATCTGGCCGCGTACGGCCCGGCCGGCGTCGGCGGGACTGGCCGGCGTGTATCTGGTCTGGGTCGCCCTGCACGGCCCCGACGTCGTCGCCGCGCCGGGAAGCGTCGCCGCCTGGCTCGGCGTGGCCGAAACCCTGTCGCTGTCGGTTGGCGGGCTGGCGCTGTTCGTCAGCTTGGCGGAGCGACCGAACGCGCGGCTGCGATTGGCGGCGCGCGTCCTGTACGGCCTCTGCCCCTTGGTGTTCGGGCTGAGCCACTTCGCCTATGCCGAGTTCACAGCCAAGATGGTGCCGGGCTGGATTCCTTTTCCGCTGTTCTGGGCCTATGCGACCGGCGTCGGCCATCTGGCGGCGGGCCTGGCGATCCTGTTCGGCGTGGCGCCCCGATTGGCCGCCAGCCTGCTGACGGCGATGATGGCGAGCTTCGTCGTGCTGCTGCACATACCGCGCGTGATCGCCGCGCCAGGCAGCCACCTGGAATGGACGATGACCGCGGTGGCCCTGTCTCTGACAGGCGCGGCCTGGGCCTTGCGCCAGTCCCTGCCAGCGCCTGAATCCTCAGGCGCTTTGGCGTTCGACCGCGTCGGCGTCGATGGCTAGCACGTCGATGGTCGGCTTACCGGCGCGGCGGAACAGCCTGGCCAGCGGCGCGAACAGCCCCTTTTCCTCGACCCGGTGATAAGGCGAGCTCTCCGCCAAGCGGGCCGACAGCCGGGCATGGGCCTTGCCCAGGCTGTGATACGGCAGGCGCGGCAACAGGTGATGCAGCGCATGGTAGCGCAGGCCCACGGGCGCCCAGAGGAAGGGCAGCAGGGCCGGCGGGGGCACGTTGACCGAGTCCAGGAACTGGTCCTCGAAGCTCATGCGCTCGCCATCGTTCTCCCAATAGTGGGCGACCAGCGTCCGCAGCTGGTTGACGAAGGTGGCCAACGCGAACAGGCAGAACCAGGTCAAGACGAGCCGGGCGGGCACAAAGCCGGCGACGGTGGCCGCCGCCACGCCCCAACACCACAGCCAACAGCCAATCTCCTGGGCCAGCCAGTCGGGACGGCTGTTGTCGTTGTCCTCGCGCACGAAGTCGGGATTGATCACCAGGGCCGAGAGCTTGGTCTTGACCAACCGGCGCACGCCCGGAATGACGAACGACAACGGGATCAAAATCCCCGAGCGCAGGATCACGCCCAGCGGGGCCAGCAGCGAGATCGCCGTAAACGCCGCCAGCTTGGCCTGAGAATAGCGGCCGAGAGGCAAATATTCCGGGTCGCGGGCCGTGCCAAACCGGTCCTTGGCGTGGTGCAGGTTGTGTACGCCTTCGTACATCATCGACGGGGTCATCAGCGGCACGCCGATCAGCAGGTTCCAACCCACGCGAAAGCCGGGCACGTCCTTCGGACGCAGATGGCTGATCTCGTGAATGAAGCTGAGACCGCGATAAAGGGCCAGCAGGCCGACCAGACCGGCGATCAGGCCGACGGAAAGACTGTGGGTCGTCGCTGTAACGGCCAAGCCGCCCCAGGCGGCCGTGGCGGTCAGGATCAGGTCGAGCCAATAGATCGCGCGATTGGGCGTCGTCAGGTCGGCTGTCAGGCCATGGGCCTGGCGCACCAGACCCTCGTCTTTCTGGGGTGATCCCAACTTCGTCCCGATCCCCGATTGCGCCTTTGGCGGTACGACCTTCCGACCACCGCGCCCCGACTTGGCGCCGCGACCTTCGAATTTCAATGCGCGAGCGCGGATGAACGGACGAAAATCGCCCCTTCGTTCTTAAAGCAATACGATTGGAGTCGAAACGCCGGCCATTGTCGCACCCGGTGGAAACCGGACCGGATGGTAAAAACCCTCAAGCTCGACCGGGTAAGGCCCGATTGCGAGCCAGGGACGCGTCGGCGCCCCATGCGGACGCCGTCGGCCCGCCTTCCGCCATGCCGATCCTGGGAGTCGCTCCATGCGTTTCAAAGCCGTCGCCGCCGCCCTTCTGCTTGCCGCCTGCATGCCGCTGGCCCCGGCCCACGCCCTCGCCCAGACCGCGCCGACCGCCCCTCCCGAGGCGGCTCTACCCACGCCGACAAGGCCGTTGACCGCCGCGGATCTGGAAAGCCTGCGTACTGAATTACGCTCGTCGCGGAAGCAGATCACCGCCGCGACCTTGGACCTGACCGATGTGGAGGCCACAAAGTTCTGGCCCGTCTACGACCGCTTCGCCGCCGAACGGACGACAATCAAGGACAGCCAGTACGCCTTGATCGCCGAGTATGCGAACACCTACGGCAAGTACGACGACAAGAAGGCCACCGACTTCATCACGCGCTGGCTGGATCTGGACGTCCGCATGGCCGCCTTGCGCGCCAAGTACGTTCCGATCGTCGGTAAGGCGCTGCCGGGCGTGAAGGCGGCGACCTTCTTTCAAATCGACCGCCGCGTCAGCATGGCGATCGACCTGAAAATCGCGTCGATGCTGCCTATCTTGCAGTCCCAGACCGCAAAGTAGCCGCTAAGGCCGCAAGAAGACGGCCGGCTCCAAGGGAAGCCGGCCGCTGATCCACAGTTCTAGCCGAACCGGCTCTAGAACGGAATTTCGTCGTCCAGGTCGGCCGAGAAGCTTTCGCGCGGGCCGCTGGGTTGGCTGCGCGGGGCGCCGCCGCCGAAATTGCCGCCGCCGCCGCCCGCGTAACCTTCGTCATAACCGCCGCCCGACGAGGCGCCGGCGCCGTCGCCGCGGCCGCCCAGCATGGTCAGCTCGCCGCGGAACTTCTGCAGCACGATCTCGGTCGAATACTTCTCGACGCCCGAAGCGTCGGCCCACTTCCGGGTCTGGATCGCGCCCTCGATATAGACGGTCGAGCCCTTGCGGAGGTAGCTCTCAGCCACCTTCACCAGATTGTCGTTGAAGATCACGACACGGTGCCATTCGGTCTTTTCCTTGCGCTCGCCCGAGGTGCGGTCGCGCCAGGTTTCCGAGGTGGCCAGGCGCAGGTTCGCGACGCGGTCGCCCGAGCTGAGGGTGCGGATTTCGGGATCGGCCCCGAGATTGCCGACCAGAATGACCTTGTTGACGCTGCCCGCCATGGAAGCTTCCTGTTCACGCCCGGCGACCCAACGCGCCGGCATCTGGCGCAGACGTTAACGGCTTCTTAAGTCGCAGCGCAAGCTTTGTTCTCAAAACGTTCCTGTGGAGCGCCGGGGTTATCCCCGGTTTTGAGGCCCCTATTGCGCCGGCATCGCGCCCGGAACCGCAAGGCGACCGTCGCCCGTGCGGACCAGCGACATGAAGCGGGCGCCTTCATAGGTGTCGCCCAGATAGATGCCTTCCTTCTGAAGGAAAATGAACTTGCCCTGATAGGCGCCGGTCATTTCGCGGTTGGGGCTGCCCAAGCGGACGAAGCGCAGGCGCATGCCTTCAAGTTCGGCCGCGCAAAGCTCAAGGCTCGGCACCTTTTGCGCCACCGGGTTGAACTTCAGCGTGCCGTCCTTCTGCTCGATGACGTGCATGCACACGCCCGGCTCAAACGGGGCCTTGGTCTGTTTCTCGCAGCTCGCCAGCCCAAGAGCGGCGGTCGAGACGACGAGCGAGAGGGCGAGGACGGGAAGGCGCATGGGGCTTACGATCTCTCTAGGCCGACGGAATGGAGCAGTTGGGCCCCAGCTCAATGATCGAATGGAAGGTGCGGTTGTCCGACGAGGATTCCACCTTGCCCGGCACCAGGCGGATGGTCTCATCACCCCAGCGGCCGTAGGTCGCCCCACCGGCCTTCTCGCATCTGCCGCCGGAGATCTGCTGGGCGCAGGCGCTGACGGTGATCTCGCCGGGCAGCTTTCGCCATTCTCCGCCGGTGTAGCGCCAGCAGACGGCCAAGGGCGTGCTGGGAACAGCCGAGGGCGAGGCGGGGGACGTCGCGGCCGGCGCGGGCACGGTGGGGGCCTCGACCGGCGGCAGAGGAGTCAGCACCATGCCGGCTTCGTCGGCGGCGGCCAGGGCCCCGGTGTCGTCGACGCCGACATCCAGAGCGCCGGTCGCCACGCCGTTCTTCTTGGCGCATTCGGCCAAGGTCGTTTCGCCAACGAACTGGCCGCCGACGAAGCAGCGCAGCGGACGATTGGCGTCGAGCTTGTTGTCGTCCGCGCGCCCGGTCTCGACAACCAGTCCCGCGCGTGAAGCCGGCGGATCGTCGGTCGGAGACTTGGCGCCGTGCATGAGGGCCAGGGCGATGCCCAGGCCGGCCAGCAAGGCCAGGGCGGCGCCGCCGCCGAGCAACACGCTTCGATCTTTCAGAAGGTCCATGATCCCTGGCTACGACGCGTCGAAGGCGCTTTCAAGTCCAGCCGAGCAGTATGACCCTAGCCGCCGCCGGTCAGGCGATCCAGGGCGGCCTGATAGTTCGAGATCTGGTTGGTCAGATAGGTCGGGACCGTTCCGCCGGTCTTGCCCGGCCCTGTCGGATCGGACGCGGGCTTCACGCCATTGGCGGTGTCGGCCATCTCGCGATAGGCCAGGCGGACGGCCGACAGCGCCTTGGTCATGGCTGATGCGGCCAGCTTGCGGCCGGCGTCGTCGGTGAGGTCCAGACCCGTGTCCAGCGAGAAGCCGTAGATCGGACCCTTGCCGTCGGCCGATACGGTCTTGCCATGGTCGGTCTTGGTGTTGCGCACGACGCCAGGTTTCAGGCCCAGGGATTCCAGCACGTCGGTGCCGCCCTTGCCTGGCAGGATCTCGACGGTGGAGGTGGTCTGGGACGGACTGATCCGGAGCACGCGGTTGTTGCCGCTGCTGGAGAACTCGACCTTCGCCGCGTAGCCGGTCGCCTTGCGGATCTTGTCGGCGAGGGTGTCGAGGGTGTCGTTGGCGGCGATCTTGACCGTGGTCAGCGCGCCCCGGGCGCGCGTGCGGACCTGGAAGGTGTCGCCGGCCCGCGCCGAGGTCGCCGAGACGATCTTGTCGGACTGGGTGAAATCCATCTTGCCGCGCGGGATGCCGAAGATGTCCAGCGCGCTCGCGCCGGAAGCGTCGACGGCGATCGAGGTCGGGGTCGCGTAGCCGTCCTTGCCGGTCAGTCGCTGCTGCCAGGTCGCGGCGCCGGTCGCCACGTCGATCTGGGCGACGTAGCCGTCCTTGTCGCCGACGGTAGGCTGGCCCGCCAGGTCCTTGCCGGCCGATCCCACCAGCCAGGCCTGGCCGTTGGAGACCGCCATGCCGGTGACCGTGTCGTCGCCCGTCCCGCCGTAATAGGCCAGGGTGTCGGCGGCCTTGTCCGTAAGATCCAGCGACATCCGCGCCACGAAGCCGTCCGAACCGCCGGAAGCGGCCGTCGTCTTGTTGTTGACGTCCAGAGCGCCGTTGGTCGTCGAGCCGCCGATGTAGAGCTGGCCGTTGTCGATCGCCAGGCCGGCGATGTTGCCGCCCTTGAGCGTGCCAAGGTCGCGGGCGGGCCCGGTCGTGAAGGTGGCCGCCTTGGTGTAGGTGACCGGCGCGGTGACCCAGACCTCCTTGTCGTTCAGCGACGTGCGGTTCTCGGTCACGACGCTGGTCGTAACGTCGAAGCTGCGCAGCATTGCCTCGCTGCCTTCCTTGCTCGCCACGACCACCTGCGAGCCGTTGACGACGATGCCGGCGACCGTGTCGTCGTTCGGGCTGCCGAAATGGGTGGTGAACAGCGCCTTGGGCGTGCCGGCGATGTCCGTGGCGAAGCCGGTCAGATAGCTGTCATAGCCGCCCTTCGTCGCGCCGGTGGCGGAACCCGGCAGGTCCGACTTGGTGCGCCCCCCGACATAGACGACGCCGTCCTGCCCGAAGGCGACGGCGGTGGCTTCGTCTTCCAGCATGCCGCCGCGACGCACCGTCCACGTCTCGTCGCCCTTGTCGTTATAGAGCGTGACGAAGCTGTCGGTGAGCGTTCCAGCAGAGTCGGAATTGATCGGGCCGTTGGCCGCGCCCGACAGCCCGCCCGCCACCGAACCGGCGATGGCCACCTGGCCGTCATCCGAGATCGCCATGTTGTAGCCGCTCGCCGTATCGCTGGCGCCGAGGGTGCGAGCGTAGAGCAGCTTGCCCGACGAGTCGTATTTCAGCAGGGCGACGTCCTGATCGCCCTTGATCGTCTGACTGCTGATCGCGCCGTCGACGTCGGCCAGCACGTAGAGGGAGCCATCGGCGCCGGTCATGGTCTTGTGGACCTTGGCGACCGTGCCTTCCAGCGTATCGGAAAACACCTTGGTTCCCGGTTGGCCGGCCGTGCCGGAGCCGTACTTGGTCAGGGTGTTCTCGATGACCGCGTCGTCGGTGGCGGGCTTCTTGTCCGGGTCGGGATTGCCCGCCGCGGTGGTGATATAGACGGCCGGCTTGGGGGTCGGGGCCGAGAAGGTCAGGGCTTCGGTGGAATCGCCGCGGATGCGCAGGGCGAAGTCGTCGCCAGCCGCCGGAAGCTTGACGGTCTGACCGTTCACCGTGGTGGTCCGCCCTTCGCCCACGGTGCGTTCGACCGCGAACTGGGTTTCGAAACCCGCGGCGTCCAGCTTGTCGTTGAAGAAGCTGACGACGTTGGACATCGTCCGCGGCGTCGCGCCCATCTCCGACAGATCCATGGTCAGGTCGGTCGAAATGCCGAACTTCTTGACCGACATCGTGAAACTGACATTGCCCTTGAAGGCGGGCACCTCGTCGTCGACCTTGCCATTATAGATCTTGGTGGTGACGTAGCCGTAGTTGCTCTTGGGCACGCCGATGGTCGACTTGTCGCTGGTCATGACCGCGCCGGTGGTCAACCGCATGCCGTCGGTGCTGAGATTCTGGACATAGCTGTTGACCTCGTTCAGCCCCTTGCTGAACACGGACTGCAGCCGCTTGATCTCACTGTCCGTGACGCCCTTTTCGGAAGAGCGGGTGGCGATGGCCGACAAGGTGTTGAGCGCCTGGTAGGCGGCGAACAGCTTCTTGTAGTCGCCCGAGATCGTCGGGGCGGCGGAGAGGGCCGCGGCCTCGTCGACGAACTTGCGGCCATTCAGGGCGGCCTTGACCAGGTCGCTCGGCTCGGTGGTCATCGCCGTCCAGGGCGCGCTGGGCACGCCCTTGGCGGTCGAGGCGGTCGATGTGAAGGACGAGCCGGCCGAGCCAGCCGTATTCGCGGCCTGACCCGCGGTCTTGGCCTGAAAGTACCCGAGCAGCAGACTGGAATCGAAACTGATCACAGCAGGTCCTATCGGGACGCATTACGCCCCTTGATCCGTTTATCGGCGATGAACGCTGACGTTTCGTTAAGACGTATGAATCGGGACTGACGGCGTGGGCGGTTTTCGGTCCGGTCCGCTCTAGGCGGCGATCAGGTGGGCGTCGGTCAGGGAGCGCCGGGCCGCCTCGCCCAGTTCGCGCCACTCCTCGGCCATTATGCCCAGCAGAACGACGTCGCGGGGCTCGCCGTTCTTGAGCACATGACCCCGCAAATAGCCCTCGCGACGGAACCCCGCGGCGGCCTGGGCCTTCAGGGCCGCATCGTTGTCCGCCATGACCTCTGCGAACACCTTGTGCAGGCCCAACTCGCCAAAGGCGCGGTCGAGACCCAGGACCTGGGCGGCCCGGCCCACCCCCCTGCCCCGCGCCTCGGCCGAACCGAGGAACCAGTTCCACCCGGCCCGCCGATGATGACTAAGCAGCCCGGTGAGGGTCAGCAAACCGGAAGGCTCGCCCGACCGGACGATCATCCAGCCTCGCATGTCGGGATCGGAGCGAAGGGCTTGAAACCAGGCCGCGTGCGCTTCCCGGCTGGGAAAGGCCGCGTCGGACATCCAGCGATCGACTTCCGGCTCGCCCCGCCATTGAAACAGGACGGCCTCGTCGCTGTCCTCCAAGTCGCGAAGCTCGATCATACCGGGTCGATTCCCCCAAATAGCGTCGCGGAAAGTCTACCCTGTAGAGGACGGCAGGCCTAGCCGCCGCCGTTGAACAGCGAGAGGATGATCTGGGGCGCCTGATTGGCGATCGACAGCGCCTGGGCGCCGAGCTGTTGCTTGACCTGCAAGGCCTGCAGGCGCGCGCTTTCCTTGGCCATGTCGGCGTCGACGAGGTTGCCCACGCCGGTCTCCAGAACGTCGTTCAGCTTGGAGATGAAGGTGTTGTGAGCCTCGATCTGCTTGGCCTGCGAGCCGATCGAGCCGACGGCCTGGTTGATCGCGCTCAGGCTGGTGTCCAACCGCGTCAGCACGGCGGTCGCCAGCGTCATCGTGCTGATGCTGTCGGTCGCGGTCAGGGTGTTGATCGTCCCGCCCAGCGACAGGTTCTGCAGGTTCAGGGTGATCGAGGTGACCGCGTCGGCGTCGGCCAGGAAGGTGATGTTGGTCGGTTCGCTGCCATTGAGGATATTGGCGCCGTCGAAGGTGGCGCTGTTGACCACCTGGGTCAGGTTCTTCAGCAGCCCCTGGAAGTCGGCGTTCAGGGCGACGCGCGACGAGGTGGACAGCGAGGTGTCCTTGGCCGCGACCACCTTTTCGCGCATCTGGGTCAGCAGATCCGAGACCGATTCCCCCGCGGCGAGGGCCACGTCGGTGATCGAGGTCGCACGATCCAGGCTCATCTTCACCGCGTTCAGGGCCGAACGGTCGGCGCGCTGGTCTTGGGCGATCGACCAGACCGCGGCGTTGTCCTTGGCGCTGGAAATCGACAAGCCGGTGTTGATGCGCGACTGCACGCCCGACATTTCGTCATTGGTCTTGTTCAGATTTTGCAGTGCGATCAGCGCGGGCTGATTGGTGTTTACGCTCAGCGTCATCACGGTCTCCAGACGGCGATTCTTGCCAATGGGGGCCCGGAACGCGATTCGGCGGCCGAGCAGGTCGACCGCGAAGTTGAGCTAGGGGAGTAAGAATATGGTTAACGCGCGTAAACCATGTTCCGCCTGCGACGCCAGGTCGCGGCGAACACGGCCCCGAGGCGATCGCCTCAGGTCAGACCGTCGAAGACCTCGCCCGGATCGTAGTGCTCGGCCTGCTTGAAGCGAAGCACATCCTCGCGCGGGAACTGCTGCAGAACGTCACCGGTCCGGCGGTCCACGGTCTTGTAGACGTAGGAGCCGGAAGCCGGATCCTCCTCGATGACGAGGCGCAGGTCTCCGGGTTGGGGACCGTCGGCGGCCGCCGGCGGCTCCTTGGGGACCGAAACGTCACGACCGCCCGCGGGATGCCCCGGGGCGGTGAAGGCCGCGGCGGTCGAGGCCGGCGCTGACGATTCGGATATCGGCGGTGGCGTGAGTGCGGCTTTGGTTTCCATTACTCCCGTCGTCGCCGGGGTCCGGCGGCGCCTCTGGTGAACCCTCCCCTACGGCCCAGCCGAGGGAAAGGCGGGGGCGGACCCGAAGGCCCGCCCCCTTCTCGTTCCTTAACGGAACAGGCTCAGGATCGAACCGGTCGACTGGTTGGCGATCGAGAGCGCCTGGATGCCCAGCTGCTGCTTGGTTTGCAGCGACTGCAGCTTGGCGCTTTCCTTGGCCAGATCGGCGTCGACCAGGTTGCCCACGCCGGCGTCGAGGCTGTCTTGCAGCTTGCCGACGAAGGTCAGGTGGGTGTCCAGGCCGGTCGAGCTGGTGCCCAGCGAGGCCAGCTTGTTGGTCGCGGTGCCCAGGGCGTTGCTGATCGTGGTGATCATCGTCTGGGCGGCGGCGGCGCTGGTGAAGCTCGACGTCGCCGACAGGCCCAGGCCGGCCAGCGAGATCGTCTTGGCCGTGACGGTGAACTGCGAGCCGTCCGAGTTGGCCAGGAAGGCCAGCTTGGTGGTCGAACCGTCAGCGATCGAGACGCCGTTGAACTTGGCGTTGGTGACAGCCTTGGTGATTTGGTCGCGCAGGCTGTTGAAGTCCGATTGCAGGGCGTTGAACGAAGCGGTGTTCAGCGAGGTGTCGGAAGCGGCCAGAGCCTTTTCCTTCATCTTGCCCAGCAGGTCGGTGACGGTGTCGCCGGCCGCGAGGGCCACGTCGATGGTCGACTGGCCGCGTTGCAGCGAGTCTTTAACGGCGTTCAGCGAATTGGCGGTGGTGGACTGGTTCTTGGCCATGGCCCAGATCGCGCCATTGTCCTTGGCGTTACCGACCTTCTTGCCGGTGTTGATCCGTTGTTGCGTAACCTGAAGATCGCTGTTGGTGGCGTTCAGGTTTTGCAGGGCGATCATCGCGCCAGCGTTCGTGTTGATGCTATTCAGCGGCATCGCGACAGGTTCCTATTCAAGGTGTCCGACGTCATTTTGACTGCCGGGAGCATTTTGCTCGAGGAACTAGGAAGCAATGATCAGGCCAAAACTGCCCACTAGGCAGAAATTTCTAAGCCAATGAAATAACTAGGTTATAGTTTCATTTACCCTATTTTTGATCGGCAGAATTTGCCGGGCGGGCGGCGCGCTGGGCAGATCTTGCCGGGCAATTCGTGCGTGGCCGGAGAAACTCGACGAACCACAGCCCTGAAAAAAGAAATGCCGGACGGCCCTGAGGCCGTCCGGCTTTGATCGCTTCTTGAAGCCTAGTCGCCGATCACTTGAACAGCGAAAGGATCGACTGAGGCGTCTGGTTCGCGATCGACAGGGCTTGAACGCCCAGTTGCTGCTTGGTCTGCAGCGATTGCAGCTTGGCGCTTTCCTTGGCCAGGTCCGCATCGACCAGATTGCCGACGCCAGCATCCAGGCTGTCCTGCAACTTACCCGTGAAGGTCAGGTGCATGTCCAGGCCCGTCGAGCTGGTGCCCAGGTTCGCCAACTTGTTCGTCGCGGTGGTCAGCGAGTTGGTGATCGAGGTGATCATCGTCTGAGCCGCGGCGGCGGTCGTGAAGCTGGACGTCGCCGTCAGACCCAAGCCGACGAGCGACAGGGTCTTGGCGTTCACCGTGTAGGCGACACCGTCCGAGTTGCTGAGGAACTGCAGCTTGGAGGTGGTGCCGTCAACGAGGCTGACGCCATTGAACTTGGCGTTGCTGACAGCCTTGGTGATCTGGTCGCGCAGCGAGTCGAAGTCCGACTTCAAGGCGTTGAACGACGCGGTGTTCAGCGAGGTGTCGGAAGCGGCCAGGGCCTTTTCCTTCATCTTGCCGAGCAGATCGGTGATGGTGTCGCCAGCGGCAAGGCCGACATCGATCGTGGACTGACCGCGTTGGAGAGAATCCTTCACGGCGTTCAACGAGCTCGAGGTCACGCTTTGCATCTTAGCCATCGACCAGATCGCGCCGTTGTCCTTGGCGTTGGAGATCCGCTTGCCGGTGTTGATGCGTTGCTGAGTGGTTTGGAGCTCCGAGTTGGTGGCGTTCAGGTTTTGCAGCGCGATCATGGCGCCGGCATTGGTGTTGATCGAGTTCAGCATGATGTTTCTCGCCATTTTGGGAGGATTGCCCCGGCGTTTTGCCGGTCGGGCGTTTTGCCCACGGAACCCATCGCAAGCAGCGGGCCACTTGGCGCCGCCGGGCGGAAACTTTCACGTCGTTGATTTCAAAGAGAATATTCGAGCCGCAAGCCAGATACGAAAACGCCCGGCGAATGCAAAATTCGCCGGGCGGCAGGTTTTTCCGGAAAGGTTTGCCGGGAGGCGAAAGCGCCCTCCCCGCTTGACGATCAGGCCGCGTCGGCGCGGCTGGCCAAGCCTTGCATGATCATGCGGTTGATCTCGATCAGCGGCTCGAAATCCTCCTCCTTGCGCATCACGGCGCTGGAGTGACGACCGACCCAGAGGCTCAGCGAAATGATGCTGGCGCGCAGCTGCACCGGCAGGGTGTTTTCCGGCAGCGAACAATCGGTGGCCAGGGCCGACCACACGCGACGGTTCCAGTCGAGCGCATCGATGCGCGTGGCGATGTCGTCAGCCGGCGCTTCGGAAGCGGCCAGCAGGGCGCGCGTCACCTGACCGAACAGACGGTATTCCATCTCGCGCGGGTTTTCGGTCCGCGTCGCGGTCTGTTGATAGGCCCTAAGAGACATGCCCCAACCTCTGATCTTCGTATTCGATAAGCTTGCGGCTCAGCATGAGCGCTTTGTAGTACTCGCGCGCCATCACGTGCTTGGAGATGGCGATGCAGTCGCTCAGCACGTCCGGATTGCGCACCACGCCCATGAATTCGGTCAGGCGCGTGGCGAACTCCTCGTACTGACGCTCGGCGCCGGATTCATCCAGGTACATCATCATGACCGGGAAATAGATCCGACGTGCCGGCGTCGTGGCCTCGTCGGGCTGCATGATGTCCTTTTCACGCAGCACGGAGGCCTTATTCTGAAGCACGAGGACGCCTCGGCGGTCGCCGTTCTGGACCACCGCGCCGTTCAGCACGAATTTTTCGCCGGGTTTCAGCGACAGCTTCAATGGCACAAGGCCGCTCCCTCTTGCATTGCTGCGTCGCCCCACCCGTCGGGAATGACAGTTCGGAGCCAAGGCTAGGCGAAGGCGGTTAACGCCCTCTTGCCAAGCCTGCGACCGTGAGCCGCAGCTTAGGACTCAATTAAGCATACTGACCCAGAGGATGACTCTCTCCAATCGCCAAGGCTTCAACAGATGTCCCGCAGTCGCGACACCCAAATCTCGGCCAGCGCGCTAGCCGCCGCCCAGGAGGCGGTCGCACAGGCTGTTAACCGAGGCTTCAAGTCGGCGGCCGTGGGCGACGCGGCCTCGGCCGACGCATTGGCTCGGCTGGACCGTCAAACCAACGAGGTTCGCAACCAGCAGACCGCCAGGCTGCTGGCTCGGGCGATCCACGCCATGCAGAGCCGCGACTTCGCCCAAGGCGAAAAGCTGGCCCTCGAGGCCTTGGAGCGTGACGAAAAGCAGGGCGTGGCCTGGCACGTCCTGGGCATCGCCCGCGAAAAGATCGGCGATTTCGCCGGCTCGATGCGGTGCTATGAAGCGGCCCTCGGCCTTTTGCCCGACCATGGCCCGGTGGCCGGCGACCTGGGTCGCCTGGCGTTCCGCATGGACATGCCGGAAATCGCCGCGAAGTTCTTCATGCACTATCTGGCGGCCCGCCCCGGCGACCTGGAGGGCGTCAACAACCTGGCCAGCGCCCTGCGCGATCTCAATCGCTGCGAGGAAGCCATCGAGGTCCTGCGCCCGGCGATCACCGACAATCCCGAACAGCCGCTGCTGTGGAACACCCTGGGCACGGTGATGTGCAGCCTGGGCGACGGCAAGACCGCGCTGACGTTCTTCGACGAGACGCTGCGACTGGCTCCGAATTTCGGCAAGGCCTACCACAATCGCGCCTACGCCAAGCTCGACCTCGGCGACGTCGAGGGGGCCCTGGCCGATTGCGACCTGGCCATCTCCGTGGCCGACTCGGCCGAGGACCTGGCGACCATGCGGTTCGGCCGCGCCACCACCTTGCTTGCCCTCGGCCGGGTCGAGGAAGGCTGGAAGACTTATGAAGCGCGCTTCTCCCCGGACCTGATCGAAGCGCCACGCTTCACGATCGAGGCGCCCCGCTGGACTCCAGGCATGGACCTGGCCGGCAAGTCGCTGATGATCTGCGCCGAGCAGGGCCTGGGCGACGAGGTGATGTTCGCCAACATGTTGCCCGACGTGATCCAGGCCCTGGGGCCGGACGGCCGGCTGACCCTGGCCGTCGAGCGCCGCCTGATCCCGCTGTTCGAGCGCTCGTTCCAGGGCGTCGCCGTCTTTCCGCACAAGACGGTCTCGTATGAAGGCCGGGTCTACCGCGGGGCGCCTGAGATCGAGGATTGGAGCAGCATCGACTTCTGGGCCCCGTTGGGCGCCCTGCTTGAAGTCTTCCGGCCCAACGTCGCTTCGTTCCCCGACCGGCCGAACTTCCTGGTCGCCGATCCGGCCCGTGTCGAGCACTGGCGGCGCGAACTGCAAAAGGCGCCCAAGGGTCCCAAGATCGGCCTGCTGTGGAAAAGCCTGAAGCTGAACGGCGAGCGCGCCCGGCAGTTTTCGCCCTTCATGCGATGGCGGCCAGTGTTCGAAGTCCCGGGTCTGACCTTCGTCAATCTTCAGTATGGCGACTGCGACGAGGAAATCGCGCTGGCCAAGGCGGAGTTCGGCGTCGACATCTGGCAGCCGCCGGGCATCGATCTGAAGCAGGATCTCGATGACGTCGCGGCGCTCTGCTGCGCCATGGACCTGATCGTCGGCTTCTCCAACGCCACCACCAACCTGGCCGGCGCTTGCGGCGCACCGATCTGGATGCTGACCGGCGCGGCGGCCTGGACCCGACTGGGAGCCCAGAGCTATCCCTGGTACCCCCAGACCCGCTGCTTCATCACGCCCGACTACAACGATTGGAATCCGACCATGCAGGAGGTCGGCGCGGCGCTGGGCGAACAGTTCCCGCGAAACTGAGGCAAGCTCCGCCATGACCCGACCGCATTTAGGCGGTAGACGGGCGCAGCAGTCGAGGCTTCAAGTATTGTAATTACCCTGGGGAAGCCATTTGCCGCTCGCCATACTTCAGGCTCGTATGTCGTCGACGCGGCTTCCCGGCAAGGTGCTGGCGGATCTAGCCGGCGCGCCGATGATCCTGCGGCAGATCGAGCGTCTCAAGCGCGCCACCCAATTGGATCGGATCGTGGTCGCCACCTCCGACGAGACCAGCGACGATCCCCTGGCGGTCTGTCTGCTCGCGGCTGGAGTTCCTGTTTTCCGCGGATCGCTCGATGACGTCCTGGCCCGTTTCATCGGCGCCATCGAGACCTTCGGTCCGGTTCGCACGGTGGTGCGGCTCACGGCCGACTGCCCTCTGACGGATCCCGACCTGGTCGACGAGACCCTCAAGCTGCACGCGCGGTCGGGCGCCGACTATACCTCCAACACGCCGGCGCGCCGCAGCTATCCCAAGGGCCTGGACATCGAGGTTTTCGAGTCCGTCGCGCTGAAGGTCGCCGCCAGCGAGACCGTCGATCCCTACGACCACGAGCACGTCACGCCGTTCCTTTATCGCAATCCCCAGCGGTTCAAGATCGAGGGCCTGGAGCAAACCGCTGACGAGGGCGAGGTGCGCTGGACGGTGGATCGTCCAGACGATCTGGAGTTCGTCCGGGCGGTCTATGACGGCCTCTACGCCGCCAAGCCGGCCTTCACGTCCGACGATGTGCGGGCCTTCGTCCGGGGCCGGCCCGACCTGGCCCGTCTGGGGGGAGATCGCCGCATATGATCGCCGAGACCTCGCACGCCGTTGTTTTGCGCGACGTGACCGAAGCCGACCGCCAGCGCCTGCTGGACTGGCGCAACAGTCCCGAAGTCGCGGCCTTCATGTATTCCGATCACAAGATCGGCCAAGCCGAGCACGACCGCTGGTTTGACGGCATGGCGAGCGACGCGCGCCGCCGCTACTGGGTGATCGAGGTCGACGGCGAACCCGTCGGTCTCGCCAACCTGGCCGACATCGACGCTCGCAACCGGCGTTGCGCCTGGGCTTACTATCTGGCCAGCCCGTCGGTGCGAGGTTTGGGCGTAGGCTCCTACATCGAGTTCTGGATCATCGAATACGTCTTCAAGACCCTGGGGTTCGGCAAGCTGTGGTGCGAGGTGCTGCTGTCCAATGAAAGTGTCTGGAAGCTGCACGAGCGTTACGGTTTCCAGCGCGAGGCGCTGTTCCGCGAGCACGTGATCAAGGACGGCGCGCCGGCCGACGTGGTCGGGCTGGGCCTGCTGGCGCGGGATTGGCCGGCCATGCGCGAAGAGATGGCCCAGCGCCTGCTGGCCAAGGGCTACGCCCTACCCTTCGCCTGAGCCGGCTTCGTCGAAAGTTCACGGAACAATCGCGGTGGACGGTGGGTTGAATCCGCAACCTCGAGGGCGCGCCCTCGCCTCCCAGGTTTCAGGAACACCCGCCATGCCCACCGACATCGACTATGACGACCAGGACGGCGCCGAGGCGCTGGACGAGACCAACCTGACGGAAGACGGCGGCGAGATCGCTAATTTCGATGAGCTCGACGATGTCCTCGATGTCACCCAGGCCGAGGGCGATGACGACGAGGACGACGAGGACGTCGACGATCTGCTGGACGACGAGGATCTCGAAGACGTCGACGACGAGCTCGAGGGCGGGCGCGACGACGAAGGCGCGGACATCGAGCGCGAGCCGCTCGCCGCCATCGCCGGTGACGACGAGGATCTGGAGGATTCCGTCGCGGACGACGACGATAGCGCTGCAGACTTCGAATCCACCCAGTTGGCGGACGACGACATCGAGGCGCTTGGCTACGCCGACGAAAGCTGAGTCCGCCGGACGGATCGGCCGAGATTGAAGCTGCGTCGCCCGGAGCCTAGATTGGCGAGCGACAGGAGAGCAGCCATGTCCCACGCCGAGCGTCCCGACGATCAGACGGAATATCTTGAGGACCAGCTGGAAGAGGGCCTGGAGGACAGCTTTCCGGCGAGCGATCCGCCGTCGGTCGCTCGCCGCCACCGCAAGCCGCCGCCCGAATTGCTGAAATCGCGCGGCGAGGCTGACGACAAGCCGGCTTGATCCGGACGCGCGTTGGTCTGTAGGTTATCCCTGATTTGAACAACTGTTCGAGGCGTCCTCATTCGAGACGCTGTCAGGAAACCGCATGAGCTCTCGCTTCGAAGGCACTGCCGATTACGTCGCAACCGACGACCTGAAGGTCGCCGTCAACGCCGCCGTGGCGTTGGAGCGGCCGCTGTTGATCAAGGGCGAGCCCGGCACCGGCAAGACCGTGCTGGCCTACGAAGTGGCCAAGGCGATGAACGCGCCGCTGCTGACCTGGCACATCAAGTCGACCACCAAGGCCCAGCAGGGCCTTTACGAATACGACGCCGTGACCCGCCTACGCGACAGCCAGCTGGGCGACGAGCGGGTCAAGGACGTTCGCAACTACATCAAAAAGGGCAAGCTGTGGGAGGCGTTTGAGGCCCCCGTCCGCCCCGTCCTGCTGATCGACGAGATCGACAAGGCCGATATCGAGTTCCCCAACGACCTGCTGCAGGAGCTCGATCGCAACGAGTTCTATGTCTACGAGACCAACGAGACGATCAGCGCCAAGGTGCGGCCGATCATCATCATCACCTCCAACAACGAGAAGGAGCTGCCGGACGCCTTCTTGCGCCGCTGCTTCTTCCACTACATCCGCTTTCCGGAGGAGGCGACGATGCAGGCCATCGTCGACGTGCACTTCCCGGGCATCAAGCAGAAGCTGGTCGCCGAGGCGCTGCGGATCTTCTACGACATGCGCAAGGTGCCGGGCCTGAAGAAGAAACCGTCGACGTCCGAGTTGCTGGACTGGCTGAAGCTGCTGCTGGTCGAGGACATCGACGAGACGACCCTGCGCGAGAAGGATCCGACCAAGCTGATCCCGCCGCTGCATGGGGCCCTGTTGAAGAACGAGCAGGACGTCCACCTGTTCGAGCGGCTGGCCTTCCTGGCCCGGCGGGAAGGCTCGGGGGCGCGCCCCGGCCAGTAGGCTGGGCGGGCGCGGCTGTTACCGCGATTTCATTGGATTTCCGAGCGTGGCCGGATCAGGTTCGCGCCGAACGGGAGATTCCTTTGATGCGACACCTGACGCTGCTGGCCGCCGCCGCGAGCCTGGCCGCCCTGGCCGCCTGCTCGCCCAAGGTCGATCTTAGCCACGACGATCGCAAGCCGTCCGGAAAGCGCGAGCCCTTGCGGGTGATCACCAAGCTCGACTGTCCCGACAAGCAGGGCGAGTTGACCCGCGTCAGCGCCGCGGCCGACGGCCGGGCCTGCGTCTACGCCGGTCAGAACGCCGAAGTGACCCTGAACCTGGTGGCCTTGAACGGCGGCGACGCCGAGGCCGCCCTGGCCCCGATCGAGGCCGATCTGAAGACCCTGATGCCGGCCATGCGGACGCCCCCGCCCTCGCCGCCCGGCGCGCCGGGCCACGAAAGCGCCCGTATCCGCCTGCCCGGCGTCAAGATCGACGCCCACGACAAGGGCGCCGACATCCGGATCGGCGGGTTGACGATCAACGCCAATGACGGCTCGGCGGAGGTCAAGGTCGCCAAGAACGTCACCATCCGCGACGGCGCCAGCGAAAAGCAGGTCACCGAACGCGCCAGCGGCGGCAATTCCACGGTCAGCGTCAAGGCCAGCAACGACGAGGAAGGCGACGTCGACATCCACGCCAACACCGACGGCGCCCAGATCCGCCAGCGCCGAGGCGGCGACGGCGTGCGCGCCACCCTGATCTTGGCCAGCGACAAGTCGACCAGCGGCTATCGCGTCGTCGGCTACGAGGCCCGCGGCCCCAAGGGCGGCCCGCTGGCCGTGGCGGTGGTCAAGGCCAAGGGCCGCGACGGCAGCGACCACGACATCTTCGAGGACATGAAAACCCTGGTCCGGCGCAACGTCGGAGGCTAGCTGTCGAAGCCGTCCACACTGATTGTCATCCCGGACAAGCGAAGCGCAGATCCGGGACCGCCGGAAGCTCTGAGTTCACGCGTCGGTCCCGGATCTTCGCGCTGCGCGCTTCGTCCGGGATGACAACCGTTTTCAACGTCCTGACCCTCAGACCGGCGTCACCTCCATGACCTTGTAGGTCAGGGGCCGGCCGTCCTCGTCGGTGACGGTGACGTATTCGCCCAGGGCGAAGCGGTGCTCGCCCAGGCGGTGGACCGGCTCGTCCTCCAGTTCGACCTCTTCGTCATAGTCGAAAAACCACCGCTCGCCGCGGCGGTTCAGCCGGCCGTCTGCGGCGTCCTCGTCGGGCGCGAACCGACGCACCACGCAATCGTCCTTGGCCTTGGCGTAGGCGGCGGCGTCCAGATGGCCGTCCTCGGTGAGCGGCGCGGTTAGGGCGTAACCGCGATGGTCGTCGCCTCCCGCGAACTCGGTGCCGGGGTTGCGGGCCAGACGCATGACGATCCGTGACAGGGACATTGAACGTCCTCCTTCTTCTATGAACACAACAACTTAGTGCGACAGAAACAGCGAGGGGCCGTCGCTGGTCAGCAGGCTTCGGGTGGTGCCCCCGAAGATGAACTCCTGCAGACGCGGATGGCCGAAGGCGCCGGCCACCAGGAAGTCGGCCCCGACGTCCTTGGCCGCGCCCAGCAGCAGGCCGGCCGCGTCGCTTCCCGACCCTTCCAGCGTCTGGAGCGTCGCGACGACGCCGCGCGCGGCCAGGAACTCGACCAGGCGGTCCAACTCGAAGCTGCGCGACGAGGCGCCCGGCGCGCCGGCCACCACCACCTTGGCGGCCTTCTGCAACAGCGGCAGCGCGGTGCGCATCGCGCGGCTGGCCTCCTTGCCGCCGTCCCAGGCCACCAGCACGGTTCCGCCGACCTTGAGCCCCGGACGCGCGACGACCACCGGGCGCTGCTCGTCGGCGATCATCTGCTGGAACGACTCCGCCAGCGGTCCCCTGCCGCGCGAGGCGGCGCTGTCGAAGACGATCACGTCCGACAGCCGCCCCTCCATGGCCAGGCCCGCCCAGACCGGCGACTCCAGGCTGACGGCCTTGCAGCGGGAAAAGCCCAGCGCCTCGACCATCACGTCCACGGCGTGACGTCCCTCGACGGCGGCCTCCTTCAGGCTCTCGAGCGCCGTGACCTGCACGCCGCCCATGAAGCCCTCGCCCATCCACGGCATCAGGTCGGCCATGTCGGCCGGCGCATGGACGCAGACCAGCTCGGCGTCGAAGCCCTGGGCCAGGGTCTTGGCCGCCTCCAGCACGTCGCGATCGGCGGCCGTTCCGGCCAGCGGCGCCATGATCCTCGCCCAGCTCATGATCGATCTCCCAATCCAGGCCATCCAAACGTCGATGGCATTTCCACAGGCAACCACCCGCGCCGCATTGATCTTTCTCAAACGATGGGCCAGTCCAGACCGGGTAAGGCCTGCACCTTCACCGTAAGGAACGATCTCGTGGCCAAAGGGCTGCATAAATCTCCGCCCAGGGCGTGGCAGCGCATGCTGTCGGGACGCAGGCTCGACCTGCTGGATCCCTCGCCCATGGACATCGAGATCGAGGACATCGCCCACGGCCTGGCTCGCGTGGCGCGCTGGAACGGCCAGACCGTCGGCGAGCACGGTTTCTCGGTGGCCCAGCACAGCGTGGTGGTCGAGGAGATCGCCGCCCACATCCGGCCCGATCTCGAACCGAAATGGCGGCTGGCCGCCCTGCTGCACGACGCCTCCGAATATGTGATCGGCGACATGATCAGCCCGTTCAAGGCGGCGCTGGGCGTCAGCTACAAGGACTTCGAAAGCCGGCTGGAAGACGCCATCCACATTCGCTTCGGCCTGCCGGTGAAGACGCCGCCGGCGGTCAAGAAGCTGATCAAGCAGGCCGACCGGGCCTGCGCCTTCTTCGAGGCCACCCAGCTGGCCGGGTTCGAGCACGGCGAGTCCCTGGCGATCTTCGGCCCGCCGCCGCTGGGCTACGACCTGAAGATCCTGCCCCTGCCGCCGTTCGAGGCCCAGGCCCGCTATGTCCAGCGGTTTCACGTTCTCTCGCAGGCCGCGGGCTTCGAGTCCGCGCCCGGCGCGGCGTTCGAGACTGAATGACCGCCCCTTCTCACCTCGGTTCGTCCTCCACCTCGGTCGTCATCGGCCTGTCGGCGGTGGTGGTGGCGATCCGCGAAGGCGAGGCCGTGGTCCTGACCGTCCGCCCGCACGACGCAATCACCGACGTCGCCAGCCCCCTGCCCGGCCTGCCGTTCGGCTCGTTCGACCCGGCCAGCCACCGCACCTTCGAACTGGGCCTGCGGGCCTTCGTCACCGAGCAGACCCGGTTTCAACTGGGCTATGTGGAGCAGCTCTACACCTTCGGCGACGAGGGCCGCGACGCCCCGCGCGCCGAGATGGGGGCCGGCGCGGCGCGGGTCGTGTCGGTCGGCTATCTGGGCCTCACCCCCACCGCCGTCGAAACCCAGGTTCCCGACACCGCCTGGGCGCCCTGGTCGGCCTTCTTCCCGTGGGAGGACTGGCGCCACGGCCGTCCCGCCCTGCTGGACGAGGCCATCGCCCCGGCCCTGCGCCGCTGGGCGGGCGAGGACGCCGGCAAATGGTCTCGCGCCCGCCTGGCCTTCGCCCTGGACGGCGCCCCGTGGAACGAGGAGCGGGTGCTGGAGCGCTACGAGCTGCTCTACGAGGCGGGCCTGGCCCCGGAGGCGGCCCGCGACCGGGCCCGGGCCGAGGGCCACGCCCCGGCCGAGCCCGCCGCCCTGTCGGCCGCCTTGGGCGAGCCGATGATCTCGGATCACCGCCGCATCCTGGCCACCGGCCTCTCGCGCATCCGGGGCAAGATCAAGTACCGCCCGGTGGTGTTCGAGCTGATGCCGGCCGAGTTCACCCTGTCGGCCCTGCAGCGCACGGTCGAGGCCATCGCCGGGGTGCCGCTGCACAAGCAGAACTTCCGCCGCGTGGTCGAGCGCGAGGACCTGGTCGAGGGCCTGGGCCGCCAGGACGCCGACACCGGCGGCCGCCCGGCCGAGCTGTTCCGCTTCCGCCGCGAGATTCTGGCCGCGAGGCCGGCCACGGGGCTGAGCCTGCCGCTGCTTCGGGACTGACCGGCCTCCCTCCCATGTTGTCATCCCGGACAAGCCCGGCGTAAGCCGGGCGCAGATCCGGGACCGCCGGAAGCTCTGAGTTCACGCGTCGGTCCCGGATCGGCGCGCTACGCGCTTGTCCGGGATGACAACCGGGGTTGGCGGGGAATGGGAAAATCGGGATCGCACACCTCGTCCCTAGTCTTCGCTCAGAGCGCCGCCGCCCGCGCCGCCCGGCTCGCCGCGGCCATTTTCAATCGACGGCGGATATTGCGGCGGAGGTAGTTCATCCGCGCCGGGGTGCGGCGGCTGTCGTCTTCCATAGGGTTGGTGCTGGCGATGGTCGGCGGTCGGGCGGCGCGGAGGCGAGCGCGGGTCTTGGATCGGGGCATCACGGTTCTCCCTTTCGGACATGGCTTGGCCGCCTCACGCCGAAAGCCGCTGAAGGTGTGGGGAGGGCGCGGAGCGCCGGGCCAGGCCCGGAAGCTTTTTGAAGAAATACCGTTTCGACCAGGACCAACGCTCCGCGCTGACCTTCGGAGCGTCCGCTCAGGGCGGCGAGGTCAAGGATCCGCTTTCGGTGACGGCGCCAACTTCAGGATCCGACCTGAGCGGAGGTTCGGAACGTCGCTTTCGGGCTCGGGAAAGTTAAACCGGCTTCCGTTTGAATAGTATGACGATGGCCAAGCCAAAGACCAAGAAGCCTGTTCTAGGCGCGGAAAAAACGCGATACCGCTGTGCGCATATGGGGAGTTTCATCATGTGGATCCGCGGAATCGTCCTAGCGGGCCTTGGCGCGGCCTTCGTCCTAGCGAGCGCGTCCGTCGGCGAGGCCCAGATTTTGTCTGCAGCGCCGCCGAAGGTGGACGAGGCGGTGGTTCACGAAGTGAACAGCGCCGCGATCGCCATCGCCGTGGGCGCGCAGTCAATTCCCGCCGAGCGGATGGCGTTGGGCCGGCGCCTCGTCGAGGCCATGAACCGACGGGCCCAGCTTGAACGAGCGTTGGGGCCAGCCTACGCGCCGACCAAGGCGAGGATCCTACAACAGGCGCCCCCGATGCCCGCTCAGCGGCGGGCCAAGCTCGAAGCGGCGATCGACGAGACCTTGGCCAGCCTTGAGAAGGACGAGGTGGATCGGCTGGTCCAGGGGCAGGCCCGCTACTACGCGGCCCGGCTGACCCCAGAACAGTTCGGGACCGTCCTCGAGTTCTACGACACCCCGTTGGGCCGGAAGACGGCGCGTGCGCCCGGAACGATGACCCAGGACCACGAGGTGAGGTCTTATATCTTATCGCATCCGACGATGCTGGAGTTCATCGTCGCCCTGCCAGGGAGCGCCGAGGTCGACGAGACGCTCGCGGCGCAGGCGGAGTCGGACCTTGGTGATCGATTGTGGGCCCGGCTTTGCGTGGCGGCGAAGACTCGCGGCCTGCCGACGCCGGACTGCCCGGCGACCTGAACAGGACCGTCGGCCTCCAGCCAGGGGCACGCTCTTGGGTATGCCCGTCTGTACGCCTAGAGCGTCGGTGAGCTTGCGTCTGCTCACCCCCCTTAGCTGACAGTGGAAACGTCCGCTTTCGGCTCGGCCGCGCCGTCCTTCGGGGAGATCGAAGGCTGTCGAGCAAAAGGTGCAATCTCCTCTGCTTCCCGCGCCACCCGCGCCCGCCACTTGGCCTTCAGCGTATGCGACGTGTCGCGCGAGCCGTCGTGGCTCCAGCCCGGCGGGCCGAAGACGTAGCCCAGGGCGTGGCGCGGATGGGCGGCGACGTCCCTGCCGATGCCGATCCATTCGTGGAAGACGTGGGTGAACAGGTTGAAGCTGGCCAGGTTCTTGACCGTCCCGTAGCGGATCGGCTCGTCGTCGGTCTCGGGGATGAAGGTGCGAAACATCCGGTCCCAGATGATCAGGATGCCGGCGTAGTTGGCGTCCAGATAGCGGGCGTTGCGGGCGTGGTGCACCCGGTGGTGCGAGGGGGTGTTGAACACCGCCTCGAACCAGCGCGGCGTGCGCTTGATCGCCTCGGTGTGGATCCAGAACTGGTAGATCAGGCTGATCCCCTTCTGGATGGCGACCATGGCCGGCGGGAACCCCAGGAACGACAGCGGCAGCCACAACAGCCAGGTTCCGGCGACGCCGCCGGTCCAGGTCTGCCGTAGGGCGGTCGACAGATTGTAGTGGGTGGAGGTGTGGTGGTTGACGTGGCTGGCCCACCAGAAACGCCGCTCGTGGGCGATGCGGTGGAACCAATAGTAGGTCAGGTCCTCGGCGAAGAAGAGCACCACCCAGGCCCAGACGGCGGTCATCGGGATCGTGAAGATCCGGTGCTGATAGACCCAGACGGTGGCGGCGAAGATCGCGCCGCCCACAATCGCCCCGGCGATGCTGCTGCCCAGGCCCAGGGTCAGGGACATGGCGGTGTCCTTGGCCTCGTAGCGTGCGTTCGCCTTGCCCATCCGGGCCAGGACGATCTCGAGAATGACCGCCAGCACGAAGAACGGGATGGCCAGCTGGACGGGATCGACGACCTTCATGCGGCGACCTCGCGCGCGACGAGTTCGGGCGGCGGCCAGGCGCCGTCCTTCAGGGCCAGGCGGGGCGCGCCGTCGGGCGTTGTGAGCTTGAGAAAGCCGTCGGCGGCCTTGGCCTCCAGGGCGGCGGCCCAGGGCATGTCGCGGGCCACATAGCCGTCGCCCTTGCGCCAGATCACCAGGGCCCGGCCTTTGGAACGGGCCACGACCCCGGCGCCGTCGGCGGCGATCCACAGCGCCTCGACCTGATCGTCGGGAAACTCGACGGCGAGCAAGGCGCTGGCGCCTTCGACGTCGAGCGGCGGCGTGGCGCGCGGGATCCGTGCCCAGGCCGCCAGGGCGACCAGCAGGCTGACGGCCACGGCCGAGCCGAGCAGTTGAATCAACAGCGCCTTGTCCAAACGACGCCTCCTCCCGTGTTCTTGACGCCAGCGTCACGCTCGCGGCTTGCAGCGTCAAGGGCGGCGTGGGTCACCGCCGTCCAGCCCGGTCGAAAACCGACTTTCCGCAGCCCCTGTATCGCCCTAGCTTAACGCCAGGGTTGTTCGGCCGGTGGACCGGCCTTTTGGGGGAAATCGATGTCTTTGATGTTTGAACCGCTGCGACGCTACGCCGACTTCGAAGGGCGGTCGCGGCGGACGGAATATTGGCTGTTCGTGTTGTTCCACGTCCTGGTCGCCATCGCCTTCATGATCATCGCCGTGTCGCTGTTCATCGCGGGCGGCGTCGCGCATCCGAACCTGGCGCCCGTTCCGGCCGCCGGGATCGCCGCCGGCCTCTGGTTCCTGCTGGGCGGTCTGGCCTGGCTGGCCCTGCTGATCCCGACCCTGGCGGTCCATGTCCGACGCCTGCACGACATCGACCAGTCGGGTTGGTTGATGCTGCTGAGCCTGATTCCGGGCCTGGGCGGGATCGTGCTGCTGATCCTCCACCTGATGGACGGCACGCCGGGTCCCAATCGCTACGGCCCCGATCCCAAGGGCCGCGAGCCGTACGGCCCGCCTGTCGTCGTGCATCACCACCACTACGCCAGCGACGCGGAACCGCCCGCCGCCTGATCGCGGTCACCTGGAAACGGAACGCGCGCCGCGGGGGACCGGGGCGCGCGTTCTTCGTTTCGGCAGCGGGGGTCTAGAACTTCCGGGCGTAGCCCACCGACACCACGTTGGCGTCGGCCGCGTCGTTGTCGCGGAACTGCTGGCGCGTGTAGTCGACGCGCACGCCGTTCTTGTCGTCCAGCTTGTACTGGGCGCCGACGCCGTAGTTGACGCTGTCGGCGTCGAACTTGCTCTCGACCCCGGCCAGGGTCTGCTTGAACTGGGTGTTGCCGTAGCCGACCCGGCCGATCAGGTCGATGTTCGGGGTCACCGGCAGGAAGCCGACGCCGTACACCGCGGCCTGGTGGGTCTGTTCGATGTTGGAGCGGACGCCGTTCGTGTCGATGTCGTCGTCCTTGACGCCGCCGGACAGCTCGCCCTCGACGCCGAAGTGCGGCGTCAGCCTGGCGCCCAGCCGGCCTTGCACGGCGCCGGTGTCGGCGCCTTCGGCGCGGGAGCCGGCATAGCCGAGCGTGCCGTAGACGCCGGTGTCCTGGGCCTGCGAAAGGGTGGGAACCGCGGCGACCGCCACCGCGAGGACGGGCGCGGCCAGAACAGCCGCCGACATGAGAGTTTTCATTGTTGTACTCCTTGGTACTGGACGAGGCTGGGGAGCGCCTCGACCCTTTCTGGATAGCCACGCCATTGGGCGGCGATTGGACGCTGGCCGGACCGGTTTGGGGCCATTGCGTGTCGTTCCCGACACTTCCGTGGCGATTGTGGCGGTTGGGAATTGTTCCGTGCGCTCGCACGAAAGTCGGGCGGTGTGGCCTTCCGGCCTCGCCGCAAACCGACGCCAAAGGTGACGGCCGCGTCAGGCGTGCTATTGATCCGGCCAGAACAAGTCAGACGCGCCGCACGGCGCGCCAGCGTCACCGGGACCGCCGCCTTGCATAAAGCCGTCATCGTCGCCACGGGGCTCTACACCCCGCCGTTCAGCGTTTCGAACACCGAACTGGTCGAAGCCTTCAACACCTATGTCGAGCGCTTCAACGCCGCCAACGCCCAGGCCATCGAGGCCGGCGAGGTCACGGCCCTGGCCCCCTCCTCGCCCGAATTCATCGAGAAGGCCTCGGGCATCAAGGCGCGCTACGTGATGAACAAGTCCGGGATCGTCGATCCCGAGATCATGCGCCCGGTCCTGCCCGAGCGGCCGAACGAAGAGATCTCGATCCTGGCCGAGATGGCCGTCGAGGCCGCCAAGCAGGCGATCGCGCGCTGGGGCAAGCCGGTCTCCGAGATCGGCGCGGTGATCTGCGCGGCCTCGAACATGCAGCGCGCCTATCCGGCCATGGCCATCGAGGTGCAGCAGGCCCTGGGGATCGACGGTTTCGCCTTCGACATGAACGTCGCCTGCTCGTCGGCCACCTTCGGCATCAAGACCGCCGCCGACTTCATCGCCACCGGCAGCGCCAAGGCCGTGCTGATGGTCAATCCCGAGATCTGCTCGGGCCACCTGAACTTCACCGACCGCGACAGCCACTTCATCTTCGGCGACGTGGCCACGGCCGTGATCCTGGAGGAGGAAAGCCAGGCGACCGGCGGCTGGGAGATCCTGGGCACGCGGCTGAAGACCGAGTTCTCCAACAACATCCGCAACAACTTCGGCTTCCTCAACCGCACGGCCCCGGAGGGCGTCGGCGCCAAGGACAAGCTGTTCGTGCAGGAGGGCCGCAAGGTGTTCCGCGAGGTGGTGCCGATGGTCAGCCAGATGATCGTCGAGCACGCCGGCGACATCGGCGTGGATCCCACGGGGCTGAAGCGCCTGTGGCTGCACCAGGCCAATATCAACATGAACGAGATGATCGGACGCAAGGTGCTGGGCCGCGATCCCGAGCCCGGCGAGAACGTGATCATCCTGGACACCTACGCCAACACCAGCTCGGCCGGCTCGATCATCGCCTTCCACTCGGCCAACGACGACTTCGCGCCGGGCGAGACCGGCCTGATCTGCAGCTTCGGCGCGGGCTATTCGGCGGGGACGGTGTTCGTCAGGAAGCGGTAGCTCGGTCTAGGACATGCGCTTGCGCGTGTCCCCATTGTCGTGCGTCGGGTCTGGAGTTGGGGACACGCACAAGTGCATGTCCCCGCCCCTCTTTATTTCGGGTGCGCCGCCTTCCAGTCCATCGCCCGACGGATGCGGGCGCCCACGGCCGGGTGGTCGTAGAACAGCACCTCCTCGATCCGGCCGGGGGTGGCGGCGCGGTATTCGATCGTCTTGACCAGGGCCTTGGACAGGCCGTCCGGCTCGTTGAAATGCGCCAGGCTGTAACGGTCGGCGTCGCTCTCGGCGATGCGGATCAGGCTGTTGGTCAGGGGCGTTCCCAGCAGCGCCAGCACGGCCAGGATCACGCTCAGCACCGGCAACCCGGCCGGGTCGGCCAGCCCCTTGATGGTGTCGGCGCCCATCAGGGCGCTGACCGGCGCGAACAGGCGATCGACCAGGAAGAAGGCGATGATCGCCAGCAGGCTCATCACCCCGGCGATCCATAGCGAATGATAGTGGGCGTAGTGGCCCATCTCGTGACCGACCACGCCGCGCACCTCGGCCAGGTCCGCGCCCTGCTTGAACATGGTGTCGCTCATCGCCACCCGGGCCGAGCCGAACAGGCCCGAGACGTTGGCGGTGTAGGCGTTGGACTGCTTGGAGCCGTTGTAGACGAAGATCTTGTCGCTCGGAACGCCGTTGGCCCTGGCCATGGCCACGACCTCGTCGCGCACCGGGCCGGCCGGCGCGGGCGTGTAGTGGTTGAAGATCGGCTCGATATAGATCGGCGACAGCACCATCATGATGATGATGAACATCGCCGTCAGCCCGCCGCTCCACAGCCACCAGATGCGCGGCGCCTTGCGAATCAGGGCGTAGAGCGCCGTCAGGAACAGGCCGAACAACACCGCCGAGATCGCCGTGCTGATCGTCGTCTCGCCGAGCCAGCCGGTGAAGGCCTGGCTGGTCAGACCGTACTGCTTCTGCCGCCACCAATCGGCGTAGACCGACCAGGGCAGGCTCAGCAGGCTGTCGATCAGCACATAGACGACGCCGACCACGAGACTGACCAGCACCGGTCGCGGCTTGCGCCGCTCCAGACCTCGACGCAGCCCGACCAGCACGCCGCTGCGGACGATCACGAACGAAACCGCGACCGAAACCAGGAAGCCCCACAGCAACAGCCAGTGTCCGCCATGGGTGTAGGCCGCGGCCTTGGCGTGGGCCTCCGGCGGCAACTGCGCCAGATAGGCCGCCGTCGCGGCGGCGGGATCGAACAGAAGAGCCAAGGCGTGTCCCCGATGAACCGACCCGCTGAACGGGTCGCACCGCAGCAAGCCAGAGCGCGCGGGCGGCGTCAGGTTAAATCTCGGTCAGGTTTGATCGGCGCGCCCGGCGGCGGCGCTTGCCCCCTGGCGGCGGCGCGCGGGGCGTATAGAAATACCGGCTGACTTTCTTGCTCCCGAGGCCCTCATGCGATTCCCCGCCCGTCGTGAACTCCTGGCAGGCCTCGGCCTGGGCGCGGCCGCCCTGGTCCTGGCCGGCTGCGGCGGCAAGCCCGGCGACGTTGACCAGACGGGCCTCAAGCGCGTCGAGGCCACCAAGGTCCTGCGCATCGGCCTGGAGGGCACCTATCCGCCGTTCAACTTCCAGGACAAGGACGGCCAGTTGGCGGGCTTCGAGGTCGACTTCGCCAAGGCCCTGGCCGCCCAGATGAAGGTCAAGGCCGAGTTCCATCCCTCGCCGTTCGCCGGCCTGCTGGGGGCGCTGGAATCCCGGCGCATCGACGTGGTGATCAACCAGATCACCATAACCCCCGAGCGCGCGGCCAAGTACGACTTCTCGCGGCCCTACACGATCTCGGGCATCCAGATCATCGTCCGCAAGGGCCAGACCGGCATCGCCGCCCCGGGCGACCTGGCGGGCAAGAAGGTCGGGGTGGGCCTGGGCACCAATTACGAGAGCTGGCTGCGGGCCAATGTCCCCACGGCCGTGGTCCGCACCTATGACGACGACCCGACCAAGTACCAGGACCTGAAGGCCGGCCGCATCGACGCCGTGCTCAACGACCGCCTGGTGGCCGCCGACTTCGTCAAGACCTCGCCCGACTTCGCCGCCTCGGGCCCGCCGTTCGCCAGCCAGGGCATGGGCGTGGCCATGCTGCGCGATCCCGCCCTGAAGGTCGCCATTGACCAGGCCATCGACGCCCTGCGCGCCAACGGCCAGCTAGCGGCGATCTCGACAAAATGGTTCGGGTCGGACGTGACGAAGTGATGTTTCACCTCGAACCTTGTCATCCCGGACAAGCGCGAAGCGCGCCGATCCGGGACCGACGCCTGAGCTCAGCGCTTCCGGCGGTCCCGGATCTTCGCTTCGCCGCGTCCGGGATGACGAGGTGGGTTGGTCAGGTTCGATGAATCCCCTCGACCTCATCCTCCAGTCCGCGCCCCTGCTGCTCAAGGGCGCGGGCTATACCGTGCTGCTCAGCCTGATCGGCATGGGCGTGGGCCTGGTCATCGGTTTCGGCCTGGCCCTGATGCGGCTCTCGCGCAGTCCTGTGCTGCGCTGGCCGGCCGCGATCTATGTCTCGGCCATCCGCGGCACGCCGCTCCTGGTGCAGCTGTTCTTGATCTATTACGGCCTGCCGCAACTGGGGATCCAGCTGCCGCCACTGCTGGCAGCCGGGATCGGGTTCTCGATCAATATCGGCGCCTATGCCGGCGAGATCCTGCGCAGCGCCATCGCCGCCGTCGACAAGGGTCAGTGGGAGGCGGCCGGCGTGCTGGGCATGAGCCGCGGCCAGGCCCTGCGGCGGGTGATCCTGCCCCAGGCCGCCCGCACCGCCGTTGCGCCGCTGTCCAACAGCTTTATCAGCCTGGTCAAGGATACGTCCCTGGCCGCCACCATCCAGGTGCCCGAGCTGTTCCGCCAGGCCCAGTTGATCACCGCCCGCACCTACGAGATCTTCGCGATGTATCTGGCGGCCGCCGCGCTCTATTGGATCCTCTCCAGCCTGCTGGCCCTGGGCCAGACCCGGCTGGAACGCCAGGCGGAGGGCCGGCGATGAACGCCATTCAAGCCGCCGGCCTGACCAAGCGTTTCGGCGACACGGCCGTGCTGAACAGCGTCGACCTCAGCGTCGCGCCCGGCGAAGTGGTGGCCGTGATCGGGCCCAGCGGCTCGGGCAAGAGCACCCTCCTGCGCTGCCTGGCGGGGCTGGAGCTGATCGACGAAGGAACCCTGACGGTCGCCGGCGTGACGGCGGGCGGCAAGACGCCCCTGGCCCGCGCCCTGAAGGGCCGCGTGGGCTTCGTCTTCCAGAGCTTCAACCTGTTCCCCCATCGCACCGCCCTCCAGAACGTCGCCGAGGGGCCGATCGTCGTGCGCGGCGAAAGGCCGGCGGCGGCCCATGACCGGGCCCGGGCGCTGCTGACCAAGGTTGGCCTGGCCCATCGGATCGACGCCTATCCTCGCGAGCTGTCCGGCGGCCAGCAGCAGCGCTGCGCCATCGCCCGCGCACTGGCCATGGATCCCGAAGTCATCCTGTTCGACGAACCGACCTCGGCCCTGGACCCCGAACTGGTCGGCGAAGTGCTGACCGTCATCCGTGACCTGGCCGCCGAGAAGCGGACGATGGTCATCGTCACCCATCAGATGGACTTCGCGCGGGATGTGGCCGATCGGACGCTCTTCATGGATGACGGCGTTATTATTGAACAAGGCCCTTCCGCCGAAGTGCTTGGTTCGCCTAAGGAAGAGCGCACGCGGCGATTCCTCAGCAAGGTGAGCGGCCTGAGGTCATAATTTGGCCTCCGGCGCCCCTCACCTCCTCGCCGCCGACGCCGTGTGCATTGAGGCGAGGTCCCAGTGAAGCCCTATATCGATCTGCAAGGCGCATCCGGCGCCGTCTACCGTTACAAACTGGCCGAGGATCGCGATCCCCGGACGACGATCGCTGGCAATTTCGTCTTCGTCGACGCGGCCGGGAACGTCATCTACGCCGGCGAGGCCAATAATCTGCACGGGGCCGGCAATCGCTTCCCCGAGGCCGCTCACAAGCACAAGGCCGAATATCTCTATACGCGCCTGAACGTCTCGGGCGCCTCGCGCTCGGACGAGCTGCAGGACATCGTGGCGGCCCTGAAGCCGGTCATGAACAAGGGCGCATAGGCCCTCGGCCGGTCCCGGAACGACAGAATGTCGTCCGGGAGGCCTCTTCCCCACAGCGAGCCTGCGAACATCCCCGGCGGCGGCGTCCACAACTGACGCAGGCTTCGCTATGGTGGGCCCAGCATGCGCCCCGAGATTCTCTTTCCGCTGTTCACGCCGGTTTCCACGCTGAAGGGCGTGGGGCCGCGCGTCGCGCCGTTGGTCGAGCGCCTGGCCGGGCCGATCGTCCGGGACGTGCTGTTCACGCCGCCGGTCGGCCTAATTCGCCGTACGGCCACCACCTCCGACCTGGCCGTCGACGGCCAGGTCCAGACCTTTTTGGTCACGATCGACGCCCATCTGCCGCCGCAGCGCTCGGGCCAGCCCTGGCGGGTGCGCGCCTGGGACGAGCACGGCTTCATCACCCTAACCTGGTTCAAGGGCTTCGGGTCGCATCTGGAACGCGCCCATCCGGTCGGGGCCAAGCGCGCGGTGAGCGGCAAGGTCGAGCGCTACGGCAGCGAAATCCAGGTCGCGCACCCTGACTACCTGCTCGACGCCGACAAGGCCGCCGAGATCCCGCCCGTCGAACCGGTCTATCCCGCCACGGCCGGCCTGCCCTCGCGCACCTTCCGCAAGTTCGCCCAGGAGGCCCTGGAGCGCGCCGGCGACCTGACCGAGTGGCAGGATCCGGCCTGGCTGGCCAGGAGCGGCTTCCCGGCCTGGCGCGAGGCCCTGGCGCTGCTGCATGGTCCGCAGGCCGAGATCGACCTGTCGCCGATGTCGCTCGCCCGCCGGCGGCTGGGCTATGACGAACTGCTGGCTCACCAGTTGGCCCTGGCCCAGCGCAAGGCCGGCAAGCGCGCGCACCCCGCGCCGCGCATCGTCGCCGGTCCGCTGTCGGACGCCGTGGAAAAGGCCCTGCCCTTCAGGCTGACCGGCGCCCAGATCAGAGCGCTGTCCGAGGTGCGCGGCGACATGGCCAGCGGCGAGCGGATGGGCCGGCTGCTGCAGGGCGACGTCGGCTCGGGCAAGACGGTGGTGGCCATGCTGGCCATGGCGGACGCCGCCTCCAGCGGCCTGCAGTCGGCCCTGATGGCCCCGACCGAAATCCTGGCCCGCCAACACTACGAGACCCTGGCCCCGCCGCTGGAGGCCCAGGGCCTGGCCGTGATCCTGCTGACCGGCCGCGACAAGGGTTCGGTCCGGGCGTCCAAGCTGGCCAAGCTGGCCGACGGTTCGGCCGCGGTCGCCGTGGGCACCCACGCCCTGTTTCAGGACGACGTCGCCTTCAAGGCCCTGGGCCTGACGATCATCGACGAGCAGCACCGGTTCGGCGTCAACGAACGCAAGCGCCTGCAGGAGAAGGGTGAAGGCACGCACCTGGTGGCGATGTCGGCCACGCCGATCCCGCGTACGCTGGAGCTGACGGTGTTCGGCGACCTGGACGTCTCGCGCATCGACGAAAAGCCGCCGGGCCGCACCCCGGTCGCCACCCGCGCCGCCCCGACCCCGCGCATCCCGGAGATCATCGCCCGGCTGAAGGCGGCGGCCGAAGCCGGGGCTCAGGCCTTCTGGATCTGTCCCCTGGTCTCGGAGTCCGAAAAGATCGACCTGCGCGACGCCGAGCAGCGGGCGGCGTCGCTTCGCCAGGCCATCGGGCCCAGCGTCGGCCTGGTCCACGGCCAGATGCCGGCCGCCGAGAAGGACGCGGTCATGCAGGCCTTCGTCGACGGCGAGGTTTCGGTGCTGGTGGCGACGACGGTGGTCGAGGTCGGGGTCAATGTGCCCAACGCCAGCATAATGGTGATCGAGCACGCCGACCGCTTCGGCTTGGCGCAACTTCATCAGCTGCGGGGCCGCGTGGGCCGCGGCGCCCGCGAGAGCTCGTGCGTCCTGCTCTACGACCCGCCGCTGTCCGAGACCGCTCAACAGCGGCTGGACATCCTGCGCCGCTCCGACGACGGCTTCGAGATCGCCGAGAAGGACCTGGAGCTGCGCGGCGGCGGCGACCCGCTGGGCCTCAAGCAGAGCGGCTTCCCGGCCTACCGGCTGGCCGACCCCGTCGCCCATCGCGACCTGATCGCCGTGGCCGCCGACGACGCCCGGCTGATCCTGGCCCGCGACCCCGACCTGACCTCGCCGCGCGGCCAGGCGGTGCGGACCCTGCAGGAGCTGTTCGACTGGAAGGCGGCGTCTCCGCTGAACGACGCGGGATAGAGGACGCGGCGGCGTGAGTCGTGGACCACGTCCCACTTCCAAGTCCGTCTTCCCGGCGAAGGCCGGGACCCAGATTCATCCAGAGTGGCTCGTGGGCTTCACCTGTCCCCCGCCTTCGGCTGCTTGAATGACGCGGCGTAAGTGCGGAAAGCTGGCGACATGGACGTCCCGGCCGCCCTTTCCGCCCTGGCCCACCGCCTGTCCGCCGGCGCGACGACGGCGTTGAACGTCCGGCGGCTGTCCGGCGGCGCCAGCCAGGAGACCTGGAGCTTCGACCTCGACGACGGGGCGCGGCTGATCCTGCGCCGGCGGTCGTCCGGCGGCGCGATGAGCCAGGCCGCCCTGCCGCTGCCCACCGAAGCCGCCCTGCAGGCCTGCGTCGCTCGCCAGGGCGCGCCTGTGCCCGAGGTGGTCCGGGTGTGCGAGCCGGCCGACGGCCTGGGCGAGGCCTATGTCATGCGCCGGCTGGACGGCGAGACCCTCGGCAAGCGCATTGCCCGCGATGAGGCCTTCGCGACCGTACGCCGGGGCTTGGCCAAACGGTGCGGTCAGGTCCTGGCCGCCATCCACGCCACGCCGCTGGACGACCTGCCGCCGCTGGTCGCCTCCGACGCGGCCAGCGAGCTGGCGCGCTACGAGGCGATCTACCGCGAGCTGGGCGCCGAGCGGCCGGTCTTCGAGGCCGCGTTCCGGTGGCTGGAAGGCCGCGCGCCGCCGCTGGAACGGCCGGTGCTGGTCCATGGCGACTTTCGCAACGGCAATCTGATGATCTCGCCCGAGGCGGGGCTGGTCGGGGTGCTGGACTGGGAGCTGGCCCATCTGGGCGACCCGGCCGAGGACCTGGGCTGGATCTGCGTCAATTCCTGGCGGTTCGGCGAATGGCGGCGGCCGGTCGGCGGGTTCGGCGACTACCAGGACCTGCTGGACGGCCACGCGGCGGCCGGCGGCGCGCCGGTGTCGCTGGAGCGGCTGCTGTTCTGGCAGGCGCTGGGCTCGCTGAAGTGGGGCGTGATGTGTCTGATGATGCACGCCAGCTTCGCCTCCGGCGCCGACCGCTCGATCGAGCGGGCGATGATCGGCCGGCGGGCCAGCGAGGCCGAGATCGACCTGATCGCGCTGATGGAGGAGGCCGGATGATCACCCATCCCAGCGCCGCCGAACTGCGCGACGCCCTGGCGGCGGTCGAGGCGGGACCGCCTGGCGACGCCCGCGCCGCCTTCATCGCCCGCGTCGCCGACAATGCACGGGCCACGCTGGAGCGCGAGGCCGCCCTGGGACCGGCGGCCGAGGCGGCGGCGGTCGCCCGCCTTGGCGCGCTGCTGGGCGCCGACGGCGCGTTCGAGACCCTGAACGCCGAGCTCTGCGCCCGGCTGCGGGACGGCCGTCTAGCGCCGCTGGATCCGCCGGTGCTGGCGCATTTGAAGGCCAGCGTCGTGGATCAGATCGCGATCGACCAGCCGAGCTATTCGGGCTTGGCGGCGCTGGCCGGCTGAGACGCGGCTGGCCGCGCCTTCAGCGCCGCCACTCGAGCCAGGGCGTCCGCCTCGATGTCGGCCCAGAACAGGTTGAAGCCGTCGACCTTGCGGCGGTCGGTCCACACGCCGCTGTCGCGCAGCGAGGTCGATCTGGGCCGCCCCGTGTGCAGCAGGCCGTTCTGGCACTGGGCCCAGACCTGGCGCTTGAGCAGGGCCGGACGCGAGCCCCATTCCAGGCCCGTGGCGTTGGCCGCTCCGAGGTTCAGCTTGGCGGGCGCGCGGATCTCGTTGCGGGCGCCCAGCAACGGGTTGACGCAGAGCGGCGGGCGGCCGTCCAGGGTGACCAGTTCGCCGGAAGCGTTCCACACCAGCGAGCGGTTGGTCAGTTCCTGGGCCTGCTGGAAATCGCCGTCGACCAGCGAGGCCCAGGCGACCACGCAGCCGGCCTCTTCGCGCGCCGTGCAGGCCGGAACGGGCGCGCCGGGGCCGTATTCGTCGCCCGGCACCACGGTCTCGATCAGATAGACGCCGGCCAGGCGGTCGCGCAGCTCCGGATGGGGGGCGATTTCCTCCCTCAGCAGCCGCGCGGCCAGGATGCCGCCCTGCTCCACCCCGACCAGGACGATCGGCCGGCCGCCATTGTTGCGCTGGAGGTAGTTGCGGAACGCGTCGCGCACGTCGTCATAGGCGAAGCGCCGGGCGTCGCGGGCGTCGTCGCGCAGGGTCAGGAAGGTGTAGAGGCTGGCCTGGCGATAGCGGGGCGCGAAGATCCGCCCGACCCGCGCGAACGGCGCGGCGTAGTTCGGCAGCATCACCCGGGCCAGGTCGCGCTCGGCCTTGGGCTGGTCGTAGGGCGCGTTCCAGTCGCGGCCGCCGTCATAGATCGTGGGATGCACGAAGAACACGTCGGCCGTCGCCCTGGCCGCCGCCCCGGCCGGCGGCCGCAACGCCCAGGCTTCGGGTTTGGCGTAGTCGGGCGCGGGCGGCGGCTCGTAGGTCTGGAACGGCACCTTGGGATCGAGCGTCGTGCGCAGGATGTCGTAGCGCCAGTAGAACGCCGCCGCCAGGATCAGCGCCAGGAACAGCACCGCCCCCGCGAAGATCCAGCGCTTGAAACCCTTGAACCGCTCGGTCATGCGGCCTTGGTTACACGAACCGGCCGCGTCGCGCGAGACGGCTGGAACGCCATTCCAACTGAGGCGCGGCCACCCCTGCCATTTTCCCAGCGAAGGCCGGGACCCAGATTCATCCAGGGCGCCTCGTGGGTTTCATCTGGACCCCGGCCTTCGCCGGGGAGGTGGAGCAAGGCATGAAGGAAGACCGCTCCACTACGAGCCCCTCATGCGCCTTCCTGTCCGATGATCGCCACCGAGCAGACGTTGCTGGCCGGGGCGCCGCCCAGATTGTGGGTCATGCCGAACACCGGGTCCTTCAGCTGTCGCTCGCCGGCCCGGCCCTGCAGCTGCAGGTACATTTCATACAGCATGCGCAGGCCCGACGCCCCGATCGGGTGGCCGAAGCATTTCAGTCCGCCGTCGATCTGGCACGGCAGGCCGCCGTCGGCGTCGTAGAAGCCGTCCAGCACGTCGCGCCAGCCCTGGCCCTCGGGCGAGATGAACAGGTCCTCCATGGTCACCAGTTCGGTGATCGAGAAGCAGTCGTGCACCTCCATCATCGAGATCTGCTCGCGCGGCCGCTCGATGCCGGCCTCGCGGTAGGCCTTGCCGGCGGCGATGCGGGCGGTGTGGAAGTGGCTGCCGTCCCAGCCGTTGTACTGGCTCTCATAGCCGTTGGAGACCGACAGCTGCAGGGCCTTGACCAGGGTCAGGTTGCGCTTGCCGAGGGCCCGCGCGATCTCCGGCGTCGTGACGATGGCCGCGGCCGCGCCGTCCGACACGCCGCAGCAGTCGAACAGCCCCAGCGGCTCGGCGATCATCGGGGCGTTGAGCACCTGCTCCTCGGTGACGGCCTTCTGCAGGTGGGCCTTCTTGTTCTTGGCGCCGTTGGCGTGGCTCTTGACCGAGACGTGGGCGATGGCGCGCTTCAGGTCTTCCCGCGAGACGCCGTGCTTGGCGCGGTAGGCGCTGGCCAGCTGGGCGAAGTTGCCGGGGGCCGAGCCGTTGGGGATGATCTGCGGCGCCAGCGTGCCCGGATTGCCGACCGGCAGGCCGCCGTAGCCGGTGTCCTTCAGCTTCTCCACGCCCACGGCGATGGCGATGTCGGCCGCTCCCGCCGCCACGGCGTAGACCGCGCCTCGGAAGGCTTCGGAGCCCGAGGCGCAGAAGTTCTCGACCCGGGTGACGGCGATGTTGGGCAGGCGCAGGGCGATCGACAGCGGCGTGCCGCCCTTGCCGGTCCCCAGTTCGTCGACGTGCGTGGAGAACCAGGCGGCGTCCAGCTGGCTGGGCTCGATCCCGGCGTCGGCCATGGCCTCGACATAGGCCTCGACCATCAGGTCGTCGGGCCCGGCGTCCCAGCGCTCACCGAACTTGCTGCAGCCCATCCCCAGGATGGCGACCTTGTCGCGGATGCCCTTGGCCATGGTCGCTCTCCTATTCCGCCGCCAGGGCGTTGTTCTTGGCCATGGCCGCGCGGTCCGGCGCGGCCTTCCAGAAGTAGCGGACGAAGCCGCGCTTCTCGTCGACGTCCTTGATCCGGAACACCATCTTGACCGGCAGGCCGCTGTCGACCTCGCCCTGCTCGACGTCGGTGATGTCCATCATGATCCGCCCGCCGCCCTCGAAGACGATCATGCCGTAGTGGTTGGGCGGGCTCATCGAGAAGGTCAGGTAGTCGGCCGAGTAGCTGAGCACGCTCGCGCGACGCTCGGCGAACCGATACGGCTCCTGGGTGTCGACGGCGGGGCTGTTGGGCGCGACGGAGATCCGGGTGCGGGGAAACTGCACCACGCCCGTCTCGCGGCAGCGGCCGCCGACCAGGCCCAGGATCATGTCCTGGTTGCGATAGAGGGTGGTCAGGGCCGTCTTGTTGTCCTTCTCGGCCCGCATGCCCTTGTCCCATTCGACCAGGCCGTTGAAGGTGAGGAACTTCAGATAGTTGTCCTCGACTTTTCGGTCGGCCAGCGAACCGGTGACGCCGCGTGCTGGGCGGGCTTCTGCCGCTCCGTCTCCGACCCGGAACACCAGAGCCTCGGCGCCCTGGCCGAACTGAGCGACCAGGATGACCTCGCCGGGCTTGGCCTGCTCCAGGGCATGGGCCAGCATCAGCGGGCCGTGGGCGCAGCCGGCCTCGCCCAGCGTGAGGGCCAGGTTGTCGCGCACCGCCTCGGGCGCGATCCCCACGGTCTTGGCGAGGCTCGCGGCCATGCCGGCGAACGTCGACGGAAAGCAGAAATGCGTGACGTCGGAAGCGTTTAGGCCGGAATCCTCCAACGCCCGACGGATGGCCGGCGGGACCAGCTTGACGATGCCCTCGTCGCGGATCCAGCGCTCCTCCCAGCCGTAGTCGAACGCGCCGTCGGCGCCCCGGAAGTGGTCGACGAAGTCGTCGGTGACGCTGCCCCGGCCCAGGAACTCGGCGGCGCCGGCGCCGTCGGAAATCACGAAGGCGGCCGCGCCGTCGCCGTTGTCCAGCTCCTGGCTGGAGGCCGCGCGGGCCCGCCGGTGCTCGCCGGTCGCCACCAGGGCGCGCCTGGCCGCCCCACCTTTCACCGCCGCCAGGGCCTGGCCAAGGGCCGCCAACCCGCAACGCTGCGAGCCGGTGACGTCGGCCGAGGCGATGGCCTTCTCCAGCGTCAGGACGGCGGCGACGATCCCGGCGTTCTGGCGATCGACGAAGGGCGCGGTGGTCGAGGCGAAATAGAGGGCGTCGACAGCCGAGCGGTCGTCATCGGGACCGAGCGCGTCGCGGGCCGCCTCGACCGCCATGGTCAGGGCGTCCTCGTCCCAATTGGCCATCGACCGCTCGCCCTTGGCCTTGGCCCGCAGGTTCGGCGCGACCCAGGCGTTGGCCTCGGTCACCGCCTTGCGGCTGAGGCGAAGGCGCGGCGCATAGGCGCCCCAGGCGGCGATGCCGACCATGTTTCACTCCCGATCCGCGCCTGTTCCGGCGACTTATCGGCGATCAGCTTACGCTCGCGGAAAGGGTCGGCAAGTGTGACGTGGCGTCAGTCGTGCGTCCTTCGAGGCCCGCTGCGCGGGCGCCTCAGGATGAGGACCTCTGTTGCTGCTTACCTCTTCCTGAGGTGCGAGGCGCAGCCGAGCCTCGAAGGACGCACAGCCTCACCGATACGGATCGTCCGTGTTCAGGAACCCGCAGACATAGTCCTCGACGCCGTCCTCCAGCGAGGTCATCGGCGCGTTGTAGCCGGCGGCCCGCAGGCGGCTCATGTCGGCCTCGGTGAAGTACTGGTACTTGCCGCGCAGCACCTCGGGCATGTCGAAATAGTCGATGTCGGGCTCGCGGCCCACGGCGCGGAAGGTGGCTTCGGCCAGGGCCTTGAACGAGCGGGCCTTGCCCGAACCCAGGTTGTAGACGCCGTTGACGTGCGGGCTCTTGGCCAGCCAGGCGACCACGTCGGCCACGTCGCGCACATAGACGAAGTCGCGCAGCTGGCCGCCGTCCTCGTAGTCGGGGTGATGCGACTTGAACAGCCGCACGCCCTCGCCCGCCGCCACCTTGGGCCAGATCTGGCAGACCACCGACTTCATGTCGGCCTTGTGGTCCTCGTTGGGGCCGTAGACGTTGAAGAACTTCAACCCCACCCACTGGGTCGGGGCGTGGCCGCGGGCGGCCTCGCGCACGGCGTAGATGTCGAACAAGGCCTTGGACCAGCCATAGGCGTTCAGCGGCCGCAGGGCCTTGAGGCTTTCCAGGTCGTCCTTCCCGTCAAAGCCCTGCTGGCCGTCGCCATAGGTGGCCGCCGAGGAGGCGTAGATCAGCCGGCGCTTGTGCAGGGCGCACCACCGCCAAAGGTCGCGCGACAGCACGAAGTTGGACTCCACGATCAGGTCGGCGTCCGGCTCGGTGGTCGACGAGATCGCGCCCATGTGGATGACCAGTTCGACCTCGTCGCCGCGCTCGGCCAGCCACTCGAACAGATCCTCGGGCGGCACGAAGTCGGCGATCGGCGACTTGGCCAGGTTTTTCCACTTATTCTCGGACGCCTCGCCCAGCCAGTCGCAGACCACCACGTCGAGGCCGTCGTCCTCGCACAGCTTGGCCACGATGTTTGAGCCGATGAAACCGGCGCCGCCGGTGACGAGGATGACGCGTCTGGACATGAGTTGGGTTATGGCACAGGGGGCGACGGGAGCAACATATTGGCTAGGGCGTCGGAGTGAACGTGCGGATCGATCGGGACGGCCCTGTCATCGTCTGGCTGCGCAACGACCTGCGCCTGGCCGACAATCCCGCCCTGGCGGCCGCCGTCGCCAGCGGCCGTCCGGTGATCCCGCTCTATGTCCTGGACGAGACGGCGGGCGTGCGGCCGATGGGCGGCGCCTCGCTGTGGTGGCTGGACAAGTCGCTGGCCGCCCTCGCCGCCTCGCTGGAGGCGATCGGATCGCGGCTGATCCTGCGGCGAGGCCCGGCCCGGGCGGTGCTGGAAGACATCGTCGCCCACGCAAAGCCGGCGGCCGTGGTCTGGAACCGGCTCTACGACTCCGCGGCCATCGACCGCGACAGCGCGATCAAGGCCTGGCTGAAGGACGAGGGCGTGGGTTGCGAGAGCTTCAACGCCGGCCTGCTGAACGAGCCCTGGACCATCAGGAACGGCTCGGGCCTGCCGTACAAGGTCTTCACGCCGTACTGGCGGGCGGCGCGAGACCAATTGCGTCACGTCCAGGTCGAGCCCGCGCCCAAGGCCATGGCCGCGCCAGCCCAGTGGCCGCCCACGGAAGACCTGGACGGCTGGGGCCTGCATCCGACGACGCCGGACTGGTCCAGGGGCTTCGACCTCTGGACTCCCGGCGAGGCCGGGGCGCGCGCGCGGCTGGACGACTTCCTGTCGGGGCCCGTCCAGGATTATGACCGCCAGCGCGACCTACCCGGCGTCGAGGCCACCTCGCGCCTCTCGCCGCACCTGCATTTCGGCGAGATCGGCCCGCGCCAGGTCTGGATGGCGGCCCGCAACGCGGTCGAGGCCGGCGACGCCCCCGCCGGCCAGGTCGAGAAGTTCCTGTCCGAGATCGGCTGGCGGGAGTTCAATCATTCGATCCTGTTCCACAATCCGGACCTGCCCAAGGCCAACTTCCGGCCGGAGTTCGACGGCTTTGCCTGGGTCCGCGACGACGCCGCCTTCGAGGCCTGGAGCCGGGGCGAGACCGGCTATCCGATCGTCGACGCCGGCATGCGCGAGCTGTGGGCCACCGGCTTCATGCACAACCGCGTGCGGATGATCGTCGCCTCTTTCCTGGTCAAGCACCTGCTGATCGACTGGCGCCAGGGCGAGGCCTGGTTCTGGGACACCCTGGTCGACGCCGACCTGGCCAACAATGTCGGCAATTGGCAGTGGGTGGCCGGCAGCGGGGCCGACGCCGCGCCCTATTTCCGCATCTTCAACCCGATCGCCCAGGGCCAGAAGTTCGATCCTGCCGGCGCCTATGTCGGCCGCTGGATTCCGGAACTGGCCGACGTGTCGAATGACGTGATCCACGAGCCCTGGAAAGCTTCACCGCAACTAAGCCCGGCTGCGGAGCGTCTCTATCCTGGGCCGATCGTGGATCACGCGGCGGCTCGGGGGCGCGCGCTCGAAGCCTATCGCCACCTCAAGGGGGAGCAGGTCTAGCGGCGACGGAAGCCCCGCCCATTTACAGTTCGCCTGCGAGAGTTCTTAAATCAACGTCTCGGTAGAGGGAGGGAGCGTCGATGACCGATATCCTGCCTGCGACTTGGCCCGCCACCGCCCGCGACCCTGAACTGCGTCGCGCGCCGGCGGCCTTCCGCACAGCCCTGCGCGTCGCCGTCGAGAACTGGGCCGTCGGAACCCTGACCTTCGTCCTGCCCTCGGGCAAGCCGCTGCGCATCGTCGGCAAGACGCCGGGGCCGGACGCGGTGATCCGGATCCACGACTATCGCTTCATCCGTCGCGCCCTGGCCTCCGGCGACATCGGCTTCGCCGAGGGCTACATGGCCGGCGAGTGGGATACGCCCGATCTGTCGGTGGTGCTGGAAGCCTTCTCGCTGAACTTCGACCGGCTGACGGCCCTGGTCAGCGGCAATCCGGTGATGCGGGCGGTCAACAGCCTGTATCACCTGTTCCACCGCAACGATCGCGCGGGCTCCCGGAAGAACATCCACGCCCATTACGACCTGGGCAACAGCTTCTATTCGCGCTGGCTCGATCCCAGCATGACCTATTCCTCGGCGCTCTACGAAGTCCCCAGCCAGCCGCTGGACCAGGCCCAGAGGGCCAAGTACGCGGCGCTGGCCCGGTCGATCGACCTGAAGCCCGGCCAGCACGTGCTGGAGATCGGCTGCGGCTGGGGCGGCTTCGCCGAGTTCGCCGCCAAGGAGGTCGGGGCCAGGGTGACGGGGGTGACCATCTCCCAGGCCCAGCACGACTTCGCCAGGCGGCGCCTGTTCGACCAGGGCCTGGCCGAGAAGGCCGACATCCGGCTGATCGATTATCGCGACGTCCAGGGCCAGTTCGACAGCGTCGCCTCGATCGAGATGTTCGAGGCGGTGGGCGAGGAATATTGGCCGACCTATTTCGGCAAGATCCGCGAGGTGCTGTCGCCCGGCGGCCGGGCCGGACTGCAGATCATCACCATCCGCGACGAGCTGTTCGCCAAGTACCGCCGCCACACCGACTTCATCCAGCGCTATGTCTTCCCCGGCGGCATGCTGCCCAGCGAGGCGCGTCTACGCCAGGAAACCGACGCCGCGGGGCTGTCCTGGACCGAGATCACGCGCTTTGGCCAGAACTACGCCGACACCCTGGCCGAATGGGCGACCCGGTTCGAGGCGGCGTGGGACGACATCAAGGGCCAAGGCTTCGACGAGCGGTTCCGCCGGCTGTGGCGGTTCTATCTCAGCTATTGCGAAGCCGGGTTCCGCACCGAACGCACCAATGTGATCCAGGTCGGTCTTTCGCGGACCTAGCAACTTATCGCGCGCCTCCCGACCTCTGGTGTGCGTAGACTGAGCGACGCGCATCCAAGGTCGGCCCGATGAACCTCTACACCCTGGTCCTGGATTTCCACGGCGGCACCTACATCACCCAGTTCGAGGCGCCGGCTCCGACGGACGCGGTCGCCGCCTGGTGCAAGGAGCTGGAAGACGAGCAACTGCTCGGCGAGGCGTCTTTTCCGGTGGCCGAGGGCATCATGGTCGACGCCATCGAGAACCATCTGGTCGAGGTGGAAGGCCTGCACGGCGCCTGGTGCGCGGCGGCGACCGTGAACGGCAACCTGGCGCTGCTGAATGTGATCATCACCCAGCGGGTGGACTGAACGCGCCTTCGCAAACCCTGAAATCGTCAGCCGCGCCTTCAGGAAAACTGGTCTTGCTTCCGCGCCGCGCATCACGATCTACCCTACCGACCTCCCGCGCGGCCGGATTGAACAGATGACCGTAAAGACCAGCGTTCTCGACGCTATCGGCGACACGCCGTTGATCCGCCTCAACCGCGCCAGCGATGACACCGGCTGCGAGATTTTAGGCAAGGCCGAGTTCATGAACCCCGGCCAGTCGGTGAAGGACCGCGCGGCCCTGGGCATTATCCGCGACGCCGAGGCGCGCGGTCTGCTGCGGCCCGGCGGGCGGATCGTCGAGGGCACGGCCGGCAACACCGGCATCGGCCTGGCCATGGTCGCCTCGGCCCTGGGCTACAAGACCACCATCGTCATCCCGCGCACCCAGAGCCAGGAGAAGAAGGACGCCATCCGCCTGCTCGGCGCCGAGTTGGTCGAGGTGGACGCCGTCCCCTACTCCAACCCCGACAACTATGTCCGCTATTCCGGCCGCCTGGCCGAAGAACTGGCCAGGACCGATCCGAACGGCGCGATCTGGGCCAACCAGTTCGACAACGTCGCCAACCGCCAGGCCCATTTCGAGACCACCGGCCCCGAGATCTTCGAGCAGACGGACGGCGGGGTCGACGGCTTCATCTGCGCCATCGGCTCGGGCGGCACCCTGGCCGGGGTGGCCGCCGCCCTGCGGGCCCGCAAGCCCTCGGTGAAGATCGGCCTGGCCGACCCCCACGGCGCGGCGCTCTACAGCTGGTACGCCGACGGCGAACTGAAGTCCGAAGGGACCTCGATCAGCGAGGGCATCGGCCAGGGCCGGATCACCGCCAACCTCGAAGGCCTGGCCATCGACCACCCGTTCCGGATCAGCGACGAGGAGATGCTGGAACAGGTCTTCGACCTGGTGCAGCACGAGGGCCTGTGCCTGGGCGGCTCGTCGGGGATCAACGTCGCCGGCGCGATCCACATGGCCCGGGCCATGGGTCCCGGCCACACCATCGTCACCATCCTCTGCGATCACGGTTCGCGCTATCAGAGCAAGCTGTTCAACCCCCAGTTCCTGGCCGAGAAGGGCCTGCCGACGCCGCCCTGGATGTAGCGCCGGCCGCGACCTCCCCGCGAGCCTGGCGCGTGTCGCTGACTTAAAAGTTGTGCAACTCATCCACCCATTGCAGGATCGCCCCAGTCGCACCGGGAGGGCCTGATGACTTGGAAGGGTATCGTCGGCGAGAGCTTCACGCCCGAGGCTTTCGAAGCCTATTGCGAGTCCCTGACCTGGCCGGCGTGGCGGCCGAAGTTCATCGTCCTGCACAATACCGGCGCGCCCTCGCTGGCCCAGAGGCCGCAGGGCTTCACCCGCGCCCACATCGCCAATCTCGAAGCCTTTTATCGCGATGAGAAGCAATGGCGGGCGGGACCGCACCTGTTCGTCGACGACCGGCGGATCTGGGTCTTCACGCCCTTGACGGTCTCAGGCGTCCACTCGCCGAGTTGGAACACCCTCGCCCTGGGCGTCGAAATGCTGGGCGACTACGACAAGGACGCCTTCGACACCGGCCGCGGCGCGCGGGTGCGCGACAACACCGTGGCGGCCATGGCCGCGCTCTCGGCCGTCCTGGGCCTGGACCCGGCCACGATGCGCCTGCATCGCGAGGATCCGGCCACCAACCACGCCTGCCCGGGCAAGCACGTCGACAAGTTCGAGGTCATCCAGCGCGTGAGGGAGAAGATGGCCCAGGAGGCCAAGGAGCATTCGTTGCCCAAGGCGCGGCCGTAATTTCCGGCTCATCCGGCCAGTGCCGGGGCGCAGCGGCCTTGTGGTCTTGCCCCCCGCCGCCGATCGCGTGATCTTGCCCGCCTTCTCAAGGGGCGAGTCAGACCCCGAAAGGCTTTTGTCATGACCCCTGCCGATCCGCTCGTCTCGACCGCCTGGCTGGCCGACCACCTCGACGCCCCGGACGTCCGCATCGTCGACGGGTCGTGGCACATGCCGGCCGCCAAGCGCGATCCGCGGGCCGAATACGACCTGGTCCACATCCCCGGCGCGGTGTTCTTCGACATCGACGAGATCTCGGACGAGACCTCGGACCTGCCGCACATGCTGCCCTCGCCGATCAAGTTCGCCTCGCGCGTCAAGAAGCTGGGCCTGGGCGACGGATCGCGGATCGTCGTCTACGACAGCAGCGGCATCCTGCCGGCCGCCCGGGTCTGGTGGGAATTTCGCGCCATGGGCCACGAGGACGTCGTGGTGCTGGACGGCGGCCTGCCCAAGTGGATCGCCGAAGGCCGTCCGGTCGAGGATCTGCCCGTGACCCCGCAGGAGCGCCACTTCACCCCCCGCTTCCAGGCCGACATCGTCCGGTCGATCGACCAGATGAAGCGCAATCTGGAAACCGGGCGAGAACAGGTGGTCGACGCTCGCGCCGCCGGCCGCTTCGAGGGTCGCGACCCCGAACCTCGCGCCGGTCTGCGCGGAGGCCACATCCCCGGCTCGCGCAACATCCCGCTGTCGGCCCTGCTGGCTCCCGACGGGACCCTGTTGCCGGCCGAGAAACTGACTTCCGTCTTTGAGGCGGCCGGAATCGACGTCGACAAGCCGATCACCAACACCTGCGGCTCTGGCATCACCGCCGCCGTCGTCTCCCTGGCCCTCGCTCGGCTCGGCAAGCCCAGGGCGGCCGTCTATGACGGCTCATGGACGGAATGGGGCGGCCGCGACGACGTGCCGGTGGCGACGGGGGAGGCCTGAACCCGGATGGGGGACATGTCCATGGACAGCTCCCCGGCCGGTCCCCTAAACGAATGTCCCGCCCCGCGCTTCGAGTCCGCCCATGCCCCTGGATGAAGAAACCCGCCTGATCCGCAGGGGCGCCCCGCCCAAGGGCGGCTCGGTGCTGGCCCGTACGGTCAATCCGCCGGTCCAGCGCGGCTCGACGGTGCTGCTGCCCAACGCCGCCTCGCTGTACGACGACAACCAGCTGACCTACGGCATCACCGGCCTGTCCTCGCCGGCCAACCTGCAGCTGGCCCTGGCCGAGCTGGAGGGCTCGCCCGACGTGACCCTGTATCCGTCGGGCCTGGCGGCGATCACCGGCGTGATGCTGGCCCTGCTGAAGGCCGGCGACGAGATCCTGGTCGTCGACAGCGCCTACAAGCCGACGCGCCGGTTCTGCGACCGGGTGCTGACCCGGTTCGGTGTAAAGACGAGCTATTACGATCCCGCCCTATCGCCCGAAGCCCTGATGGCCCTGTGCACGCCGCGCACCCGGATGATCCTGCTGGAAGCGCCCGGATCCCTGACCTTCGAGATGCAGGACATCCCGGCCATCGCCGCGGCCGCCAACGCCCGCGGCGTGCTGACCCTGATCGACAACACCTGGGCGGCCGGCTTCTACTTCAAGCCCCTGGCCCACGGGGTGACGATCAGCGTCCAGGCCCTGACCAAATATGTCGGCGGCCACTCGGACGTCTTCATGGGCAGCGCCGCCACCGCCGACAACGTGATCGGCAACCAGCTGGGCGACGCGATGTGGGACATCGGCTGGTCGGTGTCGCCCGACGACGCCTACACCGTGCTGCGCGGCCTGCGCACCCTGGCCACCCGCCTTCCCGCCCACGAGGCCGCCGGCCTGAAGATCGCCCGCTGGCTGCAGGACCGTCCCGAGGTGGCCCGCGTGCTGCACCCGGCCCTCGAGAGCGACCCCGGTCACGCCCTCTGGAAGCGCGACTTCACCGGCGCGTGCGGCCTGTTCGGCGTGGTGCTGAAGCCCGCTTCGCAGAAGGCCGTGCACGCCTTCCTCGACGCGCTGGAGCTGTTTGGCCTGGGCTTCTCGTGGGGCGGCTACGAGAGCCTGGCCATCCACTGCGATCCGCAATTGAAGAACCGGGCGGTCGCGGTGAACCTGGAAGGCCCGCTGCTGCGCCTGCACGTGGGGCTGGAGTCGACCGTCGACCTGATCGCCGACCTGGAGCGCGGCTTTGAAGCCCTGAAGGCCTAAATCGATCCGCGACGGCGCGGCCGGGAAGGTCTAGAGAACCGCCTCGTTCGAAAGGCCCGCCCATGACCGTCCACATCGCCCTGCTGCGCGGCGTCAACGCCGCCGGAAACCGCCAGGTGACGGCCGAGGAGCTGACGGCCCTGCTCGTCGAGCTCGGCCATGCCGACGTCCGCACCGGCCCGAAGGTCGGCGACCTGGTGTTCACCAGCGGCGAGCAGACCGGCGCCGAGCTGCAGGCGCAGATCGAGAGCGCGCTGATGGAACGCTTTTCGCTGCGCACCGACGTCTATGTCCGCACCGCCGACGCCTGGCGCGCCATGGTCGCCGCCAATCCCTTTCAGGAATTCGCCGCCCAAGACCCTGGCTGGCTGATGGTCCTGTTCTTGAAGGACACCCCCGACAAGAAGGCCATGGGCGCCCTGCGCGCCGCGATCCGAGGCACGGAGCAGGCGCGGGCCGAGAGCCGCCAGATCTATGCGACCTATCCCGACGGGATCGGCGGCTCGAAGCTGACCAACGGCCTGGTCGAGAAGACCCTGGGCACGCGGATCACCGGCCGGAGCTGGACCTCGGTGCTGGCCCTGGCGGAAATGATCGGCGAAGGCGCCTGATAAAACGTCTCGTGCGTTCCTATATCTGTAACTCGGCCGTCGGGAGCGAGCCGCCGCGAGGCGGTTGATCGATCTCGACGTGGCCGGCCTTCGAGACATCGAAATCCATGAACTGGCTCTTTGAGCTGTCGGCGGCCTGCGTGCTCTTGGCGCTGGCTCTTCCGTTCGCCTGGAAACTGGCGCCGCCCAAGCTGGCGCTCCGCCCCGCCCGCATCCGCAACAGGATGCCGGCGTCTTCGACGGACCAGGATCTCTCCGCCTGACTCCTAGTGATCCCGGACGGGCGCGCAGCGCGAAGATCCGGGACCGCGGTCGCGGACCTTCGCTTCGCTACGTTCGGGATGACGACGGTGGGACGCTCTTCGGCAACCGCAGCAGCATCCAGGCCAAACCCACGCCCGTCACGCCGATCACCGAGGTCCCATAGGCCGCCCCGGCCAGGAACCCGCTCCAGTCCAGATCCAGCTTGGCGAAATAGCGGGCCAGCAGCAGCGAGACGCTGCCGACATAGCCGCAGGAATCGGCGACATAGATCAGAAACCCGGCCGTCCCCACCTGCCCCGTGGCGGCGATCAGCCGGTCGAACAGCATGCCGTTGAACGGTGTGTAGGCCATGTAGATGCCCGCTCCGATCGCGATCATCCAGGCCACGGGCCCCAGCAGCCCCACCTGCCGCCCTAGGGTCGCCATGCCCACAACCGCAAAGCCCACGGCCACGAAGGCGAAGTTGAAGCCGACGGCCCGGCGGTTGTCGCGCACCAGGCTCAGCACGCCCAGTCCGACCAGTACGATCGCCGCCACCGGGATCTCCGACCACGAGAAGATCCCGGCGGCGTTCTTGAAGCCCAACTCGGCCCAGATCTCGGCGGCGAAGTTGTCGCGGAAATCGCGCAGGGCGGTCAGCAGCACATAGACGCCCACCAGCAGCACAAGGGCCGGCGCGTGGGCGGCGAACATGGCCGCGCGGGCCCTGGCGTCCATCGGCGCGCGGCGCACCCGGGCGGCCTCGTCGGCCGGCGACGGCGGCGGCAGCTGGGTCAGGGCGGCCACGGCCAGCAGCAGCAGCGGGGTGAACATCAGACCGGTCAGGGCGGGCATCCAGCGCTCGTCGACGCCCTGCAGCAGCAGGCTCTTGCCCACCGATTTCACCACGCCCGAGGCCAGGATGAAGCTGGCGCAGAGCATCGCGCCCAGCACCTCGGAAACCCGCCGCCCCTCGACGAAGCCGAACACCAGGCCCCAGATCATCCCCAGGCACAGGCCGTTGACGAACAGGGCCGGCGGACCGACCACCGCCGGGCCCAGGCTCAGGCCCAGCAGCGACAGCTCGGCCCCGCCGATCAAGGCCAGGATCGCGATCCACCGTCGCTCGGGCCGCATCTCGGAGATCACCTTGACGCCGATGATCTTCGACACCGCGTAGCCGGCGACCTGGGCGATCACCAGGGCGACCTTGAAGTCGATGGCCAGCGGCCAGCCGGCCATGTGCTCGTAGGTCGCGGCCGTGAACGGCTTGCGATAGGCAAACATCGAGAAATAGGCCGCGAACGCCGCCAGTCCGCCGTACAGCGCGAACGCCCAGGAGGGCGCCTTGGCCAGGGCGCGGGCGACGGGGCCCTGAGTCGCGGTTGGGGGCGGCATGCCCCATGGCGGACCCGTTCGGGGTGCTCCGTCAAGATTTTCCGCCGCACGGCCGGGGACATGACCTTGGGCCTGTCCCCTTCCGGTTCTTGACTGCTGATGGGGACACGCCCAAGGGCATGTCCCCGGCTGCTAAGCCGTCCGGGCGATAGGCAGATCTTCGTCCGCCTCGACCGCCCGGGCCTGGGCGGCTACCTCACCGACCACGATGACCACCGGCCCGCCCTGGCTGCGCAGCCGCTCGGGCAGGGTCTCCAGCGTGCCGTGATAGAGCCGGGCGTCGGCAGCGCCCGCCTGCTCGACCGCCACGGCCGGGGTGCTGGGCGCGCGGCCGGCGGCGATCATCCGCTCGCACAAGGCGCCCGCCATCTCGCCGCCCATATAGACCGCCATCGTCGCCTCGGGATCGGAGGCCGCGCTCCAGTCGCCGCTCAGCTTGCCCGCCTCGAGCCGGGCCGTGGTGAACACCACGCGCCGGGCCTCGCCGCGATGGGTCAGGGGAAAGCCGAACTGGGCGGCGGCGGCGCAGGCCGCGGTCACGCCGGGCACCACCTCGACCGAGACCCCCTGCTCGCGCAGGAACGCCGACTCCTCGCCCACCCGGCCGAACACCGAAGGATCGCCGCCCTTCAGGCGCACCACGCGCAGACCCTTGCGCGCCAGGCGCAGCATCAGGCGGTTGATCTCGTCCTGGTGCATGCTGGGCTTGCCGGCCCGCTTGCCGGTCTGGATGCGCACGCAGCCGGGCGGCGCCAGGGCGATGGCGTCCTCGCCGATCAGGGCGTCATAGAGCAGCGCCTGGGCGCTCTCGACGGCGCGCACGGCCCGCAGGGTCATCAGGTCGACCGGACCGGGACCGGCGCCGACGAGCAGGACTTGGCCACTCTGCTTGGGGGCTTCAGACATGGGCGGGCTCCTTGGCGGGAACGGCAGCGGCGGCGATCATCCGGGCGATCTCTGGGCGGCACGACCCGCAGTTGGTCCCCGCCCCGGTGGCGACGCCGACCGCATCGGGGCTGGCGGCGCCGGCCGCTATGGCGGCCTGCACGGCCCGAGCGCCGACCTTCAGGCAGGCGCAGACCAGCGGTCCCTTGTCGACCGGCGCGCCGGGCGGGCGGCCGAACAACAGCGCCGAGCGCGCCTCCTGGCTCAGCACCGGTTCGGCGAACAGCTCGGCCAACCAGTCGCGGGACGGCAGGCGGCCGTCGAGGGTCAGGTAGAGCACCGCCACCAGGCGGCCCTCGCGAACCCAGGCGTCGCGCCGCGCGCCGGTGGCGGCGTCCTCATAGGTCACGAGTTCGCCGGCGAGGCCTTTTGACAACGCCTTGCGCAAGGCGGCGCGCTCGACGTCGTCGCCCCGGCCGGCGAACTCGTGTTGCTGGCAGGCGTCCTGGGGGATGCGCCGCCAGACCAGGTCCAGCCCTGACGGGGGGGCGAGGCTGTCCCGGGTGAGGAAGAAGCCCTTCCAGGTCTCGCGATAGGCGCGGATCCGGGCTGGGGTGTGCTTGAACTCCGGTTGGCCGGAGGTGGGATCGAGGTTCGGCGCGATCAGCGGGTTGGACCGGCCCGACGGCGCGAAGGCGTCAGTCCAGTGCATCGGCATGAACACGCTGCCAGCCCGCTGGCGGTCGGTGAGCTTGGCCAGGGCGACGGCCTCACCGCGGGCGGTGATCACCCGGGCCAGGGCGCCGTCCTTGACCCCCAGGGCCTCGGCGTCCGCCGGGTGGAGCTCGACGAACGGCTCGGGCGCGTGGCGGCACAGGTCCGGCGCCAAGCCCGTGCGGGTCATGGTGTGCCATTGGTCGCGGATCCGGCCGGTGTTCAGCGACATCGGATAGGCGGCGTCGACGGGGTCGGCCGGGCCCTTGGGGCGGGTCGGGACCATCCGCGCGCGGCCGTCGGGGGTCTGGAAACGGCCGTTCACGAACAGGCGCGGCGTCCCCCGCCCGTCCGTCGCCACCGGCCATTGGACCGGCAGGAGTCCGGCGTAAGCCTCTGGCGTCAAAGCCGAAAGACCCGAAAGGTTCAGGAGGCGACCGGTATTCTCATAGGCTGTCAGGCGGGCCCATTCGCGGAACACGCTGGCCTGCGACGTCCAGCCGAAACCGTCAAAGCCCATGGCCCGGGCGACGTCGGCGATGATCCGCCAGTCGGCCCGCGCCTGGCCAGGCGCGGGGAACAGGGCCCGCTGGCGGGAGATCCGGCGTTCGGAATTGGTGACCGTGCCGTCCTTCTCGCCCCAGGCCAGGGCCGGCAGCTTGACGTCGGCGAAGGCCGTGGTGTCGGTCTCGACGCAGTCGGACACCACCACGAACGGGCAGCGGTCCAGCGCCTCGCGCATCCGGCCGGAGTCCGGCAGGCTGACGGCCGGGTTGGTGGCCATGATCCAGACCACCTTGATCTTGCCGGCGTGGATGGCGTCGAACATCTCGACCGCCTTCAGGCCCGGCGCGCGGGCGGTGTCGGGCGCGCCCCAGAAGCGGGCGACGCGATCACGGTCCTCGGGGGCGAAGTCCATGTGACCGGCCAGGGTGTTGGCCATGCCGCCGGTCTCCCGCCCGCCCATGGCGTTGGGCTGGCCGGTGATGGAGAACGGGCAGGCGCCCGGCTTGCCGATCCGCCCGGTGGCCAGGTGGACGTTGAGGATCGACAGCCCCTTGGCGGTGCCCTGGGTCGACTGGTTGGCGCCCATCGAGAACAGGCTGACCGTGCGCTCGTGAGCCGCGAACAGGTCGTAAAAGGCCAGCAGGTCCTGGACCGGAACGCCGCAGTCGGCGGCGACGGCGGCCGGCGATTGGTCGAGCTCGGCCAGGGCCGCCTCGACGGCGTCGAAGCCGTTGACGTGGGCGGCGATGTAGTCGCGGTCGACGGCCTCGACGCGGATCAGGTGGGCCAGCAGGCCGTTCCACAGCCGCACGTCGCTCTGCGGGGCGATGGCCAGGTGCAGATCCGCGCCCTGCGCCGTGTCGGTGCGTCGCGGATCGATGACCACGTGCTTCTGGCCGCGCGCCTTCGCCGCCTCCATGCGCCGAAACAGCACCGGATGGGTCCAGGCGGCGTTGTGGCCGCTGAACACCACCAGGTCCGCCAGCTCCAGGTCCTCGTAGCAGCCGGGCACCAGGTCGGCGCCGAACGCCTGCTTGTGGGCCGCCACCGCCGAGGCCATGCAGAGCCGGCTGTTGGTGTCGATGTTGCCCGAGCCGATGAAGCCCTTCATCAGCTTGTTGGCGACGTAGTAGTCCTCGGTCAGCAGCTGGCCCGAGACGTAGAAGGCCACGCTATCGGGGCCGTGCTTGGTGATGGTGTCCTTGAACCTCTTGGCCACCAGCGCCGTGGCGTCGCTCCAGCTGGCGGGCTTGCCGCCGATCGTCGGCTCCAGCAGCCTGCCCTGCAGCCCCACCGTCGCCCCCAACGCCGTGCCCTTGGAGCACAGGCGGCCGAGGTTGGCGGGGTGGCCGGTGTCCCCGGCGACGGACAAGGTGCGGTCCGACGACGAGGCTTGACCGACCGCGCCCGACACGCCGCAGCCCACCCCGCAATAGGGGCAGGTCGTCTTGACGAGCGGGGCGGTCGAACCGTCAGCCATGAGCTTCCAGACCCGCCGGCAGGCTCAGCAGGAGCCGTCCGTCGCGAACCTCCAGCGGCACGACCGGCGTGCAGCCCTTGCCCTTGTCGGCGCCCATCGGCTCGCCGGAGGCCAGGTCGATGTTCCAGGCGTGCAACGGACAGCTGACCGCTCGGCCGTGGACGATGCCCTGGCTCAGCGGCCCGCCCTTGTGCGGACAGGCGTCCATCAGGGCGAACACCTCGCCGTCGCCGGTGCGGAAGATGGCGATGTCGCCGCGCGGGCTGGGCACCCGGCGGGCGCCGCGGCGCGGAATGTCGGTCACGGCCCCGACATCGACCCAGACGGGGACTTTGACGTGAGCGTTCATGCGGGGACGAACTCCATCCGGCGGCTCATGGGGGTGAATTCCTCGGTGTGGCGGCCGGCCACCCGCTCGGCCCACGGGTCGAGGCGGGCGAAGCGTTGCGAGAACACGAAACGGTCGTAGAGGGCCTTGCGCTGGTCGGGATCGGTGACCTTGGCCTGGATTGTCTCCAGCCCCACGCGCGCCATCCACTTGTAGACCCGCTCCAGGTACCAACCCTCTTCACGGTACAGCTGCATGGCCGCGGCGATCACCCAGACGGCCTCGTCCTCGGAGGCGACGTGGGTCAGGACCTTGGTGCCCTGGATGTGCAGGCCGGCGGCGCCGCCGATGTGGATCTCGTAGCCGCTGTCGACGCAGACCACGCCGAAGTCCTTGCAGGTGGCCTCGGCGCAGTTGCGCGGGCAGCCCGACACCGCCAGCTTGACCTTGGCGGGCGCCCACGAGCCCCAGAGGAACTTCTCCAGGCGGATGCCCAGGCCCGTGGAGTCCTGGGTGCCGAACCGGCACCAGTCGCTGCCGACGCAGGTCTTCACCGTGCGCAGGCCCTTGGCGTAGGCGTGGCCGCTGACCATGCCGGCGGCGTTGAGGTCGGCCCAGACGGCCGGCAGGTCGTCCTTCTTGACGCCCAGCAGGTCGATGCGCTGGCCGCCGGTGACCTTGACCGCCGGGATGGCGAACTTGTCGGCGACGTCGGCGATGGCGCGCAGTTCATCGGGCGTCGTCATGCCGCCCCACATGCGCGGCACGACGCTATAGGTGCCGTCCTTCTGGATGTTGGCGTGGACCCGCTCGTTGATGTAGCGCGACTGCTTGTCGTCGCGATATTCCGACGGCCAGGCGCACAGCAGGTAGTAGTTCAGGGCCGGGCGGCACGACGAGCAGCCGTCGGGCGTGGTCCATTCCATGGCCTGCATCACGGCCGGCATCGACTTCAGTTCGTACTCGACGATGGCCTTGCGGACGTCCGAGTGCGGCTTGTGCGTGCACTTGCACATCGGCTTGGGGCCGGTCTGTTCCTTGAAACCGTCGCCCAGGGTCAGCTTCAGCACCTGCTCGACCAGCGGCGTGCACGAGCCGCAGCTGGCCGAGGCCTTGGTGACCGCCTTGACGTCGTCCAGGGTGGTCAGGCCCTGGGTGGCGATGGCCGAGACGATCGAACCCTTGCAGACGCCGTTGCAGCCGCAGATTTCCTGCGTGTCGGGCATGGCCGCAACGGCGGCGTTAGGGTCCAGGCCGGACAGCCCTTCCGTGATGGCCTGGCCGAAGATCAGGGTCTCGCGGATGCCGGTGACCGAGGTCCCGGCCCGCATCAGGTCGAAGTACCAGTTGCCGTCGGCCGCGTCGCCGAACAGCACCGCACCGGCGACCTTGCCGTCCTCGATGACCACGCGCTTGTAGACGCCGCGGCCGGCATCGCGGAACACGATGTCCTCGCAGCCTTCGCCGCCCGAGAACTTGCCGGCCGAGAACACGTCGACGCCGGAAACCTTCAGGCGCGTCGACAAGACCGAGCCTTCATAGGCGCCCTCCCCGTCGGTCATGGACTCGGCCAGCGAGCGGCACATCTCCCAGATCGGCGCGACCAGGCCGTAGCAATTGCCGCGATGCTCGGCGCATTCGCCGACCGCGAACACCGCCGGGTCGGACGTGCGCATGGCGTCGTCGACGACCACGCCGCGATTGACCGCAAGGCCGGCGGCCCTGGCCAGGGCGGCGTTGGGCTTGATGCCCACGGCCATGACCAGCAGGTCGCACGGCAGGGTGCGGCCGTCCTTGAGCCTCAGGCCGGTGACCTGGCCGTTCTCGCCGACGATCTCCTCGGAATGGGCCCCCATCACCGTCTCGACGCCGCGCTCCAGCAACGCCTCGCGCAGCAGGAAACCGGCGCTCTCGTCCAGCTGGCGCTCCATCAGCACGTCCATCAGGTGGACCACCGTGGCGGCCATGCCGCGGCGGGCCAAGCCGTAGGCGGCCTCCAGACCCAGCAGGCCGCCGCCGATCACCACGGCGCGGGCGCCGGGCTTGCCGGAGGCCGCCACCATCGCCTCGACGTCGTCCAGGTCGCGGAAAGTGACCACGCCCTTCAGGTCGATGCCCGGCAGCGGCAGGCGGAAGGGATCGGAGCCGGTGGCCAGGATCAGCTTGTCGTAGGCGACCTCGAGCCCGCCCTCGGCGACCACCTTGCGGCCTTCCAGGTCGATCGCCGTAACGGCTCGCCCGGCGTGCAGGGCGATGGCGTTGTCGTCGTACCAGGCCTGGTCGTTGATCACGATGTCGGCGAAGGACTTCTCCCCCGCCAGCACTGGCGACAGCATGATGCGGTTGTAGTTCACCCGCGGCTCGGTCCCGAAGATGGCGATCTCGTAGCGGTCGGGATCGCGCTTGAGGACTTCCTCGACCGCCCGGCAACCGGCCATGCCGTTGCCGATGACGACCAGCTTTTCCTTGGTCATGGCTCGTACTCGCTGAAGAGGAAGATCAGACGCGGATCGGACGGGCGTCGGCGCCGTGCAGGGTCGGCCAGACCGCGCGCCAGCGGGCCTTCAGGCCGTGCAGGGCCACCAGGGCGAACACCGCCAGGGCCGCGAAGCCGAGGAAGCCGATCTGGTAGGAGCCGGTCATCTTCTTGGCCATGCCCAGGCTGGAGGCCAGGTAGAAGCCGCCGATCCCGCCGGTCATGCCGATCAGGCCGGTCATCACGCCGATCTCCTTGCGGAACCGCTGGGGCGCCAGCTGGAACACCGCGCCGTTGCCGGCTCCCAGGGCCAGCATCGAGAACATCAGCACCGCCAGGGCCACCCAGGCCGAGGGCATCTGGAAGCTGGCCGCGGTCAGGCCGGCCGCGGCCAGGGCGAAGACGAAGCTCAGGGTCCGAACTCCGCCGAAGCGGTCGGCCAAGGCCCCGCCGACCGGGCGGATGAACGATCCGGCGAACACGCAGGCGGCGGTGAAGAAGCCGGCGATCACCGGGGTCAGGCCGTATTCGGCGTTGAAATAGATGGTCAGCGACGAGGCCAGGCCGACGAAGCCGCCGAAGGTGACCGCGTACAGCAGCATCAGCCACCAGGCGTCCGGGACCTTCAGCACGTCGAGATATTCGGCCAGCTTCTTGGGCGCGGGCTGCTCGGGCGCGTCCTTGGCCAGAGCCAGGTAGACGACGAAGGCCAGGGCCAGCGGGATGGCGGCCAGGCCGATCACGTTCTGCCAGCCGAAGGTCTTGGCCAGGATCGGCGCGAACAGGGCCGCCAGGGCGGTGCCGGAGTTGCCGGCCCCGGCGATGCCCAGGGCCAGGCCCTGATATTCTTGAGGATACCAGCGCGAGGCCAGCGGCAGGGCGACGGCGAACGAGGCGCCGGCCACGCCCAGCACGACGCCCAAGGCCAGAACCTGGTGATAGTTGTGGATGCCCAGGAACCAAGCCAGGGCCAGACCGGTCAGCACCACCAACTGGCTGATCACGCCGGTCTTCTTGGGGCCGATGCGATCGACCAGCACGCCGTTCACCAGCCGCAGCAGGGCGCCGGCCAGGACGGGCACGGCGACCATCAAGCCCTTCTGGGCGGGGTCGAGGTGAAAGTCCTTGGCGATGGCCACGCCCAGCGGGCCCAGGATCACCCAGACCATGAAGCTGAGGTCGAAATACAGGAACGCGGCGAACAGGGTCGGCGTGTGGCCGGCCTTCAGGAAATCACGGGAGAGCATGATTGGCCTCGGATGTTGCGTGTCTGCGAGAGCGGGACGGCGACGTCCCGGGCGGGTGACCGCATCCGAGCGGTCGTCTCTGGCAGCCACGAACGCCGTTGTCCGGAGGCCTGACGCTAGTGAAGGAACAGACGGCCGACGGTGTCACGCGACATGCGGCGTTGCGGCGTAATCCGGGGCTGCTTCGTGCAGTTGCTCAGCAGACAGGCAGGCGCGCTGCTCGATGTATGAGCAAAACTCAGGCGCGGTAATGAGCGGCCTCTCTATTTATCCCCTCATCCCGACGAAAGTCGGGACCCAAGCGGCTTGTCATAGGATGACGCCTGCGACCGGGACGGCCCTGAATGTTCGCCAGCTCGGCTTGGGTCCCGGCTTTCGCCGGGATGAGTAGAGTTAAGAGGCCCGCCCCACCGCGAATGACCCCGCATAGCCCCGCGCGTCGGCCGGGTCGAACTCAGGCCCCTCGAACAGCGCCGATGCGGTCGGCGCGGCGTCGGCGAACACCTGGGCTGGCTCCAACACCGGGCCCAGCGACAGCGCCGCCTCGCGGAACAGGTCCGGGCGGTAGACGCGGTCGGCGACGGCGGGCAGATCCAGGTCCGGACCCGCCTGTCCCCAGCGCACCATCTGCGACAGGAACCACAGGGCGTGCTCGCGACGCGGCAGGCCGGCGGCGTCGCGGTGGAAGACGATCTCGGATTTCAGGGCCCGCGCCACGACCTCGGCCTCGACGCCCACATGGTCGGGCCGCGCCAGCAGCGAGACCAACTCGGCATGGTTGCCGGGCTCGTCCGCCCAGGCCGAGGCGCGGATCAGGGCGCGCAGGGCCGCCCGCAGCTCGTCGCCGTGCCGGTCGGCCCAGGCCGCCGTGACGCCGAACACCTTGTCCGGGCCGCCCGGCCAGAACTGCGAGGCCTTGATCATCACCTCGCCCAGCCCCTCGTCGACGGCGACGGTGTTCCAGGGCGCGCCCACGCAGAAGCCGTCGATCTCGCCCGAGCGCAGATGCTCGACCATCCGCGGCGGCGGGGTGACCACCAGGCGCACGTCGCGGTCGGGATCGATCCCAGCCTGGCCGAGCCAGTACCGCAGGAAATAGTTGTGCATCGAGTGCGGAAAGACGACGGCGAAGACCAGCGGCGGCGCGCCCTGCCCCCGTCGACGCTCGACCACCTCGGCCAGGGCTCGCGCGGTGACCACCGGGGCGGCCAGGGCCGCGGGATCGGCCTCCCGCATCAGCGCCGCCAGCCTGGCCGAAACGGTGATCGCGCTGCCGTTCTGGTTCAGGGCCAGGGGCGCCAGCATGTCTCCCCCGGCCAGGGCCATCGGGGCCAGCATGTGCGCCCCGTCCAGCGCGCCGACCGCGACCTTGTCGCGGATCGTCGCCCACGAGGCCTCGCGGCTCAGCGACACCTCCAGGCCCTCGTCGGCGAAGAAGCCCTGCGCCTTGGCCACCACCAGCGGCGCGCAGTCGGTCAGCGGGATGAACCCCAGGGTCAGGTCCGCCAGCCCGCTCACGAGGCGTCGCCCTTCAGCACGCCGGCGAAGGCCAGCAGATCGGCGGCCACCGATCCGATCGGCTTGCCGCGGTCCATGGCCAGCTTGCGCAGCAGGCGATAGGCGCCGTCCTCGTCCAGCCCCCGCTCCTTCATCAGCAGGCCCTTGGCGCGCTCGACCGTCTTGCGCGATTCCAGGTCGGCCTTGGCCTTGGCCAGGTCGCCGCGCAGCTGCTGGGTCAGGGCGAAGCGGCTCATCGCCACGTCGAGGATCGACCGCACCCGCGCGGGGGCCAGGCCGTCGACGACATAGGCCGCCACGCCGGCCCGCACCGCCTGCTCGGCCAGGCCCGGTTCGGAGCGGTCGACAAACATCACCACGGCGCGCGGGTTATGCTGGCCAGCCTCGCGCAGGCTCTCCAGCGTGTCGCGGTCGGGGCTGTCGGCGGCGATCACCACCACGTCGGGCGCGAAGGCCGCGGCCTCGCGCTCGTCGAACGTGGCCGCGCGGCGCACCTCCAGGGGCTGCACGCCGGCGAGCCCCTCGGCCACGAGGGCGGCCCGCGCGGGATCCGGATCGATGACGAGGACGCGCATGCCCTCCGCCCTAAGTCCGTCCGGCGAAAGGGGGGAGCGGTGAAGGTCCATTGCGGTCGGAGTTGCTCAATCAGCCTGGTATTTGCACACCCTAGCCTGAATTAGCGGCGCCGGACGCCTTGGCAAGTCCTCAAGAGCGGCTGGAGGCCGGGGCCGGTCAACGCCCGCCCGCGAACCGGCCGTTCAGCTGGATCCAGGCGGCCGGCCGCTTGCCCGTGCGGGCCACGAGGTCGTCGCGCAGCGCGCGGTAGCGCGGATCCAGCAAGCTGGCCAACGCATAGGTGCCGACGCCGTTGGACACGTCCCACGGATGGGGCGCGTATTCCGCCTGGCCGGCGGCGGCGCGGTCGCGGTCGAACTGGATCTTCGAATTGGCGAATTCGACGTGAACCTTTTCGCCCCTGGCGTAGGGGGCCAGCCAGTCGAGCGCGCCCGGCAGGTTCGCGCCGACGGCGCTCTTCCAGGTGAACCAGTCCTCGCCGTGGGCCTTGGCCGACAGGGCGGCCATCATCAGCGGATCCAGGTCATAGGTGACATAGTGGATCGCGTCGCGCTCGTGGAAGTCGAACACCGTGCCGTCGGCCCGCAGGTTGGCCGTGATCTGGGCGCGGAACGCCGCCCGGGCCCGTTCGATCAGCTTGGCGTCGCCGGTCTGGAAGGCCGCCATGGCCGCCAGCTTGACGCGGTGGCTTTGCCAGTTGGTCTCGAAGTTCTTCGGCTTGGCGTCCATCGCGTCCAGATAGCCGGCGGCCATGCCGCGCCACAGCTTGTCGACCTTGGCCCGCGTCGCCGCCGGCAGGTCGGCCTCCGTCAGGTCATAGGCCATCAGCAGGCCGTCGAAGCCGGTCTCGTCGATCGGATTGAATGACGGCTGGTAGATGTCGGCCCAGGCCTCGAGATAGCGGCCGGCCTGGTCGAGATAGGCGCGGTCGCCCGTCAGCCGCCAGGCCAGGGCCAGGTTCAGCACGATCGGCTGGTCTTCCTTGGCCTTCAGGCTGATCTCGCGGATGCCCTTGCCCGGCAGGGTGCCCTCGGTGTGGAGCTTGGGGATGGCCCCGGGCGGGCGGTCCAGGGCGGCCTTGGCCTTGGCGATGACGTCCTGGGCCGCCGGGGCCTGGGCCGCCCTCCCCTTTTCCAGGCCTTGGACGTAGTCGGGGCCCAGGACGGCGTAGTCCGCCGCCAGGGCGGGCGAGGCCAAAAGGGCCAGCGCGCAGGTCGCGCCCATCAGCAAGATCTTCATGTCACGCGTCTCGTCGCACTGAGGATAACGGTCTGTCGGAACGAAAAGGGCCGGGCGATGAGCCCGGCCCCCGCGGGAAAGGATTAGAACTTGGTCCGGACCGTGACCTGGTAGGTGCGGCCGTCATAGTCGATCCGGCGCGGCAGCATCGGGTCGCTCTCGTATTCGGACCGCGTCGCGTCGGTCAGGTTGAAGGCGTCGAGCGAGACGGTCAGGTCCTTGGTCAGATTGAACGAGGCCGAAGCGTCCAGCTGGCTGCGCGCCTTGACGGTGCGAGCGTCGCCGACGAACGAGTTGCCGGCCGCCAGGTCGTACTTGTCACGCCAGTTGTAGACCAGGCGAACGCCGAACTTGTCGGACTCGTAATAGCCAATGAGATTGAGGTTGTTCTTCGAGACGCTGGGCAGGGTGATCGCCTTGCCCGCCGTGTCCTTGCCGTCGATGTTGACGTACGAGTAGTTGAACGCGCCGCCGAAATTCCGCCAGAAGCCCGGCAGGAAGTCGAAGTTCTGCTGGATGTTGAACTCCAGGCCGGTGACGGTCATCGGGTTCTGGTTGGTCTTGCCGCTGACATTGACCTGGGCGTTTTTAGGCTGACCGCTCGCGCCGGTGAACTGGTTGGAGCTGATGCACAGGCCCGCCGAGTTGACGCTCAGGGTCCCCAGGGCCACGTCGATACCGGGGATCTGGCCGTTCGCCGGGCAGAGGATCGCCGGGTCGGTGATCGGGCCGATATAGCCGTCAATGCGCTTGCGATAGGCGGCGACCGAGATCAGGCCGCCCGGACGGTTGTACCATTCCAGCGACAGATCCTGGGAGTCCGAGGTGTAGGGCTTCAGGTCGGTGGCGCCGATGGTGACGGTGTAGACCGGGTCGATCGGCGGGTTGAGGTCGGTCGGCACCTGAATGTAGGTGGTCGGGCCGTTGTCGCGCGGTTGCGGGCGCACATAGGTGGAATAGGCGGCGAAGCGCAGGACCAGGTCGTCACGCAGGTCGGCGGCCAGGATCAGCGACGGCAGCCAGTAGTCGTAGTTGTTCTTGGTCGTCTTGGTGCTGAGCGAGTGGTTGATGGCGCCAGGCGCCCCAGACAGGTTGGCGCCGCAGTTGTTGCAGTTCAGCGCCTTGATCTCGTTCTCGGTGTATTCATAGCGGACGCCGACCGCGCCGCGCACCGGGACGCTGAAGACGTCCGTCTTGAACTTCGCCGTCGCGTAGGCCGAGTAGACGTCGTTGGCGTTGCTGAAGTTGTTGTTCCAGTAGTTGCCGTCCCAGTAGTTGTTGACGAAGCCGTACGGGGTCAGGAACACGCCCGGGGCGCCGAGCGTGAACTGGGCGGGCAAGGCGTTCGTGTTGATCGGGGTGATCGCCGCCAGGATGCGGTTGACGTCCAGGCCCATCCAGTTGGAGGTCGGGCCGCCGGCCTTGCCGCCGAAGAAGTCCTTGGCGAAGCCCAACTGGCTGGCCATGTCCGGCGTGATGTTCTGGGTCTGGGACCCCAGCGAGGTGTTGCGCGAGCCGGACGAGACGAACTCGTTGCGCTCGACCCGGCCGCCGAACAGGACGCTGGTCAGGAACGGAGCCTCGGCGAACGAGCGTTCCAGGTCCAGCTGGAACGAGTCCAGCTTGTTCTCGGCCTTGCCGTTGGTGCCGGTGACGCCGAACTTGTCGCCGGCGATGGTCGACGCCTGAGCGGGCATCGGGGCTCCGGCCTGGGTGGCCGAGGCCGGCGCCGCGGCGATCGGGAAACCACCGTTGGGCAGGTGGGTGGCGTGCGGCGTCACCAGGGTCGCCGTGTAGTCCGCCAGGTCCGAACCGCCCAGGGCGACCGAGGTGGTGATGCCGTTCAGGCCGGCCGAGCCCAGGTTGCGGTAGGGGTTCTGGACGATGTCCAGCTCGATCTGATTGGCCTGGGCCTTGGCGCGCGAGATCGTCAGATTGGTCGTGGCGCGCCACTCGTCGTTCTTGAACTCCAGCGTGGGATTGATGGCCCAGGTCTGGTTCTTGGCCGGCTCGGAGCGGACCGAGTCGAAGGTGTTGATGTTCTCGGCCGCGAAGCTGTTGACGTAGGCGCGGTCGCCGGTGGGCGTATGGACGATGTAGGGCGCGCCGAGCTGGGTGACGTGCGCCACGGCCGAGGTCGCCACCAGGCCGGTGTTGGCGCCGTTGCCCGGGCCCGCGTCGATATAGAGGATGTTGTTGGTCGCATCCTTCAGGTTGCGCTTGGTGATGAAGCCGTTGGCGCCGAACTTCCAGGCTTCGTTGACCTGCCACTCGAAGCCGGTGGCGGCCGACAGGGTGGTGCCGCGGTTGTACTTGACCAGCTGACGGGTCTGGCTGGGGTAGTAGACGGGCGCCAGGCCGTTCGCGAACTGCGAGGCGTAGCTGCCCGGCAGGGCGGCTTGGAGCGCGTCATAGGCCCCGTTCTGGCCCGGGAGGTAGGCGCCCTGGGCGTTCACGACGGCCTTCTGGTTGCCCAGTTGGATGCCGCCCAGCTTGTTGCCCCACGAATTCACCGTGATCGAGTCGCGGCGGAACTTCTCGTCCTTCCAGCCCACCACGCCGAACACGGCGAAGTCGTCGCTGAGGTGCGCGTTGTAGCCGATCGAGGCCAGCGGGCTGCCGAGGTTGCCCAGGTCGTTGTACTCGTAGGACACCTTGGCGAAGCCGCCGTCCTTGCGCTGCAGGGCGGGCGCGATGCGCAGGTCGATATTGCCCGACAGGCCGCCGGCCAGGTCGGTGGCCATCGGCGACTTGATGACGTTGATCGACGTGAAGATGTCGGAATTGAACGCGCCCAGCGGGGTCGAGCCGTTCAGGATCGGATCGGCGAAGGCGCCGCCGTTCAGCGTGGTGCGGGCGAAGGTGCCCGGCAGGCCGCGCAGGCTGATCGTGGCGTTGCGGCTGTCGGCCTCGCGGTTGATCTGGATGCCGGGCACGCGCTGGATGGCCTCGCCGACGTTCAGGTCCGGGAAGCGGCCCAGGCCGTCCGACGAAATGCCGTCCGAGATCTGCAGGGTGTCGCGCTTGGTCGCGATGGCGTTGGCGTAGGCGGCGCGGAAACCGGTTACCACAACAGTGTCGACAACAGACTCATCAGCCGGAGCCTGGTCGCCCTGGGCCGGCGCGGCCTGCTGGGCCTGAGCCGCCGAACCGAGCGCGAGCGTGGCGCATGAGGCCAGCAGCGCGGCGCGCAGGACAAGCGTGTTGCGAGCGATGATCATAATTCCCTCCCCTGGCGCATCTGAGCGGGCGCCCTATGAACGGGGTTATCCGACCAATTCAAAATTGTGTCAATGATTGGTAATGCCAATTTTGGACAGCCCTGTCAGGCTGGTCAGGCCAAAGCGTTGGGAGGCAAGACCAGTCAGGCCGCTGCCCTGTCGCCATTGAGGACTGTCGCTTTCGCCGCCGCATTTTGGCGCACGGGAACGACGCCCGCGACCAGGACGAGGTCGCGCGCTTAGGTCGGGCTTCGACCCAAACCGAGGGAATCGCTGGAAGCTAACGCCCGACGGTCGGGCGCTGGGCGGCGGACTTCCAGCCGCCGCCCAGCGCCTGGATCAGGGCCACCGCCGCGGTCTGGCGGGCCACGGTCGCGGCCAGGAGCGAGCGCCGCGCCGACAGGGCCGAGGCCTGGGCGGCCACGACGTCGGTATAGGCCACCTGCCCGGCCTTATACTGGTTGAGGATCATCTGCTCGGTCTGGTCGGCGGCGTCCGAGCTGGTCTTTAGCAAGGCGTAGCGCCGCTCCAGCACCTGGACGGCCGTCAATTGGTTTTCCACGTCCTCGAAAGCGGCCAAGGCGGTTTGGCGATAGTCGGCGACCGAGGCGTCGTAGGACGCCCTCGCCTGCTCCACCCGCGCCTTGCGGGCGCCCGCGTCGAACAGGGTCTGGGCGGCGGTCAGGCCCAGCGACCAGGTGTTGGCCGAGGCGGTGAACAGGTCGCCCAGGCCGGACCCGCTGGTGTTGCCCGCGGCGCTCAGGCCGATGGTCGGGAAGAAGGCCGCACGGGCCACGCCGATGTCGGCGTTGGCGGCCGCGACCCGGCGCTCGGCGGCGGCGATATCCGGGCGACGCTCCAGCAGGGTCGAGGGCACGCCGGCGGGGATCTCGGGCGCGCGGGCGCTCCAGGCGGGATCGGCGGCCAGCCGGAAGCCGCTGGCCGGCTCGCCAACCAGGGTGGCGATGGCGTTCTCATAGGCCGCGCGGTCCTGGCGCAGGCTCTCGAGCTCGGCCTGGGCTCCGGTCAACTGGGTGGTGGCCTGCAGCACGTCCGACCGCGGCGCGATGGCGGCGGCGTAGCGGTTCTGGGCGATCTGCAGGCTGCGCTGATAGCCCTCGACCGTCCGGGCCACCAGGGCCAACTCGACGTCGGTCTGGCGCAGGCCCAGATAGTTCACCGCCAGCTCGCCCTGCATGGAAAGCCGAGCGCCGGCCAGATCGGCCGCGCTGGCCTCCTCCGAAGCCCTGGCCCCGTTGATCCCCTGGCGGATGCGCCCCCAGAGGTCCGGTTCCCAGCTTGCGCCGATACTGGCCTGGTAGCGCGCCGCGTTGCCGGCGCCGTTGTTCGAATTGAACGACGCGCCACCCCCGGCCCTGGTCGCCGAGCCCGTCAGATCGACGGTGGGGAACAGGCTGGCCCGCTGCTCGCGCACCAGGGCTCGGGCTTGGCGGTAGCTGGCCTCGGCGGCGGCGATGGTCTGGTTGGAGACGTTGACCCGCGCGATCAGCGCGTTCAGCTGCGGATCGCCCAGCAGGGTCCACCAGTCGCCGCGATCCAACAGGTCGCCGGGCGCGGCCGTCTTCCAGCCTTCCAACGCCTTGTAGGTGGTCGGCAAGGCGTTGGCGGTGACCTGCGGCTTTTCGTAGGCCGGGCCGACGGCGCAGGCCGTCAGCAAGGTCAGGGCGGAGCCGGCGACAGCGAGGGACTTCAGCGACAACATCAGACGGTTTCCGAGCCGGAGGGCATGTGGGCCAGGTAACGCTCGTCGCGCGCCTTGCCCCGCAGGCGGTCGAGATAGACGTAGACGACCGGGGTGGTGATAAGGGTCAGCAGCTGGCTGGCGATCAGGCCGCCGATGATGGTGATCCCCAGCGGGCGGCGCAGCTCGGCCCCCTCCCCGAACCCGATGGCCAGCGGCAAGGCGCCCAGGGCGGCGGCCAGGGTGGTCATCAGGATCGGCCGGAAGCGCAGCAGGCTGGCCTCCCGCACCGCCTCCAGCGCCGTCAGGCCGCGCGAGCGCTGGGCTTCCAGGGCGAAGTCGATGATCAGGATGGCGTTCTTCTTGACGATGCCCAGCAGCAGGAACACCCCGATCAGGGCGATCACCGAAAACTCCATCTTGAAGATCAGCAGGGCCAGCATCGCCCCGACCCCCGCCGCCGGCAGGGTCGACAGCACGGTCAGCGGGTGCACGTAGCTCTCGTAGAGAATGCCCAGCACGATGTAGATCGCCACGATGGCGGCGGCGACCAGGAACGGCTGCTGCTTGTTCTGCTCGTTGGCGCTGCGGGCGCTGCCCTGGAAGCTGCCGTGGACATTGGTCGGCATGCCGATGTCGGCCTCGGCCTGGGTGATGGCCGCCTGGGCGTCGCTGAGCGAAACGCCCTCGGCCAGGTTGAACGACACGGTCGTGGCCAGCTCGCCGTTCTGGTGGTTGATCGAGGTCGGGGTGGCCGCCTGGGCGACGCTGGAGATCGCGCTCAGCGGCGTCATCGGCGTCACCGCCGTGTTCAAGGCCGACCCGGTCGAGGGATCGCGCAGCCCCGGATTGACCGCCGCCCCGCTGGTCGAGGCCGCTCCCGCGGCGCCGCTGGCGTGGGTGGGCACATAGACGTCGTTCAGCGCCTCCGGCCCGCGCGAGAACCGGCGGTCCCACTCCAGGATCACGGCGTACTGGTTGATGTCCTCGTAGATCGTCGCGACCTGGCGCTGACCGAAGGCGTTGTAGAGCGCGTTGTCGACGGCGCGCGGCGTGACGCCCATGCGCGAGGCGGTGTCGCGGTCGATGGTGACGAAGGTCTCGACGCCGTTCTCCGACTGGTCGCTGTCGACGTCGGTCATCACGTCGGACCGCGCCTTCATCGCCTCGGCCAGCTTGGGCGCCCAGGCCTTCAGGGCCTCGCTGCTGTCGCTGGTCAGGGTGTATTGGTAGGTCGAGTTGCTCTGCCGGCCGCCCATCCGCACGTCTTGGACGGGGTTGAGGAAGACGCTGATGCCGGTGACCTTCTGCAGTTGCGGCCGCAGGCGGTTGATCACCGCCGAGCCCTTCTCCTTGCGATCGTCGTCGCCTCGACCCAGAGGCTTGAGATTGACGAACAGGAAGCCGCCGCCGGCCCGGTTGCCGCCGGTGAAGCCGACCACCGTGTCGACGGCGGGATCCTTGCGGATGATGTCGACCACCTGCTTGAGCTTTTGCTGCATGACGTGGAACGACACGCTCTGGTCGGCGCGCAGGCCGGCCTGGATCTGGCCGCTGTCCTGCTGCGGGAAGAAGCCCTTGGGCACGGCGACATAGAGCCAGGCGGTCAGGGCGATCACCACCACCAGGATCAGCATCACCACGGGCTTGGTGGCCAAGGCCCAGTCGAGGCTGTAGGCGTAGATCCGGTGGACACGATCGAAGCCCGCCTCGAAGAACCGGGCGATCCGCCCCTCTTGCTGACCTTCCTTGGGCGGACGCAGCAGGTAGGCGCACATCATCGGCGTGGTGGTCAGGGAGATCACCAACGAGATCATCACCGCCGCCGACAGGGTCACGGCGAACTCGCGGAACAGCCGGCCGACCTGACCGCCCATGAACAGCAGCGGGATGAACACCGCGACCAGCGAGATGCTGATCGACAGGACCGTGAACCCGACCTCCCGCGCGCCCAGCAGGGCGGCCTTGAAGCGGTCCATGCCCGTCTCGATGTGGCGTTGGGTGTTCTCCAGCACGACGATGGCGTCGTCGACCACGAAGCCTGTGGCCACGGTGATGGCCATCAGGCTGAGGTTGTTCAGCGAGAACCCCAGCAGGTACATCACCCCGAAGGTGCCCAGCAGCGAGACGATGGTCGCGGCGGCCGGAATGAACGTCGCCCGGCCGCTGCGCAGGAAGGCGCTGACCACCAGCACCACCAGCACGATCGAGATCAGCAAGGTGACCTCGATCTCGTGCAGCGAGGCGCGGATCGAGTTGGTGCTGTCGCTGGCGACCGCCACATTGATGTCCCCGGGCAGCTGGGCCCGCAGCTCCGGCAGGGTGGCGCGGACGCTGTCGACGGTCTGGATGATGTTGGCCCCGGGCTGGCGGGTGACCAGAATGATGATCGCCGGCTTGCCGTTGAACAGGCCCAGGGTGCGGGTGTCGGCGACGCTGTCGGTGACGCTGGCGACGTCCATCAGTCGCATCGGCGCATTGCCGCGCCAGGCCACGACCAAGCCGGCGTAGTCGGCGGCCTTGCGCCCGCCGGGGCTGGTATAGACCTGGAACCGCCGTCCCGCCCCTTCGACCTGGCCCTTGGGCCGATTGGCGTTGGCAGATTGCACCGCGGCGCGCACGTCCTCCAGGGCGATGCCGTAGCGGTTGAGCAGGAACGGATTGACCGACACCCGCACAGCCGGCAGCGAGCCGCCGCCGATCTCGACATCGCCGACCCCGGTCACCTGGGCTAGGCGCTGGGAGACGATGTTGGACACCGCGTCGTAGATCTGGCCCGGCGTCTTGGTGTCGCTGGTCAGGGCCAGGATGATCACCGGAGCCGCCGACGGATCCTGCTTGCGGTAGCTGGGGTTGCTGCGCAGCGTGGCCGGCAGGTCGGCGCGGGCGGCGTTGATGGCCGCCTGGACCTCGCGCGCCGCGCCGTCGATGTTGCGGTTCAGGTCGAACTGCAGGGTCACCCGGGCCGAGCCGGTGTTGCTCTGCGAGGTCATCTCGGTGACGCCGGGTATGGTGCCCAGCCTCCGCTCCAGAGGCGTGGCGACGCTGGAGGCCATGGTCTCGGGACTGGCGCCCGACAGGTTGGCCGACACCGAGATGGTCGGATAGTCCACCTGGGGCAGCGGCGAGACGGGCAGGACGAAGAAGGCGGCGATCCCGGCCATGGCCAGGCCGATCGTCAGCAGGACGGTGGCGACCGGCCGCTTGATGAAGGGCGCCGACAGGTTCACGACGGCGCCCCCGGGATCGGATCCGGGTCCACGCGGTCGGGCGCCACGTGGTCGTCACGCTCGCGATGAATGCCCTTGTCGGCCGGGGCGAGGCGGTCGAAGGCCAGATAGATGACCGGGGTGGTGAACATGGTCAGCAGCTGGCTGACCAGCAGGCCGCCGAAGATGGCGATGCCCAGGGGCCGGCGCAGCTCGCCGCCCTCGCCGAAGCTCAGCATCAGCGGGATGGCCGCGAACAGCGCCGCCAGGGTGGTCATCAGGATCGGGCGGAAGCGCAGGATCGCGGCCTGGAAGATCGCGTCACGCGGGCTCTTGCCCTCGTTGCGCTGCGCATCGATCGCGAAGTCGATCATCATGATCGCGTTCTTCTTGACGATGCCGATCAGCAGGATGATGCCGATGATGCCGATCACGCCCAGGTCGTTGCCGGTGATCCACAGGGCCAGCAGCGCGCCGACCCCGGCCGACGGCAAGGTCGACAGGATGGTCAGCGGGTGGATGTAGCTCTCGTAGAGCACGCCCAGCACGATGTAGACGCAGACCACCGCCGCCAGGATCAGCCACAGCTGGTTGCTCAGCGAGTTTTCGTACGCCCCGGCCGCCCCCAGGAAGGTGTGGGAGACCGCCGCCGGCATGTCGATGTCCTTCATCGCCGCGCGGATGTCGTCGACCGCCTTGCCCAGCGAGACGCCGGGCGCGGTGTCGAAGCCGATGGTGGTGGCCGGGAACTGCGAGACGTGGGTCACCTGCAGCGGCGCCGTCCGCTCCTTGATGGTCGAGATCGCCGACAGCGGCGTGGGCGAGCCGCCGCCGGTCTTCAGGTTCAGCAGACCCAGGGATTCCGGCGCGGTTAGCAGGCCGGGCTTGGCCTCGAGGATCACCCGGTACTGGTTGGTCTCGGTGAAGATGGTCGAGACGATCCGCTGGCCGAAGGCGCTGTACAACGCATCGTCGATATCCGACGCCGTGATGGACAGGCGCGCGGCGGTGTCGCGGTCGATGTCGACATAGGCCGCCGCGCCCGTGGCGCTGGCGTCGCTATAGACGTTGCGCACCGACTTCACGCTGGCCAGCCGCTCGGCCAGCTTGCCGGCCCAGTCCTTGACCACGGCGGTGTCGGCGCCCTCCAGCGACAGCCGGTAGAGGGTCGGGCCGGTCTCGGCGTCGATGGTCAGGTCCTGGGTCGGCTGCAGGTAGAGGCGCACGCCCGGCACGGCGGCGACGCGATCGCGCAGCCGCTGCATGATCTTCTCCTGCGAGCCGTGGCGATCGGCCTTCAGGTTGATCAGCATCTGGCCGGTGTGGAGCATCGAATTGTTGGCGCCGTCGACGCCGATGAACGAGCTGAGGCTGTCCACCGCCGGGTCGTCGAGGATGGCCCTGGCCGCCTCCCGCTGCAGCCCGGCCATGCGGTCGTACGAGACCGACTGCTCGACCTCGGTGCGGGCCTGGAGTTGGCCGGTGTCCTGGGTCGGGAACAGGCCCTTGGGGATGATCAGATAGAGCAAGGCGGTCAGGACCAGGGTCCCGACGCCCACCAGCAGGGTCGCCGCCTGGTGCTCCAGCACCCAGCCCAGGCCCTTCTCGTACTTTCGCTCGACCCGCTCGAACACGGCCTGGGATTTCCGGGCGACACGGCCCTGGCGCTCCTCGCCGGCCGGCTTCAGCCAGCGGGCCGACAGCATCGGCGTCAGGGTCAGGGAGACCACGGCCGAGATCAGGATGGTGATCGCCAGGGTGATGGCGAACTCACGGAACAGCCGCCCCACCACGTCGCCCATGAACAGCAAGGGGATCAGCACCGCGATCAGCGACACGGTCAGGGAGATGATCGTGAAGCCGATCTCGCGCGCACCCTGCAAGGCCGCCGCCATCGGCTTCACGCCCTTTTCCAGGTGCCGGCTGATGTTCTCGATCATCACGATGGCGTCGTCGACCACGAAGCCGGTGGCGATGGTCAGGGCCATCAGGCTGAGATTGTTCAGCGAGAAGCCCATCAGATACATCACCCCGCACGAGCCGATCAGCGAGATCGGCACGGCCAGGCCGGCGATCAGGGTGGCGCGCAGGCTGTGCAGGAAGAAGAAAATCACCACCACGACCATGACCACGGCCAACAACAGCTCCATCTCCACGTGGTGGACGGACGAGCGGATGCCGGTGGTGCGATCGGCCAGCACCTTGACCTCGAGCGTGGCGGGCAGTCCCGCCTCCAGCTCCGGCAGCTGGGCCTTGATGGCGTCGACGGTCTTGATGACGTTGGCGCCCGGCTGGCGCTGGACGTTGACGATGATCGCCGGGGTGTCTCCAGCCCACGCTCCGAGACGCGTGTTCTCGGCGCTCTGCACGACCTGGGCGATGTCGCGCAGGCGGATCGGCGCCTCGTTCTTGTAGGAGACGATCAGGTTCGCATAGTCGTCGACGGTCAGCAGCTGGTCGTTGGCGTTGATCGTATAGGCCCGGGTCGGACCGTCGAAACTGCCCTTGGCGCTGTTGGCGTTGGCGTTGCTGATGGCGCTCTGCACATTGGCCAGGGTGATCCCGTAGCTGGCCATGGCCTGGGTGTCGGCCTGGATGCGGATGGCCGGGCGCTGGCCGCCGCTCAGGGAGACCAAGCCCACGCCGGAGACCTGGCTGATCTTCTGGGCCAGGCGGGTGTTGACCAGGTTCTGGACCTCGGTCAGCGGCAGGGTGTCGGACGTCACCGCCAGGGTCAGGACCGGCGCGTCGGCGGGGTTGACCTTGGCATAGACCGGCGGGGCCGGCAGGTCGGCCGGCAGCAGGCTGTTGGCCCCGTTGATCGCCGCCTGCACCTCCTGCTCGGCGACGTCCAGGCTTTCACCCAGGTTGAACTGCAGGGTGATGATCGAGGCGCCGGCCGTGCTGGTCGAACTCATCCGCGCCAGGCCCGCCATCTCGCCCAGCTGGCGTTCCAGCGGCGCGGTCACGGTCTGGCTCATCACCTCGGGGCTGGCGCCCGGATAGAGGGTCTGGATCTGGATCGTGGGGTAATCGACCTGCGGCAGGGCCGACAGCGGCAGCAGGCGAAAACCGACCAGACCGGCCAGCACGATGGCGGCCATGAACAGCGCCGTGGCGACCGGCCGCTGGATGAAGGGACGCGAAGGGTTCATGGCGCGCCTATTGCGCCTGTTGCCGACGGCGATGCTCGCCGCCGCCCTGCCCCGCGCCGCCCGCCTGACCGCCCCCTTGGCCGGCGCGCTGACCCTTGCCCTTGCCTTGGCCCAGCCGACCCGCGGCCTGGCCGGGCAGTTGAACCTTGCCGCCCTCGCGAAGTCGGTCGCCGCCCTCGGTGATGACCTTTTCGCCGACCTTCAGGCCACTGGCGATCGACACCTGGGTGGTCGTCGAAGGCCCCGCGACGACCTTGCGCTTGTGCACCGTCTGGCCGTCGCCCAGCACCCACACGAACGCGCCGTCGCTGCTCTGGCGCAGGGCCGTGGCGGGCACGACCACCGCGCCCTTGAGCGTGTCCAGCTCCAGCCGCACATTGACGAACTGGCTGGGGAACAGGGTCCCGCCGGCGTTGGGGAAGCGAGCCTTGGCCCGGACGGTGCCGGTGCCCACGTCCACCACGTTGTCCAGCGTCGAGAAGGTCCCCCGGTCGAGCGTGGTCGTCCGGGTCCGATCAAGCGCCACGACGGGCAGAACCGCGCCGCTGTTAGCGCGCGCCCCGATGCGCGGCACGTCGTCCTGCGGCACGGTGAACTCGACGTCGATCGGCGAGACGGTGGTGATCACCGCCACGCCGTTGGCGTCGCCCGAGCCGATATAGTTGCCGACGTCGACGACCCGCAGCCCGACCCGGCCGCTGACCGGCGCGACGATACGGGCGTAGCCGACGTTCAGCCGCGCCGTGCCGACGGCCGCCCGGTCGGCCATCACCGACCCCTGCAGCTGCTTCACCGTGGCGGCCTGGGTGTCGACCTCCTGGCGGGCGATCGAGTCCTGGGCCAGCAGGGTCTGGTAGCGCGCCAGGGTGACCCGGGCGCTGGCCAGCTGAGCCTCGTCGCGGGTCAGATTGCCCTGGGCCTGCAGCAGGTCCATCTGGAACTGGCGCGGGTCGATCTGCACCAGCGGCTGGCCGGCGCGGACCATCTGGCCTTCCTTGAACAGCACCTGGGTGATCACCCCGGCGACCTGCGGGCGGACGGTGACCGTCGCGGCCGGCGTCACCGTGCCCAGGGCCTCGATGACCACCGGCAGGTCGGTTTGCCCCGCCGTCGCCACCGCCACCGTGCTGGCCGGCCCGCCGCGTCGTCCGCCGCCGCCAAAGCCGCCCGGGCCGCCGCCGGGACCGCCGGCCGCGTCCTTGGGCGCGTGCATCAGACTCCAGGCCAGCCAGACGATACCGGCCAACACCGCCAAGGCGACCGCGCCGCCGATGATCTGGGCCTTGCGGCTGACGGGGCGGCTCGATCGGTACGGTTCGGTCATCAAGGTCTCGGCGCGGCATGACGAAGGGGCGGACAACCGCCGCCTTACCGGAGCACCAAACGCCATACCGGCGAAACGGATGCCTGCCGGGCGCGGCGGCGATCTTTAGATCGCTTTACTTGCCCGGCCACGTTGCCTGAACATTTCAAGGCGGAAATGTCTTGCGCCCGCCTTCGCCTCTCGACCCCGGCGAGGAGGGCCTAGACCCTCAACGCCAGACCGGGAGCCACGCCGCAGGCGCCGTCGCAACAGGAGGCCCGGGCCTGGGCCAGGAAGTCGGCGTCGTGCCACCAGTATTCGGGGACGGCCTCGCAGGCGAAGCGGCGAGGATTGTCCCCGACCGCATGGACCGCGTGGGCCGCGAACGGCGCGATCAAGTCGGCGGGGGTGAACGCCTCGCCGTGCTTGATGACCTTGGCGACCTTGGCGGCGTCCTCGATCCGGGTCAGCGGGTCGCCGTCGACGATCACCATGTCGGCATAGGCGCCCGGCGCGATCACCCCCAGCGGCTCGTCGAGATATTCCCCCGAGGCGCTGGTGGCCGTGACCAGGGCCTCGAACGGCGTCATGCCGTACTTGACCATGGCCCGCAGGTTCATGTGCAGGCTGACGGCGTTGAAGTCGATCGGCGAGTCGGTGCCGCTGGTGATCCGGCCGCCGGCCCGCACGGTGCGCGCCACCTCGGCCACGTTGCGCTCCAGCGAGGCCAGGATCACGGTGCGGTCCATGCCGGCCATCTGCTTGGCGCGCTCCTGCAGCCGGGCGTATTCCCACGGCGGATAGAGCGCTCGGATGCGGTCGTCGTCGACCAGCGAGCGGTCGTCGGCCAGCAGGGCGGTCGAGGTGAACAGGGTCGGGGTGCGCGCCGCCCGGCTGGCCAGGAAGGCGGCGGTGACGTCCTGGTAGGTCGCGCCCAGGGCGCTGACGGTGCGCGAATAGCCGGTGCGGCTGGTCGCTCCCAGGTGCTCCATGCCGTCCATGCCCAGGCCCAGGGCCGGATAATGATAGTGCGAGGTCAGGGGCAGGCCCTTGGCGTGGGCCCAGGCGATAACCTCCTTCTGCCGCTCGCCCGACAGCCGGACATAGGTCTTGATCAGGTCGTAGGACAGCGCCTCGGCCCGCTTCATCTCCAGCGCCATCTGGCCGGGCTCGGTGACCGGCCGCATGAAGTTGTAGAAGATCCGCGAACCGTCGATGGCCTCGCCGGTGGCGTAGTAGCGGGGGCCGATCCGGGCCCCGCTCTCGATCGCCTCCTGGTCCTCGACCGTGTGGTAGGCCGGGCCGCCGGGCGAGCGGGTGGTGGTCACGCCCAACGACAGCCACAGGCGCCCTTCGCGGTCGCCGTAGCCGTAGCCCTGCATCTGGCGGTGGGTGTGCATGTCGATCAGGCCGGGCATGACGGTCATGCCCTTGGCGTCGATCACCTGTCCCTCGCCGACCTCGCCGCGCTTGGCGACGCCCACGATGCGGCCGTCCTCGACGACCACGTCGACGTCGTGACGCAGGTCGGGCGACTTGCCGTCCCACAGCTTGCCGGCCTGGACCACCATCCGCCCCTTGGGCCGAACATTGGCCCAGGTCAGGCCGTGCGGCACGGTGCGCGGGGTTCCGCCCTGCGCCGGGATCAGCCGCAGTTGACCGGCGCAGATGTAGAGGATCGACCGGCCGTCGCCGCTCCAGCTGACCGCGTCGGTGACCTCGTCGTTGATCGCCTTGGGCGGCCCCGTCAGCTTGCCCGCCTCCTCGACCGGCGCGACGTGCAGGCGGCTGGCGAACACGAAGGCCATGCGCCCGCCGTCCGGCGACCAGGCCGGGCCGTCATCGCCGCGCGTGCCCAGCGAGCGGTCGGGCAGGATCGGGGCGTAGATCCCCTTCCCCGTCTCGACGTCGACGGTCAGGATCTCGCTGAGCCCCTCGCGGAACCGGGCCGAATAGGGCTTGAAGGCGGCGTAGGCGATGGTCCTGTCGCCCGGACCCCAGCTGGGCTTGCCCGGCTCCCAGAGATCGCCATAGACCCGGCGGGTCTGCCCGGTCGACGCATCGGCGACGAACAGCCCGCCGTTCTGGCTGAGGAAGGCGATCGATCGGCCGTCCCGCGACCAGGCGCCCGAGACCGCCGCCCCATCGAAATGGGTCAGTTGGCGGGTCTCGCCGCTGTCCATGTCGCGCAGCCAGATGTCGAGGCTGCCGCCCTTGTCGGTCGAATAGGCCAGGGTCTTGCCGTCCGGCGACCAGGCCGGATCTACCTTGCTGAAACCGTCCTTGGTCAGGGGCGTGGCGGGACCGCCGCCCACCGGCAGCAGGTAGAGGTCGTTCAACGCCCGGAACACCACGTGCTCGCCGTCCGGCGACAGGGCCGGGCTGCCGATGCCGACCACCGGCCGGGTCTTGGCCGACAGGAAGTCGCGGCTCTTCTTGGTGTAGCGCGGGCGGATCACCGGCACGGTGACGGTGAAGGCGATGATCTCGGCTTGGCCCGCGCTCAGCGAGCGGCGCTTGATCTTGCCGTCGGCGGTGTAGAGGAACTCGCCGGTCGGCAGCCAGGAGACGCGGAACGGGAAGACGTCCTCGCCGCGGGCGACCGGGCCCGCCGCCGTGCGCAGCTCGGCGACGCCGCCCTCGATCGCCGTGTAGATCACGTCCTTGCCGTCCGGCGTGAAGGCCGGGCTGGCCACGGAAGCGGCGTTGAAGCGGTCGGCCGACGCCTTGACCTTGCCGATCGTCCGCCGCGCGCCGTCAAAGCCCTGGACCTCGATCCTCACCTTGTCGACGGTGAAGACGATCGACTTGCCGTCCGGGGCCCAGGAGGGTTCGAACTCGTCGCCCGGGCCACTGCTGAACGGGGTGATCGCTCCGCTGGCGACATGGAGGACATGGACGCCGTAGCGGCCGCCGCGATCGGACGAGAACGCGATCTTGCTTCCGTCGGGCGAGAACCGCGGCTCGCGACAGTCGAAGGCGCCCTTGGTCAGTTGCTTGAGGCCAGAGCCGTCCGCGCCGATGGTCCAGATGTGAAAATTGCCGTCGCGATAGGACTGGAAGGCGATGGTCTTGCCGTCCGGCGACCAGTCGGGCTGACAGATCTCGAAAATGTCGTCGGTCAGGCGCCTGGGCGGGCCGCCGCCGATCGGCATCACCCAGAGCATGGCGTAGATGTCGAAGGCCACCGTCTTGCCGTCCGGCGAGACCACGGCGCAGATGTTGGTGCCCTCGGTCGCGGTGGCGAACCGGCCGTCGTTGACCGGGGTCGCCGCTTCCGCCGGCGAGGCGGCCGGGGTCAGGGCGACGACGCCCGTGGCGGCGATGGCGCCGCCGCCCAACGAGAACAACCGGCGACGGCTGACGCCCTTCGACACATCCTTGGTCATCACATCTCCCCCAAAGCGAACTCACGAACCGAAGCGGGTCCGGACGCCTGTCCGGACCCGCGCGTCAAACCCTAGAACCGCGCGGCGACGCGGGCGTAGTAGAAGCCGCCGCTGATCCCGTAGGGGGAGTACTGGTTGTAGTAGGCGAAGGCCGGCGTGCCGCGATTGGCGGCCCGCACGGAGTCCGGATAGGCGTCCAGCAGATTGTTCGCCCCGACGCTGAGCGTGATGGCGTCGGTCGCCGCGTAGCTGAGGTCGAGATCGACGATCAGCTTGGGGCTGACGGTCTCGTCATTGGCCGGCAGCGAGGTGCGCTGGATGACCTCGCCATACCGGGTCAGGCGCAGGTTGGTGTCGAACTTGCCCAGGGTCCAGTCGGCGCCGAAGATGAACTTGTCCTTGGGCGTGCCGACGGTCAGGTCGCCGATCTTCACGCGGTCGATATAGACGATGCCGGCGGCGGCCAGGGCGGGCGGCGGCTGGACGATGCGGGTGAACTCGTTCTTGGTGCGGTTGGCCGAGAAGGTCCAGCGCACCGAACCGAACTGGTCGAAGTCGGTGCGATAGTCGACCACCAGATCGACGCCCCGCGTCTTGGTGTCGGCGAAGTTGCCGTAATAGAAGGCCGCCTGCTGGGGGTTCAGACCCTGGCTGGCCAGCGCGTTGCTGACCGCCGCGTTCGGTCCGAGCGTGCCGCTTTGCAGGATGCGGTTGTCGATCTTGATCTGGAAGACGTCGAGCGTGACGTTCATCCGCGAGATCGGCTGGGCGACCAGGCCCAAGGAATAGTTGGTCGATTTCTCGGGCCGCAACGGCTTGGCGCCGAGGGCGATGGCGGCCGGATTGTCAGGCGGCAGCAGTTGCACCGGATAGAGCTGGGTCGTGGTCGCCGGCGGCACGATCACGCCGATGGTGCTGGACGAGGCGTAGTGTTGCTGCTGCAGGGACGGCGCGCGGAAACCCGTGCTGGCCGTTCCCCGGATCGCCAAATGTGGGGTCAGGGCGTAGCGGCTGGACAGCTTGAAGGTCTTGGCGTCGCCGAAGTCGGAATAGCGCTCGAAACGTCCGGCCAAGGCGACCTCCCACTGGTCGGTGAGGCTCTGCTCGACGTTCAGATAGACGCTGGCGTTGTTGCGGGCGAAGGTCCCGGCCGAGAATGGCGGAAAGCCCGTCACGCCCTGCGAGCCGCCGGCGAACACCACCCCCGCCTGCGGGCTGCCGGCCGGGGCGACATAGCCGCCGTTGACGTAGGAGGCCGGCTCGCCCGCCTCGATCTGGAACTCGTCATCGCGATATTCCAGGCCCGCGGCCACGAACAGCGGCTTGACGAACCAGCCGGTGGCCACCTCGCGCGTCACGTCCAGGTTCGTCGTCCACTCCTGGAACTTCAGGGTCCCGATGTAGAACCGGGTCGGGCTGGCCGGGCCGAGCGAGGCGTTGAGGGCGTTTTCATAATAGTCGACGCTGTCGCGGCTGAAAGTCGAGCTCAGGTCCCAGTCGAAGCCGAGCAGCTCGCGCCCCTTCGCCCCCGCGGCGACCTGGAAGTCTCGATCCTTGAGGAACAGGCGCGGCGTGTAGCCGTCCGGATAGACCGCCGTGATGTTGTTGGTGGCGTTCGGATTGCGGAAGGTCAGCCAGGCGGCGGTGTTGCGGCTGGAAAAGGTGCCGAACGAATAGAGCTCGATGTCGTCGGTGATCGGCGATCCGGCGCTGTAGCCCAGCGAGAACAGCTGCACGGCCGGAGATCCGGGGTGGCTGGTGTGGCGGTTGACGGTCGCCTCGCGCGGATCGGGCGTGGCGCCCGCCGTGCCGACCTTGACGGGCTGGCCCAGGGCGTTCCGCGGGAAGTACATCTGCGTGGTGTTCAGCGTCTTGTCGCCGCGGTCGGTGACATCGTTGATCCGGACGTCGCCGGTCAGGTTCAGATAACCCGCCTCGCCCAGCTTCAGGCCGAAATTGCCGGAGATCTGGCCGGTTTCGCCATCGCCTTCCGCCGTCTTGCCGTAGAGGACCGACATCGAGCCGCCCTCGGGGCTTTTCTTGAGGATGACGTTGATCACCCCCGCCAGGGCGTCGGAACCGTACTGCGCCGACGCGCCGTCGCGCAGCACCTCGATCCGCTCCACGCCGGCCGAGGGGATCAGGTCGAGGTCGGCCGGCGACTGACCGTTCTGGGTCGTGCCGTTGACGAACAGGATCGCGGTGTTGTGCCGGCGCTTGCCGTTGACCAGCACCAGGGTCTGGTCGGCGCTGAGACCGCGCAGCGATACGGTCTTGATCGCGAAACTGGCGCCCGCCCCGCTGTTGGACGTATTGGCCGAGGGCACCAGGGTCGAGATCAGGTCGCGGGTCGAGGACTTGCCGCTCTTGGTCAGTTCGGCCGCGGAGATCACGTCGATCGGCGCCATGCTCTCGGTGACCGTGCGCGAGGTCGAGCGGGTGCCCGTGACGATCACCTCCGCGATCAGGCTGGGCTCGTCGGGCTGGGGCGGAGGCTCGGGCGCGGCGATCGGCGGCGGGGCCGCCTCGCCGGACGCCGACCAGCGCGCCTTGACCAGCCCGCCCCGCGGCGGCGCCAGGATGATGGTCTGGCCGTCATTGGAGACCACGACCAGCCCCGTGCCGGCCAGCAGGCGGTCCAGCGCCTCGTTGATCGGCAAGGCGCCGCGCACCGGCGCGGTCTGCTTGCCCTGCACGGCGTCGGCATGGATCAGGATCTGCACGCCGGCCTGGCGGGCGAACTGCGGGATGCCCGTCGCCGCCGGCTGGGAGTCGATCTTGAAGGGCACGGCCTGGGCGATCGCCGCCCCGGCGCTCAGGGCCAGCGCCACGGCGGACACCGCGCACAACAGCCCACGACTCGTGGCTCGTTTCCATTCGCTCATCGACAATCCCCCATCGATACCGAGCCCGCCATGCGCGGTCTCCTGATAGGACGAGGCCTCCCGGCTGAATTTCCGGCGGCCGATCGCGGGATTGATCCGTTCTCGGCCCAACACGCCCGCTTTCGCGCCACCGGCGCAGGCCGGCGCCCGTTTCGCGTGCGCGCCGCCGGCAGGTTTCGAGGACCAGGCGTCACCTGCGCCGCCGAACAGTAAAATGTGGATCTTCACCAAAGCCCCCTTGAATATGTTCAAGGAAGGGACCCGAGGCCTTGCCTCTTGCTCAATCAATATAAAATCGGACCGCGCCCAGATTTGCTCATATCGTCAAACGATATAGAACTTATTCTTGAAGCGAATGACTTCGCCTAGACTTCCGGGGTCAGGAAACGCGGTCGCGGCTCAGGCGGATGATCTTGTCATCTTGACTGACCTTGGCCCCGATCGTGGCCGAAACCGCCGCCGCGAAGCTTTCCGGCTCATTGGTGCGGAACAGGCCGACGAAGCGCTCCCGGGCCAGGTCCGGGTCGTCGATGACGATCTGGCGGCTGTTGTAGCGATTGAACTGTTCGGCCGCCTGATCCAGACGCTCGCCGTCCAGGGCGATCTCGCCGTTTCGCCAGGCCAGGCTGCGCTCGATCTCCGAAGGCGACTCCGACACGACGGCCGGCGCGGCGGTGCTGACCAACTGGATCTTCGCGCCGGCCGACAGGCGTTGGCGCGGGGTCGACTGGCCCTCGATCCAGGTTTCGACCACGCCCTCGGTGACCATGACATCGACGCCGGCCTGGGCGCGGCGCACCGAGAAGGCCGTGCCGACCGCCCGCACCCTCACGCGCCCCGCCGAGACGACGAACGGCCGCTCGGCGTCCTTGGCCACTTGGAACCAGGCCTCGCCCCGTCGCAGGATGATCTGGCGCGAGCGCGGCTTCAGCGCGACATCGAGCGCCGACTTGGTGTTGATCGCCACCAGCGAACCGTCGGCCAGCGGCACGCGGCGGATTTCGCCCAGGCCGGTGTCCAGGCGTTGAGAGCGCGCCGTCCAGAAGGCCGCCCCGCCCACCAAGCTGGCCGCGCAAACGCCTCCGGCGCCGGCGATCAGGGCGCGACGACTGGGAAGAACGCTTTGCGGAACGGCCGGCGAGGCCGCGCCTCCGGCCAGGGCGCGCCCGCGATCCAGCAGGCTGATCGCCGCCTGGGCGCGCAGCAAGGCGCCCGCGCGGCGCGGATCGCCGGCCAGCCAGGCCTGAAGCTGGGGATCGCGCTCGGCGTCCAGCCCGCGGCCGTCGACGCGCACGGCCCAGTCGGCCGCCTCGTCATCGATCTCTTGTGCGGATTGAAACGCGGTCATGAACCCTGGCGCCTGTAGGACGATCTTGCGCGGTCGCCTCGGTCAAGGCGCGGAGGATGAGGCGCAGGCCGCGCATGGCCTGAGCCTCGACGACGTTCTCCGTGACGCCCAGCCGCGCGGCCACCTCGCGCTGCGAGAGGCCCTGGATGCGGCGGAGGGTGAAGACCTGTCGGCAACGCTCGGGCAATCCCTCGATCAAATGCTGCACCCTGGCCAGTTCGCGGCGTCCGGCGACGATACGTTCCGGCGAGGGCTCATCATCTACGACGTTCAGCGCGTCGATTTCCGTGACACTATCTATGCGGACAACGCGCGCCCGGCGAATTTTCGCGATGGCGATGTTACGGGCCGTCCGGAAGAAATAGGCGCGGCCGCTGACGATATGCGACACCGCGTCCAGCGCGGCCAGGCGACAATAGGTCTCCTGCACGATGTCGTCGACATCGGCGGGCGCGCTGCCCGAGCGGCGCAACCAGCCCCTGACGTCGGCCTCGTGCGGCAGGATCTGGCTGCCGACGAAAGCGATGATTTCCGCGCGGCTTTGTTTCACCCCTGCCTCGACACGACCAAGTTCGGCGCTTGCGCCATGATGGTCGAGCAGGGATGGGACCCGGGCAATGGCGGCGGCGGTTCGAGCCCGCGTTTTTCCTGCGCTGCCCGGATTTGATCCGTCCTCAGCCGTTCGGCGTCGTCAGAACGTCAAATCGCCCAAGATCGCTGGAAAAACGCGACCCGAAGTGACGGAAACGCCGTCGGACGCTACGGGGCGTTCAGACGCCACGCGAAGCGCGTGGCGATGCTCACGGCGCCGTCGACGCCGCCGGCCGCTCCCGTGAGAACGTCGGACTCGAGGAATTGGAGACCGGCTTCTCTCTGGGACCGCCAGACCACGCGGGTCAGGTGAACTCTTTTTGCGCCGGAATCGACGAGAAAAGCGCCCTCGGCCGGCAGGTCGAAATCGCCCAGCGCGATGCGGGCGCCGCCCTCGGCGACATCGATGAGCGAGCACTTCCACGCCTTCCGGCCGTCGACCAGATAGGCTTTGCGTTTGGTGCGGGTACGAGCATGCGCGCGCTGCTCGCTTCCGCCAGATCCGTTTTGAATGTCTGAACCCATGGCGAGACCTCTAGCTTACCAGCGTTAACGGGTGGCGCCACTGGTCAACATCTCGGCGTGAATCTCGCGGACGGACCTCTCTCCCCGCGAGTCCCACACCCTACGGCATCGGCTTCAGGCCCTCCGCGCGCACCGTCCAGCCGGTTTTCGGAAAGCCCGGCGCGGGTCCGACGGAGCCGTCCCAGCCGCCGGCCATCAGGCCCACCGCCGCCAGCAGCGCGCCGTTCGACGGAAAATAGGTCTCGGCCGCGCGGCTGTACCCCGGCCCGTCCTGACCCGCCCCCGTCCCGCCGTCGGCGCCGGCGGCCTTGGGCGTGAACTGGATGGCGTGGGCGTCCAGATGGACCCGGGGCGTCATGCCGCTGGAGCCGAACCTGTTGTTCCTCGCGTCGAAGAACAGCCAGTCGACGGCCTTTTCCGGCTCGCCCAGCCGCGCGGCCGTCATGGCGATCATCGGATAGTCCCAGCCCCAGGTCTGGCGCAGGTCCCAGTCGCTCTCCACCGCGCGCAGCGTGCGGCGCATGGTCTCGCGATCGACGTCCTGACCCGGCAGGAAGCCCAAGGCCATCAGGAACGAGGGGTGGTCGCGATTGGCGCAGACCTCCTCGATCGCGTGACCCTTGCACTCGGCCGAGGCGGCGATCTTCCAGAAGTCGGGCGTCGACTCGGCCGGCAGGTAGAGGCCGTCCCGCTGGGCCAGCGGCGGAAGGGCCTTCAGCACCGCGTCCCAGTCAGTCCGCCGGGGTTTGCCCTGGCGTTCACGCCAGGCCTGGGCGGTGGCGAGGCCCCAGCGAAAATATTCCAGTTCGAAGGCCGGGTTGAAGGTGGTCAGGGGGTCGAAATTCTCCTGCACCGGAATGATCGGCGGACCGATCAGGTAGCGGCCGCTCGCCTCGTCCTTGTGCGGGAAGCTGGCCAGCAGGTCGGCGGTCTGCTCGACCAGATCGCCGTACCTGGCCAAGGTCGCCTTGGTCGGTTTGTCGCGCCAGACCAGTTCGGCCATGAAGATCGGGTGCGGCTGCTGCCACATGATGAACGGCGAGATCTTGCTGGGGCTGTCGACCCCGTCGGGCCCGGCCATCTTCGGCCACCAGGCGCCCTTCAGTCCGTGGCTGGCGGCGCGGGCCTCTGCGTCCTTCAGGTGGTCCTGGTACCAGGGAAGGCTGCGCTCCAGCAGTTCCGGCCGGCCCCAGGTCGCGAAGTGGGCCGAATGCCAGGGATGCATTTCGAGGTGGAACTTGCCGTTCCAGCTGTTGGAGAACAGCCCCTCCTCCTGCGGCGGGACCTCGCCCGCGCCGTTCAGCGCCGTCAGGTACTGGGACAGCACCACGCGACGCTCCAGCTCGGCGGCGCGGGGATCGGTGCTGCCGGTGAAGTCGACGACGCCGCCCTTCGACCAGTAGGCCTTCCAATGCTCGCCCACGTCCCGCTCGGCCTGGTCCTGAACCGGCAGGACCGCGAGCCTGTCGGCGGCGTAGGCGACTTCGAGGTTCAGCCTGGCGCCGCCCTTGGTCGGCGCGACCCGATAGGCGTGCGGCCCGTCGGCCGTGAAGCGGACGTCCTGCCCGGCCTGCAGCGACACGTAGTAGCCCGTGTCGTCGATGCGCCGTTGCAGGGACAGGGTGCGCGGGCCCTCCGACAGCTTGAGGGTCGTGTGGCGCGCGTCGGGGCTCCAGTCGGACGGATCGGGGTTCAGCTTGGCCGAGACGCCGGGGAACCTCACCGACACGCCCAGCCGCCCCTGGGCCACCAGCGGCGAGTCGATGTCGACCAGGATCATGTCGATGTCCGGGTGCACGCGCGTCGTGACCGTCACCGGTTGGCCGTCATAGACGAAGCGGCTGGTCAGCGCGCCGGTCCACAGGTCCAGCGATTGCTCGGTGCGGCTCAGATCGGCGAAACGGGCGGGTGCGCCGGCCTTGTCGCGCAGGTCCAGGGACACGCGGCCCAGGGAGAAGCGGTGGGGATTCTCCCGGAGCCAGTTGAGGGCCGGACGCCGCTCGGCCTCGCTCCAGTCCTTCATGTAGGCGTAGGGCTGGGGCTTGCCTCGCACATCGATCAGCGTCGTGCCGTCGGCATAGGTGTAGCCCTTGGGGTTGGGGAAGCTGTGCCAGGCCCATTGCGCCTCGATCAGCAGCGGGGCCAGGGGCGAGTACTGCTCGGGAAAGGTCTGCAGGCCGGTGATGTCGGCGGTGAAGCCTATGTCGCCGTTGCCGAGCATCAGCGGCGCGGCCGGGTCGATCGCCTTCAGCACGGGGTTGTGACGAGTGACCAGGGCCTGGCGGTCGATCGGCCCCGCCTGGGCGGCCGCCGGGGCCAGCGCGACAAGCACCGCATAGGCCAGCGCCGCCAGCCTCGGTCGTCCAACCATGCTTCCGCTCCCTGCCGACTTGGCGCCTGAAACTTTTGCCTTGCGCTTGGCTACGCTTTTAGTCCCACTCTATCGGGATACATTTCATATTGTGAAAGTCCACCCATAATACCGCGACCCTAACCGCGCGTCCGGACGGCATGGCGAACGCGTCGCGCCACGCCGCGCGCCAAGATCAAGACAATCGGGAGAAAACCATGACCGCCAATCCCCTGCTCGGCGTCCTGTTTCACTGGATAGGCGGTCTGTCGTCGGCGAGCTTCTATGTCCCCTACCGTGGCGTTCGGCGTTGGTCGTGGGAGATCTTCTGGCTGACCGGCGGGGTGTTCTCGTGGCTTCTGGCCCCCTGGACCTTCGCCGCGCTGCAGACCAAGGACCTGATGGGCGTCATGGCTCACGTTCCGCCACAGGTCGCGGGCCTGTGCGTGCTGTTCGGCGTGCTCTGGGGCTTTGGCGGCCTGACCTACGGCCTGACCATGCGGTATCTGGGCCTGTCGCTGGGCATGGCGGTGGTGCTGGGGCTGTGCACCGTGTTCGGCACCCTGATCCCGCCGATCGTCCAGGGCGATTTCGCCACCAAGCTTCTGGCGACCGCCTCCGGCAGGATCATCTTGCTGGGGCTGGTGGTCACCCTGGTCGGCATCGTCGTCGTCGCCTGGGCCGGGGCCAAGAAGGACGACCAGCTGTCGCCGGAACAGAAGGCCGAGGCCGTGGCCGAATTCAACTTCAAGAAGGGCGTGGCGGTCGCCGTGTTCTCGGGGATCATGTCGTCCTGCTTCGCCTTCGGCCTGGCGGCGGGCGAGCCGATCAAGGCGCTTTCGGCGGCGGCCGGCACCGGTCCGCTGTGGACGGGCCTGCCGACCCTGTGTCTGGTGATGTTCGGCGGGCTGCTGACCAACGGCGTCTGGTGCGCCTTTCTGATCTTCAAGAACCGCAGCGCTGGCGAGTGGGCAGGCCGCGTAAAGGCCGAGGCGCAGCCGCCGGCCGACCAGTCGACGAGCGCCGCCCAGTCGGCCGGAAGAGCGCCGTTGCTGGCCAACTATCTGCTGTGCGCCCTGGCCGGCACGGCCTGGTACTTCCAGTTCTTCTTCTACACGATGGGCGAGAGCCAGATGGGGCGGTTCGGCTTCTCCAGCTGGACCCTGCACATGGCCAGCATCATCATCTTCGGCGCCCTGTGGGGCTTCGCCTTCAAGGAATGGAAGGACGCCCGGCCGTCGGTGCGCGGCCTGGTCTGGACCGGCATCGCCCTGCTGGTCGGCGCCACCGTGATCATCGGCTACGGCAACATGCTGGGCGGCTGATCGCCGCTCGCCGATCGATATCAAGTCGCGCGCCTAGTCCCGCCCCGGGCTTGTCGCTTGCCCTGATCCGGTTGGCGGGCGATAAATCCTACTCGCTAGGTAGGATTTATGTCGCTTGGTGTCTTCCCATTCCACGATCGCCGTGGTCGGCGCGGGCTTCAGCGGCGTGATGACCGCGCTGCACGTCCTGCGCCGGACCAGGACCGTGAAGGTCGTGCTGATCGAGCGGCGCAGTCCGATCGGGCTTGGCGCGGCCTATGCGACGGACGACCCCGCCCATCGGCTCAATGTCCGGGCCGGCAATATGAGCGCCTGGTCCGACCGGCCGGACGACTTCGTCGACTGGCTGGGGGAGCAAGGTCTCGACATCGGCCCGGGCGGCTTCGCGACGCGCGGCGACTACGGGCGCTATCTGCAAGGCCTGTTGTCGTCGCTGGCCGAGGGGCCGGAGGCGGCCGGCCGGCTGATGATCACGCCCGACGACATCACGGCCATCGAGCCCGCCGGCGACCGCTGGACGCTGACCTGCGGCATGGGTCGGACGATCGCGGCCGACGTCGTGGTTCTGGCCCTGGGCAATCCGCCGCCTCAGGCGCCTGAGCCGATCGGCCCCGAGCTCAAGGCGTCGGGCGCCTATGTCGCCGATCCCTGGTCTTGGGAGATCGGCGACCTGCCCGGCGCTGGACCGATCCTGTTGCTCGGCTCCGGCTTGACCATGGTGGACGTGGCCCTGTCCCTGGATCGGCTCGCATCCGCTCCAGTCGCGCGGCGACCTCCGGCGAGAGCCGGTGGCGGTGAACGTCCCAGAAGGCTCGGGCGTGGCGCAGGAAGGCGGCGCGCTGCTTCAGGCTCCAGCCGCGCCACAGCG